>JAESFO010000051.1_pt1 | contig 388712 bp, 344 predicted proteins | sample 9269421 | NCBI WGS metagenome assembly JAESFO01 (sample SAMN14502839, study PRJNA617101) | algae metagenome | isolation source: Nostoc desertorum CM1-VF14 and co-occurring heterotrophs from rocky... | place: USA: Clark Mountains, San Bernardino, California | collected 2000-06-05 | reverse complement strand
TGGCATCGAATTTTTCGGTGAGCGATTTTCTTTTGCCTTGTGAAAGGTGAAAGACATGGACAGCACATGTGTAACGACGCCCTTTGGGCGGCGAGCGATGTCGTTTGGCGTCCTCGCGACCCAGTTTGCCGCGCAGAAAAACAAGAAGATCGAAGCGGTCGATAAATGGAAACTCTATCGTTCGGTCTGTGAAGCCCGGCCTTTGGTTGGCGTGACCGATCGCTCGCTTGCGGTCCTGAACGCGCTTCTGAGTTTTTATCCCAAGAACGAACTTTCCAGCGAAGCCGGTTTGGTCGTCTTCCCGTCGAATGCGCAATTGTCACTCCGTGCCCATGGCATGGCCGAACAGACATTGCGCCGGCATCTTTCGGCTCTTGTCGAAGCCGGCCTCATCATTCGCAAGGACAGCCCGAACGGAAAACGATACGCCCGCAAACACCGGGGAGGGGAAATCAGCGAGGCTTACGGTTTTTCGCTGGCACCGCTTCTTGCCCGCAAAGCGGAAATTGAGGAACTCGCCGAACGCATCGTCAGCGAGCGACTCGATCTTCAGCGGCTTCGTGAAAGTATCAGCCTTTGCCGCCGCGATATCCAGAAACTCTGCGACATGATTGCTGCGAGCGGTCAGGTCGAAGCCTTCGAAGGGTTTCAGACACGTTACAACGCCATTGCCCGCTCTCTCGGTCGCAATTCCAAGCCCGCGGAACTCAAAGAAATCGGCGGTTTTTTGGCCTCTTTGCGTGCTGAAGTAACCAACTATCTGGAAAATATTGAAAAATCGGAAAATTTGGGCGGCAATGACTGCCAAAATGAGCGCCTCATAAAGAATTCAGAATCCGAATCCATATCTAAACGGCAGGATTTGCACGAACCGGTAACCACTGCACCTGCCAGCACGGTAAGCGCCCAGCCGGCATATGCGGCACCCATCAGTGCAAAACCTTCACCGCCATCGCCAAAGCCTGTTCTTCATAAGCAATTTTTTGTTCCTGATATTGTTTTGGTTTTGAAGGCTTGCCCTGACATCGCGCTCTATGCCCCAGGCGGAGCGGTTACAGGCTGGCGCGATCTGGAAGTGGCGACATCGGTGATCAAAACCATGTTCAACATCAGCCAGTCCGCCTATCAGGATGCGCTTGCCACATTTGGCCGACAGGGAACCGCAGCCATTCTCGCCTGCCTTCTGCAGAAAGCAGACCAGATAAGTTCGCTTGGCGGGTATCTGCGCAATCTGACCCGTAAGGCGCAGGAAGGCGGCTTCGACCTGCAGACAATGCTTCTGGCGCAGTTGAGAGGGCGTAAGGACACTATGGAGGCCAGCATGCCCTGCTGAGTTAACGGAGCGTGGAAAACGGTCTCTGCTTGCGGAAAAAGCAGACCGAAGTTACATTGACGCCGTTTCCGCAAGAAAAAGAGATTCGCATGAGGCTGCTGATATCAACAGTGCAGCCAAGGGGTTTCTATGGTTAATGCAGGGTAATGAAAACTAAGTCCGAATTAGCTTTCGTTTGCGTTTTTCCGTGATTGCTTTCAAACGCTTGAGTCGGGCATACTTTTCGTCGGAAAAGCGCTGGCAAGGGCAGAACAGTGCAATCTGTATACACCGATCACCTGTCAAAGTGGGCGTGTAGCACCGGATAAAAGGCATGTCCGGCCGCTGTAAAACCCGGGATGAGTTCCACGGGAACGCACATTTGAAAGACGACGGGCCTCGGGTGGAGGCGGGCGATGTTGAACTTTCGGCAAGGTCCCGCGTTTGCGCTTCATTGCTTAAACGGATGGCTGAGCCGATGAATTTTCCGGATGATATGGAACTCTCCGTCGCTCTCTATATGGCGGACAACGCTTTGCCCCGGGACAGGGCCATTGAAAAGCTTCTGAGGGCGGAGCTCGAAAACGCCGGCCATCTTCCCGGCGGTCAAGGTAGGCCGCCCGAAATCATCGATGGGCAACCGAGCGCGGACTATGTCCAATATAGCTCCTACCTCGATGAGGACATCTGAAAGGGGCGGAACCAAAGCGGGCGAGGGCGGTTTATGGCGCAAACAATTGTGCCAGGATGCGTCCCATGTTTCCAAGATCATTTTTTCTCGCAGCCGCGCTCGCCACTATGACGGGCTTGCCGGTATTTGCCCAACCTATCGAGGTCAGCACGCTCGAGGTTTCCAGGGCAGATAGCACCCCACTTCCGCCAAAGGTCTTGGTCCCGAACTACATCACCGACGTGTCGGGAAAAAAGGTTCGTCTGGTCGGGCCGCGTTTTTATCCCGACAGTGCGCGGGCGCTGGAGTTTCCCGGTCAAAAATTGAACCCGGTCGAAGCGGGCAGCGAAGAGATTTTTTCCCAACGGTGAGAGGCCATTGGTGAGCGGACGTATCGCGACGACCAACATCTGACGGGGGTGGCATGAGAGCCAAGGGCGAGACTTATTCACGCAAGGCGGATGGGGAACGCTGGATAAGGCAGGAGGGGCAGGATGCCGGAAAGGCCAGTTTCCCCGAATTGTTCTTCGATCTGGTCTTCGTTTTCGCGCTGATCCAGCTCTCCCACGCCCTCGCCAAAGATTTTGGGCCGACGGCAGCGCTTGAAGCGGGCATCCTGATATTATCGCTTTGGTGGTTATGGATACATACCACCTGGATCACAAACCTGTTGAACACGGAAAAGGAACCGGTCAGGATTTTGCTGTTTGTCCTGATGTTCGGTGGCGTTTTGCTCGCCATCGCGCTGCCGGAGGCTTTTGCGGAACAGGGCCTTGTCTTCGCCCTGATCTACAGCGCGATGCAGGTGGGGCGAAGCCTCTTTGCGCTGTATGCTTTCAAGGATGAAGACCGGCAGTCTTTTCTGGTCTTTGTGCGCGTGACGATCTGGCTCGCGGTATCAAGCCTGTTCTGGCTGGCCGGTGGACTGGTCGATCTGGCGGATCGCATTCTTCTGTGGGGCATCGCGCTTGCAATCGAATATGCCGGTCCCGCCTGCCGTTATGTCGTGCCGGGCGTGGCCTCAAGCGACGAGGACCGGCTGCATCTTTCCGGCGAGCATCTGGCGGAGCGATGTGCGCTTTTCGTCATCATCTGCCTTGGGGAAACGATCCTCACCACGGGGCGCACGGCCACGGAATATATGAATTCGGGTCTGACATTCATCGTCTTCTGCTCGGCTTTCGTCAGCACCGTGGCGATGTGGTGGATCTATTTTCATCACGGGCAGGAGGAGGCCTCGAGAAAAGCCGAGAACGCCGAAGAAAAAGCGAAGATTGCCCATAATCTTTTTAACTACGGGCATTTGCCCATTGTAGCCGGCATTATCCTGACGGCGGTAGGTGAGGATTTCAGCCTCTCCCACGCGCGCGAAGGCGCGACCATGCGGGAGGCGATCGCCATTCTCGGCGGTCCCGTCCTGTTTCTGGCCGGCAATATCGGCGTCAAGATTGCCGCCGCCTATCAGCGGCCGGTTTCGCATCTTGCCGGCGTGGTGGCGCTCTGCCTGCTTTTGCCGGCGCCGGGTATTCCGCTTTTTGTGCTGCAACTGGCAAGCACGGGAATTCTCCTGCTCGTCGCCCTCTGGGAATATCTGGCGCTGAAAAAAGCAGGCACCAATGCCTGACGACTAATCACGCATTGGCCAGATTACGCGCCCTGTCGTTCCAGAGCCGAAGGCTGCGCGCATAGGCTTCCTCAAAGGGCAGAGTCATATCATTGACCAGCATCAGCGCGATGGCGGCGGTGGAAATGATGATGGTTTCGGCTCTTTCGTCCCTCGCCGCCCCCGTCCAGACCGCCCGCCAATATTCGAAAGTGGTGAACATGGTCGGCATTTCGGCGGGCGGCGCCTCGCGGGCGGGAATGAGGAATTCCACATCCCTGCCCTTTGCAAGGCCAAAAATCCGGGTGGTGCGAAAAGGGGTAAATTGCGCAAAATCCCGCGTATTGCCGAGAATGGCGAGGTTTTCCACCGAAAGCAGCCGCGCCGTGTCCCGGTGAAGTTCCTGATAGGATGGCCGGGCCACGCCGATGATAGTGCTTCGGGCGCGAAGCGGGTTGAGAAGATGGACGACCGTGTTGAGCGGCAGTCGCATCTCCAGAATGCCATGCAGGCCGAGCAGGCTCTGAAATTGCAGGGACAGGCCACCGATCGGCAGATAGGCGATACGTTCTGAGGATGTGGCTTCGGCCGCCTGTGAAAGCGAATGGCAAAGGGGAATGCCGCAGGCCTGTGCGGCAAGTTCAAGCTTGCCGCCGTTTTCGCCCTGACCCACATGGCCGTGCAAGAGAACGCTGTATCCCGCCATGGAAACCAGGCGGGCTGAATGCAGGAACCATGGCGCATCGCGATGTTTCGGCGACATGTAGGCCGGCCAGTCAAGATCCGCCGCCGCCGGCTGCTGCCGATCTCTTTCGATATGTTGCCACATGGCCTCGATGAAGCCGGCAAGTTCGGCCGCGGTCACGCCGCGATAATGCATGGTGGCGAGCAGTGCGCCGATCTGTATGGGATCGGCATCGCCCTCGAGAATGATCGACAGCGCATCCATTGCCTCGTCTTGGGCGAGCGGACGGCTGTTGCCGATGCCCATTGCCGAGGTCGCGATATATTTGGCAAGCCGGTGCTGCGGATCGGCATTGTGCCCGATGCGGGCGAGACGGTCGGCAATATTTTCCGGTGTCGGCTGGCCTTCCAGAAGAACGCTGGGGCGAAGGGAAAGCGGCGGCGCCTTCATCAATACCGGCTGTTCCCAACCGCTTTTATCGAGGGCGGCCGGCGCCTCCGGTCTGTCCTGCGAATAGTCGATCAGGTTTTCGGCCTCCGCCGCCAGCGATCGAATGCGCAGCCGCATATTCTCCGCAAAGGGGGTAGGGCGCAGGCCCTGGCCAGTACGCAAAAAAAGCTGGTCTCCGTATCTTTCCCGGAGCTGTTGCAGAATGCGGCTCATCGAAGATGTCGGCAGTCCCATGCCCGCCGCAGCCCGGCTTACACTGCCTTCCCGCAACAACGCATCAAAAGCGACAAGTAATTTCAGCTGTCCGAGCCTGTCGGGTTTTGTCGTGGAGGCTGGTTCTTCTTTTCTCTTGCCGGTTGTCATCTTGCGATTTTTTTACTCCGCCGCTTATTCGGGGAGCCCTTTTTGCAATTTCTGGAATTTAGAACTGTTCGAAAACAAACGCGTTGCGCCCGCATCCCCTCCTAAATAAGTGGGGTTAAATTCTCAAGTTAAATGCGGGGGCGTAACATGGAATTGAAGTACCGCGGTCAGAACAGGGCTGCGACAATAATAAAGACCGGTGTTTCTGCAGCAATGGCTGGCACGGCTTTGGGCCTTGCTCTGCCGGCATTTGCGCAGCAGGCGTCCGAGGGAACCACGGTTCTTCAGCAGATTGTGGTCACCGCATCCGGCTTCGAGCAGAATGTGAAAGACGCTCCGGCCAGCATCACAGTTGTCACGCGGGAAGATCTGGAAAAGGGCTCCTACCGCGATCTGACCGATGCCCTGCGCGAAGTTCAAGGCGTGTCCGTCACCGGCATTGCCAATGAAAAGGATATTTTCATTCGCGGATTGCCCGGCGCCTACACGCTGGTTCTGGTTGACGGCAAGCGGCAGAGCACACGCGATGCCCGCACCAACGGCAATTCCGGCTTCGAACAGAGTTTCGTGCCGCCGGTATCGGCGATCGAACGCATCGAGGTAGTGCGTGGGCCGATGTCCTCGCTTTATGGTTCGGATGCCATGGGCGGCGTCATCAACATCATCACCCGCAAGGTCGGCGATGTCTGGTCCGGCTCGGTCACGACCGAAGGCACGGTTCAGCAACATTCCAAATTCGGCAATAGCGGTCAGGTCTCCTGGTATGCCAACGGACCGATCCTGAAGGACCAGCTCGGCCTGCAGGTCTGGGGCAGGGGCTTCACGCGCGGCGAAGACGGTATTCTGAACGGCACCACGGGCGCCAGGGAATATGATTTCAACGGTCGCCTGACATTCACGCCGAATGAAGATCATGACATCTATCTCGAAGGCGGCAAGACGCGGCTGCGTCGCGACGCCGAACCCGGCGAGACGCTGGCAGCGACGGATGCCAACGGCACCTACAACACCAATACGCGTGACCATTGGTCCCTGTCGCATACCGGCCGCTGGGGGCCGACCACATCCGAATTCTCGTTCCAGCAGGAATGGGCGGAGCGCACCAACTTCACCAGAAATATCCGCACGGGCCGCGTGACCGAAAACCCGCGCTCGCCGGAAGTGCGCAATACCGTTCTCGACGGCAAGTTCACCACGCCCTTCGAATTGTTCGGCAACCACATGCTGGTCACAGGCGGACAATATTTCGAGGCGCGGCTGACGGACCAGAACCCGGGACGCCGCACCGGTCGCGACGAGACATTTTCGGCGACGCAATGGGCGCTCTTCCTCGAGGATGAATGGCGCATTGTCGATAATTTCGCGCTGACGGGCGGTCTTCGTCTCGATAATCACGAGAAGTATGGCAATCACTTCAGCCCGCGCCTTTATGGCGTCTGGAGTGCGACCGAAGAGCTGACCATCAAGGGCGGCATTTCCACCGGTTTCCGCGCCCCGGAAATCCGCCAGATCGCGCCGGGTTACGCCTATACGACGGGTGGCGGCGGCTGCAGCTATGGCCCAAGCGGCACCTGCGGCGTGATCATCGGTGATCCCAACCTCGAAGCGGAAAAGAGTACGAGCTACGAAGTCGCCGCCCTCTGGGACAATGGCGACGTCGCTCTCGGCGCTACCTATTTCTATACCGATTTCAAGGACAAGATCTCCAACGCGCTGGTGCTCAATCCGGATGGAACACCGGCCCGCTGGAGCGAAGACCGCAACTATCGTCTCTGGTATAACTACAACATCGACGATGCGGTCATTCAGGGTGTGGAACTGACGGCGACCTGGTATGCGACGCCAGAACTGACGCTGCGCGGCAACTATACCTATACGCATTCCGAACAGAAAACCGGTGACTACGAAGGTTTCCCGCTGGCGCGGACACCTGAGCATATGGCCAATCTGCGCGGCGACTGGGTGACCCCAATCAATGGTCTGGAAGCCTGGGCCTCGCTGAACTACCACGGATCGGAAATCAACGCCGGCCCACGCATCGGCACGAATGGCACGCCGGTGACGATCAATGGCAAGGCCGGTCGCAAATATGACGCCTACACCACGCTGGATATCGGGGCGAAATATGCGGTCGCCGAAAATGTCGACCTCAATGCCGCCATCTACAATGTCTTCGACAAGGATGTCGGCACCGACGATTTTAACACTGTCATGGAAGGCCGTCGTTTCTGGATCAGCATGACAGCGAAGTTCTGATCTGGACACAGTCACGAAATTCAGAGGCGCCTTCGGGCGCCTCTTTTTTTGACCATTCTTCTATTGACCTCAACTATGGTTGAGGAATTATACCGGCTGCTCTTCAGTGTGTTTCCGCGTTTTCCGAGCGGAAATCGTCCGGAAGCAGGAGCCAGAATGGAAAATACCATATTTAAACACAGCCTGACGGTCGGGGAGGTTGCCCGTCGCAGCGGTATTGCCGTCTCCACAATCCATTTTTACGAGGCGAAAGGATTGATCGAGGGCTGGCGCACCGCCGGTAATCAACGTCGTTATCATCGCGCCGTTCTGAGGCGCATCGCCATCATCCGCATCGCGCAGCGGGCCGGTATACAGCTCAGCATCATCAGGGATGCGATGGCCGATCTGCCGCAAGACAGGGTAGCGACGACGGCCGATTGGCGCAGGTTTTCCCAATCCTGGCGGGAAATGCTCCAGCTTCGCATCAACAACCTGATCATGCTGCGCGATCAGCTTACCGGCTGTATCGGTTGCGGGTGCCTTTCGCTGGATGATTGTCCGTTACGCAATCCGAATGATGTTCTGGCCGATGACGGCGCGGGTCCGCGCCGTCTCGTATCCGCAGAGTGAGCAGAATTTCCGGACCGGGGCGGTTATTCCTCACTCGGATTCGGCTGGAACCCAAACGCTGACGCTGCCGCCATTGGTGGGAAAGACGCCCTTGCCGCTCTCATCAAGGGTAATCCGTTCTTCACGGTGCCCGAGAAAGTCGCGCCAGACCGCTCCGGCGTGATCGGGACCGAGATCGATCTGCTTTTCCGCCGGCTCGCCATTCGACATCACCACCACGCAGCCCGGCGCGTCGGCAGTGCCGTGGCGAATAAAGGCAATGCAGCTCGGGTCGTCGAAAATATCCGTCTGGGCTCCGTTGGCGAAAAGGCTGCGGGCCTCGATGAGTTTCGGCAGGCATTCGATGGCCGGAATGATGATCTCGTGTTCGTTGCCGTCATTGCCAGTGTCGGTATAACCAGTGCCGAACAGATCGGGATAAAAGACGCAGGGCACGCCATCTTCGCGCAGCAGAATGATAGCGTAGGCAAGAGGCTTGAACCAGGGTTCCACCGGCGCTTCCAGCGATTGCAGCGGCTGGGTGTCGTGATTATCGACCAGCGTGACGGCGTGGTCGGGAACGGCGGAGACAAGCGAGCCATCGAAGATGTTGCGCATGTCGAAATCACCGCCCTGTTTCGAGGCGTCATGAAAGCTGTGGTGAAGGGCGACGTCAAAAAGCATGAGCTGCTTGTCGACCAGTTCGAGATAGCTTTTCAGCGCCTCGAGATCGGGGTGCCAATATTCCGCCACGACGAAGAGATCCGGATCGACCGTTTCGCGCATATGGCCGACCCAGTCACGGAAGAACCAGGCCGGGATATGTTTTGCGGCGTCCAGGCGGAAGCCATCAACCTGCACCTGCTCGGAGAGCCAGCGGCCCCAATATTTGAGTTCCTCGTAAACCGCCCGGTTCCTGAACTCGACATCCGCACCCATCAGATAGTCGAAATTGCCGTTTTCCTGATCGACTTCCTCATTCCATTCCCCATCGCCATATTCGTTGACGAGGCGGAAAATGCCGTCTTCGGTCGGTTCCTCGATATGGTCGACACCGCTGAAGCACTTCAGGTCCCATATGAATTTGGAATGTTTGCCGTTGCGACCGGGAAAGGTGAAGCGTGTATAGGCAAGCGCCGGAAAGTCTTCATCATCGATCTCGGTACGGTCCTCAGGATTGACGCGGCGAACCCGCACCTTTTCCTTCTCGTCGGCACCCATCTTGTGATTGAGAACAACATCGTGAATGACGCGGATGCCGTTTTCCTTCAGCGTTCGTCCGGCATGTTCGAGCGCGGCGCGATCACCATATTTGGTGGCGACGGTGCCCTTCTGGTCGAATTCGCCGAGGTCGAAGAGATCGTAGGTGTCATAACCCACCGAATAACCACCGGCGGCGCCCTTGTAGGCGGGCGGCAGCCAAACATCGGTGATACCCATTTTCGCAAGGCTTTCGGCCTTTTCGGCCACCTCGCTCCATAATTTCCCTCCGTCTGGATAATACCAATGGAAGAACTGAAGCAAGGTGCGTCCGGCCATATTTCCCTCACAGTAGTTAGCAGGTCGCGCCATAAACGGCCCGGCGGCAAAAGGGTTCCGCCGCCGGGGATGCGCGATCTGCAATTGTGAGGCCCGATGGCCCGCCCGTATATTAGCCGGCTATGTCGAGAAGAGCAGCGCCCGCCTGCAGATAGTCGCCTTCCTTGACGATCAGACGGACTTTGCCGGCCTTGGGGGCGACAATCTGCGTCTCCATCTTCATGGCTTCCATGACGGCCAAAAGATCGCCTTGCGAAACCGTGTCGCCGTCTTCCACCTTGAAGGACTGCAAGGTGCCGGAAACCGGGGCGAGGATTTCACCTTCCTTTTCCTTGGTGGCGGCGGCGCCCGGAACAGCCGCGCTGCTGCCGCTAACCGCACCGAGACTGGAGAGCAGCAGGCTGGGCAGGCCAACCGATACGCGCTTGCCGTCGATTTCCAGAAAAGTGCGAGTAACGGAAGGGTCGTCGGCCGGTGCCGGTCGTTCCATCGCATCCGGCATGGCGGCGAAATCGGTCTCGATCCAGCGGGTATGAACCTTTAAACCGTCCGTGCCGATGAAGTCTTCGGTTTCGATCGCGGCGCGATGAAATGGCAGCACCGTGGCGATGCCTTCGATGCGGAACTCCTTCAGCGCGCGGCGGGCGCGACGCAGGACCTGATCGCGGTCGGCACCGGTGACGATCAGCTTCGCCATCAGCGAGTCGAATACGCCAGGCACGCTGGAGCCGCTGACGACACCGCTATCCACGCGAATCCCGGGACCTGAAGGTGCGTCGAAAACCGAGATCGAGCCGGGTGTGGGCAGGAAACCCCGGCCGGGATCTTCGGCATTGATGCGGAACTCCATGGAGTGGCCACGCGGCTCCGGCGTTTCGAGCACCCGTAGCTTGTGGCCTTCGGCAATGCGGAACTGTTCGATGACGAGATCGATGCCTGTGGTTTCCTCGGTAACCGGATGTTCCACCTGCAGGCGCGTATTGACCTCAAGGAAAGAAATCGTGCCGTCGACGCCGAGAAGGAATTCGACGGTGCCGGCGCCGGAATAACCTGCAGCGGCGCAGATCGCCTTGGCGGCCGCGTGGATTTTCTGACGCTGTTCGGCGGACAGGAAGGGGGCAGGGGCTTCTTCGATCAGTTTCTGGTTCCGGCGCTGCAGCGAGCAGTCGCGGGTGCCGAGTACCAGCACATTGCCGTGCTTGTCGGCGAGAACCTGCGCCTCGATATGGCGCGGCCGGTCAAGGAAACGTTCGAGGAAGCACTCGCCGCGGCCGAAGGCGGCCGTCGCCTCGCGCACGGCGGATTCGTAGAGATCGGCGATCTCTTCCATCTTCCACGCAACCTTCAGACCGCGACCACCGCCGCCATGCGCTGCCTTGATGGCGACGGGCAGGCCGTGTTCTTCGGCAAAGGCGGTGACTTCGGCGGCGGAAGAGACCGGGCCGTCGCTGCCGGCGACCAGCGGTGCGCCGACGCCGGTGGCGATGCGCCGCGCCTCGACCTTGTCGCCCAATGCTTCGATAACCTGCGGGTCCGGGCCGATCCAGATCAAGCCGGCATCAAGCACGGCCTGCGCGAATTCAGCACGCTCGGACAGGAAGCCGTAGCCGGGATGCACGGCATCCGCGCCGGCACGTTTGGCAATCGCGATCAGCTTGGTGATATCGAGATAGGTCTCGGCCGGGCGCACGCCTTCCAGCGCATAGGCTTCATCCGCCAGCCGGACGAAAAGCGCATCCTGATCGGGATCGGCATAAACGGCGACCGATTGCAGGCCATAATCGCGACATGCGCGGATGATGCGCACCGCGATCTCGCCGCGATTGGCAATCAGCACTTTTTTCATCGCTCTTCTCCTCGGAATTCTATGTTCTTGGCCGCGATTTCGGCGAATAGGCCGATCGGGCGGAATTTGATTTTGGCGTTGACGGGGATCTGCCCGGCAAGATCGAGATGATATTCCGCCACCGCGCCGATGACGGGATAACCGCCGGTCAGCGGGTGATCGGCAAGGAAGAGAACCGGCTGGCCGCTATGCGGTATCTGGATCGCCCCTGTCGCCGTGCCTTCACTCGGCAGTTCGGCGCTGTCCTTGCGTTCCACCGGCACGTCGCCGGCAAGGCGGATGCCGACGCGGTTCGATTGCGGCGTGACCTGCCAGAACTGGCCGGTCAGCGTCTCGATACCCTTCTGCGTGAACCAGTCGGTGCGGGGGCCGAGAACGACGTCCAGTGTCACGACCTCACCGGTTGCCGGAGGTTCGAAGGCCGGAACTTCGTTGATCGATACGCTGGAGAGGCCGGACTTCTCACCCTTGAGCGAAAGGACGGCGCCAGCGCCCACCGGTTCGGGACCGACAACAGCGAGCGTATCGGTTGCGAAACTGCCGAGTACCGGCTCAACATCAAAGCCGCCGCGTACCGCAAGATAACAGCGCATGCCCTTCGGCGGCTGGCCGAAAGTCACGACATCGCCGGGTTCGAGGGATACCGGGCCATCGGTCTTTGCCGCGAAGCTGCCATCCGCCGTGGTAATGGTGACGGGGCAGGGCGCACCGGCAATGCCGATGACAGTGCGGCTTGTGCTCCTGAAGGAAAAACCGCCGAGCGTCAGTTCAAGGCACGGCGTATTAACCGGATTGCCGACGATGCGGTTTGCGGCGTTGAACGCACCGCGATCCAAGGCGCCTGAAGCCGATACACCCTGCCCGGTCTGGCCGAAGCGGCCGAGATCCTGAAAGATGGCGGGCATGGGTGCGGCGAGCACCTCGAAATGTGGGCCGTCCTTTGTCGGTTCTTTTTGCGAACTACGCGGTGCCGAGACGGGAATATCGACCGTCTTGCCGGCCTTGTTCATGTCGAAGAAACGCACCCGGTAACCCGGCTGGAAAAGTGCGCCGGGATCGCGGTCAATATCCCACATTTTCACCGGCGTCGTGCCGATGATCTGCCAGCCGCCGGGGCTGTTTTGCGGATAGACGCCGCTGAAGGCACCAGCCAATGCCACTGAGCCGGCGGGAATGCGGGTGCGCGGGCTTTGCCGGCGCGGCACATGCAGGCCCGGATCGCCGCCGACCAGATAACCGAAACCGGGAGCGAAGCCGCAAAAGGCCACGGTGAATTCGCTTTCGGTGTGGCGACGGATGACCTCTTCGATGCTCATGCCGGTCAGTTCGGCAACATCGGCGAGGTCCTCGCCATTATAATGGACGGGGATTTCGACGAGATTGTCCGAAGGTGCAATTTTCGCCGAGAGATCGCGGCTTGCGAGCTGCGCGGCCAGCATCTCCGCACCGATCTTTTCGGGGCGAAAGCGGATCATCAACGTGCGGGCCGCCGGCACCGTCTCTTCGATGCCCTCGACCGGATCACTCTGAAGCGAGGCGAAAAGCGCCAGCGTTTCATCGAGATCGGCAAGTTCGACAAGAATGGTGGTGAGGCTGACGGGGAGAAAACGCATCATATCCTCACGCGTGATAGGCGGAATCGGGAATATCGGTGATGAACATGTGGCCCGGCGCATGGGTGATCGCAAAAGGCACGCCGGATGCCATGACCGCGGCCTGAGGGGTCACACCGCAGGCCCAGAAGACCGGAACCTCACCCGGCTCGATCCGCACCGCATCACCGAAGTCGGGTTTGGCAAGATCGATGATGCCGATTTCTTCCGGCGCGCCGACATGCACGGGCGCGCCATGCACCGCCGGAAAACGTCCCGAAATGGTTGCCGCATCGGCAACACGCGACGCCGGGATCGGCCGCATGGAAACGACCATATTGCCCTTCAGCCGACCCGCCGGACGGCAGGGCCGGTTGGTGAGATACATTGGCACATTGCTCTTGTCGGTCATGTGGCGGATTTCGATGCCCGCTTCCACCATCGGCGTTTCGAAGGTGAAGCTGCAGCCGATCAGGAAAGCGACGAGATCGTCACGCTCAGCCCACGCAGCGGTGGCATCAGCCGTTTCCTCGGCAAGCTTGCCGTCCCGCCAGATGCGGTAGAGCGGTAGATCAGTTCTGAGATCGGCACCGGGCGCGAGAAGCGTGGTGGGCGAGCCGGGATCGGAGACATCAAGCACCGGGCAGGGTTTGGGATTGCGCTGCGCATAAAGCAGGAAATCGAAAGCCCAGTCGCGCGGCAGCACGATCATGTTCGCCTGCGTGAAGCCGGGTGCGATGCCAGAGGTTGGGGCGACGAGGCCGTCGCGATAGATGGCGCGGGCCTTTCGCGCGGCGTCCGCGTCCGTGTGGTTGAGATAGGATGTCGGTATCGTCATCGGCTACCCTTTCAGCGATTGAATGCGAAGGAGCGGATGTCGATGCCATCAGCCTCGAAACGGCGGCGGATTTCCTGGGCGATGGCAACCGCGCCGGGGCTGTCGCCATGCACGCAGATGGATTGCGCCTCGATTTTTATGATGCTGCCATCGATTGCCTCCAGCGTGCCTTCGCGGGCGAGCTGCACCATACGGTCGGCGATCTTTGCCGCATCATGCAGGACGGCACCGGCTTCCCGGCGGGAAACGAGCTGGCCCTGAGGCGTATAGGCACGATCCGCAAAGGCTTCGGCAACGACGGCAAGACCGGACTTGCGGGCGAGATCGAGGATGGGGGCATTTGCAAGGCCCATCAATACCAGCGACGAGTCTATCGCCTTGATGCCGTCGATAACGGCCTGCCCCTGTTTCGCGTCATTGGCGATGCGGTTGTAGAGCGCGCCATGCGGTTTGACGTAACGCACCGTGGTGCCGGCAGCGGCGGCGACGCCTTTCAGCGCGCCGATCTGATAGATGACATCGGCAATCAGCTCTTCCGAGGTCGTGTCCAGATCGCGGCGGCCGAAGCCGACGCGGTCCGGATAGGAGACATGGGCGCCGACAACCACGCCTTTTTCGGCAGCGGCCTTGACGGTGCGGTAGATGCCGGCCGGATCACCTGCGTGAAATCCGCAGGCGATGTTGGCGCTGGAGACGATGGCGAGCATCGCCTCGTCGTCACCCATGCGCCACGCGCCGTAACTTTCGCCAAGATCGCTGTTGAGATCGATAGCGGCCATGTTTGCCTCCCTTGAATTTATCAGTAGCCGAGCAGGGCGAAGATCGCGCCCGCCGACTTATAGGCCATATACCAGGTGAGTGCGCAGGTCAGCACGCCAAGCACCAGCAACCAGCGCGGGTAGTGATAACCGTGCATCAGATCGGCGCGTTTCCAGGCTGCATACATGAAGATCGAAAGGCCGATCGGCAGAACGAGACCGTTGAGGCCGCCGACGAAGACGAGCATGGCTGCAGGCGGTGTGGTGATGATGACATAGGCGATCAGCGAAATGGCGATGAAGCCGACGGTTGCCAGGTTTCGCTGGCGCTCCGTTATGTCAGGCTTGAAAGCCGTCAGGAACGACACGGAGGTATAGGCCGCACCAATGATGCTGGTCATGGCCGAGGCGAGGAAGACCGCGCCGAACAGGCGGAAGCCGATATCGCCGGCGGCGGCATGGAAAGCCTGGCCGGCGGGGTTTGCCGCCTTGCCGGAGAGATCGATGACCACGCCGCTGGCGACGACACCGAGGATGGCAAGGAACAGGATGTAGCGCAGCACGCCGGTAATCGCGATGCCGCTCAGGGCCGCACGATTGACCGCGTTGATATTTTCAACGCCCACCATGCCCTTGTCCAGCAGGCGATGTGCGCCAGCATAGGTGATATAACCGCCGACCGTGCCGCCGACGATGGTGGTGATGGTGACGAAATCGATGGTATCGGGCAGGAAGGTCTGGCGGAAGGCTTCCGCCACGGGCGGGCCGGAGACGTAAGCCGCATAAACGATCAGCGCGAGTTTGACGAAGGCGGCCACGAAAACGACGCGGTCCATGGCGATGCCCGCCCGGCGCGACAGGAAGATGCCGATGGCCGCCAGCGCGCCAATCGCGCCACCGATCTTCGGGTCGAGATCGATCATGGCGTTGAAGCCGAGGCCTGCGCCGCCGATATTGCCGATGTTGAAGAACAGGCCGCCGATGATGACGAGAATGGCGAGCAGATAACCCGAGCCCGGAATGGCGGCATTGGCGATCGCCGGCGCGCGCATGCGGGTGATGGTGACGATGCGCCAGATATTGGCCTGCACGACGAAGTCGATCAGTATGGAAATAATGATGGCGAATGCGAATGCGGCGCCCAGTTTCACCGTGAAATTCGCCGTCTGCGTGATGAAGCCCGGTCCGACGGCCGACATCGACATCAGGAACATTGCCGAAAGCAAGGCATAACGCTGATTCTTCGCCTTGCGCGCAACCTCGTTAGGGTCGGCGGGCGAGAGCTTGTTCTGCTCCATGGATTTTCTCCGCTCCAATCGCAATCCGCCCCTCGCGGATGCTTTATGCGGCCGATCTTGTCGTGTTCCGCGAAATTGTCAATATTGTTCAACAATAAATAATAATCGTTCTCTTATTCTGTTCATTTGTTGGACGTTATGCGCAGGAATTCATCACGTTTTTTTCGTGCTTTGCTAATGCTTTGTGCTATGGGCAATCATGCCGTGTCCGAACATGCCTGTCACGGAATTCCCGATGCTGCATTGCTCTTACGGAAAGGAGCGTCATGACGGAAACGATAGAGGGTCTGCCGCTTGCGGATCGATTGGCCAAGGGTATCCGCACCCTGCTGATATCAGGCGAGCTGATGCCGGGGCAGCGCCTTTCAGAGGCAGCCTTCAGTGAACGTTTCGACGTCTCCCGCAATTCGCTGCGCGAAGCTTTCCGGCTGCTGACCAAGGACGGCCTGTTGCGCCACGAGGCCAATCGCGGCGTGTTTGTCGCCGTTCCCACCATGTCTTCGGTCATCGATATCTATCGGGTGCGGCGCATGGTGGAATGTGGCGCGCTGCGCCAGGCCTGGCACAAGCACCCCGCGATCAAAGCGATGCGGGCAGCGGTCGAAGATGCCAAGGTCAAGCGTGACGAGGCCGACTGGCTGGGCGTGGGCAGCGCCAACATGACGTTTCATGCCGCCGTCGTCGATCTCCTCGACAGCGCCCGTCTCAGCGATTTTTACGAGCGCATCGCCGCTGAACTCAGGCTTTGTTTCGGGCTTTTGAAAGATCCCGAACAGCTTCATTCCCCCTTTGTGGACATGAACAGCAAGATACTTTCGCTGATGGAAGAGGGAAAAGCTGGAGAGGCTGGCGACGAGATGGAAATTTATCTCAATCTTTCCGAGCGAACGGTTTTGAAGGCGCTTGAACGCGCCGTAGAACACGCATCGTGACATGATGGGCGGCAGGGGAAAAAACGGCCCTTGCCGCTCCATCCATTTTTTGCATCCGCAGCCGATTGCCAAGTTTGCTGCGCTGCGTCATCAATGCTGACATGACGCTTCGCGACCTGACCATTCTCGTTATAGACGAAAACGCGATCCGCGCCTCCATCATCGAGGAGGGGCTGCGCGAGGCCGGATATCACCGCGTCACGGTCATCCACGAGGTGAACGGGGTGGCGCGCACCATCGAGACGCTGCAGCCCGATGTCATCTTCATCGATCTGGAAAATCCCAATCGTGACATGATGGAGCATCTGTTCCAGCTCACCCGCACGGTCGGTCGCCCCATCGCCATGTTTGTCGATCGTTCGGACACCGCCTCCATCGAGGCTGCCGTCGAGGCGGGTGTTTCCGCCTATGTCGTCGACGGGTTGAAGAAAGAGCGGGTCAAACCCATTCTCGATATGGCGGTCAGCCGCTTTAATGCTTTCAGCCGCCTGCAACGGGAACTTGCCGACGCCAAGTCGGCGCTTGAGGAACGCAAGGTCATCGAGCGCGCCAAGGGCATCCTGATGAAGATGCGCGGCCTTTCCGAAGAGGAGGCCTTCGCGCTTCTGCGCCAGACGGCGATGAATGAGAAAAAGAAGATTTCCGAGATCGCGCAAAGCGTGGTCACCGCGGCCGGTTTGTTGATGTGACGAACCGCCGGTCGGACAGTCAAGGAGTGCATGATATGGCGGCACCGGAAAAAACGGCCGGATCAGACGGCGGAGTAACGAAAGCCCCGGGCGCGCCGGCAATCGTCGGCGGCGACCGGCAGAAAATCCTGCGTGCCGGCTTTATCCCGCTTGTCGATGCATCCGTCCTGATCGCCGCTGCCGAATTCGGTTTTGCCGAACGCGAAGGCCTTTCGCTCGATCTCGTCAAAGATGTCTCTTGGGCGAATGTGCGCGACCGGCTGGCGTTCCGGCAATTCGATATCGCGCATATGCTGTCGCCGATGCCCGTCGCCTCCATGCTCGGGCTCGGTTCCAACCCGTCGCCGACGATTACGCCTTTTTCGCTCGGACGCGGCGGCAATGCGATCACGCTTTCGACCCGCCTGTTTGCCCGGATGAAGGCTTTGACAGGGCTTTCCGAAATGGCGGGCGCACTCGAAAATGCCGAAGCGTTGAAGCGGGTACTCGATGATATGCGGGCGCGCGGCGAACCGCCGCCGACACTCGGCATGACCTATCCGTTTTCATCGCATAATTACGAATTCCGCTATTGGCTCGCCGCCGGTGGCATTCACCCCGATCACGACGTCAAGCTTGTGGTGGTGCCGCCGCCATTGACGTCGGACGCGTTGGCCGCAGGGGCTATCGACGGTTTCTGCGTCGGAGCGCCTTGGAACATCGTCGCCGCCGAGCGCGGTGTTGGGCGGATCGTTGCCGCCAAGCAGGACCTGTGGCCTTCTGCGCCGGAAAAGGTCATCGGCATGCGGCCGGAATGGGCGGAAAACCAGCAGGAAACGGTCGGCCGGCTGTTGACGGCGCTCGATGCTGCCGCGCGCTGGTGTGATGTTGCGGGAAATCACGACGATCTAAGCCGGGTGCTTGCTGATCCCCGCTATATCGGCGCGCCGGAAAGCATCATCCGCCACGTTCTTGCCGGTGAATTCAATATTGACAGCCAGGGCAACCGCCGGGTTATCGACAAATATTTCCTGTTCCACGGTGGTCATGCCAATTATCCGCGCCGGAGCCAGGCATTGTGGATTTACAGCCAGATGATCCGCTGGGGGCAGGCGGAGTTTTCGCAAGGTGGCGTAGAAGCTGCCCTGTCCGCTTATCGGCCGGATATTTATCGGGCGGCGCTGGGCGATGCCAATGCGCCTGATGATGCCGATATTCGTATCGAAGGACAGGAGGCTGGCGACCGTTTTGTGGACGGCTTCGTCTTCGATCCCGCTGACATTACAGGGTATGTGAATGGTTTTGCCGTGCGCAGTTCTGCCCCTGTTTCTACCTCCCAAGGCGAAGCCTGAGAGCAGTTCAGCCGGGCTAGCTGCGCAAATTTCAAGCGCGGAATTTTTCCAGTTGCGTAAACGATAGACAAAATTGCGGCTGGTTAAAATTTAATCGCCTGACAGAATTTCTGAAATTCTGTTTTATTTACAATAATATAGCTTCCATCTAGAAAACTGGCACGCCTCTTGCGTCTCCTTGTTTGCACCGGTCAACGGCGATCGGGGCGAGCAGGGCGCGGCATAGGCGCTTTCAAAGACACAGACGTCGCAAGGTTTTGCTGCCCGGAACACCTCCCGTTCCGCCGGTGCAAACACCGAGCGGCGTTTTTTATTTTCAGGTTTTTTCGCAAGCGAAAACGTCACCCGCAGAGGTGGCCCAATAAGGGGAACATGCGAATGAAAAAGATATTCTCCGGCGCTGTCAGCCGCCGCACGATACTGAAGACGACCGCCACCGCAGCCCTTGTCAGCGCTGTGCGCGTGGCCTTTCCATCGGGTGCTTTCGCAGCCACCGCCGAGCCGGAAGTAAAAGGTGCGAAAATCGGCTTTATCGCGCTGACCGATGCCGCCCCGCTCATCATCGCGGCGGAAAAGGGGCTGTTCGCCAAGCATGGCATGCCTGATGTCGAGGTTCTGAAGCAGGCCTCCTGGGGCGCGACTCGCGACAATCTCGTGCTTGGTGGCGCATCCAACGGCATTGATGGCGCGCATATTCTGACGCCGATGCCCTATCTCATGCATACCGGCAAGGTGACCCAGAACAATGTGCCGGTGCCGATGACCATCCTCGCCCGCCTCAACCTCGACAGCCAGGGCATTTCCGTCGCCAAGGAATATGCCGAAACCGGCGTTCAGCTCGATGCTTCCAAATTGAAGGCTGCTTTCGAGAAGAAGAAGGCCGAAGGCAAGGAAATCAAGGCCGCGATGACCTTTCCCGGCGGCACCCATGATCTCTGGATCCGCTACTGGCTCGCCGCTGGCGGCATCGATCCGGACAAGGACGTCTCCACCATCGTCGTTCCGCCGCCGCAGATGGTTGCCAACATGAAGGTCGGCAATATGGACGTCTTCTGTGTGGGCGAGCCGTGGAATGAACAGCTCGTCAATCAGGGCATCGGCTTTACTGCCTGTACCACCGGAGAGCTCTGGAAGGGCCATCCGGAAAAGGCGCTCGGCATGCGCGCCGACTGGGTGGAAAAGAACCCCAACGCCACCAAGGCGCTGCTGATGGCCGTGATGGAGGCGCAGCAATGGTGCGATGAGATGGCGAACAAGGAGGAAATGTCCACCATCCTCGGCAAGCGCCAATGGTTCAACGTGCCGCCGAAGGACGTTCTTGGACGCCTCAAGGGCAATATCAATTACGGCAACGGTCGCGCGCTCGAAAATACCGGTCTGCAGATGAAGTTCTGGCAGGACCATGCGTCCTATCCCTTCCGCAGCCATGACAGCTGGTTCATCGCGGAAAACATCCGCTGGGGCAAATTCGCGCCGGATACGGACGTGAAAGCGCTGGTGGAGAAGGTAAACCGCGAGGATATCTGGCGCGCGGCGGCCAAGGATCTCGGCGTTGCGGATCTTCCCGCTTCCACTTCGCGCGGTAAGGAAACCTTCTTCGATGGCAAGGTGTTCGATCCTGAAAATCCATCTGCCTATCTCGAAAGTCTGTCCATCAAGGCGGCCTCCTGAGGAGGAGACCCGGGCGTCGCTCCTCATCCGCCAGCAGCTCTGCCCAACCGGCGCTGCTGAAGACCGGATGAGGGGCGAGCCCAGACCGCAACCGAAATCAAGAGGAAATGCCCATGTCCGCATTGGCCCGAAAATTCAACGAAGAGCCGCAGCAGCCGGTGGCGCAGAAGGCAAACGTCGTGGCGCTTGCACCGAAACAGTCGCCGCGGATCGATCTGCGCAAATGGGGTGCTGCGGCGGCTCGTAACATCATACCGCCGCTTGTCGTTCTCGCCATGCTGCTCGGCGTCTGGCAGCTGCTCTGTTCCGCGCCCGGCTCCTCGCTGCCGCCGCCTAGCCAGGTCTTCGAGGAAAGCTACGATCTCATCGTATCGCCGTTTTTCCAGAATGGTTCGCAGGATATCGGCCTTGGGCTGCGCGTTCTGGTCTCGCTTGAGCGTGTGGCCTATGGTTTCGGCCTCGCCGCCATTGCCGGCATCATCCTCGGTGCGGTGATCGGCCAGTCGGTCTGGGCCATGCGCGGCCTTGATCCGATCTTTCAGGTGCTGCGCACCGTGCCGCCGCTCGCCTGGCTGCCGCTTTCGCTGGCTGCCTTTCAGGACAGCAATCCATCGGCCATTTTCGTGATTTTCATCACCTCCATCTGGCCGGTCATCATCAATACGGCGGTTGGCGTACGCAATATTCCGCAGGATTACCGCAATGTCGCGCAGGTGCTGCGGCTCAACCAGCTCGAATTCTTCTTCAAAATCATGCTGCCGTCGGCCGCTCCTTACATCTTCACCGGCCTGCGCATCGGCATCGGTCTTTCGTGGCTCGCCATCGTGGCTGCGGAAATGCTGACCGGCGGCGTCGGCATCGGCTTCTTCATCTGGGATGCGTGGAATTCCTCGCGCCTGCCCGACATTATCGTGGCGCTCGCCTACATCGGCGTTGTCGGCTTCATGCTCGACAAGCTCGTGGCGGCGCTTGGCAAGGTCATCACCCGCGGCGCTGCGGCGAATTGAGAGGGCCAATATTATGAACGCTTATCTGAAGCTCGATCATATCGACAAATATTTCGACAAGGGCGGCTCGCGCGCCGAGGTGCTGAAAGGCATCAACCTCACCATCGAAAAAGGTGAATTCGTCTCGGTCATCGGCCATTCTGGCTGCGGCAAGTCCACCATGCTCAACCTCATCGCCGGGCTGACGAAAGTCTCCGCCGGTGCGGTGCTTCTCGAAAACCGGGAGGTCAATGAACCCGGGCCTGAACGCGCCGTCGTGTTCCAGAACCACAGCCTGCTGCCCTGGCTTTCGGTCTATGAAAACGTCAATCTTGCCGTGGAAAAGGTCTTCCGCAACACCAAGACCCGCGCCGAGCGGCATGACTGGGTCATGCGCAATCTCGATCTCGTGCAGATGGCCCATGCCAAGGACAAGAAACCTTCGGAAATTTCCGGCGGCATGAAACAGCGCGTCGGCATTGCCCGCGCGCTCGCCATGGAGCCGAAAATCCTGCTGCTGGATGAGCCCTTCGGCGCGCTGGACGCGCTGACCCGCGCTCATCTTCAGGACGCGGTGATGGAAATTCACGCCCGTCTCGGCAACACCATGGTCATGATCACCCATGATGTGGACGAGGCGGTGCTGCTTTCCGACCGCATCGTGATGATGACCAACGGGCCCGCCGCCCATATCGGCGAGGTGCTTGACGTGCCGCTGGCACGCCCGCGCAACCGCATCGAGCTTGCCTCCGACAAGACCTACCTCAAATGCCGCGAAGCCGTGCTGAAGTTCCTTTACGAACGTCACCGCTTCGTCGAAGCCGCGGAGTAACGACTATGGCGCAAAAACTCGTCATCATCGGCAATGGCATGGCGCCGGGGCGCATGCTGGAAAACCTGTTCGAAACCGCCCCCGGCCTTTACGACGTCACGATTTTCAACGCCGAACCGCGCGTCAATTACGACCGCATCATGCTCTCGCCTGTGCTCTCAGGCGAAAAGAGCTATGAGGACATCGTCATTCATAATGACGAATGGTATGCGGCTAATAATGTGACGCTGCACAAGGGCGCGAAAGTCACCGGCATCGACCGTGACAAGAAAACCGTGACCAGCGAAAACGGCATCACGGCCTCTTACGACAGGCTGGTGATCGCCACCGGTTCCCTGCCCTTCATCATTCCCGTTCCCGGTCATCAATTACCCGGCGTGCTCGCCTATCGCGATCTCGACGACGTGACGAAGATGCTGGAAATCACTGAAGGCAAAGGCCGCGCCATCGTCATCGGTGCGGGTCTTCTCGGACTGGAGGCGGCTTACGGCCTGAAGCGTCAGGGCATGGATGTCACCGTCATCCATCTGATGCCGACCATCATGGAGCGTCAGCTCGATCCGGCAGCGGCCTATCTCTTAGAAAAGGCGCTGAACGAGCGCGGCATCGACATCATCACCAAGGCCAACACCAAGTGCATTCTCGGTGAGGACAAGGTCGAGGGCATCGAGCTCGAGGACGGCCGGATCATCAAGGGCGATATGGTGGTGATGGCGGTCGGTATCCGCCCGGCCTCGGGTCTCGCCAAGGAAGCCGGCATCGCCGTCAATCGCGGCATCGTGGTGGATGACGGCATGATGACGTCGGACGCCTCGATCTACGCGCTCGGCGAATGCGCCGAGCATCGCGGCATGTGCTATGGCCTCGTTGCGCCGCTTTATGAATCGGCCCGCGTGCTGGCTGACCGGCTTTGCGGCGGTTCGGCCGAATATCACGGCTCTGTCACCAATACGAAGCTGAAGGTGACAGGCATCAACCTGTTTTCCGCCGGCGACTTCGCCGAAGGCGATGACCGCGAGGAAATCGTGCTGCGCGATGCCACCGCCGGCGTCTACAAGCGTCTCATTCTCAAGGAAAACCGCATCATTGGCGCGGTTCTTTACGGCGAGACGGCGGATGGGTCGTGGTTCTTCGACCTGATGAAGAAATCGACCGATATCTCGACCATGCGCGAAACCCTTATCTTCGGCCAGGCCTATCAGGGAGGGTCTCCGCTGGACCCTATGGCGGCCGTTGCAGCCTTGCCGGATGATGCGGAAATCTGCGGCTGCAACGGCGTCTGCAAGGGCAAGATCACTTCGGTTATAACTTCCAAAGGGCTGACCTCGCTGGACGATGTGCGTGCCCACACCAAGGCGTCCGCCTCCTGCGGTAATTGCACCGGTCTTGTCGAGCAGTTGATGACGATAACGCTGGGCGACAGCTACAATCCCGCCGCCGTGCAGCCCATGTGCAAATGCACCGATCTCGGCCATGACGATGTGCGCCGCCTGATCAAGGCCAAGGGTCTGAAGACCATTCCTGCCGTGATGCAGGAGCTGGAATGGAAAACCTCCTGCGGCTGCGCCAAGTGCCGGCCGGCGCTCAATTATTACCTCGTCTGCGACTTTCCGGATGAATATGCCGACGATTATCAGTCGCGTTATATCAATGAGCGCGTTCACGCCAATATCCAGAAGGACGGCACCTATTCCGTCGTCCCGCGCATGTGGGGCGGCGTCACCTCTTCCTCTGAGCTCCGGGCAATTGCGGATGTGGTCGACAAGTTCGAAATCCCGATGGTGAAGGTGACCGGCGGCCAGCGCATCGATCTTCTCGGTATCGAGAAGGAGGATTTGCCGGCGGTCTGGGCCGATCTCGGCAAGGCCGGTTTTATCTCCGGTCAGGCCTATGCCAAAGGCCTGCGCACAGTGAAGACCTGCGTCGGCCAGCAATGGTGCCGTTTCGGCACGCAGGATTCCACCGGTCTCGGCATCCGCATCGAAAAATTCATGTGGGGCTCATGGACACCCGCCAAGCTTAAGCTCGCCGTCTCGGGCTGTCCGCGCAACTGTGCGGAGGCCACCTGCAAGGATATCGGCGTCATCTGCGTCGATTCCGGTTTTGAAATCCATTTCGCCGGTGCCGCCGGTCTCGATATCAAGGGCACGGAAGTGCTCGGTCTCGTGAGGACCGAGGATGAGGCGCTGGAGCATATCGTGGCGCTGACCCAGATGTACCGCGAACAGGCGCGTTACCTCGAGCGCATCTACAAATGGGCCAAGCGTATCGGCTACGACGAGGTTCGTCGCCAGATCATGGACGATGCTGAAAAGCGCAAGGGCTATTTCGACCGCTTCGTCTTCAGCCAGAAATTCGCGCAGGTTGATCCATGGTCCGAACGTGTATCCGGCCACGACAAGCATGAGTTCAGGCCCATGGCGGCAATCGGTTTCAGTGAAGCGGCGGAGTGAGAACGATGGACAGCAACTGGATTGATATTGGCGACATCTCCGACATCCCGCTGCGTGGTGCGCGTTGCGTGAAAACGCCGATGGGCAAGATCGCCGTATTCCGCACGGCGGAAAATCAGGTCTTCGCGATTGAGGATCATTGCCCGCATAAGGGCGGCCCGTTGTCTCAGGGCATCGTGCATGGGGCTTCGGTGACGTGTCCCCTGCACAATTGGGTCATTTCGCTGGAAACCGGCAAGGCTTTGGGGGCGGATGAGGGGGAGGTGAAGACTATCCCCGTCCGCAATCTCGACGGCCGGCTTTCCATCGCGCTTGAAACTCTGATGATTGCGGCGGAGTGAATTGCGATGGCGGCGATTTTACCCCCCTCTGTCCTGCCGGACATCTCCCTCTCAAGGGGGGAGATCAATTGCGGCACGCGCTTCCGTTCCCAGCTGGCCGCGCCGCCCGTCGATATAGAGCGGGGAGCCTTACGCTTGTCGACCTCCCCCCTTGAGGGGGAGATGTCCGGCAGGACAGAGGGGGGGAAGCGCCACGCACTGAGAGGGCAAACCCATGCCCGTTGAAACAAAAACCACCTGTCCCTATTGCGGCGTCGGCTGCGGTGTCATCGCCACCGTCAACGACAATGGCGCCGTTTCCGTCAAAGGCGATCAGGACCACCCCGCCAATTTCGGCCGGCTGTGTTCCAAGGGTTCGGCTCTGGCCGAAACCATCGATCTCGATGGCCGCCTTCTCCATCCCGAAATTGACGGCAGACGGGCGACGTGGGACGAAGCCCTTGATCTCGTCGCCACCCGCTTTTCTGAAGCCATAGCCGAGCATGGCCCGGATTCGGTGGCCTTTTACGTCTCCGGCCAATTGCTGACGGAGGATTATTACCTCGCTAACAAGCTGATGAAAGGTTTCATCGGCTCGGCCAATATCGATACGAATTCAAGACTTTGCATGTCGTCTTCGGTCGCCGGCCATCGCCGCGCTTTCGGGGCTGACACGGTGCCCGGCACCTATGAGGATATGGAGCTCGCCGATCTGGTGATTCTCACCGGTTCCAATCTCGCCTGGTGCCACCCGGTTCTCTATCAGCGCCTTGCCGCCGCAAAATCGGCGCGGCCGGAGATGAAGGTCGTCGTCATCGATCCGCGCCGGACGATGAGTGCCGATATTGCCGATATGCATCTCGCCATCCGCCCGGATGGAGATGTGGCGCTGTTTGTCGGCTTGCTGGCGCATCTTGCCGATAGTTCTGCAATCGATCACGGCTATGTGGAAAACCATACGGTCAGCTTTGGCGCTGCGATGCAGGCAGCAACCGAATACAGCTTGCCCGATATCGCCGAGACCACCGGCCTGACAATCGCCGAACTGATTTCCTTTTACGAATTGTTCGAACGCACGGAAAAAACCGTCACCTGTTACAGCCAGGGCGTCAACCAGTCGCAGAGCGGCACGGACAAGGTCAACGCCATCATCAATTGCCACCTTGCCACCGGCCGCATCGGCCGGCCGGGTATGGGCCCGTTTTCGCTGACCGGGCAGCCGAACGCCATGGGCGGACGCGAGGTCGGCGGACTGGCCAATATGCTGGCCGCCCATATGGTTATCGAAAATGCTGACGACCGTGATCGCGTGCAGCGCTTCTGGACCTCACCCGCCATTGCGCAAAAGCCCGGCCTCAAAGCGGTGGATATGTTCAGGGCGGTGGCCGACGGCCGCATCAAGGCGCTGTGGATCATGGCGACCAATCCGGTGGTTTCCATGCCGGATGCCGGTGCCGTCGAGGCGGCCATCAAGGCTTGTCCTTTCGTTGTGGTCTCCGAGGTCATGGCCAGTACCGACACGGCCCGCCACGCCGATATCCTTCTGCCATCGCTCGGCTGGGGAGAAAAGGACGGCACGGTAACCAACTCAGAGCGGCGCATTTCCCGCCAGCGCGGTTTCCTCGATGCGCCCGGCGAAGCAAGGGCCGACTGGTGGCAGATGGCGGAGGTGGGCAGGCGCATGGGTTTCGACGCCGCCTTCGATTATGGCCAGGCATCGGAGATTTTCGCCGAACATGCAGCGCTTTCCGGCTTCGAGAATGCCGGAAGCCGCGATTTCGATATTAGCGGGATCGAACGGCTCTCCTACGAAACGATGCCGCCCTTTCAATGGCCGAAAGCCCGGCTTGGCGAGACCGCCGTTACCCGCTTTTTCGCAGACGGCCGTTTTTACCATGCCGATGGAAAGGCGCGATTCATCGCCACCGCCTTGCCGAAAACCGGCAGGACATCGCCCGATTATCCGCTGACACTGAATACCGGCCGCATCCGCGATCAATGGCATACCATGACCCGCACCGGCAAAAGCGCGCGGCTCACCGCCCATATTGCCGAACCTTTCGCCGAACTTCACCCGCGCGATGCGCAGGCGCTGGGAATTGAAAGCGCCGATCTGGTGGAGCTGGAGAGCCCGCATGGCAAGGTTCTGCTGCGGGCGCTGGTCAGCGAAAGGCAGGCGCGCGGTTCGGTCTTCGTACCGATGCACTGGAACGATCAGTTTGCCTCGCGGGCGCGCATCGATATGGTTGTGGCACCTGTTACGGATCCGCATTCCGGCCAGCCCGCTTCGAAAAACGTGGCGGTGAAGGCAAGGCGTTTTGCGGCGAAGGCCTATGGTTTTGCCATTTCCCGCACCCGGCCCGATGCGCCGGATTGCGCCTACTGGGCCATCGCCAAAGCCGATGGCGGCTATCGCATGGAGCTTGCCTTTGCCGAAGAGCCGCAGGACTGGACGCTCTGGGCGCGACAGGTTTTCGGCATCGATGCCAGGATCGAGCCGCTGGGTTACAGCGACCGGCAGACGGGCGATCTGCGTCTCGCCTTTTTCGACGGCGAAACACTGCTTGCGGCACTGTTCATTGCCAATGAACCGGTGGCCGTTGCCCGCAACTGGGCGATCTCGCAACTTACTGAGCGCCACGAGGATTTGCGCATGCGCTTTGCGCTGGTCGCCGGGCGTCCCGGTGCGGGCCGGGCTGATCCGGGTGCGACGGTCTGCTCCTGCTTCAATGTCGGGGTGAACCAGATCACGGCCGCTATCCGTGATGGCTGCCACAGTGTCGAAGCCATCGGCAAGGCGTTGAATGCCGGAACCAATTGCGGCTCCTGCCGCGCTGAAATCAGGGGGATCATCGATGGATGCCTTAAAACCGCAGCGGAATGAACCGGCTCGTATGGAGAAGCTCGCTAAGTTGCCTGTCTTCTGGGGACTTGAGGGCAAGCGCGTGGTTTTGGCGGGCGGATCGGATGGGGCGGCCTGGAAGGCGGAACTGCTGCTGGCCTGCGGGGCGGAACTTCATCTTTATTGTGAGGAAAGCGAGCTTTCGGAAAGCTTCGCGACGCTCGTCGCAAAAAGCCCGATGCTGATATGGCATGACCGTTCATGGGGTGCGGATATTTTCAAGGGCGCGGAACTAGCGCTGGCGGATTGCGAGACCGATGAAGAGGCGGAAAGATTTTACCATGCCGCACGAGCGGCTGGCATTCCCGTCAATGTCATCGACAAGCCGGAGTTCTGCCAGTTCCAGTTCGGCTCCATCGTCAATCGCTCGCCGGTGGTGGTGTCGATTTCCACCGATGGCGCCGCACCCATCCTGGCGCAGGCCATCCGCCGGCGCATCGAAACCTTGCTGCCGCTGGCCCTCAAGGACTGGGGCGCGCTTGCCCAGACAATTCGCGAGCGCGTCAATCTGCGACTCGTGCCGGGTCCGGCGCGACGCTCTTTCTGGGAAAAATTCGTCGATCGGGCGTTCACCGAAAGGCTGGATGAAGGCAGCGAAGAACGGCTGCTTGCGGATATCGGAACGCAGGCCGGTCGGGTGGGTTCGCGCGCCGGGCTGGTGACGCTTGTAGGCGCCGGACCGGGCGATGCCGAACTGCTGACTCTGAAAGCGGTGCGCGCTTTGCAGGCGGCCGATGTCATCCTGTTCGACGATCTTGTTTCAGCCGAAGTGCTGGAACTGGCGCGGCGGGAGGCGAAGCGCATGCTGGTTGGCAAACGTGGTGGCCGGGAAAGCTGCAGGCAGGAAGACATCAACGAGATGATGATCCGCCTCGCCAAGGCCGGAAAACGGGTGGTGCGGCTGAAATCCGGCGATCCGATGATTTTCGGGCGCGCCGGCGAGGAGATCGCCGCGCTGGAGGCCGAAAATATCCCGGTCGAAGTCGTGCCCGGCATCACTGCCGCAAGCGCCATGGCCTCGCGCCTAGGCGTGTCCTTGACCCATCGCGACCATGCCCAGTCGGTACGCTTCATCACTGGTCATTCCCGGCAGGGGAAGCTGCCGGAGAATATCGACTGGCAGTCCCTGTCGAACCCCTCCGTCACCACTGTCTTTTATATGGGCGGACGAACCGCCGGCGATATTCAGTCCTGCCTGCTTGCCCAGGGAATGCCCGCATCGACACCCGTGGTGGTGATGATTTCCGTCAGCCGCGCCAATGAGCGACGATGGTGCGGTTCGCTTGCGCAACTGGCTGCCGCGGTCGAGAGACTGGGCGTGAACGAACCTGTGCTGATTGGCATCGGTGATACGTTCCATAACGCCTCCGCGGCATTTTCCGTTACCCGCAACGAGGAAGCCGATGCTGGGCCTGTTCAAAAAGCCGGCTAACAAGATTTTTGATGGTTTCCGCTAACCGGCGATCCTTCTCACCGTAAACCCTCCCTTGACATTGGTTTTTCGTTCGCTCTTCAATAAAACGAAAAAATTGAAAGAGGAGGGAGGGTGAAATGCTGCTCACACCGCGTCAGGATGAAATCGTTGCGCTGGCGAAAGCGAACGGCCGGGTGCTGGTCGATGAACTGGCGGCGCGGTTTTCGGTGACCCCCCAGACGATCCGCAAGGATCTGAACGATCTCTGCGATACGCGGGTGCTGACCCGCATCCACGGCGGCGCGCTCTTTCCAAGCGGCAATGAAAACGTCAAATACGAGGCGCGCCGCGCCATCGCATCGTCCGAAAAACAGGCGATCGGCGCCGCTGCCGCGGCCCTCATCCCCAATAACTCGTCGCTTTTCATCAATATAGGCACCACGACCGAGGCAGTTGGTGAAGCGCTCGCGGATCATCACGAGTTGATGGTTATTACCAACAACATCAATGTTGCCAACAGGTTGAGGGTTTTCCCCGGCATCGAAGTGGTGATTGCCGGCGGTGTCGTGCGCGGTTCCGATGGTGGTATCGTCGGCGAGGCGGCTGTGGATTTCATCCGCCAGTTCAAGGTTGATTTTGCCGTCATCGGCGTTTCGGCCATCGATGAAGACGGGGCTTTGCTCGACTTTGACTTCCGTGAGGTCAAGGTGGCGCAGGCGATCATCTCCAATGCGCGCCATGTCATTCTGGTGTCGGATTCGCTTAAATTCGAGCGCACGGCCCCCGTGCGTATCGGTCATCTTTCCCAGGTGCACACCTTCATTACCGATCATTGTCCTGTTGATTCCATCCGTACCATCTGTGCCGATCACGATGTCCGGCTGATCGAAACCGAGGGTCGCGACGCCTGATTCAAGGGGCTTTTTGATTTCGTTTGACATTCGTTTTGTCTTCGAATTAGATGGCTGTGCTTTCAATATATCGATGAGGAGAGCGTCGATGAAAGCACGGGAGGGTCCATGTCTGACGAGGCAATTCACGATATTTTCGTGATCGGCGGCGGTATCAATGGCTGCGGCATCGCGCGTGACGCCGTTGGCAGGGGCTATTCCGTGGCGCTTGCGGAAATGAACGATTTTGCCTCCGGCACCTCGTCCGCCGCGACCAAACTCATCCATGGCGGTTTGCGTTATCTCGAACATTACGAATTTCGTCTGGTGCGCGAAGCGCTTATGGAGCGTGAGGTGCTGTGGGCCATGGCGCCGCACATCATCTGGCCGATGCGCTTCGTACTACCGTTCCAGAAGGGTGGCGTGCGCCCGGCCTGGCTCGTGCGTCTCGGGTTATTTCTTTACGACCATCTCGGCGGCCGCAAGCTTTTGCCCGCCACACGCTCGCTTGATCTGCGCCGTGATCCCGCCGGAAAGCCGCTGAAGCCGATTTTCGCCCGCGCCTTTGAATATTCGGATGGCTGGGTGGACGATGCCCGTCTTGTGGTGCTGAATGCCCGCGATGCCGCTAATCGCGGTGCTTTGATCCTCAATCGTACGCAGGTGGTTTCGGCCCGGCGCGAAGGCGCCTTCTGGCGGATTGAAACGAAAAATGTCGCCGGAGAAGCCAAGACCCACCGGGCGCGCATGCTGGTGAATGCCGCCGGCCCCTGGGTGGACAAGGTGCTGTCTTCGACATTCGGTAAAAACAATGTCCACAATGTCCGCCTCGTGCAAGGCAGCCACATCATCGTGCGCAAGAAGTTTTCCGATCCGCGCGCCTATTTTTTCCAGAATCCTGATGGCCGCATTATCTTCGCCATCCCTTACGAACAGGACTTTACGCTGATCGGCACGACGGATCGCGACTATACCGCCGACCCCCGTGCTGTTAAGATCAGCGACGAGGAGATCAGCTATCTTTGCAATGCGGCGAGCGAATATTTCGCTGAACCGGTGGGGCCGGCGGATATCGTCTGGACCTATTCCGGCGTGCGGCCCTTGTTCGATGACGGCGCGTCAAAAGCGCAGGAAGCGACCCGCGATTATGTGCTGAAAACCGAAGGGGCGGAAGGCGAAGCGCCGCTTCTCAATATTTTCGGCGGCAAGCTCACCACCTATCGGCGGCTTGCCGAACATGCTCTTGAAAAAATCGGCGATGCGCTGGGTGAAAAGGGTGCGCCATGGACCGCGGGCTCGCATTTGCCGGGTGGAGATTTCGGTGCCGAAGCCTACGTCGCGGAAGTTTCGGCGCTGCGTTCACGTTACCCCTTTCTCGAAGAGCGTCATGCAAAGCGGCTTGTGCGCTGCTACGGAACGGATGCGACGGCGCTGATCGGCAATGCGACTGAGACGGCGGCGATGGGGCGGTTTTTCGGCGGCACGCTCTACGAGGCTGAGGTTCGCTGGCTGATGGCGAGGGAATGGGCGCTGACGGCGGAGGATATTCTGTGGCGCCGCACCAAGCAGGGGCTGTTTTTAACCCCCGAAGAGGTGCGTGGGCTGGAGGATTATATCGAAGACATTGCGGGTGAACGCTTGAAGGCAATCTGACGATCCGATCGAAAAGCGGAGGAGGCTTTGGATCACCATGCTTGAATTGCGAAACGTCTCGAAGATGGTTGGCGGTGAGTATCATATTCACCCGATCGATCTGACGTTGCAGCGCGGAAGCCTGAACGTCCTGCTTGGACCGACACTTTCGGGCAAAACGACGCTGATGCGGCTGATGGCCGGGCTGGACAAGCCGAGCGCCGGCTCGATCTTTTTTAATGGCGAGGATGTGACGGGCTTTCCGGTGCAGAAGCGTAACGTCGCCATGGTCTATCAGCAGTTCATCAACTATCCGGCGCTCTCGGTTTATGAAAATATCGCTTCGCCGATGCGGGTTGCCGGCAAGGATCAGGCGACCATCGACAGGGAAGTCAGGAAGGCCGCTGAGCTTCTGAAGCTGACGCCCTATCTCGACCGCACGCCCCTCAATCTTTCCGGCGGCCAGCAGCAGCGCACCGCGCTTGCAAGAGCCATCGTCAAGAACGCCAATCTGGTGCTGCTCGACGAGCCGCTGGCCAATCTCGATTACAAGCTGCGCGAAGAATTGCGCGAGGAACTGCCGCGCATTTTTGCGGAATCCGGTGCGATCTTCGTTTATGCCACGACCGAACCGTCAGAAGCGCTGCTGCTGGGCGGCAATACCGCGACGCTTAACGAGGGCAGAGTGACGCAGTTCAGCCGCACGATCGAGGTCTACCGGCGTCCGGTGGATATCGTGACTGCGGAAATCTTCGCCGACCCGCCTCTCAACACCATCGAGGTCATCAAGACGGGTGGGGCTTTCACCCGTGCCAATCAGGCCGTTGTCACGGTGCCGGCGCATCTTGCGGCCGTGCCGGACGGACCTTTGACCATTGCTTTCCAGCCGCATCATCTTTTCCCGCATGCGAAGGGTGAGGCGCGGCAATCCATCCGGGCGCGGACGCTGATTTCGGAAATCGCCGGATCGGAGAGCTTCGTGCATGTGGAATTTTCCGGCAGGCGCTGGGTCATGCTGGCGCATGGCATCCACGACATCGAACCGGACAGAGATATCGAGCTCTTTCTCGATACAAAACACCTGATGGCCTTTGACGCGAATGGCCGCGCCATCGGCGAAGCGGCGTAAGGGAGATCGGTCATGGCACGCATCACGCTCGATCATATCCGCCACGCCTATAATGCCAAGGCGCAGGCTGCCGGCGAATATGCCCTGAAGGAAGTTCATCACGAATGGGAGGACGGCGGCGCCTATGCGCTGCTTGGGCCTTCCGGCTGCGGCAAGACCACGCTGCTCAACATCATTTCCGGCCTGCTGCGTCCGTCGGAAGGCCGCATCGCCTTTGACGGAACTGACGTGACCGATTTTGCCACCGAAGACCGCAATATTGCGCAGGTGTTCCAGTTCCCGGTCGTCTACGACACGATGACGGTCTACGACAATCTCGCCTTTCCGCTGCGCAACCGGCATGTGCCGGAGGCCGAGGTGGACCGCCGGGTGCGGGAAATTCTCGAAATGACCGATCTTTCCGGCATGGCCAAACGCCATGCGCGCGGATTGACGGCAGACCAGAAGCAGAAGATTTCGCTGGCGCGCGGCCTGGTACGTTCCGACGTCAATGCCATTCTTTTCGACGAACCGCTGACGGTGATCGATCCGCATATGAAGTGGGTGCTGCGCTCGCAGCTGAAGCGCCTGCATCGCCAGTCCGGTTTCACCATGGTCTATGTGACCCATGACCAGACCGAGGCTTTGACCTTCGCGGACAAGGTGGTCGTCATGTATGACGGGCAGATCGTCCAGATCGGCACGCCCGCCGAGCTTTTCGAACGGCCGGGACACACTTTCGTCGGTTATTTCATCGGCTCACCGGGCATGAACGTGCTGCCCGCCAGCATCGAAGGGGCGACGGCGGTTGTCGGCGGCCTCGGCGTGCCGCTGGCAGGTGCGCCGAAGGTTGATGGAAAGCAGCGGATCGAGATCGGCATCCGCCCGGAATTCGTCCGGCTGGAACGGGGCGGTATGCCCATCACTGTTGACAAGGTCGAGGATATCGGCCGGCAGAAGATCGTGCGCGCCCGGTTTGCCGGCCAGAAGCTCGCGATCGTCGTTGCGGAAGACGAGGAAATTCCGGCGGAAGCGGGTGTTCGCTTCGATCCGGCCGCGATCGGTGTCTTTGCCGATTCCTGGCGCGTGAAGATGGGAGCCTGACCATGGAAAAGAGCTGGAACAACAAGGCGTGGTTCATGGTGCTGCCGGTGCTGGTGCTGGTCGCCTTTTCTGCCGTCATTCCGCTGATGACAGTCGTGAACTATTCGGTGCAGGATACGTTCGGCAATAACCAGTTCTTCTGGGCGGGAACGCAATGGTTCGAGGAAATCCTCAGTTCCGATCGCTTCTGGAACGCTCTCGGACGCAACCTGGTGTTTTCCGGCATCATATTGGCGATCGAAATTCCGCTCGGCATATTCATCGCGCTCAAGATGCCCAAATCCGGCATCGGCGTGCCGGTCTGCCTCGTGACGATGGCGCTGCCGCTGCTGGTGCCTTGGAATGTTGTCGGCACGATCTGGCAGGTGTTCGGCCGCAGCGATATCGGACTGCTCGGTTATTACGCCAATCAGCTTGGTCTTGACTATAACTACGTCAACGATCCGGTTGACGCATGGATTACGGTCATCATCATGGATGTGTGGCACTGGACAAGCCTTGTCGTGCTGTTGTGCTACGCCAGCCTTGTCTCCATTCCGGACGCCTATTATCAGGCGGCAAGGATCGATGGCGCGTCACGTTTTGCGGTGTTCCGGTACATCCAGCTGCCGAAGATGAAGCGGGTGCTGCTGATCGCCTTCCTGCTACGCTTCATGGACAGTTTCATGATCTATACCGAGCCTTTCGTCGTCACCGGCGGCGGCCCCGGCAATTCCACGACCTTCCTGTCCATCGATCTCGTGAAGGTCGCGCTCGGCCAGTTTGACCTCGGGCCTGCGGCAGCCATGTCGCTGATCTACTTCCTCATCATCCTGCTGCTGTCCTGGGTGTTCTACACCGTCATGACCAGCCACGACGCGGAGACTTGAGACATGAGTGCTTCGAACGTCACGACCGGTGTGGAACGTAATGGCATGGGTACTGGTTCTGCGGCAGTTGCTGCCTCGGTACGGCCTGGTTTTGCCGCAACGGCAAGGTCACGCCGTCACCATGGGCCGTCCAGGTTTTCCTGGCTGGTGCCGACGATCTATATCGTGCTGTTGCTCGTGCCAATCTACTGGCTCATCAATATGAGCTTCAAGACGAATTCGGAAATCGTGTCGTCCATGACGCTTTATCCGCACCAGCCAACGTTGCAGAACTACAGGACGATCTTCACGGATTCATCCTGGTATTCGGGTTACATCAATTCGATTACTTACGTCGTGATGAATATGGTGATTTCGGTCGCGGCGGCGCTTCCAGCGGCTTATGCCTTCTCACGTTACCGTTTTCTGGGCGACAAGCACCTGTTCTTCTGGCTGCTGACAAACCGTATGGCGCCGCCCGCCGTCTTCGCGCTGCCTTTCTTCCAGCTTTATTCGGCATTCGGTCTGATCGACACACATATCGCGGTGGCGCTGGCGCACTGCCTGTTCAACGTGCCGCTGGCGGTGTGGATTCTCGAAGGTTTCATGTCCGGTGTGCCGAAGGAAATCGACGAGACCGCCTATATTGACGGCTATTCCTTCCCGAAATTCTTCGTGAAGATCTTCATGCCGCTCATCGCTTCCGGCATCGGTGTCGCCTGCTTCTTCAGCTTCATGTTCTCGTGGGTCGAGCTTCTGATCGCCCGCACGCTGACGACGACGGACGCCAAGCCGATTGCCGCGACCATGACGCGAACCGTTTCCGCCGCCGGCATGGACTGGGGCCTGCTTGCCGCCGCCGGCGTGTTGACACTGATCCCCGGCGCGCTGGTGATCTGGTTCGTGCGTAATTACATCGCCAAGGGCTTTGCGCTGGGGAGGGTTTGACCATGACGAAGATGCCCGATTTTACCTGGATGGCCTGGACCTGGCAGACGGCTGCGTTTTTCGGCGCCATTGCCGTGCTGCTCGTCGGCATGTGGTTCTGGGAATATCTCTCGCCCGGCGGCAATCCCCGCTTCGGCATCTTGCGCTTCGAGACCACGCGCGGCGACCGGTTGTTCATCTCGCTGCTCGGCAGCGCCTTCATTCATCTCGCATGGCTCGGGCTGGTCGGCCCGAACCTGTGGTGGGCTCTCGCTCTGTCTGCGGTCTACGCCATCGGCGTTTTCCGTTTTGTCTAGAGCAGGAAAAAGGTGCGGCGAAGGAAAACCGCACCAGCAGACTTCATGCAATCGCAAACCCTTGGGAGGACTGATATGCGACGGCATCTGATGACGACGACGGCGGCCATGCTGCTGGCAATGACGGGTTCCGCTTTCGCCGGAATGGAGGAAGCAAAGCAGTTTCTGGACAAGGAAATCGGCGATCTCTCGTCGCTTTCGCGTGGCGATCAGGAAAAGGAGCTGCAATGGTTTGTCGATGCCGCGAAACCTTTCGCGGGCATGGAGATCAAGGTCGTTTCCGAATCGCTCACGACCCATGAATATGAATCCAAGGTTCTGGCTCCGGCCTTCACTGCCATTACCGGTATCAAGGTCACGCACGACCTGATCCAGGAAGGCGATGTGGTCGAAAAGATCCAGACCCAGATGCAGACCGGCCAGAACCTCTATGACGGTTGGGTCAATGACAGTGACCTCATCGGCACCCATTGGCGTTACCAGCAGGTGCGCAACCTGACGGACTTCATGGCCAATGAAGGCAAGGACGTCACCAATCCCGGTCTCGACCTCAAGGATTTCATCGGCAGCGCCTTTACGACGGCGCCGGACAAGAAGCTCTACCAGCTTCCCGACCAGCAATTCGCGAACCTCTACTGGTTCCGTTATGACTGGTTCAACAACGAAAAGAACAAGGCCGATTTCAAGGCCAAATATGGTTATGACCTCGGCGTGCCCGTCAACTGGTCGGCCTATGAGGACATCGCCGAATTCTTCACCGGCCGCGATGTCGATGGCAAGAAGGTCTTTGGCCATATGGACTATGGCAAGAAGGACCCGTCGCTCGGCTGGCGCTTCACCGATGCCTGGCTTTCCATGGCCGGTAACGGCGACAAGGGCCTGCCAAACGGTCTGCCGGTCGATGAATGGGGCATCAAGGTCAACGACAAGTCGCAGCCGGTCGGTTCCTGCGTGGCGCGCGGCGGCGATACCAATGGTCCGGCTTCCGTCTATTCCATCGAGAAATATCTCGAATGGCTGAAGAAATATGCGCCGCCCGAAGCGCAGGGCATGACCTTCTCCGAATCCGGCCCGGTGCCGGCGCAGGGCAACATCGCCCAGCAGATCTTCTGGTACACGGCCTTCACGGCAGATATGGCCAAGCCCGGCCTGCCTGTGGTGAACGAGGACGGTTCGCCGAAATGGCGCGTCGCACCTTCGCCGCATGGCGTCTACTGGAAGGACGGCATGAAACTCGGTTATCAGGATGTGGGTTCGTGGACGCTGATGAAATCCACCCCCGACGACCGCGCCAAGGCCGCCTGGCTTTACGCGCAGTTCGTGACCTCCAAGACCGTGGATGTGAAAAAGAGCCATGTGGGTCTGACCTTCATTCGCGACACCACCATCCACCACAAGAGCTTCACGGACCGGGCCACCAAGCTCGGTGGTCTCATCGAGTTCTATCGTTCACCGGCCCGCGTGCAGTGGTCGCCAACCGGCACCAACGTTCCTGACTATCCGAAGCTGGCACAGCTGTGGTGGCAGGCGATCGGCGATGCGTCTTCGGGCGCAAAGACGGCTCAGGCGGCAATGGACTCTCTCTGCGCCGAGCAAGAAAAAGTCATGAGCCGTCTGGAACGTGCCGGCGTGCAGGGCGATATCGGTCCGAAACTGGCGGAAGAGCACGATATCGAATACTGGAACAAGGATGCCGTTTCGAAGGGCAATCTGGCGCCGCAGTTGAAGATCGCCAACGAAAAGGAAAAGCCGGTCACCGTCAATTACGACGAACTGGTCAAAAGCTGGCAGAAGTAATTTCTGCATGAAATCTTAAACCGGGGCGGCTTTGCCGCCCCGTCATTGCGTCTGAAAGGGAGTAGCATAATGGGCGGTTATATTCTGGCGATCGATCAGGGAACGACATCGACAAGGTCGATGGTCTTTGATCGCGACATGCGGGTCATCGGTGTCGGGCAGCGAGAATTTCCGCAACATTTCCCGGCCTCCGGCTGGGTCGAACACGATGCAGAGGATATCTGGAAAAGTGTGCTGGAAACCATCCGGTTGGCGCTTGCCGATGCCGGCATCGCCGCATCCGATATCGCGGCGATCGGCATCACCAACCAGCGCGAAACGACCGTGCTTTGGGACCGTAATACCGGTGAGGCCGTGCATCGCGCCGTCGTCTGGCAGGATCGGCGCGCCGCGCCTGTCTGCGAGGATCTGAAACGCCGGGGACTCGAGCCGCTTTTTTCGAAAAAGACCGGGCTGCTGCTCGATCCCTATTTTTCCGGCACGAAGTTGAAATGGCTTCTCGACAGCGTCAGCGGCCTTCGCGAAAAAGCCGTGAAGGGGGAAATCTGCTTCGGCACGGTCGACAGTTTCCTGATCTACCGTCTCACCGGTGGCCGCCGCCATGTGACCGACGCCACCAATGCCTCGCGAACGCTGATCTACAATATCGAAGACAACGCCTGGGATGATGAACTCCTGTCGATCCTCGATATTCCGCGCGCCATGCTGCCGGAAGTGCTGGATTGCGCCGCCGATTTCGGCGTGACGGACAGGTCGCTGCTGGGTGCGGAAATCCCGATCCTTGGCGTCGCCGGCGATCAGCAGGCGGCCGTGATCGGCAACGCCTGCTTCGAGCCGGGCATGATGAAATCCACCTATGGCACCGGCTGCTTTGCGCTTCTCAACACCGGCACTGATCGCGTCGCCTCCACCAATCGCCTGCTGACGACGATCGCTTACCGCCTCGATGGCGTCACGACCTATGCGCTCGAAGGCTCGATCTTCATCGCAGGTGCCGCCGTGCAATGGCTGCGTGACGAGCTTGGCTTCATCTCGGTTGCATCAGAAGTCAGTGCGCTTGCCGAAAAGGCCGATCCAAGGCAGCGTGTTTATCTCGTACCGGCCTTTACCGGTCTTGGCGCGCCTTACTGGGACGCCGAGGCGCGGGGTGCGATCTTTGGCCTGACACGCGGCACCGGCCCGGCGGAATTTGCGCGCGCGGCGCTGGAAAGCGTGGCCTACCAGACCTTCGATCTGCTGGACGCCATGCGCAAGGACTGGGCGGGTGATAATGGCAAGACGGTGCTGAGGGTCGATGGCGGCATGGTCGCTTCCGATTGGACCATGCAGCGGCTGGCGGATATTCTTGCAGCACCCGTCGATCGTCCTGTCTTTCTCGAGACGACCATTCTCGGTGCCGCATGGCTCGCAGCATCGCGCGCTGGTATCTGGCCGGACCGCAAGGCCTTTGCCGACCATTGGCGGCGTGATCGCCGTTTCAGCCCGGATATGGAAGAGGGCGAGCGGAAAAACGCTATTGCCGGCTGGCGCGACAGCGTCGGCCGCTGCCTCTCGAAACGGGAAAACTAGAGTATTTCCAGCAAAAGTGTGAAGCGGTTTTGCTTTCGGAAATGCGCCAGGAAATCTATACGAAGCTGCCAGGTGCGATGCTCTTGCTCGACACGAGATCGGAAAGGGCGCGCACCAGCTTCGTATCCGCGCCCTTGCTGGGCTGAAGCACGAATTCCACATCCTCCAGAGCCGGCAGCACACCCGCCGCAATCTCCTTGAGGCCTGCCGGCGCCATGCTGCGTGGCTGCACCAGAATGCCCATGCCCGCTCTTGCGGCAGCGGTAAGTCCGCTGAGGCTGCCGCAGGTGCAGACGATCCGCCAGGAGAGGCCGGCCCGGTCCAATGCTTCCTGCGCCGCCTTTCGGGTGATGCTGGGCGGCGGAAAGGCGATCAGCGGCAGGGCGTCCGGCTGGTTCAGCATGCGTTCCGGGTCGCGCGCCAGCCAGACCAGCGGTTCGCGGTAAAGGAAGTGACCCAGCTTGTCGCCGAGGCGGCGTTTGGCGAGCACCACATCCAGCTCACCATTATCCTGCATCTGGTAAAGCACGCCGCTCAGCGAGACCGTCAATTCGAGATCCACCAACGGATAAAGGCGGATGAATTCCTCCAGAATGGCCGTCAGCCGGCTGGCGACGAAATCCTCCGAGACGCCGAGCCGCAGCCGCCCGCGCAGACGGTTTTCGCTGAAGAGCGATGAGACCTTGCTGTCGATCTCCAGCATGTTGCGGGCATAACCAAGCAGCGCCTCGCCCTCGCCAGTCAGTTTCACCTGATGGGTGCTACGGGCGATCAGCCGGCGGCCAAGGGCTGCCTCAAGCCTTTGAATATGCTGGCTGACGGTGGATTGGCCAATACCCAGCCGATCGGCAGCAAGCGTGAAACTGCCGGTTTGCTGAAGCATGACGAAGCTGGCAAGATGTTGAAGGTTCAGCATTATCTCAAATCGTGATAACTGTTAATCTTTGCATCCGAAATCATGATGAGCGATAGTGACGCCCGTTTCAAGCAAAACCGATGCCGGAAAGACTCCCATGACCCGCTTCCTGCCCGATCGTTTCACCATGATGCTGGTGGCCACCGTGATTTTGGCCTCCATCTTGCCGATTAGCGGCGAGCCGGCGGAGTATTTCGGCCTTGCGACGAAACTGGCGATCGCGCTTCTCTTCTTTCTGCATGGTGCGCGGCTTTCGCGGGATGTGGTGATTGCGGGCATCCTGCACTGGCGCCTGCATCTGGCGATCCTGCTCGTCACCTTCGGCCTTTTCCCGCTTCTCGGCGTGGCGATCGGTTTCATTCCCGAAAGCATCCTGCCGGCGCCGCTTTATATGGGTGTGCTGTTTCTCTGCGTGCTGCCATCCACCGTACAGTCTTCCATCGCCTTCACCTCCATGGCGGGCGGAAACGTGCCAGCGGCGATCTGTTCGGCCTCGGCCTCGAATATCTTCGGCATGTTCCTCACGCCATTGCTGGTTGGCCTGCTGTTTACGGTGGGCGGCCATGGCGGCGGCTTTTCGCTGGACGCGTTCCTGCAAATCTTCCTGCAGCTTCTGTTGCCGTTCATCGTCGGGCAGGCTCTGCAGCCCTGGATCGGCGACTGGATCCGGGCGCGCAAGAAGCTGCTGTCCCCGGTCGATCGCGGTTCGATCCTGATGGTGGTCTATCTCGCATTCTCCGACGCTGTCATCGAGGGCATCTGGCACACGTTTTCGCTCAGGGATATCGGCGTTGTCATCCTCATCAACATCGTGCTTCTGGCGCTTGTTCTGTGCGTAACCATGTTCGGCAGTCGTCTGCTCGGTTTCAAAAAGGCCGATGAAATCACCATCACCTTCTGCGGATCGAAGAAGAGCCTCGCAAGCGGTGTTCCCATGGCGGGCGCGATTTTCGCCGGCCAGAGCATTGGCGCGATCGTTCTGCCGATCATGCTCTTCCATCAGATACAGCTGATGGTCTGCGCGGTTCTCGCCCAGCGTTATGCCCGCAAGGCGCATGAAAAGGCAGCGATCGCGGAAACGGCTGCCGCAGAGGGTGCGGCGGCATCCGCTCGCTGACAGGATTTCCGCAAACAAAAACGGCCCCGTAAAGGGGCCGTTCGTTTTGCATGTCAGAAAAGCTTAGTTGACCTGAGCCGGGGAAATCTGGGCTTCGATCGTCTTCGGCGCATCGGCGCTGTCGGACGAGATCGCGATGCGGCGCGGCTTCATCGCTTCCGGAATATTGCGGACAAGGTCGATATGAAGCAGGCCGTTCTTCAAGGAAGCGGTCTGGACTTCGACGTGGTCGGCAAGCTGGAAGCGGCGTTCGAAAGCGCGCGTGGCGATGCCGCGATACAGGAATTCTCCCTCGGTGGTTTTTTCATCCGTGGCCTTCTCGGCCTTCACCGTCAGCGCATTGGCGCGGGATTCGATGCTGAGTTCGTTCTCATCGAAACCGGCAACGGCCATGGTGATGCGATAGGTGTTTTCGCCGGTCCGCTCGATATTGTAGGGCGGATAGGACTGGGCCTGTTCGGGCTGGCCGAGGCCGTCAAGCATCGAAAAAAGACGGTCGAAGCCGACGGTGGAACGATAGAGGGGGGAAAAATCAACGTGACGCATGGTGTCCTCCTTAAGAAGCGACTGTTTGCGGTTAAGTCCGGCGTCCCGTTCTGGCTACGGCCGGACATATGGCGCGGTCCCGTTCTGGCGACCGCATGAATGAGATGGGAATGGCTTGCCGCCGCGTCAAGGGGCGTGAAAAGGTGAAAGCAATATGAACCATGGCTGAACGTCAGGTTCCGGCATCGTTCAGTTTGAGAGCCATAAAACATCGGTCATCGGAGACATTCTCCGTGGACAGAAGCAATAACGTCCCTTCTTCTTCTGTCTTATTCGCCGGAACCGCGACTGCTTTAACCGACGGTTCCGGCAATTTTTTCTTTGACCTTCCCGCGCCGCCGACCTATCCCGAAAAGGCACAAAAGCCGGAAAAGACCGATGATCGAAGCCACATTGCGCGCCAGTGAAGACAACCCGGTTCCCGGCAACCATACCGTCGGATATTTTACCGGCCATGGCGGCAAACAGCTTCGATATGCGATCTTCCGCACCAGCCGCCATATTGCCCGCGGAACCGTGGTTCTGCTGCATGGCAGGAACGAATGTATCGAGAAATATTTCGAAACGGTTGGCGATCTTACCGCCATGGGTTTCTGGGTTGCGACCTTCGATACACGCGGGCAGGGCGGTTCCGAGAGGTTGCTCAAGAAGCCGGGTGCCGGGCATGTGCGGCGGTTCTCCGACTACCAGCATGACATCAGCCTTTTTCTTGAGCAGGTGGTGCTGCCGGATACGCGGCTGCCATTCTTCATGATCGCGCATTCCACCGGCGCGCTTGCAGCACTTGCAGCTGCTCCCGGCCTGTCGAACCGCATTGACCGTCTGGCCCTTTGTTCGCCCTTCATCGAGCTGGATAGCCAGCAATCGGTTCCCTCACCCGTGATCCGGATTGTTGCTACGGTCTTGAGTCTTGTCGGTCTCGGCAGGGTTCAGCTCGGAAGAGACCAGCGCGAGCGGGATTTCGACGGCAATCCGCTGACCTCGGACGCCAGGCGTTTTGCCAGAAATCTGACCCTGCACCGGCAGTTTTCGGAATTGTTCATCGGCGCGCCGACGGCGCGCTGGGTCTATGAAGCGCTGAAGACCATGGGCCGGGTGAAACGCCAGGATCACCTGACGAATATTGCCGTACCGACGCTTATTCTGGCGCCGATGCTGGATACGATCACGCCCTATAAGGCGCAGGAAGAACTCTCACGCAATTTCCGGGCGGCGCAGCTTCTCCCGATAACCGGCGCGCGCCACGAATTGCTGCATGAGCGCGATGTTTTCCGCAAACAGGCGCTGGCGGCCGTCGACGCGTTTTTCGCGCCGGAGTGATGGCCGCTCAAGCGGGTTGCCTAGAGTTTGGACAGAATGGCGAGCGCCTGTTCGTGCACCGCTTTTGAGCCGGCTGCGAGAATGCGACCACCATTTTCCGGGCGCCCGCCATCCCAGGTGGTCATGATGCCGCCGGCCTGTTCGATCACAGGGATCAAAGCGCCGACATCATAGGGCTTCAGCCCGGATTCGATCACCAGATCGACATGGCCGGCCGCCAGCAGGCAATAGGCGTAACAATCCACGCCGTAGCGGAAAAGGCGGACCTGATCCTGCACTTCTTCGTAAAGGGGCTTTTCTTCCGCAGTGAAGATGTGGGGAGTCGTGGTGAACAAAACGGCGTCCGATAGCGAAGCGCAATTGCGCGTGCGGATCTTCCGCTCGCCATCCGGCCCGAAATACCACGCCGCTTCGCCATCGGCGAAATAACGCTCTTTGGTGAAGGGCTGGTCCATGATGCCCATCGTGGCGCGGCCGGCCGACTGGAAGCCGATCAGCGTGCCCCACACGGGCACGCCGGAAATGAAGGCGCGGGTGCCGTCGATCGGGTCGATGACCCAGATATGCTCGCGGTCGAGGCCGACATTGCCGTGTTCTTCGCCGAGAATACCATGCTGCGGAAAATGTGCTTCAATCAGGGTGCGAATGGCGGTTTCTGCTGCCTGATCGCCTTCCGTCACCGGGTCGTAGCCACCATCCTGCTTATTGGTGACGGCAATGCCCGTGCGGAAGCGGGGAAGCGTCTCGGCGCTGGCGGCATCGGCAAGTTTGAAGAAGAAATCCCGGTCGGGCAGCATGCGAAACCTCATCGCCTGAATATTGGGTCTGAATTCTGTGGCGCAATGCATAGACCGGAATCACATCCGCCGTCCACTCATACGGATGACGGTGCCGGTGTTTCCATATTTTCAGCATAAGCCTAAAAAATATGCATAGAATAAAATGATTGACAATTGTGCAGATACTGCGTAGCGTGACCCTGCAGTCTTTGACTGTAAATACCCTCCTTGGGTGTTTCCTCCCTAGACTTGACCGCGCCAAGGCGCGGTTTTTTTTGCCCCGCAAGCCGCCAGGTGATCCGGGATAAAGATTGAATTTGTGGGTGATTCGAGCTGCTACTCGGCAGCGAGCGACGTTTCTATCGCGTATTCGGAAACGAAGACGCCGAGCTGGCGCATGAAGATTTCAAGCGATGCCTGAATGGCCGGAAAATCGGCTTTTTTAAGAAGCGTCTTTTCATCGACATAAAGTGCGCGATTGACCTCTATCTGCAGCGCATGCAGCGAGCGGATCGGCCGGCCATAATGTTCGGTGATGAAGCCGCCGGCATAGGGTTTGTTACAGACCGCGACAAAACCCAGTTCCTCGAGAAAATGCAGGGCGGCGCGGGAGACTTCCTGGGATGCGCTGGTGCCGTAGCGATCGCCGATGATCACATCCGGCCTGAGATTTGAACCGGCGACACGGATATTGCCCGGCATGGAATGGCAATCGATCAGCACCGCCATTCCGAAATTGGCGTGGGTGCGTGACAGCAGGCGGCGCAGGCAGGCATGGTAGGGCTTGTAGATCGTCTCGATCCGCGAAAGCGCCTCGTCGACCGGCAGGCGGTGGGCGTAGATATCCATATTCTCGGCGACGATGCGCGGCACCGTTCCCAGACCGCCGGCGACCCGCATGGAGCCGATATTGGCATAAGGCGGCAACGTGCCTTCGAACATGCGAGGATCGAGTTCGTAGGGTTCGCGATTGACGTCCAGGTAGGCGCGCGGGAAATTCGCCTTCAGAAGCGGTGCGCCGATCTCCGGTGCCGCCGCGAACAGCTCGTCGACGAAGTGATCTTCGGAGCGGCGGATCTCGTGCGAATCGAGCCGTGCCGATTCCAGGAAGGAAATGGGGTAGCAGCGGCCGCTATGGGGGGAATTATAGACAAATGGCAGGGTTTGAACGGCAGGTTCCGTTACCTCAAAAAGCTCATATTCACCCGTTACCCAGTCCATTCAGTGCCATTTACCATGTCGCAAACAATCGGGATGTTCATGTTGCCAGTTACGGTGCGGCAAGTCCATACTATCGCCTAAGCAGCGCTATACCGATTCACGTGTTCACAGGATATTTACCGTGAAAATCCTATAATCGGGCTAGGGTATTTCAAACATTGAGTAGTTACGGTCACTTATGATGAATCAGAAAATTCTTCTCGCTGAAGACGACAACGATATGCGCCGCTTTCTCGTCAAGGCGCTGGAAAAAGCCGGTTACAAGGTTTCTTCCTTCGACAACGGCGCCAGCGCCTATGACCGGCTTCGCGAAGAGCCCTTTTCGCTCCTGCTGACCGATATCGTCATGCCCGAAATGGACGGCATCGAGCTTGCGCGGCGCGCGACCGAACTCGACCCGGACCTCAAAGTCATGTTCATCACCGGCTTTGCAGCCGTTGCACTGAACGCCGATTCGAAGGCTCCGAAGGACGCCAAGGTGCTTTCCAAGCCGTTCCATCTGCGCGATCTGGTGGATGAGGTCAACAAACTCCTTGTGGCGTAAGGCCTCTCAAAAAACCTTCACAAAACCGAAAAAAAGCAGTTGACGCATCAACCGGTTTTGTGGTCTATCCGCCGCCACGGAGGGCGTGTAGCTCAGCGGGAGAGCACTACGTTGACATCGTAGGGGTCACAGGTTCAATCCCTGTCACGCCCACCATCCGAATTCATGAAAAGGGTTTCTGAGCAATCAGAAACCCTTTTTTCGTTTCTGGCCTGCGCTTACCGCAACCTCCTTTCTCAAGCTTAAGAATTCTTCGGGACCTGGTCGACATCAGGAAATCGACAAGGCGGGAATCGTTTGCGCTGGTTTCAATCTTGGCCGCAATCGTGTCTCGCAATAAATTTCACGATACAAAATAAAATTCAAACCACGTTGACGTGACCTCGGTTTCCGGATATCTCAAGTGACATGCAATAAATTACATCATATAAAATTTATTGCGGACTAAGTCATTGTCCTTGGGAGGGGAATATGTTGGCTTTTCTGAAATCGACCGCTGCCGCGGGTGTTGTAGCCGTGGCGATTTCCGCTGGTGCCGGCTCTCAGGCCGTCGCTGCGGGCAAATTCGCCTGCGAGCCGGGCGAGACCTATGTGATGAACGTCATGGTTTCCAGCCACCCCTATTGGGTGCCGGTCTTTGAGGGCTTCAAGCAGGCAGCAAAGGCGCTCGGCTGCGAGGCCGTTTTTACCGGTACGCCGGAATATGACATCACCAAGCAGATCGCGTCCTTCGAGCAGGAACTCGTGAAGAAGCCGAAAGGCATCCTGCTGCACCCGATGCAGGCCGATCCATTTATCGAACCCATCAACAAGGCGATTGGCTCCGGCGTTTCGGTGACGACTTTTGCGGCGGATTCTCCGAAGTCGAAGCGCACCGCCTACATCACCTCTGATAATGTCGCCGAGGCGAAATTCGCGGCTGACGAAATCGTCAAGAAGCTTGGTGAAAAAGGCGAATATGCCGTTCTGGAAAATCCGGGACAGAGCAATCACGATCTGCGCGTCACCGCCCTCATCGACTATATGGGGCGCACCTATCCGGAAATGAAGCTGGTCGGCCGCCAGGCGACCAATCAGGATGCGAATGTCGCCTATCAGGCAGTTGGCGCCCTGCTGCAGGCCAATCCAAATCTCGGCGCATTATGGATACCCGAGGCCGGTTCGGCTGAAGGCGCGACCACCGCTGTTCTCGAGGCAAAAAAGAAGGTCCTGATCCTGCATGCGGATATCACGCCTGCAACGCTGGAACATATCAAGCAGGGCAATATCTACATGTCCATCAATCCCAATCAGGGCGTTCAGGGTTTCATGGGTTTCATGAATACCTTTCTCGGCGCCCATTCGGACCTGATCGACCCGTTCAACGACTACAAGGTTTCCGGCTTCAACCCGATGCAGGTTCCTTCGATGGACAATGGTTTCGCCGTCATCACCAAGGCGAACGCCGCTTCCTTCGATCTCAACGACTATATGAAGGGGCGCTGACGCGTCGCTCTGGACCCGGCGAGGTTTGCGCCTCGCCGGCCATAAGGGAAGCAGGTTCGGGAGGGCGTTATGGGTGAGGTCATCCTCAGCATGACGAATATTCAAAAGGCGTTCGGCCCCGTGCGGGCGCTGCGCAATGCGGCATTTGAGCTGCGGCGTGGCGAAATCCACGCACTGGCGGGTGAAAACGGCGCCGGCAAATCGACGCTGATGCATATCATCGACGGCATTCTGCAGCCGGATGGCGGGGAAATTCTGCTGGATGGCAAACCGGTCAAGATATCCTCGCCCAATGCGGCGAACCGGCTTGGCATCGGCTTCGTGCATCAGGAGATCGCGCTCTGCCCGGAGATTTCGGTCGCCGAAAACATGTTCATGTCGCAGACCGGCCAAAGCCGTTCGTGGTTCATGAACTATCGCGACCTCGAAAGGCAGGCGACAATCGTGCTGCGGGAAATCGGCGATATCGATCCCACCCGCCGCGCCGGCGACCTTTCGATTTCGCAACAGCAGATCGTTGAGATCGCCAAGGCGCTGACGCTGGATTGCCGCATCCTGATCCTTGACGAGCCGACGGCGGCTTTGACCGAGACCGAAGCCCAGACGCTTTTCAGGATCATGCACCGGCTGGCGGAACGGGGCATTGCCATCATCTATATCTCGCATCGCATGGCGGAGATTTTCGACCATTGCGACCGCATCACCGTCATGCGCGACGGCTGCCATATCAGGACGGAGAATATTGCCGACATTTCCCCCGAGGAGGTCGTCAACAGCATGGTCGGACGGGTGCTCGACAAGCTCTACCCGCCAAAGCTTTCGGACGACGAGAAATCCGATGACATCATTCTTTCGGTTCGGGGCTTGAATGAAGGAAAGCGCGTTTTCGATGTCAATTTCGATCTGCGTCGGGGCGAAATCCTGGGGTTGGCAGGGCTGATCGGTGCGGGAAGAAGCGAGATTGCCCGGGCGGTCTGCCGGTTGGAGGGAAAACCGAGAGGCGAGGTTACGCTGCGTGGCCGGCCGCTGAGGCTGAAAGACTACCGTGACAGCATCCGCGAGGGGCTGGTCTATCTGTCCGAGGACCGCAAGGGGGACGGGCTGTTCCTCAATATGTCCATCGCCTCGAATGTCTCCGCGCTCGATATCGGCAGGGTATCGAACGGCATGGGCTTCATCGAACGGCGCAAGGAGATGAAGCGGGCCGATGAGCTGGGACGTCGGCTGAAATTGCGGGCGAACAGTGTTGGCGATGCGGTGTCGACCTTGAGCGGCGGCAACCAGCAGAAGGTAGCGCTGGCGAAGATGCTGTCGGTAGAGCCGGAGGTCATCTTTCTGGATGAGCCGACACGCGGGGTGGATGTGGGTGCGAAAGCCGAAATCCACCGCCAGATCCGGGAACTGGCGCGTGAGGGGGTCGGCGTGGTCGTCATTTCTTCGGAACTGCCGGAACTTATCGGCGTCAGCGATCGCGTGCTGGTGGTGCGCGAGGGACGGATCACGGGTGAGGTCGAGGGCGAAGACATGACGGAGGAAAAGATCATGCAGCTTGCATCGATCAATATTGTGCATAGCCCGGAAAGGGCCTGAGGGAGCGGGAAAATGGCAACATCGGAAACACCTTCAAGCCTTGCCGAAACGGCGGTTCGCCGCACCGCCTGGTGGGAGCCGGCGCTCAAGGCGCGGGAAACCGGGCTGATCGTCATCATCCTTGCGCTTTTTGCAGTGATGTCCTTCATATCTCCCTATTTCCTGACCGTGGACAATCTGCGGGCCATGGCCATGGTCTTCGCCATTGAAAGCATTGTCGTGGTTGGCATGACGATCCTCTTGATCTCGGGCGGCATCGATCTTTCGGTCGGCTCCGTCACCGCACTGGCGATGGTGGCGGCCGGCTGGCTTTTCCTTAATGGCGTCGATCCCTGGGTGGCGGCGGGGCTGGCGATCTGCCTGACGACATTGGTCGGCATGGCCATGGGATTTCTGACCACTGTCATCGGCCTGCATCATTTCATCGTGTCGCTGGGCGTCATGGTGATTGCGCGCGGTGTTTGCCTGCTGGCAACCGGCGGGCGGCCACTGGGGCTCTATTCCCTGCCGCCCGAATTCAAGTTCATCGGCCAGGGTGTGATTGGCGGCATTCCGCTGGTGCTGATCATATTTGCGGTGGTGGTCGTCTCTTTCGATCTGCTGCTGCGGCGCACGACTGCCTTCCGCAAGGTGTTCTATACCGGCAGCAATCCCAAGGCCGCAGCCTATTCCGGCATCCGCGTCGGCCGGGTCGTGTTTGCCACCACCACGCTTTGTTCGATGCTGTGCGGTGTTGCAGGCGTTATCTACATGGCCCGCTTCGGTTCTGCCCAGCCGAGCTTCGGCGTCGGCATGGAACTCAACGTTATTGCGGCGGCGGTTATCGGCGGCGCGAGCCTTTCGGGCGGCTCGGGCACCATTCTCGGTGCAATCCTTGGGGCGATCCTTCTCTCGGTCGTTTCCAGTTCGCTTGCCTTGCTCAATGTGTCTGTCTACTGGCAGGACATCATCAGGGGAAGCATATTGCTGACTGCGGTTCTGTTCGACCACTATCTGGTCAGGCGTCGCCGCTGAGCGCCCATTGAACGCCCATGGGTAACTGGAGAAAGACGATCATGCTGGATATCAAGGACGATTTCGATCAACAGAGACAGATGTATTCCGTCCTGGTGCTGCATTTCATCGAGGGGGTGAAGCAGTCAGAGATCGCCGAGCGGCTCAATCTTTCCCATACCAAGGTGAACCGCATGATTGCGGCCGGCCGCAAGGCGGGCATGGTGAAGATCACCATCGCTAGCCCCTATCAGAGGCTGGTGGATCTCGAAAGCGAGATCACCCGTCGTTTCGGCCTCAGGCAGTCGGTGGTCACACCAACGGTATCCGATAATCCGGAAACCGCCTTGCAGATGGTGGGTCGGGTGGCCGCCAACCATTTGCTGGAGACGATCCGTGACGGTGACGTGATCGCGATTACGGGCGGCAAGGCGGTGAGCGCGGTTGTCGACAATCTGCAGGCGGAGCGTCGTTTCGATGTGCGGGTGGTGCCTTTGACGGGCGGCGTGCAGGGCAAGCACTATACGGATGTCAATCATCTCGCCACGCAGCTGGCGGAGAAACTCGGCGGCAGCGCCTCGCTCGTGCATGCGCCGCTGTTTGCCGAGGATGAGGAACAGCGCGATTTGCTGATGAACGTCGCATCGATCCGCGAGGTCTTCGATCTGGCGCGGCAGGCGCAGGTGGCGCTGGTCGGCATCGGTTCGGTGGAGGCGCCGGGCTCCGGCTACTACGATCTTCTGCCGGATGCCGCCCGTGGCGGGCAGGCGCTGGTGGATGCGGGCATTGCCGGGGAATTTCTTGCCCACCTCACCATGGCGGACGGGCAGCTGGCGCGGATCGATCTCAACTCGCGCGTGGTGGCGCTGGACCCCGGGCAGCTTGCCCGGTGCCCGAATATCATTGGCGTGGCGGCAGGCGCCATCAAGGCTGGACCGGTGGCTGCCACGCTTGCCGGCCGTTATCTGACCTCGCTCGTCGTGGACGAGGCAATAGCCGGCTATTTACTGGATCATGAAGGAGGGGAAACCTCGTGACAGACAATGCAATATTGACCCGGACGATCGGCGGCAGCGCCATCAGCGCATCCGCCGTGGGGCTTGGCACCTGGGCCATCGGTGGCTGGATGTGGGGTGGCACCGACGAGCGGCAATCCATCGCCGCCATCCAGGCCTCCATCGATGCGGGCATTTCCCTCATTGACACCGCGCCGGCCTATGGCATGGGGCTTGCGGAAACCATCGTCGGCAAGGCAATTGCCGGCAGGCGTGACAAGGTGGTGCTGGTTACCAAATGCGGGCTTGTCTGGCATGTGAATGAGGGTGCCTATTTCTTCCATCAGGATGGCAAGCCGGTTCACCGTTATCTCGGCGCCGCGTCCATCCGGCATGAGGTCGAAGAGAGCCTGAAACGGCTCGGAACCGACTATATCGACCATTACGTCACCCATTGGCAGGACGCCACGACGCCGATTGCCGAGACGGTCGGGGCTTTGGTGCGGCTGAAGGAGGAGGGAAAGATCCGTTCCATCGGGGCAAGCAACGTTTCGCCGGACGATCTCGAAGCCTATATCGCAACCGGCGCGCTGGATGCCATTCAGGAAGAATATTCTATGGTGAAGCGCGGTATCGAGACGACGCTCCTGCCGCTTTGCCTAGAGAATGCCGTCTCGGTTCTCAGCTATTCGTCGCTGGCGCTCGGTCTCCTCTCGGGCAAGGTTGGGCCGGAGCGGGTTTTTGCGGAAGACGACCAGCGTCACGGCAACCCGCGCTTCAGTCAGGCGAACCGCCAGAAAATCGCGCGGTTGATCGACGTGCTGAAACCGGTGGCGGCCACCCATGGAGCTTCGGTCGCCCAGGTGGTGATTGCCTGGACGATTGCGCAGCCGGGCATAACATTTTCGCTGTGCGGCGCGCGTGATCCGGCTCAGGCGGTTGAAAATGCCGCGGCGGCGCGTCTTCGCCTCACGGAGAGTGAGCTGGCGCTCATCAGTGCCGGCGTCGCGGAGCATCTTGTGGGGCTCGATACCTGATTATGTAAGCTGAGACGGGACTTCAGGCGAACAGCGTATCATTTTCGTCCCGTCTCTCACGTCGCTTTAAACGGTCAACAACATTGGGACGCTGGTCGTCAGCCAGCGAACGGTATTTCTATGCCCAGTTTTCGCGAGGACGCTCTGCGCCGCATCCGGCACGATGGTGATTTTGATGCCGTCGTTATCGGCGGCGGCATCAACGGAATTGCCGCCTATCGCGATCTCGCCTTGCAGGGGCTGCGGGTGCTGCTGGTCGAGCGCAACGATTTCTCCTCAGGCTGCAGCGCCGCACCCTCGCGCATGATCCATGGCGGCCTGCGTTATCTCGAAAATGGTGAATTCAGCCTCGTGGCAGAGTCTTTGCGGGAGCGGGACGCACTTCTGAGACTCGCCCCGCATATGGTTCGTCCGCTGCCGACCACGATCCCGATTTTCTCGACTTTCAGCGGCCTTTTCAACGCGGCAGCAACCTTTGCCGGCTCAGGCGGAAAACCCGCAAGCCGGGGCGCTCTCGCCATCAAGGCGGGTCTCATGCTCTATGATTTTGTCACCCGAAAAAACCGTATTCTGCCCCGTCACGCGTTTCGAGGCGCGCCCGGGACTTTGCAGCATTGGCCGGATCTGACGCCGGAAATCAGATACTCCGCCACTTACTACGATGCGTGGATAAGCCAGCCTGAACGGCTTGCGCTGGAGCTTCTGATCGACACCCGTACCGATGCGCCGCAAAGCATTGCGCTCAACTATGCCGAACTTGTCCGTCTTGGCGATGAGTACCGTCTTCGGCTGGAGGGCGCGGATGAAACTCTGCCCATCCGCCCAAGGATCATCGTCAATGCGACCGGCGCATGGATCGACGAGACGATTGGCACGCTGACCGCCGGACCAGTGGCGGAGAAAGCAAAACCGACCGTCTCCGGAACCAAGGGATCACATCTGATTATCGCCAACGACGCGCTTCTCAAGGCCCTGAACGGCCATATGATCTTTTTCGAGAATGCCGATAATCGCGTCTGTATCCTCTTTCCCTATCTCGGCCGTGTTCTCGCTGGCTCGACCGATATCAAGGTGGATCGGCCCGAGCGGGTGCGCTGCGAGCCCGAGGAGCGGGATTATATTATCGAGGCGATCCGGCAGGTCTTTCCGCAGATTGCCATCGACCATTCCGACATTGTCTTCAGTTTCAGCGGCATACGCCCGCTGCCGCGCAGCGATGCCGCCTTTACCGGAAAAATATCCCGCAGCCATTTCATCCACCGCGTTGCGGGCGATCCGCCACAGCTCTGCATGATCGGCGGCAAGTGGACCACCTTCAGAGCCTTTGGTGAGCAGGTGACCGACGAGGTTCTGGCCTTTCTTGGACGCAGACGACTGACCGGTACCATGGATCGCCCAATTGGCGGCGGCAGGAATTTTCCCGCCGGCGTAGGCAGCCTGCCGGCCCTGCTGTCGGAGGAGTTTTCGATCGCCGGAGACCGGGCGGAGCATCTGGCTCTGGCTTACGGCTCCCGCGCCTTCGATCTGATGGGCTTTTGCCGGGACCGTGCGGATGATGCGCGGCTTTCAGAAAAATCGCCGATAACGGCCGCGGAGATGATCTGGCTGATCCGCTGTGAACACGTGCGACACCTGACCGATCTCGTGTTGCGGCGTACGACGCTCGCCATCACCGGCGTCATCGATGCCGAACTGATCGACGCGATCTTGAACGTCGCGGCACGCGAGCTGGGCTGGCCGACCACCCAGGCGGCAGCGGAACGGCAGCGGCTTACCCATGAGCTGGAGACTTTTTACGGCGTCACGCCGGCAATGCTTCAACACAGATGCAAGGAGAATGCATGATGATGCGGATTTCGAAAAAGGCGCGCATGAACCGGCTGTTTCGCAATGGCGGCTGCCTCGATGTGGCCATTGATCACGGGGTTTGCAACGAGCCGAGCTTCCTTGTCGGGCTGGAGGATATGGCGCAGACCGTGGGCAGGCTGGTCGAGGCCGGTCCCGATGCCATTCAGATGGCCTATGGGCAGGCCGATCTGCTGCAGCAGCGGCCGGAGCGCGACAAGCCGGCTCTCGTCATGCGTATCGATATGGGCAATCCCTATAATTCCACGCGCCACAGAACGATGTGGTCGCAGCTACAGAACCATCACGATCCGATCATCGGTGCGCTGGAAATGGATGCCGCCTGCGTCGTCGTGAACCTGTTCATGCTGCCGGACGAGCCGGACCTGTTTCGTCAATGCGTCGAAAACATCAGCCGCGTGCGGGCAGATTGCCATCGTTTCGGCATGCCGCTGATGATCGAACCTCTGGTGATGCTGCCCAATGATATCAGGGGCGGTTATCAGGTGGATGGCGATGCCGAAAAGATCGTCACGCTGGTGCGTCTTGCCTCGGAAATGGGAGCCGATATCATCAAGGCCGATCCGACCAGCGATCCGCGCGATTTTCACAAGGTGATCGAAGCCGCGCGGTGCCCGGTGCTGGTGCGGGGCGGGGGGCGTGAGGACTTGCGCAATGTACTGGCAAAATCGGCGGCTCTGGTGGCCGAAGGCGCGAACGGCATGGTCTATGGGCGCAATATCTATCAGCACGACAATCCCAAGGCCGTCGTTGCGGCGTTGATGGCCATCATCCATCAGGGTGCAGGTGGTGAGGAAGCATGGGATATCTATAATCGTGGCTGACAAAAATTACATATTGGGTCTCGATGTCGGCAACACGGTCATCAAGGCCGTGCTGTTCGACACGGCGGGCCGGCAGATCGCGCAACACGCCATCGATGGACATTCGACATTCCCCCAGCCCGGCTATGTCGAGCGCGATCTCGAGGAATTATGGCGGAACGGCTGCGAGGCGATCCGCCAGCTTCTGGTGAAATCCTCTGTCGATCCCCGCAGTATTCTGGCGGTGGGCTGCGCCGGCCACGGCAATGGTCTTTACCTCCTGGACAAGAACCAGCAGCCCCTGATCGGCATCCAGTCGCTCGACAGCCGCGCCGCCGATGTGGCGGCCGAGCTTGACCGGAAAAGCGGAGCGCAGTTGCAGGCTCGTTGCCTGCAGCGGCCATGGCCTGCGCAAACACCCAGCCTGCTTGCCTGGGTCAAACGGCATGCGCCCAATCTATACGGGCAGATCGGCACGGTCCTGTTCTGCAAGGATTTCGTCAATTTCCGCCTGACGGGTTGCCTTGCCAATGATATTTCCGACCTCAGCGGCGCGGGGCTGCTGGCCTTGCCGGAAGCGCACCTCGACCGCGAGCTTCTGTCCCTTTACGATCTTGAGGACGCGTTCGCGTTTTTCCCTCGTCTCGTGGAATCGGCCGACATCGTCGGCCATGTGACAAGCGAGGCTGCTGACATCACGGGGCTGCCCGAAGGCACACCCGTCATTGGCGGTTTCTTCGATGTGGTCTCCAGCGCCATGGGGTCGGGCGTCATTAATGCCGGGGAAGCTTCCATCATCGCTGGCACCTGGAGCATCAACCAGGTTTTCGCAGACAAGCCGGTCATCAGCCCCGATGTCTTCATGGTCACGACCTTTGGCCGTGACCGCTATGTCAATATCGAATCCAGCGCCACTTCCGCCGCCAATCTCGAATGGTACGTGCATCGTGTTCGCGGCGACCACGGCGACCGTGCCTTCGAGCGCTGCAACGAACTGGTCGGCTCCGTCACACCGCGCGCCGACGATCCGTTTTTTCATCCGTTCATTTTCGGATCGCGGCTGGGGGCGGAATTTCGGGGCGGCTTTTATGGCCTCGCCGGATGGCATGGCGAGGGCCATATGTTGCGTGCCCTGTTCGAAGGCGTGTGTTTCGAACATCGCCGCCATATCGGTGTCCTGCGCGAAGCGGGATTGCCGGTGGAAACCGCCGTGATGTCCGGCGGCGGTTCCCGCAGCCAGCATTGGCCGCAGATCATGGCTGATGTTCTGGAAATTCCGCTGCGTGTCGCGGAGGCGCGCGAGACGGGCGCACTCGGCGCGGCCATTGGCGCGGCCGTGGCGATTAGGCTTTATCCTGATTATGAGGAGGCGGTTGCGGCGATGACACGGGTTGCGAATGCTTATCAGCCGGATGCTGCGCAAGTCTCGCACTATGGGCGGCGCTATCGTCTCTATGCGGAATTGACCGCACAGTTGCGTGGCTTCTGGAGCGCCTTGAGGTTACCACAATAATCTCCGGCTTCGGCAGAGCGCAATCCCGCGCTGCATCAAGCAGAGCCCCTGCGCAGTGAAGTATCTGTGCAGGGGATAAAATATCGCGTAATAGTTTGTATATACTTAAATATTGCAACTTGATAAAGTATTGATGTTTTTTAATTGCGCGTGAAAAATAGAATTGAAAGTAAATCTTAAACTTAACTTCTTAAGCTCACTCTCTAGCCCGGTCGCCAACAGTTGCGCACGCACCCGTAACTCCCGCTACCGTCGCAGCATAGTTTTGAGGGATGGGACATGCTTTTTAAATCGACAACGGGCCGGAATATTTTTGCGGTCGCCGCATGTGGTGTCTTTGCGACGATCGCGGCTTCGGCCGTGCTGTTTTATCGGTCCATGGAGGATACCAGGGCCAACAATCTCGAGCGTATGCGGCAGATCGCCCATGCCGAAGCGCTAGTGACCGAAAAGAATATCAGCGGTACCATTCACATCGTCAACAGCCTCGCCTCGGTTCTGGAATCGATGAAACAGTCAGGTGATGCCGACCGGGGCAAGGCCGATCAGATCATTCACCAGATGCTGGCCAATAACCCCGATATCCTTGGCCTCTGGACCGGATGGGAGCCCAATGCGTTTGACGGTAAGGACGCGGATTTCGCCAACAGGGAAGGCCATGACGCGACCGGCCGGTACATACCCTATTGGGTACGCAGCGGCGGCAAAATAAGCAATACCGCTTTGACCGACTATGCCACCGCAGGCCCGGGCGATTATTATCAATTGCCCTTCACCCTGAAGAAAACGGTCGTCATCGAACCCTATTCTTATGCAATCGACGGCAAGGAGGTTCTGATCACCTCTATCGCCAAGCCGGTTATGGTCGATGGCAAACCTCTGGGCGTTGCTGGCCTCGACCTGTCGCTTGATGAAACAGGCAAGGCGCTTTCGACCGTGCGGCCCATGGGAACGGGTTTCGTCAGTCTCGTCAGCGGCGGCGGCAAGATCATCAGCCATCCGGATGCGGCGATCATGGGAAAAAGCCTTGCGGATGGCGGTGCGCAGACCGCTGGCTGGGATCAGCTGATTGCAAATCCCGGTGCGGAGCGGGAGATTACCACACAGGACGGAACGAAGTCCTTCGCCATCGCCTTGCCCGTCATGCTTACCCAGGACATGAAATGGTACGCAATCATCTCGGTGCCGGAAGAAACAGTGCTTGCGCAGCTGCATGCCATGATGCGTGACGCCGCTGTGACGATCGTGACGGCCACCGTGCTGCTGGCGCTGGCGGGATGGTTCATCGCGCGGCGGTTCATCGGGCGCATCGCCAACATCATCGATGAGACCGCCCAGATTGCGCAGGGAAATCTTCAGCTGACACTGAAGGATATCGAGACAAGGGACGAGATCGGCGATCTTGCCCGCTCACTTGACGTTTTGCGCGAAAACAATCGACAAAAGGCCTCGCTGGAACAGCAGGCGGAGAGCAACCGCGCGCTTGGCGAAGAAGAGCGCACGGTCCGGGAACGCAGGGCCGCCGATGAGGCGAGCAGCATCCGCTTTGCCGTTGACAGCCTGGCCTATGCGCTGGCAAAGCTCGCCGACGGCGATGTGTCCTGTCGAATAGACGATCCCTTTGTCGAGCAGCTCGATGCGGTGCGGAGCGACTTCAACGGCTCGGCCGGGAAATTGCAGGACGCGCTTCTGCGGGTATCGGAAAATGCCTCTGGCATCGATGCCGGCGCCAATGAAATCAAGGCGGCGTCCGATGATCTGGCGCGGCGAACGGAGCAGCAGGCGGCGGCCGTTGAAGAAACCGCCGCCGCCCTTGAGGAGATCACGATAACGGTAAAGGACGCCGCGAACCGTGCACATGAGGCGGGCCGGCTCGTTTCCCGCACGCGCATCGGCGCGGAACGGTCGGGTGAGGTCGTACGGCAGGCCGTGCTGGCGATGGAGCGGATAGAGAAATCGTCAAACGAGATTTCCAGCATCATCGGCGTGATCGATGAGATCGCGTTCCAGACGAATTTGCTGGCGTTGAATGCCGGGGTGGAAGCGGCGCGTGCCGGCGAGGCGGGCAAGGGTTTTGCCGTGGTGGCGCAGGAAGTGCGTGAGCTTGCCCAACGCTCCGCCGCCGCGGCGAAGGAAATCAAGTCGCTGATCAAAAAGTCGAACCAGCAGGTCGAAGACGGCGTGCATCTTGTCGGCGACACCGGCAAGGCGCTCGATGTCATCGTTGCCGAAGTGCAGGAGATCAACCAGCACGTCGCCGCGATCGTGGAATCCGCGCAGGAACAGTCGTCCGGCCTCCAACAGATCAACGTTGCCGTCAACCAGATGGATCAGGACACGCAGAAAAATGCGGCAATGGTCGAGGAGATGACTGCCGCAAGCCACACCCTGGCAACAGAGGTCGATGCGCTGAACCGGCTGCTCGGCCAGTTCGAACTCGGTCAGGGAACGGGTGTCCATCGGGGTTCTCTCAGGGCGGCCTGATTGGACGCCTTCGCCATCGGCGCTGTTGGGGCCGGCGGGGAAATGGAAGATGGACTTTGTCTGCAAATTGAGCATCTTATTCCTGCAAGCAGTAATGGGATGATCAACAGCAGATGGATATCAGGCGCCTGAAATCGTTTATCACGATTGTCGACATGGGTAGCATAACCAGGGCGGCCGATGTGCTGCATATCGCCCAGCCGGCGCTTAGCCAGCAACTGGCAAGCATCGAGGAGCATTTCCGCCAGAAACTGCTGACCCGAAGCCAGCAGGGCGTGGTCATGACCGATGCCGGCAAGGTCGTCTACAGGCATGCGCAGGTCATTTTGCGGCAGATGGAGCAGGCGCAGGCGGAGGCTCTGGAAGCGGGCGCGGTGCTTTCCGGCAAGGTATCGGTGGGACTTGCGCCCTTCAGCAGCGCCGCGACGCTCTCGCTGCGTCTGATGGAAGAAACCAAGCGGCTTCATCCCGGCATTCTGCTGCACATCACGGAAAGCGTCAGCCAGCCCTATAGCCAGATGATCATGAATGGCCGTTTGGAAATGGGCCTCATTCACGGAACCGGGCCGATCCGGGGCGTCAAGTTCACGCCGCTATTGCGTGAGGAATTCGTGCTGGTCGTGCATCGCAGCTTCGGCGTGGAACCGGGCGATGCGCCGATCACGGTTGCTGATCTGGCGTTTCTCCCTTTCCTTCTACCGCCGACCTATAATTTCGTACGCCGCGCCATCAATCTCGCTTTCACCCGCAGCCGCAAGGATCTGATCGTCATGGCGGAGCTGGAATCGGTAAGGACCATCGCGCGCGGCGTGGATGCCGGGCTTGGCGCGACCATAACGCCCAAGGCCATCGCTGACCGTATCGTGGCGGAATCCAATGAAGAAATCGTCGTCAGGCAGATCGCCAGCCCGATGATCGAGGAAACGCTGTCCTTCTGCGTATCGGACAATACGCCGCTCTCCGAGCCTGCGCTGGCCGTCAAGGAGATATTGCTGCAACTGGCGGAGACCCTGAAATAAAAGGATCAGGCCGGTTTTAAAACTACGCGCGGCATGGTCTTTCCGTACCGCGCGCAAAAAAGCTTAAAGCATTGATTCCTTGCGGCAATTCACCAGCAATTCGGCCACCGAAAGGTTGTTCGGCAGGCAAAGCAGGGTTTCTACCATTTCAGCGAGATCCTCCGGCTGGGTCATATCCTCGCGGCTGACTTCCGTTTCGCCTGTTGTCATGTCGGTCGCGATGTAACCTGGGCAGAGGGCAGTGGCGCGCACGCCGTTGTCCCACAACTCCTGTCGGATACCGTGGGTGAGGGCGACGACGGCGAATTTCGTCATTGCATAACCGACATTGGAGCCAACGCGGCGTCCCGCCAGCGAGGCGACATTGATGACCCTGCCCTGTCCGGACTTGACGAGATGAGGGATGGCGGCGCGTGTTACCCTCAGGGGGCCCTTGACGTTGATGCGCCACATCTGGTCGAGGCTTTCTTCGCCCGCATCCATGACCCGTACCTTGGGGTTGATGCCGGCGCAATTTACCAGACCATCGATCCGGCCATATCTTGTTGCGACGGCTTCAACCCAGGCCTCGGCCGAGCCCGTCTCTTCCGCATCGTATCGATCAGCTGAAAGCCGGTCCTTTACCGCAACAGCGGCCGGATTTCGCGCTCCCGCCGCGACGGTGAAACCGGCTTCGTGAAGCCTCTTGGCGATCGCAAGGCCAAGGCCTCGCGATGCGCCGGAAACCATGATGACACGGCCACTTCCTCCCAACATGCTGCTCTCCCTATTTCATTCCATTGCAGAATTCGGCGATGCGGGCGCAGCCTTCGGCCAGGTTCTCCATGCTGGTGGCATAAGAAAGCCGGAAGAAGGGGCTCAAGCCATAGGCCGCACCCTGCACAGTCGCAACGTGATGTTCGGCGAGAAGCGCCATGACGAAATCGGTGTCGTTCTCGATCTTCTTGCCGCCCTTCGTCGTCTTGCCGATCAGCGCCCCAATGTTCGGGAAGATATAGAAGGCGCCTTCCGGCTTGTGGCAGCGGATGCCGTCGATTTCGGCGAGCTTGTCGAGCACGAAATCGCGGCGCGTCTTGTAGATATCGGCGCGTTCCTTCAGCAGATCCTGCGGGCCGTCGAGAACCGCGACGGCGGCAGCCTGTACGATGGTTGCGACACCGCCGCTGTTCTGGGTGTTGACGTTGCTGATGGCCTTGATGAGGTCCTTCGGGCCGCCGCAGAAGCCGAGACGCCAGCCGGTCATGGCATAGGCTTTCGATGCGCCGTTGACGGTCAGAACCCGATCATAGAGCCGCGGTTCGACTTCGGCGATGGTGCAGAATTCGAAGTCGTCATAGATCAGATGCTCATACATGTCGTCGGTCATGATCCAGACATGCGGATGCCGCAGCATGACTTCGGCGATCTCTTTCATTTCCGCTCGCGAGCAGGCGGCGCCGGTGGGGTTGTTTGGGAAGTTGAAAAGCAGCCATTTGGTTTTCGGGGTGATGGCGGCTTCGAGATCTTCGGCCCGCAGGCGGAAACCGTTATTTTCGGGGCAAACCACCGGCACCGGCACGGCGCCCGAAAACTTGACGATATCGGCATAGCTGATCCAGGACGGCGCGGGGATGACGACTTCGTCGCCTGGGTCGCAGGTGGCCATGATGGCGTTGAAGATGATCTGCTTGCCGCCGCCCGCCACCAGAATCTGGCTTGGATCGTAGTCGAGATTGTTATCACGCTTGAACTTCCGCTGGATGGCGGCGCGCAGGGCAGGCGTTCCGTCGGCGGGCGGATATTTCGTATCGCCGGCAACGGCGGCCGCGTGCGCCGCTTCAACCGCGTGGGCAGGGGTCGGGAAATCCGGCTCGCCGGACGACAGGCTGATGACCTTGATGCCCTGAGCCGCGAGGTCGCGGGCTTTCTGGGTCATGGCAAGCGAGGCTGAAACGGTGACGTTGTTGAGGCGTTGGGCGATAGCGGGCATGGATCATTTCCGATTGTAACGGTGAAGGCAGGCATCTTCGTGGTGCCAGTGCATGACAAAGAGGTTACGGGAAATTTCCGCCGTTTCCCCAATACGACTTCGATGTGAGGTCATACGGGATTTTGATGCATCGCTCTGAGAGGGCGCAGGTCCATACTCGTATGCGATGACCTAAGAGCAATAAACTATTATGCAGCGCGTCGGCTTAGCCCCTAAGCTCCTGACAACAACAAGGGAACGACGCATCGGACAATATTACCCAAAGAGGTAACCGGCGCGAAAATGCAGAAACATGCGACAGGGGCCGGCAAAAGACCGGATACCTCGACAGGGAGCACACCCAGCAAATTCTAGTCATAGGGCCTGGACGATTTCGTTCGGCTCAACGCGATGCCTCGTGCCGTATTCAACGCGACGGGAGTATAGATGTCGGATATTGCGATCATGGAACCACATGCCCCGCCACGCCGTGGAGTTTCCGGCTGGAAAGCCATCGAGCGCCGGCTGTTTTCGCCCGGCATACTCATCCTGCCGCTTCTGATCTTTCTCACGATCTTTTTCTTCTGGCCGGCAATTCGGTTGATGACCTTCAGCGTCATGACGCAGAACTCGCAGGGGTTGATCGGTGCCCCCTTCACGTTTGCACACTATGTGAGGTTTTTCGAGGTCGATCTTTACCAGAAAGTGCTCTGGGCGACGATCCGCATCAGCCTGATCACTTCGGCTCTCGCGGCTATACTCGCCTATCCGGTCGCGACCGTTCTCGTGCGCGGCAATATCGTCACGACCCGCATCATCACGCTGATCGTCATCGCACCGCTGGCCGTCAGCGTCGTGGTTCGCGCTTACGGCTGGCAGCTCATTCTGGGCAATGGTCCGACCGGTCTCTTGAACTACATCCTGATGAATCTGGGCATCATAGATAGCCCGTTGACGCTGCTTTTTTCGGACGCCGCCGTCATCATCGGCTCTCTGCACATCTTCTTCCCGATGATGGTGCTGCCGCTGTCGTCCGCGCTTGGCAAGATTGATCCGAATCTGCAGCAGGCCGCCCGCACGCTCGGTGCGCCCGCGTGGAAAGTTTTCCTGCGGATCACTTTCCCGCTCAGCCTTCCCGGCCTCGTGGCGGGTTTCACGCTGGTGTTCTCGCTCGCCTCCGCATCCTATGTCATTCCCGCTTTGATCGGCGGTCCCGGCTCGCAAATGCTCGGCAACATGGTCGAACAGCAGGTTCTCGCGGTCTATGACTGGCCGTTCGGCGCCACCATCGCCACCATCCTCGTCTTCATCGTCATTCTGATCAACGCCGTCTCGATGAGGTTGCTCGGCGGGCGTCGTATCAAGGCAAGTGCATCATGAACAACAAGCTGACCGGCACACCCGCCATCGTCCTTTATGCGATCACCGCTGCCATGATGGTCTTCATTCTGGCTCCGATCGTCCTTGTCGTCGCCATCTCGTTTTCCGACAGCTATTTCGTCACCTTCCCGCCGCAGGGTTTCACCTTCCGCTGGTATGCGGCGGTAATGCAGAACGAGGAATTCACCGCCGGCCTCACCTTCAGTGCGGCGCTTGCGGTGGCGACCACCATTCTGTCGCTGGCACTTGGCGTTCCCGCAGCCTTCGCGCTCTCCCGGGGTAAATTCATCGGCCGCTCGCTGATGAAGGGGCTACTGCTTTCGCCGCTGATCTTTCCCGTGCTGGTGACCGGCCTTGCGCTGCTGCAGCTCTTTTCCGGCTACGGCTGGATGGATACCAAGCTGAAGCTTCTCATCGCCCATACCGTGGTGACGTCGCCCTATGTGATCCGCACGGTGCTGACCAGCCTCCAGCTCGTCAATGTCAGCCTCGAGGAAGCGGCGCGCACGCTTGGCGCCACCCGCTGGAAAACCTTCACGCGGGTGATCTTTCCGCAGATCGCGCCCGGTGTCGCCTCCGGCTCGATCTTCTGCTTCATGGTTTCTTTTGACAATTATCCCGTTTCGATGTGGCTGGCCGATTCCGCGAACCTGCCCGTGCCCATCGTTCTCTATCGCCAGATCGGTACGGTCTTTGATCCTTCGGTCGCGACCATGTCCACCATCATCATCGTTCTGGCGGTTACCGTCGTGCTCGTCCTCGACAGGCTGGTTGGTCTGCGCCGGGCAATGGCAATGTAAATCAACAACAAGAGGGGTACCGGAAATGACAGACAAGACCATCATCATGAAACGGCGCAGTTTCCTCACAGTCACCGCAGGCGCGCTCGCCACACCCTATTTTTATACCGCGGCTTCCGCGCAGGACCGCACCATGTATGTCGGCGTCTATAATTCGGCACAGGGCGGGCTGATCAAGAAGGAAGTGATCCCGGCCTTCGAAAAGGAATATAAGTGCCGGGTCCTGACGACTGAAGGCGCAACGCTTGCCAATATCGCCACGCTGCGCGCCACCCGCGAAAATCCGCAATATAGCGTGATGTCGATGGACGATGTCGGCGTTCCCCAGGCCAAGGAGGAAGGCCTGATCGAGCAATTGCCGATCGATGAAATCCCCAACCTCAAGAACGTCTATTCCCGTTATCTTTTCGAAGACAATTTCGGCGTCGGTTTTGCAATTTCGATTGCCGGCCTGTTCTACAATCCGACAACGGGCAAGCCGTTCGAAAGTTACGAACAGATGTTCGACAAGAAATATGCCCGCCGGATGCTTCTGAATACGCCGAAGAATACCCAGAGCGTTCTGATGCTGATGGTGGCGGCCGCACTTGCGACCGGCAAACCGCTGAAAGAAGCGCAATATGCCACCGATGCAGGCTGGGCGAAACTTGCCGACCTGAAGCCGAACGTCCTTTCCATCTATGATGCGGAAGCGCAGACCATGATGGTTGCGCAGGGCCAGGCGGATTTCGGCGGCATCGAATATTCCAAGGCCGTTTATCCACACACCAAAAAGGGCGTGCCGCTGGACATGACCTTCCCGAAGGAAGGCGCTTTCACCGGCATCAACTCCATCGCGCTGGTCAAGGGCGGGCCGCACCGCGATCTCGCTCTCGCCTATATCAACCGCATCCTCGACCCCGGCGTGCAGAAGATGCTGTCTGAAGCCACGCTCAGCGCCCCCTCCGTCAAGGGCATCGAGTTCGGCGCGGATACGGCGAAATTCCTTGCCTATCCGGAAGCGAAGATGGAATCGCTGAACCTCTTCACGCCGGACTGGAAATACATCATTCCGCGCCGCGCGCAGTGGCTCGAAAAATACAACCAGACCTTTAACGGCTGAGGAACGCAGATGAAATCCGTAGAAGTCCGCCTGGAAAGACTGACCAAGCATTACAGCGGTCAGGTCGTTGCCGTCGATGATGTTTCGCTTACCGTCAAGGCAGGGGAAATCCTGGCGCTTCTCGGTCCGAGCGGATGCGGGAAAACGACCTGCCTTCGCATGATTGCGGGGCTCGTCGATCCCACCTCGGGTGAAATCGTGGTCGGCGGCAAGCCGACCACGCGCACCCCGGTTCATCGCCGCAATGTCGGTATGCTGTTTCAGAACTACGCCCTGTTTCCCCATATGACCGTTGCCGAAAACGTCGCCTTCGGTCTCGAGATGCGGGGCGTTTCCAAGGCCGATCGGGAAGGGCGTGTGAAGCAGGCGCTCGATCTCGTTCAGCTGCACGCCTTCGGCGACCGGCTGCCGGCGCAGCTTTCCGGCGGCCAGCAGCAGCGTGTCGCACTGGCGCGCGCTCTGGTGATCGAGCCTTCGATGCTGCTGCTGGACGAGCCGCTTGGCGCACTCGACAAGGGCCTTCGGGAAAGCATGCAGGTTGAAATCCGCAGCCTGCAGCAGCGGCTTGGCCTCACCACCATCATGGTGACGCATGATCAGGACGAGGCCCTGACCATGGCGGACCAGATCGCCGTGATGCGGGACGGCAATCTCGAGCAGATCGCGCCGGCAGGTGAAATCTACCAGAAGCCGCTGACGCGCTTCGTCGCTGGTTTCATCGGCGCCTCGAACTTCTTCGAGGCGAGTGTGGTGGAACGCAACGGCCGCGCCGCACGGCTTGTGACCGGTGCCGGGGTGCGGCTGGATGTGGATGACATGGGTACGGTCCAGGGCGACAAGGTTGTTGTCACGGTTCGCCCGGAGGCGATCTCGGTTTCGCCGCTTGCGGCCGACGCGGGTGAAAACGCCAGCAATTCCACGACGGCAAAAGTGGAGCAGGTCGTCTATCGCGGTTTTATGCTGCACTACTACCTGCGGCTGGATAGTGGCGAGCCGATGATCGCCTACAGGCAGACCCAGACGGAAGGGTTCACCAATGCCGTCAGCGTGGCCGGCGACCGGGTGAAACTGAGCTGGACAAACGACAGCAATCACGTGATCCAGCTGAATTGATACTTCCTCTGCCGGATCGGTTCACCGGTTCGGCCGACGAAAAATACCTGAAAATGTAATGGCACCGTGCTCCAGAAATGATGCACGGTGCCGTAATTGTTTGATTGTCAATGATAAGAGGAAAGCGGGCCGCCCTCAGACGACTACTTCGCGGGCCGGAACGACGCTGCCCCCGCAGGCTTCCACTTCGCTGCGCACCGTGCGAGCAAGCTCCAGCGAACCGGGTGTATCGCTGTGAACGAGGATCGATCTGGCGCGAACGGGGATGATCTCGCCCTCGATTGTCGTGACGGTGCCTTTTTCCAGAAACTGGCGCACGCGCGCGCGCACTTTCGTCTCTTCCTTGATGACGGAATTGGGCAGCTTGCGCGGCACGAGCTGCCCCTTCACATCATAGGCCCGGTCGGCGAGGAAAAGATTGAGCACCTTCAGCCCGCAATCCAGCGCGGCCTTTTCGATCAGCATGTCCGGCATCGAAAAGACGATGAGATTGGGATCGACCGCTTTGATCTTTTTCATGATCCGTTCGGCAAGGGCCGCGTCGCGGTTGATCATGTTGCCCATGGCAGCATGGAAGCTGATGTGAGAAAGCGCGACATCCTGCGCCCTCGCAATCGCCGATAGCGCGCCGAGCTGGTAGAGAACCTGCTGTTCCATTTCTTCCGCGTCGACGGGAATTTCGCGGCGGCCAAAGCCGAGACGGTCGGCAAGGCCCGGATGAGCGCCGACGCCGACGCCGTTCTGTTTGGCCAGACGCACCATGCGCGCCATCATTTCCGGATCGCCCGCATGGAATCCGCAGGCGATATTTGCCGAAGAGACGACTTCCATAAGTTTCCCGTCGTCGCAGACCTTATAGACGCCGAAACCTTCGCCCATATCGGAATTAACATCGATCTTCATGGTTCCCTCTCCTTGTTTTTCAGGATTATCGTTTTGCGAGCGTGCCGAGTGCGGCGGTAATCAGCGGCAGGGTCTTGCGGATATCTGCGAAATAGGCGTCGATCGCCTGTTCGACTTCCAGCGCTTCGCGCACCGTTGCTTGCACGAAGCGGATGCGGCTGCCGATGCGCGCCTGTCCGAGCCGCCACAGATCGCTGTCGATGATGCCGGCCATCTTGGGATAACCGCCGGCCGTATTGGCGTCGCTCATCTGGATGATCGGCTCGCCGCTTGGCGGCACCTGAACCACACCGGGAATGACGCCGTAAGAACGCAGCTCCACCGGGGCCGAAAGTGTCATCGGCGTTCCGGCAAGCCGGTAACCGGTGCGGTCGCTCTGTGAGGTGATTTTCCAGGCCTCCGACCAGAAACGTTCGGCGCCTTCGCCGAAAAGATCGTGTTCGGCGGCCGGAATGGCTCTCAGCAGCAATTCGCCATTGTCGGACACCGGAAACATGTCCGGCATCGCAACGGCAAGCGCCATGACACCAAGACCGTTTGAGGGCAGCGGCGAGGCCTCGGATGGCAGAACGGCAAGCCTGTCGCCGGTGGCGAGATGGCGTCCTTCGTGGCCGCCGAAGGAACCGCGAAGCGAGGTGCTGCGCGATCCCATGACCACCGGAACGTCGATGCCGCCCTGAAGGCAGAGATAGGCACGAGCAGTCTTCTGCGGTGTCGAAAGCTCGAGTATTTGACCTTTTGCAGCCCGAGTGCACCAGTAGGGTAGCAGGTCCGCACCATCAAGCCGTGCCGTACAATCTGCGCCGGTCACGGCGAAGGTCAGTGCCTCTTCGAACTCGATGCGGAAAGGGAAGGTCTGGATTTCAATCGCGGCGGCGTCTTCGCCGTTGCCGACGAGGATATTGCCGACCCTGAGCGCGATGGGGTCCATCGCGCCCGTGGCGGTGATGCCGATATTGCGGTAACCCGCACGGCCGAGATCCTGGACGGTGTTCAGCGGTCCGCAGGCAAGAATATGGATCATAGTTCGATCCTTTCAGGAAGGAAACGAACCCGGTCGCCGGGCGCAAGCACCGCCGGCTGCTCAGCCGTGGCGTCGAACATGGTGATTTCGGTGAAACCCAGCGAATTCCAGCCATTAGGCCCGGTCAGGACCGAGATGCCAGACTGCATACCGCCGATCGTCACCATGCCTTTCAGCATGCGCAGCGACGGGACTTTCTTGCGTGGCATGAAAATGCGTGGATCGAGACCGCCGAGATAACCAAAGCCCGGCGCGCTGCCGACGGCGAAAACCGTATAGGTCTGCTCGAAGTGCAGGCGCACGACTTCCTTGTCCGGCAGACCCGAATAATCGCAGATCGCGGCAAGGTCGATGGCGTGCTCGCCGCCATAGGTCGTCGGCACCTCGATGGTCTTGCCCAGAAGATCGAGTTCGGTCGTGCGTTGCCAGATGTCGAGAAGCTCGTCCTGCAAACGCCCGGCATCATCGGGCGTGCCGCGCAGCACGATCAGGAGGTTGGTCATGCCGGGTATGAGTTCCAACACATCGGGGCGGTCCTTCAGCGCGCGTGTCAGCGCCCAGATGCGCCGCTGTGCAGGCAGGTCCAGCTCGCCGGGCGCTTCGATCAGAAAGGTCTTGTTGCCGATCATCGAGATTTTCGGCAGGCCCAGATGGGCGGGGGAAAGGTGGGGCGTTTTCAGCGGGAGGTTGCTCATTGACGTCACCATCATGCTTCGGTCTTGAGAAGGGTGGAGCCATATCCGACAAGCGCACCGGCTTCTGCCACCACTTCGGTGACGGTGCCGGCTTTGTCGGCGATCACCGGAACGATCACGGGTCCGACTGTCACGAATGCAACGATTTCGCCCTTCACTACGGATTTTCCTATCTGGATCGGGCGGTCGGGGCGCTGCGGATGCGCTGGGGTGAAGATGCCGGCAATCGGTGCGCGGGCAAGGATGTCTCCGGTCTTTGCCGGCGCCTTGGCCGTCTCGGCGGGGCGCGGTGCGGCAGGAGCCTGACCCCCTGCCATGGCGACGATCTTCAGTGACCCATCCGGCGTCTCTATTTCGATGGCGGATACGTTGTTGCGCTCAAGGTAAGCGGCAAGATCGGCAATGATGCCAGGCTCGCTGTAGCGGGATATCGAAACAGACTGTCGCTTCATTTTGAACTCCGCGCTGCAAGCCAGTGTTCGAGGTAATGGATGTCAGTGCCGCCTTCGGAGAAGGCCGGGTCTTCCAATATTTCCCGATGCAGCGGCAGGTTGGTGGAGACGCCTTCTATGCGCATTTCGCCAAGCGCGCGGCGCATGCGCATGATCGCCTGCTCGCGCGTCGGCGCATGGACGATGAGCTTGGCGATCAGGGAATCGTAATGGGCGGAAACCCGATAGCCCGCTGTTACATGGGTATCGACCCGCACGCCGGGGCCGCCCGGCAAGTGGAGAGCCGTGATCAGACCGGGGCAGGGAATGAAACTGTAGGGATCTTCGGCATTGATACGGCACTCGATCGAGTGTCCCTCGCAGACAATGTCCTCCTGCGAAATTTCCAGCGGATAGCCGAGAGCGACGAGAAGCTGCTGGCGCACCAGATCCACGCCCGAGGTCATTTCCGTGACCGGATGTTCGACCTGCAGACGGGTGTTCATCTCGATAAAGTAGAATTCGCCGTTTTCATAAAGAAACTCGAAGGTGCCGACGCCGCGATAACCGATCTGGCGGCACGCTTCAACGCAGCGATTGCCGACAAAGGCCGCAACATCAGGCGGGATGCCGATGGCCGGACCTTCCTCGACGACTTTCTGGTGCCGGCGCTGCATCGAGCAATCGCGCAGGCCAACCCAGACGCCGCCGCCCTGACCATCGCAGAGAACCTGAATTTCGACATGGCGAGGATGTTCGAGGAATTTTTCGATATAGAGTTCCGGCGTTCCGAAGGCGCGGCTTGCCTCTTCGCGCGTAACGAGAACGGCGTCGTGAAGGGTGGAGGCATCATGAACGACGCGCATGCCACGTCCACCGCCGCCGCCGGCTGCCTTGACGATGACGGGATAGCCGATCTCAGTGGCGATTTTCGAAACCTCCGCCATGTCATCCGGCAGGGCGGAATCGGGGCCGGGAACGCAGGGCACGCCGGCCTCCATCATCGCCCGTTTTGCCGCGATCTTGTCGCCCATGGTGCGGATGGCGTCGGCACGTGGGCCGATGAAAACCGCACCCGCTTCCTCAACCGCTTCCGAAAACGATGCCCTTTCGGAGAGAAAACCATAACCGGGATGAACAGCGCCTGCGCCCGTCAGCTTCATGGCAAGCAGGATAGCCGGCACGTTGAGATAGCTCTGGCCGGGAGAAGCCGGGCCGATGCAGATGGCGGTATCGGCCGCCTTCAGATAATCCGCATCCTTGTCCGCTTCCGAATAGACCATGATGGTCTTCAGGCCGAGTTCACGGCAGGCGCGCTGCACGCGGAGTGCGATTTCGCCGCGATTGGCGATGAGGACGCTGTCGAATGCCCTTTGCCCGGCTCCTTCCTTTGGAAGTGTTGCATCCATCATTCGAACTCCAGCACTGGCTGTCCAAGTTCGACGTCTTCGCCGTCATTGGCGATGAATCTGGCGATCCTGCCGCTTCGTTCGGCTCTCACGGTGTTGAACACTTTCATCGCTTCGATGATGAAGAGTTCCTGCCCTTCCCTAACCTCGTCTCCGGCTTCAGCGAAGGGTGCCGAGCCCGGGCTCGGAGCGCGATGGAAAAGACCGAATGAGGGTGCCGCGACGATGCCGGAGGGCGCCGGTGCCGCTGTGGCGGATGCAGGTGCCTGTTCTTCGGCGCGGGGTGCCTCGGTGGATGCCGCTTCCGCCACCGGAACGGTGCGGGGCTGCGATGATGTCGCGTGCTGTGAAACGGCATTGTTTTCGCGAATGATCCGGACCGTGGTTCCCTCCTGGCTCACGGTCAATTCGGACACTCGCGAAGAGCCGACAAACTCGATCAGTTTCTTGATCTTTTCCAGATCCATATTGGTTTCCAACGTCTTTTTTGTCCCCACGGCGGCGGGCAAGCGGAGCGGAATCCGCACCCTGTCCATCAGCAACAGCTACCATGGAGGCGGGATTGATGGGGTCAGACGAAGTTTCTATGGACACGGGTTTGAGGTTTGATATCCCGCCGCCGCGTGGTGAAACGGTTCGAAGACGTCCGAAGGAACGAACCATGGATTCCCGCAAAGGCATTCTCCTCAAAATCTCTGCAGCGCTCGCTCTTGTGCTGATGGGCGCCTGCATCAGCGGTCTCAGGGGTGAAATACCCATCGGGCAGGTCGTTTTTTTCAGGTCGGCGGTGGCCATGCTACCGCTCTGTCTGTGGATGGCCGTGCAGGGAGGATTTCGGAAACAGGTGGCGACCAGCCACATTGGCGGGCATCTGGTGAGGAGTTTTTCCGGAACCGGCGGCATGGTCTTCAGCTATCTGGCGCTGGCTTACATTCCGCTCGCTGATGCGACGGCCATCAGCTATGCCACGCCACTTTTTACCGTCATTCTGGCGGTCTTTCTTCTGAAGGAGGTCGTGAGGATTTATCGCTGGACGGCGGTGGTCTTCGGGCTGTGCGGCATCGTGCTTATCCTGTCGCCGCATTTTTCCTTCGATGTTTCGGATGTCGCCTCCGGTTCGGGTGTCGCCATGCTCGGTGGTCTGTTCGGTCTGGCAGCGGCTTTTTTCTCTGCGATATCGATGATCCAGATCCGGCATCTGACGCAGACGGAAAATACCGGTGCGATCATTTTCTATTTCACACTGCTCACAACGGTCATCGGTTTTGCCAGTATCGGCATGGGCTGGACAATGCCGACCGCGTGGCAATGGACCCTGCTGATCGGTACCGGTCTCATTGGCGGGATCGCGCAGATACTGGTGACGCTGAGCCTGCGTTATGCCGAGGCTTCACTGCTGGCGCCGTTCGATTACACGACGATGATCTGGGCGCTATTGATTGGTTATGCCTTCATGGATCAGGTGCCCGCACTGACGACCATTCTCGGAGCCTCGATCGTGGTTGCCGCCGGCTTGTTCACGTTGTGGCGGGAAAGGCGGCTGCACAAAAAGCGCCTTACCGATGAGCTTACCTTGTCGGCTCCCTGACGGCCTGTTTCGTCAGCCGGTTTTCGCGCCACATGGCGAACAGCCCGGCGGCGATGACCGTCAAAGCGCCTATGATAGTCGCACCTGTCGGCACTTCGGCCATGAAGAGATAACCGAGGGCGATCGCCCAGATCATCGTCGTGTAATCGAACGGCGCCAGCAGGGAGGCCTGGGCATGGCGCAGGCTGAGCGTCATGGTGATCTGGCCGATGCCGCCGGCAAGCCCGCCGCCGGCGAGCAGCAGAAACTGGTTGAAATCCGGCATCTTCCATCCAAATCCAAGCGTGGCGAAGCCGGCGACGACACCCGTCAGCGTATAGATGAGCACGATGCGCGACGGCTTTTCGATGCTGTTCAGGTGGCGGACGGCGATGGAGGAAAAGGCCGCGCAAAGCGCACCGGTCAGCGCCAGCGCCGTTCCGATCATCGCAATGCTGTCGATCTGGGTAGGGCCTGACACGGCGTCAAACACCGGGTTGGGTGAGAGCGTGATGAAGACGCCGATGAAGCCCGTCAGCACGGCGGACCAGCGATATATCCGCACTTTTTCGCGCAAAAGCAGCGCGGCCAGCATGATGGTGAAAAGCGGTGTCGTGTAGCTCAGCACCGTGACATTCACCAGCGGCAGATAGGCGAGCGCCAGAAAGCCGAAGAACATGCCGCCCAATCCAGCCGAGCTGCCCGCAAGCAGGCGGCCTATATTCTTGGCGGCCGGCACGGTTATCCGCTCGGATGAGGCGATGAACCAGAGACAGAGGGGAATGAGGGCAAAAAATCCCCGGCAGAAGACGACTTCGCCGACCGGGATCGCTCCGCCCAAACCCTTCACGCAGGCGGACATGACTGTGAATGCCAGCATGGCCACCAGCTTGAGCAAAATACCTGTCTTAGGATCCATCCCGCTCCCCATCGCAGCAAAGACCGTGTCATGGGGAAGAGGCGGAGAATAGCCATGGTTGCTGGCCATAAGAATCTTGTCTTACCCCATCATGCGCAGCTTGCCCCTTTGAAAAGCGGTGGAACCACTCGATGGTGCTTTTGCCCTAGGCTCCGGCGGCGATTTGGTGTCATGATCGCATCTCGAACCGGTGGGAGGTTTAAGCCGACATGTTGGATTTGCGCAGGCTGCGATATCTGGTCGCGATTGCTGATTGCGGCTCCATGTCGGCGGCGGCGCGGCAATTGGGGATCGCCCAGCCGGCGCTCAGTCACCACATCACGGAACTGGAGCGGCTGGTGGGTTTCCCCGTGCTGCACAGGCTGGCGCGCGGCGTGAAGGCGACGGAGAAGGGTGAAATACTCCTTATTCATGCCCGGGAGATTACCGAGAAGGTCCGGCAGGCGGAGGCGGAAATCCGGGCCATGGCCTATCTGGATGAGCGGGTGATCCGGCTGAGCCTTATTCCTTCCTGGGCCACGGCCTTTGCACCGAACATCATCAGTGAGGTTGCCGCTTCTATGCCAAAGGTTTCGCTGCGGCTGATAGAGGCGCGCAATGACGAATCTCTGCGCCTCATTCGTCTCGGCAAGGTGGATATGGCTGTCGCGCTGGTCGGCGCGGAGGACAAGGCCGATGATCTTATCATCAAGGAGAGCCTTTTTGCGGTGTCTTCCCGACCCATCGGTCGGTCGATGCCGCTCGAGGCTGTGGCGGGGCTCAACCTTATCCTGCCGCCGAAGGACAACCCGCTGCGCGTATCGATCGACGAGGCCGCCGCCCGCGCCGGCATCACGCTGAACGTGACCATGGAGATCGACGGGCAGGATACAATCAAACGCGCCGTCAGCGCCGGTATTGGCGCGACGATTCTGTCATGGAATTCGGTGCAGCAGGAACAGGAGGCCGGTCAGCTTCAGGCCGCTCATATTACCGATCCCGTCATTTATCGCTCCATCCATTTGCTGAGGAACAGGGAGGTGGACGAGCGGACGTTCAGGCTGTTCCGAGACCTGTTGCGGGCCGTCGCAAGACGCGAGTCGGCATTCAACCCATAAACGATTTGTATGGGTAAGTTGAAAACTCGGTATTTGTATTGTTGATGGCTTCTTCCTAGCCTCCCCGGTGAAAGTATATCGGGGAGGAAAAGATATGCGTTTGAAGACATCTCTGTTCGGCATGCTGGCGGCTGCGGGAGTTCTGGCTGCCGGAGGGGCGGCGGCGGAATATCCGGAGCGGCCGGTGACGCTCGTCATCGGTTATCCGGCCGGCGGCGGCACCGATATACAGTCGCGGGCGCTGGTGCCCTATCTCGAAAAATATCTCGGCACATCGGTCGTGGTGGAAAACCGCGAAGGTGCTGGCGGGCTGATCGGCGCGACCTATATCGCCAATGCGAAACCAGACGGATACACGATCGGGGCGTTGAATTTCCCCTCCATGTATTCGCCGATCGTGCAGGGCAATGCCAGCTATAAGCAGGACGCCTTCACGCCGCTCGCCAACCAGATCGGCGGCGATCTGGCGTTGACGGTCAACAAGGTATCGCCGATCAAGACAGCCAAGGAATTCGTTGAAGCGGCCAAGGCGAACCCGGTCGTCGTTGGCGTGACGGGTATCGGTCATCCAAGCCAGATCACCGCCCTGCTGTTCGAGGAAGCGGCGGGCGTGAAGCTCAATTTCGTCCCCTTTAATGGGGGCGGACCGGCACGGCTCGCCATGCTCGGTAACCACGTCACACTCGGTTTCATGAACTTGAACGAGGTTTTTGCAGACAATCGTTCGGGTGCACTTCGTGTTCTGGCGACATCAGGCACTGAGCGTTCGCCGCTCTCGCCAGATGTGCCGACCTTCAAGGAAGCCGGTTACGACGTTCAGTTCAGCCTTCTTGCAGGTTTTGGTGCACCGAAAGGCCTGCCGGCGGATGTCGAGGCCAAGCTGGTCGATGCATTCCAGAAGGCGCTGAAGGACCCGGATTATCTTGCCGAGGCCAAAAAGCGCGAACTGACCATGCTGCCGCTGACCCAGGCGGAATTTGCCGAGGCACTCAAGAAGGGCAACGCCAATCTGGTCGAGCTCTGGAAAAGCAAGCCCTGGACGAAATAAGCGGCGCTTCTCTCACCACTAACCGAAATGACGCTTGGGCCTGTGCGTGGCCCGGGCATGACCCACTGTTGAAAGGAATCCGGCCAATGGCCCATGTCATCCGCAATTTCCAGCGCCCCTCAAGGGCTGATATTGAGGCGATCAGCAAATTCAGCCCCGCAACCATTCACGAGGCGCAGGGCAAGCTTGGCGCTCTCGATTATCGCATCAAGCCGATCAAGCCCGGCCTGAAAATCTGCGGCCCGGCAATCACGGCAAAATGCCATATCGGCGATAATCTGATGATTTTCGAAGCCATTAATCTCGCAAAGCCCGGCGACGTGCTGGTCATCGATGGCGGTGACAATCCAAATCAGGGCGGCTTTGGCGATGTGCTGGCCGCCGCCTGTATCGGCAAGGGCATTGTCGGCTTCGTGGTCAGCGCCGCGGTGCGTGACGGCAAGGGGCTGCGCGAAATCGGTTTTCCGGTTTTCTCGCTCGGGCTTTGCATGAAGGGCACGTCCAAGGACACGCTCGGCACCATCAACCATCCGGTCGTGGTGGGCGGTGAACTGATCAGCCCCGGCGATATCGTCTGCGGCGACGATGACGGCGTTGTCGTCGTGCGTGAGAAGGATATCGCGAAACTCGTCAAGGCCTGCCAGGAGCGCGACGACCACGAGAACCACATGATGGGACTGCACCGCCAGGGCAAGATGGATATCGAGGATCGTTACGACATGATGCGCTCGAAGGGGTGCGTCTGGGCGGATTGAGCCGGATATTCGATATTTGGATACGCCGTGTCGGGAGGCACGGCGTATTCCTCAATGAGGAGGGGAGAAAAACATGGCCGAACACAAAAACGGCTCGAAACTGACGGCGAATATTCTGTCCGGGGTCTTCTTTCTGGTGGCCGCCGCCGGGCTTTATTACGGCGCGCGGCCGCTGAGCATGGGCACCAATTTCCAGCCCGGGCCGGGCTACATGCCAACGGTCATCGCGGCATTGATGTTCGCGCTCGGTATCGCACTGCTCTTGCAGGATCTGTTGGGAAAGACACCGTCCGAAGCCTGGGTGACCCCGAAGATGCGTCCGTTTCTGGCAGTGGCCGGCATTGCCGGTTTTGCGCTGCTGATCGAGCCATTGGGCTTCATCGCCGCCGCTTTTGTGCTGATCCTGCTCGCCTGCATCGCCTATGGCAGAATCCGGCCGGTTGAGGTGCTGCTGCTTTCCGCGGTGCTCATCCTCGCCTGCATCCTCATTTTCGTCGTCGGCCTCGGACAGAGGATACCCCTGCTGCCATGACCGATCTTCTTGCCAATATCGCCCTCGGTTTCGGTGTTGCTGTCACGCCGGTCAACCTTTTCTATTGTCTGCTGGGCGTCACGCTCGGCACGATGATCGGCATCCTGCCGGGCATCGGCCCTTCCGCGACCGTCGCGCTGCTTTTGCCCATCACCTATACGATGCCGGACACGGCGGCGTTGATCATGCTTGCGGGCATTTTCTATGGTGCACAATATGGCGGTTCGACTACGGCGATCCTCGTCAATCTGCCGGGCGAATCCTCATCCGTCGTCACCTGCATCGATGGTTATGCCATGGCCCGGCAGGGCAGGGCGGGGGTGGCGCTGGCCACTGCGGCGCTCGGGTCGTTTTTTGCCGGCACGGTGGCGACCATTCTGATCGTCGTGGTCGCAAAGCCACTCTCCGCCATTGCGCTTGCCTTCGGGCCGGCTGACTATTTCAGTCTGGTGATCTTCGGGCTTCTGTTTGCCGTGTTCCTGTCCAGCGGATCGCCGGTCAAGGCGGTCGGCATGGTCGCCTTCGGCATTGCGCTGAGCCTCGTCGGCATCGATCCGACATCGGGTGAGCAGCGTTTCACCTTCGGCATGGCGGAACTGTTCGACGGCATCGATTTCGTCGTGCTGGCCATCGGGCTGCTAGGTGTCAGCGAAATCCTTTTTAACCTGCAGCAGGGTGTGGAGCGTGATGCAGGAACGACAAAGACCGGATCGCTGATGCCGACCCGACAGGATTTCAAACAGGCATTTCCGGCCGTCCTGCGCGGCACGGCGCTCGGCTCCTTCCTCGGCGTACTGCCCGGCGGCGGTGCGATCATGAGTTCTTTCGCCAGCTACGCGCTGGAGCGCAAGATCGCCAAGGATCCATCCCGGTTCGGCAAGGGTGCGATCGAAGGGCTGGCGGGGCCGGAAAGCGCCAATAATGCCGGCGCGCAGACCTCTTTCATTCCGCTCCTGACGCTTGGCATTCCCGCCAACGGCCTGATGGCGCTGATGGTCGGGGCGATGATGATCCAGGGCATCACCCCGGGACCGGAGGTCATGCAGTCGCGGCCCGATCTCTTCTGGGGGCTGATCGCCAGCATGTGGGTGGGCAATCTGCTGCTCCTGGTCCTGAACCTGCCGCTGATCGGCATCTGGGTTCGGCTTCTCGGCATTCCATACCGCTTCTTGTGCCCCGCCATTCTGATGTTTTGCGCCATCGGGGCCTATGGGCTTTCCTACAGCGTTGTGGACGTTCTGTTCTGCGCGGTCTTCGGCATTGTCGGCTTCTTTCTGCGCAAGATCGGCTGCGAGCCGGCGCCTCTGGTTTTGGGCTTCGTTCTCGGTCCGCTTCTGGAACAGAACATGCGCCTCGGGCTGCTGATTTCGCAGGGCAGTTTCTCAACATTCGTCACCCATCCGATCAGCGCAACGCTGCTCGCGCTGTCCGGCATGGTCGTCATCATGATGGCGATGCCCGCGATCATGCGTCGCCGCGAGGTCGTGTTTCAGGGTGATGACGATTGACAATCAATCGAGCCGGTCTCACCGGCCAAGCAAAGGTGAAATAATGCATATTCTGATAATCGGCGCGGCCGGAATGATCGGCCGCAAATTGACACAACGTCTCGCTTCCGACGGAACGCTTGATGGTGCGAAGATTACCGAAATGACGCTGACGGATGTTTTCGAACCGGCCGCGCCGAAAGGCTTCGGCGGTGCACTGACCATCGAGCGCAGTGATCTGTCGAATGCCGGCGTGGCCGAAAAGCTGATCGCAAAACGGCCGGATGTGATCTTCAACCTCGCCGCCGTGGTTTCGGGCGAGGCGGAAGCGGATTTCGAGAAAGGTTATCGCATCAATCTCGATGGCGGGCGCTCGCTGTTCGAAGCCATTCGTCTGGAGCACGAAAAGGATGGATATCGGCCGCGCATGGTCTTCTGCTCATCGCTTGCCGTGTTCGGTTCGCCATTCCCCAAGGTGATCGGCGACGAGTTCCTGACGGCGCCATTGACCAGCTATGGCACGCAGAAGGCGATCGTGGAGCTGTTGCTTTCGGACTATAGTCGCCGCGGTTTCTTTGATGGCGTCAGCATCCGTCTCCCCACCATCTGCATCCGCCCCGGCAAACCGAATGCGGCCGCCTCCGGCTTCTTCTCCAATATCCTGCGCGAACCGCTGGTGGGTCAGGAAGCGGTGCTGCCAGTTGCCGATACCGTGCGTCACTGGTTCGCCAGCCCGCGCTCGGCGGTCGCCTTCCTGCTGCGCGCCGCGACGGTGGATCTCTCCGGGCTTGGCGTTCGCCGCAATCTCATCATGCCGGGGCTGTCGGCCACGGTTGGGGATGAAATCGAGGCGCTGCGCGCCTTTGCCGGGCAAAAGGCTGTAGCGCTTATCAAACGCGTTCCCGACGAGCGGATCATCCGGATCGTCGACGGCTGGGCCGAGGATTACGATCCGCAACTAGCGCTGTCGCTCGGCTTCAGGGCGGAAACCTCCTTTGCCGAAATCATTCAAGCGCATGTGGAAGATGAGCTGGAGGGGAAAGCAGCATGAGTGATGGAAAGATCGCGCTCGTCACGGGTGGAGGAACAGGGGTCGGCAAGGCGATTGCCAAAGCGCTTCTGGAAGATGGTTACAAGGTCGCGATAACGGGCCGGCGGCGGGAGGTTCTCGACACTGCCGCCGCCGAATGGAGCGAACATAAAGACTGTGTTCTGGCCGTCGCGGCTGATATTTCCGCTCCGGCCGATGTCGAGCGGCTGTTTGCGGAAATCATCGGGCGTTTCGGTCGCCTCGATCTTCTGGTCAATAATGCCGGCATGTCCGCACCGGCGGTGCATATCGAAGATGTGCCGTTCGAAACCTGGAATGCCGTGGTCGGGGCTAACCTCACAGGGGCTTTTCTCTGCACCCAGGCGGCGTTTCGCCAGATGAAGACGCAGTCGCCGCAGGGTGGCCGCATCATCAACAATGGCTCGATTTCCGCCACCACGCCGCGGCCGCGGTCTGCGCCATATACCGCGACCAAACATGCGATCACCGGACTTACAAAATCGGCCGCGCTGGATGGCCGGCGGTTCAACATCGCCTGCGGACAGATCGATATCGGCAATGCCAGCACCGAAATGACGCGCGCCATGGCAACCGGCGTGCTGCAGGCGGATGGCAGCACCGCCATCGAACCGACCATCGATGCCGGCATCGTTGCCAAGGCCGTGGTGCATATGGCCTCGCTGCCGCTCGAGGCGAACGTGCTGACCATGACGGTGATGGCGAGCGGCATGCCTTTCGTCGGTCGCGGGTAAGGAGCGCGCATGAAGCCCGATCTTCTGCAAACCTATCCGCTTCAGCCGCAGATCGAAGCCGAACTGCAAAAGCGCTTCAGGGTCCATCGCTGGCACGAAATATCCGACAAGCAGGCGTTTCTCCAGGCGGAGGCAGCGTCGATAAAGGCTGTCGTCACCGGCGGCCATATCGGCCTCACCCTTGAGCTTGCCGCCTGTCTGCCCGCTCTCGAAATCGTTGCCATCAATGGCGTCGGCTTCGACAAGGTCGATCTCGACCAGGCCCGCGCGCGCGGTTTCAGGGTGACGAACACGCCTGACGTGCTGACGGAGGATGTGGCCGATCTTGCCATCGGTCTCTCCGTCATGCTGCTGCGCCAGCTTGTGCGCGCCGATCATCATGTCCGCTCCGGGGAGTGGAAAAGAGGCGAAATGCCGCTGGGTAACAAGGCCTCGCGGCGGCGTTACGGCATTTACGGGCTTGGCCGCATAGGCCGCGCCATTGCGGTGCGGCTGGAAGCTTTCAATGCGGAGATTTCCTATTTCAGCCGGCAGAAACAGGACGTGGCCTATGAGTATCATTCGACGGCCATGTCGCTCGCGAGGGACTGCGACGTCCTGATTGTCGCGGCGGCGGCAACGCCGGAGACAAAACACGCGATCAACCGCGAGGTGCTGGAGGCGCTGGGACCGGACGGTGTTCTCGTCAACGTCGCCAGAGGGTCTCTGGTGGATGAAAAGGCGCTGGTTGATGTTCTTGTGGCAGGCGGGCTGAAGGGTGCAGCGCTCGATGTCTTCGAGAACGAACCGCATGTTCCCGAGGCGCTGATCGGCATGCGCAATGTCGTTCTCGCTCCGCATATCGGCGCTGCGACGCATGAGACGCGGCTTGAGATGGGCGCTCTGGTTCTCGCCAATCTGGATGCACATTTCGCGGGACGGGACCTGCCGACCGCAGTGGTCTAGAATGTGCTGGTGGCTGGCATCGGCAACGTACGCCCCATCGGCCGGGTTGCCGCATCGCCGAATGTGGCGCATTCGCCATCCATACAAGTTGCTTATTACTCCAAAAAAAATCGGTCTTAGGCAAGCGATGAAAGCTTCACTACTGTTTGCTCAACGATAGGGGACAAACATGCCATTCTCAGACTACAAGACCGCACTCGTAACCGGCGCATCTTCCGGAATTGGCGCCGCTGTCGTCGAGCGACTTTGCCGTGAAGGGCTGGAAGTGCATGCGGTTGCCAGAAGTGTGGACGCTCTCAACCAGCTGGCGAAGCGCACGGGCTGTTTCGCACATGCCATAGATGTGACAGACCGGGCGGCGCTCGCGAAGCTCACCAGTGAGGTGGCGTTCGATGTCCTCGTGAACAATGCCGGTGTCGACCGCCCGAAGAAATTTCTGGAAGCGGATGAGAGTGACATCGATCTCCTGATCGACGTCAACCTGCGCGCCGTGCTGCATCTCTGCCGCATGGTGGTGCCGGGCATGGTGGCGCGCGATCGCGGCCATGTCATCAACATCTCCTCCATTGCCGGCAATTATAATTTCGGTGGCAATTCCACCTATCACGCCAGCAAGGCAGGCGTGGCGATGCTGTCCAACCAGCTGCGCATCGATGCTTTCGGCAAACGCGTGCGGGTAACGGAAATCTGCCCCGGCCGCGTCGCAACCGACATCTTCAACCATGTTCATGGTGATGATCCGAGCATTCGCGAACGTTTCATCGATGGTTTCGAGCTGCCGCAGGCCTACGATATCGCCGCTGCGATCGCGTTTGCCATCGCAGCGCCCGTGGCCATGAATATTGGCCACATGGAAATTACCCCGACGCTTCAGGTCATGGGCGGTCTGCAGACAGCCAAGCCCCAAACGGTTGAAAATCGGCCGGCTGAAAATATGGCTGCGGCGGGTGGAGCCGGAGGAAGAGTCGCGTGAGCGGTTTTGACCTCTGGGCAATTCTGAACAATGCGGACTACGTCTCGATGTTTTTGCATGGCATCCAGATGACGTTCATCATCTATGCCGGCTCATGGCTGCTTGCCATGTCGCTCGCCATCGTGCTGCTTGCCATCCGCCTGTCGCCTTTCCGCTTCGGTGATCCGCTGGTGGCGGCATATGTGTCCTATCACCGCAACGTGCCGACGCTGGTGCAGCTGATGCTGTGGTATTTCGGCGTGTTCACGCTGCTGCCGAGCGGACTGGCCAGCTGGCTTTCGAGCCATAATGCCGAAGCGATCTTCGCCATTATCGGTCTCGGTCTTTGTCAGGCGGCATATTTCAGCGAGGATCTGCGCTCCGGCGTTCGTTCGATCAATCCCGGCCAGATGGAGGCCGCACGTGCGCTCGGGCATAGCTATGTCTCGGCCATGCGTTTCGTCATCATGCCGCAGGGCGTGCGTAATGCGCTGCCGCCGCTGATCAATCACAGCACGTCCCTCTTCAAGAACAGCAGTCTCGGCGTTCTGATCGGTGCACCGGAACTGACCCATGCCGTCAAGGAAGTCGAGAATCTGAGTTTCCGGACGTTTGAGGTCTATCTGGTCGCCACCGTGCTTTATCTGTTCTTCTCGCTGCTGATCATGGGTCTTGGAGCCTATATCTCCATGCGCGCCGATCCTCTCCGGAGGGCACGGGCATGATCCACGACATGATCGCAATCATCCAGGATTACTGGCTGCTGCTCCTCATCGGCCAATATCCCAACGGGCCGCTCGGCGGGCTTGCCAACACGCTCATCCTGTCGGCGCTCAGCATCGCGCTCGCCTTTCCCGTCAGCATCCTGATGGCGCTGGCGCGGCTGTCGAAATGGCGGCTCCTGCGCTGGCCGGTCACCGCCTTGGTCTATTTCACCCGCGGCGTGCCGCTGCTGATGCTCATTCTCTGGAGCTATTTTCTCGTTCCGCTCTGGACCGGCGCCGACGTGCCGAGCTTTGTCACCATGCTGACCACGCTCGTCATCTATCAGGGCGCTTTCATGAGCGAAGTCGTGCGCGCCGGCATCGTATCGCTGGGCACGGGGCAGATGGATGCGGCGCGGGCGCTCGGCCACGGCTATTTCAGCGCGATGCGTTACATCATCCTGCCGCAGGCGCTCTACAACATGATTCCGAGCCTGATATCGACCTTCGTATCCACCATCAAGGACACGACCCTCGGCTACGTCATCAATGTGCCTGACCTGACCTTTGCGGCGAACCAGGTGAACAACCAGCTCCTGACCCAGCCCTTCCAGGTCTTCCTCATTCTGGCGCTGGTCTATTACATCATCTGCTGGTCGCTCACCCAAGTCGCCAATCTTCTCGAGCGCCGCATCGCCCGCCGGCGCGCCGGCCCGCGCGGCAAGCTTGCCGTTGACACCGCACCGGCCCCCGCCAATATCGTTACGGAGCAGCTATGACCGCGCCAGTTTCCGCCACTCAGGACTACACCATCACGCTTTCGCAGGTCTGCAAAAGCTATGGCGATTATCAGGTGCTCAAGGATGTCAACGAAAACGTCACCCGTGGCGAGGTCGTGGTCATCTGTGGGCCGTCGGGTTCCGGCAAGTCCACCCTTATCCGCACGATCAACCGTCTGGAGGAGATCAGCAGCGGTTCGATCATGCTGGATGGCAGGAACATCCATGCCCAGATGCGCGCCAAGGAGCTGAATGCGCTGCGCAGCCGGGTGGGTTTCGTCTTCCAGAGCTTCAACCTCTTCCCGCATCTTTCGGTGGTGGAAAATGTCTCCATGTCGCCGATCCGGGTGAAGGGTGTTTCACCGGCGGTAGCGCATGAAAAGGCGCTGAAGCTTCTCGATCGCGTCGGCCTTGCCGACAAGGCCGGTTCCTATCCCGCCCAGCTTTCCGGCGGCCAGCAGCAGCGCGTCGCCATTGCGCGGGCGCTCGCCATGGAGCCGCCGGTCATGCTGTTCGACGAGCCGACCTCAGCGCTCGATCCGGAAATGGTCGGTGAGGTGCTCGCCGTCATGAAGAGCCTCGCAGCCGAAGGCATGACCATGCTCTGCGTTACCCATGAAATGGGCTTTGCCCGCGAAGTGGCCGATCGCATCTGGTTCATAGATGCCGGGCGCATTCTCGAAACCGCGAAACCGGACGAGTTTTTCAAAAATCCGCAACATCCGCGTGCCCAGCGGTTTCTTGCCGATCTGAGACACTAGGACCCAACCTCTATAATAACAGGGAGAACTGAAATGAACTGGAAGTGCATTACTCTTACCGCCGTATTGGCGACCTCGGCTGCGGTCATTCCGGCCAAGGCGGATCAACTCGATACGATCATTGCAAACAAGACGCTGCGTTGCGCGACATTCGCCGACGTCCCGCCTTTCGCCTCGCCGGACCCGAAGACGCGTGAAATGGCAGGCTTCGACGTCGATTTGTGCGGCGCTATCGCCAAGGAACTGGGCGTCAAGGCTGAGATCAAGCCGGTGTCGGTCGAAGCGCGCGTTCCCGAAGTCAAGCTCGGCCGCGTCGATCTCTCGGTAGCGAACCTTGCCTATACCCAGAGCCGCGCCGAACAGATCCAGTTCAGCGATCCATATTATCTGGCTAAGGAAATGCTGATCGTTCCGGTCGACGACCCCGGCACCAAGAAGTCCGATTTCGTCGGCCAGCGCATCGCTTCCAGCAAGGGCTCGACGTCGGAACTCTCCGTCAAGCTCAACAAGTCCGAGCCGCTGACGTTCCAGGATACGGCGTCCGCCTATCTCGCCGTGCAGCAGGGCAAGGCGCGCGGCATCGTTGGCAACACCATGACGATGACCAAGTTCGTCAACGAATCCAAGACCAAGGGCAAGCAGATGCGCATGATCGAAGAGCCGATGCTCTTCCAGCCCATCGGCATTGGCATGGCCAAGGACAATCCGGCATTGACCGCCAAGATCAACGAGATTCTCCGCAAGCTCGATGCGGATGGCGAGATCAACCGCATCTGGGACAAGTGGCTTGGCCCGAACACCGAATACAAGATGACGCGCACCGACAAGGTCGTGCCTCTTTCCGAATTGAAGTTCGATCCGATCCCCTGAGCTTCGGCTCAGCCTCGGCCATCATTCCATCCATTCAACACCATCATCGGTCGGCGAGACGTTCTCGCCGACGGTTTCAACGTGGGAGGTTTTCATGATCCACATTAAAGATATCGCGCAGCGTCCGGCCAAGGCGGATGTCGAAGCCCTAGCCAAATTCTCTCCCGCCACGATTCATGAGGCGCAGGGACGTCGCGGCGCATTGTCATCCCGGCTGAAGCCGGTCGATTATCGCATGAAGCTCTGCGGTCCGGCCTTCACGGTCAAATGTGCGCCGCGCGACAACATCATGCTGCAGCTTGCCATCAACTATGCCAAGCCGGGCGACATCATCGTCGTTTCCGCCGGCGAATATGAAGAAGCCGGTTCGTTCGGCGACGTTCTCGCCAATGCCTGCCTCGCAAAGGGTATTGGCGGCCTGGTGACCGATACCGGCGTGCGCGACACGCTGCAGCTGCGAGACCTCGGTTTCCCGGTCTTCTCGCTCAGCGTCTGCATCAAGGGCACGGTTAAGGAGACCATTGCCGCGGTCAATGATCAGGTGATCGTCGGCGGTGAGATCATCAATCCGGGCGATATTATCGTCGGTGATGCCGATGGTCTCGTCGTTGTCAGACGCGATGAAGCGCAGGAAGCGGCCAAGCTTTCGCAGGCCCGCGAAGATGCCGAGGCCGGTTACATCGAAGCCTACAAGCAGGGCAAGTCGGTGATCGAGGTCAGCAAGCTCGAGGCTGTGCTGAAAGCCAAGGGCCTCGTGGTCGATATCTGAGAAATCCGGGGAATGGCCTGGCGGCATTAGCCGCCATGCCGAACCCTCATGGGAGGAGAGACTATGAAAGCGGTTGTCATCCACGCGGCGAAGGATCTGCGGATCGAGGAACGGCCGGACGAACAGCCCGGCCCGGGACAGGTCGAGGTCGCCATCGAGGCGGGCGGCATCTGCGGCTCCGACCTGCATTATTACAATCACGGCGGTTTCGGCACCGTGCGCGTGCGTGAGCCGATGATCCTTGGCCATGAGGTGGCCGGTACCATCAAGGCTTTGGGAGAGGGGGTTTCCGGTCTGGCTGTTGGCGACCGTGTTGCCGTATCGCCGAGCCGGCCCTGCAACCATTGCGAATTCTGCCTGAAGGGTCAGCAGAACCAGTGCCTGAACATGCGCTTTTATGGCTCCGCCATGCCCATGCCGCATATTCAGGGTGCATTCCGCCAGCGCCTCGTCGCCGAAGCATACCAGTGCCACAAGGTGCGGGATGGCGTCTCCATCCATGAAGCGGCCATGGCCGAACCCTTCGCGGTAACGCTGCACGGCGTCAACCGCGCTGGCGCATTGACCGACAAACGTGTTCTGGTCACCGGCTGTGGGCCGATCGGTGCGTTGGCGATCATTGCCGCCCGTGCTCATGGCGCCCGGGAAATCGTCGCGACCGACATCATGGATGCGGTTCTGCAAAAGGCGCTCGCCATCGGCGCCGACCGCGTCATCAATGTCGCCAGCGATCCGGATGGGCTCTCCGCCTATTCGGCGAACAAGGGTTATTTCGACGTTCAGTTCGAGGCGTCCGGAAATGAAAGAGCCGTCCGTTCGGGTCTCGAAGCGCTGAAACCCCGCTCTACCGTGGTTCAGCTTGGCCTCGGCGGCGATGTGTCCATTCCGCAGAATATGGTGGTTGCCAAGGAAATCGAGATGAAGGGCACGTTCCGGTTCCATGAGGAATTCGGACTTGCCGTCGATTTCATCAATCAGCGCCGTGTCGACCTGAAGCCCCTGCTGACCGGAACCTTTCCACTAGAAGAAGCGGTTGCGGCATTTGAAGCCGCCGGTGACAGAAGCAGGTCGATGAAGGTTCAACTCGCCTTTTAACGGGCGCCGTTCCCTGGTTTCGAAACGGTCGCAGGAAGATTTCGATTGCGGCCGTTTACGCGCGGTTGAAAGATCATTCGGGCCGTGGCCGGACGAAGCGCTGTTCTAGCACCTCGCTTCCCCATTGGCTGCCCGGATGTTCCTCAACACATGCGAAACCATGGGCTTCGTAAAGGTGTCGCGCGGCCAAAAGGCCGTTGAATGTCCAGAGGTGGGTCTCGGCAAACCCTCTTTCATCAACGAAGGCCAACGCAGTCTCCAGCAGCCTGCGTCCCACACCGCCACCGCGTACGCCGTCATCAACGATGAACCAGCGCAGATGCGCAATATCCGCTCCGAGATCTTCACCATCGATAGCGACGGAGCCGATGACCTCCTGTCCACGCATTGCGACCCAGATCGCATCCTTCGGGCTTTCGAGCCGGTTGCAGAAAGCCGCGAGGCCTTCGGCCACGACGGATTCGAAACGCTGGCCGAAACCGGATGTCCGGGCGTAATAAAGCGCATGCATCTGCGTGATACGGGCAATGATACCCGGCCTGTACCCCTCCTGGATCTCTATGGAGGGAGCAACGGTATCGGTCCGGTCTCCCAGCGCATCGGCGTAAAGACGGAGCCCTTGGAGGATCGTGTGGGCATCCGCCGACGTAAGCTGCGTCAGGGCGTCAGAGACCTGCCGGTTCGCAAAGCCGTGAATGGCGCCCACCTTCTCCTGCCCTTTCCCCGTCAGACGCAACCGCTTGATACGGCTATCCTCCTCATCCGTTTCTTCGCGAACATCGCCGGAAAGCACGAGCTTGCGCAGCATGCGGCTGACACTCGATTTTTCAAGCCGCAGCAGCTTTCCCAGATCCCGCGCCGTGATGTTGGGGCATGTCTCGATCTCGATCAGTGCATGCACGGCGGAGGGCGGCAGATCGGTGCCGGCAAAATCTCCGCCCATGAAGCCGAGTTCGCGGACGAGCCGGCGCGAGGTGGAGCGGATATCGCTTACGGGGACAGGTTGCTGGGACACGGTTGATCCATTATGGTTGCATCATGCAACCATAATCACATTCTGCTTCGCTTGCCAAGATTGCTGCCAACGTAAAAGGCTGGCTTTCTCAGCAAAAGCGGGCAATCTGCTCTCCCGGTCGCCGACAATGGTGGCTAAACCGATATCATCGGCAAGATGGATGGTCGCTGAGACCGTACGGTGGAATTTCCCGGCCGCGTTCGCGGCAGTTGATTATCCGGCTATGGAGCAGGCATGCCCGACACGCCCCGATTTTTCCGTTATGCGGTTTTAGCCGCCATGTTTCCCGTGGCCGTCCTCGGCCTGGTGGCGACTCCGAACGAATATCGCGCCATCGGCATGAAGGCTGTCGATTGCGATGGCCCCATATCCGTTCTGATTGCCGCCGTGCCGGCGCTTGCGGTCTATGCAATTATCGGCTGGATGTTTCTCTCCGGAGCCAAACGCCATCGGTCGCTGATTTCAGCCTGTTTTTGTGGACTTGTGTGCCTGGCGCTCGTCTGGAATATCGGCATGGCGCTTCAGGAGCAGCGACGAAACGCGGCTGAAATGGCATGCGGTTTCAGTGGTCGATAGTGACCGCGCTCCGCGCAAGTCCTTCTGTAACCGTCCTGCCTGCTCAACGGAACCGAAGGTTTCGGCGTGTAAGCTGATCGACGGAGGTGCAGCCCATCAGCTTCATGCCGCGCTCGATTTCGATACGCATCAGCTCAAGCGCCCGTTCCACGCCCGGTTGCCCGGCGGCGGCAAGGGGGAAAAGGTAATAGCGGCCGAGCCCCACGGCTTTCGCGCCGAGAGACAGTGCTTTCAGAACATGGGTGCCGCGCTGCACGCCGCCATCCATCATCACGTCGATCTGGTCGCCGACCGCATCGACGATCTCGGCCAGTTGATCGAAGGCGCTGCGGGAGCCATCGAGCTGGCGCCCGCCGTGATTGGAAAGCACAATGCCGCTGCAGCCGATTTCCACGGCGCGTCTGGCGTCATCCACCGACATGATGCCTTTAAGGCAGAACGGCCCGCCCCATTCGCGCACCATCTGCGCCACATCGTCCCAGTTCATCGAAGGGTCGAGCATGTCGGTGAAATAGCGGCTGATGGAAAGAGCGCCGCCGTCCATTTTGATGTGGTCATCGAGCTGCGGCAGGCTGAAGCGCTCATGTGTAAGGTAATTGATGCCCCAGGCCGGCTTGATGGCGAATTGCGCGATGCCGGAAAGATTGAGCTTGAACGGAATGGCAAAGCCGGTACGCTTGTCGCGCTCGCGGTTGCCGCCCGTGATGCTGTCGACGGTCAGCATCATCGTCTCGACACCGGCGCTCTTGGCACGCGCCATCATATCGCGGTTGAGGCCTCGGTCCTTGTGGAAATAGAACTGATAGACCTGTGGGCCGCCGCTGATCCGGCGCGCTTCTTCCAGGCTCGTGGTGCCGAGCGAAGAGACGCCGAACATCGTGCCGTATTTCCCCGCCGCTGCCGCAACCGCCCGTTCCCCTTGATGATGGAAAAGGCGTTGCAGCGCCGTCGGGGAACAATAGACCGGCATGGACAGCTTCTGCCCCATGACGGTGACCGACATATCCACATCGGCCACGCCCCGCAGCACATCGGGAACGAGATCGCATTTTTCGAAGGCGGCCGTGTTTCGCCGATACGTCACCTCGTCATCGGCAGCGCCGTCTATGTAGTTGAAGATCGGTCCGGGAAGACGCTGTTTGGCCATGCGGCGAAAATCGTGGAAATTATAGCAGTCGCTGAGTTGCATCTGTTACCCGACCGGTCCGGTTTGAAAGCTTTCAAAAGAGTATCGGAAACCTATACCGGAGATTTAGGGCGGGCAATCATGCCATGGACGATTTCCGCAGGCTCAAAGCGATGGATGCCGCGAGGTCGGAACGGCAAGAGCTGTTCTGCACCGAGAAGCTTCGCTGAAAGCCAGAGAACCGACATCCACATTTCCGTGCCCTGCAGCCCGGCCGGGTGCCCCTCGGCGAAGGCAAAGCCCTTGCCTCTTTGCCAGCGCCCCTCATTTCGGCGCAGAATTTCCCGGGCTATCTCCTTTGCCTCATCTTGCCGGTGATCCGTCTGTTTCAGGCAGAGAAGAAGGGGATGGATCGTATCGAGCAGGTTGCAGGCATTAAAATTCTCGCCATGAAAACCGCCATAGGCATGATAATTGGCGATGACGGAGTCTATTGCTGCTGCCGGATAGGGAACGGGCAGGCCGAACTGGGCATGGGAGCCGCGGGTAAGCCGGTAAAAGCCGTTGACCGGTTGCAGTAGGCCCTGTGTGGAGGTCGGCTCACCCCAAAGCCCGGTGGTTTTCTCCACGTTCATGGCCAGCCAGCCGAAGAGAACGGTGAGATTGTCGCCGGATGTGAAATAGCGCCTGTTGACATAAAGCGCGGTGGCGATGGCGTCTATGGTGGCGCCGCAATGCCATGCCCGGCTTTGCCACGGCAGTTTTTCCAGCAACAGGATGAGTTCGTCGGCGCGAAGATGCTCCACGAAAGCGACCGGCTGTTTCGGCGCGGCGCCGAAACATTCAAGCGCATATCCGACCGCCAGAATATTGTAGAGGACGGCAGGGTCCTTCTCGGGCGGCGTTAAGGGGCGGCGGTCACCGGCGAAAAATAGTCCGGTTTCCTGATCCTGCAGGGCCTGAAGGCTGGCCACGGTTTTTCCGGCATCGAAAGCGATATCCTCCTGTCCGAAGGCCGCCGCGATCTCGATCGCATCGCACAGATGCCTGACGCTTTCGACCTCATGTCCGGATGCATCGGCGGAACGATAGATGCCATCTTCGCCATAGGAGCGGATGGCGGCAAGCCAGTCGCCGGCAATCTCCTTGCCGAGTTCCTGCAGCAGATGATCGGGCAGCTTCGGTGCGGCCGCTTTTCCTCCGCGGTATCGCAGAACCCGGGCGGGAACGCCGCCTGCAATGGCCATGGCGGGAATGTTTTTCGCCACCACCGCGCCTGCGGCGATAACAGCGCCGCGTCCTATCTTCACGCCATCAAGCACAACCGCATTGGCGCCGATCCAGACGTCGTCACCAATCTCTATCCCGAGCGAGGTCAGCGGTTGGCGATAGATCGGAGTTTCAATGTCGTCGAAACCATGGTTGAAGCCGACGATGCTGACATGTGAGGCGATACGCACGCCGTTGCCGATCGTCACCTTGCCGGAAAGACAGGCATAGGGATTGATCGATACATTTTCACCCAGTTCGATATTGCCGCGCACGATTGCATAACCGGCGACCCACGACTGCGCACCCATCAATAACCTGTCCGTATGCACCTCGGCCTTGTCGGCAATGTAAACGCCCTGCCCGAAAACGGCGTTGGCGGAGCGCTCAAGGCCGCGCAGCCGCGCCTGATGGTCGGGGCTGTCGATATCCTCCTGCTTCCGCTCCCAGGTCAGGATGTTCAGCCGATCCGGCCTCTGGGAGACACCCGGTGTGTCGTGGGTCATCTCCGTCAGCCTGCGCGGTTTTCATCGAGAGCATGGGCGGGAACGCGCCGTCCTTTCCGCTTGAACATCTTTTCCAGCCCTGCGAGATCAGGAATATCGGGAAGGGCAGCCAATGCGGCCTCGGCCTCTTTGCCAGCCGGCAGTGCCATGGCCGCCGTCACCAGCAGCGTTTCGCCGGAGGCGATGGTGCCGCGCAATTGCGGAACAAGGGTTCTGGCGTGGATAAGGTTGGTATTGGCGATTGCCTGATGGCATAGGCCTTCGCGCCGAATACCGGCCGAAAGATCGGCGATGATGCTGGTGTCAGTCTGTCCGTAACAGACGGCGCGACCTTCGCCCGCCTCGGTGCGGTCGCTATTGAAATCGGCCCGCTCTATGGCAAATCCGCCTTCTGATGTTTGCAAGGGGCGTGGGGTGCGGATGCGGTGCAGCCTTATGTGCCAGGGGTTTTGCGGCACGAGCCAGGTCTCGATCTCGACATCCGCCCATGGCCGCCAGCGGGAATAGAGGCAGTCTTTGGCAATCAACGCCTCTTCCATCGTCTCGCGGGTGCGGAAGTGCACCCCATCGTCGGAAAGGCCGAGCATGCCGTCGAAACTCGCGGCGGCAAAATGCCGGTCATCCGCTTCGATATTGAAGGCATAACGGGTGGAATAGACGAATTTCGAGTATTTTTCCTGCGCGCCGCGCATCCTCTCGTGCTGTTGCCCGGAGGACAGGACCACGATGTTGCCCGGCGTATGAAAGGCCACCATGCCGGGCTCTGCTAGGGGAACCGGTTCGGCAAACTCCTGCGGTTCGGCCTCTTCCGCGGCCCAGAAGGGGTGATCGGCGGGCAGCGCCAGCGGCAGGAAAAATTTAAGCGCCCAATAGGGCGAACAGGGAGAATTATAGCTCTCGCTCATCAGAAGGTTCGGATAGGCGTATCCAACTGACAGGACGCCATCGCGATCGGCGATAGGCCGCTTCGACCACCAGCGGATATGGCGCATGTAGTAGCCCTTGATCTCCGGCCACGGCAGCGCTTCCAAACCTGAAAAGGCGAGAGCACCCCAGAAGCCGCCTGCAGCAAAACGATAGGTCTGGCTGCGCCCGAAGGCGAGCGAGGCTCCGTCCGGCCCGAACCAGTGGCGCATGTCGCGGGCGAAGATGTGCGAGCGTTCCAGCAACCGTGTTTTTCGCGCGTCGTCCCCTTTCGCCAGCACGGTATAGATCAGACCGTAAAAATGCATGGCGAAGGGAATATAATGATCGACCCGACGCACCGGCCCGTCTCGATACCAGCCATTGCCGATATCGAAAGCCTCGAGTTCATCGAGATAGGCCTGGGTTTTGGTCCGGTCGAAATCCACACCCACTCTTTCCAGTCCGAGATCGATCAGGACGCGGAAGAATTTCCAGTTATTGTCGACGAATTCCCGCTCGCGGGCGGCCAGCAGATAGGCGGCGACAGCCTGCTTGTCCGTTTCGGAGAGCGGCTCCCAGATATGTTCGGGAACCATGGCGAGCGCAAATCCTATGGCCGCCAGTTCGACCAGTCGCTGATGACGGTCGGCGGTGTCGCCCCAATATTCGGGGTGAGCCGGGTTGGTACCATTGGCCAGTCCACGCCTGTAGAGATCCCAGTGCGAAAAATCGTAACCACCGGCGGCAAGCGGGACGATGCCCCACAGTGGCCGGGCAAAACCCTCCAGTTCCGCCGCAGGAAAATCGAAAATCGCCCCCGTTGCTCCGAGCCGGACACGCGCGCCGCCGGGTGAAAAACAGCCAAGCAGCGGGTTGAAGAGATCGATCACCGCCTTTGCGAGATCGTCCCTGCTGAGCAGCGGATTGTGAAAGAGCGGATTGGCTGTGGCGGTCTCGTGAGGCACGGTTATGAATGTCCGGAATTCATGATCAAAGGAAGGGCCGCGGGCTTATCGCCCACGGCCCCCGTGGTAATTATTTGATGGCTTTGACGCCGTCATTCATGTCCTTGATGCCGTCATCGATGGAGATATTGTCGGTCATCAGCGCATCATGCACGCGGTTCAAAACGACCTCGATCTTGGCCGCATTCGGGTTGACCGCCATTTCCAGATAGGCCTTGCCCGCCTGCAACGCGTCCTTGCTGCCCTGATCCTGCGGGAAGCCCGGCAGCGCTGCGATCTTCTCGGCAACATCGTCGGTTCTGAGCGCAGGGAAAGTGCCGGTGGAGGCAATGATCGCCGCACCCTCAGGTCCGGTGACGAAGTGGATGAAATCCAGCGCCGCTTCCTTGTGGCCGGAATTGGCATTCACCGACAATCCGGCAATCTGCGCGGCCGTCGCGCCTGCCGCGACCCCATCCGGATGGGGGAATTTCACGATGCCCCAGTTGGCGCTTTTCGACTCGCCGGATTTTACCTTGGCGATCTGGGTTCCGACGAACCATGTGCCCATGGGCAACATGCCGATCGTTCCGTTGAAGAACAGGGCGGAATAGTGGGTGTTGGATGTTTTCAGCGAGGCATAGGACGGTATCGCGCCGCTTTTCTGCAGGGCAAGCGCACGCTCATACCAGGGTTTCAGGAATTCATAATTGCCGTCCACCAGCGTGTGTTTGCCATCCTGAATGCCCGGCAGCTGCACCGTCGAACGCCAGGTGTGCAGCAGCGCGCCATAGGTGCGGTTGGCACCCATGCCGCTCTTCAGCTTGCCGGCGATTTCATCGAATTGCGCCCAGCTCATGTCATTGCTGGGGTAAGGCACGCCCGCCTTGTCGAAAATATCCTTGTTGTAATAGACCACCCAGAAATCCGAGCGGAACGGCAAAGCATAAATCTTGCCATCGATGGTCAGTTCCTCGATCAGGCCGCCATAGGGGGCCGTCTCGATCTTCTGGTCCTTGATGAAGCCGCTGAGATCGGTGATGTTGCCGGCGCGCACCAGATTGGCGTAGCCGGGCACATCCTTGATGGTGACGACATCAATATCCTTGGAGCCGCCGGTCAGCTGCGTGGATATCATCTGCGTATAGTCCTGCGAGCCGAGGTCCACCACCTCGAACGTCACATTCGGATGCTTCTGCTTGTAGGCCTCCATCAAGGGCTTGAAATAAGCGCCCTTATCCAGATCCCACAACGCCCATTTAAGCGTGACGGGTGCATCACCCGCAGCAAGCGCGGTTCCTCCCATGCCGATCGCAATGCCGAGACCGGCGGTTGCGAGAGCAAATGCACGTCTGGTTGTCGTAAACTCCATAGCCCGTTTCTCCTTCCCTGACTGATGTCGTTTTGATTTTGGTCTGCCTTAAGTGCCGCTCCCCGCCGGTTCGGGCATCCGCACACGCGTTTTCGCGGCGGCGTTTCTCGCCGCGAAACACAGGGCGAACATGCCGAGCGAAAAATTGATGGTTGCCGGCATGAACACGGACACCGGATAAAAAAGGATATGTGCGAGCCAGAGCGCTGCGACGAACCCGAGCGCCGCCAACATCGGCAACGGTTTCGTGAGTGCAAGAAATGCCGCCTGCCGCAGGGTTTCCGAAAGTGGCAGGTCCTGCTGCCTGGCCAGAACAACACTGGCATAGGCACTGAGGAGGATGAGGAATAGCGTTACCGCCAGGCTGATCGCAAAAGGCAGGCTGTAAGCGAGCTGAAGCCGGGCGGCCCCGGCATAACTGACAGTCGCATAAGTACCGGCGCTCACCAGCAATGCGCTTAACACCACAAGCGCGGTGCCGCGCAGGGCGAGTTTTCGCAGGGCTTCGAGAAAGTCACGTAGCAGATAGGTATTTTTATCGTCCGCGAAGGACACACAGATGCGGGCCATGGCGAACATCGCCGCCGGCATCGTCACCACCGGCAGACTGGCGATGATGAAGAGGATGTTGAGCTTCACCATCTCCCACCATTCGCGTTTGAGGATATCCAGGAAGAGCGCAAGGCCGGTCAGTGGCGGGGCGTTCTTGTCGATCCCGGCTCCTTCCTTCGTCCATAACCCTTCCAGCCATTGCATCGCGTTTCTCCCGGCCGCGTCAGTAAAGGATCGATCGTTCGGTGACAGGATCGAAAAGCTGCGCATTCGTCAGATCGGCCACCAGTTCGACGGGATCGCCGATCTTTGCCCTGAAACGTGGTGAGACGCGCGCAACAAGGTTTCTGCCGCCGGAGACGAGGTTGAGATGCACTTCCGATCCCATTGGCTCCGCCAGTTCCACGGCGGCCGCGAAGGGAGAAACATTGCCGGCATCGATATCCGCGGGGGCGAATTCGTGGAAATTTTCCGGTCGGATGCCGAGAATGATGTCCTTTTCCTCGTAAGGTCGCAGACGCCCGGCATCGATTTCGGCTGGCAGCGGCAGGGAAGTGCCGTCGAACAGGGCGGTGAAACGGTCCCCGTCACGGCGTAGCGTCACGGGGAGCATGTTCATCTGCGGCGCGCCGATGAAGCCCGCGACGAACATGTTGATCGGCCGGTCGTAGAGGTTTTGCGGCGTATCCACCTGCTGGATATGGCCGTCCTTCATCACCACGATGCGATCGGCCATGGTCATGGCTTCTACCTGATCGTGAGTCACGTAGATGAAGGTGGCGTCCAGCCGCTTGTGCAGCTTGGAAATTTCCGACCGCATGGTGCCGCGCAGCTTGGCGTCCAGATTGGAAAGCGGTTCGTCGAGCAGGAAAACTTCCGGATTGCGCACCATCGCCCGGCCGAGAGCGACACGCTGGCGCTGGCCGCCGGACAGCGCCTTGGGCTTGCGGTTCAGCAGATGGGTGATGTCGAGAATTTTCGCCGCTTCCTTGACCTTGGTATCGATGATCTCGCGCGGCGCTTTCCTAAGTTCCAGGCCGAAGGCCATGTTCTTGTAGACGGTCATATGCGGATAAAGCGCATAATTCTGGAACACCATGGCGATATCGCGATCCTTGGATGGCACGTCATTCATCACGTCTTCGCCGATGCGCAACTCGCCGCCGGAAATTTCCTCCAGCCCGGCGATCATCCTGAGCGTGGTGGATTTTCCACATCCGGAAGGGCCGACCAGAATAATGAATTCCTTGTCGGCAATATCCAGATCGATATCGTGAACGACCTTGAGTGCGCCGAAGGTTTTGTTGAGTTTTTTCAGGGAAATGCTAGCCATCTGTTCCTCGCGCTCACCAATAGGAAGACCAGTTGCGCGAAAGCCGGATCAGCGCTTCCAGATAATAATAATCGCCCCATGAGACGCACTCATCGACGCCTTCGCCCCGGCAGGTATTATGGGGCGTCTTCTTGGAATAGGTGCCGTGCAGAAGCTGCCCGTTGGAGATCGCGGGATCGCGAACCGAATAGATATCGGCAAGGCTTTTCACCATGCGCCTCGCCAGATTGCGGTATTCTTCTGCCTTTTCCGGCGTCTCCAGCTCCGCCATTTCCAGGAGGCCGCAGGCGACGATGGCCGCTGCCGAACTGTCGCGCGGCTCTCCATCGCCATCGCCATCGGCAAAGATCAGGTCCCAATAGGGCACGAGATCGTCGGGCAGGCGTTTGAGATAGAAAGCGAGAAGCCGCTCGAACGTGTCGCGATACGCGGGCAGCCGCTCGTAACGATAGGAGATGGCCATGCCGGCGATGCCCCAGGCCTGTCCACGGGCCCAGTAGCTCTCGTCGCTATAACCCTGCTTCGTGACGCCGCGCACCGGCGCGCCGGTTTCCGGGTCCATGTAAAATGTATGATAGGTGGAATCGTCAGGCCGGACGGAATGGGCAAGTGTGGTGCGGGCATGGGCGAGTGCGACGGTCCGGTAGTCTTCCCGGCCCGTTTCGCGGCTAGCCCAATAAAGCAGCGGCAGGTTCAAAAGGCAGTCGATGATGTAGCGATATTCGTTGGGGTTGTCCCTGCGGCCCCAGGCCTGAATGAATTGCCCGACGGGCTGGAACCGCTCCATCAGCTGATCGGCCGCCATAAGTGCCGCGCGCCTGCCGTCTTCGTCTCCCACCAGTTTCCATGCGGCGATGCAGGAGGGCGAATAGAGAAAACCCATATCGTGATGGTCGGTCTCGATGCGGTTTTCGATACGGTGCAGGAAGCTCTGCACCTGTATTTGCGCCGCATGCTGAAAGGTCCTGTCGCCGGTATGTTCGAAGGCGAGCCATATCTGGCCCGGCCAGAAACCGGCGGTCCATTGGTCGTTGGCGACTGCCGGGTAAAAATTCTTCACGCTCGAATGGTTCTGCGCCGCGTAGGTGAATTGCGGCAGATTGCGCCTGACCTGCGCGATGGCGGCCGTCAGCGCAGCATCGATTTCAGCTGTGGTGATCGGGGTTGGAAGGGACGTGGTCAAATCGAGCATGAAATCAACCCTTGAGGCCAGTGGAAGCGACGCCTTCGACGAAGAAGCGCTGCAATGCCAGGAAAACGACGAGAACCGGGATAAGCGCCACGACCGACGCGGCCATGATCAACCCGTATTCGGCCGAATATTGCGAAATGAACATGCGAAGACCGATCTGAATGGTCTTCAGCTCGGTCTTGGTGAGATAGATCATCGGCCCGAGAAAATCGTTCCAGGTTGTGACGAAGGTGAAGATCGTCAATGTGGAAAGCGCCGGTTTGGAAAGCGGCAGCATGATCTTCGCCCAGATCTGGTACTCGTTCATGCCGTCGATGCGGGCCGCTTCGCATAGCTCGTTCGGGATCGACATGTAGAACTGCCGCATCAGGAAAACGCCGAAGGCGGTGAAGGCTTGCAGGAAAATCAGGGCGAGATGGGTGTTGTTGAGCCCGAATTCTCGCATCAGCAGGAATTGCGGCACCATATAGACCTGCCAGGGCATGGCGATGGTGGCGATATAGCCGAGAAACAACGTGTTCTTGTAGGGAAAATGCAGCTTGGCAAAGGCATAGGCCGCAAAGCTCGATGTCAGCAATTGCAGCAGCGTGACGATGATCGTCAGCTTCGACGTGTTGTAGATGAACAGCGCCAGCGGGATCTTCGTCCAGATTTCCACGTAGTTCTCCCAGCGCGGCTGAGAGGGTATCCATTCGATCGGGAAGGCGAAGACATCACGGCTGAGCTTCAGCGATGCCGACAGCATCCATGCGAAGGGCAAAAGCATGACGATGGTGACGACGATGACGGTCAGATAGATACCGATCGTCGCGGTGGGGATTTTACGGCCCATGATGCGCATGGATCAATCCTCCCGCTGCCGTTTGAACTGGACGATGGTGACGACAAGGACCAGGAAAAACAGGACGAGCGCGATCATGCTGGAATAGCCGAGATCCCAAGAAATGAAGGCCTCATTGTATATGTGATAGACGAGAACCAGCGTCGAGGTGCCCGGCCCGCCCTGCGTGATCATATAGACCTGATCGAAAACCTTGAAGGACTGGATCGTCAGCATGACGGTGACGAAGAAGGTGGTCGGTGCAAGCTGCGGCAGGGTGACGTGGATGAATTTCTGCCAGGCATTGGCGCCATCCAGCCCCGCCGCTTCGTAAAGCTCCGAATTGATGCCCTGCAGCCCGGCGAGATAGATGACCATGTAATAGCCCATGCTCTTCCACACGCCGAAGAGAATGACCGTGACCATGGCCCAGTGCCGGTCCGCCGCCCATCCCGGCATATCGGCGGGATCAAGGCCGAGCGTATAAAGCAGCATGTTGACCGGACCCATTTCCGGATTGAAAATCATGTTCCAGACGACGGCCACGGCGACCAGCGATGCGACATAGGGAAAGAACATCGCGGTACGAAAGAAATTGCGGCCGCGGATTTTCTGGTTGAGCAGGATCGCAAGCCCCAGCGCGCAGGCGAGCGTCGCCGGCACCGATGCGACCGTGTAGATGACCGTGTTCCAGAAGGCAGCGATGAAGGCCCTGTCTTCGAAAAGCCGCCAGAAGTTATCGAGGCCGGCGAAACGCATTGCATTGGAGCCATCCCAATGCATGAAGGCCAGCGCAAAGGCGAAGAGGATCGGCCCGAGCGTGAAAATCGCAAAGCCGATAAAATTGGGTGCAATGAAGGAATAGGCGACGAGCGCATTTTCGATCCTGCGCCGCCGTTTGGAGACGACCCGGACTTTCTTCTTCCCATACGGAACCGCCTGCTTGTCGGACATGGTCGCGGTTGCGATTGCCACAGCCTACCTCCCATTGCTGCCGTTTCACCGCGTCATCGGTGTCGGCTGCTGCGTTTTCCATTACGACCGGGGTCTTCACCCTGCCGCCTCCCGCGCTCTGGATAACACAATATCAATATTGGTCAAACAACTTTGCATAAAGTCAGACAAATTTTCTGGTTTTCTAGAAATACGTATGATAGGAGCCGCATATCGGATTGCGGAACGCGCGGGAGGTTTGAGGGCGTGTTTGTCGAAATGATGCGGCTCCTGCCCGAACGGTTCGCCGATTTCGGTGTGGAACTGACGGTGGAAAAAATACGGTCTTCAGCGCCGGATACGGTTTGCCGCAGCCTCGTCGAGGCGGCGGAAAAGGCGCTTGGCGAGCCGTGGTCCGTCATTTTGGCGGGCGATTACCGGGAATATAGCCGTACTGGCAATCGCGATCGTTTCGAGGCGCTTTATTTTTCCCGGCGACTGAAGCTGAACGCGCTGGTTCTGGGGGAATGCGCCGAAGGGCAGGGCCGTTTTCTCGATGCCATCATCGATGGTCTCTGGCTGATATGCGAAGAGAGCGGCTGGCAATTGCCCGCCCATAACTCCCATATTCGCGGCGGCCCACGAGATCCTCTGCCCGATCCGCAAAATCCGGTGATAGACCTGTTTGCTGCTGAAACGGGCGCCAACCTCGCTGTGTGCCTGCATTTGCTCGCACCGGAGCTGGAGCGGGCAAATACAAATCTCGTTTCGCGGGTCCGCGCCGGGATCGATCAGCGTATAACAAAACCCTATCTAGCCCGGCATTTCTGGTGGATGGGGAATGGCGACGAGCGAATGAACAACTGGACGGCCTGGATCACCCAGAATGTTCTTCTCTCGACCATGCTATCTCCCACTGACCAGCCGACGAGACGTTCGGTCGTCGAAAAGGCGCTCAAGAGTCTAGATGCCTTTCAGAAGGATTATGCAGAAGACGGCGCCTGCGAAGAGGGTGTTCTTTATTACGGTCATGCGGCACTTTGTATGTTCGGGGCGATGAGCATTCTCGAAACCTCCGCGCCCGGCTCCATGGCACCGCTCTTTCATGCGCCGAAGCTTCGCAACATGGCCGAATTCATCGTCAACATGCATGTGGCGGGGGACAAGTTTTTCAACTTCGCCGATGCGCCGGCGAAGATCGAGACATCCGGCGTGCGGGAATATCTTTTCGGCAAGGCCGTTTCTTCGCCGTCACTCCAGACTTTCGCTACCGCCTGCTGGAACCGCTCGCCGGACCGGCTTATGCACAAGGAGTGGAACCTCTGGTATCGTGTCCAGGCGGTTCTGGCCACACAGGAATTGTCTGCGCTCACTGCCGCCGACCCCGCAAAGACCGACATCATCTATCCCGGCATCGGTCTGGCGATTGCCCGCGACGGAGTTTTCGATCTTGCCGTGAAGGCGGACAATAATGGCGAGAGCCATAACCACAACGATGTCGGCAGCTTCACGCTTTATAAGAACGGCAGGCCGTTCATCATCGATGTCGGGGTGGAAACCTACACTGCAAAAACCTTCTCGCCGCAGCGCTATGACATCTGGACGATGCAGTCGGCCTTTCACAATCTGCCGACTTTCGGCGGCGTCATGCAGGTCGCCGGGGCAGAGTTTGCAGCTGCAGATTTTGTGACCAGGTTTTCTGAAGAAGAGGCGGAATTTTCTCTCGATATGGCCGGGGCTTATCCCAGCGTCGCGGGTGTTGAACACTATCGTCGCCGCGTCCGACTGCTGCGTGGCAGCCATGTGGAGGTCGTTGACGACTATCTGGGCGGCCGGGAGGCGGTTCTGTCGCTCATGGTCGCCGAAAAACCTGCCCTCATGCCGGGTGGCCTGGTCTTTGCGGGGCTGGGAGAGATAGCCTGCGAAGGCGCAGGAGAGCCTGTCATCGAAGCCATAACAATCAACGATGCCCGCCTTCGCCAGTCCTGGCCGCCGGAAATCTATCGCGTTCTCATTCCCATCAAAGCCGGACGTCTGTGCCTGACGATCAGTTAAGGAAGTGCCGATGAAGCTCACACTCAAGGTCGTCAATGCGGCGGGAGATGTTCTGGCGGAAGCCGGAGCGGAGGATGAAGCTTTGCTAGTCTATCGCGCAGAATATTGCGAGGGAGACAGGCTTGTCGTCGCGGTTTCGCAGCCAGGCCACATCTGGCTCGCGCTCGATGCCGGCATGCCGCCGACGCTGGTTTTCTTGCACGGGAACGAGTTCATCCTGCCTGTTCCTTCCGCTGCAAAGCGCAAATCCTATCCGCCGCAGGCCTTCAGCGGTAACCTTCACCGGATCGCTGCCCGCCGCACACTTGCCGGCGAGATTGGAGTTCGCAGGAATCTGGCCCTGAACCCGTTTGATGATCATGAAAACACCTCGCTGTTTCCGCATGTCTATGCGAGCACCGAAACGCGCGGGGAGGCGGCCTTTGCGGCCCGCAATGTCATTGATGGCGAAAAGGCAAGCGCTGGTCATGGTTTCTGGCCCTATACCAGCTGGGGCATCAACCGCGATCCCGAAGCCTCGTTGACGCTCGTATTCGGCCGCGCAGTCCTCATCGACCAGTTGACCTTTTATCTGAGGGCGGATTTCCCCCATGATGCCTGGTGGGAAAAAGCGAGCGTCACTTTTTCTGACGGTGAAAGCGCGAGCTTTTCCCTGCAAAAAACCGGGGCTGCCCAGAGTTTTCCGGTCGTGCCGCGCCGGGTGGAGTGGATCCGTCTGCACGATCTCAAGAAAGCGGACGATCCTTCGCCCTTTCCCGCACTGACGCAGATCGAGGTCTGGGGTGCGGATCTGCGGGAAGCGCCGTAGTTCCTGATCGCGCCCTTCAGAGCATAGAGCGACGACGCAGTTTACCGGAAATCCCTTAGCTGTGCGCGATGCCGCGCAGGTCTCGCATCATGTCGCGGTAGCGGTGCTGGCTGCCCCGCAGATGCGCCTGCATCGCCAGCTTCGCGGCCTGTTCGTTTCGGTCGGATATGGCGATGACGATGGCTTCATGCTCCTTGTGGATCAATCGCCGGTAAGCTGTCTGGTCGTTCTCCGCGGTTTCGGAAACCACGCGCGATTGTGGAATCACGGCCTGGCCGTGCAGTTCGAGAAACTGTGTGAAGAGCGGATTGTTGGTGGCGGCCGCAATGGCCAGATGCAGCGCGAGATCGGCTTCGCGAATGGAGCGGTTTTCTTCGATACATTGCAGAAGCCGGGCGTGACAGTCGAAAATCGCCTCCTCCTGCGATGGCGAGCGGCGAAGGGCGGCGAGCCCCGCCGCTTCGATTTCGAGCGGCGTCCTGATTTCCAGCACTTCCAGATCGGAAGAGAGGCGGGCGCGGTCGATACCGGGCGTGGGTGACGCTTCCTTTTCACGCTTCAGCACGAAAATGCCTGCCCCCTGGCGAACTTCTACCAGCCCGTCGCAGCGTAGCGCCGTGACCGCCTCGCGCACGACGGTGCGGCTGACACCATGGGTTTCCGTCATCTCGATTTCGCTGGGCAAGCGGTCACCGGGTCCGTATTGCCCTGAGGCAATCGCGTTTCTCAGGCTGAGGCTAACTCTGCTGACCAGAGAACCGGAGGATTTGCTGCGCTGTTTTTGCTGTTCAGGCACGTCGGTCACCATGCATTAAAATCGAGGCAGGCGTGGAGCCTGTCAAATATGTATGATGAATTTCAATAAAACTCAATGATCATACCAATTTTACCCGCTTTCCTGCAGAAGTCGGGCAGGATGGCATTAAAATCTTCCCGACTCTGGCAGGAGATACTAGGCTGGGCCGGCAAACTGTTCCGTGGAAACGGCATGCAACGCCCTGCCGGTTCTGAAAAAGCTCTCGATATTGCCGATCGTGGTGTCCGCGATGTTCGTGAGGGCTTCCTGCGTGAAGAAGCCCTGATGGCCGGTCACCAGGACATTGGGGAAGGTCAGCAATCGGGCGAAAACGTCATCGCGCAGCACGTCATTGGAAAGGTCCTCGAAAAAGAGATCGGCTTCTTCTTCATAGACATCGATGCCGAGGCTGCCGATCGTGCCGTCTTTCAGACCCGCAATCGCGGCCTGCGTGTTGATGATGGCGCCGCGGCTGGTATTGACGAGCATCACGCCCTTTTTTAGCAGCGGCAGTGTCTCCCTGCGAATGAGGTGACGGGTCTCCGGTGTGAGTGGGCACATCAGCGCCAGAATGTCCGATGTCTGGAACAGTTCCTCGCGCGTGACATATTCCATGCCCAGCGCCTCGCAATCGGGATTTGGCCGGAGATCGTGGCCGACGAGACGGCAGCCGAAACCGGCCACAATGCGCGCGAAAATCGCCCCAATCTTCCCCGTACCCACAATGCCGACGGTCTTGCCGTGAAGATCGAAGCCAAGCAGCCCATCAAGGGCGAAGTTTCCTTCACGGACACGGTTATAGGCGCGGTGAATCTTGCGGTTGAGCGACAGGATGAGCGCCATGGTGTGTTCGGCAACCGCATAGGGCGAATAGGCCGGGACGCGCGCAACGGTCAGGCCGAGCTTTTCGGCAGTGGCGAGGTCGACCTGATTGAAACCGGCGCAACGTAGAGCAATGAGCCGAACACCCATTTCCGCCAGCTTCTCAAGCACCGGTCGCGACAGGTCGTCATTCACGAAGGCGCAGATCGCCGTCGCTCCCTCCGCCAGCGCCACGGTCTCGGGAGACAGGCGTGCTTCGCAATATTGCATCCGCATGCCAGGGCGGGCGGCGGCGTCAAGGAACTGCCTGTCATAGGGTTTGGCGCTGTAGACCACGATCCGCATCTGTTTCTCCAGTCTCCAAACGAAAGCTGCCGTTACAGGGCGGTGGGTCCGGCAGGTGGCTTAGCTGCGAAGGCCCGGCGCTTCCTGTCCCGTGCTTTCGACATATTCGGTATAGCCGCCGCCATATTGGTGGATACCATCAGGCGTCAGTTCTAGCACCCTGTTCGAGAGCGCAGCCAGGAAATGGCGATCGTGCGAAACGAAGAGCATCGTGCCTTCATAACCCGACAGGGCCTTGATCAGCATTTCCTTGGTGTCGAGATCAAGGTGGTTCGTCGGCTCGTCCAGCACGAGGAAGTTCGGCGGATCGAACAGCATGGCGGCCATGACGAGACGGGCTTTTTCACCGCCGGAAAGAACACGGCAGCGTTTTTCCACGTCGTCGCCGGAAAAGCCGAAACAGCCAGCAAGGGCGCGCAACGGCGCTTGACCCGCCTTCGGAAAACGCTCCTCCAGCCATTCGAGAATGGTGCTGTCGCCATCCAGCACATCCATGGCATGCTGGGCGAAATAGCCAAGCTTGACGCTGGCGCCGAGGGTGACATTGCCGGAATCCGGTTCCGCCGTGCCGGTCACCAGTTTCAGCAGCGTCGACTTTCCAGCGCCGTTGACGCCCATGATGCACCAGCGCTCCTTGCGCCGCACCATGAAGTCCAGCTCACCATAGATCGTGCGGCTGCCATAGGCCTTGTTGACCTTCTTCAGCGCCACGACATCCTCGCCGGAGCGAGGCGCCGGCGCGAATTCGAAAGCAACTGTCTGACGCCGTTTTGGCGGCTCGACGCGGTCGATCTTCTCGAGTTTCTTCACACGGCTCTGCACCTGCGAAGCGTGAGAAGCGCGGGCCTTGAAGCGTTCGATGAACTTGATTTCCTTGGCGAGCATGGCCTGCTGGCGTTCGAACTGCGCCTGCTGCTGCTTTTCGTTCTGCGCGCGCTGCTGTTCGTAAAAGCCGTAATCACCGGAATAGGTGGTGAGGTTGCCGGCATCGATTTCGATGATCTTGGTGACGATGCGGTTCATGAATTCGCGGTCATGCGAGGTCATCAGCAGCGCGCCGTCATAATTCTTCAGGAAGTCCTCGAGCCAGATCAGGCTTTCAAGATCGAGATGGTTCGAGGGTTCGTCGAGCAGCATCACATCCGGGCGCATCAGAAGAATGCGGGCAAGCGCCACGCGCATCTTCCAGCCGCCGGAAAGCTTGGAAACATCGCCGTCCATCATCTCCTGGCTGAAGCTCAGCCCGTCCAGCACCTCGCGGGCGCGGCCTTCCAGTGCGTAGCCGTCCAGCTCCTCATAACGCGCCTGCACTTCGCCGTAGCGTTCGATGATGGCGTCCATCTCGTCCATCCGGTCGGGATCGGACATGGCTGCTTCCAATTCGCGAAGTTCGGCTGCCACTTCACTGACCGGGCCTGCGCCTTCCATGACTTCGGCGACGGCAGAGCGGCCGGACATTTCACCGACATCCTGATCGAAATAACCGACCGTCATGCCCTTCTCGACAACGACCTGGCCCTCATCGGGCTGCTCTTCACCCGTTATCATCCGGAACAGCGTGGTCTTTCCGGCGCCGTTCGGACCGACAAGACCGATCTTCTCGCCGCGATTGAGCGCGGCGGAGGCCTCGATGTAGAGAATGCGGTGACTGTTCGACTTGCTGATATTTTCGATGCGGATCATGACAGGGCCTGTGAATGGGAGCGGCCCTCCTATGCCACGGGCCGCCGCCGCTGTCACCTGCCGTGCGTGTCTTGCCAGCCATGCAGTCTGGCAACATCAGCCCCGAAGCAATATCGCCCCGGGGATTTCCTTGTGCGCTTGTCAGTTGGTCAGCGTGGCCATGCTGCCGGCTGCCTTGCGGGCGATTTCACCAAATGCGGTGACGATCTGCTCCATGTTTTCAGGGGCGTAATAATTGTCGATGCTGGATGCGCAATATTGCAGCAGCGACTTACCCTTGTCCGGCGCCATGAAAGCGACGCTGAAAATCTTGATCCCATCTTTCTTGGCAGTCTCGCAGGTGGTGCGTACCGACTGGTCGATGCTCGAATTCCACGCGGCGCTGTTTCCCGTCATTTCACCGTCGGTCATGAGAACGATATAGCGCTCGAAGGATTCACTCCCCTTCGTTTTATGTGCTTTCGCTTCATCCGGGTTGGCTTTTTTAAGGGCGTTATATGCGGCGTTCAGGCTGCTGCGGGCGTCGGTGCCGCCGGACGGAAATTCCGGGATTTGTTTGTCGACATAGCTGGCAACGCTGCTGGTGCCCCAGCTGATGGTCTGCGCGGCATAGGTCTCATGTGTATAGACCGACGCACCCGTGCGAACGAGCTCGGAACCGCCGTTGGCGGTATAGGTCGGATCGGCCTTGTTCAACGTCGCGACCAGAAACCCGACGGCGGTTTTGAGCGACGTGGCCTTGTTGACATAGCAGGGCGATGTCTTGCCCAGATTGGGATATTTATTCCAGTTGTCAGCCGTATAGTTCTGGCATGACGTTTTTTTCGTATCGATGGTATCCGTCTTGAATGACATCGAACCGGAACGGTCAAGTGCCAGATACATGGAGATCGGTGCGCCCTTGTTGACGGTGCTCTTTGCGGTACCGGTTACCGAAAGATCGAGTGTTTTGGCGCCAATGAACCCCAGCAGTGGGTTGAGCTGTACCCGGTGGTTGATCGTCGTCTCGACGGTGTAGGTCTTGCCGCGGGCATTTTCCGTCGTCGTGATAGCGGTTGGAGAGTTCTGCTCCAGTTCCTTTTTCTCTTCCACGGTCAGGTTCTTTTCCATCTGGGCCGCAATGAAGTTCTTGGCGATTGCCCTGATCTGCTCGTCCGTCAGGTCGCCCATTTTCAAACGGGCCTCGGTCGCCGCCGCAAGGGCTGCAGAATCCGCGGTATTCTGCAGATCGGCTTTCACCTGCATCACATTCGCCAACTCCATGCCGGCGCCGGCAAAACCCAGCAGGACCGGCAGCAGAATGGCCGTCATCATGCCGAAATTGCCGCTCTTATCGGCAAGGAAACGGCGCTTCAATTTGTGAGGTGCGGAGGCGGTCATAGTGGTGCTCACCGATTAGAATATTCGATTGAGCGCAGGAAACCCGCAAACGATGTAGAATCCGCTAACGTGATCGGTTCAATTTTACGCAGCGTTCAATTTGGTGCAGTTTTCAAAGTATTTTCAAGAATTGTTTCGCGCGATGGCCGCAATAATACACATCGTATCATTACTGGACGGGGATGACGTCGACGGCCTGTTTTATCTGCTGGTTGCCATAGCTCTTCAAGACGCCGATGACCGGGGCGACATCGGAATAATCCCGGCCATAACCGACGACGATGTGGTCGCTTCCCGCGACGATATCATTGGTGGGATCGAGCTCCAGATAACCGGCTGCCTCGCCGCACCAGATGCGAACCCAGGCATGCATGGCATCGGCGCCTTCCAGCCGTTCCTTGCCCGGTGGGGGAATGGTACGCAGGAAGCCGCTGACATATCCGGCGGGAATGCCGAGGCTGCGCAGCGCCATGATCATGATATGCGAAAAATCCTGACACACGCCGCGCTTCAGCTTGAAGGCTTCCGATGGCGTCGTATCCACCGTCGTCGCCTCGCCATCATAGGTGAAATCCCTGTGGATGCGTTTGCACAGAGAGCGCGCGATTTCGCGAATGGTCATTCCGGGTTTCAGCAACTCCCGGGCATAGGCGGATATCGCCGCGTCCATTCCAATCCTCGGGCTTGCGCCAATGAAATGGTGCGGCGACTGGGAATCGAGCGACCAGACATCGGCAAGCTCCTGCGGCAGGCGGTAAAGCTCCGGAGAGAAATCCGCCGTCAGCGCCGGTGCCTCCACCATCACGCGGGCCTGCATGCGGATGTCGAGTTTTTCATGCGGCGCGCGCAGATGCACCGAGGTCGCCGGTTGATGAAAGAAATCATCGAAGGCGACACGTTCTTCCGGCGTCGGCGAAACATCGATGGAACCGGCGACAAGCCGCTGCCGGCCGGGAATGGAGAGCGGCAGAACGCGGATGATGTGGCGCGCGCCGTGGGCCGGTGTGTCGTAGGTGTAACCCATATGCAGGGAAAGGTCGTAGAGCATAGGATTATCCGAGATAGGTTCGGGCAAGAACATCGGAGAGATGTTCCATATCGGTTTCGAGCTGACGATAGATCGCGCCGTTCATGTTTTCAGGCGTCATGACCGCCAGCCCGGAATGCAGGCGCATCGCCTCGCGGTAGAAGGGCGACATCTGGCCATTGACGAAGGCGTTCGGAAGCTGCTCCACCTCGGTGCGGATCTCGTTCAGCTGGAACAGGATCGAACGGGGATTGAGCGGGTCGAGCGCCAGAAGATCGGTCACGGTCAGGCCGGCCGTGCTGACATTGTAGCGGCGGCGATGGGTCATGACGCTGTCACCGATTTCGAGCAGCATGTCATAGGAACCGTCAGGCGCATCCGGGCCGGTCATATGGCCGAGAAGACGTGTCATATGCAGGCCACGTTCGAGATAACGGCCGATCGACAGGAAACGCCAGCCGGTAAAGCGATACATGTTTTCGTGCACGAGACCGGCAAAGCCCGCAAGTTTGCGCAAGAGGATCGTCATGGCATGGGTGGCATCATCGCCGGGGGCCACTTTCGCGTGGAAGCGGCGGGCAGTCTTGGCAAGATCGTTCAGCGCCAGCCATCCGTCAGGCGAAAAGCGGTCGCGGATATTGCTGGCGGAATAAAGCGCGCTGTTGATGTTGTTCAACAGGCTTTCCGGCACGGCGTCGTTCATCTCCACGTCCAGCGCTTCGAGATAATGCGTCACATGGGCGAGCAGCGGCTGGCGTGGATCAGCGGATTCGGCATAACGTCCATGCCAGGCGCGCAGGATGCGCAAGGCGCCTTCCGAACGCTCGATATAGCGGCCAAGCCAGAAGAGATTGTCGGCCGCACGGCTCGGCAGGCTTCCGGGCATGTTGCGGGTGAAGCTCTCCTCTGCGGGCAAAAGGGTGGTGCGTTCCACCGGCTTGTCGCTGACGATCCAGACATCCGCCGCACTCCCGCCAGATTGCATGGCGATTGCGGAAACGTCGTCGCCGCTTCCAATCCGTGCGAAGCCACCCGGCATGATCTGCCAGCCATCCTGGGTGCGGGCGGCAAAAACGCGTAGGCTCATTGGGCGCGGCACGAGCTTGTTGTCGATATAGGCCGGGGTGGTTGAAAGCTTCACCACTTCCTGACCCACCAGCCTGTGGCCGTCGGAGGCAAGCCAGTCGCTGATCGATTCCTTTGCCGTTTCACGCAGCGAAGAGCCGAGTACGGATTGGCCGTTATCGTCAAAGAAAGGCATCCGCGAATAGGCCGGGCCGATGACCATGCCTTCAATATTGCCGGCAACATGGCGACGCTCGGCTTCCTGCCCGCACCACCATGTGGCGATGGAGGGCAGCTTCAGTTCTTCACCGAGAATGTGGCGGCAGATGCGCGGCATGAAGGCGAGCAGCGCCCGCGTTTCGAGAATGCCGCTGCCAAGCGCGTTGACGATGGTCAGCGCTTCATTGCGCAGCGCCTGCACCATGCCCGGCGTGCCGATATGGGATTGCTGGTTGAGTTCCAGCGGATCGGAATAGGAAGCATCCAGACGCCGCCAGAGAACACCGACGGGTTTGAGCCCGGCCACGGTTCTGACCATGACGCGGCCGTTGACGACGGTGAGGTCCTCGCCCTCCAGCAGCATGAAGCCGAGATAACGGGCGATATAGGCGTGTTCGAAATAGGTCTCGTTGGCGGGGCCGGGCGTCAGCACCGCGATGCGGTCGTCAGGGTGTTTCCGGTGCGCCTGCAGCGTATCGCGGAAAGCGCCGAAAAACGACGCCAGACGGTGCACATGGGTTTCCGCGTAGATGTCGGACAGTGCGCGGGTGGTCGCCACCCGGTTTTCAAGCGCGAAACCCGCACCGGAAGGCGCCTGCGTCCGGTCGGCCAGCACCCACCAGTTTCCATCGGGGCCGCGGCCGATTTCAAACGAGCAGAAATGCAGATAATGGCCGCTTGCCGGTTTTACGCCGACCATGGGCCGCAGATATTCCGGATTGGAAGCGATCAGTGCCGGCGGCACGTAACCTTCCTTCACCAACCGGTTTTCGCCGTAGAAATCGGCGACCATGGCTTCCAGAAGATCGGCGCGTTGTTTCAGCCCTTCGGAAAGGACGGCCCATTCCCTGTCGTCGATCAGCACGGGAATATGGGAGATCGGCCAGTTTCTTTCGCTGCTGCCCTTGCCGTAATCGCGGTAGAACACGCCGGCATCGCGCAGATAACGGTCTGTGCGGGCAAAACGCTCGTGCAGTTCCCGTTCAGACATGCGCGACAGGGCATCGAGCAGGTTTTTCCAGACCGGCCTCACCTTGCCGTTGGTATCGAGCATTTCGTCAGCGACGCCCGGCAAGGGGGAATATTCAAGCCCGCGCGGTTGCGCGCTCGTTTCCGTTTTGCGTTCCGTTGCCGGGGCTTTGGACAATTTACACTCCGTAAGGCCGACGCAGATCGAGCGTCAGCGGAAATTCTGGCGACACGGTTTCCGCCTGTAGCGGATATTGCCCTGCCGTATGCCCCCATGGTTCGAAACGGGCGAGGCGGCGTGCCTCGGCCTCATTGCCGTTGACGGGAAAGGTCTCGTAATTGCGCCCGCCCGGATGAGCAACATGGTAGATGCATCCGCCGATCGATCGCCTCGACCATGTATCATAAATGTCAAAGGTCAAGGGTGAATTGACGGGCAGAACGGGATGCAGGCCGGAGGCGGGCTGCCATGCCTTGAAGCGGACGCCGGCCACCGCAACGCTGCGGTTTTCCGTCGGCGTCAGCGGAACGGCGCGGCCGTTGCACGCCACGGTGTAGCGGGCGGGATTGGAGGTCTCCAGCCGCACCTGCAGGCGCTCGACGGAGCTGTCGACAAAACGCACGGTGCCGCCAATGGCGCCCTGTTCGCCCATCACATGCCAGGGTTCCAGCGCCTGGCGCAGTTCCAGCTTCGCGCCCTCATATTCCACCTCGCCGAAGAAGGGGAAACGGAACTCCTGCTGGGCGGTGAACCATTCCGGTTTCACGTCGAAGCCGTTTTCCCTGAGATCGGCGAGCACATCCAGAAAATCCGCCCAGATATGATGCGGCAGCATGAAACGATCGGCGAGCGCTGTGCCCCAGCGCACGAATTTGCCGGCGACCGGGTTTTTCCAGAAGCGGGCAATGAGGGCACGCACCAGCAATTGCTGGGCAAGCGACATGCGTGCGTTCGGCGGCATTTCAAAGCCGCGGAATTCCACAAGGCCGAGGCGGCCGGTCGGCCCGTCAGGCGAAAACAGCTTGTCGATGCAGATTTCGGCGCGGTGAGTATTGCCCGTCACGTCTGTCAGCAGGTTGCGGAACAGGCGGTCGACCAGCCACGGCAGCGGCGGCACGCCCTCGCCGGGTGCGGGCACCTGCGCAATCGCGATTTCCAGCTCGTAGAGACTGTCATGGCGCGCCTCGTCGATGCGCGGTGCCTGGCTTGTCGGGCCGATGAACAGGCCGGAAAAGAGGTAGGAGAGCGACGGATGTCGCTGCCAGTGCAGGACGAGACTCTTCAGAAGGTCAGGACGGCGCAGGAAAGGGCTGTCATTGGGGTTAGCGCCGCCCACGACCACATGGTTGCCACCGCCGGTGCCGGTGTGGCGGCCGTCGATCATGAATTTGTCGGCGCCGAGACGCGACTGGCGCGCTTCTTCATAAACGGCGGTGGTGATATCGACACAGTCCTTCCAGCCCGCGGCGGGGTGGATGTTGACTTCGATGACACCGGGATCGGGCGCGACGCGGATGACATTGATACGCTCGTCATGGGGCGGCGCATAACCTTCGATATGGACGGGTAAGCCAAGATTGGCTGCTGCCGCTTCCGCAGCGGCGATCAGTTCCAGATAATCCTCGATGCGCTCGACGGGTGGCATGAAGACGCACAGCCGGCCATCGCGCGGCTCGACGGACAGGGCAGTGCGCACCGCGCCGCCGATTTCGCCGAGCGTCTGCTCTATGCGCTCCTGTCCCGCCCCCTCGCTCGCCTGGAAGGAAGCCTCAGGCATGGCGCGGCCCGATGGTGTCAGGACATCGGGAAGCGGACCTCTCGGGATCGAAGGGTCGGCCTCATGAATATAGGGATAGGCGGATGGCGGCACATGAGGCAGGGTGCCGAGCGGCAGGCGGTAACCCACCGGGCTGTCACCGGGAACGAGGAATATTTTACCGCGTCGCGTTTTCCATTTTTCGCTGATCCAGCGCTTGCCGGCGGCGCGTGCATTCCACGCCTGAACGGGAAGAATATAGCCGGTCGGTGTCGTCAGTCCCCGCTCGAAGACGCGGGCAATGCGGTTTCGCTCTTCCGGGTCTTTCAGTCTGGAATTGGACGGGTCGACATTGTCGGGAAGGCTGCCTTCCTTGATGATCCATTCGGCCGGATCCTCATAGGCCGGCAGCACCAGCTCCGGCTCGATGCCGAGGTGGCTGGCTATGCCGTCCAGCAGTTTCTGCGCATCCTCCGCCCTGACGCCCGTATTGGCGCCCTCTTCGGCGATCAGCGCCGGGTTCTGCCAGATCGGCAGGCCGTCCTTTCGCCAATAGAGCGAGAAGGTCCAGCGGGGCAGACTTTCGCCCGGATACCATTTTCCCTGTCCGTAATGCAAAAAGCCGCCCGGTGCGAAACGCTCACGCAGGCGGCGGATCAGGGCGTCGGCCTTTTCACGCTTTGTCGGCCCGACCGCGCCGGTGTTCCACTCTTCGGATTCGAAATCGTCGATGGAAACAAAGGTCGGCTCGCCGCCCATCGTCAGCCGGACATCATGGCTATTCAGAACCTCGTCGACCTCCTGGCCGAGCGCATTGAGTTCCTCCCAGCTTTCATCCGAAAAAGGTTTGGTGATGCGCGGCGTTTCGGCAACCCGGCGGACCTGCATGTCGAAGGCGAATTCCGTGTTGGCATGGCCGTAATAGCCGCCGGAAATCGGTGCGGCATTGCGATAATGTGGCGTTGCCGCCAGCGGAATATGGCTTTCGCCGGTCAGAAGACCTGAGGTGGGGTCGAGGCCGATCCAGCCTGCGCCGGGCATATAGACTTCCGCCCAGGCGTGAAGATCGGTGAAATCCACCTCGGTGCCGGATGGGCCGTCCAGCGCCTTGAGGTCTGGCGTCAGCTGGATGAGGTATCCCGACACGAAGCGGGCGGCGAGGCCAAGGTGCCTCAGAACCTGCACGAGCAGCCAGCTGGTATCGCGGCACGACCCCTTGCCGGAGGCAAGCGTTTCCTCAGGCGTCTGCACGCCTGGTTCCATGCGGATGACGTAGCCGATCTCCTGTTGCAGGCGGGCATTGAGGCCAACGACCATGTCCACAGTCGGTTGCCCCGGTGTGCGGTCGACGGTGGCCATGAAGGCGGCGAGCAGCGGGCCGGTCGGTTCCGGCTTCATGTAGATGGAGAGATCGTCACGCAATTCCTGCGGATAATCGAAGGGCCACTTTGTCGCTTCTTCCTCCACGAAGAAATCAAACGGATTGTAAACCGTCATATCGGCGACAAGATCGACCTCGATCTTAAACTCCGTGGCCGGTTCGGGAAAAACGAAACGGGCGAGGTAATTGCCGTAGGGGTCCTGCTGAAGGTTCACGAAGTGATTGGAGGGTGAAACCTTGAGCGAATGGCTGATGACGCGGGTTCTGGAGTGCGAGGCGGGCTTTAGTCTTATGATCTGTGGTCCAAGGCGAACCGGGTTGTCGTATTTATAATGCGTCAGATGATAAATGCTCGCTTTGATCGCCATTAATCTGCCTTGCCCGGTTTTTCCGGTTTATGCGGTTTGTCCGCCCCTCTGAAATTATTCGGATTTTGTGCAATGCAGGAAAAGAAAGCAAGGATCATTTCCGGGGGCAATCGCATTGTTGGTTGAGACCACGATGTTTGCCCGAACGAAGAATTGCCCGGGCTTTTCAATCACCGTCGCGGAGATTTCGCCGGGATTGTGGACAAGGTTAAACAGCATGTTATTGCTTGGCATCGCAAGGCGCAGAATCGCGATCCGCTTTCTTTGCCGACTGACGTTTCGGAATGGAATGAATGGCAACAACCGTGACCGACGATCAGCGCAAGAGCGCGGCTAATCTTTCGGGTTTCGATCTCGATTTTCCCGCCCAGCTGCGGATGATGGGGCGCGCCTTCTGGACATCGCCGGTGCGCACCCGGCTGATATTGCTGTCGATCGCGCTGCTCACGGTGATATTGCTTACCGCCTATGGGCAGATCAGGCTCAATGAATGGAATGCGCCGTTTTACAATGCCCTGGAACGGCGCGATCTTGATGCATTCATTCATCAGCTCGAGGTCTTCGCCATCATCGCGGGACTGCTGCTGCTGCTCAACGTCATCCAGACCTGGCTGAACCAGATGACGGCGCTGAACATGCGCGAAGGTCTTGCCAAGGATATGGTGGATCAATGGCTGAAACCGGGTCGCGCCGCCCGTCTTGCAGGTTTCGGCACGATCGCCATCAACCCCGACCAGCGCCTGCATGACGATGTCCGCAACCTTGCGGAAAGCAGTACGGCGCTTTCTATCGGTCTCGTGAACGCGACGATCCTGCTCGTCAGCTTTATCGGCGTCCTCTGGTCGCTCTCGGCCGGTTTTACCATCACCATCAGCGGCGATACCTATGCTATCCCCGGCTATATGGTCTGGGCGGCGATCTTTTATGCCGGTTCCGCCTCGCTTCTCAGCAATCTCGTCGGTTATCGGCTGGTCGGGCTGAATGCCGAACGTTATTCCAAAGAAGCGGAACTGCGTTTTTCATTGATGCGGGCGAGCGAAAATCTTGCCGCCATTGCCCTTGCGCGCGGTGAGAAGAACGAAAGGCGTCGGATCGGTATCGATATTGACGCGGTGCTCGGCGTCATCCGGGGCCTTGCCATGGCGCTGACGCATCTCACATGGGTCTCGGCAGGGTATGGCTGGCTGGCGGTGGTGGCGCCGATCCTGATCGCGGCGCCGGTTTATTTTTCCGGCAACCTCACCTTCGGTGGGCTGATGATGGCCGTCGGCGCCTTCAACCAGGTCAATACGGCGCTGCGCTGGTATATCGACAATTTCGGCCCTATCGCCAGCTGGAAGGCGACATTGCAGCGCGTTTCCGTCTTCCGGAATGCCCTTATCCAGATGGACAGCGTTGAACAGCACGGCCTGACGATTGATCTGCAACGCAGCGCGGAGAATGAGAGGGTTCGTTTGCAGTCGGTCACGATCTGCCGTGATGCGGGCGGACAGGATATGGAGCGTGGGTTCAGGTTGCGCGAGGCCGAGATCGAGGTCGGGCCGGGCGGACGGCTGATGATAAACGGCGAGCAGGGCGTGAACAGGCGGCTGCTGTTTGCGGCCATGGCGGGGCTCTGGCCCTGGGGGCAGGGCAGGATCGAGATGCCCGAACAATCCGACACGCTTTTCATCGCCCAGCACGGCTATCTGCCGTCGGGTTCACTGCGCGAAATCCTCGCCTATCCGCGCGCGCCGCACCGGTTTACGGATGCGGATTATCTCGCGGTGCTCACCGCATGCGGGCTTGGAGAAATGGCCTCGCGTCTCGATGAGAATATCCGTTGGGACAAGAAACTCGATTCGGATGAGCAGGCCAGCATCCGTGTTGCCAATGCCCTGCTTTTGAAGCCGAAATTCCTCGTGATCGACGATTTGCTGGAAGGGCTGGAAAAACAGACGCAGGATACGCTGGCGGAGGTTTTGAACGGGATCGGCGGCGCGGCGATCATCTATATCGGCCGGTCGGAAACATTCCTGTCGATCCTAACGCCTCAAGTGGCCCATCTCGACCACACCTTTCCGAAGGAAAATACTTCCAGGCCCGATAGTGCTCCGCAGTAGATCGTCGGGCCCTGAGCCTGATGGGAGCGGATCAGAGCCGCAAATGCCAGCTGTCTGAAGCGAGCCGTTGCTGTTTGACGAGGCTTATCGCGGATTCCGGCTCCACCTGTGAGCGCAGGGCAAGTGTGCCTGTTGCCAGGCTGATGGCCACGACGCTTGCGACCGCCAGGACGATACGGTCGTAGCGCTGCTGTATTGTGTTGTTTCCACTCCAGTCATAGGCCATTCGCACGCCCTCGCGTTTTTTGGAATCGTGCCCCATCATGGTTAACCGAAGCTTACGATGGCCCTGTGATTCCTTGCTGTTTTGGAAGGGCTGCCGCGAAAAATCGGCTATTGGCGGATAGGGCGCCGTTGTTTAAGTCCGGCAGCGGGAGGTTTGTGAAAGGATTTTGAGACATGGACCAGCAACCGCCCGCCGACATGGAACTCACGCTCAGAACGCTTGCAATGCCCGCCGACGCCAACCCGGCCGGTGATATTTTCGGCGGCTGGGTCATGTCGCAGATGGACCTTGCCGCTTTCGTTCGCGCCAATGATGTGGCCGGCGGCCGCACCGTCACCGTGGCAGTCAATGAGATCGTCTTCAAGAAGCCGGTCAAGATCGGCGATACATTGTGCGTCTATACCAGGATCGAAAAGATCGGCCGCACCTCCGTCACGCTCAAGATCGAAGCCTGGACCCGCAGGCATTATCAGGATTCACGCGAAAAGGTGACGGAGGCCGTCTTCATCATGGTCGCGGTGGATGACAATGGTGAGCCGCGCCCCGTCCGCAAAGAGGCTTGAAGGTCGCCGTCTTTTCAAAGCAACGACAAAGCGCCTGCCAAAGGAATAAAGAGCACAGGCGCTTTGGCCTTCCGCGCCATTCGATATCTCTCCGCTCAATACTTTCGAAATATCGAATTTATTTATCAATTTTTGCGATCAAGATATGGAATAGGACGGGGATCAGGCTTTGACCATTCCAGGTGTTGTTATTGTCGGCGGCGCTCACGGCACGCTTGCCCTTGCGCGCAGCCTCGGCGTCCTGAATGTGCCCGTCTATTATCTCACCCACGATTCCCCCTTGCCGGGCTGGTCGCGCTTCGTGCGGGAAACAATTCGCTGGGCTGGCCCGCATGATGCCGGGGCGATCGCGTTCCTGCGTCAAATGGCCGAGAAGCACGGTTTGAAGGGCTGTCTGCTGGTGCCGTCCGGCGATGGTGAGGTCCAGCTCATTTCGCAGCACCGTGAGGAGCTTTCCGCTCTTTACAAAATCGTTCTGCCGGATTGGGCGGCTCTGCAATGGCTGTGTGAAAAACCGCTGCTTTACAAGCGTGCGGCGGAGCTTGGTGTCAGCATTCCCCGGACCTATGCATTGACATCGGACGCCGACATCGATGCGCTGGATGTGATGTTTCCCGTCATTCTCAAGCCCAACATGGGGGGCGGTGATACCACGATTGCCCGGGCGAAAGTGATCCGGGCGGATGATCGCCAGGCGCTGAAGACTGCTTTCGCCGATGCGAGTGGAGAGATCGGCGCTGGCAACGTCGTTGTGCAGGAACTCATTCCCGGCGGCGGAGAAAGTCAGTTTTCCTACGCGGCACTGTGGCTCAATGGAGAGCCGATGGCCGAATTCACGGCTCGGCGCGCCCGGCAATATCCCGTCGATTTCGGTTATACCAGCACCCGTGTCGAGGTTGTCGATAATGGGCAAGCGATCGATGCGGCTCGAAAAATGCTGAAATCCGCAGGCCATAGCGGGCTTGTCGAGGTCGAGTTCAAGCTCGACGGCCGGGATGGCGAGTTGAAACTTCTCGATGTCAATCCGCGCCCATGGTCGTGGTTCGGCCTCTGTTCGGCCGCGGGCGTCGATCTTGGTGCTTTGCTGTGGCGGGTCGCGAATGACGAGCAGACTGGCCAGCCCGTCAGCGCGCGGCAGGGCGTTTCCTGGTCTTATCTTGTCCGCGATACCGTTGCGGCTTTCACTCTGGCCCGGAGGGGTGAGACGAGGATTGGAGACTATTTCGCCTCTTTGGGCAAAATCCGCAGCTGGGCCTCTTTTGCGCTGAACGATCCCTTGCCGGGCCTGATCGATCTGCCATTGACGGTCTTGCGGGTCATAAAAAAACGCATCCTTCCCGGTCTGGCGTCAGGGCAATCGAAAACGGGATTTTTACCGCCGCTCAAACGCCTCGGAAAATATGGGGCCATAAGGGCGGGGCTGGAAGTGAGTTCTTTCCCGCCTGTCCGGTCGGCGTTTCCGTCCTTGGCGGGGCGTGGTGTGATTTTTACACTTCACCATGTGCGCCCGGGCAGGGCTGTTTCGGCCTTTGCACCGAACGTTCAATTGTCAGTTACGCCGCAATTTCTGGAAGAGGCGATACAGGCCGCGCTCGAATGTGGCCTCGTTCCGGTCCATCTGCACGATCTGCCGGCTCTGCTTGCCGATAACCACGAAGGTCGGTCGTTCTGCGCCTTCACGCTTGATGATGGCTATCGCAACAATGCCGATCATGCAGCGCCGATCTTCCGCAAATATGCCGTGCCTTACACGATTTTCATCACGCCGGGTTTTGTCGAGCGAACACGCAGCCTTTGGTGGGAAACCGCCGCTGCCCTGACGCAGAAGGCCGCGTCTTTCGAATTCGATTTCGGGGCGGGGCCGGAGCAGGTGGCATGCGCCAACCCTTCGCAGAAAGCGGAGGCATTCACGCGGCTTGAAGATTTCGTCCAGAACTTTTCGGAAGACGAGGCGGTGGAAAGAATTGACCGTGCGGCGAGGCAACATGGCGTCGATCCCATCGCGATCGTGGACGAACTCGTCATGGATACGGATGAGCTCAGGACGCTGTCGGAAGATCCTCTGGTTCATTTTGGTGCCCATACCATGACGCATGTGAATATGCGCAAGGTCGATGCGGCGCGCCTGGCTTATGAGATCGCAGAATCGGCACGTCGGGTGGAAGCCTATATCGGCCATCGGCCACGGTCCTTTTCCTATCCCTATGGCTGGGTAAGGGCGGTGGGAGAACGCGAAGCGAAAGCTGTTCAAGACGCGGGATTTTCCGCGGCCGTGACCACGCAGGCCGGCGTTATTGGTCCCCACAGCCTCGAAAAGCCGACGCAGCTGCCACGGGTATCGCTGAACGGACGCTTTCAGAAAAAACGTTTTGTCAAAGCGCTCATCTCGGGCCTGCCCTTCCGGTTCATCTAGCAACCTCGGCGGTTTGTCATCTTTGCCCCGTCCAGCCATGTGTGGCTGCGGTCCGCATTTGACATCCCCTGCCACTATTTCCGAATTCTGCCGTCGCTCTGCGGGTCTCTTCGCAGCCGTTTGGTCAATTCGAAATAGCGTGTTACAATTTTTGTTATTCACATCCCATTATCTATTGATTATAAATCAATTTATCGACGTAAAACATTACAACTTTTATGAAGGCTTCGTTCGTGCTGCTGATTTTTGCCGATGATCTGACCGGAGCGCTCGACGCCGCCGCCCCCTTTGCCGGGCGCGGGCTGGCGACCGAGGTTGCGATCGGGCTTGACGGTGTGCGTGCAGCGCTTGCGGATGCGCCTGCCGTCCTCAGCGTTAATCTCGGCTGTCGTGATGGCAAGGCGGATGAAGCCCGCCGCCGCACGCAGGAACTGTTGGCGCTGGTTCCGGCCGGTACAATTTTGTTCAAGAAGATCGATTCCCGCCTGAAGGGGCATATTGCAGCGGAAATGGATGCGATTTCCTATCGCCACGCGCTTGTCGCGCCCGCCATTCCGGACTTTGACCGTGTCGTTGTTGACGGAGCTGTTTCCGGCTTTGGCGTCGAAATTGCCATTCCTGTTTATGACAGACTGGGCGGACACGCCGGCCGCTGCACGGTACCCGATACGCGATCGAAGGGCGATATCAGGGAAGCTCTCGCCGCCGCGCAGGCGGAGGGGGCCGATCTTCTGGTCGGCGCGCGTGGGCTTGCCGAGGCGCTGGCTGAGGCGATGACGGGCCAGACTGTCCCTGAGGCGGCGGCCGTTCCAGCCGGCAAGGGGCTTTTTGTCATCGGGTCCCGCGATCCGATCACGGTGGAGCAGATTGACGTACTTGGGAGTGTTGGGCCTGTCTCGATCGTTGAGGCGCCGAATGGTGTCGTGCCCAGTCATGCAGATGGGGGTGCCGGCCTGACGCTGGTTCAAGCAACGCAGGGTGCGGAAAATCTGTCGCCGCTTGCGGTTTCAGACCGGCTGGCGGAAGGCGTCGTGCCGCATTTTACCGCCAGGGCGGCAAGACTGCTGTTATCGGGTGGAGCCACGGCCGAAGCCGTGCTGCGGGCCATGGGCATTTCGCGCTTGCGTCTTGCCGGCGAATGCCTGCCGGGTCTCGGCGTCGGCTGGTCCGGAGACCAATGCATCATTGCGAAGTCCGGCGGTTTTGGGCAAGCTGACACGCTGAAACGGATCGCGAAAATGATGCTTGGCGACAATGACGCTGGAGAGAGCTGACCAGATGGGGCTGATGAAAGAAACGGCGCGCAAGGCACTTCCGGACATTATTTTCGAGAGAATGCACCGGGCGATCAAATCCGGCGCCTACAAGCCGGATGAGCGGCTGCCGACCGAACACGAACTCGCCATGGAATTCGAAGTATCGCGGCCGGTGGTGCGTGAAGCACTCCGGCGGCTGCGCGAGCAGGGTTTCATCTATTCCCGCAGAGGCTCCGGCAGCTATGTCAGGGCCTTTGGTCTGCGTGAACCGCTCGGCTTCGGGCAGCTCGAAAACGTTGCTGATCTTCTCAACTGTTACGAATTCAGGCTGACGCTGGAGCCGGCGGCGGCCGCAGCAGCGGCATTGCGGCACGATGGCGAAAGGCTTGCGGCGATCAGGAAGGCGCTCGAACTGATGCGGGACGCGACCAATCGCCAGTCTCACCGCGAGGATGCCGATTATCAGTTCCACCTTGCCATCGCGCGGGCGGCGCGAAACAGTTATTTCTCCACCGCGATGGAAGCGCTGAAAGACCATATTGCAGTGGGAATGAAGTTCCACGGCATGTCGGTGAAGCGGGAGGCATCCGGTCTGACGCGTGTTTTTGCCGAGCATGAGGCAATCGCTAAGGCGATCGCCGATGGGGATGCAGAGGCGGCACGCCAGCTTATGCTCCAGCACCTGACCGGATCGCGCGACCGCCTGTTTGAGTCTTCGCATACGGATTAAGCGGAAGGCCGATGCGCGTGTCCGCGTACCGGATTTTTGCTCAGAAGGCGTGGCGGTAAATCCCGAGCACGTCTTCGACGCTCATATCGACGGGGTTATTGTCCATCAGCCGGCGGATGGCGTGCGCATCCTCAGCGTAGCGGGGAAGATCGGCTTCAGTCGCGCCGTGCCGTGCGAGCGACATTTCGATGCCGAGCCCGGCACAGAAATCCGTCGCCGCCTTGCGCAGATCATCAGGCGAAAGGTGTTCGCGGAGCCCGAGCGCTCCCGCTACTTCTGCGGTTTTCGCCGAAACCGCAGGCTGGTTGAAGGCCAGAACATGCGGGAAGACGATGGCGTTCGCCAGCCCGTGCGGCAGGTTGAGAAGCGTGCCGAGCGGATAGGCAATGGCGTGACCGGCCGCCGTATTGACCGGGCCGAGACAGATGCCGCCATAATAGGAAGCGAGCATCATGCCTTCTCGCGCTTCGGTATCCGCGCCATCGCGGACGGCGCGCGCCAGATATTTGCCCACCAGCGCAAAGCCCATGCGGGCGAAACCGTCGATCATCGGATGGGCCTTGCGGTTGGTGAAGGCTTCAACGCAATGGGCCATGGCATCCACCCCCGTTGCCGCCGTAACGGCTGAAGGCACGGAATAGGTGAGTTCCGGATCGAGTACGGCGAAATCCGCAATCAGATAAGGGCTTTCGACCGCGATCTTGTTGCCTTTGACGGGATCTGTGATGAGCGAACGGATGCCAGCCTCCGAACCGGTGCCGGCGGTGGTGGCGATCTGCACCAACCGCGTGTCGCGCCCGACAACCCTGTTCGGCCCCGCCACATCCTCAAGCGTCTGACCGGAATTCCAGAGCGCCGCGACCAGTTTTGCCACATCCATCACCGAACCGCCGCCGAGGCCGATGACCAGATCCGGTTTGGCGGCGCGGGCCGCGGCAAGGGCGGCATCGAGCGTTGTGGTGTCCGGCTCGCCGGGAATGGCATCGAATATGGTGAAAGGACCTTGCAATTGCAGCCGGTCGGCAAATTTCGCCGTCAGCGGTGTGGCGATAATAAGGGTCGAGGTGGTTTTTCCCGCCCAGGCGCCGACCTGTGAAATGGTGCCTGCGCCAACGGCGAGCCGGCGTGGCTGGTGGATGAGAATGGGAGCTGTAGACATGGTACTCATCCCTTCGGTTCTTTGCCCGCCACGAGCTTGCGCGCATAGGCAATGGCCGCATTCATGTTGCCGTGATTGGCGATGCCTTTGCCGGCGATATCGAAAGCCGTGCCGTGATCGACGGAGGTGCGGTCTATCGGCAGATCGACGGAAACGTTGACGGCGGTATCGAAAGCAACAAGCTTGATCGGGATATGGCCCTGATCGTGATATTGGGCGACGACAAGATCGAAAGCGCCGGAATAAGCCCGGTGGAATACGGTGTCGGCGGAAATAGGCCCCTGCACCTCGATGCCTTCGGCGCGGGCGGCGGCGACCGCCGGTGCGATCTGGTCGTCATCCTCAGTGCCGAACAGCCCGTTTTCACCACAATGCGGATTGATGCCGGCAACCGCGATGCGCGGCCGCTCGTAACCGATGCGCTTCAGATGCGCGTTGCCGGCGCGGATGGTCGCCAGTACCCGCTCCGTCGTTGCCCGGCGAATGGCCTCCTGCAGGGAAACATGGGTCGAGACGTGAATGACTTTCAGCCGTTCCGAGGCGAGGAGCATATAGGCGGCCGAGGAACCGGTGAGGCTGCGCAACATGCCGGTGTGCCCATCATAATGGTGGCCGGCGAGATTCAAGGCTTCCTTGTTGATCGGCGCGGTGACGATGCAGCCGATTGCGCCCGCTTCGGCATCGCGAACCGCCTTTTCGATGAAACGGAAAGCGGCGTCTCCAGCCACCGGCGACAATGTACCCCAGGGCAGCGGCGCGCCTTCCACGGGCAGGTCGACGACATGCTGAGAGAGATCGATATCAACGCCAAGCGCATCCCGCGCCGCTTCCAGCGTGGCGAGATTTCCGTAAATCCGCGTCGCCGCGCGATCCGGCGCGGACATGTCCGCCAGCGACCGCACCGTGATTTCTGGGCCGACGCCGCAGGGGTCGCCCATGGTGATGCCAATGATATTGCTCATCTTTGTCTCCCGTCGTTCTCGTCAGCCCAGCCGGGCGCCAGCCGGACATATTTGATTGCGCGGCGATGATAGGTGTAGCTCGCATGCAGCGTACCGTCCGGCGCTTCCAGAAGCCATGGATAGGACATTTCCTGATTGCGGCCATCCGTCGAATCGTTCGACAGGCAGGTGCCCGGCCCGTCTTCGATCAGAATCCGGGTGGCAAAACTGCGCCCGTCATCATTGGAGAGGCAGATCGAAACCGGCGCGCGCGGCACGCCCCAGACCGGCACACAGCCACCGCTCGGATCGGCATCCGGCCTGTCGTCTTCCTCTCCCAGCTCGTCATAAAGCGAGGCGCGGCGATCGCTCGACTGCGCGGCGTTGATGGGGTTGCAGATCATTGCCAGCCTGCCATCGCCGAGCCTGATCACGGCAATGGAGGAATTATTGTTTGGCACATCGGTCGGCTGCGGCTTTGACCATGAGCGGCCGCCATCGGCGCTTTCCGTGCGGTAAACGAAATCGGCCTGACGACGGCGGAAGAAGGCGGCGTAGTGGCCATTCGTCACCGCGACCGGGCTCATATGCACGCAGCCGGTCGATTTCTGTAATTCCTGCAATTGCCAAGTCGCGCCATTGTCTGTGGATATGCCGAGCGCCGCCGTATCGTGGCTGCCGTTCCATTTCTGGCCGGGACGCTGGACGCAGCGGAAGATCGGCAGCAGCCAAGCGCCGTCATCGCGGATGCGCAGCGGCGCGCGGATGAAGCAGCCCTGCGGGAGATCGAGAAACCGTCCTTCCTCGGAGACGAGCTTTTCCGGTGCTGTCGGGTCGCGTGTGACCCGCGCCATGCGAATGCGGCACTCATCTTGGTTGCCGGAGGGCTGGGCTGTGTGAAACAGCCAGAGAACGCCATCCGGCGCGGTGAAGAGAACCGGGTTCTGTTCGGAGTGGGCGGGGTCATGGCTCAGGCGCTGCGGCGGCCCCCAGCGGGTTGAACCATGTGTCAGCACGGATGCGAAGATCGAAATATCCGATTTTCCCTCCAATGTGCCGCCAAACCAGACGCAGATCAGGGTGCCGTCATCCAGAAGGTGCAGGAAGCTCGCATGGTTCTGGATCATGGGTGATGGCAGGAATGCTTCCTGCCGGTTTTCCGACACGGCATGCATGGCTCCGGTCATGGCGTGAGCGATGTCATCAGGGGTCATCGTGGTCTCCTCTTGTCCTGATGAAAATGGCATATTCAAAAAGTTGTCAAGTTTATTTGATGGAAAAAAAGGATCTAATATTTTTGATTTTCTGAATTAAATATTTGTTTTTAAATAATAAAATTAATAGATTTGGCTTGAATAAAAATTGCATTCGAAAAATAATTTGACAAAAAATGCGATAACGTCGATGCTCTGCTTACGGGTGGAGGAGACGATCATCCGCACGCCATGCTCCTCAATGCAGGAGATGGGGCTTTTAGAACGTCCCTTGCGGTGCGCCGCCATGTTGCTGAATTTCTGATCTGGGAGGAGAACGGAATGAAGAAGTCATTGATTGCGGGCGCCCTTGTCTTGGGTTCCCTCAGTGCCGCGGTTTCGCCGGCGCTTGCGGCATCGGGGCCGATCAAGATCGTGCTGGCGGAAGAAGCTGATCTGCTTGAGCCCTGCATGGCGACCCGCTCCAATATCGGCCGCATCATCATGGAAAATGTCAGCGAGACGCTGACCGAGCTCGATGTGCGCGGCAAGAAGGGTGTTCAGCCGCGCCTTGCCGAGAAGTGGGAGCAGAATGCCGATGGCAGCTGGCGTTTCCACCTGCGTGAAGGCGTGAAGTTTTCCGACGGCACGGCATTCGATGCCAAGGACGTCAAGCACAGCTTCGAACGCATCATGAGCGACAAGAACGCCTGCGAGTCCCGCCGATATTTCGGTGGCATGACCGTGACCCCGTCGATCGTCGACGACCACACGATCGACTTCAAGACCGAACCGGCACAGCCCATTCTGCCGTTGTTGATGTCGCTCGTCACCATCGTTCCCGAAGAAACCAAGATGGAATTCATTCGCGAACCTGTGGGCACCGGGCCCTACAAGCTGACCAACTGGACGCCGGGCCAGCAGATCGTTCTCACCGCGCGCGACGATTATTGGGGCTCCAAGCCGCAGGTGACGGAAGCGACCTATCTTTTCCGCGCCGATCCTTCGGTTCGCGCCGCCATGGTGCAAACCGGCGAAGCCGATCTTTCGCCTTCCATTTCCCAGCTCGACGCCACCAATGCAAAGACCGACTTTTCCTATCTCGACAGCGAGACGGTCTATATGCGTCTCGATCACAATATAGCGCCGCTGAACGATGTGCGGGTGCGCCGCGCGCTCAACCTTGCCATCGACCGGCAGGCCTTCCTCGGTACACTGGTTCCGGAAGGTGCCGTGCTGGCCACCGCGCTCGTTCCGCCGACCACGCTTGGCTGGAACCCTGACGTCAAGGTCTTCCCTTATGACCCCGATGGCGCAAAGAAGCTGCTCGAGGAAGCCAAGGCTGCCGGCGTTAAGGTGGATACGCCGATCACCATCATCGCGCGCACGGCGAATTTCCCTAATGTCACCGAGATCATGGAAGCAATCCAGCAGCAATTGCAGGAAGTCGGCTTCAAGATAGACCTGAAATTCGTGGAAGTGGCAGAGCACGAAAGCTATTATTCCAAGCCCTTCAAGGAAGGCCGCGGTCCGCAGATTGTCGCCGCCATGCACGACAATTCAAAGGGCGACCCGTCCTTCACCATGTTCTTCAAATATGCCACCAAGGGCACGCAGTCTGGCTTCTCGGACAAGAAGGTGGATGATCTGATCGAACGTGCATCCGCAGCCGTGGGTGACGAACGCGCCAAGCTCTGGTCGGAACTCATCGCTTATCTGCACGACGACGTGGTGGCTGATGTGCTGCTGTTCCACATGGTCGGCTTCTCCCGCGTCTCGGAACGGCTGGACTTCAAGCCCACCATTGCAACGAACTCGATGCTGCAGCTTTCGGAAATTGGCATCAAATAAGACCCCGCGTCTTGTCAATTGAGAAGCGGCGGCGCAGCGAAAGCTACGCTGCCGCATTGAAAAACCGGAGGCAACCATGCTGAGCTTCATCCGAAAACGTTCCGTTGCGAGCCTGATCTCCCTGATCGGCCTCATCGTTATGGTTTTCTTCCTGTCCCGCCTGACGGGGGACCCGGCCGCGCTGTTTCTGCCGGTGGAGGCTTCGGAGGAGTTGAAGCAGCAGTTTCGGGCGCTGCACGGGCTGAATGATCCGCTGATGGTGCAGTTTCTGCGTTATGCGGGCGATGTGATGACGGGGGATCTGGGAGAATCGCTCAGAAAAGCCCGCCCGGCACTGGATGTTGTGCTGGAGGCTTTCGTCTGGACGCTGTGGCTTGCGGTCATCACCATGTCGCTGGTCACAACCGCCGCAATCGTCGTGGGTTCGCTTGCGGCTTTCCGCTCCGGCGGCTTTTTCGACCGCATGGCCTCAAGCATCTCGCTCATCGGTGCATCCGTGCCGGATTTCTGGCTGGCGATCGTTGCCATCGTCGTCTTCTCCGTTAATCTTGCCTGGCTGCCCACGTCAGGCACGGGCTCCGTGCTGCACTGGATATTGCCGATCGCGGTCCTGTTCGTGCGCCCCTTCGGTATTATCGTGCAGGTGGTGCGCGGCTCGATGATCGGCGCTTTGTCCTCGGCCTATGTCAAAACGGCGCGCGCCAAGGGCGTGAAGTCGGGTCCGATCATTTTCATCCATGCCTTGCGAAACGCCATGCTGCCGGTCATCACCGTCATTGGCGACCAGGCGGCAAGCCTTCTCAACGGTGCGGTCATCGTCGAAACCATCTTCGGCTTTCCCGGTGTCGGCAAGCTGATGATCGATTCCATTCTTCAACGCGATTTCAACGTCGTTTTGGCCGCCATTCTCGTGACCGCGCTGGCGATCTTCCTGATGAATCTTCTGATCGATATCGCCTATGCGCTCCTCGATCCGCGTATCCGGCACTGAGGAGGCCCTTCAGCCATGAGCCTTTCCAACGCCGACACCGAGATCATAGCCGAACCCTCCTTCGCAACGCGCATGCTGCGCATGTTGTGGGCGGATAAATTCGCGCTCTGTGCCGCGGTCTTCCTTATCATCGTCGTTATCCTCGCTTTTGTCGGCCCGGCATGGCTCGGTGATCTCGCGACGAAACAGAACCTGCGCGGACGCAATCTCGCCCCGTTCGACTGGCAGCGCGAGTGGTATTTCTGGCTGGGGGCGGATGCGCTCGGCCGTTCGCTTCTCGCGCGCATCGTCGCCGCCACGCAAAATACGATGATGATTGCGGCCGGCGCAGTGCTTCTTTCCGCCATAACCGGCACCGTGCTCGGCCTGATTGCCGGTTTTTCCTCAAACCGTGTCGGCCAGATCATCATGCGGCTCGCGGATGTGATCATGTCGTTCCCGTCGCTCTTGATCGCGGTCATCGTGCTTTATCTGCTCGGCTCCTCCATCCTCAATCTGATGCTGGTTCTCGCCATCACCCGCATTCCCGTTTACATCCGCACCACAAGGGCCGAGGTGCTGGAGGTGCGCGAACGCATGTTCGTGCAGGCAGCGCGCGTGATGGGCGCATCCGGCAAACGCATTCTGTTCCGCCACATCCTGCCCGTCGTGCTGCCAACACTGACGACGCTCGCAACGCTGGATTTCGCCTATGTGATGCTGGCGGAAAGTGCTCTCTCCTTCCTCGGAATTGGCATTCAGCCGCCGGAAATCACCTGGGGCCTGATGATTTCGCAGGGGCGGCAATATCTCACCAATGCCTGGTGGCTGTCGTTCTGGCCGGGGCTCGCCATCATCCTCACCACCCTGTCGCTCAACCTGCTTTCCAACTGGCTGCGTATCGCGCTTGATCCCGTGCAGCGCTGGCGGCTGGAAATGAAAGGCCGCAAGCATGGCTGACCATCTTCTCGACGTGCGCAACCTTTCCGTGGAGTTCCACACCGCAAGCGGTATCGTCCATGCGGTGAAGGATGTCTCCTACCATATCGACCGCGGCGAAACGCTGGCTATCCTCGGCGAAAGCGGTTCGGGCAAGTCGGTATCATCGTCAGCCATCATGAACCTCATCGACATGCCGCCCGGGCATATCAGCAGCGGCCAGATACTGCTCGACGGTCAGGACCTTCTGACAATGCCGGTTGAAGCGCGCCGCGAGATTAACGGCCGGCGTATCGCCATGATCTTTCAGGACCCGCTCAGCCATCTCAATCCCGTCTATACCGTCGGCTGGCAGATCCGCGAGGCGATGACCACCCATGGCATGGACAAGGCAAAGGCCGAAGCGGAGGCGAGGCGGCTGGTCGCGCGCGTCGGCATTCCCGATCCCGACCGGGCGCTCAAGAAATATCCGCACGAATTTTCCGGCGGCCAGCGCCAGCGCGTGATGATCGCCATGGCGCTGGCGCTCCGGCCCGATCTCCTGATCGCCGACGAACCGACCACGGCGCTCGATGTGACCGTGCAGGCTGAAGTGCTTTCCCTGCTCAAGGAGTTGCAGCGGGAAACCGGCATGGCTGTGCTCATCATCACCCACGATCTCGGTGTCGTCGCCGAAATCGCCGACCGGGTGGTGGTGATGGAAAAGGGCGTTCTGGTTGAGGCCGGCACGGTTCGTGAGGTCTATCGTAATCCGCAGCACCCCTATACCCGCAAGCTCATCAGCGCCGCACCCGGCAGAGGCGAAATGCACGAGCCGCAGGCGGCGGGCGAAGCGCTGCTCAGCGTGCGCGACGTGCGCAAGCGTTACGGCGCCTTCGAGGCGCTGAAGGGTGTTTCCTTCGATCTCATGGCCGGGGAAACCATTGCCGTTGTCGGCGAAAGCGGCTCCGGCAAATCGACGCTCGCGCGCATTCTCCTTCGGCTCGACGAGCCGGATGCGGGCAGCGCCTCGTGGAAAGGTCGCGATCTCTTCAAGCTTTCGCCTGCGGAACTCTTTGCGCTCCGGCGTGATCTGCAGATGGTGTTTCAGGACCCCACCCAGTCGCTCAATCCCCGAATGACGGTGTTCCAGCTTATTTCCGAAGCCTGGGTCATCCATCCCGATATATTGCCCAAAGCGAAATGGCGCGAACGGGTCGCGGAATTGCTGCATCAGGTCGGCCTTTCGCCGGAACATATGCGCCGCTATCCGCATCAGTTCTCCGGCGGCCAGCGGCAGAGGATTGCCATTGCCCGTGCGCTGGCGCTGGAGCCGAAGCTCATCATCTGCGACGAGGCGGTCTCGGCGCTCGACGTTTCGGTTCAGGCGCAGGTTATTGCGCTTCTGGACAAGCTTCGCCGCGAGATGGGCCTTTCTTTCATCTTCATCGCTCATGACCTGCCCGTGGTCCGGGATTTTGCCGATCACGTCATGGTCATGCAGCGGGGAGAGGTGGTGGAGTTCGGCACGGTTCGGCAGGTTTTCGAGGCGCCGCGCGAGGCCTATACGCGTGCGCTCCTTTCGGCCAGCCTCGATCCGGACCCCGATATGCAGTCCACGCATCGACCGGCCGATGCCGGCCACACTATTGGAAATCCAAGCGGAGTTCTTTCATGACCAAACAAGCCTTCGTCGCGCTCGTCACCTGTTTCAACGAAGACGAAACCATCAATTACGAGGCGACACGCGCGCAGGTGCGCCGCCAGGTGGCGGCCGGCAACAACATCATGTGCGCCGGTACCAATGGCGATTTCACCGCGCTGACGCATGAGGAGAAGATCCGGCTGACCGAAGAGGTGGTGGACGAAGTAGCAGGCCGCGCCCGGGTTATTGTCAATGCCGGCATGCCCGCCACTTACGAAACCCTGCAGCTCGCCGAGGCCTTCGACCGCATCGGCGTCGACGGTATCGCCGTCATCACACCCTTCTTCATCGCCTGTACGCAGGACGGGCTGATCCGCCATTTTTCGACGGTGGCCGACGCCGTTGAAACGCCGATCTATCTCTACGACATTCCCGCCCGAACCCAAAACCACATAGAGCCGGAAACCGCCCGCAAACTCGCGGCCCATGGCAATATCGCCGGTATCAAGGATTCCGGCGGTGCACAGCAGACGCTGGAGGCCTATCTTCAGGTGGCAAAGGAGATGCCCGGTTTCGAGGTCTATTCCGGCCCGGACCACCTCGTTCTCTGGTCGTTGCAGAACGGTGCCGCAGGCTGCATTTCCGGCCTCGGCAACGCATTGCCGGATGTGCTCGCCGGCATTCTCAGTGCTTTCAACGCCGGTGACATCGCTGAGGCCGAACGCCAGCAGGCAATCTACGCGGACTTCCGCACTGATCTCTACGCACTCGGTTTCGCACCGGCCATGGTCAAACGCTCGCTTTATCTTCAGGACTCTTCTGTCGGTGCCAGCCGCCAACCGGCCCTTCTGCCGGATAAAGAGCAGGATGACAGAATCGTGGAAATCTTGCGGCGTTATCAACGGCTCTAACGCCGCTGCCGAATATGACGCGCACCGTCGCGGTTCGTGCGCGTCACGTCAAAATATCCGCCAAAAACAGCCAGAAGCCGAAGCATTTCCCCAGCCTCATCCATGACGAATAATTTGTGACACAAACACGAAATTTCCCTTGTCAGTCACGCCATTGATGTTTAAGAGGAGCGCGCAACGCAAGCGTTCGCGCATGCGGAGAGGTGGCAGAGTGGTCGAATGCACCGCACTCGAAATGCGGCATACCTGCAAGGGTATCGTGGGTTCGAATCCCACCCTCTCCGCCATAAATCAAAAAAGCCATTGAAAACGCTCAAGACATTGAGTTTTAAGGGATTTGCAACCGTCGCTTTGGTACACAAAGGCGGTCCACATGGTCCTGAGAATGTCACGCCCCACAAAGCACCCCACTACAGGTATTTATCAATTCCGAAAGCGCGTTCCGGAACATCTGATTCCCCTTGTCGGAAAGAAAGAGGAAAAGGTAAGCCTCGGCACACGCGATCCCCGAGAGGCCAAAATTGCGCATGCACGGATACTTGGGGAAACTGAGGCGCGATGGCGGCAACTATCTGTCGGCCAAATTTCCCTTTCCCAGAAGCAAGCGGTCGCCATGTCCGGGGAAATCTATCGAGCGATGATCGCCGAAAATGAGGATGATCCAGGAGCGCCTCACCTTCGAGAGGCATCGCTGATTGCCGATCATCTGCATCTTCGCCCGGAGAAAGTGAAGGTCTTCCAGTTGACCAAGGACGACGCGCTTTTCGAGCGAGTCATGGAAACATACAAGGTTCGCCGCAATGACCGAGCGATCAATGACTATCTTAATCGTCACGGCTAACCATGATCAACTACTGAGGTTGAAACCCTTCCATTTTTACACCAAGTTCAGAGCACGAACGATCTGCCCCGGTGTGTGAGAGCACCAATGGGGATCGGAAGGTTGTCCGTCGTAGAGCCAACTCGGGACTCAACACGCTCTCAGTGTTCCCGTTAAGAGCCAACTAGGCCACCCCCCAAACATTGTTGCAAACACGATCTAGGAAGGGCTCTCTGATGGAGTCACTGAACACTGTGGCCGATGTAGTTGGCACCATGGGCCACCACGCTGCGCCAACCTCTCACCCCGTATCAGGGAGCGACCAAACGGTCGTAACTTCCCAGGTACGCCTCGAAACCCCCGATCCCGATGAAGCGGTTACCGAGGTCCAGCAAGGCTCCTTGCAGCGGACAAAGGACGAATCCATCAAACTGTGGGAAATGGCGGACTATTACCGCGCCGACGTTAAAGCTGGTCGCCGCCGGAAAACGCGGAGAAAGCCGCGCATTCCGGACACAATCCTAGATGCCATCCGCAATAAGGAGCTAGACATCAACCGTGCAATCTCGATGCTCGGCGTTTCCCGGGCGCATTTGCACACAGCGCTCAAACGCAGGGCACCAAGTGATGAAAACGCTAACTCTGGTTTGGCTCTGCATTCGCCACAAGCGAATGAAACTCCGTCCAGCATGACTTCGAACGAAATTCCCAAAGGATCAAATAAAATGAAAGCCGTGCAGACCAGCAATGGCAGCGATCTTCGCGGCCGTCGCGGACCCGAGGCTGAGAAGATCGTCCGCGAAGCTGTGGCTAACTACTATCACGAACACAATGAGCTTCCCACGAGGAACTATCTGAAAATGCATCACCAGATCGGGCATGTCACGGCGGCGAAGTATTGGCCGAAATTGGAGGACCTCGGCATCACGACATCCAAAATGACGGTTTCAACAGCTTCTCATGAAGCTGTGCGCGACGGGCAGTCTACCCCCGACCCAGAACTCGTTCGAATGGTCTCTGAGCTGGTCTTCGGTGACGAACTTGTCGCTGGTACCTATCTGGACGAACGCGGTGATGTGTTGTGCGATCACGTTGAGCATGGTGACAGTGGATATCGTCTCTTTATTCGGGCTTGGAGAAAGCGAGAAGCCGACGTTGCACGTATCATTACTCTTGCTCAAGAACTACGGACGGCTTTGTAAAAATAGTTCCTAAATCGGGCGGAGATGTCACGTAGGTATACGTGACATCTCCGCCGGAATGCTCACGAACGAAGCTTGTCCAGCCACGTCCGCAATGTCCTTCTGTCGGCTGCCTCAACTGGATAGTTTCGAGCGGTGCGTACGGCCTCCGCGCCGGGGGACAGTGTTGACGTCGTGACAATCAGACCCGTTTCCGCATTCTCGTCGAGAACATCCGCATAGACCGCCTTAACCAGCGTTTTATCGATCTTTGCTTTCTGACGCTTACATTGCACCAAGATCATGGGCGGGCGTTCTGAGGAAGCATCGACAGGGTAGATTCGCAAGTCAACTCCTCCATCATTGCTACCCGGTCCCAGATGAACGCGAAAACCTTCACGTTCAAAAAACTCAGCGGTCAAGCCTTCAAATTTGCGCCAGTGCATTTGGTCGATCTTTTCGAAGTTCTGACTGAGGTAGTCGATATAGCGTTGGTCGAAGAACTTGCTGTGCTGCGTCTCCAGTCCAGCATTTTGAAACAACCCGTCTAGTTCCACGGTATCACGCCAATCGATGCTGCGTATCGAACCCCAAGCACTGCGGTGAAGGTCGCGCTGATAGCCAACGATAAACTCCATTGCCATCGTAGCGCCGTCGTTGCCGTGACGCTCGAACAATTCAAGCATAACCGGCGTCGGATCGATGAGGCCGCCATCTGCTTGCGTGTGTGCCAATTTAAGAAACCTTGTAAAGGTTTCCATCAGATCATCATAGATCGCCTTTTGTTGCGTGTTCTTCCGATACTTGTGGAACATCTCGATAGTGATAGAAATATTGCTGTCCGAGGGCGTATTCCCAAGGCGGTAGAGAAGTGTAACCACAGCCTCCTCCAGCGAACTAGAATGAATGCGACCACCGCCTGGGCCATTCGGATCGAGGATAATGCCGACATCGCCTTCGTCGCGCATAATCTCATAGAGTTCTTCTTCAGTGAGAACTATACCAGCTTTGTATCCAGCAATTTCCGTCAAGACGTCGATGAAAAACTCACGCGATCCCCAAATTTTGCCCAATGTATTTCCCCACTGTACTGATGGCTTTGCCCGCAAGCGCCTTGAATGGAAATCAATTTAATGACGAAGGTCTTCTCTAAGCCGAGTCCGCAAAATTCCCTAAGCGTTTTGTTTTAAAGGCGGCCTCCGTCCCATCCATCGACTAAGTTGACCATTAGCAATAGACAGGATACGACTGGCCACAAGATTGGTACACACAGCGCAAAGTTGACGGCTCGAAACCCCTTGTTTTCTGGGCTTTTTGGGATGAGAGGCGAGAGTCCCACCCTCTCCGCCATTTACGAATAATTCCCATGTCGTCTCGATTAGAAGGTCTTCGAGGAGGCGGCTATCGGGGCGGCAATGCCCGCGTTTTTTGCGCCGAGGCTTCCTGCTAAGCGAATGACGCATTTTCCTGCAATGCATCCACATTTGAAAGAATAGTAGCGGTTAGCGGCGGTGATTTCAGTAGATCCCGCGAGATGTCCGGATCAGGAATGGCTGCTGTGACCAAAGCGTTTAGTCGATCGAACCAGACACCTTCGTTTGCGGAAAATAAGCTATAAATGGCCTCGTTCTTTGTTTTGCAACCAAGATTTTTATAGTTCTCAGAGCAATATTTTGCAGCGGCACACATCAAATGCCAACGCAACTTAGAGTATCTGCCATCAAATTTCTTATTGGAAATAAGCATCTTTAGGCGATAGTGAGCAAAGCAAGCGGTGTAATAGGTTTCTTCTGGTGATCCCGGCTTGAAGACGTCGTTTAACAGTTCGCCCGTCAATCGATTTGGATAACGGCTTGCCAAATCCGGGCGCATCATTGTGATCGCAGCGTAGCACCTCGCCGTCTCTCGCACGTCAAATACCCTAACAGGCACAACATTTTCCGGTGCGTATTGCCCCTTTCTGCGCTCAAAATATAAGCGGTTCGTTTCAGAAGCACCTCGAGCATTAAAATATTGCTCAAGTTTTCTCAGTACATCAAGAGTCGATATAAATTGCGCATCTTCGACTTTTGACTGTCTGTTTGTTGCTCTTACTATGTCATCGATTACAGAGGGCTCATCTGCTTCAATAAGCTTCACCATGAGGCTAACACTCGCGTCGACCTTTTCATCTAGCGAGATCAAAACGTTAGAAGTCTGGCAGCCATTGACGATTTGAAAATCGCGTATGAAGATTTCCTGGCCTGCTGGTCGTACGCTGGACGCGACGATCGTTATTCCGTTATTCATCAAGCCAAAGCGCGACTTTTTGTCTGCTTCATCAAGGGTACTGGCAATTTCAGAATTGACGTCTGCATCAACCCCAAGGAAGTCTCTAACATTTTCTTCGAAGAGTTTTTTTCTCGGTGTTCCGTCTGCGCTTTTTAAGACGGTGTCTATGAAGTTTCGGGCCTGAACTGTCGCAACATAGGCGTTGTTTATATTTGGTGCAGCAGGAAAGGGTGCGTATCCGATAGTTGGGAGCCGCGCTTCGACTGGTCCATCAGCAGAGAGCCAAAGATCGTGAATAAAGTCTCTGTGACCTTTGACATATCGCGTGTCATGGGCATAGCCCAGCTTCTTTAGTGAGTTTTCTCCTATCGAAAATGCCGCATTTATCTCAGGAGCATCCGTATCCGGTGCCGCTGTCAAAAAATAGACGTGTAGATCAGGGAGGCCATTTTTTATTCGGCCTATGTTATCGAACACAGTTTTGAACATCGATCGAAATTCTGCAAGATGCGGTGCATGTGGCTGTGCAGGTTCATCCGAGAGAAGATCAACCACGGCGGCTATAAAGGAGTCTACCTCCATCTTGCTCCAAGAGGTTGATGATTTTACCTGTGTAAACACAACCGATACAGAATACTCGCGCCTTGAGCCGTCAAATATCTCGCTTAATTCGTCAAGAGACATTACGGCACGATCGTCAAGGTAAAGAAAAGCTCCGTCGATGCCCGGATCAGCGCCATCGTAGACAAGATCAGAAATTTCAACACTATCGCCAGTATATTTTGAGAAAATGCAATAATTTGCAAATGCTTCGAAATTCTTGCTGTCCGAATATGGCGCGCCGAAGTTCTGACAAAAGGTGTTGAAATATGATTTTGTTACCAAATGCAGAGTGCAGTGTCCTCATTGCGCAACGATTCAATTTAAGTTTATGCAGCATATGATTTTAGCGCAAGGGTTGTAAATATCGGGAGTGAGTAAAAATCTTGCCGTTTTGCGGGGAATCGCGTTGTCCCCGGAAGACAGAATGGACGTAACAAAGGCTATTTGCGGCTTGATATTAGAACCTACACTTGGCGAGAAACGCCCTGCTGGCCGCCAGATCATCCAGAATGCCGCCGGCATTGCGCGGATCGCGCTCCTGTTCGATGGTGATATAGCCGCCATAGCCGAGTTCCGTCAAAAGGCTGCGGATGGCCGGATAATCGATTGAGCCGCGACCGATCGGGCACATGACGCCTTTGGCGCAGGCGTCGAAGAAGCGGATACGTTCTCCCATAACCGCATCAAAAACCGTGGCGTCGATATCCTTGAAATGAATATAGTCGACACGATCCCAATAGCGGCGAAGCGTGGCGACGGGATCCATGCCGGAATAGGCCATATGGCCGGTATCGAGGCAGAGGCCGGCCAGATCTGCGGGAATGTCCTCAACGATCTGCTGCAACTCATCGGCAAATTCGATGTAGCCGCCGGCATGGGGATGGATGGTGGCGCGCACGCCGTATTTTTCACGGGCGAGCGTTGCGATGGCGCGGATGTTTTCCACCATGCCGTTCCAGGCGTTTCCATCGAGGCGCGGCGCGCGGTCGGAATGGCCGGCGGCATAGTCCCGCTCGTCATGTCCCCAGTCCATCACCGTCAGATAGGGGGCGGGAAAACGCTGGCCGGCATGGGTTTCGGGTTTTGGCAGGCGGGTGATCAACGCACAGATCTCGTCGGTCTGGCGCAACAGGTTGCGGCGGTTTTCCGGTGAGACCAGATCGTCGAAGATCGTACCGGCGACGATCTTCAGGTCGCGCTCATTGAGCGCCTGTGAAACCCGCTTGAGATCGAGCGGCAGATACCCGTAGGGGCCGAGTTCCAGACCGCCGAAACCGGCGGCCTTCGCCTCGCCCAGCACCTTTTCCCAATGGGGTAGATGGGGATTTTTGACGTCGTCGACGCCCCAGCAGCAGGGAGCGGTGGTGATGGTGATCTGGTTGGTCATGGCATCCTCGTGGCGCAATTGACGCCGGGCCGCCTTCTGCGGCCCGGAGCAGGTTTCAGCGGCTGATGGTGGCTTGCAGGGCGTCGATGGAGGACTGGATGCCTGCCTCGGTGGACATGGTGAAATCTTCCATTTCGAGGCTCACCCAGCCATTGTAACCGGCCATGCGCACGACGGAGAAGAACTCCTTCCACCATTGCAGGTCGCGGCCGGCGCCTACCGCCACATAGTTCCAGCTGCGGTTGGCGACGTCAGTCACCTCCTTCAGCTCCAGCAGACCGTTCACATCCGCCAGGCCGCGTTCGATGCGGGTGTCCTTGCCATGGCAATGGTGGATTACACCGCCCAGCGCACGGGCCGACGCGATGGGATCAGCCCCCATCCACATCAGATGCGACGGATCGAGATTCATGCCCACCGTCGGGCCGACTTCGTTGCGCAGGCGGAACAGGGTTTCCGGGTTCCAGACAAGCATGGCCGAGAAATTCTCGAGCGCATATTTTTCGACGCCAGCTTCTTTCGCGAGCTTCACGAGCCCATGCCAGAGGGGGAAAGCGCGATCTTCCCACTGGTAACGGTCGCGCTCTGGCATCTCGTTCGGCCAGCTCTTGGTGTAGACGAGCCAGTTCGGCACGGTATCGCCGGGCGCCGCCTCCGGCAGGCCGGACATGGTGACGATCTTTGTCACGCCGATTTCACCGGCGAGCCGAACGGTGTCCTGCATTTCCTTCAGGTGGCGCTTGCCCATATCGCCGGGATCGAGCGGGTTGGCGGAGCAATTGAGGGCGGCGATTTCGAGGCCGCGGGCCTCGATTTCCTTGAGCTTGGATTTGAGAAGCCCCTTGTTCGCCAGAAGTTCGTCCGCCCGGAAATGCGGGCCACTGGACCATCCGCCTCCGGTCATCTCGATGCCTTCGACGCCAAGCGCGACGCATTTGTCGAGCATATCTGTGAAGGACAGGTTCGCCATGACATCAGTACAAATCGCGAGTTTCATTGTGTTGTCTTTCCGAAAAATATGGGGACGCGCGTGAGGAGGAGGACGGGAGAGTGGTCCGGCGCGCCCCCGAACTGGTTATGCGAAGTCGACCCAGGCGGCGCCGGCATCGGCCGAGCGGACGCAGTTTTCCAGCCAGCGAACGCCTTCGGTGCCGGCCGTGATGCCGGGATAATGGTGGGTTTTCAGAAAGGCCCTGTCACCGCGATTTGCTGCGTCGATCGCCTGGGCGATCCAGAGGTAGATGTTCGACCAGCTGTCACCGAGGCCTTCGGTATGCAGCGCCCCCATACGATCGATGGCGAGGCTTTCCTGTTCCAGATAAGGCATGCCGTGGTGCAGGATGCGGCCGGGTTCGCCCTGAACCTCGTAGATCAGTTGGTCGGGGTGGGAATCAGACCATTCAAGCGAGGCCTTGGAGCCAACGAAGCGGTAACGCTGCGATCCCATATTGCCGGCATTGACGGAGGAGACCCAGAGGCGGCCGCGTGCGCCATTGTCATAGTGCATCAGAACGGTGGCGTGGTCTTCCAGCGGGGCGCGGGTGGGGATGAAGGCCTTACGGTCGCAGAGCAGCCGTTCCACCTTCATATGCGGCAGCACGACTTCCGAGAGATAATAAAGATGCGTGCCGATATCGCCCAGCACGAAGGTCGGGCCGGCGGTACGGGGATTGGTGCGCCATTTGACGGCCTCGCCCGCGCCCACATCGTCACCGGCATTGAAGCCGTGGGTATATTGCAGGTCAACGATACGGATGTCGCCCAGCATTCCCTTTTTGACCATGGCCGCCATCTGGTGGACGAGTGGATGGCCGGTAAAGCCATAGGTGACGCCGACAATCAGCCCCTTCTGTTCGGCGAGCCGCGCGACCTCGTCGCATTCGGTCACGGTGAAGAATAGCGGCTTTTCGCAGATGACATGCAGCCCGGCTTCAAGGCAGGCCTTGGTGATCTCGTAGTGGGTGAAATTGGGGGTGGCGATGGAGACGACATCAACACCGTCTTCACGCGCAGTCTCGCCGGCAATCAGCGCCTTGTAATCCGCATAGCAGCGTTCCGCCGCTACGCCGAGATTGACGCCGAAGTCTCTGCCCCTTTCGGCATCGAGGTCGAAGGCGCCCGCGACGAGCTGGTAGTTGCCGTCGCGCAGGGCGCCGGTGCGGTGTTTGTAACCTACCTGTCCCGTGCGTCCGCCGCCCACCATGGCCCAGCGCAGCGGGCGTGAAATCAGTCTTTCTCCGTTGATCATGTCAATCGCCTTTCAATTTGATGTTCCGAATGGTCTGTCGCTTGAGGCAAGGCCTGCCTCGTCATCAGCGCCGGTATGCCGCGTTATTTCTTGAAATAGAGGTCGATATAGTCCTGCATCTTGGCTCGCATGAACTTGCTCGATTCATCCGCCCTGTCCTCCCAGGCGAAGACGCAGGAGGTCATGATGCCGTCGAAACCGATTTCGGAGAGCGTGCCGAAGAAGTCGTCCCACGGCACTTCGCCCTGGCCGATATTCAGATGCTGATGCACTCGCGCCTGCGTGCCGGGCGGGTTGAGAATGTAGCGAAGCCCGGAACTGGCCTTGTGGTTGAAGGTATCGCCAACATGCACATGCGCCAGCACATCCTTGGCTTCCCGCAGCATCGCCTTGGTGTCGTCACCGAAATAGAAGGTATGCGGCGCGCAATAGAGGAATTTGACGTTTTTCGAATTGACGGTGCGGATGATGTCGAGCGCCGGCTGCAGCGTCTCGCACCAGTCTTCCGGATGCGGCTCGACATGCAGGCTGATACCTTCGCGTTCGAAGATCGGCACCAGTTCTTCCATCGAGCGCCACCAGGCATCCTCGCAGGCCTCGATCATCGAGCCGGTATGGCAGCAATAACAGGAGCCCTTGTCGGGATGCGGTCCACGGCCGAATTCGGAGTTCATCGTGTCGACCTCCAGTTCGATGGCGATCTCGATGGCGCGTTTCCAGTGTTTGACCGCCGCCTGCCGTTCGGTCTCGTCATTGGAGGCCCAGCGATACATCGGCAGCAGCGAGGCGATACCGACATCGGCCTCCTTCAAAGCCTTCTTGAAGGACCTTATGCGTTCAGGAAAGACGCGCGGCGCCTTGAACCATTCGAGGAAATCGGCGCGCGGGCTGAGTTCGATCCAGTCGTAGCCGAGTTCCTTTACTTTGGCCGGGAGGGCTTCGAGGCTGCTAAAACGGTGCATGTGGGGGTCGATGGCGATTTTCATCGGTCTTGATCCTTCTCAATGTTTCAATTGGATAGCGGCGGCGGATGGTCGTCATGACCGGCCATGTAATTTTCCACCTCTGCGCTTAGATCGGCGAGCGCTTCACCACCGGCCATCAGATCAGTGATTTCCTCGCGGGATTTCTCGCCCTTGCGGAAGTTGGCGGCGACCGCGCCACGGATGAGCACGGCGAAATGGTCGCCGACTGCGATTGCGTGGGTGACCTGATGGGTGATGAAGATCACCGCGACCCCCCGCTTACGTGCTTCCAGCACGATGCGCAGAACGTGGGACGCCTGTTTCACGCCCAGCGCCGCCGTCGGCTCGTCAAGGATGAGAACACGTGCGCCAAAATGCACCGCGCGGGCGATGGCGAGCGATTGCCGTTCGCCGCCGGAGAGCCCGCCGATCAGGCGGTCGCCGTCATCGATGCGGGTGATACCGAATTCCTGCACGGCCTTGACGGCGATTTCATTGGCTTTCTTGCGGTCGTAAACCCGGAAGGGCCAGAAACCCTTGGTCGGTTCGGCGCCAACGAAGAAGGAGCGGCCGATGCTCATCAACGGAAAGGTTCCGCCGAACTGATGAACAGTGGAAATCCCCATGCGCTGTGCATCGCGCGGCCCGTCGAAATTGATCGGCTTTCCATCCATCAACAATTCGCCTGAGCTGGGCTGGTATACGCCAGCCAGCGTCTTGATCAGCGTGGATTTTCCAGCGCCATTGTCTCCCAGCAGGCAGAGCACTTCGCCCGCCCGCACCTTCAGCGAGATATCGTGCAGAACATCGATGGGGCCGAAGGATTTATTGACACTCTTAAGTTCGAGAATGGGTGTCGTCATCGTCCGTCCTCACTTCTTCTTCGGTGAATAGGTGAGCGCCATGACGCGGAAGGTGTTATTCATCAGCACCGCCAAGAGCAGCATGACGCCGATGATGAGGCTTGACCAGTTGCGGTCGAAGGCGGTGAAATAAATGCCCTGATTGACGATGGCGAAGGTGATGGTGCCGAGAAAAATGCCAATCACCGAACCGAAGCCGCCGGTCAGCAACACCCCGCCCACGACGACCGCGATGATGGAGTTGAAGATGAAGGTCATGCCCGCCGAGACTTGGGCGACATTGAACAATATGGCCTGACAGACGCCGACGAAGGAGGCGCTGACAGAGGAAAGGACGAAAAGCGTCACCGTCAACTTGTCGGTGGGAATGCCGGCGTTGCGAGCGCTCACGCGGTCGCCGCCCATGGCGAAGATCCAGTTTCCGAAGGGCGAATAATGGACATAGAAGACATAGATCGCCGTCAGCAGCAGCCACCAGATGATACTGACCTGAAAACTGCCGCCGATGAACTGTCCGAACAGGAATTTGGCGATTGGGCCGGATTGGGCCGGACTTAGCGCCACACTGGTCGTTCCAGTCAGCAGCACCGAAAAACCGAGGATCAGACCCTGCACGGCAAAGAGCGTGCCGAGCGTCACGATCAAGGATGGCACCACGGTTCTTATGACCAGAAAGCCATTGATCAGCCCGACAAGTACACCAAGGCAAAGCGCGCCGATGATGCCGAGCCAGATCGGCATGCCGTAATAACCGGAGATAATGGCGACCGTCAGCGCGCCGGCCGGGATCATTGCGCCGATGGAAATATCCAGCTCGCCGGAAATCATCAGCAACCCGACGGGAATGGCGACGATACCAAGATTGGCAGCGACATTCAGCCAGCTTGCGGCGCCGGCGGGTTTCAGAAATTCGATGCTGCCGAAGACAACAAAAAAGGCAAGAACAAAAACAAGGCCGAGAAAGGCGCCCGATTCCGGACGGCGCAAAAGGTCGCCCAACGAGAGATTTTTCACGTCGTTCACTCCACTATTAGTCAAAGGTTTCGAGGCGGTGTCCTTTGCCCGCCAGGTCCCGATCCCCGGTACGGCGGGGGTCGGGGCAGGGCGTGTCTCACCGCTCAGCGCGCACCCTTGGCGACGCCGGCAAGCGTGGCTTCGATGTTGGATTTGTCGACAATGCTCGGTCCGGTCAGCAGCGGGGCGGTCGGCAGATCGGTGCCGAAATCGATGGCCGAGGCCAGAAGCGTCACCGCCAGCAGCGATTGCAGATAGGGCTGCTGGTCAATTGCGAAACCCTGCGTTCCGTCCTTGATGCGGTCGAGGCCGGACTGGTTGAGATCGAAAGTGCCGAGCAGGGCGGTTTCGGTTTTGCCGGCCTGCATGACGCCGATGGCGGCCGAATCCGCGTCACCTGCCGAAATGGTAAGGACGCCGTCGATCTTGCCGTCCTGAAGCAGCGTGGCCTTAATCGCTTCGGCGACGGCGGTGGCATCGCCGAAGCTGGTGGCGGGAAGCGGCAGCTGCTTGCCGGTGCCGCCGGCCTTGGTGATGCCGTCAAGGACCCCTTTGCATCGTGCTTCGAGATTGGCGGCGCCAGGAACGGTGTTGACACAGATAACGTTCTTTTTGCCCTGCCTGGCGAAATATTCGCCGCCGGCCACACCGGCCAGATATTCATCGGAGCCGACATAATTGATCGCGCCAAGTTCCCTGGCCTTCTCGTGCCCCCCGGCATTCATGAGAATGACCTTGATGCCGGCATTCATGGCTTCCCGGATCGCTGGGTCCTCGCCTTCCGGAACCCAGTTCGGAATGACGAGGCCGTCGACCTTCTGACTGATGGCGGTCTGGATCAGCTGCACCACATCGGGTGCAAAGTTGTCGTAGGTTTGCAGGCGGAGATAGTTGACCTTGCCACCATTCGCCTCGACCACGAGGCGTGCGTCGTCGACACCTTTTTTGATGAGGTTCCAGAACGCATCGTCATTCTTGCCGCCGACAACGGCGATATTGGCCGCAAACGCACCGGATGCCATCACAAGCGACGCAGCGCCCGCGACCAGAAATTTCCTGAAAAATGCCATTGTTTCCTCCCTGCCCATTCTCCCAACGGGCCCTCATGATGGGATGATTTATATCTTTCATTTTCATAAGAATGGAATTTATATTTCATTTAATGTTGCATTTCGTATCATTATATGTCATTCAGGAATGATAGGATTGTGAGGCGCCATGAACCGACCGACCATCACCGATCTTGCGAAGGCCGCGGGCGTCAGCATCTCCACTGTGAACCGGCTGCTGCACGGTTCGACCGCCGTGCGACAGGATACGATCGACCAGATTCTCAAGGCGGCGGAGGAAATCGGTTTTTATGGTCTCGGCACCATCAAGGACCGTCGTCGCGAGGCTATGCCTCACCACAGGCTCGGCTTTCTGATGCAGCAATCCCACCGGCCGCTCTATCGGCTTTGGGCGGAAGGGATCATTGCCGCCGCACGCCAGCGGCCGGATAGCATTATCGAGCCGGACGTTGTTTTCGAGGACGATCTTTCGCCGGAGGCCGTCTCCGCCAATCTCCTGAAGATGGGGCAATCCTGCAGCGCAATCGCGGTGGTGACGGCCGACCACCCGCTTGTCAGCCAGGCGATCGACGAACTGCGGGGCAGGGGCGTTCCCGTGGTGACTTATGTGTCCGATCTGTCCGCGGCGAGCCGGGCGGGCTTTGTCGGGACCGATAGCTGGAAACGCGGCCGCACGGCGGCGTGGTTCCTTAGCCAGACGGTGAAGGGCGAGGGAACGGTCGTGCCGCTGATTGGCAGCAATCGTTACCAGTGTCAGGATGTTTCTGATGCGAGTTTTCGCTCCTATATGCGGGAGAACACCCCCGAACTTCAGGTCGCGGAAACGCTGCTGACCCACGAGGAGCCGGAAAATGCCTATGTCATCGTTCGGGACATGATTGCTGCCGAACACGGGCTCAGGGGGATTTATGTCAATGGCGGCGGCATATCTGGTGTTCTGCGCGCACTTCGAGAACTGCCTGTCGAGCGGCAGCGCGGCATAAAAATCATCTGTAACGATATCGGTCCGGAAACGCGCAAGGGCCTCAACGAAGGGCTGATCACCGCATCGCTGCCGCTTCCCCTCGACAGGATGCCGCAGCAGTTGATCGACGTAATGTTACGGCGCATCGAAAACGGTGGTTCGTCCTCCGTCGAACAGCGGATTGTGCCCTTCGAAATCCTGACACCCGAAAGCATCTGGACCTAGCTCGGCATGCTCACCGGAATTTGGAGGCTCATCCGGGCAAGATCGTCCACGGGCTTTCGGCAAAAGCGCACAGCATGATGACTGGACGGAGCGTCGCCTCGAGGCGGCTCCGCACCATGTCGCCAGCGCGATTGCGGAAACCGTTCTCATCGCCCACAAGACCGGCAGAGAGTAACCTCTTTCACATCCTGTTCAGCCAGATTTCTACCGCAGCAGTCAACCCGCGTCGGCGCGTATCCCTGCATGCGTGGTCTGCAGTATTTCCCGCGCAGCAGCCACCAAGTTGTTGAGCGGCCGGTCGTCACGGTAAAAGGGCACTGTCGTCCGGATACGCTGGTGGAGCGTATCGGTGCCGGGTGCACGGCCGGCTTTGTCTGGTTGCATGTCGTAAGCCTGCGCCGCGCTCATGATCTCGATCGCCAGAATGGTTTCCAGATTGCCGATAATCGAAAGTGTCTTGTCGGCAGCGGCGGTGGCATGAGTGAGTATGTCCTCCTGCAGAGCGGAGGTGATGCCGCCATCGAGGCTGGCGGGAACGGCAAGGCGGCGATTTTCTGCGGCAAGCGCTGCGGCCGTGTACTGGATGATCATGAAACCGGAACAGACACCGTCACTTTCTGCCAGAAAGGCAGGCAGCCCGCTGACAAGCGGGTTGACGAGCCGGTCGATACGGCGCTCGGAAATCGCGGCAAGTTCGGCTGCGGCCGTTGCCAGCCCATCCATGGCAAGCCCGAGTGCCGCGCCAACTGCATGGGCCTGGGAATGGACCTCGGGCGCCTGCGGCGTGCCGGTGACAACAGGATTATCCGTGACGCTCGCAAGCTCGCGGTTCACGACGTCGGCGATCTGCGCGACGCTATCCCGAACGGCGCCGTGCACCTGCGGCACGGCGCGCAGGCTGAGCGGATCCTGCGTGCGCGATCCGGCCGACCGGGCAAGAAGCGGGCTTCCGGCCAGGAGTTGGCGCAGGTTCGCGCCGACGGTCTGGATGCCGGGCGAGGCGCGTAGCGCAAGCGGCTCTGCGGCGAAGGGGTCCGCCTGTGCGCCAAGATTTTCATAGCTCATAGCAGCTGCCGCATCGGCCCAGTCGATAAGGGAAGTGGTGCGGGCAAGTGCGAGGCTGGCGAGACCGGTGGCGCAGGGTGTGCCGTTGACGAGACTCAGCCCTTCCTTTGCCTGCAGGACCATGGGTTCGAGGCCGAGCTTTTCCAGCCCTTGTCTGCCGCTGATCAATTCGCTCCCGTGGCGGGCCTGGCCCTCGCCGATCAGCAGGAGGCCTATGGCCGCGGCATGGGTGAGGTAACCCACCGACCCCTTCGAGGGAATGACGGGAAGAATATCGCCATTCAGCAGGGCCAGCAGCGCTTCAACCGTTTTGACCTGCACGCCGGAGTAACCATGCGCGAAGTTGTTGATCTGGGCAGCCATGATGGCGCGCGTTTCTTCGCGCCCGAGCGGTTCTCCGACGCCGCAGGAATGGCTGAGCAGGATGTTTCGGGAGAGGGCCTGCTGTTGCGGAATATCCACGATCACATCGCAGAGCGCACCGACACCCGTATTGATGCCATAACCGCGCACGCGTTTTTCAACGAGCGCATCGACGATGGCGCGGGCCTTGGCGATGCGCCGCCACGCCGTATCCGACAGGGAAAGCGTCGCACCCTTTGCGACGGCGGCGATCTCTTGCCAGGTAAGGGGACGATCAATGGTGACCGTATCAGCCATGCTGGGCTTCCCCCGCACCTGCGCGGCGCTCCACGAAACGGGCGACATAGTCGTTTGCGGGGCTGTTGAGGATCTGGTCCGGTGTTCCCACCTGCACCAGTTTTCCGTCCTTCAGGATCGCGATCTGCGCCCCGATGCGGAGCGCCTCGTCAAGATCGTGGGTGATGAAGACGATGGTCTTGTGCAGGTTCTTTTCGAGCTGCAGCAACTGGTCCTGCATGTCGGCGCGGATCAGCGGATCGAGCGCCGAAAAGGCCTCGTCCATCAGGATGACGTCGGTATCGGCCGCCAGCGCGCGGGCGAGACCCACGCGCTGTTTCATGCCGCCGGAAAGCTGGTGGGGAAACTTGTCCTCGTAGCCTGAAAGGCCGACAGTCTCGATCCACTTCATGCCGATGGGCCGTGCGTCGGCCTTGGTCAGCCCGCGCACGCGCTGGCCATAAACGACGTTCTGCAAGACGGTGCGGTGCGGCATCAGGCCGAAATTCTGGAACACCATGCTGACGCGCCGGTTGCGGAAATCCCGCAGCTCCTTCGCCTTGAGGGCGAGAACATTGTCGTCTCCGACGAGAATCTCGCCGCTCGTCGGCTCGATAAGACGGTTGATGTGGCGCACCAGCGTCGACTTGCCGGAGCCGGAGAGGCCCATGATCACGAAAATGCGGCCGCCCGCTATATCGAGGCTGACATTGTCGAGGCCGACGCTGCATCCCGTCTTCGCCAGGATTTCGCTCTTTTCCGCGCCCTGCTGCGCCATGGCGAGCGCAGCCTTCCAGTTGCCGCCGAAAATCTTGGACACGTTACGGATATGGATATCAGTCATTGCCCATTTCCTTCCGGCTGGATCGGCCAAAACCCTGGGTGATACGATCGAGCACGATTGCGAGAATAACGATGCCGAGACCCGCTTCGAGGCCCTTGCCGACATCAAGCGTCTGGATGCCGTTCAGCACCTGTTCGCCAAGACCGCGCGCACCGATCATCGAGGCGACGACGACCATGGAGAGCGCCATCATGATCGTCTGGTTGAGACCGGCCATGATCGTAGGTGTGGCAAGCGGCAATTCGACGCCGAAAAGGATCTGTCTCGGGCTGCCGCCAAAAGCGGTCGCCGCTTCCACCACTTCCCGGTCCACCTGCCGGATGCCGAGATCGGTCAGGCGGATCAACGGCGGCACGGCATAAACGATGGTGGCAAGTACGGCCGGAACCTTGCCGAGGCCGAACAGCATGATGGCGGGGATGAGATACACGAAGCTTGGCATGGTCTGCATCACATCGAGGATCGGCAGGGTGATACGCCGGGCCCATTCGCTTTTGGCAAGCAGGATACCCATGGGCACGCCGATGACGATGGAGATGAGGCTGGCAATCAGCATCAGCGCCAGCGTCTGCATCGTCAGATCCCAGAGGCCGAGCGCACCGACGATGAAAAGCATCACCGCCACCATGATGACGAGCGAAATCTTTTTCGCCGCGAACCAGGCGAGCACCAGGAAGACCAGAAAAATGACCCACCACGGCAGACCGCGCAGCGCCCATTCCACGAAGAGGATCGCCTGCAGGATCGTCTGTGAGATCGCCTTGAAAAGGTAGCCGTAGTTTACCACCAGCGAGCGCACGATCTCATTGATCGGGCCGCGGATGGAAATATGGAAAACTTCAGGAAACATTGGTGTCGTCCTCGCGCCTGCCGACCCCATTTCCGGGAGCCGGCCCCTGTCCTGACGGGAAAATGCGCGCCGGAAGTCCGGCGCGCCTGCGATGTTTACTTAACGGCGGCTTCGATACGCGCCTTGGCATCCGCAGAAACCCAGCTGCTCCAGATATCGGCCTTGGTCTGAAGGAAGGTCTTGGCGGCGGCTGTCGCATCGACCTGCTTGTCCGTCATGTAGGCGAGGCTGGCGTTGATTTCCGTCAGCGGGAAGGTCGCTTTTTCAAGGATCGCGATGATCTCAGGCGCTTCCTTGGCAAAGGTGCTGTTCACGCCATAGGCCACCTCGACGGAGGGGAAGGCGCAACCGGCGTCGCGCTTTCCATCCGCGCTTGTCAGTTCCTTCCAGCAGGCGTCGCTATAGGCCGGCTCCTGCAGCTGGACGAGCTTGTATTTGCCCATGATTGCCGTGGGGCTCCAGTAGTAGAACAGCATCGGCTCGCCCTGGAGATAAGCGGCGGCAATTGCGGCGTCGAGCGCAGTGCCGGTGCCGGGGCGGAAGTTCACATAGTTTGCTTCCAGCTTGTATGCCTGCAGCTTGGCGGTGTTGACGCCTTCGCAGGTCCAGCCCGACGGGCAATTGAGGAAGCGGCCCTTGGTAGGCTCTTCCGGGTCCTTGAACAATTCGACGATCTTCGGATCGGAAAGCTGGTCGACGCTCTTCAGGTCCGGAGCCTTGGCTTCGATGCCTTTTGCGGGGTCGCCCTTGATCAGATATTCCGGCACGAACCAGCCTTCGGCGGCGCCGACGAAGGTCTTGCCAACTGACGTGACCTGGCCTGCTTCCGCAGCCTTGTTCCAGACGTCGGAGCGGCCGATCCATTCTTCAGCGAAGATCTGCACGTCATTATTGGCGGTTGCCCGTTCCAGCGTCACGGAGTTGCCGGGAATGGAATCGACCTTGCAATCATAGCCCTTGGAAAGGATTTCCTTCATGACTTCGGTGATGAAAGCGCCGCTTTCCCAGTCGATGCCGGCGAAGGTGATGGTCTTTCCTGCGCTGCAATAGCCCTCCGCCTTGGCCGCGCCTGCGGACGCTCCCACGATGAGCGCGGTGGTGGCCAGCGCGATTTTCAGTTTTGAATTCAGCATTGCATTCCCCTTTTGGTTTGATGATTGGCAATTTGCTGGCATGCGTGAGACGGGCGTGCCCTGGGCAGGTGTTTGCCCCTGAGCCCGGCGGTCATTGGTGCATTTCATATCCCGTCGAAATCGGCGGCCGGGCGCTCATCGAATCAATATGGAATTCGATGTCCACCTCGAAGCGGTGTGTCGGAAGTTCACTATACAACTTTGGGAAATTCGTATGGGGTGCGCGTATCGGCGACTTTGGGTCGAACGCGCCTGCGGCTGGCCGGTTCTGAAAAGGATGAGCTTTCAGCGCATATTGCCCAAGCGAGCCTTCAAATACAGCTTTAGCTCCGGCATGGCAGCTGCTGCCCTTGCGCTGAGCGGGCATTTGAATATCGCTCCGACCGTCGGCGGGAGACTTGCGGCTGCCAGAGATCGAGTCTTCGCTCGCCATTATTTTCCCCTCAAGTTGTATATGTAACTTCACATATTTGCGAAAGACAAGCAAGATAGGATGTGATAATTTTGTGCTTGCGCGGATTCTGGCTGCGTTTTGTGCAGTCGCCCGATTTTTAGGAGTTTTAATGCTGCCCGTCATCGAAAGCGAGTTTTCTGTCTCGGGCGATCGCTCCTCCCTGCCGCTGTATGAGCGGGTGAAGGAACAGATCAAGGAAAAGATCGCCAGCGGAGAGTGGTTGACGAACCACAGGATACCCTCAGAAAACGAGATGGTCGACATGCTGGGTGTCAGCCGCATGACGGCAAACCGCGCCTTGCGGGAGCTGGCAACCGAGGGGGTGATTGTTCGCGTGCAGGGGCGCGGGTCTTTCGTCGCTCCTAAAAAGCGCAGCGCCGGCATGATGGGCGTGCGCAACATCGCCGACGAGATCAAGGAGCGCGGTTCAACCCATCGGCCAAGCCTGATCCTCGCCCAGACGGAAGTTTGCGGTCCGGATCTCGCAACGGCGCTCGAGATCACCGTGGGAGCGAAAGTTTTCCACTCCATCATCGTGCACCATGAAGATGACGTGCCGATCCAGCTCGAAGATCGCTTCGTCAATGCGGAGATCGCTCCGGATTATCTGATGCAGGATTTCAATACGCTCACGCCGAATGCCTATCTGACGGCGGCGGCACCTATTTCCCGGACCGAGCAGTTCATCGAGGCGGCGTCGCCCCAGCCCTGGGAATGCAAGCTGATGGCCATCAGCCGAAACGAGCCCTGCCTTCTCGTGCGCCGCAGAACCTGGTCGTCGAGCCGTGCCGTCACGTCCGTGCGGCTGCTCTATCCCGGTTCCCGATACCGGCTTGAAAGTCAGGAATAGAGGTCTGCAGCCGCGTGCAGTGATGCCTATGCCAGCAGCCCGCGCATGATCAGTTCGAGATGAATCTTCAGAACGGCCTGCCTGTCTAAAATGCGCCGGTCGTTGAAAATCAGCCGAAACACCAATGTTCCGACCATGGGCGACATCACGACCTTGGCGAGTTCGGGGGGATTGGCCCTGAACCTTTTTTTCGCCACGCCTTCCTCGAGGATCGTATTGATGCGCTCGAAGACCGGCGCCATCAACGTGTCATGATGCTGGTCGATGAGATCGGGGAATTTTGCGCCTTCCGCAAGGATGAGGCGGAACAGTTCCCGCATTTTCTTGTTGTCGACGAGTGCGTCGAACATGAATTCCAGTAACAGGCGCAGCTCCTCGACGGGGTCGTCGGATGTATGCGCATAGGCCTTGAACGCTTCCTGGAATGGCTGGGAGGCGTGCTTGACCATTGCCTCGAAGAGCGCCTCCTTGGTTTCGAAATAGACGTAGACCGTTCCTTTCGTCACACCCACCCGTTCCGCGATGTCTTCTACCCGTGTCGCGGTAAATCCCCTTTTGGTGAATTCCTCGAATGCGGCATCGAGAATTTGCAACGGACGTTGTATCTTCTGTTCAGCACGTGTCAGTTTTGCTTTCGCCATGGCCCCGGATTCCTTTGTTTTTTCGGCGCGTGCCCTTCTGTCCGTCGCGATAGGCGGAAATGAGAGATGGTTTGCCTATAGCACCGGCGCAAAAACCGGAATGGATTTTTGTGAAGGCGCGCGCATGCTTCAATATGCCGGAACATTGCCGATGCGCCCGCAAGGATATGCCGGACGAAGTGGAATGATCATTCGGGAGGCTGGCCCGATGTTCCGGAAAGATCCCGATCGGCGGCATAAGAATTTCATTGACTATTCAGTCAGTCAAATATTATAGGATGAGGCGAAGATCAAGAGGTCACCATGAAAACCATCCTTATCGCGGCGGCGCTTGGCGGCATTTTCGCCCTGTCGTCCTGCAGCAATGAAGAGCCGCCTGCCGAAAAGCCGCTGCGCACCGTCGGCGTGGTCGCGGCTGAGAAGAAGCCCGTCGATCGCGGCAGCGTCATAACGGGTGAAGTGAGGGCAAGGGTCCAGACGGACCTGTCTTTCCGGGTCAGCGGCAAGATCACCGAGCGGCTGGTGGATGTGGGTACACGGGTCAAGACCGGGCAATTGCTTGCCCGCATGGATCCTGAAGAGCAAAAGGCCGATCTCGATGTTGCGCTCGCCAACCTGCAATCCGCAGAAGCGCAGCAGACGCAGGCGCAATTGACGTTCGACCGTCAGCAAAGCCTGTTCAGGACGCAGGTGACCTCGCGTTCAGCGGTCGACAAGGCCCAGGAAACCCTGCTGACGACGCAGGGCGCGGTGAGATCGGCGCAGGCGCAGCTCGACACGGCACGGGATGCCTTGTCCTACACTGAACTCAGGGCCGATGCGGACGGCGTGATCACGGCGCGCAACGTCGAAGTCGGCCAGGTGGCGCAGGCCGCCCAGCTTATCTTCACGCTGGCGCATGACGGACCGCGCGATGCGGTCTTCGATGTCTATGAATCCCTGTTTCTCGAGCGCGACATCGACAATCTCGTCAATGTCAGCCTCCTGTCGGATCCCACCCGCAGCGTTGCGGCGCCAGTGCGGGAGATTTCTCCGACGATCGACCCCGACAATGGAACGATCAGGGTCAAGGTGGGTCTGAACGGTGATCTGACCATGCCGCTCGGGGCGCCTGTATCCGGCCATTTCCGCTTCAAGCAGGTCGATGCGATTGAGCTTCCGTGGTCGGCGATGACGTCGCAGGACGGCTTTCCCGCCGTCTGGGTGGTCGATCCGCAATCCTCGGAAATCGCCATGCGGCGCGTCGAGGTCGCTGACTACGAGACCGGTCAATTCGTCATCGCGCAAGGACTTAATCCCGGCGATCTCGTTGTCACCGTCGGGACCAAATTTCTCCGCACCGGTGAAAAAGTCGCCTATGAAAAGGGGCAGGCACAATAATGTCCAGTATATACAGAAGCTTGTTTTTGTTGGCTGTGGCGATTGCGGTCTCCTCCTGCGAGGAGAAGCAGGAAGCCGCCGCCGAGGCGCCGCGTCCGGTGCTTTCCGTCGTCGTGGAAGAGAAGCCCGCCGATGCGCTGCGGCTGACCGGCACGGTGGAATCGCGTATTCAGACCGATCTCGGTTTTCGTGTTCTCGGTCGGATCATCGCCCGCAATGTCGATGTGGCCGATCTGGTCAAGAAAGGCGACGTGGTCGCGTCGATCGATCCGCTGGCGCTCGAGCTTGCGGTGAAGAGTGCGCAATCCGATCTTTCCAATGCGGAAGCGCAGCTGGCCAACGCGGTCACGACGGAACAGCGTCAGCGCGTGCTGGCTGAAGCCCGCAGCGGCACGGAAGCCGCACTGGAAGAAGCCGAACAGGCAACACGCACCGCCAACGCCGCCGTCGCCAAGGCCCGCGCCAATCTGGACAAGGCCGAGGAGCAGCTGGGTTATGCGCAGCTGCATGCGGAATTTGACGGCGTGGTGACGGCAACCTCAGGCGAAATCGGTCAGGTTGTTTCGGCCGGCCAAACGGTCGTGACGATTGCCCGGCCGGAAGTGCGCGATGTGGTGGTCGATGTTCCGCAATTTGCGGCGCAGCGGCTCGAGATCGGTTCCGCCTTCGAGATCGCCCTGCAGCTTGACCCGAAAATCCGCACCACCGGCGTGGTGCGCGAGATCGCTCCGGAAGCCGAAACGGCAACGCGCACGCGCCGCACGAAGATCAGCCTGCAGGATGCGCCGCCGGCATTCAGGCTGGGTTCCGTCGTCACGGCCTCGGTGCTTGCCGCATCCGAACCGCAGATCATGCTTCCCGCATCAGCCCTGCTGAAAACAGATAGTGGGTGGGGTGTCTGGATCGTCAATGCCGACAAGGCAACGGTGACGTTGCGCCCTGTCACGATAGAAGGTGAGCCGACTGAGGGCGGCAGCGTGCGTATCACCGACGGCGTCAAGCCCGGCGAGCGCGTCGCTAGCGCCGGTGTTCACAAGCTCAAGGATGGACAGGCCATCAGGATCGATCAGGAGGTCCGTCAGTGAAGAAATTCAATCTCTCCGACTGGGCGCTCGAACACCGTTCGCTCGTCTGGTACTTCATGCTGGTCTTCGTTCTCGCCGGCGTTTTCTCCTATCTCAACCTCGGCCGTGAGGAAGATCCGAACTTCACCATCAAGACGATGGTGATCAGCGCGCAATGGCCCGGCGCTTCCGCGGAGGAAGTGGCCCGGCAGGTGACCGACCGGATCGAGAAGAAGCTCGAGGAGCTCGACAATCTCGACCATCTGCGCAGCCAGACGGTGGCTGGCCGCACCACAATCTTCGTGGAACTGGTGCCGGAAACCAAGGCACGCAATGTCGAACCGACCTGGGTGCGGGTGCGCAACATGATCGGCGACATCAAGGGGGAGTTTCCCTCCGGCGTGGTCGGCCCCTTCTTCAATGACCGTTTCGGAGATGTCTATGGCAATATCTACGCCTTCACCAGCGATGGTCTCAGCCAGCGGCAATTGCGCGACCTGGTGGAGGATGCCCGTGCAAAGGTGCTGACCGTCGACAATATCGGCAAGGTCGATGTCATCGGCGCGCAGGACGAGACGATCTATCTGGAGTTCTCCACGCGGCAGATCGCAGCCCTCGGCATCGATCAACAGTCGATCATCAAGACGCTGCAATCCCAGAACGCCGTCACGCAATCCGGCTTCGTTAATGCCGGGCCTGAGCGTGTGGCGCTGCGCGTCAGCGGCCAGTTCACCTCTGAAGACAGCCTGCGGTCCATCAATCTGCGGGTCAACAACCGGTTCTTCCCGCTGACGGAAGTGGCGACGATCAGGCGCGGTTATGTCGATCCGCCGTCATCGCTGTTCCGTTTTAACGGCCAGCCGGCTATCGGCCTTGCGATCGGCATGAAAACCGGCGCGAACCTGCTGCATTTCGGCGAGGCGCTGGATGCACAGATGAAGCGTGTGGTGGCGGATCTGCCTGTTGGTGTCGATGTGCATCGTGTGTCCGATCAGCCGGCCGTGGTCGATGAAGCGGTCTCCGGCTTCACCTCGGCGCTGTTCGAGGCGATTGCAATCGTTCTCGTCATAAGCTTCATCAGCCTTGGCCTCAGAGCTGGCATGGTGGTTGCCGTTTCCATTCCGCTCGTGCTGGCGATCACCTTCGTCTACATGGAATACACAGGCATTTCGCTGCAACGTATCTCGCTCGGCGCCCTTATCATTGCGCTCGGGCTTCTCGTCGACGATGCGATGATTGCCGTCGAGATGATGGTCGCGCGGCTCGAGGTCGGAGACGATCTCAGAAAAGCGGCGACCTATGTTTACACCTCCACCGCTTTCCCGATGCTGACGGGCACGCTGGTCACCGTGGCAGGCTTCATTCCGGTCGGTCTCAACAACTCCGCGGCGGGTGAATTCACCTTCACGCTTTTTGTGGTGATCGCCGTTTCGCTCATCGTATCGTGGATCGTCGCCGTCCTGTTCACGCCGCTTCTCGGCGTCACGATCCTGCCGAAGACGATGAAATCGCACCATGAAAAGAAGGGCCGGTTCGCCTCCGCCTTTTCCTGGCTCCTCGGGCGGGCGCTGCGCTGGCGCTGGGTGACGATCATCCTCACCATTGCCCTCTTCGGCCTTTCCGTCGGCGGCATGAGCCTCGTGCAGCAGCAGTTCTTCCCGTCATCCGACCGTGTGGAGTTGATCGTCGACTGGAACCTGCCGCAGAACAGCTCGATTGCCGAAACCAACCGGCAGATGGCGCAGTTCGAGCAGGAAATGCTGGCGAAAAATACGGATATCGACCATTGGACGACCTATGTCGGCGAAGGCGCACCGCGTTTCATCCTGTCCTTCGACGTGCAGACACCTGACGTCACCTTCGGCCAGACGGTCATCGTCACCAAGGGGCTGGATGTGCGCGACAAGGTGCGTGCCGAGCTGCAGGATTATCTGGACCGGACATTCATCGGCACCGACGCCTTCGTGAAATTGCTCGATATCGGTCCTCCCGTCGGGAAACCGGTCCAATATCGCCTGAGCGGTCCTGATATCCAGAAGGTCCGCGAACTCGGTCAGCAATTGTCCGGTATCGTCGGTGAACATCAGCTGCTCTCGAACCTCGTGATGGACTGGAACGAGCCGACGCGCGTGGTGAAGGTCGATGTCATCCAGGACAAGGCCCGGCAGCTCGGCGTCTCCTCGGAAGATATCGCCAATGCCATGAACAGCATTGTCGAGGGTTCTACCGTGACCCAGGTCAGGGACGATATTTACCTCGTCAACGTGGTGGCGCGCGCGCAACTGGCAGAGCGGGGGTCCATCGAGACGTTGCAGAACCTGCAATTGCCGGCGACGAACGGCAAGGCCGTGCCGCTCTCGGCGATTGCCAATTTCCGCTACGAACTGGAGCAGCCGACCATCTGGCGTCGTGACAGGATCCCGACAGTCACCGTCAAGGCCGCGATTATCGGCCCAACACAGCCAGCCACGATCGTGGAGCAGCTGAAGCCGAAACTCGAGGCTTTCGAGAAGACGCTTCCCGTCGGTTACAAGATGGAAGTCGGTGGCTCCGTGGAATCCAGCGCGGATTCGCAGGCTCCGATCGTTGCCGTGGTGCCCTTGATGCTGTTTGCGATGGCGACGATCCTGATGGTTCAGCTGCAAAGCTTCAGCCGGCTGTTCCTGGTCTTCGCCGTTGCGCCGACGGCCTTGATCGGCGTCGTGGTGGCGCTGCTCTTCTCCAATGCGCCGATGGGCTTTGTCGCCATTCTCGGCGTGCTGGCGCTGATCGGTATCCTGATCCGCAACTCGGTCATTCTGGTGGTGCAGATCGAGCATCTGAGAAGCGAAGGGGTCTCGGCATGGCATGCCGTCATCGAGGCGACCGAGCACCGCATGCGGCCGATCATGCTGACGGCGGCGGCCGCCACCCTTGCCCTCATCCCCATCTCCCGGGAGATATTCTGGGGTCCGATGGCCTATGCGATGATGGGCGGCATCGTGGTGGGTACGGCGCTCACGCTGCTTTTCCTCCCCGCGCTCTATGTCGCTTGGTTCCGCATTCCGCGTGAGGATGACAAGCCGGAGGGAACAGAAATCAAGGCGTGACATCGGTGCGGGGCGAGGGTACGGCGTCGTTGTCCCCTCGCTCCAACAAAAATATCCACCGTCGTTGTTCCCGCGGTCAGGATAATGTTAGGAAGGTCGGCTTAGCTGCGAGAGCGGCGGCCGTCCTTTTGCGTTTGGACGGTTGTCTGGTTTTGCGTTGATATTGCGGACATATTGAGAGTGCGGAGGGTTTAAAGATGGGCGGGTTGTCGGATTGGCTTGCGGATGGGCAGCCGATCAATCGCAAGAATGCCGCAGAAGCGGTGTTCGATGATATCCGTTCCGCCATCACCTCGGGGCAGCTTGCGGTCGGCATCCGGCTGCCTTCGGAAGCCCATCTGGCAGCGCGATATGGCGTCAGCCGGCCGATCATTCGCGAGGCGCTGCGCTCGCTCCAGACCCTGGGGTTGACGCAGACCCGCACTGGAAGCGGCACCTATGTGATGACGCCGACGCCACCTTCCGAATTAAATTACGGCGCCTATTCCGCCCGCGATCTGATCGAGGCCCGCCCCTTCATCGAGGTGCCGGCGGCCGGTTGGGCGGCGTTGAGGCGGACCGATGCCCAGCTGGAGGTCTTGCTTGACCTCTGTGATCGGATGGAAGCCGAAGAAAGGCCGCATCCCTGGGTGCTGCTGGATGGGCAGTTTCATTGCGCCATTGCGGAAGCTTCGGACAACAGGCTGTTCGCCAAGGTGGTGGCCGATGCCCGTGAGGCCCTATCCCAGCAATCCGAGATGGTGAACCTGATGGCCGGCCGCCGCGTCGCGTCGAATTTCGAGCACCGCCGGATCGTCGAGGCGATCCGACGGGGTTCAGCGCCAGAGGCGCGGGAGGCGATGGAGCTTCACCTTGGGCAGGTGAAGCAGGTGGTGACGACGATCATTGGCGAAGATCGGCTTCGCCAGCCGTGACGGCAGGCAGGTTGGCAAGGTGTCGCGGGCTCAGCGCCTGCTGCAATTGCGCATCGGTGAGATAACCGCGCTCCAGAACCACCTGTGGCACCGTGCGGCCGCTGGCAAGCGCTTCCTTGGCTACTTCCGTTGCCGCATAATAACCGATCAGCGGGTTGAGCGCGGTGGCGAGACCGATCGATTCTTCCACACGCTGCGCCATGATGGCGGGATTGGCCACGATGCCGTCGACGCAGCGTTCCGCCAAGGTGCGGCAGGCAGCGCTGAGCTGGCTGATGCTCTGTGAAAGCGCGCGCACGATGATCGGCTCGAAGGCGTTCAGCTGCAGCTGCCCGGCTTCGGCGGCCATGGTGATGGTGATGTCGTTGCCGATCACCGCATAGGCCACCTGATTGACCACTTCGGGAATGACCGGATTGATCTTGCCCGGCATGATGCTGGAACCGGCCTGAACGGAGGGCAGGGTGATTTCGCCAATTCCGGCGCGCGGGCCGGAAGAGAGCAGCCGAAGATCGTTGCAGGTTTTCGACAGCTTGACGGCAACGCGTTTCAGCACGCCGGAGAGATGCACGAAGGCGCCGGGGTCCTGCGTGGCCTCGATCAGGTCGGCGGCCGTCACCAGCGGTCGCCCCGTCAGTTCCGCCAGATGCTGGCAGGCAAGCTCGGCATAACCGCGCGGCGCATTGAGCCCGGTGCCGATGGCGGTGGCGCCAAGGTTGATCTCGTGTAGTAGTGCCACGGATTCGATCAGGCGCGCCTGATCTTCGCCAAGCATCACCACGAAAGTACGGAACTCCTGGCCGAGCGTCATCGGCACGGCGTCCTGCAATTGCGTGCGGCCGATCTTGATGAAGCCGGCAAATTCCTGCGCCTTGCGGTCGAAAGCGTCCTTCACAACGCCCATGGAAGCCGCCAGATCATCGATCGCCTCGATCAGCCCGACATTGATTGCGGTCGGATAGGCGTCGTTGGTCGATTGGCTGAGATTGACATGATCATTCGGGTGAAGGCGGGCATAATCGCCTTTTTCGTGGCCAAGCAGTTCCAACGCGCGGTTGGCGATGACCTCATTGGCATTCATGTTGGTAGAGGTGCCGGCTCCGCCCTGAATTTCATCCACCACGAATTGCTCATGCAACGCGCCGGCGCGGATTTCGCGGCAGGCCTCGGCGATGGCTTCCATTCGTTCGGTGTCGAGCAGGCCGAGCTCGTGATTTGCGCGTGCCGCCGCCTCCTTCACATAGGCCAGTCCCCGGACGAGATAGGGGTTGTGGCCAATGGTCACCCCGGTGATCTTGAAGTTTTCCACAGCGCGCGCGGTGTGCACGCCCCAATAGACATCCGCGGGAATTTCCTTCGTTCCGAGCAAATCATGCTCCCTGCGCGTCACGCTCACTGTGTCCTCCACTGGCTTTAAGCGTTGCAAAATCTGTAAAGCTGTCTTACAGATTTGATGACCATATTCCCAAGGAGGGGGAAGGTCAATATTGCCCGGTGGCTCTTGACGAAAGCCAGTCTCTGCAATTAAGAGGGCAAAAATCTGTCATGCAGCTTTACAGCATGCGCGCATTCGCTGGCCATATTTCCAGCCTTGGGGACGACGCCAGTTCCACTTTGATTTCCGGCTTATTGCCGATTACAAGCGTTTTATCGGGAGGATAAATCCATGCATTCTGGAAAAACGGCACCCGCCGAACGTGAGGTCTTCATCGAAGAGGACCTCGGTTACCATAAGGCCTTGAAGCCGCGCCAGATCCAGATGATCGCCATCGGCGGCGCTATCGGCACGGGCCTCTTTCTGGGTGCGGGCGGGCGTCTAGCGCAGGCCGGTCCGGCGCTGGTTTTCGTTTACGCGCTCTGCGGTTTCTTTGCATTTCTGGTGCTGCGCGCGCTAGGCGAGCTTATCATGCATCGCCCGAGTTCCGGTTCCTTCGTCTCCTACGCCCGCGAGTTCTACGGCGAGAAGATGGCCTTCGCGGCCGGCTGGATGTATTGGCTGAACTGGGCGATGACCTCTGTGGCCGATGTGACCGCCGTCGCCCTCTACATGAATTTCTTCAAGCAATACGTGCCGTGGCTGGCGGGTATCGATCAGTGGGTGTTCGCGATGACGGCACTGGTCGTCGTGCTGGCGATGAACATGCTGTCGGTGAAGGTCTTCGGCGAGCTGGAATTCTGGTTCAGCCTGATCAAGGTGCTTGCGCTCGCCATTTTCCTCGTCGTTGGCGTCTATTTCGTCATTTTCGGCACGCCCATCGAAGGCCACGTTACCGGCTTCAGCCTCATTACGGATAATGGCGGCTTCTTCCCGAATGGCATTCTTCCAGCCTTCGTCATCATACAGGGCGTGGTGTTCGCCTATGCCTCGATTGAGCTGATCGGCACGGCGGCGGGCGAAACTGAAGACCCGCGCAAGGTCATGCCGCGCGCCATCCGCGCCGTGGTCCTGCGTCTCGTCGTGTTTTATGTCGGCTCGGTACTGCTGTTCACGCTGCTTTTGCCCTACACCGCTTACAAGGCCGGCGAGAGCCCGTTCGTCACCTTCTTCGGTTCCATCGGCGTTGAGGGTGCCGATGTGATCATGAACCTCGTCGTTCTGACCGCCGTGCTGTCCTCGCTCAATGCCGGTCTTTATTCCACCGGCCGCATTCTTCATTCCATGGCGGTTTCCGGCTCGGCTCCGGCAGCGCTGGCGAAGATGAACAAGAATGGCGTGCCTTATGGCGGCATTGCGGTCACGGCCGTCGTCACCGTTCTCGGCGTGGCCCTGAATGCGGTCGTTCCCTCCGCCGCTTTCGAAATCGCGCTCAACCTTTCGGCGCTCGGCATCATCTGCGCATGGGCGGTCATCGTGCTTTGCCAGCTGAAGCTCTGGCAGCTTTCCAGGCGTGGCGAGCTTGCACGTCCGGATTTCCGCATGTTCGGCGCGCCCTACACCGGCATTCTCACGCTCATCTTCCTGTTCGGCGTGCTGGTTCTGATGGCCTTCGACTATCCCGTCGGCTCCTGGACCATCGCCTCGCTGCTCCTCATCATCCCGGCGCTCGTCATTGGCTGGTATCTCTTGCGTGAGCGCATCCACCGTCTGGCGGCCGAGCGTGCCGGTGCAGGAGCGTCGCATTGAGCGGGCAGGGCGCAACGCCTCTGGTGGCGGTCATCGCCACCGGCGGCACCATCGCCAGCCGGCGTAGCGCCGATGGCGTCAGCACGCCCAGCCTTTCGGGTGAGGACCTGCTGACGCTGGTTCCGCAAATCAGCGCCCGGCTGAAGCCGGTCGATCTGATGGCGAAGGATTCCTCCAGCCTGACATTGGCAGACATGCAGCGCATCAGCGATGCGGTGGGGGCAGAGCTTGATGATCCCGCCGTTGCCGGCATCGTGGTTCTGCATGGCACCGACGCCATGGAAGAATCCTCGCTGCTCGTGCATTTGCAGCAGGCCATCACAAAGCCGGTGGTCTTCACCGGCGCGCAGTTTACGGCAGACCATAAGGACGCGGACGGGCCGGCCAATCTGGCCCGGGCCATAGAAACAGCGCTCGATCAGGCGAATGCCGGGAAGGGCGTGCTTCTCTCCTTCGGCGGCCGCTGTCTGCCTGCCTGGGGGCTTTACAAGCTGAGCGCGGACGAGGCGGACGCCTTCCGCTCGGCCCGGCCGCTGGCTGCTGCCGCAACGCTGCGGCTTGCCGCCCCGGTAACCGATCAGCGCGTCGATATCGTCGCCATTCATCCCGGCTGTGATGCCACCCATATTGATGCAAGCCTGCAGGCGGGCGCGAAAGGTATCGTTCTTGCGGCGCTTGGTTCCGGCAACGCCAATCCGCGTATCGCCGAAGCCGTGAAGCGCTGCGCCGAACGCAACGTTCCCGTCATCGTTTCCAGCCGCGTGCCCGAAGGGCGGCTCGTGGCAAGTTACGGCGGCGGCGGCGGCGGGCATGATCTTGTCGCGGCGGGCGCCGTACATTCATCCACGCTTCGTCCGGGACAGGCCCGCATTTTGCTGGCCGCGCTGCTGGCCGATAAAAGTCCGGCGGAAACCATCATGTCCGCTTTCAGCGACAGCCCGCTCTCTTAAGTAGCGGCAGCGATGTCCTCGACCGGCGGGCGTCGAAATTCCTATAGGATTCCTATTTTATTGCCTCTGTGGCCGTCTCGAACCTTTATGCGGTTCGGGTGCATTCTTCTGTGCGGGAAGGGATGGTGTTCCCTTCTCAGCCAGAAAGATTGAAAAGCGACGTCCCACATGACGGCGCTTTTCTTCCTGTCCGGCTCCTCGAATAAAAAGGAGTCCCATCGATGATGGATGTTGTTCTGATCGGTGCAGCCACGGTGTTTTTCGCCCTCTGCTTTGCCTATACGCGCGCCTGCGACCGGCTTTAGACGGGAGGCTGCGATGACATTCGACTATATCTTGAGCGGCGCCGTCACGGTCTTTATCGCCGCCTATCTCACCTATGCTCTCATTCGCCCCGAACGTTTCTGATCGGGAAACGACGGCTATTGAAAGTTCAATACCATGACCCTCAATGGATGGTTTCAGGTCCTGCTTTTCTGCGGGATCATTTTTGCGCTGGTGAAGCCGCTCGGCTTCTATATGGCGCGTGTCTTTAATGGCGAACGCACCCTGCTGTCGCCGGTTCTCGCACCCGTCGAGCGCGGCCTTTATGCCCTTGCCGGGACAAGCGAGCGCGAGGAGCAGCACTGGACGACCTATGCCTTCTCCATGCTTCTCTTCAACCTCCTCGGTTTTGCCCTGCTCTATGCCCTGATGCGTTTTCAGGCCGTGCTGCCCTATAATCCGCAGGGAATGGCGGCGGTTGGGCCGGAACTCTCCTTCAATACGGCGGTCAGCTTCGTCACCAACACCAACTGGCAGAATTATGGCGGCGAAAGCACGCTGTCCTATCTGACCCAGATGGCCGGTCTCACCGTGCAGAACTTCGTTTCCGCGGCGACAGGCATGGCAATCGCCATCGGCCTCATCCGCGCTTTTTCACGCGCCTCCGGCAAGGCGATCGGCAATTTCTGGGTGGATATGGTCCGCTCAACGCTCTACGTGCTTTTGCCCCTCTGCATCGTGCTGACCCTCATCTATGTGGGGCTCGGCGTGCCGCAGACCCTTGGCGCCTATGTGAATGCGCAGACGCTGGAAGGCGTGCAGCAGACGATTGCCGTCGGTCCCGTGGCGTCGCAGCTGGCGATCAAGATGCTGGGCACCAATGGCGGTGGTTTCTTCAACGCCAATTCCGCGCATCCCTTTGAAAACCCCGACGCCATTTCCAACATGATCCAGATGGTGTCGATCTTCGCGATCGGCGCCGCCTTCACCAATGTTTTCGGCCGCATGGTTGGCAACCAGCGCCAGGGCTGGGCGATCCTCGCCGCCATGGGCGTGCTGTTCATCGCCGGCGTCGCCGTTACCTATTGGGCGGAAGCGGCCGGAAATCCGCTGATGCACAGCTTCGGCCTTGCCGGCGGCAATATGGAAGGCAAGGAAGTCCGTTTCGGCGTGGCGCTCTCGTCGCTCTTCGCAGTCATCACCACCGCTGCGTCCTGCGGCGCGGTCAATGCCATGCATGGCAGCTTCACGGCGCTGGGCGGTCTTGTTCCCCTCATCAACATGCAGTTGGGCGAGGTGATCGTCGGCGGTGTCGGCGCGGGCTTCTACGGCATCCTGCTCTTCATCGTCATCGCCATCTTCGTGGCGGGTCTGATGGTCGGACGCACGCCGGAATATCTCGGCAAGAAGATCGAGGCCAAGGAAATGAAAATGGCGGTTCTGGCCATTCTCTGCCTGCCGCTCGCCATGCTGGCTTTCACGGCAACGGCCACCGTCCTTCCCTCGGCCGTGGCGTCGATCGGTACGGCGGGACCGCACGGCTTCTCCGAAATCCTCTATGCCTATACCTCCGCCGCCGCCAATAACGGCTCCGCTTTCGGCGGGCTGACGGGTAATACCACCTGGTACAACATCACGCTTGGCCTTGGCATGCTGATGGGTCGTTTTCTGGTGATCATTCCGGCGCTCGCCATTGCCGGTTCGCTGGTCGCCAAGAAGACCGTTCCGGCCTCAGCCGGCACCTTCCCGACGGATGGTCCGCTCTTCGTCGGCCTGCTTGCCGGCACGATCCTGATTGTCGGTGGTCTCACCTTCCTGCCAGCGCTCGCACTCGGCCCCGTTGCCGAACATCTTGTCATGGCGGCGGGCCAGCTCTTCTGAGGTGATGCCATGAATGACGAAAAGTCTCGAAGTAACCGCATCGTCTCCGCCCGCAAGGTCGCTCCCAGCAAGGGGAGCGCCACGCCCGGCGGCTGGTGCGCCTCCAATCTCATTCTTGCGATGATGGCGGCTCTGTTCGCCGCCGTCGTCGCTCTCGAAGTTATCACGGGCTGATCGACCCTTATCGGTCGCCCCGTTTCAAACGCTGGAGCCTCTTCATGAGCCAGTCCAAACAAGCGAGCATCCTTGATTCTCGCATTCTCGTGCCGGCCATTGCCGCCGCATTCAAAAAGCTCAACCCGCGCACATTGGCGCGCAACCCGGTCATGTTCGTGGTGGCGACAGTGTCGGTGCTGACGACAGTGCTGTTCATCCGCGATCTCATCACCGGTGGCGCCAATCTCGGCTTTTCCTTCCAGATCAATCTCTGGCTCTGGTTTACCGTGTTGTTCGCCAATTTCGCGGAAGCCGTCGCCGAAGGGCGCGGCAAGGCGCAGGCGGATTCGTTGCGCCGGACCCGCACGGAGACCCAGGCGAAACTGCTGACCGGCGATGACCGCAGCCAATATAAAATGGTGGCGGGCACCAGCCTGAAGGTGAACGATGTCGTTCTCGTCGAGGCGGGCGATATCATCCCCTCCGACGGTGAGGTCATCGAAGGTGTCGCCTCCGTCAACGAGGCGGCCATCACTGGCGAATCCGCCCCCGTCATCCGCGAATCCGGTGGCGACCGCTCGGCGGTCACCGGCGGCACGCAGGTGCTGTCGGACTGGATCAGGGTCCGTATCACCGCCGCTGCCGGCTCCACCTTTCTCGACCGGATGATTTCGCTCGTCGAAGGTGCTGAACGCCAGAAGACGCCGAACGAGATCGCGCTCAATATCCTGCTGGCCGGCATGACGCTGATCTTCGTTCTGGCCACAGCCACCATTCCGAGTTTCGCGGCTTATGCCGGCGGTTCGATCCCGATCATCGTGCTGGTGGCATTGTTCGTGACGCTCATCCCGACCACCATCGGTGCGCTTCTATCCGCCATCGGCATTGCCGGCATGGACAGGCTGGTGCGTTTCAATGTGCTGGCCATGTCCGGCCGCGCCGTCGAGGCTGCGGGCGACGTGGATACGCTGCTGCTCGACAAGACCGGCACCATCACCCTTGGCAACCGTCAGGCGACCGAGTTTCGTCCCGTTGCCGGCGTTTCCGAGCAGGAACTGGCCGATGCGGCGCAGCTTGCCTCCCTTGCCGACGAAACGCCGGAAGGCCGCTCGATCGTGGTTCTGGCCAAGGAAAAATACGGTATCCGCGCCCGCGACATGCAGAAACTCCATGCGAATTTCGTACCTTTCACCGCCCAGACCCGAATGAGCGGTGTCGATTTCGAAGGTGCTTCCATTCGCAAGGGCGCGGTCGACGCCGTTCTTGCCTATGTTGATGGCGGCGCTCCGCAACAGGGCAATGTGGCGCTTGCCGTCAAAACCGAAACGGACGCCACGCGCGGCATCCGGGCAATTGCGGAAGAGATCGCCAAGACCGGCGGCACGCCGCTCGCCGTTGTGCGCGATGGAAAATTGCTCGGCGTTGTGCAGCTGAAGGACATCGTCAAGGGTGGCATTCGCGAGCGTTTTGCGGAGCTTCGCCGCATGGGCATCCGCACGGTGATGATCACCGGCGACAATCCCATGACGGCCGCGGCAATAGCGGCGGAAGCAGGGGTGGATGATTTCCTCGCCCAGGCGACGCCGGAAAACAAGCTGGAGCTTATCCGCGAGGAACAGGCTAAGGGCAAGCTTGTCGCGATGTGCGGCGACGGCACCAATGACGCTCCCGCGCTGGCCCAGGCCGATGTCGGCGTTGCCATGAACACCGGCACGGTTGCGGCCCGTGAGGCCGGCAATATGGTCGATCTCGACAGCGATCCGACCAAGCTCATAGAGATCGTCGAAATCGGCAAGCAATTGCTGATGACGCGCGGTGCGCTGACGACGTTCTCCATTGCCAACGACATCGCCAAATATTTCGCCATCATCCCGGCAATGTTCCTGGCGCTCTATCCGCAGCTTGGCGTTCTGAACGTGATGGGGCTTTCGACACCCCAGAGCGCCATCCTGTCAGCCATCATCTTCAACGCGCTCATCATCATCGCGCTGATCCCCCTGTCGCTGAAGGGCGTTAAATATCGTCCGATTGGCGCCGGCGCGCTGCTGTCGCGCAATCTGGTCATCTATGGCCTCGGCGGCATCATCGTTCCCTTCATCGGCATCAAGGCCATTGACCTCGCTATTACGGCGCTCGGTCTCGCCTGAGGAGTAAAGACAATGTTTAAACAGCTTCGTCCCGCACTGGTGCTCATCCTCGCCACCACCGCCATCACCGGCCTTGCCTATCCCTTGGGCATGACAGGTCTCGCGCAGGCGATCTTCCCCTTTCAGGCAAATGGCAGCCTGGTAGAAAAAGGTGGTGCCGTGGTGGGTTCGCAATTGATCGGGCAGGCCTTCACCGGTGAGAAATATTTCCACGGAAGGCCGTCCGCTGCCGGCGATGGTTATAATGCCGCTTCGTCTTCCGGCTCCAATCTCGGGCCGACGAGCGCCAAGCTCATCGACCGGGTGAAACAGGATTACGAGGCCGCAAAAGCCGAAAATCCGGAGGCCGAGGTTCCCGCCGATCTGGTAACGGCTTCGGGCAGCGGCCTTGATCCACATGTTTCGCCTGAATCCGCCTATTTTCAGGTTCCCCGCGTGGCCAAGGCGAGGGGCATGGATGAGGCGTCCCTGCGTAGCATCATCGAGCGCCATGTCGAAGGACCGGAACTCGGCTTCATGGGAGAGCCTGTCGTGAATGTGCTGGCACTCAACATGGCCCTTGACGCAGCCGGCTCATGAATTGAAATGGCTATGGCTTGTTCGCAAGCCATAGCCTCGACCACTGGTGGGTTAAATGCCTGACGACAATCGTGATATGCCGAGCCGACCATCGCCCGATGCGCTGCTGGAAAACGCCCGGCGCGAGGCGCGGGGCCGGTTGAAGATTTTTCTGGGCGCAGCGCCCGGCGTCGGCAAGACCTATGAAATGCTGATGTCCGGCCGGGCGAAGCTGGCGGATGGTGTGGATGCCGTCATCGGCGTCGTTGAAACCCATGGCCGGCGGGAAACCGAAACGCTGGTGCAGGGTTTCGAGATCATCCACCGCCGTCGCATCGATTATCGCGGTCAGGTGCTGGAGGAGATGGATCTCGATGCCATTCTGGCCCGTCGTCCCGCTCTGGTTCTGGTCGATGAACTGGCTCACACCAATGCCACTGGCAGCCGCCATCCCAAGCGTTATATGGATGTTCAGGAGATTCTGGCGCAGGGCATTAACGTCTATACGACGCTGAATATCCAGCATGTCGAAAGCCTGAATGACATCGTTGCGCAGATCACCCGCATCCGTGTTCGTGAAACGGTGCCTGACAGCATCATCGACCGGGCCGACGATGTCGAAATCATCGATATTACTCCGGACGATCTGATCAAGCGTCTTCAGGATGGCAAGGTTTACCTGCCCCGCACCGCCCGGCGCGCCATCGAGAATTATTTTTCGCGCGGTAACCTCACGGCCCTGCGAGAGCTTGCGCTCCGGCGCACTGCCCAACGGGTGGATGAGCAATTGCTCAACCACATGCAGTCCCATGCCATTTCCGGGCCCTGGGCGGCGGGAGACAGGGTTCTGGTCTGTCTCGATCATGGCGGCAATGGTCCGGGGCTGGTGCGTTACGCCCGCCGACAGGCGGATCGCCTGCGTGCACCCTGGACGGCGCTGCATCTCGATACCCCGCGTTCGCAGCAATTATCGGAGGCGGAAAAAGACCGGCTGGCGGGCACCATGCGGCTCGCGCAGCAGCTTGGCGGCGAGACGGTGACCCTGCCGGCACTGGACCTGACCCGTGAGATCATCTCCTACGCCAATGCCAATAATTTCACCCACATCATCATCGGCCGCCCGCGAAAATCCTGGTGGCAGCGAATTTTCCAGCGTTCGCTGACGCATGATCTGATCGACCACGCGGGCGATATCAGCGTGCATGTCATTTCCGGCGACAAGAGGGAAGAAAAGCAGGGTCAAGCCGTAAAGCCCGCACCGGCGCGGTCACGCCAGTCCTTCCGGTCCTATCTCAACAGCACCCTGTTTGTTGGGCTGGCGATCGTGGTCGGCATCGTGCTCGATCAGACGCTCGATGTGCAGAACCTCGCGCTTGTTTTCCTGATGGCCGTTCTGGCGGCCGCCGTGCGCGGCGGTTTGGGCCCGGCGCTTTATGCTTCGCTGCTTGGCGCGGTCGCCTTCAACTTCTTCTTTCTGGAGCCCCGTTACACGCTGACGGTCAGTTCTCCGGACAGCCTTGTCGCTCTTTTGTTTTATTTTGGCGTGGCGCTCGTCGCCTCCAACCTCACCGTCGCGGTGCAGCGGCAGGCGGCCTCCGCGCGGGCAAGGGCACGAACGACGGAAGATTTGTATCTGTTCTCCAAGAAGCTTTCGGTGACCGGAACGCTGGACGACGTGTTGTGGGCAGCCGCTTTCCAGATGGCCTCGATGCTGAAGGTTCGGATCGTTCTGCTTCTGCCGGAAAACAATACGATAGCGGTCAAGGCGGGATATCCGCCTGATGATACGCTTGTCGATGCCGATATTGCTGCAGCCCAGTGGGCCTGGGAACACAACAAGGCTGCGGGCAGGGGCGCAGATACGCTTCCCGGCGCCAAACGTCTTTATCTGCCCTTGCGCACTGGCAGTGGCGCCGTCGGCGTGGTGGGGCTGGACGATGACCGGCTCGGCCCGCTTCTGACACCGGAGCAGCAACGGCTGTTTGACGCATTGGCGGATCAGGCGGCACTCGCCATCGAGCGGATTCAACTCGTCTCTGACGTCGACCGGGCAAGGCTTGCTGCGGAAACCGACCGGCTGCGCACCGCGCTGCTGACATCCATTTCACATGATCTCAAGACGCCGCTTGCGGCCATCCTGGGTTCGGCCGGAACACTGAAGGATTTCGGCGAGGACATCCCGCCGGATGCGCGCGGCGAACTGCTTTCGACGATCATCGAGGAATCCGAGCGGCTGAACCGGTTCATCTCCAATCTTCTCGATATGACGCGGATCGGTTCGGGCGCCATGGAGCCGAATTATGGTCTGCATTTCCTGGGCGATATGGTCGGAACCGCGCTGTCGCGCGCGGCAAAAATCGTCGTCAGGCATGAGATCGTTCTGGATATTCCATCCGACCTGCCGATGCTGAAGGTCGACCCCGTGCTTTTCGAACAGGTCCTGTTCAATCTCATCGACAATGCCGCCAAATACGCTCCCGAACATACGACCATCGAGATTCGCGGCTGGCGACATGGCAAGAATATCTTCCTGTCTGTAGCCGATGCGGGGCCGGGTATTCCACCCGATGATACCGAGCGGGTGTTTGACAGTTTCTACCGGGTGCGCAAGGCGGACCATGTGCAGGCCGGAACGGGTCTCGGACTGTCCATCTGCAAGGGGTTTATCGAGGCCATGGGCGGGTCGATCCGCGCGGAAAACAGGCCGGGTCGCACCGGTGCGCAGTTTACCGTCAGTCTGCCGGTTCCTGCCGATGCGCCTGTAATAGATCATGATTAAGGCACGATTGCCGGCGACAAGCGGCTATGCCGCTGAAGGAGATCGGGAATGACCAATTCCGCCGTTCGTATTCTGATCATCGACGACGAACCGCCGATCCGCAAGCTTTTGCGCGTGGGGCTGTCGACTCAGGGATATTCGGTGAGCGAAGCGATGAATGCGAAGGTCGCCATGGAGCTGGTCAGTGAGGACAAGCCGGATCTCGTCGTTCTCGATCTCGGCCTGCCGGACATGTCGGGGCATGATCTCTTGGCGAAATGGCGCGGCGAGGGCCTGGCGCTGCCGGTTATCATTCTCTCCAGCCGCACGGATGAGGCGGGTATCGTCAAGGCGCTGGAACTGGGGGCGGATGACTATATCACCAAGCCTTTCGGCATGAACGAACTCGTCGCCCGCATCCGTGTTGCTCTGCGCCATCGTCTGCAAAGCCAGGGGGAGAGGCCGGTGTTTCAGACCGGCGACCTCTCCGTCGATCTGGTCAGACGCATCGTCCGGGTGGAGGACCGGGAGGTGAAGCTCTCGCCGAAGGAATATGACATCCTGCGGGTTCTCGTGCAGCATGCCGGCAAGGTTCTGACCCACCGTTTCCTGCTGGAGCATGTGTGGGACGAACTGACCGACGTGCAATATTTGCGGGTTTATGTGCGCCAGCTTCGCCAGAAGATCGAAAAAATTCCGGATCAGCCCCGTTATATCCTGACGGAAACCGGTGTGGGTTATCGGCTGCAGGAGGTGTGAGGGCGTCGCGATGCGACGCCCTGATATTTCAGACGGCAGCGCAGATCGACAGGAATTCGTCCACATCGGCCTCGGTTGTCGCGAAGCTGGTGACCATGCGGATCAGCATCTCGTCCTTGCCGACTTCTTGCGGCATATCGCGCGGTTCCAGCCAATCATAGAACTTCGCACCCTTTGCCGTAGCAGCTTCGGCGGCAGCCTTCGGCAGAATAGCGAAAACCTCGTTCGCCGTGGTCGGCCAGGCAAGGCGGGCGCTGTTTAGCGAAGCGAAACCGGCGCGGAGCCGGTTGGCCATGGCATTGGCGTGGCCGGCGAGACCGAGCCACAGGTCGTCCTGCAGATAGGCCTCGAACTGTGCGGCAATGAAGCGTGATTTCGAAAAAAGCTGGGCGGTGCGTTTGCGCAGAAAGGAAAAGTCCCGGGCGAGCGAGGGATCGAAGAAGACGATTGCCTCCGCGCACCAGCAGCCGTTTTTCGTGCCGCCGAAAGACAGGACGTCGACGCCGCGTTTCCACGTCATTTCGGCGGGCGTGGTGCCGAGTGCGGAAAGCGCATTGGCGAAACGCGCGCCGTCCATGTGTAGCGGCAGGCCGTTGTCTTTTGCGATTTTGGCGATGGCGTCGATTTCATCGAGCGTATAGACGGTGCCGGCTTCGGTTGCCTGCGTCATGGTGATGGCCGCGGCGCGGCCGTGGTGCACGGCATCCTGCGGATAACGGGCAATGCGTTCGATCAGGTTTTCCGGCAGCATCTTGCCGTTCGGTCCCTCGACTGCCACCATGCGCATGCCGGAAAAGAAATCTGGCGCGCCGCACTCGTCCTCGATCACATGCGCTTCGGAATGACAGAAGGTCAGGCCGCCAGCGCGGGCAATGCTGGCCAGCGAAAGCGAATTGGCCGCCGTGCCGGTCGCGACGAAAAATACCGCGACTTCGCGTTCGAAAATCTCGTTGAAGCGTTTTTCGATGGAGAGATCGAGTTCGCTGGTGCCATAAGCTGCGGCAAAGCGTGTGGATTCCCGCGAAAGCCGTTCGTTGACGGCCGGATGGGCGCCAGCCCAATTGTCTGAAGCAAAAAACATCTCTGAAGGCTTTCCGATAGCTGAGGTTCTGTTCGGGCTGTTCGAAGCGATAACGGGAAAGTTCTAGGTCGGAACATTGAGATTGGCAAATCCGGTAATGAAAGCAACGGGTCGGGCTGCTTTGCGACAAGAAAGTTTCGCACAATAGGTCAGTATCGAAACTTCGCTGCAAAATGGGGCTTTCACTAATTGGATTCGCACCCTTGCAAAATTCGCCCGTTTCTGTCAAAATCCTCGTGAATTGAGACAGCTTTGCTGTCCTAAATTTGATCGAGCCGGGTTGAATACGGGTTTTGCGGGAAGCGAAAATTCGTGTCGAGCCGGATCTTCGCATGAAACCATGCAAGTAATTTTGCAGGAGGGACAAAAATGACGAACAAGCCGCAGGCCGACATCGCCGCCGCAACCCTGACCACAGACTGTCCCACCGCGGCTGCGGCCGCACCCGTTTCTGCGAAAGCGCGTTTCGCGGGCGGCTTGCCGGAAAGGCAGGGTCTTTACGATCCCGCCAATGAACATGATGCCTGCGGCGTCGGCTTCGTTGCCCATATGAAGGGCGTCAAGTCGCACCAGATCGTCAAGGACGGCCTGTTCATTCTCGAAAACCTGACGCATCGTGGTGCCGTCGGTGCCGACCCGCTGATGGGCGATGGTGCGGGCATTCTAGTGCAGATTCCCGATCGTTTCTTCCGCGAGGAAATGGCCGGGCAGGGCGTGACGTTGCCAAAGGCTGGCGAATATGCTGTCGGTCACATCTTCATGCCGCGCGATCCTTCCCGCATCGAGCACTACAAGAAGGTGATCGTTGACGTCATCGGTGAGGAGGAGCAGCAGTTCCTTGGCTTCCGTGATGTGCCTGTCGATAATTCCTCGCTCTCCAAGGCGCCGGATATCGCAGCGACCGAACCGCACCATGTTCAGGTCTTCATTGGTGCCGGGCGCGACGCTGCCACCAATGCTGATTTCGAGCGCAAGCTGTTCCTGATCCGCAAGGTTCTCTCCAACCGCATCTACGACGAGGGCGGCGGTAAGGAAACGCAGGATTTCTATCCCGTCTCGCTGTCCTCCTCCACCATCGTCTACAAGGGCATGTTCCTCGCCTATCAGGTTGGAGCCTATTACAAGGATCTGGCGGACCCGCGTTTCGAATCCGCGGTTGCGCTGGTGCACCAGCGTTTCTCCACCAACACCTTCCCGTCCTGGAAGCTCGCGCATCCCTATCGCATGGTCGCCCATAACGGCGAGATCAACACGCTGCGCGGCAACGTCAACTGGATGGCGGCGCGTCAGGCGTCTGTTTCGTCGGCGCTGTTCGGTGACGATATCTCCAAGCTCTGGCCGATTTCCTATGAAGGCCAGTCGGACACCGCCTGCTTCGACAACGCGCTCGAATTCCTCGTGCGCGGCGGTTACTCCATGGCCCACGCCGTGATGATGCTGATCCCGGAAGCCTGGTCGGGCAACCTGTCCATGTCGGCTGAACGCAAGGCTTTCTACGAATATCATGCCGCGCTTATGGAGCCGTGGGACGGCCCGGCCGCCGTTGCCTTCACCGACGGCAAGCAGATCGGCGCAACCCTCGACCGTAACGGTTTGCGCCCGGCGCGCTATCTCGTCACCGACGACGACCGCGTCATCATGGCATCCGAAGCCGGTACGCTGCCGGTGCCGGAGGAACGCATCATCAAGAAGTGGCGCTTGCAGCCGGGCAAGATGCTGCTGATCGACATGGAAAAGGGCTCGATCATTTCCGACGAGGATGTGAAGCACGAGCTTGCTGCCAAGCACCCCTATCGCACCTGGCTAGACCGTACCCAGCTCATTCTTGAGGATCTGAAGCCGGTGGAGCCCCGGGCGCTGCGGCGTGACGTGTCGTTGCTCGATCGCCAGCAGGCCTTCGGTTACACCAGCGAAGATACCAAGCTCCTGATGTCGCCGATGGCAACAACGGGCCAGGAAGCCATCGGCTCGATGGGTACCGATACGCCGATTTCGGCCATGTCGGACAAGTCCAAGCTGATTTACACCTATTTCAAGCAGAACTTCGCGCAGGTGACCAACCCGCCGATCGATCCGATCCGCGAAGAACTGGTGATGAGCCTCGTTTCGTTCATTGGCCCACGCCCGAACCTTCTCGATCACGAGGGTGCGGCCCGTGCCAAGCGTCTGGAAGTGCGCCAGCCGATCCTCACCAATGGCGATCTGGAAAAGATCCGCTCCATCGGCCACACCGAAGACCGTTTCGATACCAAGACGCTCGACTTTACCTATGATGTGGAGCGCGGCGCCGAAGGCATGCCTGACATGCTCGACCGCCTGTGCGAGCGGGCTGAATCCGCTGTTCGCGGTGGTTACAACATCATCGTTCTGTCCGACCGCCAGCTCGGCCCGGATCGCATTGCGATCCCCGCGCTGCTGGCGACGGCTGCCGTGCATCACCACCTGATCCGCAAGGGTCTGCGTACCTCGGTCGGCCTCGTCGTTGAAACCGGTGAACCGCGCGAAATCCATCATTTCTGTCTGCTCGCTGGCTATGGCGCGGAGGCGATCAACCCCTACCTCGCCTTCGACACGCTGCTCGACATGCACAAGCACGGCGCCTTCCCGAAGGAAGTGTCGGACGACGAAGTCGTCTATCGCTACATCAAGGCGGTGGGTAAGGGCATCCTCAAGGTCATGTCCAAGATGGGCATTTCCACCTACCAGTCCTATTGCGGCGCGCAGATTTTCGACGCCATCGGCCTGTCGTCGGAATTCGTCGAGAAGTATTTCTTCGGCACCGCCACCTCCATCGAGGGCGTGGGTCTGACCGAGATCGCCGAGGAAACCGTAACGCGCCACACGGCGGCTTTCGGCAAGGATCCGATCCTTGCCAACACGCTCGATATCGGCGGCGAATATGCCTATCGCATGCGCGGCGAAAGCCACGCCTGGACGCCGGATGCCGTCGCCTCGCTGCAACACGCCGTGCGCGGCAACAGCCAGGAGCGCTACCGTGAATTTGCCGACATGGTGAATGAGACGGCGCTGCGCATGAACACCATTCGCGGCCTGTTCAAGGTCAAATCGGCGGAAGCGCTCGGCCGCAAGCCGGTTTCCATCGACGACGTCGAACCGGCGGTCGATATCGTCAAGCGGTTCTCGACGGGCGCCATGTCCTTCGGCTCGATCAGCCGCGAGGCGCATACCACGCTTGCGATTGCGATGAACCGCATCGGCGGCAAGTCCAACACCGGCGAAGGCGGCGAAGAATCCGACCGTTACATGCCGCTTCTGAATGGCAAGCCGAACCCCGAGCGTTCCGCCATCAAGCAGATCGCATCCGGCCGCTTTGGTGTGACGACGGAATATCTCGTCAATGCCGACATGTTGCAGATCAAGGTCGCGCAGGGTGCCAAGCCAGGCGAAGGCGGCCAGCTGCCCGGCCACAAGGTGGATGCGACGGTTGCAAAGACCCGTCATTCCACGCCGGGCGTCGGCCTCATTTCGCCGCCGCCACACCACGATATCTACTCCATCGAAGATCTGGCGCAGCTGATCTACGACCTGAAGAACGTCAACCCGGAAGCAGATGTTTCTGTGAAGCTGGTGTCGGAAGTGGGCGTTGGCACGGTTGCGGCGGGTGTCGCCAAGGCGCGCGCCGACCATATCACCATCGCCGGTTTCGATGGCGGCACCGGTGCTTCGCCGCTGACGTCGCTGAAGCATGCCGGTTCGCCCTGGGAAATCGGCCTTGCCGAAACCCAGCAGACGCTGGTGCTGAACGGCCTTCGTTCGCGCATCGCGCTGCAGGTGGATGGTGGTCTGAAGACCGGCCGCGACGTCATCATCGGCGCGCTGCTTGGTGCGGATGAATTCGGCTTTGCCACCGCGCCGCTGATTGCTGCGGGCTGCATCATGATGCGCAAGTGCCATCTGAACACCTGCCCCGTCGGCGTCGCAACGCAGGATCCTGTTCTGCGCAAGCGCTTCAAGGGCACGCCGGAACACGTCATCAACTACTTCTTCTTCGTGGCTGAAGAAGTGCGCGAAATCCTCGCCTCGCTTGGCGTTACCAAACTGGACGAGATCATCGGCGCTTCCGAACTCCTCGAAAAGGATGAGATGCTGGCGCACTGGAAGGCCAAAGGTCTGGATTTCAGCCGCATCTTCCACAAGGTAGAGGCTCCCAAGGAGGCAACCTTCTGGACCGAGCGTCAGAAGCACCCGATCGACGATATTCTCGATCGCAAGCTGATCGAGAAGTCGCTACCGTCGCTGGAAAACCGCGAGCCTGTCGTTTTCGAAGTCCCGATCAAGAACGTCGACCGTTCCGCCGGTGCCATGCTGTCAGGCGCGCTTGCCAAGCGCTGGGGCCATAAGGGTCTGAAGGACGATACGATCCACGTGACGCTGCGCGGCACGGCCGGTCAGTCCTTCGGCGCGTTTCTCGCTCGCGGCATCACCTTCGATCTGGTGGGTGACGGCAACGACTATGTCGGCAAGGGTCTTTCGGGTGGCCGCATCATCGTGCGCCCGCCGGAAAACACCCGTATCGTCGCGGAAAACTCGATCATTGTCGGAAACACCGTTCTTTACGGCGCCATCACCGGCGAGTGCTATTTCCGCGGTGTTGCGGGTGAGCGCTTTGCAGTGCGCAACTCCGGCGCGGTCGCGGTTGTCGAAGGTGTCGGCGACCACGGTTGCGAATATATGACGGGCGGTATTGTCGTGGTGCTCGGCGAGACGGGCCGCAACTTCGCGGCCGGCATGTCCGGTGGCGTGGCGTACGTTCTCGACGAGAAGGGCGATTTCGCCACCCGCTGCAACATGGCCATGGTCGAGCTGGAGCCGGTTCCGGAAGAGGACGACATGCTCGAGAAGCTGCACCATCACGGTGGCGACCTCATGCACAAGGGACGCGTTGACGTATCCGAGGACATGACGCGTCACGACGAGGAGCGGCTCTACCAGCTGATTTCCAATCACTTCCACTACACCAACTCTGCACGCGCCAAGGATATACTCGACCGCTGGAGCGAGTTCCGTCCGAAATTCCGAAAGGTCATGCCGGTCGAATACCGTCGTGCGCTTGAGGAAATGGAGCGCATGCGCATGGGCGTGGCGGCGGAATAATCCGCCGCGTGAGGATACTACACCAACTGGTCTCGCTGATGATCGCGGTCGCCGTTCTCATGGTGATCTATTGGACAAGCGGCGAGACCGGATTTGAATTCATCGTATTGGGGGCGGCTTTCGGTTTCGCTTACTGGTACTGGGGCCCAACAGGCGCTCCGCTTTGATGTGAGGACATAAACGTGGGCAAGGTTACAGGTTTTCTTGAGATCGACCGGCAGGTGGGCAAGTATCAGCCCGCATCGGACCGTATCCGCCATTTCCGCGAATTCACCATTCCGATGTCGGATGCCGAGGTGCAGAAGCAGGCGGCGCGCTGCATGGATTGCGGCATTCCCTACTGTCACGGCCCGACGGGCTGTCCCGTGCATAACCAGATCCCCGACTGGAACGATCTGGTTTATAACAACAATTGGGAAGAGGCGATCCGCAACCTCCATTCCACCAACAACTTCCCGGAATTCACCGGCCGCGTCTGTCCCGCACCCTGCGAGGAGGCCTGCACGCTGAACCTCGAGGATGCGCCGGTCGCCATCAAGACCGTCGAGCAGGCGATTGCCGACAAGGCTTACGAGCTGGGCTTCATCGTTCCGAAGCCGGCGACGATCCACACCGGCAAGAAGGTTGCCATCATCGGCTCCGGTCCCTCGGGCATGGCCGCTGCGCAGCAGCTTGGCCGCGCCGGTCACGAGGTTCACGTCTATGAGCGTGAATCCAAGCCCGGCGGATTGCTGCGTTACGGTATTCCGGATTTCAAGATGGAGAAGAACTTCATCGATCGCCGTGTCGAGCAGATCAAGGGCGAAGGCGTCACCTTCCATTGCGGCGTTAATGTCGGCGTGGATGTAACGGTCGAAGCGCTTCTGGCCGATCACGATGCGGTTCTTTATTGCGGCGGTTCGGAAACCCCGCGTCCGGCCGGTATCGGCGGTGCCGATTTTAATGGCGTTTATGATGCCATGCCTTATCTCGTGCAGCAGAACCGCCGTGTCGGCCGTGAAAACATCGACAGCATCGGCTGGCCGGCCGATCCGATCCTCGCCGGCGGCAAGCATGTCGTCGTTGTTGGTGGTGGTGATACGGCCTCTGACTGCGTCGGCACGGCTTTCCGTCAGGGTGCAGTGAAAGTCACGCAGCTCGACATCCGCCCGATGCCGCCGGAAAAGGAAGACAAGCTTGCGGTATGGCCCTTCTGGGCAACGAAGATGCGCACCTCGTCCTCGCAAGCCGAAGGCGCCGTTCGCGAGTTCCAGGTTGCCACGCTGGAATTCGTCGGTGAAGACGGCGTTCTGACGGGTGTGAAGTGCTGTCAGGTGGATGATCGTCGCAAGCCGATCGCCGGCACAGAATTCATCATCAAGGCTGATCTCGCCTTCATCGCCATCGGTTTCTCCGGTCCCTTCACCGATAGCGTGCTGAAGGAAATGGAAGGTCAGCTGACGCTGAATACTGACCGCCGTGGCTCCACCAACGTGGTCGCCAACGAAACAGATTACAGGACCTCGGTCGACAAGCTGTGGGCGGCGGGTGACGTACGCCGCGGCCAGTCGCTGGTGGTCTGGGCCATCCGCGAGGGCCGTCAGGCCGCACGCGCGATCGATGAGGCGCTGATGGGGGCGACCGTTCTTCCGCGCTAAGCACCGAAGATAATACGACCGGAAAAGGCCTGTTGCGTTTGCAACAGGCCTTTTCTTTTTGGCTTCGAAAATGAGGACTTCTTCGTCAGCAATAGGGAAGGGTGATACGGAAGCAGGCGCCACCGGTGGAAGCATCGCTGATGGTAATCTCTCCGCCATGATAGCGCATGATCTCCTGCACGAGGTTGAGCCCGAGCCCGGTGCCGCGATCCTTAGGCCGCAGGCGGTGGAAGGCATCGAAAATCAGCTCCCGTTCCTCTTCGGGAATGCCATTGCCTTCGTCAGCTATCTCGATCACCCGGTTCGCCGCGACCCGCATCGTGATCGTTCCGCGATTGCCGCCATGTTCGATGGCATTCTGCACGATGTTCATCAGGGCGCGCTGCAACGAGGCGTCGTCGGCAAGGGCGAGGATCGGCTCTTCCTCCGGCTCAAAGGAGAGCGCATATCCCTGTGATATGGCGAGCGGAGCCATATCGGCGACGACCGACCTGCAAAGGCCGACAAGATCAAGCGGTACCAGAGGTGCCTTCTGCCCGCCGAGACGTTGTAGATCCAGCAATTGTTCGGCCAGCACGGCAATGCGGCTGGCATCCGCCAAAATTCTGTTTCGGGCCGGGCCGTCCAGCAGCGTTTCAACGCGGGTCTGGAGAATGGCGACGGGGGTCCGCAATTCATGGGCGGCATCGAGAATGAAACGCTTGTGCCGTTCGTAGCCGTCATCCAGCCGTTTCAGCGCGCCGTTGACGGCATGCACGAGCGGTTGCACCTCTCGTGGAATATCGCCATCCGGCAATCGATATCCACGTCTGTCGATATCTATGGTTTCCGCTGTCCGGGCAATGGCGGAAAGGGCGCGAAATTCCCTGCGGATGAGCCAGGGAATGGCGACGATCGTCACAATGGACATGAGAATGAGGACCGGCATGATCAGTATGTTTGAGAACAGCAGGACGGGGAAAGTCATGCTGAACGGGCCGCCCTTGCCGATCATGACGAATTCTCCCGCTGGGCCGGAGGCGCGACGAACGACGGCGATGCGCACCACGGCAAGATAGGAATAGGAAAGCGCTGCGTCGCGTACGTCCGAGATCCTGACGTCGCTAAGCTGTTGATCCATGTTGCTGAAGGCCTCAGGCACCTGCCCGCCCTGAACGATCTCGCCTTTTTCGCTGACGGCGACAAACCAGAAATCAGAGGTGCCGTTGCGCAGGTCGATGAACTCAGGTTTTTCCCTGAGAACCAGCCGATTATCCTTATCGCGCACGATCGCATTGGCGGTTATCTGGGCCGCCTCAGGGCTGAGCAGCGCGCTGCCCGCACCGCCACTCGACATATAGGTGATGATGGCCGCGGTAACGATGAAAAGGCTGCCGATCTGGAACAGCAGCAATTGAATGGTGAGGCGGCGTTTGAGCGATTTTCTTTTGGCCGGTTTCATAAGGTGGCCCTCAGGAGATAACCGACGCCACGAATGCCGTGGACTTCGAGACCCGCATCTGCGGCCGCCAGTTTGCGGCGCAAGCGGGAAATATGGGAATCGAGCGCATTGGACTGGATCTCATCATCGAAATTATAGACAGCGTCCTCGAGCAATGAGCGCAGCACCGTTCTGCCCTGCCGCCGCAACAGGGCTTCGAGGATCAGCAGTTCCCGTCTTGTCAGTGGAAGAAATTCACCCATGATGCGCACTTCGCGGGTTTCGAAGCAGAATTCCAGCCTGCCGAGCTTTGCTGTCATCGTGACCGCACCCGCCGGCCGGCGCATCAGGGCCCGGATGCGAGCAAGCAATTCCTCGACGGCGAACGGCTTGGCCAGATAATCGTCCGCACCGAGATTGAGGCCATTGACCCGATCCGCAAGCGAACCCTGCGCCGTCAGCACGATGACGGGCGGGGTGATGGGCAGGAGGCGCAAATCTTCTATCAGCTGGATGCCATCGCCATCAGGCAATTGCCGATCAAGCACAACGAGGTCGTGAACACCATCCATGATGGCGTGACGGGCAAGATCGAGCGTGCCGACGGTATCCACGATAATATCGAACCGGTGGAGCGCGGCGGACAGGGCTGCTGCCATTTCGCGTTCGTCTTCAACAAGCAGCAGGCGCATGAATTCATCTCGGCATTGTCCGGCGTACCTTCCGGGAAGAAGGGGCGCGGGCGAAAGGCAAAAAAAGACGGCGCCGCTGACGCTACGGACGAGCGAGGCGTCGCCGTCAAATAAATATCGCCATGCAAAAGGGGGACCGGGGGTGGTGGATGGCCAACCCCGCATTCCTGCAAAGCTGTACCTACCCTGTCATGCGCGGATTGCCTAAACATTACGCCCGCTGCGGGGCGGTCAGGCCGCTGCGAAAGTGCTTATTGTTTGGCCTGTGTGGTATCCGGCGCCACACGATAATCATCGATGCGGCCTGCCGGTGCATCGGCCATCTCGCCGCGCTTGGTCAGCCTTTCGCGCGGCGATTCCACAACGGATACGCGTGTGGGGCCGGCGGTCAAAGGGGCGTCGCCAAGCAGCTTGTCGCCGCCATCGAGATTGGGATCGGTCAGGCTGATCGGCTGGGTCCGCACCTGCCCCGCATCGATGCCAAGTGCGGGCAGGGAGGTGAGCGCCGGCAGATTGCTGCCGTCCAGTTTCACGAGGTCCGGTCCGGCGCTATCAAGGTGCCGGCGCACGAATTTTTCGACGTAAAATGCAAGCTTGCGCTTGCCGGCCTGTGTCATGCCGATGCCATCAGCCTCACGCAGACGGGCCTGCTGGCCGTTCATGTCGTAGCCGGTGATGACGAATTTTCCCGCCTCATCGACGAAACCGTCCCAGACATCCACGAATTCACCGCCATATTTTTCGACATGGCTGCGATAAAGCCGGTTGAAGCCGACGAGATCGGCCGAAAGCGATGGCGACTGGAAGGCCGGAACGCCAACCCAGAGCAGCGGCACCTTCTGGCGTCCGGCAAGGGTCAAAAGTTCGTCGATCCGCCGTTCATATTCCTTGAACCAGGCCTCCGTGCCGAATTTCTCCCTGATATCGCCGATCTGCATCTGCTGGCGATCATTCGATCCCATCATGATGACGATGGTGGCCGGATTGGTCTCGCTGATGAATTGCGGCAGGTTTTTGAACCAGTCGTAATAATCGGTGCGGACGAGGCCGGAAGAGCCGTTGGCACGCACATCGACGGTGATTGCCGGCGAGCTGGCAAAGGCATTGACCAACTCTTCCCCCATGCCGCCGGCGAGAAAATCGCCGATGACCAGAACGCGCCTTGCATTTTCAAGCTTGGCTGCCGGTTCCGGTTTTGCGGTCCGCATCTGCACCACCGAGGGCGCTTTTCTGGCGGGTTGCGGGCGGGTGACCGATCGTTCACGCGGAGCAGAGGGAAAATCCCGGCGGTTGCGGGGCTGGTATTCGCGGCCGGATCCGCCATCGCGGCCCACAGGTTTGCCAAAGAGCATTTCAAACAGGGTGCGCCGTTGCTCCTGTGCGAAGCTTTCGGAAGGAACGAGCGGCAGTGTAAGCACAGCGGAAAGAAGGACGGCGCAGAAACGCCAGCCGGTTCTTCCGTTTTTCGCCGCAGGTTTCCTACTCATGACATCAACCTTTCCGGATGCATCGACGGCGCCCATGACGCCGCCGAATTCGCCGGCACATTATCAATTGCGCAGGGCTCTCAGCAACCGCTGCGACGGCTGACCGTCGGTTTCCATACCCATGCGCGACTGGATGGCGCTGATGGCGGCTTTCGAACCGGAGCCGAAGTTCCCGTCAACCTCGCCATCATAATAGCCGAGTTCCTTCATGCGGGTCTGGAGTTCGAATTTTTCACGAATATCCAGCGTCCCGTCGGGACGCGGCCATTTCTGTTGCATGCCGCCATAACCGGCAATCTCATCCGCAAGCAGGCCGACAGCCAGCGCATAGCTGTCGGAAGCGTTGTATTTCTTGATGGTGAAGAAGTTCTTCATCACCAGGAAACCGGGGCCGTTTGCGCCACCCTGCAATTTCAGCATGGCGCGATCGGAACCGCGGGTAAAGTTCTTGCCGTTCGGACGGGTGAAGCCAAGCTTTGCCCATTCCGCAATGGTCTTCGTCTGCCCTTCATAACGGGCGCCGCCACGCGGAACGGCGGTTTCGTAACCCCAGGTGCGGCCGGGCTCCCAGCCGTTCTTGGAAAGAAGATTGGCAGCGGTTGCCAGGGCGTCGGGAACGGAATGCCAGATATCGCGCTTGCCGTTGCCATCCGCATCGACGGCATAAAGCAGGTAGCTGGTGGGGATGAACTGGGTGTGACCCATCGCGCCCGCCCAGGAACCCGTCAGCTGTTTCGGTGTCACGTCGCCCGCCTGAAGAATCTTCAGAGCGGCGATCAGTTGCGTGCGCGCGAATTTGGCGCGCTTGGGATCGGAATAGGCGAGCGTTGCCAGCGCCTGCGGAATGTTGTGCAGCCGCTCCGGTTTTTCGAGAACCGCGCCGTAATTCGATTCCATCGACCAGATGGCGAGAATGATGTGCTTGTCGACATTGAAGTTACGCTCGATCCAGTTGAGCGTCGTCGCGTGCTTCATCTTCATTTCGCGGCCGATCCGCACCGTGTACGGATTGACGCGGGAATCGAGATAATCCCAGATCTGCGTGGTGAATTCCGGCTGGAAGGTGGCCTTGCGCAGCGCATCCGGATCCGGCTCGCTGACACCGGCAAAGGCCTTCTGATAGGTCGCCTTGCTAATGCCTTCTTTCGCGGCTGTTGCATAGAACTGGTTGATCCACTGACGGAATCCCTGATCGGCGCGGGCTGAAACGGGCGCCAGCGAGATTGCCAGGCCTGCAACCACCATGCAGCCGAATTTGCGGACATCTGAAAGGATCATCTTTGTCATCGTCTGTCTTTCGTTCTCTCGAATGTCATTTCGATTGCGAAAACGCATCGGGCGTCATCATGGATAACAAAAGAACGTCAACAAATTCTTTACCATTAATAGATGGTAGCGTCACCCTTTACAAAACGTTGTTATTTTTGAAATAACAACAGCGTGCGGGGATTGTGATCAAGTTTTATCTCTCAGGAGGGATATGTGGTAGAACAGAAGAAAATTCGGAAGGCTGTATTTCCGGTCGCAGGTCTCGGTACACGTTTCCTGCCCGCCACCAAGGCGGTTCCGAAAGAAATGCTCACCGTCGTCGACAAGCCGGTCATTCAATACGTCGTTGATGAGGCGGCGGAAGCGGGCATCGAGCATTTTGTATTTGTCACCGGCCGCGGCAAGGCTGTGATTGAAGATTATTTTGATATTCAATTTGAACTCGAACAGATGCTGCGCGAGCGCAACAAGAATGCCGAGCTGACATTGCTGGCCGGCCTTCTGCCCAAGGCGGGCACGGCAAGCTTCACGCGCCAGCAGGTGCCGCTTGGTCTTGGCCATGCGGTCTGGTGCGCACGTGATATCGTCGGCGACGAGCCTTTCGCCGTGCTCTTGCCCGACATGATCATGCATTCGCAGAAAAGCTGCCTTAAGGGCATGGTCGAACTTTACGACCAGACCCAGGGCAATGTCATCGCGGTGCAGGAATGCGCCCCTGATCAGACGCATAAATATGGCATCGTCGGCGTGGGCGACGCCGTCGGCGAAGGTTTCAAGATCACTGAAATGGTCGAAAAGCCTGCCAAGGGTACGGCGCCGTCGAATTTCTACATCAACGGCCGTTATATTCTTCAGCCCGAGATTTTCGACATTCTCGAAAATCAGGAGCGTGGCGCCGGCAATGAAATCCAGCTGACGGACGGCATGCTGTCGCTTGCCAAGTCGCAACAGTTCGCCGGCTATCATTTCCGTGGCCAGACCTTCGATTGCGGCGCCAAGGATGGTTTCATTCTTGCCAATGTCGCCTTCGCGCTTGAGCGTGGCGATATTCGCCCTGCGATCGAAGCGCCGATCAAGGCTCTGATCGACGGTCTGAAATAATCGACCGAGCATATAAGGAAATCCCGGCCTTTGCGCCGGGATTTTCGTTTGTGGCCATTATCGCTTCAGGACAAGTCCTGCGCCGACGCGCAGCTCGCTGCTGTCATAAACCGGCGTCCACTGGTAGCTGACGTCCGCGGTCAGGTCGAGATAGCGGTTGAGACCCCAGGTCAGGCCGGCACCCGCGGTATATTCCACGGCATTTTCTGTGTCGGAAGAGGGGAAGGTGCGGTGCACGATCTGTCCCGTCAGGCGGGCGACAAGGTTGTTGCGCAATTCGTGGGTCAGGCCGGCATCCAGCCGGTAGGAAATCCAGCCACCCTGCGGCCCGCCGGCAAAGTCCTCTATCGTCGTGCGCAGGCCGAGATTGACATTCGTGCCGCGCTGGGGTGACCAGTTGAGTTCGCCATCCAGTGTCAATGCGCCGATCGAGGCGAGGCGATCGTCATCATATTGCTTGCGCAGATAACCGATGGCGGCCTCGCCGCGTGTCTTCTCGCCAAGATCGACTTCCGCGCCGATCTTTGCCCCATAGGCATTGGAGGAACGGGCATAGCCCGAATTGTCGAGACGCCTGTCATATTTGGTCGTCCCGGCGTTCAGTTCGAGGAAGGGGATGAGCGCCGGTGACAATTCATAGCCGATGCGTCCGCGCAGGTTGGCACCGTTCTGGTCGCGGTCGCTGAGGCTGATCGGCCGTCCGTCTATGCCTTTTGCATCCGTATAGACCGTGCGCGAGAGATCGAGCGCCGCCAGGCCGCGCAGCTTGCCGAAATCCCGCTCTATCGACGCGCTCGTGGTGAAGCGGTGTTCGCCGCCCTGTACGGCAGCGCCAGTCAGAGCGTTGGGGTCCGTCGTGTCCTCACGGCTGAATTCGTAACCGGCCTTGAGATTGGCTGTCGTTTCTTCGCCGAGATCAAGGCGCAGATCGGCCTCTATTCTTGCCCGGGGCTCTTCGCCATCCTTGTCGCTGCCGAAGTTTCTCTCCCAGGCACCGTCGCCTGTCACCGTCAAAGCGTGGCGGGACCAGTCGCTGGTGAGCGTGCCGCGTATGCCCGTCGTCAGATAGTTGCGTCTGGAAGGGCCGCCGGTATTCGTTTGTTTTTCCGTATTGATCGTCTGGCTGATCGAAGGCCGCAGCAGGAATGTACCGAGCCGGATGCCGGGCGTCTGTCCGGGCTGGGTCGCTATCCGTGGATTTTCGCCGCCGTCCATCGTCGGCTCATAGGGGTTTTCGGCGTCGGCATAGGGTTGGCCCGCGTCGTCCTGCTGTTCGTAAATCGGGTCGCCGGGATTGTTGGACGGACGCCAGAGTTGTGGTGCGGGCGCCGGCGTGGCTGTGGCCTGAGCCGTGCTTGTGTTCACCCCTCCATCCGTCGCCAGCGGGGGTGAGGTTCTTCCGTCTCCGGCAGAAGCGGCGCCCGGTAATACGGGCGTGGCCGTCGTTGCAGTCTGCGCGAAAGCACTTCCCTGCGGGCAAAAAATCGTGCAGGCGAGCAGCAGGGTTGCTGCTTTCCGCGACGTCGGCAGACGTGTGGCGGTGCCCTTCACATTCATTCCTTTTCACCCGGCGAGTTTGGCCGATGCCGGATCGAAGGCCCGCCAGGGCATCTCCTCGGACCCGATGAGTGACAGGCCGATGAAATGACATGAAGAAACCAGGGACCAGACAGGCGACGCAAGTTTTAACATCGCTTTAACAATAGGTTTTTTATGGTTAACAGTTGATAAAGATCGCCGGGATTTCAGCGTTATGGCGGGCGGCGGAAAAGCAGCGGCATCCATCACCGAAACCGACGGCTCGATTTCGTCCGCTCCGATGACTGGAGAAAAATAGTCATAAATGCAAAAAAATTCTAATATGAGAAGATTAAAACGTTTCAATTTGGCACGGAATCGCCCTATGATCTAACAGGGCTGATCTTCTATTGCTCAGCAAGCCGTATTAAATTTATTTTGTGTGACAGCGTCGTTTCATGAATCCCGTTTTGAACATCAAGCAGGTTGGCTTTTATTGTTGGGATATTACCAATGACCGTTTCTATTTAGATGAAGTATGTGCTGATCTCTTCGGGATTCCACTAAGACAGGCGATGCAGGGCATCAGCATTTTTCAGATGCTCGAAAAAGTGGACCTGGATCATCGAAACCGTGTGATCGAAACGGCGTTGATCACCCTGAAGGCCGCGAGTTTTTATAATCAGGAATATGCCGTGCGCCGTAGCGACGGCTCGGTCTCATGGGTAAGGACGCTCGGGCGATATCTGGTCGATGAGGAAAACATCCCTTTCAAGCGGCTGGGAACGATCGAGGAGATTTCTCCACCGGACCGGCGTCATTAACGACATGCCGTCGTACCGAAACCGCTGAACATTTTCGGGTGGCATCTACTAAAACTCGGTGCTTGCCGGCTGAAGAGTGGACTTATTCCGGCTGAAAGAGTAACAGTCGGCCATGATTACGCGCGCCGTCAAACTGGTCGAAGACAATGCCATCGAATCCGCCGTGCGGACGATTTCGATGGAGCGGGCTGGCCTTGCCGCCCTTGAGGACGCTCTCCAGAACGGTCTTTCCGAGCCCTTCTGCAAGGCGATCGAGACCATCGGCCAGTCGAACGGCCGCCTCATCATCACCGGGGTCGGTAAAAGCGGCCACATAGGCGCGAAGCTTGCGGCCACCTTCGCCTCCACCGGCACGCCTGCCTTTTTTGTGCATGCGGCGGAAGCCAACCATGGCGATCTCGGCATGATCGGCGGCGATGACGTGGTGCTGGCGATCTCCAAAGGCGGCGAAAGCGCGGAATTGCGCAGCATCATCAATTATTCGCGCCGTTTTTCCATTCCGCTGATCGCGCTCACCTGCTCGGAAAATTCATCGCTGGCCCAGGCTTCAGATATTGTGCTGCTGGTTCCCAATGAGCAGGAAGCCTGCCCGCTCGGACTTGCACCGACGACCTCCACATTGATGCAGCTGGCGCTGGGCGATGCCCTTGCCGTTGCGCTTCTCGAGGCGCGCAATTTCACAGCGGGCGATTTCAAGGTGTTTCATCCCGGCGGCAAGCTGGGGGCTAGCCTGACACTGGTCAGCGATATCATGCATACCGGTGATCGCGTGCCGCTGGTCAATAAGGGAACGGCCATGCCGGAAGCGGTTGGTGTTCTCTCGCGCAAGCATTTCGGCTGTGTTGGCATTCTGGATGAGGATGGCCGTCTGTGCGGCATCGTCACCGAGGGTGACATGGCGCGCAACCTGTCGCGCAACCTCGCCGAAATGACGGTCGACGACATCATGACCCGCTCGCCGAAGACCGTCAAAAAATCGGTGCTGGCAACCAGCGCACTGGCGACGCTGGAAAAATTCCACATCGGCGCGCTGATTGTCATTGATGACGACAATCGACCGATCGGGTTGGTGCATTTCCACGATCTCTTGAGGATCGGCGTGGCTTGACGCTACCGCCGATCCTGAAAACCTATCGGTCAATCGGCTCGACTGTCAGCGTGCGTCCGCGCGCAGAAGCGATCCTCACGCGTGTTCCGGCCGGCATGTCTTCGCCGTTTACCGGCCACCATGTATCGTCCAGCCTGATCCGGCCACGCCCTTCGACAATCGGTTCCTGAAGGGTCGCGGTGCGGCCGACAAGGCTTGCCTCCCGCTGATTAAGGAATGGCTCGTCGCTTGCGCCGCGGTTTCGGCCGAAATATTTACGGCCGAGCAGGGCGAAGACGACGGAGAGCGCGGCAAACAGCACCAGCTGCAATTGCCAGGCCCAGATTGCGGCATCCCATAAGAACAGCGAAAAGACGCCGATGACCAGCGCAGCAATGCCGATCCAGATCAGGAAGACGCCGGGCGCGATGAGTTCTGCGGCGAGCAGCACGAAGCCGACGATCCACCAGCTCCAGGGTCCCAGCTCAGTGGCAAGCCGTTGCAACATCGTCACTTCTCCGATGAAGAACCGAAGGGATTACCCGGGATGGTAACATTGATGCTTTGGCCGGAGGGCCGGGTCGGCGGCACGGAGCGGGATGACGTGGGGGCGGCGGGCGCGCTCGGTGCATCGCCCTTGTCGCCGAATACCTCCCGTGCAATCGTGCCGATGCCACCGAGGGAGCCGATCAGCGCTGAGGCTTCCATCGGCATCAGCACGATCTTGGAATTCTTGGCCGTGCCGATTTCGGCAAGCGCTTCGGTGTATTTCTGGGCGACGAAATAGTTGATGGCGTGGACGTTGCCGGAGGCAATGGCTTCCGACACCATGCGGGTGGCGTTGGCTTCGGCCTCGGCCAGACGTTCGCGTGCTTCGGCATCGCGGAACGCCGCTTCGCGCTGGCCTTCCGCTTCCAGAATGGCGGATTGCTTGGCGCCTTCCGCGCGAAGGATCTGGGCGTTGCGGGCGCCTTCTGCTTCCAGCACCTGCGCGCGCTTTTCGCGCTCCGCCTTCATCTGCCGCGCCATGGAATCGACGAGGTCCTTCGGCGGCGCGATATCCTTGATTTCGATACGGGTGACCTTGATGCCCCAGGGGCCTACTGCCTCATCGACCACGCGCAGCAGGCGGTCATTGATGGCGTCGCGGTTTGACAGCAGCTCGTCGAGGTCCATCGAGCCCATCACCGAGCGGATATTGGTCATGGTGAGGTTTTCGATCGCCATTTCCAGATTGGCGATCTGGTAAGCCGCCTGTGCGGCGTTCAGCACCTGATAGAAGGTGACGGCATCGGCAGAAACACTTGCATTGTCGCGGGTAATGACTTCCTGCGTCGGTATGTGGAGCACCTGCTCCATCACATTCATTTTCGAGCCGATTTTCTCGAAGAACGGCACGATGAGGTTCAGGCCCGGTTCGAGCGTGCGGGTATAACGCCCGAACCGTTCAACCGTGTAACGATGCCCCTGCGGCACGGTCTTGATGCCGGCAAACAGCACCAGAATAACCAGAACAACCGCCGCTATGACGACGATGTCGAAACCGCCCAATGCAATCATCACTTTCCCTCCAAATCAGAACTATCGGGGATTTATCCCAACAACCTTATGGCAAGATTACACCCAGCCTTGCAACTCCCGTCTTACAACCGCTTCGAGAACATTCATGCCCTCGACGCTGTCGTTGAGACACGGAATATGGGTGAATTTCTCACCGCCATTATGCAGGAATATCTCACCGGCTTCACCGGCAATTTCTTCCAGTGTTTCAAGACAATCCGAAACGAAGCCGGGATTCATGACGGCGATGCGCTTCACGCCCTCGGAAGCCAGTTTTTCCACGGTCTTGTCAGTATAAGGCTGCAACCATTCTTCCGGCCCGAAACGCGACTGGAAGGTGATCATGAAGTTCTTTTCGCTCCGCCCCAGCGCTTCCCGCAGCAGGCGGGCGGTTTTCTGGCAATGACAATAATAGGGGTCGCCCTTTTTGAAATAGGATTGCGGAATGCCGTGGAAGGAGGTGATCAGCATCTCCGGCTCCCAGTCCAGTGTCGCCAGATGATTTTTGACGGAGGCCGCGAGCGCCTCGATATAGGCGGGATCGTCATGATAGGGCGGCACGGTGCGGATGGCGGGCTGCCAGCGCAGCTTCATCAGATGCTCGAAAGCCTTGTCGTTCACGGTTGCGGTGGTCGATGCGGCATATTGCGGATAAAGCGGGAAAAGCAGGATTTTTTCGCAGCCCTGTTCCTTCAGGGCGTCGATCTTCGAGGCGATTGAGGGCTGGCCGTAGCGCATGCCCCAGTCGACCACGACGTTGGGCAGATCCTTCAACGCTTCCGCCATCAACTCGCCCTGGCTGCGTGTATAGGTGCGCAGGTAGCTTTCATTGCGCTCGTGGTTCCAGATTTCCTCATAGGCCTTGCCGACCTTCTGCGGGCGCTTGTTGAGGACGATGCCATAAAGGATCGGATACCAGTAGAGGCGCGACCACTCGATCACGCGCTTGTCGCTCAGAAACTCCGCCAGATAACGGCGCATCGGCCAATAGTCAGTGCCGTCAGGTGTGCCGAGATTGACGAGCAGGACGCCCACCTTGCCAAAAGTTACACGGGGATGGTTTGTGGGGAGAGGGGATAGTTCTGTCGCCATGAATGATACCCTGAAACTCGGACTGGTTGTATAAGGAGCGGCCCGCCGCAGATAAAGGCCGGAAACGCTCCATCTTCTGTTTATCTGCCCGAACGCAAACCGATGAGGTTTGGCCGGAATGCCCGAGCTATACGCTCTGGCCGTCATTTTGTTCATCGTGTTCTAGACGAAATTCTTCAGGATTGAACCATCGGCGGCGGCAATTTCCGGGGTGAGGGGAGGCGCAGGCTCGCCCTTGGCAAAATTTTATCCGTAGCGCTTTGTTTTTAAATAGAAAATAAGAAGCCGGCCCCGATGTGCCGGGGCCGGCGTTGTGTCTGCGGCAAATTGCCCTGTTCGTTCCCGCCCGGCTTATTGGGCCGGCAGTTCCAGCTCCTCGCCGATTTCAATATGGTTCGGCTGCTTCAGCGTGTTTGCCTTGGCAATTCTGTGCCAGAGAGCGCCGTCGCCATATTTCTCCGCTGCGATCTTCCAGAGCGAATCGCCCTTTTCGACGACGTATTTGCTGACGGCGGCAGCGGCCGCAGCAGGTGCCGGGGATGCTGGCGCGGGTGCAGCGGGTACGGTGGCCGCGGGTGCTGGAGCAGCAGCCGGGGCAGGCGCGGTTGCGGCTGGTGTCGGTGCCGCAGGCTTTGCCGGAGCGACATAACCGGCAGGCGTCACTTCGCTGATGCGGCCGTCGGTATAGGGCTTATAGGGGCTGTTGGCGGTGATATAAGCCGCAACTGCCTCTTCAAGGTTAGGGCCGAAGTCATAGGCATTGATCGCCTTGGTCGCGAAGACCTTGAAGCCATCACCGCCGGTGCGCACGTAGTTATTGGCTGCGACGATATAGGTCTTGGCGGGGTCAAGAGGCACGAAAGCATCGCCTTCCTTGACGTCGACCGAAACGATGCGGCTACCGGCCGGCTTGGAACGGTCGAAGGAATATTTCATGCCGGAAACCTGCATGAAGCGGCCCGCGACGTCATCGATCTGGCTGACGCCGTTTTCGAGCGCAGCGCGAATATCCTCGCCCTTGAGCTGGAAGGTTGCAACGGTGTTCTGGAACGGCAGAACCGTCAGCACTTCACCCATCGAGACATCGCCGCCATCGATGGAGGAACGCAGGCCGCCGCTGTTTGCAAAAGCGATGGTGACACCCTGATCCTTGACGCGGGCCAGCGTCGCATCGGCCACCAGATTGCCCATGGAGCATTCCTTCACGCGGCAAACCTTGCGGTCGCCTTCGATCGGGCCTTCCGAAGTGCCGACGACCTTGGATTTCAGCGCTTCGATCGGCGCCTTCAGCTCATCAATGCGCTTCAGCGTGGCTTCATCGGGCTTGAAGGAGGAATCGATAAGGATCGGGTCGCCCTTGCTTTCCTTCACGACGCCGCCGTCGTCGAAGACCACTTTGAGGTCGCCGAGATATTTGCTGTACTGGCCGGCCTGCACCACCGGAACCTTGTAGCCGCCGGGATTGTCGACGAGGGTCGGATAAGGGCCTTCGGCCTTCTGGTCGGTGTTGGACAGCAACGTATGGGTATGGCCGCCAACCACGACGTCGACATCAGGAATTTTGGCGATGAATTCGAGATCGCGCGGATATCCGACATGCGTCAGCGCGATGATCTTGTTGACGCCGTCCTGCTTCAGCTTCTGCACCTGTTCGCTGATTTTTGCGACATCTTCGGCGATGGTGATATTGGGACCGGGTGTTGCCAGTTCCGCCGTATCGTTGGCAACGGCGCCGACGATGCCGATTTTCTGTCCGCCGACTTCGAGCACGATGGACGGCTTGACGCGGTCGCCGATTTTCGAGGCGGCAGTGGCCACCACATTGGCGGTTACGACCGGGAACTGCACCTTGTCGAGGAAGCCGGCAAGGCCGTCTTCGCTATCGTCGAATTCATGATTGCCGACGGTCATGGCGTCGAACTTCATGGCGTTCAGCACTTCCGCTTCCACCGTGCCTTTATAGGTGGTGTAGAACAGCGATCCCTGGAAATTGTCGCCGGCATTCAGCAGCAGGACATTTTTCCCTTCCGCCTTCAGCGCGTCACGGGTCTGGTTGATTGCGGTCAGCAGGCGCGCGGCGCCGCCGAAGCATTCGTTCTTGCCTTCTTCTTCCGCCGAGCAGGTCGAGTCGAATTTGTTGATCGATTCGATACGGGAGTGAAAATCGTTGATGTGAAGAATGTTGAGCTCGTAATCGGCCAGAGCCGCTCCAGCTGAAAGCGTTATTACCGAAACGCTCAGCATGCCCAGTCCCAAAATTTTCTTCATGGTCCCTCTCTCCTGTTCAAAGCGGAAGTCCAGGCCGGCTGATCATTCTCCGACCGCGCTCATTCTTTAATCCGAAAACATCTCAGTCTTTCGAAAACCGGATGTTTCCATTTAGCGGCAGCCGCCGCAAGCGAAATTATGACAGGTGCGCAATAAAGAAAAACGCACGCCGAAGGCGTGCGTTTAAGAAGGTCATCCTATTGAAAAGGCGATATTATCAGCCCTGGCGCGTTAGCGAGAACTGGCTGTTCGTGTCGGTCGTGCAGTTCAATTGTGACGGGGAGACGAGGGCGCAGTTGACGCGTGACTGCGTGTTGCGCACCAGCGACGTCATGTTGATTTCATAAAGCGTCGGCGAAATCGTCACGTAGGTGCCGGAGGCCAGAAGCGTGTTGGTGTCTGTCGAACGCGTGGAGAAAGCGCCGTTCTGGAACGTGGATACGATGCCGTTGCGGTCGATCCAGCGACCATCGACGGCCGGGCCGCGGGAAAGCGAAGGCGCCATCGAGGTCTGCTGGGAGGGGCCCGGCGCGACGCATGAAGACACCGCGATGGCGGCTGAAAGCAAAGCAGCGCTTGTCTTGAAGTTCATGAGCCTGTTCTCCTGCGATTCGATGAAACCTTCTGTGCTTCGACCATGCCGTGAAGCGTTCTTTATTTCAAGGCAACGTTGTTCGCTCTCCCCGGTTCCTGACGTCGTTCAGGAAAGCCCCGGCGTGGCAAATATGAGACTATGCCGCGTCAGCGCACAAGGATGTTGCGGAACTGCCAGGGATCGGACGTGTCGATATTGTCGGGGAACAGTCCCGGGCGGCCGTCGAGCGGCGTCCAGTCGGTATAATGTCCCTCGACGGGACCGAGATAGGGGCGTTGCACCTCGAGGCAGCGGCGGTAATCCACCTCGTCCGCCTCGACGATGCCGGCCTGCGGATTTTCAATCGCCCAGACCATGCCGGCCAATACCGCGGAACTGACCTGCAATCCGGTGGCATTCTGGCTGGGGGCAAGCGAACGCGCCTCCTGCAGGGTGAGACGCGAACCATACCAATAAGCGTTCTTGTCATGACCATAAAGCAGGACACCAAGCTCGTCGGCGCCGTCGACAAGCTCGTCTTCACCGAGCACATGCTGGATCGGCTGAGGGTTGCCGCCATTGCCGAAGAGCTCATGCAGGGACAAAATGGCGTCGTTGCAGGGGTGGTAGGCGTAATGGCAGGTGGGCCGGTAGGTCACATCGCCATCATCGTTGCGGACGGTGAAATAGTCCGAAATCGAAATCGCTTCATTATGGGTGACGAGAAATCCATATTGCGGTCCGAGCCCCGGGCACCAGGTGCGCACCCGCGTATTGGCACCGGGCTGATCGAGATAGATCGCCGACTTGCTCCCCTTTTTCTGCTTTTTCGCGTTTTTCGGCATCCAGTTTTCATGCGTTCCCCAGCCGAGTTCGGCGGGTTGGAAACCTTCGGCGATAAAACCTTCCACGGACCATGTGTTCCAGAAAGCGCCGAAGGGCTTCGGCTCTTTCGCCCGCTGGGTATCGCGCTCGGCCACATGCACGCCCTTGACGCCAAGCTGCTTCATCAGCTTTGCCCAGCCTTCCCGGTCATGTGATTGCGGCTCCTCGATGTCGAGACCGGTATCCTTGGCGAGATTGACGAGTGCCTGCTTCACGAACCAGGACACCATGCCGGGATTGGCGCCGCAGGTGGAAACCGCGGTCGTGCCGCCGGGCCTGCGCGCTCTTTCCTTCAGCATGGTTTCGCGCAGCGAATAATTGGTTCTGGCGGCATTGTCGGCATCGGCATCGAAATAAAAACCGGGCCACGGTTCCACCACGGTGTCGATGTAAAGCATGCCGTGCTTGCGACAGATCCGCATCAGGTCGACGGAGGCGGCATCAACCGAAAGATTGACGCAGAAGCCCTGGCCCTGCACACCTTTGAGAAGCGGCTTGAGAACTTCCTTATAGTTCTCCTTGGTCAGATGTTTCTGGACGTGGCGGATGTTTCTCTCGGCCAGAAAGGCGGCGATATCCTCGCGCGGGTCGATGACGACGAGCCGGGTCCTGTCGAAATTGAAATGACGTTCGATCAACGGAAGAGTGCCGCGCCCGATGGAGCCGAAGCCGATCATGATGATGGGGCCGTCAATATCGCCATAAATCGGGTGGTTTGCGTCCGTCATTCGTCAATTTTCCTTTTTCAGCCAATAAGTAAGCTAGATCATAAAAGCGTGCCACAATAAAGGGCAGGTGGATGACGGACATATGACGATAATGACGGCGAGACGGGCGAACGCATTGTTTCCACCATTTCTGCCTCTTCGCATTTTAGAGAGTGCGTTTATAATTAAATTCTTCTTTTCGTTTTGTGCGTCCAGAGGCGTGGGGGCTTTGGCCGGATGACGACAGGGGAGTTTTCCGCCATCGCAGGGGAGTTGCCTGTTGAATGATCTTTTAGAGCGTGTCGCAGCTCTTCAGAGTGCCACCCCCGTCCTTATTGCCCTTTACGATTCCGAGGACCGGTTGCGCCATGCCAATCCGTCGTTTCGGGAAAGCTTTCAGCTTGCCGCCGGTGATTTGCCAACCTGGGCGGATATCATGCGGCTGAACCATCGGCTGCGCACCGGGGTCGTCATTCGCAACAATGATTTCGAGGGATGGCTGCTCTCGGCGCAGTCCCGGCGCGGCAAGCTGCCCTATCGCGCCTTTGAGATGGACCTGTATGACGGCCGCTGGTTCTGGATGACCGAGACGGTGCAGCAGGATGGCTGGATGCTGTGCGTCGCAAGCGACGTCACTGAACTGCGCCAGGGTTATAGAACCCTGCGGCAGGACAGGGATCTGGCGGTACGCGCCTCGCAGACGGATGAATTGACGGGAACAGCAAACCGCCGTTTCGTCTTCGCCAAGCTCGCTCTGCAGGTGGAGCAGGTCGCCAAGGGGCTTGAGGCGCCCTTTTGCCTCTGCACGCTCGACATCGATTTTTTCAAGCAGATCAACGATCGCTTCGGTCACAAATGTGGTGATGCGGTATTGCGCGATTTTGTCACCATCGCCCACTCCGTCATCCGGCGGGTGGATTGTTTCGGCAGGATCGGCGGTGAGGAATTCATGCTGATTTTGCCGCGCAGTTCGGTTGCCGAAGGCCAGGAGATTGTTGAGCGGCTGCTGCAGAAAGTACGCCTTTCCAGACCTCTTTCCGAATTCCCGGATTTTTCCTATAGCTGCTCGGCGGGCATGACCGCCTATCAGGTGGCGGAAAGCGCCGACGATGTTTTCCTGCGCGCCGATCAGGCCCTTTATGCGGCCAAGGAGAGAGGACGGGACCGGCTTCTGGCGGTGACGGTTTAAACAAGCTCCGCCGCAATCAGCCCATGCAGCGAATTACCGACGAACAGCTTCCGGCCGGCGATGTCTTCCGGTTTCAGCGCCTGTCCGCGCGCCCTGCGTTCGCGGATCAGATCGGCGCGCAGCACACCCGGCAGGATGCCGCTGTCGAGCGGCGGCGTCAGCAATTGCCCATCCGGCATTTCGACGAAAATGCTGGTCGATGAGCCCTCGCACAATTCGCCACGCTCGTTGAGCAGCAGCACCTCGTCTGCCTCCCCGGCTGAAAATTCGGCTCGGGCGGCATCATAGGGCTCCCGGCGGGAGGACTTGTGGCGATAGAAGGTGTCGGAGGAATCGAGCCTGGTCTGCCGGGCGATGCGAACCCGCCAGACCGCATCCTGCTGCAAGGGCTGGAAATCGGCCGTTTCGATATCGAGTTCGCCCTTGTAGTTCATCACCAGCCTGACGCAGAGCGGATTTTCGCCGCCCACCTTCTTTTCCAGCACCTGCACTGCGTTGACCGGCGCGCGAAAACCGAGCGCGTCGGCGGAGCGCAACAATCGGCGCATATGCTGGTCGATGCGCTGAAAGCCGGTCTGCGGCTCCCAGCGCAGGGTTTCCCTCAAGGTCAGATCGGCGGGTTTGCGTTTCATTGCCTTTGCTCGTCGCCTGAATTGTCAACCGGTGTCTTCTGCCGGCAATATCAACCGGCAAAGCTTGTCCGAAATAGGATAGCCCTGCCGGCGGAAGAGATTAAGCCTGTTTGTTATCCAGCGCTTCCAACTCGTCGATCAGTCCTTCGATCATCGAAAGTCCCTTGTCCCAGAATGAGGGATCGGTCGCATCGAGGCCGAAGGGTTTGAGAAGCTCCGAATGGTGCTTGGTGCCGCCCGCCTTCAGAAGCTCGAAATATTTCTCCTGAAAGCCGGTCTCGGCCTTCTGGTAGACCGCATAAAGCGAGTTCACCAGGCAATCGCCGAAGGCATAGGCATACACGTAGAAGGGCGAATGGATGAAATGGGGGATATAGGTCCACCAGGTCTCATAGCCCTCGGAAATCCGGATCGCCGGACCGAGGCTCTCGGCCTGAACGGAAAGCCACAATTCGCCGATCTGTTCGGAGGTCAGTTCTCCCTGTTTGCGGGCGGTGTGCAGCTTTCGCTCGAATTCGTAAAAAGCGATCTGGCGCACGACCGTATTGATCATATCCTCGACCTTGCGGGCGAGCATGGCCTTGCGTTCCCTGATATCCTTGGTGTCATCAAGCAGCTTGCGGAAGGTCAACATTTCCCCGAAAACGGAGGCTGTCTCGGCCAGCGTCAGCGGCGTGGCGCACATCAGGGCGCCCTGTTCGCCAGCCAGAACCTGATGAACGCCATGACCAAGCTCATGAGCAAGTGTCATCACGTCGCGCGGTTTGCCGAGATAGTTGACGAGCACATAAGGATGAGCCGAGGGTACGGTTGGATGCGCGAATGCGCCCGGCGCCTTGCCGGGACGGGCCGGCGCGTCGATCCACTCTTCATCGAAGAAACGGCGGGCAATATCGGCCATCTCGGGGGCAAAATTGCCATAGGCGGAAAGCACGGTATCCTTGGCCTCAACCCAGGGGATGATCGTGTTCGACGTATCGGGAAGCGGCGCATTGCGGTCCCAATAATTCATCTGCTCCATGCCAAGCCATTTCGCCTTCATGGCGTAATATCGGTGCGAAAGGCGCGGATAGGCCTTTTTGACCGCTGCCGCCAAGGCATCGACCACTTCCCGCTCGACGCGGTTCGCCAGATGGCGGCTATCGGCAATATCCTCGAACTTGCGCCAGCGGTCGGAAATATCCTTGTCCTTGGCAAGCGTGTTGGTGATGAGGGTGAAGACCCGCAGATTGTCCTTGAAAGTGGCGCTCAGCGCTTCCGCCGCTTTCTTTCGGGTTTCCGGCTCCGGCTCCTGCAGCATGTTTAGCGTCACTTCCAGCGGAAGGCTCGCACCGTCTATATCGAAACGCAGGTCGGCCATCGTCTCATCGAACAGGCGGTTGAAGGCCGCCGCGCTGGTCATGGATTTTTCGAGGAACAGCTGCTCCAGCTGGTCGTCGAGCTGGTGCGGCTTGTCCTTGCGCAAATCCACCAGCCAGGGACGGTAATGGCCCGCCGCGGCGTCATTGGCCATGCAGGCGTCCATCGTGGCGTCGTCGATGCGATTGAGTTCAAGCGTGAAAAACAGGAGATGCGCCGAAATATCTGTCAGCTTTGCCTGGGCGTCGCCGTAAAGCTTGCCGTTTGCCGGGTTGGAGGTGTCGGAAAAATAAGTGAGCCCGGCAAAGGAACCGATGCGGCCGATGAGATCGTCCAGCGCTTCATATTCCTTCAGCGCGGCCCCAATGCCCTTTTCGCCCGTGGCCTTCGCGGCGCCTTCGAGCTTTCCCTTCCACTTCTCCTCGAAAGCCGCCGCCATCGATGCCGCCTTCTCCAGATCACCCTTATATTCCGGCGAATCCCCCGACGGATAGAGATCCGAGAGCTTCCAGCCGGGCAGATCGCCAAGCGCCGGGCCGGAGGTTTCGGCAAGGGAGAATACGGGTTGCGGGGTAGCGCGGTTGAGGGTCATCCAACGTGTCCTTCTGATTATGCGTGCGAAGCATATGGGGACCTTGTTTCCCGCGGCAATGGATAAAATGCAAGCAATTCTCAAAACTGGATGTTCAAGTCTCCCATGCCAGAGTGCGGAATAAGGGACCGCATGAAGCAGGTCCATAAACCGGAAACCGGAGCTAAAAATGACCGCGCATGTTCTCGTGATAGACGATGATCCCGTCCAGCGCCGCCTGCTCAAAAATGCGGTGGAACGTTATGGGCATCTCGCCTTGCTTGCCGAAAACGGCAAAGCGGGGCTGGAACTGCTCAAGCAATATAGTGGCGAGATCAATGTCGTCGTCCTTGATCTGATGATGCCGGAAATGGACGGGCTTACCTTTCTGAAGGCCGTCGGCGAACTCGGCACCGATGTTCCCGTCATTGTACAGACGGGGCAGGGCGGCATCGATACCGTCGTGCAGGCCATGCGCGCCGGCGCCTTCGATTTCGTTGTGAAGCCGGTCTCGCCGGAAAGGATCGGCGCCGCCATCTCCAATGCGCTCAAGCTCGACAGGAGAGAGGCAAAAGCCCGCACGGGAAGGCGCGGACGGAGCAATGCAGTGAATTTTACCGATATCGTTTCCGCAAGCCCCGCAATGCTGAGGGTCATTGAGCTCGCGCAGCGTGCCGCCCAGTCGAGCATCCCCGTGGTGCTGGAAGGTGAATCCGGCGTGGGCAAGGAAATGGTCGCCCGGGCCATCCAGTCGGCCGGCGACAGGGCGAACAAGCCCTTCATAACAGTCAATTGCGGCGCCATTCCCCATAATCTGGTGGAAAGCATTCTCTTCGGCCATGAGAAGGGAGCCTTCACGGGTGCTACGGAAAAACATGTAGGCAAGTTCATGGAGGCGGATGGCGGCACGCTGTTCCTCGATGAAATCGGCGATCTGCCGCTAGACGTGCAGGTAAAGCTGCTCCGCGCGGTCCAGCAGGGCGAAATCGAAACCGTCGGCTCCGCACGGGTGCAGAAGGTGAATGTCCGGCTGATCTCCGCCACCAACAAGAACCTCATCGAGGAGGTGAAGGAAGGCCGCTTCCGCGAAGACCTTTATTATCGCCTCAACGTCTTTCCGATCACCATTCCGGCGCTGCGCCGCCGCAAGGAAGACATTCCCCATCTGGCGCGGGTTTTCGCCGAGCGCTTTTCGGCGGAGCAGAAATTGCCCAATCCCGTCGGCCTCAACGCCAGCGCGCTGGCACTGCTGACGGCCTATGACTGGCCGGGCAATATCCGCCAGCTTGAAAACGCCGTTTTCCGCGCCGTGGTGTTGTCGCAGGGTGAGGAACTGTCAGATTCCGATTTTCCGCAGATCGCGCTGCAGCTGCCGGAATTTTCGACCGGCGATGATGCGGATGATCTCATCCGTGCGCCTTCAGGGGCGTCGCTGAAGCTTGCTACCTATTCACCGCCCCCGCCGGCGGCTGCCGAAAGCCATGCCGTCATCGAGGAGCCGTCGGATATTTCCACCACCATCTACCGGGGCGGAAATCTGATCTCCAGCATGGATGAGTCGGGCAATATCCGCAAACTGGCGGAAATCGAGGAAGAACTCATCCGTTTCGCCCTGCGCTTTTATCGCGGGCAGATGAGCCAGGTCGCCAGAAAGCTCGGCATCGGCCGCTCGACGCTTTATCGCAAGCTGAAGGATTATGGCATTGATCCCGATGATCCCCTTCGAGATGCAGCCTGAAGGCAGAGACCGCGTATTCGAAGGCAGATCGCAAATTCGTTAACTTCTGAGCAAGGATATCCGCTTACCGTCTATAAACCTCTTGTTAGTGGCTGATTCACTATGTAGAGGAAGGTTGTATGTGTGTGGCAATTTTGCCATCGTGTCACCGTATTTGACGTTCATTTGAGGCAATGTGACAGAAATTGTCTTCCAGGCGGGGATCGAATTGCCATATCTGCATCGGAATAACGCGCTTTCGACCAGGATCGCGCGCGGCTTGATCAAGGATATATGCACGAAGCTGTCGGCGCGCGCTGTCACCTTTGCCTGCCTGATGCTTGCCGCAATGCCCTTCGTAGGTGTTTCGGCGACGGAAGCCGCCGCCGAGACGCGCAGCCTCAAACTGTATTATATCCATACACGCGAGAAGGCGGTCATCACCTTCAAGCGCAATGGAAAATATGACCAGAAGGGCCTGCAGGAGCTGAACCGATTCCTGCGCGACTGGCGTCGCAACCAGCCGACACGCATGGACCCGCGCCTTTTCGATCTCGTCTGGGAAGTTTATCGCCGCAGTGGCGCGACCGATTACATCAACGTCGTTTCGGCCTTCCGCTCGCCGGAGACCAACGGTCTCCTGCGGACGCGCACCAAAGGCGTCGCCGAAAAAAGCCAGCATATGCTCGGCAAGGCCATGGATTTTTATATCCCCGGTGTGAAGCTTGCCCGCCTTCGTGAAATCGGCATGCAGATGCAGATCGGCGGCGTCGGCTTCTATCCGACCTCGGGATCTCCCTTCGTGCACATGGATGTCGGTGGCGTTCGCGCCTGGCCGCGCATGAGCCGCCAGGAACTCGTCCGCATCTTCCCGAACGGCAATACGCTGCACCTTCCGTCCGACGGCAAGCCGCTTCCCGGTTATGAGCAGGCGCTCGCCGATTACAAGAAGCGCGTCAACTCCTCCTCCGTTCAGGTTGCTTCCAGCGCCGGTGCCGGCCCTGCCTCTTCCGGCGGCGGCAAGCGCAAGACCCTGTTGCAGGCCCTCTTTGGCGGTGGCGACGAGGATGAAGATCCCGATAGCATCGCAGCGCCGGAGCCCGCAGAACGCCCGGCTGTCGCTCGCCCGGCGGCTCCGCAGCAGGCTGCTCCCGAGCCTGAACCCACCATTGCAGTTGCTTCGGCACAGGCACTTCCCGGCGTGAATGATGCGCCGCTGCCGACGGCTCGTCCTGCATTCGGCAACCAGCCGCCTGCCAATACCGGCCTTGCGACGGCCCTTTATTCTCCGGCCCGCAATGCTGCGCAGGATGCTCTGCAGGCAGCGACCACGCCGACGCCGACGTCAGCTCCGGCCGAGCGCCAGCAATTTGCCGATCTCGCTGAGGTTTCCGTGCCCGTGCCCACACTTCTCGGCCCGCGTGGCATGAAGGGTGATGCGGAAGGGTCTATCCTGACGGCTTCCGCCGACGGTGCGACACCGGCTGCGACCGGCGAGCTTGCTTCCGTTCCGGTTCCCGCCAACCGTCCGGCCGTGGCAGAAGCCCTGCTTGCGGCTGCAAATGCCGATCCGGAAGGTGAAGACGATCTCGCCGAGGCGCAGCAGGATACGCTTTCGCCGACGGTGGTTGCCGCTCTTGAACAGAGCGGTCAGGCTGCCCGGTCGCAGGTCCAGTCGGCTGCCATGCCGACAGCCGCGCCATTCCCGGCTGCCGTCAACCACAAGGTTACCGTCGCACCCGCCGAAACGGCCAAGGCCGAACCGCAGGCTGGCTTCGGTGATGCTTTTGACCTGAAGCCCGCCATCAATGGCGGCCTCAGCGCCGGCATGCCGACCAAGGGTTCGCGTCCAAGCAGGCAGGATGCCGCCGTTTCCCAGCAGGCCATGGTGGGTGGTGGACGCCTGACGCAGGACCTTATTTCGGACTGGGCGCTCAACCAGAACAAGGGCGCGACCGGACGCTCGGTAAAGGCACCGCGTGTTGTCGCCAACCGTATGCTCAGCAACGACATGTCGGCTTCCGCCACTTCGGCGAGCTTCAAGCCGGGTGCCGTGGCCATCGAATCCAGCCGCTTCAGCACGCCGGTGAAGATGCACTGAGCCAGTTCTATCAGATGGCCGAAAGGCCAATAAAAAACCCGCCGGCGACGGCGGGTTTTTTCATGCTGTATATTGCGCGGCGTCAGACGCCGCTCTGGCCGTCCGAGCCGATATAGGCAATGCGCACCATATTGGTCGCGCCGGGGGTGCCGAGCGGCACACCTGCGGAGATGATGATGCGATCGCCCGGCTTGCCGAAGCCTTCGGAAACCACGATGCGACAAGCGCGGTTCACCATGTCGTCGAGATCGCTGGCATCACCGGTGACGACGCAGTGCAGGCCCCAGACGACCGACAGGCGGCGTGCGGTCTGGATGATCGGCGACAGCGCAATGATCGGAACCTGCGGCCGTTCGCGCGCGGCGCGCAGGCCGGTCGTGCCCGAGGACGTATAGGTGACGATCGCCGCAAGCTTCAGCGTTTCGGCGATCTGGCGGGCGGCAAGCGAAATGGCGTCGGCACCTGTCGGTTCCGGCTGGGCGCGCTGCGCATAGATGATATTGGAATAATAGGGGTCTTGCTCCACCGTGCTGGCGATGGAGGCCATGGTGGAAACCGCTTCGACCGGGTAGTCGCCGGAGGCGGATTCAGCCGACAGCATGATGGCATCAGCGCCTTCGAAGACGGCGGTCGCGACGTCGGAGACTTCGGCGCGTGTCGGTACAGGCGCGGTGATCATCGATTCCAGCATCTGTGTGGCGACCACGACCGGCTTGCCGGCGCGGCGGCAGGCGCGGGTCAACTGCTTCTGGATGCCGGGAACGGCTTCCAGCGGCATTTCGACACCCAGATCGCCACGGGCAACCATCAATGCATCGGAAAGCTCGATGATTTCTTCGATACGCTCGACAGCCTGGGGCTTTTCGATCTTGGACATCAGGCCGACGCGGCCACGTGCGATCTTACGCACTTCGGCCAGGTCTTCCGGACGCTGGACGAAGGAAAGCGCCACCCAGTCGACTTCACCGGTTTCGAGGACTGCATCAAGGTCGACGCGGTCCTTGTCGGTCAGAACGCCAACGCCGAGCAGCGTATCCGGCAGGCTGATGCCCTTGCGGTCGGAAATGCGGGTGCCGGAAATGACTGTCGTGACGATGCTCTTGCCGTCGCTCTTTTCAGCGCGCAGATGCAGCTTGCCATCATCGATCAGCAGGCGGTGGCCGGGCTTGACCGCTTCAAGAATTTCAGGGTGCGGCAGGAAAACACGGGTGTTGTCGCCGGGGGTGTCGTTGTTATCAAGCGTGAAGGTCTGGCCCGGAACCAGATCGACCTTCGTCTCGGCGAATTTTCCGACGCGCAGCTTGGGACCCTGCAGGTCGGCCAGAATGCCGATGGGACGACCGGTACGGCTCTCGACGGAGCGGATGCGCTGAATGAGCGTCCGCATCACGTCGTGGCTCGCATGGCTCATGTTGATCCGGAAAAGATCAGCGCCAGCAAGATGCAGCTTCTCGATCATGGCCTCTTCGGAAGAGGCCGGGCCGAGAGTTGCAAGAATTTTGACTTTGCGGTTACGCTTCATCAGTTTTGATTTCCCTGTGTGCCTGGCGTATCGGAAAGCTGGACCATCCAGCTGCCCTGTCTGCCCGTGTCATATTCCTTGAAACCCATTCTCTGGAAGCTGCGGGCAAAACAATCGTCCACGCCGTTGATCTTGAACTCGTTCTCCGCCACGCACATGTTGACGTCACCGGTCCAGCGGCCGCCATGAGCGGCATCTTCGGCATAGAGATAATAATAACGTGACTGCAGCTCGCCCTCGATCAGCGTCGCGCAGGTCGAAGAGGGGACCTGCCACCAGCCTTCGCTGACCCAGCCCTCCTGTGCCCGGTAGCCGATTGCGACCCCCACGAGGTTCTGCGTGCTGTTGCACACGCGAAAATCCGCATGCGCGGGTGCCGCGATCATGAACGGGGTCAAAAACAATGCCGCTGCGGAAAAAAGACGGGCGATATGCCTGAAGTGGCGAGGAAGAGCGAGAGATGACTGAGTCACGGCTTCCATCCGGATTCCATGGTTATAATGAACACACTTCTTGGCGTGGCCGCCCAAGAAAGTCAACGCGAGTTTAATCGATTATATTGTTCGTGGGATCATGAGTGCGATAAGGTAGATGGCTGTTCTTTCGCCGTAACTTGCGCCCGGCCTCAAGCCATGCCATCAAGCTTCTCTCCTCAATCCTGCCCCAGAAAATCATCGATGAACGACTTCATACCCTATGAAATCATAGAAGGCGAATATGACAAAGGCATGGTTCTTCTGGCGGACCATGCCATGAACCTCCTGCCGGCACACTACGGCAAACTTGGCCTTCCGCAAACCGCTTTTCATCGCCACATCGCATTTGATATCGGTATAGAGGGGCTAACGCGCTCGCTTGCCGCGCGCCTGGGCGTACCGGCGGTGCTCGGGCGGTTTTCGCGGCTCCTGATCGATCCGAATCGCGGCGAGGATGATCCCACGCTCATCATGAAGATCTCGGACGGGGCGATCATCCCCGGTAACCATCCGATTTCGGACGAGGAATGGCAAAGGCGAATCGAGATTTTTCACCGGCCCTATCACAATGCCGTGGACCGTGTGCTGACCGGCGTGGCCGAGGCCTCGGAAGAAGCGCCGCTCGTCCTGTCGCTGCATTCCTACACGCCGTTCTGGAAGGAAACGCCGCGGCCATGGCATGCGGCGGTTCTGTGGGATACCGATCATCGTGCGGTCGATCCGCTTCTGGCGCATCTGCGTGCCACCGGCGATATCCTTGTGGGTGACAACGAACCCTATGACGGGGCGCTGAAGGGCGACACCATGTATCGTCATTGCATGATGAAGGGCCTGCCGCATGCGCTTCTCGAGGTTCGGCAGGACCTGATCGCGGATGAGAAGGGGATCGCCGAATGGTCGGATCGGCTCGCTCCCATTTTCGCCGCAATGAATGACGATCCCGTCTTGCATGAATATCAGCTTTTCGCCTCCCGTACCGGCCCCTATTGAGCCTGGAGTTTCGCCATGACGAAAGAGAACGACAACAGGCAGATCGAGTTTGAAGCGGCGGCCTTCCGCCGCCTCGTGAAGCACCTTCGCGAACGTCACGACGTGCAGAATATCGACCTGATGAATCTCGCGGGCTTTTGCCGCAACTGCCTTTCCAACTGGTATCGGGAAGCGGCCGAAGAGGCTGGCGTTCCGCTCAGCAAGGATGAATCCCGCGAAATCGTCTACGGCATGCCATATGAGGATTGGAAAGAGAAATATCAGGCGGAGGCGAGTGATACCCAGAAAGCCGCCTTTGAACAGAACCGGTCGAGGGAATAACCTCTGATCGACGGAAACGACTTGACGGGACGCCTTTCAGTGGGCAGTTCACAGGCCTGAATTTTGCTGCCCACTGGCAGCGGCCGGCGAAGGCTTCGCCCGGAATGATGAACAAGGCTCGCATGCGGGCCGCCAATAAAGGATGATATGATGGACGATACCAGCACCACCGAAACCGTCGCCGCCGCAGAACTGCGTCAGTTCATCGAGCGCGTTGAGCGCCTCGAAGAGGAAAAGGCCGCCATTCAGGGCGATATCAAGGATGTCATGGGCGAGGCCAAGGGTCGTGGTTACGACACCAAGGCGATCCGCACCATCATCCGTCTGCGCAAGAAGGATGCCAATGAGCGCATCGAAGAAGAAACGATTCTCCAGACCTATATGGCCGCGCTCGGTATGGAATGATCGGTTGAGAACGTCTCAATGAAAAATCGCCGCTTCTGCGGCGATTTTTGTTTGGGCCTCTGCCCAATTCAGCCGCGCGTGCCGGCGAGCTTTTCCGAAAGGTCGGCAGCTTCCTTGCGGGCGTCCTTGTCCGCAGGATAAAGCGCCAGATAACGCTCCCAGGCCTTCAGCGCCAACTCGTCGCGGCCCGAGGCTTCGAGGATGTTGGCAAGGCTTGCGAGTGCCGGGAAATAGCGCGGCTCCCTTTCCAGCGTCAGATTGATATCCGCCATCGCCTTGCGGGTATCACCATCGGCGAAATGGACCATGGCGCGGCGATACGGCGCCTGCACATAGTCAGGATCGAGCAAAACAATCTGGTCGAGAAAATCGTAAGCGGCGGCGTTGCGCTTTTCGTCGGCGGCTTCGCCCGCCCATTGCATCAGGAGATTGATTGTCGCGCTGCCGGAATCATTCCATTCGGAGGCGATCTGGTTGGCAATGCTACGTGCCTTGACCGCATTCCGTTCTTTTTTCAGCGATGCAAAAAGAGTGTCGATGGTTTTGGCGGGTGAAGGCGCGGATTCCGCAACAGCAGGTGCCTGCCCGTCCGCCGCATGGGCAATCGCAGCCATTCCCGGAAACGGGAGGCTTGAAAACAGGAAGCCCTGAGCGAGAATGATAGCCGTGCTAAAACGATTTGGGCGCATGGGTTAAAGCTTAACCCGGCTGCGCCCAATATCAAATGCAAACTTCTGCACTGTCAACAAAGTGATCCGCGAAACCATCGCGAACCGCAGTCAATCAGCCCTGACGAGCCTTGAAGCGCGGGTTCTGCTTGTTGATGATGTAGACGCGGCCCTTGCGGCGAACCAGGCGGTTATCGCGATGACGGGCCTTAAGCGCTTTAAGCGAATTCTTGATCTTCATTTTACTGGTCCGCAGTTTTGCACGGATTTTGCCGTGCTATTCAAACAATCAAAAGCGCGCAACGGGGCGCGCTCTTTTCGGTTGGCAGGCAGATACCCGTTTGAGCCCTGCCTGTCAACACTTGGCCGTGCCTTTGCCTTAAAAGACTAGGCTTTTCCTGTGTGCAGAAGCTCGGTCACATGGCCCATCTTGCGGCCCGGCCGTGCTTCCGTCTTGCCGTAGAGATGCACGAGACAGTCTTTTTTCGACAGCCATGCCGGCACATCGTCGATGTCGTCGCCGATCAGGTTGGTCATGACGCAATCGGAGTGGCGCTCCGTGCTGCCGGGGGCGAGGCCCGACACGGCCCGGATATGCTGTTCAAACTGCGAGATTACGCAGGCCGCTTCCGTCCAGTGGCCGGTATTGTGAACGCGTGGCGCCATTTCATTGGCAACCAGCGAACCATCCGGCAGGACGAAGAATTCGATGCCGATGACGCCGACATATTCGAGCGCGGCCAGAAGCTTCTCTGCTGACTCCACGGCAACCGCCTTCGCGGCATCGGAGAGCGCTGCCGGAACAGTGGACGTGTGCAGAATGCCGTTCAGATGGACATTCTCGGCGGGATCATAACAGGTGACGGTCCCGTCCTGGAAACGGGCGGCGATGATCGAAATCTCTCGCTCGAAGGCGACAAAACTCTCAAGGATGAGCGGCACGCCGCCGAGCGCTGCAAAGGCACCCGCGAGGTCTTCGCCGCCCCGGAAGAGACGCTGGCCCTTGCCGTCATAACCCATGCGACGAGTCTTCAGCACGCCCTTGCCGCCAAAGGCGACCAACGCGGCTTCCAGCTCTTCCTGGCTGTCCACGGCGCGAAAATCGGCGGTCGGGATGCCGCAACCATTGAGGAAGCGTTTTTCCGTCAACCGGTCCTGCGAGGCGCTGAGCGCCTGCGGCGGCGGATAGACGGGAACGGAGAGGCTAAGCTTTTCGGCGGCCGCGACAGGCACGTTTTCAAATTCGTAGGTCACGACATCGCAGCGGTTTGCGAGTTCCGCAAGCGCTTTTTCGTCATCATATTCCGCGACGATCTGGTCGTTGCAGACCTGCGCAGCCGGGCAATCGGCCTGCGGTTCCAGCACGATGGTTCGGTGGTTGAGACGGGCAGCGGCCATCGCCAGCATGCGCCCGAGCTGCCCGCCGCCGATGATGCCGATGGTCAGGTTGGTCGTCTTTGCCATCACTTCGGTCGTCACTGGGCGCTGTCCATGGGATATTCGGCGACGGCTGCCGACTGGCGCGCACGCCAGGCATCCAGCCGGTCAGCGAGGTCCTCGTCGCTCAGCGCCAGAACCGCAGCGGCGAGAAGGGCCGCATTGATCGCGCCGGCCTTGCCGATGGCAAGCGTGCCGACGGGGATGCCGGCGGGCATCTGCACGATGGAATAGAGGCTGTCCTGACCGGACATGGTCTTTGACTGAACCGGAACGCCGAACACCGGAAGCGGCGTCATTGAGGCCGTCATGCCGGGCAGATGGGCAGCGCCGCCGGCGCCCGCGATAATGACCTTGAAGCCTTCGTCCTTCGCGCCATTGGCGAAGTCATAAAGCCGGTCCGGGGTGCGGTGGGCGGAAATGATGCGGGCTTCGTATTCGATGTCGAGCGCATCCAGCGTATCGGCGGCGTTCTTCATGGTCTCCCAGTCGGACTGGCTGCCCATGATGATGGCGACGGGGGGCGTTTCTGCTGTCACGTAATCTCTCCGGCTCAGGCGATGATATCGGGAATGACCTGGTCTTCGAGCTGGGTCATCTTGTCCTTGACGGCCAGCTTCTTCTTTTTCATGCGCTGTATTCTCAGCGCATCGCAGCTGGTCTGGATCATCGCGTTGATCGCCGCGTCATAATCCTCATGCTCCTGGCGCAGCCGCGCCAGCGTGAGCCTGATGTCCGCCTGGTCCTGATCGGGCATCTCGTCATCCCCATTTTATGCTAGCCGGATCGGCTCCGGCGCGTCTGTGATCGTTCACGAGCCTCTATCATCAAATCGCGGTAACGGGAAGTTATCCCTTGCGACCAAATTGCCCACTTATTGCCTTCATTTCGCCTTCGACAAGACCAGCGATCCGTGTCACATTGTCGTCGCAAACCTGAAACTCCAGCGATGGAGAGCTGGAGGTAGGCTTAAAAATGGAAGGACGTGCCGCATGACCATTCAGGCTCATATTGCATCGCTCGAAAAGAAACACGGTGCTCTGGAGGAGGAGCTCGAAAGTATTCTTGCTTCCCCGTCCTCTGACGATAGAGAGATCGCCGACCTCAAACGCCGTAAACTGCGCCTGAAGGATGAACTGCAGAGGCTTAAAGCCTCCACAAGGCACTAATTGATGCCAAACCGCAGCCTTCAATGAAGGACTGACGGATTCCTTTTCGGCCCTGACGGCACCTGCGTGCTGCCAGGGCCTTTTAGTGGCTGCCTGAGCCTAGAAAGGCAACCCGTCCCAAAGCAGTTTCAGCGCGGCAATCAGCGCCATGGAATACATCAGCGGGTAAAACACTGATGGTTTCAGATATTTCACCACCCTTGCACCGGCAAGCGTCGCCAGCATCGCCACCGGCAGCAGGCTGGCCGAGGTCTTGAGGTTGGTGGCATCAAGCGCGCCGAGCGCGAAATAGGGAATGAGCTTGATCGCATTCATGATGGCGAAGAAGCGTACGCTCATGCCGGTATAGGTCTTCGGATCGAGCTTCAGCGGCAGAACATAGATCTGAAAGGGCGGTCCACCCGCATGGGCCACGAAGCTCGCATAACCGGAAAGGCTGGACCAGAGCGTCGCGGCAGCCGGTCTTTGCGGTTTGGCCGGAATTTCCTGTCCCTTACGGCTTTTGAAACTCTCCTGAAAATAACGCAGCACGAACAGGATCGTCACCGAGGCGACGACGAGACGCATGGCATCCGCGGAGATGAGGCTTGAGGTCGCCCAGCCGAGCGTGATGCCGGCGATTGCGCCGGGCAGCATGATGAGGAGCGTTTCCCGGTGGTTGTGGTGCCGCCAGGCCCAAAGCGCCACGAGATCCATCACGATCAGGATCGGCAGAAAGATCGCGGCGGCCTGCACAGGCGATACGGCAAGCGCCATCAGCGGCACGCCCATTAGGGCCAGTGCGCCGCCCAGCCCGCCCTTGGAAAGGCCGACGAGCACGACTGCGGGGATGGCGACGAGATAAAAATGAAAATCGGTCAGCATGGATGGACAGTTGATCCTTTCGCCGGTCCGGTTTATCGGATTTGTCATATGAAAACGAGTGCAGATTGCGCGGCAAGCGTCTTCTGTCTGAAATGGACGAACCGATGACCCTAGTTGAAGATCGTTGCCGCCTTGTCCTGATCGTTCCGGAATCGGACGACGCGCAAAAGCAGGCGACAGAAGTGGAAGAAGCATTGCGGGGCGGTGATGTCGCTTCCGTCATCATTCCGCAATATGGTCTGGATGACGCCGCTTTCCAGAAACGCGCCGAATTGATCGTGCCTGTCGTGCAAAAGGCCGGTGCGGCGGCGCTCATTGCCGGTGACAGCCGCGTTGCCGGTCGCGTGAAGGCGGATGGCCTTCATGTAGCTGGAAATGCCGAGGCGCTTGCCGAGGCCGTGGAAAAGTTCACGCCGAAGCTGATCGTCGGCGGCGGTAATGCGGATGACCGTCACAAGGCTCTGGAGCAGGGCGAGTCCAATCCGGATTATGTGTTTTTCGGAAAGCTGGAAGGCGACATCAAGCCTGAGGCGCACCCCAAAAACCTGGCTCTCGGTGAGTGGTGGGCGTCGATGATCGAAATTCCGGCCATCGTCATGGGTGGCACGGATGTGTCTTCGGTTGTTGCCGTAGCTGAAACCGGCGTGGAGTTCGTGGCGATGCGCAGCGGCGTCTTTGACAATGCCGGTGGCGCTGCCCAGGCGGTTTCTGAAATCAACGCCCTGCTTGACGAAAAAGCGCCACGGTTTGGCGGTTGATACAGGCGATGATCATGCGCTCGGTTCACCTCTGCTTTTCCGTTTCGCTGCTGACGCTTGCTTTCGGCGCGCCGGCGGGTGTCGCTTTTGCTCAATCCGGGCCGCAGAGCGAAAGCAATGCGCTTTCCCGCCAGCTGGAAAATGAGGCTCAGCCGACCCGTCAGGGCAGGGTGCAATCCGAAGAGCAGAAGGACTTGCAGCCGTCCGCAGGCGTCAATGTCTATCAGCGCATGGGTGCGGAGCTGCCCGCCCTGCCGCCTGAAAAGGAATTCAAGGGCCGGGTGGACGAAGCCTATGGGCATTTCCAGCGCGGTGAATATGTGCAGGCGCTCGACAAGGCGCTGAACCGTGCGCAGAACGGTGACGCATCCGCCCAGACGCTGGTGGCGGAAATGATGTCGCGTGGTCTGGGCATTGCCCGTGACGAAAAAACCGCGGCTTTCTGGTATCAGCAGGCTGCAGAGGGTGGCGATCCCGTTGCCATGTTCAAATTCGCCCTGATCCTGATGGAAGGCAAATTCGTCACCCGCGACAAGGCGAAAGCTGACGATTTCATGCGCCGCGCCGCGGAAGCCGGTAATGCCTCTGCTCAGTTCAACTGGGGCCAGATTCTGGTTTCGGAAAATCCCGGCGCCAAGGGCCTGCTGATGGCTTTGCCTTTCTACGAAAAATCCGCTGACCAGGGCATTGCAGATGCGCAATATGCGGTGTCGCAGATTTACTGGTTGGTGAAGGACGTGCCGGCCGAAAAGAAGGCCAAGGCGCGGGACTGGCTGATGCGGGCCGCAAAGGCGGGTTACGACACCGCGCAGGTCGATCTGGGCATCTGGCTGGTGAATGGTTTCGGCGGCGAGCGCAATCTGGATGAGGGCTTCCGCTGGCTATACGGTGCGGCACAGCGTGGTAATGTCGTGGCGCAGAACAAGGTGGCGCATCTTTATATTCAGGCGCTTGGCACCCGGCCCGATGCGGTCGAAGCGGCCAAATGGTATGTGCTTTCCCGTCGCGCCGGGCTGAAGGATCCCTCCCTCGAGGACTTTTATCTCGGGATCACCGACGAGCAGCAGAAGAAGGCGATTGAGGCCGCAAATCGTTTCCGCCCGACGTGATGGCAGACGGGCCTAACCACGCCGGCGCAGCCCCATGGGCTTTTTGCCTTGAATTTCCGCGCGTTTTGTGGTCTTGAACCGCAAACTTTCAATTCAAGAAAATAATGACGTGCCTGCCCGGTGAACTTCCGGGCGGTTCGCAAGCTTTCCAGGAAACAAATTCGATGGCCCGTTCAGCCCTTCTCAATGTCATGGTTCAGGCCGCCATCAAGGCGGGTAAGTCTTTGTCGCGTGACTTCGGTGAAGTGCAGAACCTTCAGGTCTCGGTCAAGGGACCGAGCGATTTCGTCTCGCAGGCGGATCTGAAAGCCGAAAAGATCGTGCGCGATGAATTGATGAAGGCCCGCCCGACCTATGACTTCCTGGGTGAAGAAGGTGGCGAGGAAAAGGGTAGCGATGGCGCGCATCGCTGGATCGTGGATCCGCTTGATGGCACCACTAACTTCCTGCACGGCATTCCGCATTTTGCGGTTTCCATCGCGCTGGAGCGTAACGGTGAAGTCGTTGCCGGCGTGATCTTCAATCCGGCCACCGACGAACTCTACACCGCCGAGCGTGGCGGCGGCGCGTTCCTCAATGATCGCCGCATCCGTGTTGCCGCGCGCAAGGCGCTGACCGATTGCGTCATCGGCTGCGGCGTGCCGCATCTCGGTCGCGGCAATCACGGCAAGTTCCTGGTCGAGCTTCGCCATGTCATGGGTGAGGCTGCCGGCATCCGTCGCATGGGCGCGGCTTCGCTCGATCTGGCTTATGTCGCCGCGGGCCGTCTCGACGGTTACTGGGAAGCCGATCTTTCGCCATGGGATATGGCGGCCGGTCTGGTGCTGATTCGTGAAGCCGGCGGCTTCGCATCCGACATCAAGGGCGGCACGGATATCTTCGGCAGCGGCACCGTTGCTGCCGGAAATGAATATATCCACAAGGCGCTCGTTGAGGTCGCCAACCGTCCCATCCCGGGCCGCTGATCGGTTTTCGGCGGAAAACCTGTCGTTTTCTACAAGTTTTAGACGCCCGGCGAATGTTCGGCGGGTGTTTTTGTTTTCCATTGCCGGGTGCTCACACATTTTCCTAAAACGCCTGTGACGAAAGACCGGCTTTTCGCTTCAAATCGTCGCAATTTTCAAATAGCTTCCGCTGGATACCTGACCAGAGGGAATGCGAACGTTATGGCGGATTCGGAGCTGCTCGATCTTGGCGTCGAGAAACCGGTGACCACACGGCAATACAGCCACAAGCTGTCCAGCCCCACACCGTTTCTCTGGACGATGGTTCTGTTTCTGATCCTCGTCGGCTTTCTGGCGGCCATTCTCTATCGGCAGGCGCACACCGCCTTCATGACCAATCCGGGGCTCAACGGCTTCATTCTCGGCGTGTTGGCCATCGGCATCATTCTGGTGTTTACGCAGACGATGAGCCTGCGCTCGGAAGTCCGCTGGTTCAATGCCTTTCGTGCTGCCGGCAGCGTCGAAAAGGTCGGCCGTGCGCCAAAACTGCTTGCGCCGATGAGCACGCTGATCGGCAAGCGCGGCGAAGTCCGGCTTTCCACGGTCACGCAGCGGACCATCCTCGATTCCATCGCAACACGACTCGACGAATCGCGTGATACCTCGCGTTATCTCGTCGGCCTGCTGGTGTTTCTCGGTCTGCTCGGCACCTTCTGGGGCCTGATCGGCACCATCGGCGCCATCAGCAATGTCATCCAGTCGCTCGATCCGAGCGCCGGTGACAGCAACGATATTCTGAGCTCGCTCAAGGCCGGTCTCACCGCGCCGCTGGCGGGCATGGGAACGGCCTTCTCCTCGTCGCTGCTCGGTCTTTCAGGTTCGCTGATCCTCGGTTTTCTCGATCTTCAGGCCGGTCGTGCGCAGAACCGTTTTTACACCCAGCTCGAAAACTGGCTGTCATCGGTAACTGACACCTCGGCGGAAGGGCCGAGGGAGTTCAAGGCCGTTGAGCCGGGCGCCATGGTCAGCACCGAGCGTTCGCTTGCGGCCATGACCAGCCTTGCCGAGGGCATTCAGGGTCTGGTCAAGAACATGCGCAGCGAACAGCAGATGCTGCGTGACTGGATCGAGGCGCAGCAGGAAGAATCGAAATCACTCCGCCGCACGCTCGACCGGCTGTCGGCGCGGATCGATAGCGACACGAAATCATCCGGACGCACCCGGCACGATAACGGGAGCGAGTAGCCATGGCGCTTGCGCGCAACCGCCGCCGCGACAGGGGTGTGGATTATTGGCCGGGTTTCGTCGATGCGCTTTCGACGCTGCTGATGGCCATCATGTTTTTGCTGACGGTCTTCGTGCTGGCGCAATTCGTACTGTCGCGCGAAATTACCGGCAAGGACGAAGTGCTGACGCGCCTCAACAGCCAGATTGCCGAACTGACCGAACTTCTGGCCATGGAAAAAGGCAACAAGCAGGATATTGAGGACGCGCTCGCAAGCCTGCAATCGACGCTCGCAGCTTCAGAAAACGAGCGTTCGCGACTGCAGGCGCTTCTCGATGCGGGATCGGGCAACAATGCGAACGCCAATGCCCGGATTGGCAGCCTGACCGGCGAGCTGGACGACCAGCGGCAGGCCAATTCCCGCGCCTCCGCGCAGATCGAATTGCTGAACCAGCAGATTGCGGCGCTGAGAGCGCAGATCGCTTCGGTGGAAGCCGCCCTGCAGGCGTCGGAAGCCAAGGATACCTCGTCTCAGGTCAAGATCGCCGATCTCGGCCGTCGCCTCAATGTCGCGCTGGCGCAGCGGGTGCAGGAACTGAACCGCTATCGGTCTGATTTCTTCGGGCGGCTGCGCGAAATCCTGTCGGACCGCGAAAATATCCGCATCGTCGGTGACCGGTTCGTCTTCCAGTCCGAAGTGCTCTTCCCTTCCGGCGGCAATGAACTCAATCCGGAAGGACAGACGGAGATGGAGAAGCTGGCGGTCGCGCTGCTCGATCTTGCCAAGGAAATTCCGGCGGAGATCAACTGGGTCCTGCGCGTGGATGGCCACACGGATAACGTCCAGCTTTCCGGTTCCGGACGTTACCGGGACAATTGGGAACTATCCTCGGCCCGTGCCACCTCGGTGGTGAAATTCCTGATTTCCAAGGGCGTCCCGGCAAACCGGCTGGTCGCCGCTGGTTTCGGTGAGTATCAGCCGATTGCCGAAGGCGATACGCCGGAAGCACGGCAGCAGAACCGCCGTATCGAACTCAAGCTCACCGAGCGCTAAAATTGCGGACCGCATCAGCGCGGTTGCCTTCCGGCGAAAGTGAATTTACGTTCGCGTAAAAGTAATTCCGTCATATCTGGGAGGGGCTGATGGAACGCTATGATGTGATCGTTGTCGGCGCGGGGCTTGCCGGGCTGGTGGCGGCAACCGAGGCTGCTGAGCGAGGTTTCAGCGTCTGTGTCGTGGATCAGGAGGGCGAGCAGAACCTTGGCGGCCAGGCCTTCTGGTCGCTGGGTGGTCTGTTTTTCGTCGATAGTCCCGAGCAGCGCCGGATGCGGGTGCGAGACAGTCTCGATCTTGCGCGGCAAGACTGGTTCGGCTCAGCCGGTTTCGACCGTCCGGAGGATTATTGGCCGCGCCGTTGGGCGGAGGCCTATCTCGATTTCGCTGCCGGTGAAAAACGCGAATGGCTGCACCGTATGGGCATGCGCTGGTTTCCTGTGGTCGGCTGGGCCGAGCGTGGCGGCAGCCTCGCTCATGGTCATGGCAATTCCGTTCCGCGTTTCCATGTCACATGGGGCACGGGTCCGGGCGTACTCGCACCCTTCGTTAAAAAGGCGAAGGCCATGGCGGCAACCGGCCGGCTGACCTTCCGTTTTCGCCACCAGGTTGATCGTCTGGAGGTCGTCGACGGCCGGGTGACCGGCATTTCAGGCGCTGTTCTTGTAGCCGACCCCGTGCAACGCGGGCAGGAGAGCAGCCGGGAAGAGCAGGGCGATTTTACCTTCTCCGCTGCGACGGTCATCGTCAGTTCCGGCGGCATCGGCGGCAATCAGGAACTGGTGCGGCGCAACTGGCCGGTGGAACGGTTGGGCGCGCCTCCCGCAAGCATGGTCTGCGGTGTTCCCGCGCATGTGGATGGCCGCATGATCGCCATTACGGAAACGGCTGGCGGAGCCGTCATCAATCGTGACCGCATGTGGCATTATACCGAGGGCGTGAAAAACCATGATCCGATCTGGCCGGGTCACGGGATCCGCATTCTGCCCGGTCCCTCGCCCTTCTGGTGCGATGCGGATGGAAACCGCCTCGCCGCCCCCGCCATGCCGGGTTTCGATACGCTCGGCACGCTTAAAATGCTGGGCGAACGCGGCAGCGGCCATAGCTGGTTCATTCTGACCAAGGTGATCATCAAGAAGGAATTTGCGCTTTCAGGCTCGGAGCAGAATCCTGATCTGACCGGCAAGGATATACCGCTGCTGCTCAAAAGGTTGGGCAAGGAGCCGCCGGGACCAGTGCGTGCTTTCATGGAGCGCGGCGAAGATTTCGCGGTTCGAGATACGCTGGAAGAACTCGTGGCGGCGATGAATGCCATCAGTGGCGATAACCGGCTGCATATAGACCATATCCGCCGGCAGATCGAAGCGCGCGACCGCGAAATCGAAAATGGTTTCAGCAAGGATGCCCAGGTAACGGCCATCCATGGCGCACGTCGTTATCTTGGCGACCGGCTGATGCGGACGGCAAAACCGCACCGGCTGCTCGACCCGTGGATGGGACCGTTGATTGCCGTGCGGCTGCATGTGCTGACGCGCAAGACGCTTGGCGGCCTTCATACCGATCTTGAAGCCCGGGTGCTGGATGCTGCCGGTGAGCCGGTGCCGGGGCTTTATGCCGCCGGCGAAGTGGCGGGTTTCGGTGGCGGTGGCATGCATGGCTACAACGCGCTGGAGGGCACATTCCTTGGCGGCTGCCTGTTTTCGGGCCGCATTGCCGGACGCAGCGTGCTGGCGTGAGCCGTTGAGAGCGGAATGGTGAAACACCAGCGGTTTTGCCTGAAATTCCGCTCCGATCGCGTGAACTAAGCCTGGGCGCGCAATTCGTCCGGTCCGGTCTGGAATTGCAGCCGGGCAAGCCGCGCATAAAGGCCGTTCTGGCGGATGAGGCTCTGATGCGTGCCTTCTTCAATGATGCGGCCTTCATCCATCACCAGAATACGGTCGGCCTTCAGCACGGTGGCAAGACGGTGAGCGATGACGATGGTGGTGCGGGTTTTCATCAGCTCATCAAGCGCCTTTTGAACCAGCGTTTCGCTTTCCGCATCGAGTGCCGAAGTCGCTTCGTCGAGCAGCAGGATCGGCGCATTGCGCAGGATGGCGCGGGCAATGGCGATGCGCTGGCGCTGGCCGCCGGAAAGCGTCACGCCGCGTTCACCCACCTGGGTATCATATCCATCGGTGAGACGTTCGATGAAGCTGTCAGCCTGTGCGGCGATGGCGGCGGCGCGCACCTCCTCGCGTGTCGCGTCAGGTCGGCCAAAGGCGATATTGTCGTGGATGGAGGAGGCGAATATCGCCACATCCTGCGGAACGATGGACAGGCGCGCGCGCAGATCGGCGAGGGTGACGTCGCGGATATCCGTGCCATCGACGGTGATGCGGCCCTGTTGCGGATCGTAAAAGCGCATCAGCAGCGAAAAGACCGTGCTCTTGCCCGCACCTGAAGGCCCCACGATTGCGACGGTTTCGCCGGCGCTGACCTTGAAAGAGAGGCCGGAGACGATCGGCCGCCCTGTCGCGAGCGGGTAGACAAAATCGACATTTTCGAATTCGGCTTCGCCGCGCGGCGGCTGCGGCATGGCGACAGGGGTTGCGGGTTCTGCGACGGGCGAGCGTTCGTTCAGCAGTTCGGAAAGCCGTTCGGCCGCACCACCCGCCTGCGCCAGTTCACCCCAGACTTCCGAGAGCTGGCCGAGACCGCTTGCCGCGATGACCGAATAAAGCACGAACTGACCGAGCGTGCCTGCCGTCATGCCACCAGACAGGACGCTTTGCGCGCCATACCAGAGAATGCCGACGACGCTGCCGAAGACCAGCGCGATGGCGACGGCGGTGAGAATGGAGCGTGCGCCGATCGCTGCCCGAGCGCCCTGATAGGCGGCTTCCACGGAAGCGCCATAACGGGCATTTGCCAGCACCTCGGCGTTAAAGGACTGCACGGTGCGGCTCGCAGCAATCGTCTCGGAAGCATAGGCGGCGGAATTGGCCAATGTATCCTGCGTGGTGCGGGAGCGGGCGCGAACCGAGCGCCCGAAGGCGATCAACGGAAAAACGATGAAGGGAATGGCAAGCAGCGCAAGGCCCGAAAGACCGGGGCTGGTATAGATCATCATCGCCACGGCACCACAGCACATGATGATGTTGCGCAAAGCCACGGAGGCGGACGACCCGAATGCCGAGCGGATCTGCACCGTATCGGCGGTCAGTCGCGAGGTCAGTTCGCCGGATCGATTGCTATCGAAAAACTGCTGCGACAGGGTGGTGAGATGGGCGAAGACATCGCGGCGCAGATCGGCAACGACCCTTTCACCAATGGTCATGACGTAATAATAGCGCATGGCGCTGGCAAGCGCGAGGAGCACGGCAATCGCCAGAAGCACGGCGAAATAGCTGTTGATCATGCCGCCATCCGGCGTCTGGAAACCGTGGTCGATGATGCGGCGAACGGCAAGCGGCAGGGCCAATGTCGTGGCGGAGGAAAGCACAAGCGCGAAAAGAGCTGCCGCCATCAGGCCGCGATAACGGCTCAGATAGGGGAAGAGGCCAAGAAGCGGCTTCAGGCTCCTCTGTTTCGCAGCTTTCTGCTCGTCAATATCTGCCACGTCCTCTATGCTCCTTGTTCAATGCCGTTTTTGGGCCTTTTGCGGGTGAATTTCCGGCGCGCGGTAAAATTCCAGCCCCTGCGGCCATCTCCTTTCACAAGGGGATAGCAGGCTCTTGTTATCTGGGCGACCTTCATGTATAGGCTCCGCATCGAATTGGGAAGCCATAGCCCATCTGGTCTATGGCTTCATTTATTGAAATGGCTCAGTTGACGCAATTGCGGCAAATGGACCGCACGTCACTTAACCAGGAAGATTGTCATGAAGGCTGATATCCATCCCGCTTATCACACGATCAAGGTCGTCATGACCGATGGCACCGAATACGAAACCCGCTCTACCTGGGGTTCGGAAGGCGCAGTCATGAACCTTGAAATCGACCCCAAGTCCCATCCGGCATGGACGGGCGGCAACCAGCAGCTTATGGACCGCGGTGGTCGCGTTTCCAAGTTCAACAAGCGTTTCGGCGGCCTCGGCCTCTGATCCACTTGCGGACGGATTGTATAAAAAAGCCCGGTTTTTCCGGGCTTTTTTGTTGTCTGCTTTTCGCGGCCGTGCATATGGGTGTAACGACCAAAACAAAAAAGCAGGCTTTTCAGCCTGCTTTTCAAATTGTCCGGATAAGGTCGTCTTTTCTCAGTTGATCGAGAAAGCTGTGCGCAGAAGATTGAGCTGCGCCTGCACGCTGTTTTCATTGTCCGGCACCTTGGCGGCTTCGGACGGGCGATAGATTTCGCGGTCGAGCAGGGCGATGCGGTTTTGGAGACGCAGCGAGCGCTCGATGAGGTCGCGGAAGGATTCGGGCAGGTCGTTCCAGCCGGGCGCGTTACGGTCGACATTAAAGCTGTCGAGCCGCACCTTGTTCTTTTCGCTCAGAACCTGATCGCGCGTCATTTCGCCATTGTTGACGGCGCGCTGCAGAAGCAGCCAGGAGGCCATCTGCATCAGGCGGGTGGTGAGGCGCATCGATTCCGCCGCATAAAGTACCGAGGCCATGCGCGGCAGCACCTTGGAGGCGGCGCGGCCGGCACCGTCGAGATAACTTGCCGTTTCCTCAACCAAGGTCATGCCTTCGGTATAGAGGGTCTTGAACTGGTTGGAAGCAGCCGCGCGACCCGCAAAGCTTATGGTATTTAAAACCTGTTCCGACATTTTCTTTAAATCCCTGCTCACGCACCACACTGTCAGGCAACGACGACCCGGATATTTTGTTCCGGCCTTTAGTGTTTTCAGGATGGTATCTTTACCTGAAATGCGCAAGGCAATTATTAAAGAAGGGTTAATACCCACAGTTTTACGGAATCCGGCAAGCGGCAAAAAAAGAGCCGCGAAAGCGGCTCTCAAGGTAAAACAGGGAGAAAAATCAGACCAATTCGCCGTATGGAGAAGATGCCTGAGGTCCAGAAGAACTGGACATGTATAGTAATCTCTCAGAAAGCTTAATTTTTGGTTAATGGTAAACGAAAGACTGCCCCGGAATATTCACTTCCAGATACCGCCTGAGCCGCAGCTTTAGGCATTGGAAGTGCAGTCCCATGTCTATTCTCAACTGCGCGTCAGGACCGGAAGAGATTCTCCGCCGCCTGCCTGCCGGCGGATTTCCGTGTCCTCTCCTCTTCCAGCCGGGTGATTTCGGCTTGCAGAAGATCGATACGGCTGCTCAGTTCGTCCACCGAAAGAAGGCTGAGATCGCCGCCGATCTCGTGCGCTGCCGGTTTTTGCGGACGGTCATCGTCAAAGAGGCTCATATGCCTGCTCCTTTTTCCACATAGTCGCCATCGTCCCCGGGATATTGCTGCGCGCGCGGGTCAAGCGCAATACTTTCCGGCGTGACGAGCGTTGAGGGCGTCGTCGGCATCATGGTCGAGAAATTGTCTTTTTCCTCGGTCGAAAGTGCTGCGCGCTGGCGGCTTCTGATGATGGCATAGGCGGTGATGAGCAGATGCGCCACAGCCGTCACCAGAAACAGCGCATAGGGGCCGAAATGGGTCATGATCGCGCCGCCGAGCGTCGGGCCGATGATGGTGCCGATGCCGTAAAGCAGAAGCAGGCCACCCGAGACCTTGACGAAGTCTTCCGAGGCGGCGAAGTCGTTGGCATGCGCCACGGCGATGGGATAAAGCGCGTTGGCGGCGGCGCCGTAAATGGCGATCATGAAAATCAGCACATAGACGTCATGCGGTTGTACCACCGCGACAGCGAGGCCCGCGACCGCGCCAACCCCGGCAAGTCCCGCCAGCACGTAACGGCGGTCTATCCGGTCTGAAAGCCTTCCCGCCGGAAATTGCGCCAGCGCACCGACGAAAATCGTGACCGAAACCATGATGGCGATCATGGTCGGGTCCAGACCTGCGCGCGCGCCGAAGACGGCGCCGAGCGTGCCGTAAGCGCCGTTGGCAATGCCGATCATCAGGATGCCGACGAAGGAGACCGGCGAGTTGCGGTAAAGGGCCGGCAGATCCAGCTTCACCTTCTGTAACGGCTGCGGACTGGCCGCTTTCGAAAGCGTGGCCGGCAGAATGGCGATGCAATAGATGATGCCGCAGATCATGAACAGCGACGTATTGCTGATATCGCCCATCGGCACGATCATCTGCCCCGCCACGACCCCGAGCAGCGTGATGGCGATATAGAGCGAGAAGATCATGCCACGGCTTTCATTGGTGGCGCGCTCGTTCAGCCAGCTCTCAATGATCATCGAGGTGCCGGCCGTGCAGAAGCCGGTAAGCGCGCGCAGCGCGATCCACGATGTGTCATCGATGATAAGGCCGGTCATCAGCACCGTCAGGCACACCAGCGCCACGAAGGAGCCGAATGCCCGCACATGCCCCGCACGGCGCACGATCGCAGGCGCGACAAAGCAGCCGATGACGAAGCCGGCCGCCCAGGAGGTGCCCAGAAAGCCCAGAATTTCATTGGAGTAACCTTCCGCGGAACCACGGACGGGCAGGATGAGACCCTGAAGGCCGTTGCCGAGAAAAAGAAACAGAGTGCTGGATAAAAGAGCGAATACGGGTAGAAGATTTCTGCTCATGAAAACACTCTCATGCGTTCGGACGGACGGTCGGACAGGCCATAGACGGGCGTTACCCGAATGAGTTGCACTCTTCTGGTGAACGGTAAAAATGTCCAGCCTGTGACGATGCAGAAATAAAGAAAAGGCTCAATAAATGACGAAGGCGATCGGCCTTTTTTTACTGCTGGCCATGGCGATCCAGATCATCCGGCCGCTAGGTCTGCCGGGCCTGAAGAAAAGAGGCGATTGCTGGAAGATCGCGGTTGCCGCCTTTGTCATCTGGTCGGCGACGCTGCTTCTGCGTCCGTAACGAAAAAGCCGCCCCAGAGGGCGGCTTTTGTTTGACTAAATGCCTGCCGGTGAGGGCCTCAGGCTGCCTTTTCGAGTTCCTGCTTCCAGTTACCCTTGGCGGCGAGGCTGTTCATCGCGGCGCGGTGCGTGAAGGCGCGCTGGCCGGCAGCGACATTTTCCTGCTTGCCGCCCCAGGTCTTGAGGGCCGTATCCTGAAGCGCGCGGCCGTAGGAATAGGTCAGTGACCAGGGCAGGTCGTAGCCGGCATTCATGGCGGAAAGATGCGCGGTTGCCTCTTCGGAGGACTGGCCGCCGGAAAGGAAGGCAATGCCCGGAACGGCTGACGGCACGGTCGCCTTCAGAACCTTCACGGTCTTTTCCGCCACTTCCTCGACCGAAGCCTTGCGGGCATTCTTGCCGTCGATAATCATGTTCGGTTTGAGGATCATGCCTTCAAGGTTCACGCGGGCGTCGAACAGATCCGCGAAAACGGTCTGGAGAACCCATTGCGTGACTTCCGCACAGCGGTCGATGTCATGCGTGCCCGGTTCGCCGTCCATCAGCACTTCGGGTTCCACGATCGGCACGATATCCGCCTGCTGGCAGAGAGCGGCGTAACGGGCGAGCGACTGGGAGTTTGCCTTGATAGAACCCCAGCTCGGACGCTGTTCACCGATGGTGATGACGCCGCGCCACTTGGCGAAGCGGGCACCGGCGTCATGATATTTGCGCAGGCGCTCGTAAAGACCGTCGAGGCCTTCGGTGATGAATTCGTGCGGGTGGAAAGCCATCGGCTTCGCGCCGATATCCACCTTGATGCCGGGCAGGCTGCCGGCCGCCTTGATGATATCAACGAAAGGCGTGCCATCGGCTGCCTTCTGGAACAGGGTCTCTTCATAAAGGATGACGCCGGAGATGTATTTCTTCATGGCGTCGTCGGAGCGGAACAGCATTTCGCGGTAGTCGCGACGGGCGGTCTCGGTGGACTCCAGATTGATGCTGTCGAAACGCTTCTTGATCGTTCCTGTGGATTCGTCGGCTGCGAGCAGGCCCTTGCCGTCGGCAACCATTTTGATGGCGATGTCTTCGAGACGTTCGGTCATTTGCTATTCTCCCAAGGCACAATAAATTTCCGATAACAGAAGTTCCAGGGCAGGGAAATGGCACGCTAACTCATTGAAACGATTGAAATCATTTCAATCGTTTGAAACTTTTCCTCAAGGTGCCGCTTACCAAAAGACAAGGCCGGACAAGCATGGCTTGTCCGGCCTTGTGTCAGGCAAGTGGGGTAAGTTTACTTGGCGGCGGTCAGGATGGCAACGCCCGGCAATTCCTTGCCTTCCATCCATTCGAGGAAGGCGCCGCCTGCCGTCGAGATGTAGGTGAAATCGTCCGAAACGCCGGCATGGTTGAGTGCGGCCACGGTATCACCGCCGCCGGCGACGGAGACGAGCTTGCCGGCCTTCGTGCATTCCGCTGCGTGTTTTGCTGCAGCCACAGTCGCCGCGTCGAAGGGCTCGATTTCGAAAGCGCCGAGCGGGCCGTTCCAGACCAGCGTTTCCGCGCGGGAAATCCAGGCCTTGATGCTTTCAACCGATTTCGGGCCGACGTCGAGAACCATGGCGTCGGCGGGAATGGCGTTGATATCGACGGTTTCATTGGCCGCACCGGCCTTGAATTCGCGGGCGACCACGCCGTCTTCCGGCAGAACAATCGCACAGCCGGATGTCGCGGCCTCGATCATGATCTGCTTTGCGGTCTCGGCAAGATCGTGTTCGCAGAGCGATTTGCCGACTTGTGCGCCGCGTGCGGCAAGGAAGGTGTTGGCCATGCCGCCGCCGATGACGAGGGCATCGACCTTCTTGACGAGGTTCATCAAGAGATCGATCTTGCTCGAAACCTTGGCGCCGCCGACGATGGCGACCACCGGACGGACCGGCTGGCCGAGGCCCTTTTCCAGCGCCTCAAGCTCGGCCTGCATGGTGCGGCCGGCATAGGCGGGCAGGTGGCGCGCAAGACCTTCGGTGGAGGCGTGGGCGCGGTGGGCGGCGGAGAAAGCGTCATTCACATAGATATCGCCGTTGGCCGCCAGAGCCTCGACGAAGGCGGGATCGTTCTTTTCTTCGCCCTTGTGGAAGCGGGTGTTTTCCAGAAGCAGGATATCGCCGTCGTTCAGTTTCGCGACGGCATCCGCCGCAGGCGCACCGACGCAGTCGGTCGCGAAGGAAACGGCGTGATCCAGCACTTCCTCGACGGCGGGCACGATCTGGGAAAGCGACATGTCGGCGACCGGTTCGCCCTTCGGGCGGCCGAAATGTGCGAGCAGGATGACTTTCGCGCCCTTTGAGGACAATTCCAGAATGGTCGGCGCAACACGTTCGATACGGGTTGCGTCCGTCACCTTGCCATCCGCGACCGGCACGTTGAGATCAACGCGAACGAGAACGCGCTTTCCGGCAATGTCGTTGAGGTTGTCGAGGGTCTTGAAAGCGGGCATAGGTCGATCCTGATTTGTTGCGAGTTCGGCACGGACCATACTATGCCTGATTGACGACGCAAGCCGGTCAGGCCTCATTTTCTCTCACTGTATTGGCCGGGGCGGGGGCGCTTTCTTCAACGCCGGCGAGGCGTGGCTGACGCTTCTGCGCCAGATAATCTCGCACACGGTTGAGGATTTCCGAAAAGCTGATGAATATCGGCAGGCTGGTGGCCGGCTCCACCGGTTCGAGCGAGATTCCGACGCCGGTGATTTCCTCATGCTCGTCCAGTGTGCGGACGATCAGGACGATGGAGCCGAGGCGCACACGGTCGGCATAATCAGCCTTTCCGGCAAGACGCGCCTCTATCAGTTCCGCGACGCTCATCGCCTGCTCGGCGGGCGAAAGCAGGCCGGGGCCATAGGCCGCGTCCAGCTCCTTCGCCGGGCGGGCGGGCGAGATCGCGAAGGTGCCGAAGAAATCGGCGTCGTCATCGGCAACCGGCAGGGCGCTGGCGAACAGCCGGTCGATCAGGCGGGAATAGCCGGGTGCGATGAAGAGATAGACGAGATCGTTTTCACGCAGCCGCCCGGCATATTGGTAGCGGATCGACTTGCCGTCGCGCACCACCAGCGAGGGCATGGCCCAGCGGGGAATACGTTCACCCTGCATGATGGCGCTGCCCTTGGCGACCCGGTAGGAAATCAGTTCATGATTAGCGGTGCCGGGAAGGTCCACCTCGAGCTTGTCCACCTCGCCCATGCGCGGCGGCACGATCAGCCCGAGCCTTGTTGCCACAGGCTTGATGGTCCAGCCCTGCACAAGCAGCGAGACCAGCACGATGATGAAGGCGGCGTTGAAATAGATCTGCGCATTATCAAGCCCGCCGAGAATGGGCATGATGGCCAGCAGGATGGAGACCGCGCCACGCAGGCCCACCCACGCCACGAAGGATGTTTCCTGCTGGGTATAGTTGAAGGGCATGAGGCTCAGCCACACCGCGAGCGGGCGGGCGACGAAAATCAGGAACAGCGCAAGCAGGACGGCGGGAATGGCGATTGCCGGAAATTGCGACGGCGTGGCGAGCAGGCCGAGCATCAGGAACATGATGATCTGGGCAAGCCAGGTCAGCCCTTCGTGGAAGCGGCGGATGGTTTCCTTGGCGAAAATCCTGCGGTTGCCGGCAACGATGCCCGCCACATAGACCGCCAGAAAACCGCTGCCGCCAAGCGTGCCGGTGAAAGAGAAGACGAGCAGCGCCAGCGCCAGCACGAATATCGGGGCAAGCCCGCGGTCGGCGGCGAAACGGTTGACGACGGTCGCGATCATGACACCGCCGAGCAGGCCGAAAATCACGCCGAGGCCCATTTCTTCGACGAAGAGCAGCAGGAAACCGCTATCGATACCGGCCAGCCCCTGACCCTTGGCAATGATCTCGACCAGCGCGACGGTGAGGAAGATTGCCATCGGATCGTTGGTGCCGGACTCGACCTCCAGCGTCGAGCGGACCTGATCGCGGATATGAATGCCGCCGATGCGCAGCAGGAAAAAGACGGCCGCCGCATCCGTGGAGGCGACGATGGCGCCGAGCAGCAGCCCCTCCAGCCACGAGAGCCCGAGCAGCAGGGCGGCTGCGCCCGCGAAGAACACGGAGGTCAGGATGACGCCGCCGGTGGCGAGCGCCACGGCAGGTGCTGCCGAAAGCCGGAAGGATTGTATCGACGTGCCGAAACCGGAATCGAAAAGGATGACGGCGAGCACGAGCGAGCCGAGCATATAAGCGAGCGGATTATTGGTGAACTCGATGCCAAGGCCATCCACCCCCGCCGCCAGGCCGATAACAAGGAAAAGCAGCAGGAGGGGCGCGCCGAAGCGGAAGGCGATGAGGCTCGAAAAGGCTGCGACGAGAACGAGAACAGTTGCCACCAGCAACAGAAGATAAAATGATTCCACGTCCACCGCCTCATTCAAACCGCGTTGACCGCTGCAATGAATGCTCTGCGCGTCTGCAGTCAATGCGCCACGGGTTGCGGTCTGTCAGCGCTGTTTCGGGTGGCGTTGAAAGGCGACGCAAGGCGGGTGTATCGAATGATACGGCAGGGCCGAAGTGCATTGCGCACGACCGTTATCCCTGTGTCTCTTGTCCGTCTCAAAGTGGACCAGACAAAGGCAGGAAATGGGAATTTTTTCGGCTCGCGGGCGAAAAAATGGATGGCAAGGAGAGCGGCAGATACCCCCGCAGAAACAATTCATCTTCCGGCGTCTCAACGTAACATAGAGACAATGCAGCTGCGTTATTGCTCTCGTCCGAATTGCTTTTCAACATTACCGGAGCGATCGGATGACGCGGATAAATATTACTGGACTTATTATAGTATTGGCGGCGGGCTCGATTGTTTCGGGCTGCTCCAGCACGGAACAGACGGCTGAAAACATGGCCGCGCAACGCGAGCGCTGCCGCTCCTTTGGTTACCCCGAAGGCTCGCGGGATGCTGCCGACTGCATGATGAAGCTTTCCATGCAGCAAAGCGAGTTGAGGCAGCAGACTTTCGATACGATCTGGAGCAATGCCGGCTCGCGGGACCCAATCATCATCAACAACAGAAGGTGACGGTTGCGCGCCGGCGCTGGCAGCGGGTTGGCCCCTCTTGCCCAACGATGGTTTCGATCCGAAGCGCCCCGCCTTGCTTCCGGATCGATGCCGACGGGTTTCCTCGTTCCCGTCGGCATTTTTACAAATAAAAAGCCGGCAGGATTGCTCCTGCCGGCTTTTTGATCGAACTGAGTTCCGCTTAGATGGTCTTCGCGAATGCGACGGCCGTGTCCGACATGCGGTTGGAGAAGCCCCACTCGTTGTCGTACCAGGACAGGACGCGCACGAACTTGCCTTCCATGACCTTGGTCTGGTCGATCGCGAAGATCGAGGAGTGGCTGTCGTGGTTGAAGTCGCGGGAGACCAGCGGCTCTTCGGTGTAGCCGAGGATGCCCTTCAGCTTGCCATTGGCGGCGGACTTGATCGCTTCGTTGATTTCCTCAACCGTCGTGTCGCGCTTGGCGATGAACTTGAAGTCGACGACCGAAACGTTCGGGGTCGGAACGCGGATCGACGTGCCGTCCAGCTTGCCTTTGAGGTGCGGCAGAACGAGGCCAACGGCCTTGGCTGCACCCGTCGAGGTCGGGATCATGGACAGGGCTGCAGCGCGGGCGCGGTACAGATCCTTGTGCATGGTGTCCAGCGTCGGCTGGTCGCCCGTGTAGGAGTGGATCGTCGTCATGAAGCCATGATCGATGCCAACGACGTCATCGAGAACCTTCACGACCGGCACGAGGCAGTTGGTGGTGCAGGACGCGTTGGAAATGACCAGATGGTCCTTCGTCAGCTGGTCGTCATTGACGCCGAAGACGACGGTGAGGTCTGCGCCGTCAGCCGGTGCCGAAACGATGACGCGCTTGGCGCCTGCCGTCAGGTGAGCAGCGGCCTTGTCGCGGGCAGTGAAGATGCCGGTGCATTCGAGCGCGATATCGACGCCGAGTTCCTTGTGCGGCAGCGTTGCCGGATCGCGAACGGCCGTCACCTTGATCGGCTTGCCGCCGCCAACGATGATCGTGTCGCCTTCAACCTTCACGTCGGCAGGGAACTTGCCGTGGATCGAATCGTAGCGCAGCAGATGGGCGTTGGTTTCAACCGGGCCGAGGTCGTTGATGGCAACAACTTCGATATCGGTACGGCCGGATTCGACGATGGCGCGCAGGACGTTGCGGCCGATGCGGCCGAAGCCGTTAATGGCAACTTTTACAGTCATTTACAGTCTCCCGAACAAGATATGTGCTTGGTCTTTGCGGAATGTGAGAGGGCTTGGGAAGCCCTCACGCAAGTTTTGCCTCGACTGCGGCGACGACGGCTTCCGCCGTGATGCCGAAGTGCTTGAAGAGATCCTTCGCCGGGGCAGATGCTCCGAAGGAATGCATGCCGACGAAAGCGCCATCGTTACCGATGAAATAGTCCCAGCCCTGACGAATGGCGGCTTCGATCGCGATCTTGACCGGAGCCTTGCCGATGATGGCGTTACGATAGGTTTCCGGCTGTTCCTTGAAGAGCTCGAAGCAGGGAACGGAAACGACGCGGACGGAAACGCCGTTGTCCTTCAGCGTTGCAGCGGCCTTGAGCGCCACTTCGACTTCCGAACCGGATGCGAAGATCGAAACCTTGGCGTCGCTGGCGGATACGAGTTCGTAAGCGCCGTAAGCGGAAAGGTTCTTCTCTTCATATTCCTTGCGCGAGGGTGCAAGGTTCTGGCGGGTGAGTGCCAGGGCAGACGGACGATGCTTCTGCTCAAGCGCCAGCTGCCAGCATTCCGCCGTCTCGGTTTCATCCGCCGGGCGGAAAACGAGGAGGTTCGGAATGGCGCGCAGCGCTGCAATCTGCTCCACCGGCTGGTGGGTCGGGCCGTCTTCGCCGACGCCGATGGAATCATGCGTCAGAACGTGAACGACGCGGATGCCCATCAGGGCGGCAAGGCGGATCGACGGACGGCAATAGTCCGAGAAGATCAGGAAGCCGCCGGCATAGGGGATGAGACCGCCATGGAGCGCGATGCCGTTCATCGCGGCCGCCATGCCGTGCTCGCGGATGCCGTAATGCAGATAACGGCCGGAGAAATCCGTCGGGGTGATGGACTTCATCTGGCTGGTCTTGGTGTTGTTGGACGGCGTCAGGTCAGCCGAGCCGCCGACCATTTCCGGCAGGATGCCGTTGATGACTTCAAGCGAGTCTTCGGAAGCCTTGCGGGTGGCGACAGTCGGGTTGTTCTCGATGATCTTCTTCTTGAAGGCATCGATCGAACTGTCGAAATTGCCGGGCAGATCGCCGGCGAAGCGGCGCTTGAACTCGGCCTTTTTGCCGGCTTCAGCGGCCTCGAGACGGGCTTCCCAGTCCTGACGGGTCTTGGTGGAGCGCAGGCCGGCGAGACGCCATGCATCGAGCACATCTTCCGGAATGACGAAAGCTTCGGCTTCCCAGTTGAGGCTCTTGCGCGCAGCGGCGATTTCTTCGGCGCCGAGCGGGTTGCCGTGTACCTTGTGGGTGCCCTGCTTGTTGGGCGCGCCGAAACCGATGACGGTCTTGCAGGCGATGAAGGTCGGGCGGTCGGATTTCTGCGCGGCCTCGATGGCGGCAGCAATCGCATCCGGATCATGGCCATCGACGCGGATGGTGTTCCAGTGAACGGCCTGGAAGCGGGCGATCTGGTCGGTGCTGTCGGAGAGGCCAACTTCACCGTCGATGGTGATGTTGTTGTCATCCCAGAACAGAACGAGCTTGTTGAGCTTCAGGTGGCCGGCAAGCGCGATGGCTTCGTGGCTGATGCCTTCCATGAGGCAGCCGTCGCCGCACAGCACATAGGTGAAGTGGCTCTGCAGGTCGGAGCCGAATTCCTCTTCCAGCTTGCGTTCGGCAATAGCCATGCCGACGGCGTTGGCGATGCCCTGGCCGAGCGGGCCGGTGGTCGTTTCGATGCCGGTCGCATGGCCATATTCGGGATGGCCGGCGGTCTTGGAGCCGAACTGACGGAAACGCTTGATCTCGTCGATCGTCATGTCCTCGTAGCCCGTCAGATAGAGCAGCGAGTAAAGCAGCATCGAACCATGGCCTGCCGACAGCACGAAGCGGTCGCGGTCAGCCCAGAGCGGCGCCTTGGGATCGAATTTCAGGTAACGGGTGAAAAGAACGGTGGCGACATCAGCGGCGCCCATCGGCAGACCGGGGTGGCCTGAATTGGCCTTCTCCACTGCATCCATGGCAAGAAAGCGGATCGCGTTTGCCATCCGGTTGTGTTTGTCGCGAGAAATCATGGCTTTTCCGTCTGTTTCCGGGTGAAAGGAGATAGTTTTACGCAACTATCCAAAAAGCGGGTTGATCCATAGCAGGTGAGGCAGGCAAGTCAATAAATCCACGGGCGTTTGCGGTTCCCTCAGGGAGAAAAAATCGTTTAGAAAATCGGGTGTCCTGACAAAATCCGTGCGATATGTGTCGCCGCCTCTTCGTTCATCCACAGAGCAAAACGCCTCAATGCACTGGTTTGATTGACGGGATGGTAAATCGGGTAATAACCTCGTGATTGTTGAAAAGGCCTGAAACCGGACGATTCGCCCGGTGGCGTGCGAGTTGGAAAAAACGATGTCGGCTGAGAAGACCGTACAATCTGCGCTGACGGAGCTGAATGCTGCCATCACAAATCTCGAAAATGCCATCGATATGCGTATCGAGCGGCAAAGGGAGACGGGCGAGATCGATAATGAGGTCAAGCGGGTCCATGTCGACCGCGCAAGGCTCGCACATGAGCTGGATCAGGCCGAATTTCGCGCCAATCGTCTTGAAGAAGTCAACCGCGAGGTTTCCCGCCGGCTGGTAACGGCCATGGAGACGATCCGCGCGGTGCTGGATCGATAGGAGCGGGTTCATGGCGCAAGTCACAGTTATGATCGACGGCAAGGCCTATCGCATGGCGTGCGAGGCAGGGCAGGAAGACCATCTGACCGATCTCGCAACCAGGTTCGACCGGTATGTCGGGCACCTCAAGAGCCAGTTCGGTGAAATAGGCGACCTTCGCCTGACCGTCATGGCCGGCATCATGGTGATGGACGAGCTTTCCGAACTCAACCGCAAGATCGAGAAGCTGGAAGGAGAGGTCGCATCCCTTTCCCGCAACCGTGACGGCATGGCCGAGCACAGGGCGAAATCGGATGAAGTGGTGGCGCTCGCCATCGGCGATCTGGCCGACCGGTTGAACGGCATTACCGAAAAACTGCTGGCGCGGCCGAAGCCCACGGCGCATTGACTGCGCAAAGAGTTCTGAGGCGGCAAAATTTCGCTCGGTGCCCTCTGGTGGTTTCCCCCGATCCGTCCTATATCTTGGATGCGTTCTGCGCTTCCCGACAGGAACCACAATCCCTGGGGCCATACTCGATCCAAAGGGAGCTGTCCCTGGCCAGTCCCGTGGGACTGGACACACGGCGCCCACCTACTTTTGTAGGCACCCAGGATCGTAAATCTCCATCGGTCGCCGTGGATCGCGCTTGAAGTTTCGGATCAACCCCGATGCTTCACCATATCCTTGATATATTCGACAGTGATTTTTCATAACTGCCGGACGCGGCTTTTTTATATTGCCGTCATTGCAATGGCGGAACAATTCCCTATTATTCGGATTGGTATGTCTGTCATGCCCTTTAAAAAAGGGCGCTGCGGCCAAAACCGCGACGTGCCGTTCAACAGCCCAAAGAGCTAAACTTGTTTACTGAAATTATGATCGTGGTCCTGCTCACCGTATTGAACGGTGTGCTTGCCATGTCCGAGCTTGCCGTTGTCTCCTCCAGACCGGCGAGGCTCAAGGTGCTTGCCGCGCAAGGCAGCAAGGGCGCCACCATGGCGCTCGGCCTTTCCGAAAATCCCGGACGCTTTCTTTCCACAGTGCAGATCGGCATCACGCTGGTCGGCGTCCTTTCCGGCGCTTTTTCCGGTGCCACGCTCGGTGCCCGCTTTACGGCGTGGCTTCTGGAACAGGGTGTTCCCGACCGTGCCGCCGATGCGCTTGGCGTCGGCTCGGTGGTCGTCGCCATTACCTATCTGTCGCTGATCGTCGGCGAACTTGTGCCCAAGCAGATTGCGCTGCGCGATCCCGAAAAGGTCGCTGCCCGCGTCGCACCCACCATGATGCTGCTGTCCAAGGTCGGCGCGCCGCTGGTATGGCTGCTCGACAAGTCGGGCAAGACGGTTCTTGCCCTTCTCGGCCACAGCGGCGAGTCCAACGCATCGGTCACCGATGATGAAATCCGCACGGTTCTGGCCGAAGCCCATAGCGCTGGCGTGATCGAGACCGAGGAATCGGCGATGATCACCAGCGTCATGCGCCTTGCCGACCGCAATGCGCGTGGCCTGATGACGCCGCGTCGTGATGTCGAAGTGGTCGATATCGAAGACAGCGCCGAGGAAATCCGAGAGCAGCTTCGCCAGACGCAGCGTTCGCGCCTTCCGGTACGCAACGGCGCTTCTGATGAAATTCTCGGCGTGCTTTTCGCCAAGGATGCCTTCGATGCGCTGGCCTCCGGCAAGGAGCTCAACATTCGCGAGCTTCTGCGCGAAGTTCCTGTCGTGTCGGATCTGACGAGCGCTGTGGACGTCATCCAGTCGCTGCGTCGCTCCACCGTACACATGGTACTGGTCTACGACGAATATGGCCATTTCGAAGGTATCGTCAGCTCTGGCGACGTTCTGGAGGCCATCACCGGCGCCTTCCAGGAAGATAATGACGAGGAGCCGGCCATAGTCGAGCGCGAGGACGGTTCGTTCCTCGTCGCCGGCTGGATGCCCGCCGATGAGTTCGCTTATCGCATGGGCTTCAAGATCGACGAGGATGCCGAGTTCGAAACCGTTGCCGGTCTGGTTCTGGACGAGTTCCGTCGCCTGCCGGAACTGGGCGAACATGTGACCCGCAACGGCTGGCGTTTTGAAGTCATCGACCTCGACGGCCACCGCATCGACAAGGTTCTCGTGAGCCGGGCTGCCTGATGCCCGGCGATGTTGCCGAAAAAGCGAGGCTGCGCGGCGAAAGGCTCGCCGCGCGCGATGCGCTGACGCTGACGGAGCGGCAGCAGAAGAGCCAGTCTATAACGGCCCATGGCGCCTCCGACATTGCCTTTGCGCGTGGCACCGTGATTTCCGGCTTCATGCCTATCCGCTCCGAGGCCGATACACGGCCGCTGATGGAAGCATTGCGGACAAGGGGCGGGCGTCTCGTTCTTCCCGTTGTGCTGGATCGTGAAACCATCGTCTTCCGTCGCTTCGAGGCGGATACGCCGCTGGTGAAGACCGGCTTCGGCACGACTGGCCCGGGCGAGGATGCGGAGGTTGTCGATCCGGATATTCTGCTCGTGCCTCTCTCGGTCTTCGATGGGCGCGGGCAGCGGGTCGGTTATGGCGCGGGCCATTATGACCGCGCCATTGCGCGGTTACACGCGATGGGCAAACAGCCAGTTCTCATCGGCGTCGCCTTTGATTGTCAGGAAGTGCCATTCGTACCGGCGGAGCCGCATGATATGTCGCTTCACGCCATTCTGACGGAAAGCGGCCTGCGCTGGTTTTCCGCTCCGTTGTCGATCTCCGATAGTGGGCAAAAGGCGCTTTAGCACTTTTTAAAAGATGGATTACCCGCTAGAGGGGACGAAATATAGAAACATGCGCAAGATCGGGGCGGGTGAATGAGGCTTCTTTTTCTCGGAGATATGGTTGGCAAGACCGGACGCACTGCTGTCTGGGAACGATTGCCGGGGCTGATTTCCGATCTGAAGCTCGATTTTGTGATCGTCAACGGTGAAAACGCCGCCGGCGGCTTCGGCATCACCGAAGATATCTATCTCGAGACCATCAATGCCGGCGCCGATGTTGTCACGACCGGCAACCATGTCTGGGACCAGAAGGAAGCGGTTTCCTTCTGCGAGCGCCACGACCAGTTCCTGCGGCCCGCCAATTATCCTGACGGTACGCCGGGCAAGGGCTCGGGCCTTTTTTATGCCCGCAACGGCGCACGCATATTGGTCGCCAACATCATGGGGCGGGTCTTCATGCATCCGGAACTGGACGATCCCTTCAAGTCTGCGGAAAACATTCTTGCCGCCTGCCCGCTGAAGGAACAGGCCGACGCCATCATCTTCGATTTCCATGCGGAAGCGACGAGTGAAAAACAGTGTTTCGGCCATTTTGTGGATGGCCGCGCGAGCTTCGTTGTCGGCACCCACACCCATGTCCCGACGGCGGATGCGCAGATCCTTAATGGCGGCACGGCCTATATGTCGGATGCCGGCATGTGCGGCGATTATGACAGTTCGCTTGGAATGGAAAAGGAAGAGCCGATCAACCGCTTCATTTCCAAGATGCCGAAGGGCCGTTTTGAGGCTGCCAGCGGACCGGCGACGATCTGCGGCGTCGGCGTCGAAATTTCCGACCGCACCGGGCTTGCAGAAAAGATCGCGCCGCTGCGCATCGGTCCCCGGCTCTCGGAAACCCTGCCCTCCTTCTGGGCGTGATCTCTCCCTGAAGCGTTCACAATGACGAGAGTGTGAGCCTTCCGGCACTCTTGTAACTGGACGCTCCGCAAAACCTGCCTCATCCTCCCACCCTTCGCAAGTTCAGGGAGTGGCATGATGCTGCGCGTGCTAATGCTTGCAATATCGGGGCTGATCGCCTCATCGGGAGCGGCCTTCTCCCAGACGGAAAGCCGCCCGCCCGTCAGTCAATGCCAGGCGATCGCCAGCAACATTCCCGGCGTCATGTTTGCGAGCTTCAGTCCGCCGGGTGTTCAGCTGGCTCAGGCGGCGGCGAAGGAAGAGGTGAAGATCAGCTTCATCGGCCATTCCACCTATCTGATCGAAAGCCCAGGCGGGGTAACGATCGCCACGGACTATAACGGCGTCTATCGCCCGCCCGTCATGCCGACGGTCGTAACGATGAACCGGGCGCATTCGACCCACTTCACCCTTAGTCCGGACCCTGCCATTCAATATGTGCTGCATGGCTGGAGCGATACGCCGGGAGAAAAGGCCGAACACAAGGTTCTGGTAGGCGATGTCTATATTCGCAATGTCGCAACCGATATCCGCAACCGCTGGGGCGATTACGAATCCTTTCAGGAAAACGGCAATTCCATCTTCATCTTCGAAGTTGCGGGCCTGTGTATCGGTCATCTCGGCCATCTGCATCATGAGTTGACGGATACGCATTATGCAGAGATCGGCCGTCTGGATGTGCTGATGGTGCCGGTGGATGGCGGCTTGACCATGGGCGCTGACAGCATGAGCCGGGTGGTCAAGCGCCTGCGCTCGGCGCTGATCCTGCCGATGCACCGCACCGGCCCGCCGCTGGAGCAGTTTCTGACAATGTTTGGCGAAAGTTTTCGCATTGCCTATGCGACCGACCCGGTGATCCGGGTTTCGATGAGAAATCTTCCCCGCCAGCCGCAGATACTCGTGCCGAAAGGCATGTAACATGGCGGTGGGCGAGGAAAGGCCATAGGAGATGTTGATCAGGCAAAGTTGAGATGCTGGCGAACGCCTACATCTGGCGTCTTGTCATCCGACATGTTCGCCTTGGCGATTTCCCAGCCGAATTTAAGCGTGCTGTCCGTCGAAGCCCAGATATCGGCATCGTCGACATGCAACGCCAGCATTGTCAGCTGTGGATCGCTCTTGCCATGTTCATACCAGGCGGCCGTGACGGAATTCCAATATTCCTCGATCTTGGTTTTGTCGTCGCGCACTTCAAGAATGCCTGAAAGGCAGGCATGGTAGTCATGGTCCTTCCCCACCACGCAGAAATGCGCCCGGGAACCGGATTTCAGCGACTTCACCAGATCGGTGTCTTTTTTGGAGAAGAACCAGATCGTGTTGGTCTTGGGATCAGCGTGAGGTGCCATGGGCTGCATGTGATTATGCAGGCCTTCAAGACCGAGCATGCCGGCGTGGACGGAGTTGATCTCGTCCCAGAGCTGACGGGCCGGGGCTTCTCTTGCTTCAGTCAGGCTGACCATTTGTTTTCTCCTTCCGGTCTGATGCTGCGATGGAGAGAAATCATGTGCCCTTCCGTCGCGTTCATGATCAGAACGAAGAGCGGATAAATCAGTTCCTTCTGTTGTTGCGGCAAGAGAAAGCGCTTGCGGGGTTGAACGGCGGGCGTATCGCACTTATAAGGCCCGCAATCTCCAAATTAAGACAATCAGGTTTTCCATGGCTGGTCATTCACAGTTCAAGAACATCATGCACCGCAAGGGCAAGCAGGACTCCGTACGGTCCAAAATGTTTTCCAAGCTTGCGCGTGAAATCACCGTTGCGGCAAAGGCGGGCATGCCCGACCCGAACATGAACGCGCGCCTGCGTCTGGCGATCCAGAACGCCAAGGCCCAGTCCATGCCGAAGGACAATATTGAGCGCGCCATCAAAAAAGCTTCCGGTGCAGACAGCGAAAACTACGATGAGGTCCGTTACGAGGGTTACGGCCCGGGTGGCGTCGCCGTCGTCGTCGAGGCCCTGACCGACAACCGCAACCGCACCGCCTCAAACGTACGCTCCATCTTCACCAAGGCTGGTGGTGCACTCGGCGAAACCGGCTCGGTCTCCTTCTCCTTCGACCGCGTAGGCGAAATCACCTACAAGGCGGAAGTGGGCGACGCCGACAAGGTCATGGAAGCGGCCATCGAAGCGGGCGCTGACGATGTCGAATCTTCCGAAGACGGCCACACCATCATCTGCGGTTTCGAAGCGATGAACGAGGTTTCCAAGGCGCTGGAAGGCGTGCTAGGCGAAGCCGAAAGCGTCAAGGCCATCTGGAAGCCGCAGAATACGGTGCCGGTGGATGAAGAAAAGGCGCAGTCGCTGATGAAGCTCATCGACAATCTCGAAGACGATGACGACGTGCAGAGCGTCTATTCCAACTTCGAGGTTTCCGAAGAAATTCTCGCCAAGCTTTCCGCCTGACGTTTCATGTTTCAAAAAAGCCCCGGCAGCGATCCGCTCCGGGGTCTTTTGTTTACGCGGCCTTCTTTATGGAGGTTCGCACATCGGCAAAAATCTCGACCGACCGCAACCGCTTTTCGATGTCATGGATCGGCATCGAGACAATCAGCTCATCCGCCTGCGTTTCCGCCAGGAAGCCATCGAGATGGCGTTCGATCGTCTCAGGCGAACCGACGGCGGCGAAACGCAGCGTGTGTTCGACAGAGAAACGCTCCATCTCGTTCCAGTAATCGTCCATGCTGTGCACCGGTTTCGGAAACTGCGTGCGCACATTGCGGCGCAGGTTGACAAATTGCTGCTGCGACGAGGTGAAGAGATGCTGCGCCTCCTCGTCCGTATCTGCGCCGACACCCATTACACCCACCATCACATAGGGCTTGTCCAGCACTTCAGAAGGCTGGAACCGCTCGCGATAAATATGGATCGCTTCCATCAGCATATCGGGCGCGAAATGCGAAGCGAAGGAATAGGGCAGGCCAAGCGCTGCGGCGAGATGCGCGCTGTAGGTGCTGGAGCCGAGCAGCCAGAGCGGCACGTTGGAATTCATGCCCGGTACGGCAAGGATTGCTTGATCCGGCTGCGGCGGACCAAGATAACGCTGGAGTTCGACGATATCGTGCGGGAAGTTTTCCGCGCCGGCATCGAGATTGCGGCGCAGGGCTCGCGCTGTGCGCATATCAGTTCCCGGAGCGCGGCCTAGACCGAGATCAACGCGGCCGGGAAGGAGCGCTGCAAGCGTGCCGAACTGCTCGGCGATAACGAGCGGGGAATGGTTGGGCAACATGATGCCGCCCGAACCGACGCGAATATGTTTCGTGGCCGCGCCCACATGGGCGATGACGAGCGACGTTGCCGCGCTGGCAATGCCGGGCATGCCGTGGTGTTCCGCCAGCCAGATGCGGTTATAGCCGTGTTCTTCGGCCTTGATCGCCATTCGGCGGGAATTTTCGAGCGCCTCACTGACGCTCTCGCCTTCGCCGATCGGCGAAAGGTCGAGAATGGAAAAAGGTATCATCCGACGCTCCTGCGAAATTTAAATCTTTGCTGCGGATGTAAGGCGCGTGTCCCGATTTACCAGTGAAGTCGCGCAGAATTGAAGGATGGTTCAAAAAAATTGGGGCCTCCGAAGAGGCCCCGGTATTTCGCCGGCTGGCCTGTCTCAACCCACCCGCCTGAATTGCCTGTCCTCGCGATGCCCCGCGGCCTCGTTCTCCGGAGCCAATACGAACTGTCCGAGCCTGCCGTCCATTTCACCCGCTTCGGAAGCGAGATTGTGAATGGCGGCCGTCGTCTCTTCCACCATGGCGGCGTTCTGCTGGGTCATGGTGTCGAGGCTGGAGACGGTACTGTTGATTTCCGAAAGCGTGTGCGCCTCCTCGCGGGTAGACTCCATGATCTCTTCGATACGCGTGCTGATGGTCTGCACGTGTTTGCCGATGCCGGTCAGCGAAGCACCTGCCTTTTCCACCAGCACCACGCCCGAGGATACCTCGTCGGTGGAGCGCTTCAGCAGGCTGGTGATTTCCTTTGCGGCGGCGGCCGAGCGCTGCGCCAGTTCGCGCACTTCCTGGGCCACGACCGCAAAACCCTTGCCTGCGTCGCCTGCTCGCGCCGCCTCCACGCCGGCATTCAGCGCCAGAAGGTTGGTCTGGAAGGCGATTTCGTCGATGACGCCGATGATCTGGTTGATCTGGCGTGATGAGGTCTGGATCGCCTCCATGGCGGCGATTGTCTGCTCCATGACGCGGCTGGATGCCGTTGCCTCCGTGCTGGCGTCGCGGGCGATCCGCGTTGCCTGTTCGGCGCGTTCGATCTGGTCGCGGACGGCTTCGGTGATCGCCTTGATGGCGCTTGCCGTTTCGGTGATGGAGGCTGCCTGCCGTTCGGTACGTTCGGCGAGCTGGTCGGCCCCCACCCGCATTTCCTCGGAACCGCCACGAATGGCAGCGGAATTGCCGCCGATGGCCTGCATGGTTTCGCTGAGCCGGGCAAGCGCCGTGTTGAAATTATGGCGCAGGCTTTCGAGATCGTCGGGGAAAGCGGTCTCGATACGATAGGCGAGGTTGCCATTCGCCAGCCGGTCGAGCCCCTCATCCAGAGATTGCACGACCATTTGCAGGGTGCCTGCCTCGGCCTCCCGTTCCGCAAGATGCGCGCGCCGGGCTGTTTCGGCTTCTTCCCGTGTGCGTGATGCGGTCTCTTCCATGTCCCGCTGCAGGATAAGTTTTTCACGGAAACTGCCGAGCGCACGCGCCATGCGGCCGATCTCGTCCTTTCGATCCTGATTGCCGATTTCCGCATCGAGACGGCCTGCGGCCACTTCGCCGGTCAGTCCGGCAAGCTTTTCCAGCGGGGCGAAGAGACGCCGCGCGAAAAAGGCCGTCGCTGCACACATGGCGGCCAGAACGCAAAGGCCGATCACGGCAAGCGTGCCGGCAATCGAGATGGAGCCAGCGTTCAACTCGCTGCGCAGCATGCTTTCCACCGCGAGATATTTTTCGTCGGCGAAAGAGAAGGGGCGGGCATAGGCATTGGCTTCGCCATCCGCGCGGTCGATCTTGGCAATGGTCATGCCCGCCGCGTTCAGGGCCTCGCCGTGGAAATCGTAGATGGCTGGGTCAAGGCTGACCAGCCTGTCGCCCTCAACACCGATAACCTTGCCATCGGCTGATATGATTGCGGATTGTTCCGAACTGCCCGCCGCGATGCCTTTCGTCAGAATCTGGCTGAAAACGCCTTCCTTGACCTGGAAGAGGACGATGCCCTTGAACGCGCCGAATTTGACAACCGGAACGCCGAAATAAATACCAGCCTCTTTCGTAGCCGCATCGATCCGCAGGCCGGAGAAACTGGTCTGCGCCACGTCGTTGACCGCCTTTTCGGCGTTCGCCGCGCCGCGCGCGAAGGCCGTACCAAGGCCGCTTTCCGCCCAGGTGCCGCCCTTGACGGTTTCCCCGAAGGCCGGTCCCTTCAGATAGGAATAATAGACCGTACCGGCGGGGTCGATGAAGAGAACATCGCTGAACGGCGTTCCCTTGATATAAGCGCCGATATCCGTCTGGGTCTTCTCATGGGTGGAGTAATAAAAGCCGCTGGGGCTTTCCGGCTTGATCAGCTTTTCCTTTTCGCCGAAGGGGTTTTCCTTGACGAAGACGCGCTGCAGTTCCGCCTTCGCGTCGCCTGCGTTTTTCTGCACGGTGGCCCAGCCGCTGCGCATGGAGACAACAGCCATCTGCAGGGATTCGATCTTGGCAATGGAATCCGCCTGTGTTTTCAGCTGCTCAAGGCGTTCCTGAAGCATGTCGCCGCGGAAAACCAGAATGCTCTCCATGGATCTCGACGCCTGCTCCTCAAGAACGCCGCTGCTGCTTTGATAGCCGAGAAGTGTCAGAGCCCCGGTCGAGATCGCCATCAGCGCCAGGAAAATCGCGAGCACTTTGGTGGATATGGAATGAAAACGGTTCAGCATGGCCGATGCAGCCCTCAATGCCGGATCAGTTCCCGCGCCATGCATGGATGGCGCCATTGGACGGCTGATATGGCGAACATATTGTGCTGCGGATCATCATGTCCGCAGCTCCCCTTTTTTGATTTTGTGGAGAACAATGCGGTACGCGGTTTAAGCAGAGGTAAATGCTGCACTGCAAATTTGATCAATGTTGTCGTTTTGTTCACTTATCGCTGGCAGGGTCGCAGCCGGAAAGATAAGGTGCCTCATGCAAAAGACGATTCGAATCATCGGCATTGACCCCGGATTGCGGCGCACCGGATGGGGTGTCATCGAAACCCTTGGCAACAGCCTTCGGTTCGTCGCCTCCGGTACCGTGACATCGGATGGCGATATGGATCTCGCCTCCCGGCTGTGCCAGTTGCATGACGGGCTGGCTGACGTCGTGCACAGCTACCAGCCCGACGAGGCGGCGGTGGAGCAGACTTTCGTGAACAAGGATGCGGTTGCAACATTGAAACTTGGTCAGGCGCGCGGCATCGCCATGCTGGTTCCGGCGCGGGCAGGACTGCCGGTGTTTGAATATGCGCCGAATGCGGTGAAAAAAGCCGTCATCGGCGTCGGGCACGGCGAAAAGCAGCAAATTCACATGATGCTGAAAATCCTGATGCCGAAGGCCGAATTCAAGGGTAACGATGCGGCGGACGCTCTCGCCATCGCAATCTGCCACGCGCATAATCGCGGCGGCGACAGGATGGCGCGGCTTTTGGCGGCCGGTTGAATATTTAAAGTCTCATTGCAGCGGGCGGCATCATGATCGGAAAACTGAAGGGCAGCATCGAGGAAATCGGCGCGGACTATGTGCTGGTGGATGTGCACGGCGTCTGTTACGTCGCCTATTGTTCGGCGCGCACGCTGTCGAAAATCGGCTCCGTCGGGGAGGCGGTGGTGCTGTTCATCGAAACCTATGTGCGTGAAGACCAGCTGAAGCTCTTCGGTTTTCTTTCGGCACTGGAGCGGGAATGGTTCAACCTGCTGCAGAGCGTGCAGGGCGTGGGTTCGAAAGTGGCCTTGGCCGTCCTTTCCACGCTTTCGCCCTCCGAACTCGCCAATGCCATCGCGCTTCAGGACAAGGTGATGATTTCGCGTGCGCCCGGCGTTGGGCCGAAGGTGGCGGTGCGTCTTGTGACCGAACTTCGCAACAAGGCGCCTGCCTTTGCGGGAGAGGCTTCCGCCTCGATCGGGCTCAAGCAGGAGCTTGGTGAAGGCGTTGCGTCCGCGCCGGTGGCGGATGCCGTTTCCGCGCTCACCAATCTCGGCTATTCGCGCGACCAGGCCGCCAATGCGGTTGCTGCCGCGCTGAAGAATGGCGGGGAGGGCGGCGACAGCGCCAAGCTTATCCGCCTCGGGCTGAAGGAGCTTTCGCGGTAAGGACGCCTGGCATGCGGACGTGGAGCCCCGGTTATCCTGAATTTCGTGAAGCGCGTTGATGCGATAGTCGTGATATAGGGGCGGCGACCACCTGATGAATTCGGTTAGAACAATGGAATGCCCTGAATGAGCGATGCGGAGAGACTGATTACCCCGGAAAAGCGTGGCGAGGATATCGACACCACGCTGCGCCCGCAGTCGCTGGATGATTTTACCGGCCAGGCGGAGGCCCGTGCCAATCTCAAGGTGTTCATCGAGGCCGCCAAGAACCGCGGCGAGGCGCTGGATCATGTGCTGTTCGTCGGCCCGCCCGGCCTCGGCAAGACCACGCTGGCGCAGATCATGGCCAAGGAACTTGGCGTCAACTTCAAATCCACTTCCGGGCCTGTCATCGCCAAGGCGGGTGATCTCGCCGCACTTCTCACCAATCTGGAAGAGCGCGATGTGCTCTTCATCGATGAAATCCACCGCCTCAATCCGGCAGTGGAAGAAATCCTTTATCCTGCCATGGAGGATTTCCAGCTCGATCTCATCATCGGCGAGGGGCCGGCGGCGCGCTCGGTGAAGATCGATCTTTCCAAATTCACCCTCGTTGCCGCCACCACCCGCCTCGGCCTCTTGACAACGCCGCTGCGTGATCGTTTCGGCATTCCCGTCCGGTTGGCTTTCTACACCGTTGACGAGCTGGAACTGATCGTCCGGCGCGGCGCGCGGCTGATGGGGCTGAATATGACCGATGAGGGCGCGCGTGAGGTGGCAAGGCGCGCGCGCGGCACGCCGCGTATCGCCGGCCGGCTATTGCGCCGCGTGCGTGATTTCGCCGAGGTGGCGCGGGCGGAAGCCGTCACCCGTGAGATCGCCGACGAGGCTTTGACGCGGCTGCTGGTCGACAAAATGGGTCTCGACCAGCTCGACATGCGTTATCTCACCATGATCGCCGTCAATTTCGGCGGCGGCCCTGTTGGCATCGAAACCATCGCCGCCGGCCTCTCGGAGCCGCGCGATGCGATCGAGGACATCATCGAGCCCTATATGATCCAGCAGGGTTTCATCCAGCGCACACCGCGCGGGCGCATTCTGACTGCAACAGCCTGGAAACATCTGGGCATGCAGCCGCCCAAGGATATCGAGGCGGCGCAGTTCCGTCTGACGCTTGAGGATGATTGAGGGAACAATCCCGGCTTGCCGGCTTTGATCGTCTTTGGCACGGAGATGGTCATGTCTGGATATCGAAAGGGTACCAAGGTCCGGTGGAACTGGGGCAGTGGCACCGGTGAAGGTAAAATCGTCGAGACTTTCACTGACGATGTCGAACGCACCATTGCCGGCTCCAGAATAAAACGGAAAGCGAGCAGGCAGGAGCCTGCCTATCTGATCGAACAGGAAGACGGTGCGAAGGTTCTGAAAAGCAGATCGGAGCTGGAACACGTCGATTGAACGACGCCGTCCTCTGGCGTCAAGGGAGGGATGCCGATGCCTTATGATCCGCTGCGGGTCTTCCGCAAACTCGCGCGCAACAACCGGCTGGCCAATTTCCGGCTGCATCAGGCCTGTCTTCAGCTTTCGCAGGAGGCGTTTGTCGCTTCCCGTGTCAGTTTCTTTCCCACGCTCAGGGCGACGCTGAACCACATCTACACCGTCGACCGGTTTTATATCGATGCCCTCCAGGGCGGCACGCTCGGCCTTGCCGCTTTTGCCGAAGAGGAGCCCTTCGCCACCATGTCGGATCTGCGAGCCGCTCAGATGGAGCTTGACGAGGCGCTGATCGCATTTGTCGATGGTTTGGACGAAGACGGCCTTGCGGCCGACGTCAATATTCACCGCGGCAGGCGTATCCAGCGGGATCGCTGCGACGATGTTCTGTCCCATCTCTTCCAGCACCAGACGCATCATCGCGGGCAGGCGCATGCGATGTTATCAGGGACCACGGTCAAGCCGCCGCAACTGGATGAATTCATTGTGGGAGATGATGCAAAGACGAGAAAAGACGAGATGGATGCGTTAGGGTGGACGGAAACCGATTTGATGTTTCCAGCCCGCAGGCCAGCACCATGACACACGATACCAAGCAGGACACCCGCATCCGCATCAAGTTCAAGCCGAAGCGCATTTTCCAGATGCGTGTCGCGGGACTGGCGTTTCGTGATGGCCATGTGCTGGTGCACCGGGCGTCGCATGAAAAATTCTGGACCTTTCCGGGTGGCCGTGCCGAAATGGGCGAACGCTCCGAAGAAACGCTGGCGCGTGAAATGGTCGAGGAGCTTGGCGTCGAAGCCAAGGTGGGACGCCTTCTCTGGGCGGTCGAGAATTTTTTCCACTACGAGGGCAAGGACTGGCACGAACTCGGGTTTTATTACCTGATGGACCTGCCGGAAACGCTGGCCTTCCATCCGACTGACATCATTCACCGCGTTCAGGACGGAGATAACGAACTGGAGTTCCGCTGGGTTGCGGCAACCCGGCAGGCATTGACGGAGCTTGATATTCCGCCCTATTTCATCGCCGACGAAATAGAACACCTGCCGAAGACCACACGACACCTCGTCTGGCATGACGGCGATCTGGACGATAAATGACCTCTGCGCCTGAACGCCACATGATCCGGCTGGACCGGAAACCGCAGCTTTTCAGCATGCGGGTTGCGGCGCTGATCTTGCAGAACGAGCATCTTCTGGTCCAGCGCGGCACGAAGGACAGTTACTGGGCCTTGCCCGGCGGCCGTGCCGAAATCGGCGAAAGCTCGCAGGAAACCATCATCCGCGAGATCGGCGAGGAGCTTGGCCGGGATTGTTCGGTCGAGCGTCTCCTCTGGTCGGCCGAAAATTTTTTCGCCTATGACGATTATGCGGCGCATGAACTGGGATTTTATTATCTTATTTCGCTTCGCCAGCCTCTGCCGTTCCATGAAAGCGATATCGTGCATCGGGTGCTGGATGGCGTCGAGGTGGAGTTCCGCTGGCTGCCCGCGCAGCCATCAGCGCTTTTGAAGAGCGATCTGAGGCCCCGTTTCATCGCGGAGCGTATCGAGGCGCTGCCTCAACGGCATGAGCATCTTATCATTCGCGAAGGTCGTTCCGATGCTGCCGAAATTCTCAAGGAGATAGTATGAGCGAGCTTGTGGTTTCGCTTTCGGGTGAACTGATCGAACATGGCCACCGCCTGACGCAACGGGTCTATTATGAGGATACGGATTTCTCCGGCCTCGTTTATCACGCCCGTTATCTGCATTTTCTCGAGCGCGGACGCACCGATTACCTGCGGTGCCTCGGCTGCGAACAAAGCGCGCTTCTGACCGCCGATGAGGAGGGGCTGGTCTTTGTCGTGCATCGCATGGAGATCGATTTCAAAAGCCCGGCGCGGATGGATGACGTGTTGACGATCACGACCATCACCGAAAAGGCCGGCGGTGCGAAAATGGTGCTCAATCAGGAAATCCGGCGGGGCGAAACCCTGCTGGTCGCCGCCAAGGTCATCATCGCCGTCATCAACGCCAATGGCCGCCCGAGGCGTCTTCCGGAGACGGTTGCCGAAAAATTCCTGAAGTAATTGACGGCTCCGTCCAGTAAATCCATCCGGCGTGGCCCGGCTGTAACACTCCTTTAACCATAATGGTGTCTTACTTTAGCAACTGGCATTTGTGCGGCACACGCCTTCCTTTCACCAAATTTATTGGCAAGTAAGGCTTACTGGCAAGTATCGGGGTATGGCAAAGGGGTTAACGGCTGCGGCCGCACGACTTCGAGCGTTAACACGCGTTTGAATCGCCCGGTCCCGTACCGGGCGTTTGGATTCGGGGATTGGATATTTATGGAACAGGCAGGTTTGGCAGCGGCGACGCACGATGTAAGTCTCTGGGCGCTGTTTATGCAGGCGGGCCTCATCGTGAAGCTCGTGATGATCGGACTTATCGCCGCCTCGGTCTGGACGTGGGCGATCGTCTTCGACAAATATGTGAGCTTCGGCAAGGCAAAGCGCCAGTTCGACCAGTTCGAACAGGTCTTCTGGTCGGGCCAGTCGCTCGAGGAGCTTTATCGCACGCTGGCGGAACGCCAGAATGGCGGTCTCGCGGCAATTTTCGTTTCCGCCATGCGGGAATGGAAAAAATCATTCGAGCGCGGCGCGCGTTCGCCCATCGGTCTGCAGATGCGTATCGACCGGGCGATGGATGTGACGATCGCGCGTGAAGGCGAACAATACGAGGCGCGCCTTGGTTCGCTCGCCACCATCGGTTCGGCTGGTCCCTTCATCGGTCTCTTCGGTACGGTTGTTGGTATCATGACCTCGTTCCAGGCGATTGCCGGTTCGAAGTCCACCAACCTTGCGGTCGTGGCGCCGGGTATCGCTGAAGCGCTTCTGGCAACGGCCATCGGCCTTGTTGCGGCTATTCCGGCAGTTATCGCCTACAACAAGTTCACGGCCGACGCGCACAAGCTTTCCGCCCGCATGGAAGGTTTTGCCGACGAGTTCTCCGCGATCCTGTCGCGCCAGATCGATGAAAAACTTCAGACGCGGCAGGCCGCCCAGTAAGCGGCCGCACGATGTGCATGCTGTGCAGTAATTTGCCGCAAGGCAAAATGGAGTAGATGATATGGGTATGTCAGCAGGTGGCAGCGGCGGCGGTTCCGGTGGACGCCGGGGTGGGCGCGGCGGACGACGCAAAGGCGGCGCGATCAGCGAGATCAACGTCACGCCGCTGGTCGACGTCATGCTCGTGCTGCTCATCATCTTCATGGTGGCGGCGCCGATGATGACTGTCGGCGTGCCGATCGACTTGCCGCAGACCTCCGCCAATGCGTTGAACTCGGACACGCAGCCGATCACCATTTCCGTTAATGCCAATGGCCAGATCCATCTGCAGGAAACGGAAATTCAGGCGGCCGAAGTGGCCGACAAGCTGCAGGCGATCGCCACGACTGGTTATAACGAACGCATCTTCGTGCGTGCGGATTCCGTTGCCGCCTATGGCGTCGTTGCCGACGTGATGGCGCGTATCCAGGCGGCAGGCTTCAAGAATATCGGCCTCGTGACCCAGCAGAAACAGGACAATTGACGTAAAACGATGAAGGGCAGCCTTACCACATCCGCGATCGTGCACGCGTCGCTTCTGGCTTTCGCCCTCGTTTCCCTGGGCTCGCCGGAACCGCTTGACGTGTCGCAGGCCGAGGCCCTGCCTGTCGAGCTGGTGCCGATCGAGGAATTGACCCAGATCCAGCAGGGTGACAAGAAGGCACCGAAGGCCGAAAAGTCCGCTCCTGTTCCGACCACACGTCCTGACATCATCGAGAACGCCCAGAATGTCGGCAACAACACGGCCGATCTTGACGCGCCCCCGACGCCTACCACCAAGCCTAACGACAATATTAGCGCGGCAGCTCCGCCCAAGCAGGAGAAGCCGCAGCCGGTCGTCGATACCAAGGCGAACGAGGTGAAGGAAATCGTCAAGGAAGAAACCTCGGCTCCCAAGCCGCAGGAAATGGCCGCCTTGCCGCAAACCAAGCCTGAAATCGCGCCGCAGCCGAAGACGGAACCGCCGCCGCAGGAAACCAAGGCCGAAGAGCCGCCGCCGGCAACGCAGGAGCCGGCCGAAATTCCCGTGCCGCAGAACGTGCCGCGTCCGAATTCCCGCCCGGAGCCGCCGAAGCCGGAGGAGCCGAAGCAGGCCGAGACCAAGCCCGCCGAGCAGAAGCCCGCGGAAAAACCGGCCGAGACCAAGCCCGATCAGGCGAAATCCACCGATAAGCCTTCCGACAAGAAGCCGGGCGAGAAAAAGCAGGAGACTGCAAAATCCGCCTCTTCGAAGGAAAGCGATTTCAACGCTGACGATGTTGCAGCGCTTTTGAACAAGCAGGCGCCTTCCGGCGGCGGCGCCAAGCGCTCCACCCAGCAGGCAGCCCTTGGCGGCAAGAAATCGACCGGCGGCTCTACACTCAGCCAGACGGAAATGGATGCGCTGCGCGGCGCAATCCAGAAAAACTGGCAGATCATTCCCGGCATGGCGGATGCCTCGGACGTTCGCGTCCGGGTCACCATGAAGCTTGACCGTGATGGAACCATCATCGGTCGGCCCGAGATCGAGGCAACCGGCGGTTCGGAAGGAACGCGCCGTGCTCTTTCCGGCGGAGCCTATCGCGCCATCATGCGTTCTGCTCCGTTCACGAACCTTCCTGCCGACAAATATGACGCATGGAACGAAGTCGTCGTGAACTTCGATCCCAGTGAATTGCTATGAATGCTGAAAGGCCTGGCAACATGAAGATATTTTCGCCGATCCGGCTGGTGCTCGCTGTCGCGGCCCTCATGTCGGTTTTCTCCGCACCGGCTTTTGCGCGGGTGGAAATCAACATCAACAAGGGCAATGTCGAGCCGCTGCCTATCGCCATCACCGACTTCATGTCGAGCGATGGTATCGGTGCGCAGGTTTCCGCGGTCATCGCCGCCGACCTGCAGCGTTCCGGCCTCTTCGCGCCGGTCAACAAGAACGCCTTCATCGAAAAGATCAGCAATCCGGATCAGCAGCCGCGTTTCGAGGACTGGAAGGTCATCAACGCCCAGGCGCTCGTGACCGGCCGTGTCACGCGTGAAAGCGATGGCCGCCTGCGCGCCGAGTTCCGCCTGTGGGATACTTTCGCAGGCCAGCAGATGACCGGCCAGCAGTTCTTCACGCAGCCGGAAAACTGGCGCCGTGTCGCCCACATCATCGCCGACGCGATCTATGAGCGTGTCACCGGTGAAAAGGGTTACTTCGACACCCGCGTCGTTTTCGTCTCCGAAAGCGGCCCGAAAACCGCCCGCAAGCGCCAGCTCTCGATCATGGATCAGGACGGCTTCAACGTCCGTAATCTTACCAACTCGAACGACATCGTTCTGACGCCGCGTTTTTCGCCGAACCGTCAGGAAGTGACCTACATGTCCTTCGAAGGCCAGCAGCCGCGCGTTTACCTGCTGCAGCTGGAAACCGGACAGCGCGAAGTGGTCGGCAACTTCCCCGGCATGACGTTCTCGCCGCGCTTCTCTCCTGATGGCCAGAAGGTCATCATGAGCCTGCAGCAGGATGGCAATGCCAATATCTACACCATGGACCTGCGCTCGCGCACCACGACGCGGCTGACCAATACGTCGGCGATCGATACGGCGCCGTCCTATTCGCCTGATGGTCAGCGTGTTGCCTTCGAAAGCGACCGCGGCGGCCGCCAGCAGATCTACGTCATGAATGCCGATGGTTCCGGCCAGCAGCGCGTCTCCTTCGGTGATGGTTCCTATTCCACGCCGGTCTGGTCCCCGCGCGGCGATCTGATCGCCTTCACCAAGCAGTCGGGCGGCAAGTTCTCGATCGGCGTGATGAAGACCGACGGTTCGGGCGAGCGCATTCTGACCAGCGGGTTCCACAATGAAGGCCCGACCTGGGCGCCGAACGGCCGCGTGCTGATGTTCTTCCGCCAGAACGCCGGTGCCGGTGGTCCGCAGCTCTATTCGATCGACCTGACGGGCTATAACGAACAGCTCATCAAGACGCCGACCTTCGCTTCGGATCCGGCATGGTCGCCGCTTCTGGACTGATATGACTGCCATGACGGCGCCGGCATGAACCGGCACCATCATGTTTTACTTGATACCATGGGGAAGTGCGCCTCTTTCTTGCCGCAAAGTGTTGTGAGGGAGCAAAAAACTGGGACATTTTCTTTCTGTTAACCATAAGCGTTTGCCGGCTATTAACCGCGATCAGTTAGTGTCCGGAAACGTTATTGAAATCCTAAGGAGAGACCGGCGATGAGCCGTACACACATTTCGGCACTCAGCCCCATGCAGAAACTGGCCCGTAACCCGGCTGTCATCGCCATGACGCTCGCGCTTGCTCTCGCAGGCTGCGCGAACAAGAAGAACATGCCGAACAGCGCCGGTGAACTCGGCCTTGGTGGCGCGGGCTCCGCAACGCCGGGCTCCCAGCAGGACTTCACGGTCAATGTCGGCGACCGCATCTTCTTCGACACTGACTCCACCTCGATCCGCGCCGACGCCCAGCAGACCCTGCAGCGCCAGGCCCAGTGGCTCGCCCGTTATCCGAACTACGCCATCACCGTTGAAGGCCATGCCGACGAACGCGGTACGCGTGAATACAACCTTGCGCTCGGCGCCCGTCGTGCGGCTGCAACCCGCGACTTCCTGGCTTCCCAGGGCGTTCCGGCAAACCGCATGAAGACGATCTCCTACGGCAAGGAAAAGCCGGTCGCGGTTTGCGACGACATTTCCTGCTGGTCGCAGAACCGCCGCGCCGTGACGGTTCTCGGTGGCGCGGGCATGTGATTGCCTGACGTTATTGTGATCTTGAATGGGAGGCGGTCTTCGGGCCGCCTTTTGTTTTTTTCATAGTTTGGCCGAAGTTAAGTTGCTTTTTCGGTTGATATGGAAAAAATCCGGCTTGCGCCATTCCGGTGCAAATCAGTTAAGGCAGGACGAATGAGATGAAGAAACTTGTCGTGGCGGGAATGCTGGGGCTTGCAGCCTGCACCGGCTTGAGCGGCGCAGCCGTTTCGGGTCCGCTGTTCGGTGCGGGGGGTAGCTTCGGCACGATCAACTCTCAACAGCAGCTCCCGGTCGTCCGGGTTCAGGCCAATGAAGCCTATCGGGTTCAGCAGCTTGAAGAACAGATCCGGCAGCTCAATGGCCGTATCGAAGAAATGAGCTTCCAGCTTCTGCAGATGCAGGAAACGATCCGCAAGGCGCAGGAAGACAACGAGTTCCGCTTCCAGGAACTGGAAGGCGGCAATGCCGGCGGCAAGGGTGCAAGCCCGACCGCTGCACCGAAAAAGAAGGCGGAAGCCAGTCCGGTCAATCCGGCCTCGCCGCCGACCGACGACGTTGCAACGATCATCGAAACGCCACCCGAGGGTGGCGCTTCCGTTTCTCCCTCTGCTCCCTCCAGTGCTCCGACAGGCGCACCGGGAGAGACGACGCTCGGCTCGATCGAGCTTGATTCCAAGGGAATGCCGATTGGCGGCACGCTCAATTCCGGCGCCAGTAATTCCTCCGGCAACCTTCCCGGTGTGACCACCGGCAACAGCGCCCGCAAGACCGATCCTGTCAACACGGCGGCGCTGACCAGCGAAGGCGACATCTATCAGGCCGCCTACGGCCATGTCCTTTCCGGTGACTACAAGCTGGCGGAACAGGGTTTCCAGCAATATCTGCAGGGTTATCCCAAAGGCACCAAGGCCGCCGATGCGAGCTTCTGGCTGGGCGAGGCGCAATATTCCCAGGGCAAGTTCAACGAGGCCGCCAAGACCTTCCTGAACGGCCATCAGGCCTATGGCAAGTCTCCGAAAGCGCCGGAAATGCTGATGAAGCTCGGCATGTCACTCGCCGCTCTCGACAATACCGAAACAGCCTGCGCCACGCTGCGCGAGGTGCCGAAGCGCTATCCCAATGCTTCGAAGACCGTGCTGACCAAGGTCGCCAGCGAACAGAAACGGCTGAGCTGCTGATTTTCCCCTGCCATTGCGGGTATTTCCATGCCGGTTGATGCCCGCACTCCGAATGAAAAGACAGTTGCGCCGCTCGCGGCGGCACAGTTTTTTGTCGGAAATCTACAAAACCCCGCCCATATCCTCGTCGCAATCTCCGGCGGCAGTGATTCCACCGGCCTGTTGCTGGCATTGCATGAGGCAACGGCGGGAGTGGGTAAGGACCGCTTGCGGCTTTCCGCCGTCACGGTCGACCATGCGCTGAGAGCGGAATCCGCCGATGAGGCGTGCAAGGTCGCCATGCTCTGCGCCGAACTTGGCATCCCCCACGTTACCCGCCGGTGGGATGGTGCCAAACCGGCCTCCGGCCTTTCCGAAGCCTCCCGACTTGCCCGCTACCGCCTGATTGCCGAGGTCGCCCTTGAGACTGGCGCCGATCTTGTCGTGACGGGGCATACAATCGGCGACCAGCGTGAAACCGTGGCGATGCGCGCCGCCCGCAACGGCGGCAGTAATAATCTCGGTCTAGCCGGCATGGCGGACGCGGTTTTATACGATAGCCGCTACTGGGTCATGCGGCCGTTCCTGATGTGTGAGAGGCAGGCGATCCGTGACTATGTATCGTCCCGCGAGCGCGGGTGGCTTGACGATCCGAGCAATGAAAATATCAGATATGAGCGGGTGCGTGTTCGGCAGGCGCTTCCCGTCTCCCCCGCGTTGATCGATGCGGAGGTCTCTTTCAAAAGACGGGCGCTTTCCGACAAAACAGCCGTTTTCCTGCGCGATCACACGCAGATTTTCCATGCTGCTCTCGCCAGACTGGCCGACGATGCCGTCAATCCCGATCTTCCCGAGTTCCGGCACGGGTTGGCGGCGCTGATCGCCACCCTTGGCGGAAGGGCATATTTTCCGGCCGCAAGCAGCATGGAGCGCGTTTTGCGGTTTCTCAAAACGGGTGAAAACGGGCGAATGACAGTCGGCCGTGTTCTTCTCGATCGGCGGCGGGATGGCCTTTATTTGTTGCGCGAGCAGCGAAACCTGCCGGAGCTTCATGTCGGCGCGCATCAGCAAGGGCTGTGGGACGATCGTTTCCTTGTGAAGAATGGATCGGCTTTTCCAATCCTTGTCAAAGCGGGCAGGGTTGGTGATGCCGTGGAAATGGCCGCGCATTTTCCGTCGGTGCCATCAGGGGTGACAAAACCGGCGATGGCGGGTCTGCCGCAAATTGCCGCAGCGTCCGAAGGGGAGGTTTCCATGCCGCAGGCCGTCACCATCACGCCGAGGCTTGCACCTTTCGATCTTTTCCTGCCGCGCTTTGACCTTGAGTTGGCAAATGCAATCGCCAATTTATTCGGACGGACGGCCTATCCACAGCCACCGGTTTAAATCCGGCCTCTTTTTCGTGAATTGCCATGGAAGAGTTTTTACACCAAAACGCATCAGATAACGCGCTTTGCCTTGGCAACGGCGGATGTCGTCCTTATGTTAGGGGCACATAATAGCGGGCAGCAGATATGCCCGTGTGAGTTCGGGGAGTTCGATGAACCCAAATTTCAGAAATTTCGCCTTGTGGGCCGTGATCGCCCTCTTGCTGATCGCGCTGTTCAGCATGTTCCAGACCTCGCCGACGCAAACGGGCTCGCGGGAAATCCCGTACTCCCAGTTTCTTCGCGATGTGGATTCCGGGCGAGTTCGCGACGTGACCGTCACCGGTAACCGGGTTCTCGGAACCTATACCGAAAACGGCACGGCCTTTCAGACCTATTCCCCCGTCATCGACGACAGCCTGATGGAGCGCTTGCAGAGCAAGAACGTCACCATCGTCGCGCGTCCCGAAAGCGATGGTTCCTCCGGTTTTCTGAGCTATCTCGGCACGCTTCTGCCGATGTTCCTCATTCTCGGCGTCTGGCTGTTCTTCATGCGGCAGATGCAGGGCGGTTCCCGTGGCGCGATGGGCTTTGGCAAGTCCAAGGCCAAGCTTCTGACGGAAGCGCATGGCCGCGTGACGTTTGATGACGTCGCAGGTGTGGACGAAGCCAAGCAGGACCTCGAGGAAATCGTGGAATTCCTGCGCGACCCGCAGAAGTTCCAGCGCCTCGGCGGCAAGATTCCGCGCGGCGTGCTGCTTGTTGGCCCTCCGGGTACCGGTAAGACGCTTCTGGCGCGTTCCGTCGCCGGCGAAGCCAATGTGCCGTTCTTCACCATTTCCGGTTCGGACTTCGTGGAAATGTTCGTCGGCGTCGGCGCAAGCCGCGTGCGTGACATGTTCGAGCAGGCTAAGAAGAATGCACCCTGCATCATCTTCATCGACGAAATCGACGCTGTCGGCCGCCATCGCGGCGCCGGTCTTGGCGGCGGTAACGACGAACGTGAGCAGACGCTGAACCAGCTGCTGGTCGAAATGGACGGTTTCGAGGCGAATGAAGGCATCATCCTCATCGCTGCCACCAACCGTCCCGATGTTCTTGACCCCGCACTTCTGCGTCCAGGCCGCTTCGACCGTCAGGTCGTCGTGCCGAACCCTGATATCGTCGGCCGCGAGCGCATCCTCAAGGTGCATATCCGCAACGTGCCGCTGGCGCCGAATGTCGATCTCAAGATTCTGGCCCGCGGCACTCCCGGTTTTTCCGGTGCGGACCTCATGAACCTCGTCAACGAAGCCGCCCTGATGGCTGCCCGCCGCAACAAGCGAGTGGTCACCATGCAGGAATTCGAGGACGCCAAGGACAAGATCATGATGGGCGCGGAGCGCCGCTCCTCCGCCATGACCGAGGCCGAAAAGAAGCTGACGGCCTATCACGAAGCCGGCCATGCCATCACCGCGCTGAAGGTTGCCGTGGCCGATCCGTTGCACAAGGCGACGATCATTCCGCGCGGCCGTGCACTGGGTATGGTTATGCAGCTGCCGGAAGGCGACCGCTATTCCATGAGCTACAAGTGGATGGTGTCGCGCCTGGTCATCATGATGGGTGGCCGCGTTGCCGAGGAATTGACCTTCGGCAAGGAGAACATCACGTCAGGCGCGTCTTCGGATATCGAGCAGGCCACCAAGCTTGCCCGCGCCATGGTCACGCAATGGGGCTTCTCCGACGCTCTCGGCCAGGTGGCCTATGGTGAGAACCAGCAGGAAGTCTTCCTCGGCCATTCCGTCTCTCAGTCGAAGAACGTCTCCGAGGCGACGGCGCAGACGATCGACACCGAAGTCCGACGTCTGATCGACGAGGCCTATACCGAGGCACGGCGTATCCTCACGGATAACCACGATGGCTTTGTCGCAATTGCCGAGGGTCTTCTCGAATACGAAACCCTGACGGGCGACGAGATCAAGGCGCTGCTGAGGGGTGAGAAGCCGGCGCGCGATCTGGGTGACGATTCTCCGGGCAGCCGTGGTTCGGCGGTGCCGAAAGCCGGCGCCAAGAAGGACGGCCCGAGCGAAGCGAAGGGTGACGGTGAGGCCGAAGGCGGCATGGAGCCGCAGCCGCATTGATCGTCCGCGCATGTTAGAAATTGTAAAAGGCCATCCGGGTTTCCGGGTGGCCTTTTCATTTTGGTAACAAGATATAAGCCATTTTTGCGGTAATTTACGTGCTGTTTATCGTGGTTTGTGGCATCTAGCCAAAAACGCTTCCGGCTGTTTTCAGCTTTTGCCGGAATGCCCGAAAGATTTGGAGTTCAAATGGCACGCCGTTATTTCGGAACCGATGGTATCCGCGGACAATCGAACGTATTCCCCATGACGCCTGATCTGGCGATGCGTGTGGGCATTGCCGTTGGAACGATCTTCCGCCGTGGCCATCATCGTCATCGCGTTGTCATTGGCAAGGATACGCGGCTTTCCGGCTATATGCTGGAGAACGCACTGGTTGCCGGTTTCACCGCCGCCGGCCTTGATGTCTTCCTGCTCGGCCCCATCCCGACGCCCGCCGTTGCCATGCTGACCCGGTCGCTGCGCGCCGATATCGGCGTGATGATCTCGGCTTCGCACAATCCCTTCTCCGATAACGGCATCAAGCTTTTCGGACCTGACGGATACAAGCTCTCTGACGAGCTGGAACTGGAGATTGAGGATCTTCTCGACAAGGATATCTACGCCCAGCTCGCCAAGCCGAGCGAGATCGGCCGCGCCAAGCGCGTGGATGGTGACATCTATCGTTATATCGAATTCGTCAAACGCACCCTGCCGCGCGATGTGACGCTGAGCGGGCTTCGGATCGCGATCGACTGCGCCAATGGTGCTGCCTACAAGGTCGCACCCGCTGCGCTCTGGGAACTCGGTGCGGAAGTCGTCACGATCGGCAATGAGCCGAACGGCATCAACATCAATCTCGAATGTGGCTCCACCCATCCGGAAGCTCTGCAGAAGAAGGTGCATGAAGTGCGGGCCGATATCGGCATTGCTCTCGACGGTGACGCGGACCGTGTCATCATCATTGATGAGCGCGGCGAGATCGTCGATGGTGACCAGCTGATGGCTGTCATCGCTGATAGCTGGGCCGCCGACAACACGCTGCGCGGCGGCGGCATCGTCGCGACTGTCATGTCCAATCTCGGGCTGGAACGCTTCCTCGGCGACAAGGGCCTCACTCTTGCCCGCACCAAGGTGGGCGACCGTTATGTCGTCGAGCACATGCGTAACCACAATTTCAACGTCGGCGGTGAACAGTCCGGCCATATCGTGCTGTCGGACTACGGCACGACGGGCGATGGCCTCGTCGCGGCATTGCAGGTTCTCGCCAAGGTCAAGCGCTCCGGCCTCACGGTCAGCGAAGTCTGCCGCAAGTTTGAGCCGGTGCCGCAGCTTTTGAAGAACGTGCGTATCTCCGGCGGCAAGCCGCTGGAAAATCCTGTTGTGCAGCAGGCGATTGCGGATGCGGAAAGCGCATTGGCCAATAATGGCCGCCTCGTCATCCGCCCCTCCGGCACCGAGCCGCTGATCCGCGTCATGGCGGAAGGTGATGACAGCGCGCAGGTGGAGCAGATCGTCAATGATCTCGTCGGCGTCATTGCCAATGCTCGCTCGGCCGCGTGAGCCGAGGCGTCAGTAATGTCCTAACAAAGCCGGCTGCTCAGCCGGCTTTTTCTTTGCGTATTTGCTAATAAATATAGTGAATGATCGTGGTTAATCGGGACTTAACCATTTTACGTCAATCTCCATGACTGAACAGTTCACTGGCATCTGCTGCCGAAAACGCACGTGCCTCTTCTGGAGTGGAAGTCATGAAAAACGCCCTGGCCGGATTTCTGGCCGTCCTGCTGACCGGTACCAGCGCTATCGCTGCCGATCTTTATCAAGCCGAACCCGCACCGGCCTATGTCGAGGCCCCCGAGGTCGCGATCACCCAGGCGAGCGGCTGGTATCTGCGCGGCGATGTCGGTTATTCCTTCAACAAGCTGCGCGGCGCCCATTATTATCAGGGTGGCCCGGGTGGCTATCTGCAGGATTTTGATACAGCGACAATCAAGGACAGCTATGTCATCGGCGGCGGTGTCGGTTATCAGTTCAACAACTATTTCCGCAGTGACGTGACCTTTGACTATATGGGCAAATCGGATTTCAGAGGCTCCACGAGCGGCTTCTGTGGCTCTGTTCCCGGTCGTTGCGTCTCGGCGGATCTTAGCTCCCTGCGAGCCTACACGCTGATGGCCAACGCCTATGTCGATCTCGGCACCTATGGCCGCGTCACACCCTATGTGGGCGGCGGTATCGGCGGCTCTTACGTGAAATGGGACAAGCTGCGCAACACGTCGTGCAGCGTCAATGGCCTTGGCTGCGACCCGACCACCGAACATGGCGGCAAGGGCAAGTGGCGCTTTGCCTACGCTCTGATGGCCGGTGCGTCCATTGACGTCACCTGTAACCTGAAGGCCGATATCGGCTACCGTTTCCGCCACATCAACAAGGGCGATATGTTCGCTTATGAGAATGGCGGCGGTCCGGGCCGTGACAAGGGCCTTTATTCACATGAAGTGCGCGTCGGCGGCCGTTATGTCTTCAATGGCTGCGACACTGCGCAATACATGCCGCCCGCTGATATTCCGCTGCAGCCTGCCGTTTATAAATAAACGTCACGCACCGCTGGTACTTTCAGACCGTCCGCATCCTCCGGGTGCGGGCGGTTTTGTTTTACCGGCATCGGACACCGCGCATGACGCATATGGACCAAAATTCTTCTGCGCAGCGACATATTCCGCTTGACTGGGATCGGCGACAGGAATAGCAACGGCGTCAGGACACTCCACCCTAACGTGGAGCGCCTATCTGGAAGGGTAGTCAAATGACAGATATAGTGAAGCCGGACGTGCGTCCGGGCAATACGCATTTTTCCTCTGGTCCCTGCTCGAAGCGTCCCGGTTGGTCGCTAGATGCTCTCTCCGATGCGCCGCTCGGTCGCTCGCATCGCGCCAAGGTTGGCAAAGCCAAGCTGAAGCAGGCCATTGATCTCACCCGTGAAATTCTTGATGTTCCTGCCGATTATCGTATCGGCATTGTTCCCGCATCCGACACCGGCGCTGTTGAAATGGCGCTCTGGTCGCTGCTGGGCGAACGCGGCGTTGACATGCTCGCCTGGGAAAGCTTCGGCGCTGGCTGGGTTACCGACGTCATCAAGCAGCTTAAGCTGAAGGACGTGCGCAAGTTCGAGGCCGATTACGGTCTGCTGCCGAATCTCGCCGAAGTCGATTTCGACCGTGACGTCGTCTTCACCTGGAACGGCACCACCTCTGGCGTTCGCGTTCCCAATGCCGACTTCATCCCTGCCGACCGTAAGGGCCTGACCATCTGCGACGCCACCTCGGCGGCCTTCGCGCAGGACATGGACTTTACTAAACTCGACGTCGTCACCTTCTCCTGGCAGAAGGTTCTGGGCGGCGAGGGCGGCCATGGCGTCATCATTCTTTCGCCCCGCGCCGTCGAGCGCCTGCTGAGCTACGCGCCGGCATGGCCGCTTCCGAAAATCTTCCGCATGGTCTCCGGCGGCAAGCTCATCGAAGGCATATTCACCGGCGAAACCATCAACACGCCGTCCATGCTCTGCGTTGAGGACTATATCGACGCTCTGCTGTGGGCGAAGAACCTCGGTGGCCTGAAGGCGCTGATCGGCCGTGCCGACGCCAATGCCAAGGTCATCTACGACTTCATTGAGAAGAACAACTGGATCGCCAACCTGGCCGTCAAGCCGGAAACCCGCTCCAACACCTCCGTCTGCCTGAAGATCGTTGATCCCGAGGTGCAGGCGCTGGATGCCGCCGCACAGGCCGATTTCGCCAAGGGCGTCGTCGCCCTGCTCGAAAAGGAAAATGTCGCCCTCGATATCGGCGCTTACCGCGACGCACCGTCCGGTCTGCGCATCTGGGCCGGCGCGACCATCGAGACGGCCGATATGGAAGCCGTCATGCCCTGGCTCGCCTGGGCTTACCAGACGCAGAAGGCAGCACTTTCCAAGGCTGCCGCCTGATTTTGATACCGGCCCTGCGCTGATGCAGGGCCGCACATTCCCCGTTTTCAAAACTGCACCGCTTTTCAAGGAGCCCGTGAACCATGGCACCTCGCGTACTCGTATCCGACGAACTGTCGGAAACCGCCGTCCAGATTTTCCGTGATCGTGGCGTCGAAGTCGATTTCCAGCCGAAGCTCGGCAAGGACAAGGACAAACTTGCCGAAATCATCGGCAATTACGATGGTCTGGCCATTCGTTCCGCCACCAAGGCGACCGAAAAGCTGATCGAGGCGGCAACCAACCTCAAGGTCATCGGCCGCGCCGGCATCGGCGTCGACAATGTCGATATTCCGGCCGCCTCGCGCCGCGGTATCATCGTCATGAACACGCCGTTCGGCAACTCCATCACGACTGCGGAACATGCCATCGCGCTGATGTTTGCCGTTGCGCGCCAGCTTCCGGCCGCCGACAGCTCTACGCAGGCCGGCAAGTGGGAAAAGTCGAAATTCATGGGTGTCGAAATCACCGGCAAGACGCTCGGCGTCATCGGCGCCGGCAATATCGGCTCCATCGTCTGCTCGCGTGCGCTTGGTCTCAAGATGCATGTTCTGGCCTACGACCCCTTCCTGTCGCCGGAGCGCGCGCAGGAAATGGGCGTCACCAAGGTTGAGCTCGACGAACTGCTGGCGCAGGCCGATTTCATCACCCTGCATGTGCCGATGACTGACAAGACGCGCGGCATCCTCAATGCCGAAAACCTTGCCAAGACCAAGAAGGGCGTGCGTATCGTCAACTGCGCCCGTGGCGGTCTGGTGGATGAAGCGGCTCTTGCCGAAGCCATCAAGTCCGGCCATGTCGCCGGCGCCGGTTTTGACGTGTTCGAAGTCGAACCCGCCACCGAAAGCCCGCTTTTCGGCCTGCCAAACGTCGTCTGCACGCCGCATCTCGGCGCTTCGACCACGGAAGCACAGGAAAACGTCGCTCTTCAGGTTGCCGAGCAGATGTCGGATTATCTGGTCAAGGGTGCCGTCTCCAACGCCATCAACATGCCGTCGATCACGGCTGAGGAAGCACCGCGCCTGAAGCCTTTCATCCGTCTGGCGGATGTTCTCGGCTCCTTCGTCGGTCAGGTGCAGGAAAGCGCCACCAAGGAAATCGAAATCCTTTATGATGGCGCAACCGCCAACATGAACACCAAGGCGCTGACCAGCGCCCTTCTGGCCGGCCTGATCCGCAGCCAGGTTGCGGATGTGAACATGGTTTCGGCCCCGGTCATGATCAAGGAAAAGGGCATCATCCTTTCTGAAGTCAAGCGCGACAAGACCGGTGTTTACGACGGTTACATCAAGCTGACGGTCAAGACCGAAAACCAGATACGCTCGGTTGCCGGCACGGTGTTCTCGGATGGCAAGCCGCGCTTCATCCAGATCAAGAACATCAACATGGATGCGGATGTCGGATCGCACATGATCTACATCACCAACACCGACGTTCCCGGCATGATCGGCTTCATGGGCACCACGCTCGGCGAAGCTGGCGTCAACATCGCCAACTTCCAGCTCGGCCGTGAAAAGGAAGGCGGCGACGCCATCGCGCTGCTCTATGTTGACGGCCCGGTTTCCGAAGAGGTGCTGGACAAGCTGCGCGCCAACCCGGCCATCCGCCAGGTCAAGCCGCTGACGTTTAACGTCGACTGATCTATCGTTCCTCCCAAGGGGACAATAAGGACCGGTGCAGGGGCAACCCTGCGCCGGTTTTTGTTTCTCCAGTTGCCCATTTTATGGCAATCCGCGCCGGTCTCGCGCCTCGGTTGCATATCACAAAAAATTTAAGCCGAGTGGTCTAAAAATGATGATCATGAGTTGCTATATCGCCTGCTGAGATGCCGCTCATGGGAGGGCGGCCAACAGGAGATAACGATGTTTGCTGCCTTTCGGCGCTTCAAGGGTTTGTTCGCAGTCGCCGCGCTTGGTATCGCGGTGTCTTTCGTAGCTGTTGATATGGCAGAAGCACGCCGCGCCAGCGGTGGTTTCGGCAGCCGCGGCACGCGCACCTATTCGGCTCCGCCTTCGACCAGCACGGCGCCCGGCCAGACCGCGCCGATCAACCGCAGCATGACGCCCAATACCAATCAGGCAGCACCGAGCGCTGCTCAGCCGGCCCGTCCCGGCGCGCAGGCGCCGCAGCAAAATCGCGGCCTGTTCGGCGGCATGATGGGTGGTTTGATGGGCGGCCTGTTGATGGGTGGCCTGTTCGGCATGCTTCTCGGCGGTGGCTTTGGTGGCATGGCCGGTTTCTTCGGCATGCTGCTGCAGGTGGCGCTGATCGGTCTCCTCGTTATGCTCGCCATGCGTTTCTTCGCATCGCGCCGTCAGGGTCAGCCCGCTTATGGCTCGGCCGGCGGTTCGCAGCGCACTGATCATTCAAGTTCCTCCTATAATGGCGGTTCGCAGGCGGGTCCTTCCGCATCCTCGTTCAAGATTCCGAAGATTGGTGCTCTGGCTGGTGCTGCGGGTGGCGCTGCGGCTGCTACTGCGGCAACGGCAAAGCCCGTGCCCCACGCCAATGCCATCTCGGAAGGCGATGAAATCGGTATCACGCAGGGTGACCTCGAAACCTTCCAGAAAATGCTGGAAGATGTGCAGGCTGCCTATGCGGCCGAGGATTACGGCACGCTGCGCAAGCTGACGACGCCGGAAGCCATGTCCTATCTCGCGGAAGAACTGAGCGACAACGCGACCAGCGGTGTGAAAAACGACGTGCGCGACGTGACGCTGCTGCAGGGCGATGTCGCCGAAGCCTGGCACGAAGAAGGGCAGGATTACGCAACGGTTGCGATGCGTTACTCCGCCATCGACGTGATGCGTGACCGCACGTCCGGCAAGGTAGTCGAAGGCGATGAACAGCATCCGTCCGAAGCGGTCGAGATGTGGACCTTCGTCCGTCGCCCCGGCAACGATAACTGGCAGGTCGCCGCCATTCAGGCCGCCGCCTGAGGCAACAGCCCGAGTTTTATAGAACGAAATGGCCCGGAGGTTCACGAACCTCCGGGCTTTTGTTTATCAGGACGCAAAGACGTCGACCGTCCTGAAATTTAGTCCCGGATACTCCTTGCCCTGGGCAGACGCGGCAGGGCAAAAAACCGATTGATAAATCTAACGGGTGATATCTCCGCCGATCATTGGCTGCAATTTCCGCTTCACCCTGCTATGCAGGGTTTTGAGCCCTGTTTGTCGTGGCATGTCGCCGGTGCATGGCTCGACCGCTTCACGGAATTGCCTTTTTTCATTCATCCGGCATTCAGTCCCTGCATCCTAACCAGAAAGCATACACGTCAATGTGACTTTTCGCGCCGGTTCTAAACCGCTTTGGAAAGGGAACCACAGCCGCAAAACAGCGTTGACAATCCAATTCCCGGCCCGCCTCCCGCAAGCCGGGCTGGGTGGCCGGGCAATGCACGGCCCGCGAGAACGGAGAGCTATCGAGATGAAACGCTTCGACCTGATCGACGGGATGCGTGGTTACTTCCTCGTCTTCATGCTGATCAACCATCTGGTGTTTGCCGGCGGCTTCTGGCTGGTGGAAATCAATCACCGGCAGTTTGCCTTTGTCGAGGACGCGCAGGGCTTCGTCTTCCTGTCCGGCCTGCTGATCGGCATGGTCTATGCGCGCAAGATGATGAAATATGGCTATGACGCCGGCAAGCAGATGATCTGGAACAGGGCGATGGAGCTTTATCGTTATGCGATGGGTCTCGTCATCGCCGTGCTGTTCTTCCGCATGGTCATCCCGCATGCGCCCTATATCTGGTACAACTGGCTGGGCATGACGACGTTCGACGATCCGCTGCGTCTGGCGGCGATTGCGACATTCCTCTTCCAGCCGACCTTCATGGATATTCTGCCGCAGTATATCGTCTACATGCTGTTTGCGCCGGTCCTTGTTAAGCTCTGCCTTGACGGCAAGTGGGCGTATGTCATGGCCGGTTCCCTGCTGGTCTGGATGGCGGGCCAGCTTGGTCTTCAGCAGATCGTGACGACGCCGCTCAACGAACTCGTCAAGGGTGCGGACGAGCAGGGTATCCGCGTCAGCTTCAACCTGCTCGGCTGGCAGCTGGTTTTCTATTCGGCGCTGGTGATGGGCGCGATGACGGCGCAGAACCGCATTCCGTGGAAGGCGATCTTCTCGCCGCAGCACACATGGCTCCCGAAGGCAGCGCTTGTCATCTGCCTGTTCTTCATGCCGCTGCGCATTGCCACGGCCTGGGGCCTGATGCCGGAATTCATGATGGGCAAGTTCTCCACCATGGAAATCCGCGCCGATTTCGGCCCGGTTTACCTCATCAACTTCCTGGCGGTTGGCGTTGGCCTGACCTGGCTGGTGATTGCCGGTCCGCACCACCACCGTCCGCTTGTGCGCTCCATTGCTGAGGGCGTCATCTGGGTGCTGTCGTTGAAGTTCCTGCAACTGCTCGGTCGCCATTCGCTGCAGGTCTATGTCTGGCATGTGGCGATCGTCTACGGCGTCTATTATCTCGACGGCCGCACGGCGGAACTGTCGCAGCTGAACAAGACGCTGATCGCTTTCACGGCCATCGGATTGCTGGCCTTGCCGGCCCTGTGGCGGGAGCGCGACAAGTGGTTCGGCAGCAGCGGCCAGAAGACGGCCGGCGCTTAACAGCCTGTCGCGGACCGAATCTGATTGCTTTGCGGGGCGGTTTTCCGCCCCGTACTTGCGTGCGCGGCCATTCCTTTCTATATGCAGCCCTTAAATCCGCAGGATGGCGAGACAGGACGGCCCGATTGATGGCCATGGTTTCTCGCGGCGGATGACCGACAGGCGGCGGGGCCTTTACCCCCGTTATGACTGACGATGGGAAAAAACGTGAATACGCTCGATTTTGACAAGAGGCCGGAAGATACCCGGATCGTTGTCGCCATGTCCGGTGGCGTCGATTCTTCCGTGGTGGCCGGTATCCTCAAGTGCGAGGGCTATGATGTCCTCGGCATTACCCTCCAGCTTTACGACCACGGTGCCGCCGTGCACCGCGCCGGCTCCTGTTGCGCCGGGCAGGATATCGACGATGCGCGCAGGGTCTGCGAAACGCTCGGTATCCCCCACTACGTGCTGGATTACGAAGCGCGGTTCCGTGAAACGGTCATCAACCCTTTTGCCGAAGCTTATGCGATGGGTGAAACGCCGATCCCCTGCGTCGCCTGCAACCAGACGGTAAAATTCGCCGATCTGCTCGCTACGGCACAGGAACTGGGTGCCGATGCACTGGCGACCGGCCATTATATCCGCTCGCGCCCCAATCCCGTTGCCGGTCAGCCGGGGCGGCGTGCGCTCTATCGGCCGATTGACAGCGACCGTGACCAGAGCTGGTTCCTGTTTGCGACGACGCAGGAGCAGATCGACTATCTGCGCTTTCCGCTCGGCGGCCTTTCCAAGGCCGAAACGCGGGCGCTGGCGGAAGATATGGGGCTTGTCGTCGCCAAGAAGGCCGACAGCCAGGACATCTGTTTCGTGCCGCAGGGCAAATATACCGATATCATCAACAAGCTGAAGCCGAATGCGGCCTTGGCCGGCGATATCGTCCATCTGGACGGGCGCGTGCTCGGCCGCCACGATGGCATCGTGCATTATACGATCGGCCAGCGCCGTGGTATCGGTGTGGCGACCGGGGAGCCGCTCTATGTCGTGCATCTCGATGCGCGGGGCCGCCGGGTCATCGTTGGCCCGCGCGAGGCGCTGGAAACCCGTCGTGTCTATCTGCGCGACATGAACTGGCTGGGCGACGGCGAGCTGGCGAGTGACGCAGGGCAGGGCTTTGCCTGTTTCGCCAAGGTGCGCTCCACCCGTCCGCCAACCGAAGCGATGCTGCATGCAGACGAAAACGGCATCTATGTGGATCTGATGACCGGTGAGGCCGGCGTCGCTCCTGGCCAGGCCTGCGTGCTCTATTCCGCACCGGGGGCCGATGCCCGCGTTTACGGCGGCGGTTTCATCGAACGGTCGGAACGCTCAGTGGATGCCGAGGCGTCGCTCAAGGCGCTTCTGGAAAAGCCGGTTGCCGCCTGAAACCATTCGCTTTTTGCAGCGATGCGGAAAGCGAATTTTTTGCGCATCTTGCGCTTGACACTTTGGGGAGCGGCACCTTATAAGCCGCTCATCCTGATGGAACGGCCGGTCACATGACTGTCACGTTTCCACTGTGGCGGGGTAGCTCAGGTGGTTAGAGCAGCGGAATCATAATCCGCGTGTCGGGGGTTCAAGTCCCTCTCCCGCTACCACTTTCCTTCATATGAAAAATTCAAACCGCGTCGTTCTGCGCCCGTGTTTCGTTGCTTTTCCGAGCGGGAAAAACGATGGATCATTTGGTGTTTGCCGGCAAGTTTCGCCCAAAAAAGGGAAACCCGCTTACTGCAAAAATGCAGCCAGCGGGTCTCAACCTCTACCCCCTCCCACAAGGGCGGCTGCACAAAAGCACATTGAATGAATTATGGCAAGATCAAGGCGACCATATTGTTGCGGTGGAGGGCCCTGTTCTCCAGTTTATTGGTGGATGGCAAAGCGTAACCAGTTCCGTGCGCCGTTGGTAAGGGGAGCGGTAGGACACCAGGTTTTCGGTGCAGCCCATTTTTTCAACGGCCCGCGGTTGGTAATGTGTCTTGTGCGGTGAAACCTGTTCGCGGCCATAAACGATCATGTCTGCGGCAAGCGAGGTGGTTGGTATCGACAGGACGGCGAATGCGGCAGTCAAAAGAATTCTTCTCAAATATGCGGACATGGCTCTTCCCCGGTTTATCAACGCAGGAGAACGTCCGGCGCATATGAGCCGTTCCAGGGTTGATGCTGATATTTTCGCGGGTGGCGGCGGCGGCAAAAAAAGATGCCCGCTCAAGGCGGGCAATCAGAGGGGAACTGAGGTTAGGAGCCTCGCGTCTGAAACGGACATCTTCAGCATAAGTTCCGCTTGCAGGATAATTTCCGCAGCGTCGTGCCGACAGGACAGCTGTGAAGGCAAGGTATTCGAGGCCGCATCGCCCGGAAAGATTCGGCGTGCGGAAACAATGGTGCTTCCTGAGGATTCAATCTTTAGGGAAATTTGGAGCGGGCGAAGGGATTTGAACCCTCGACCCCAACCTTGGCAAGGTTGTGCTCTACCCCTGAGCTACACCCGCTCAAATCCACCGGTCCGGGGTAGTACGCTGAACCGTGGGCCGCCAAGCGGCGACGGGCGCTATATCGCTCAATCGATTCTGGAATGCAACAGGGAAATGACAAAAACGCGAAAATTTCTTTGAGAAATGCGACAAGCGGCGGAAATGATTGAGAATTTTTCATTTCGCTGTTTTTTCCTGCGTTGCCAAGCGTCAGTTGCCCCCTTAATCAGGAAACAAGGAAAACGGAATCGACAGAGGCAGGCGGCAGGATATGGCGGAAAATTCCCAGAAGACGGCAACGGAACTGTTCGAGTTTCTCGACGGGCTTGGCATTTCCCACACCACGAAACAGCATGAGCCGGTGTTCACCGTCGCCGAATCCCAGTCGCTGCGCGACCTCATTCAGGGCGGTCATACAAAGAACCTCTTTGTAAAGGACAAGAAGGATCAGTATTTCGTGCTGACGGTTGAGGAAAATGCGGCCGTGGACCTGAAAAGCGTTCACAAGACCATCGGGGCGGCAAGCCGCGTGTCCTTCGGCAGGCCGGAAAAAATGTTGGAATATCTGGGCGTCGTGCCGGGTTCGGTCACGGTGTTCGGAGCCATCAACGACACGGACAGGCAGGTCACCTTCGTGCTCGACAGCGATCTTCTGGAAAACGAGCTGGTAAACGGCCATCCGCTTTCCAATGACCAGACGACAACGATCGCGTCCAAAGATCTCATTCGCTTTCTCGAGGCAACCGGACATGCGCCGCTTGTCTTGAAAGTCAGCGAGTGAGATACGATCTTTGCTTCAAATAAGACAAATGACAGAAGTTTACGGGAGACCGGCATGAGCGGCGACAATAATCCTTACGGCGGTTCCTATAGCGGGCAGATGACCGCAAGCGCGCATCACAATGGCGAGCTTAACGGTGCGGCCTCCGGCCACATCAAGGACACGACGACGGCTGCCTTCTCCAAGGACGTTCTTGAAGAATCCCGTCGCCAGCCGGTTCTGGTGGACTTCTGGGCGCCCTGGTGCGGCCCGTGCAAGCAGCTGACGCCGGTGCTTGAGAAGGTCATCAACGAGGCGAATGGCCGTGTGAAGCTCGTGAAGCTGAACATTGACGATCATCCGTCCATTCCCGGCCAGCTCGGCATCCAGTCGATTCCGGCAATCGTCGCCTTTGCCGACGGCCGGCCCGTGGATGGCTTCATGGGTGCCGTTCCGGAAAGCCAGATCAAGCAGTTCATCGAAAAGATTGCCGGACCTGACGCGGGCGATCCCAAGGCTGAGATCGAGGCCGTTCTGACCGACGCGAAGCAGCTTCTGGCAGATGGCGATTTTAACGGCGCAGCGCAGCTTTTCGGCGCCGTCATGCAGGCCGATCCGGAAAATCCCGCAGCGATTGCCGGTATCGCCGAATGCATGATCGCGGTCGGTCAATATGAGCGGGCCAGCGAGCTGCTCTCGTCCCTGCCTCAGGAACTCAATGACGATGCGGGCATTCAACTCGTTTCGAAAAAGATCGCGCAATATGAGGAAGCCCGCAAGATCGGCGACCCCGTGGCGCTGGAGCGCGAGCTGGCACTTGATCCCGATCAACACGAGGTGCGGGTGAAGCTTGCCAAGGTGCTGAACGCGCAGGGCCGACGCGACGAGGCGGCGGATCATCTGCTTTATATCATGCGCAAGGACCGCACCTTTGACGATGACGGCGCGCGCCGCCAGCTTCTGGAGTTTTTCGAGGCCTGGGGTTTCAAGGATCCGGCAACCGTTGCCGGCCGCCGGAAGCTTTCGGCGATACTGTTTTCGTAATGCGGGCATATCCCGGCCAGGGCGGTTGCTCCGCCGGCCGGGCAGCAGTGAACAGGGGGCTTGATCCCATGCACGTCGGAAATGCGAGATATGTAAAGAACGACGACCTGCCGGAAACCGTGCCGGTATTTCCACTTCCCGGTGCCCTGCTGCTGCCGGAAGGTCATCTCCCGCTCAATATTTTCGAGCCGCGATATCTTGCCATGATCGACACGGCACTGGCGGGCCACCGGCTCATCGGCATGGTGCAGCCGGCCCTTCATGTCATTGAGTCCGGCCTTGAGGGCGGACCTCTGAGCGCAGTCGGATGCCTCGGCCGCATCACCTCCTTTTCCGAAACAGGTGATGGCCGTTACATCATCTCGCTCACCGGTGTGTGCCGTTTCCGCCTGCTGGAAGAGGTTGGGGTGGGCGAGCCCTATCGCAGCTTCCGGCATGCGCCTTTCATCGCCGATCTCTCGGGCGAATACGACGAGGAGGCCGTGGATCGTGAAAACCTGCTGCGGGTATTCCGCTCGTTTCTGGATGCCAACCAGCTGGAAGCCGACTGGGAAAGCGTTGAAAGGGCCGGCAACCGTGTTCTCGTCAATTCGCTTTCCATGATGTCTCCATTTGGACCCGCCGAAAAACAGGCGCTGCTGGAAGCGCCTGATCTGAAGACGCGAGCCGAAACATTGATCGCCATCACCGAGATCGTTCTTGCGCAAGGATCGGGTGAGGGCGGCAACGTGCTGCAATAGGATCGCCGCCATGGACGACAGGATGAGCAGTGTCGACCCCAAGCTGCTGGAGCTTTTGGTCTGTCCTTTGACGAAGGGGCGTCTTTCCTATGATCGCGCCCGTAACGAGCTCATTTCCGAAAGCGCCAGACTTGCTTATCCAATCCGCGACGGCGTGCCGATCATGCTGATTTCGGAAGCGCGCAAGATAGAAGACTAACCTCCCCGGTTATCACCTCCACACATTGCGTGTCGCGAATTGACGAAGATGCGTTGACAACCATGCGTGGATTTGACCAGAGTCCCGCCCGACATATCTGATGCGGGGAGAATACTGATGTCGTTGCGCGCGCTCGTCCGGATTTCGTTGGTTGTGGCCTCGGCCGCCCTCATTTTTCCGCCAGCCATGGCGGCGGAGCCCTCCCGCAAGGTTGTTACCACCCAAAACGGCGATTATTTCGGCTTCGATCTTCGCACTGAGCAGAATGTCTCGCTGGAGCAATGCGGCGAGATTTGCGTAGGCGATACCGTCTGCAAGGCCTTCACCTACAATCCCAAGGTGAAATGGTGCTTCCTCAAATCGGATTTCAATCAGCTGAACGCTTTCCCCGGCGCGGTTGCCGGCAAGATCGTGGAAGTGGTAGCGGAAACCGATATCGGCGCGCCGCAACGCCTGTCCTTCGTCACTGACAGTCTGCAGCAGGAAGCGCGCCGGCTGAAATCCGGCCTTGCGGCGAATGACGGTGAAGGCGGACAGAGCGTGGAAGCCCTCGTGCAGACGGCGCGGCAGCAGGCAACCGCGGGCAATATTCCCGATGCGGTCACGACCTATAAACAGGCGCTTGCTATCACGCCTGACGACGGCGCGCTCTGGGCGGAGCTTTCCGAAAAGGCGGCGCAGGTCACCGATAATTATTCGATTGCCGGGCAGGCCGCTTCCGCCGCCATCAATGCCTACCAGCTGAGCCGCACCGTCAGCGCCCGCACCGAGGCCCTGAACCGGCTGGCGAAGGCTTTCGAAAGAACCCAGAATTATCGCGCAGCACTCAATGCCTATAAGGAGAGCCTTGCGCTTACCGACAATGCGCAGACCAAGGCGGCCTATGCCGATCTGCGCACGCGGCAGGGTTTCCGCGTCATCAATAATACCGTGGATACGGATAGTGTCAGCCCGCGCGCCTGCGTGCAGTTTTCCGAGCCGCTGGTGAAGAACGGTGTCGATTATTCCTCCTTCATCACGCTGGATGGGGCAGCCCCCAAGGCCATCGAAGCGAAGGGCAGCGAGATTTGCGTCGAAGGCCTCACCCATGGCCAACGTTACAAGATCGCGCTGCGCGCCGGTCTGCCTTCCTCGGTGGAAGAGCCGCTGGAAAAGCAGGTCGATCTCGATATTTACGTGCGTGACCGTGCCGCCAGCGTGCGCTTCACGGGTGAGAATTTCGTGCTGCCGGGTACTGCCCGTCGCGGCATCCCCATTGTCTCTGTTAATGCCGACAAGGCCGACCTGAAGCTCTATCGCGTCGGCGACCGCAACATCACCTCGCTGCTCGCAAACTCGCAGTTTCTGACGCAGATGGACGGCTACAATGCCGACCGCATCGAAAACGAGATCGGCGAACTCGTCTGGCAGGGCTCGATCGATATCCAGCCCAATCTCAATAAGGATGTGGTGACGAGCTTCCCGGTGGATGAGGCATTGCCCGAGCGCAAGCCCGGCATCTATGTGCTGACTGCCGTTCCGCCGGGTACAGCGCCGGAGACTTGGGATTCCCGGGCCACGCAATGGTTCCTGGTCTCCGATACCGGCATCACCACCTATGCCGGAACCGACGGTCTGAATGTGTTCGTCCGAGCCCTTGGCAGCGCCAAGCCGCTTGCGGACGTGGATTTGCAGCTGCTCGCCAAGAACAACGAGGTGCTGGGCACGGCAAAGACCGATGCGGACGGCCGCGCGGTGTTCTCGGCCGGCCTGATGCGCGGCACTGCGGCGCAGGCGCCTGCCATCCTGACCGCGCGTAACGGCGACAAGGACTACGTTTTCCTCGATATGACCCGCGCAGGCTTCGATCTCTCGGATCGCGGCGTGACGGGACGTGCAGCGCCGGGCGCGATCGACGTGTTCAGCTGGACCGAGCGCGGCATTTACCGCGCCGGCGAGACCGTGCATGCCGCAGCGCTTGCCCGTGATGTCGACGGCAAGGCAATCGAGGATCTGCCGCTCACCTTCATCTTCTCGCGCCCGGATGGCGTCGAGGACCGGCGCTTCGTCAGTGATGGCAAGGCGCTGGGTGGCCATGCGGTCGATCTGTCGCTGCAGGCGAATGCCATGCGCGGCACCTGGACATTGCGCATCCATACCGACCCGAAAACGCCTGCGATCAGCGAAAAGAGCTTTCTCGTCGACGATTTCGTGCCTGATCGCACCGAGTTCGACCTCTCGAGCAAGGCGAAACAGATCGATCCGGGAGCGGAGACCGCAATCGACGTCGATGGCCGTTATCTCTATGGCGCGCCGGCCGCCGGTCTGACGCTGGAAGGCGAGGTCGCGATCAAGCCGACGCGCACCAGCGCGGATTTCGAAGGTTATTTCTTCGGTCTGGCGGATGAGGAAAGCGAAGAGGAAAACCGCACCGCGCTCGCCGACCTGCCGGTGCTGGACGAAGAGGGCAAGGCGAGTTTCAATGTTGACCTCACCGATCTGCCCTCCACCACTCAACTTCTTTCCGCCAACATCACTGTGCGCATGCGCGAAGCCGGTGGCCGCGCCGTGGAGCGCTCGCTGACGCTGCCTATCAAGGCGGAAGCCTCTGTTATCGGGATCAAGCCGCAGTTTTCGGGCGATCTCGCCCAGAATTCCGTCGGCCGTTTCCATATCATCGGCGTCAGCGCCGATGGCGCCAGGCAGGCGATGAACGGCCTCAACTGGAAGCTCATCAAGGTCGAGCGGAACTATCAATGGTATCGTCAGGGCAATTCCTGGCGTTACGAGCCGGTGGAATATACCAAGCAGCAGGAAGCGGGCACCTTGTCCGTCGATGCCAATGGCGGCGAGATTTCCGTGCCCGTCACCTGGGGCCGCTACCGGCTGGAAGTGGAGGGCGCGGGTAACGGCGCACCGGTTTCCAGCGTCGAATTCGATGCCGGCTTCTACGTCGAGGCAAGCTCGACGGAAACGCCGGATGCACTGGAAATTGCCCTCGACAAACAGAGCTACAAGATCGGCGATACGGCCAAACTCAAGGTATCCTCGCGTTTTGCCGGTGAGTTGATGGTGACATCAGGTTCGGAAAAGCTGATTGCCGTGCAGAATGCCGAGGTCGGTGAGGATGGCGGCGAGATCGACATTCCGGTCACCGAGGAATGGGGTGCGGGCGCTTACGTCACCGCCACGCTGTTCCGCCCCGGCGATGCGCAGGAAAGCCGCATGCCGATGCGCGCCATCGGTATCAAATGGCTCGCCGTCGATCCGGCTGAGCGCAAGCTTGCCGTCACGCTGGGCGCACCGCAGAAAACACTGCCGCGCCAGCCGCTTGAAATTCCGATCACGGTTGCGGGCACTGGCGTCGGCGAAAAGGCCTATGCCATCGTTGCGGCCGTCGATGTCGGCATATTGAACCTCACCCGCTATGAACCGCCAAAGCCCGATGAATGGTATTTTGGCCAGCGCCGGCTGGGGCTGGAAATCCGCGATCTCTATGGCCGGCTGATCGATGGTTCGCTTGGCGCCACCGGCCGGCTGCGCACCGGCGGTGACGGCGGAGGGGCGGCCCTTCAGGGCAGCCCGCCCACCGAAAAGCTCGTAGCCTTCTTTGCCGGTCCGGTCGAACTCGACGCTAACGGCAAGGCGACGGTGAGCTTCGATATTCCGCAGTTCAACGGTACGGCCCGCATCATGGCGGTGGCCTGGACGAAGACAGGCGTAGGACATGCCGTCTCCGATGCCATCATCCGCGATCCCGTGGTAGTCACGGCCAGCGCGCCGAAATTCCTCGCCCCCGGCGATGTCTCGCAATTGCGACTCGATATCGCCAATACGGATGGCGAGGCCGGCGATTACCGGCTGGATGTGACCAGCAACACGGCCTTGACCGTCGATCAGGGAGAGATGTCGCAGACATTGGCGCTGCAGAAAGGCGGCAAGTCTTCGCTGACGGTTCCGTTAACAGGTGAACAGCCCGGCAATGGTGCGATCACCATCAAGGTTTCCAATGCCGCGGGTGTTTCGCTGGAGCAGGTTCTGAACGTTCCTGTGCGTCCGGCTGTCCTGCCGGTGACGACGCGGCGCGAAATCAAGATTGCGCCGAACAGCAGCCTGACGATCAATGGTGATCTTCTGGCCGACAGCATGCTGCTCGGCTCCTCGGTCGCCGTCAACGTCACGCGCTCGCCCGCCTTCGATATTCCGGCGCTTGTGATGATGCTGGACAAATATCCTTACGGCTGCGCTGAGCAGACGACGAGCCGCGCTTTGCCGCTGCTTTATGTCTCGGAACTGACGAAGGACAGCGGCATGGCTGAGGACCCTGATACCCGCAAGCGGGTGCAGGAAGCGATCTACCGTGTGCTGTCCTTCCAGTCGAGTTCGGGCAGTTTCGGCCTCTGGTCGCCTGGTTATGGCGATCTGTGGCTGGATGCCTATATCAGCGACTTTCTGACAAGGGCGCGCGAGCAGAATTACGACGTTCCCGAAGCGGCCATGGTGCAGGCGCTGAACAACCTGCAGAACGGTCTTTCCTATGACAGCAATGTCAAGGATCGCGGCAACGAGATCGCCTATTCGCTTTATGTGCTGGCGCGAAACCGCAAGGCGGCGATCAACGATCTCAGATATTACGCGGATACGGCGCTCGCCGATTTCCCGACGCCGCTTGCCAAGGCACAGGTTGCCGCCGCCCTTTCGCTTTACGGCGATCAGGCCCGTTCGAAGACCGTGTTCGGCGCTTCGCTCGATATGGCAAGCCGCGCCACCAATGTCAGCTTCGCACGCGCCGATTATGGCTCGGCCCTGCGTGATGGTGCGGCGACACTGGCGCTTGCGGCCGAAAGCCGTCCGGTTCCGGCCGTCGTGCCGCAGCTTGCCGGTGCCGTGGCCAAGGAATGGGAAAAGAAGCCCTATACCAGCACCCAGGAACAGGCATGGATGCTGCTTGCCGCCCGCGCTGTCAAAGGCGAGGACAAGGATATCCGTCTCGATGTGAATGGTGATTTGCAGACTGGCGGTTTCGGCAAGCGGATGAGCGGCGATGAATTGCTGGCAGCTCCCTTGAAGATCGCCAATGCCTCGGCCGATCCGGTCACGGCTGTTGTCACCACCGTGGCGCCCCCGGCCCAGCCGCTCGCTGCCGGCGGCGAAGGCTTCACCATCACCCGCACCTATTATTCCATGGATGGCGAGGAGGTGAACCCGAGCGAGGTCACGCAGAACGAGCGTTATGTTGTGGTGCTGAATATCGTACCGAAGAATAACTGGCAGTCGCGCATTCTGGTGACGGATCTGCTGCCCTCCGGCTTCGAAATCGACAATCCCAGCCTCGTCAATTCGGCGGAACTGTCGAATTTCGACTGGTTGCCGGAAACGGAAGCGGCCCATACCGAGTTCCGTTACGACCGTTTCGTGGCGGCCTTCGACCGCTCTGCCGGTGACAGTTCGGAAATTGCGCTCGCCTATGTGGTCCGTGCTGTTACCCCCGGCACCTATGATCATCCGGCAGCTTCGGTTGAGGATATGTACCGGCCGCAATTTGCCGCCCGCACGGCAACCGGCCGCATGGAGGTGCGCTCGGCAACCCCATGAGCCGGAAAAAGGCAATCATCGTTGGCATCGTGACGGCCGCGTTGCTTCTGGGCGGCGCGGCCTTCGGTCTCGATGCGCTGGACAAGGCCTATCCGCCGCCGCTGGAGGCCGCACGGCAGCGATCTTTCGAGGTGCTGGATCGCGATGGCAAACTGCTGCGGGCCTTTGCGACAGCAGATGGCCGCTGGCGGCTCAAAACCACGGCGGCCGAGGTCGATCCGCAGTTACTGCGCATGCTGGTCGCTTACGAGGATCAGCGTTTCTACGATCACCACGGGGTCGATCCCTGGGCGCTTCTGCGCTCCGCGTGGCAATTGGCCAGCAACGGCCGGATCGTTTCCGGCGCATCGACGTTGTCCATGCAGGTGGCGCGGCTGATCGAGCCGCGCGCCGACCGGTCATTCTCGGCGAAATTGCTGCAGGCCGTGCGTGCTCTCCAGATCGAAAGAAGGCTCAGCAAAGCTGATATCCTCGATCTCTATCTGAATATCGCACCCTATGGCGGCAATCTCGAAGGCGTCAGGGCCGCAAGCCTTGCCTGGTTCGGCAAGGAGCCGGGCCGGCTGGATACGGCGGAGGCGGCTCTTCTGGTGGCGCTGCCGCAATTGCCGGAAAAACGCCGCCCGGATCGCTTTCCAGAGGCGGCGAAGCAGGCGCGGGAGCGCGTATTGCAACGGCTTGCCGTCGAGCGCGTGGTGGGCGACGGGGAGGCGGCGCGGGCGGCTCTTGCAGATGTGCCTTCCAGCAGGCGCGATCTTCCCTCCTATGCGCCGCATATGGCCGTTGCCGCACGGGCGAAATTCCCGAATACCGCCAAAGTGCGCTCTACGCTGACGCTGCCGATTCAGCGGGAACTGGAAGATGTTGCCCGCCATGCGGCGGAAAAGCTTGAGGACAAAGTCTCCGTCGCCATCGTCATGGCCGACGCGCAGACCGGCGATATTCTGGCGGAGGTCGGTTCGGCGGACTATCTCGATACGGCAAGACGCGGTTTCGTGGAGATGAGCCGGGCCGTGCGTTCGCCGGGCTCCACCCTCAAGCCGTTCATCTATGGCCTCGCCTTCGAAAATGGCCTTATCGGGCAGGAAACCATCATCGAGGATCGCCCGGCTGATTTTTCCGGCTACCGGCCACGCAATTTCGACATGCATTACCAGGGTGATGTCAGCATTCGCCAAGCGCTGCAATTGTCGCTCAACGTGCCTGCTGTCAAGCTGCTCGATGCGGTCAGTCCCTCGGCGCTGATGGTGCGGTTCCGGCGGGTGGGTGTCCGGCTCGTGCTGCCCACCAGCGAAGCGCCGGGGCTTGCCATCGCCCTTGGTGGCGCCGGCATTTCGCTGGTCGATCTGGTGCAGCTCTATGCCGGGCTTGCCGGCGGTGGTGATCCTGTGCGGCTTGGAGATGGTGTCCGCTCTGCCCCGGAACGGCTGGAGGGCGACCGGTTATTCTCCGATGCCGCGATCTGGAATGTCTCGGATATTCTCTCCGGCGTGTTGCCCCCGCTCGGCATGAAACAGCGCGGCATCGCCTACAAGACCGGCACCAGTTATGGGTATCGCGACGCATGGTCGGTGGGCTATGACGGGCGGCACGTCATCGGCGTCTGGGTTGGCCGTGCTGACAATGGCGCGGTGCCGGGCGTTGCCGGATACGCAACGGCGGCCCCGATCCTGTTCGAGGCTTTCGCAAAATCCGGTGTGGCGGTGACGCCGATGCCGGCCGCACCCTCCGGTGTCGCCCGCGTTGCCGTGAGCGACCTACCCGCCAACCAGCGGCGTTTCACCACGACGGCCAGCGGCCTGCTTGCGGCATCGAGGCGGGAAAGCGCCCCGCGTATCGTTTACCCGCCGGAAGGCGCGCGGGTGGAGCTCTCCGGCCAGTCAGGCATTTCGCCGCTGGTGCTCAAGCTGCAGGGCGGGCGCGCACCCTTCCGCTGGCTTGCCAATGGCTTGCCTTTGCCGGATGCGTCCCACCGCCGCAACAGCGAATGGCGACCGGAAGGTCAGGGATTTTCCACACTCACGGTAATCGACGCCGATGGCCGTGCTTCGAGTGTACGGATTTTCGTCGAATAGCAGGGACGTCCAACTCAACAAAGGGTCGCCCCCCGTGCTTGCGTCGTACAGCGCCGCGAGCGTCTCATCAGTTCTTTTCCGCCGTCTTGCCTATTGCGCCACATCGAATGAATGGCGGTCGATCCGCTCCTGAAGCGCAGCCACGACGGCTTGCAGAAACTCCCGGCGCCTCGGGTTGGTCGTCGCCGTCAGCGTTATCTGTAACCGGCTTCTGATCCTGTTCAGAAATCCAACGTGATTGAAACTATCGGCGGCGATATTGACCTCTACCTCGTCCATGTAATGCGCCAGATGCGGCTCCAATACGAGATTTGCATCCGTCTGGTAGCAGGCAGCCATCTGTTCCCCAAGCGTAGATACCTGTGCATATGGACCATATTCGTCGATCATCAAATCTCCTTCCTCTAGCGCAAACAATTCTGACAGGCGCCTCATCATCACTGATAGGAAATAGGAAGCAATTGCCGGCTTTCAACGTTCCCTTTTGAAGCTTTGAATTTTCCGTGTTCGTGAAGGATGTCGCCGATACTTCGGTCGAGGCAGAGACGTGTCAAATGGCCGGCGGCTGCGCCGGGTGAGGCTGCGCTCAATCTACATCGTTGTTTTTACAAGATTTTACAGGAAAAATGGCGTCCACGAGAGGATTCGAACCTCCGACCCCAGGATTCATACCGCTTCGGCTTTCGCCGCCGTCCCGCCGTTGCCGGGCAAAACGTTCGTGGTCTGGACTGTCCCTTCACCATGGGCCGTCAGGCCTTTAGGTGCTGCCCATCCAGTCTCTACACCTTCACCGGATTTCTCCGGAGCTTGGCTCGGGATTGGCATGCTGGAAGACCAGCGAAGCTTTCCCCGACTTTGAGCAGATCGATTGCGTCGTTTCCGGGCGCAACCCCCAATTTGTCTTAGGAATCCTGTGCTCTATCCTGCTGAGCTACGTGGACACTGAATTGCTCTTTAACCTGACGATGCCTGCGGATCAACCGCGATCTTTATCGCGGCTGATCTCCTCCTCGGCTTTCTTCACTTTCGCCGGCAATCAGCTCGTCAGGCGCTGTTCAGCCAGTTTCACCCAATAGGAAATGCCGTAGGCGATGGCCTCATCGTTGAAATCATAGCCGGGATTGTGAAGGCCTGCCGAATCGCCGTTGCCGATGAAGATGAAGCAGCCCGGTCTTTCTTTCAGCATGAAGGAGAAATCTTCACCCGCCATGGAAGGATCGACATCGGCGTCGACATTCGGTTCGCCCGCCACATCGCGGGCAACAAGGATGGCGTGGTCGGTCTCGGTGGCGTGATTGAAGGTCACCGGGCAATAACGCTCGTAGACGACTTCCGCTTCCGCTCCGTTGGCAAGGGCAATGCCTTCCGCCATCTGCTTGATGCGATCCTGCGCCAGATCGCGCACCGTTTCATCCAGGCTCCGCACCGTGCCGGCGATCAAGGCCTCGTTGGGGATGATGTTGTGGCTGGAGCCGGCGTGAAAACGGGTGACGGAGACGACGACGGAACGGATCGGATCGGCGTTGCGGGAGGCGATCATCTGCAGGTTGCCGACGATCTGCGCGCCGATGGTAATCGGATCGATGGTGCGGTGCGGCTGGGCCGCATGGCCACCGCGGCCCTTGACCGTGATCGAGAACTTGTCGGGTGCGGCCATGATGCCGCCCTTGCGGATGGCGAAGGCGCCGAGCGGAATGCCCGGCATGTTGTGCATGCCATAGACCTCGTTGATGCCGAAACGCTCCATCAGGCCGTCCTCGACCATGGCAAGCGCGCCGGCACCTCCTTCTTCCGCCGGCTGGAAGATGACGGCGATGGAGCCGGCGAAGTTGCGGGTCTCGGTGAGATATTTGGCCGCGCCAAGCAGCATGGCCGTGTGGCCATCATGGCCGCAGGCATGCATGGCGCCTGCGGTTTTGGAGGCCCAGGGCTTGCCGGTTTCCTCCAGAATTGGGAGAGCGTCCATATCCGCGCGAAAGCCGATGGTGCGATTGCCCGGAAGATTGCCCCTGATGACGCCGACAACACCTGTGCGACCGAGACCGGTCACGATTTCGTCAACGCCGAAAGATTTCAGCTTCTCCGCAACGAAGGCTGCGGTGTTGTCGACATCATATAAAATCTCGGGATTTTCATGCAGGTGATGCCGCCATTCGCTGACTTCCTGCTGGAGTTCGGCGGCTCTGTTCAAAATCGGCATTCGTTCATTCCTGGGTTCATCGGTACGGCGTGTCGTAAAATCCTATCCTCCGTGGTGGATAGTGCGCCGCATAATTGACGTAATCAATGTACTTTGCCATTGCTAGGACATATATGGTGAATATTGCCATTCCCCGACCGAAGACGGGAATTCGAGGACTAGCCTTGCCACAGACTTTTAAATCGCCAAACGCCGCCCGGCGGCTCTCCGCAGCTATTGCCATCATGACCGCGGGCCTCGTGGCCGTGGTGCCCGTGGCAAATGCCAATCCGAAAATGGTGGTCGATGTCAAAACCGGCAAGGTGATTTCCCACCAGGAAGCCTTCCGCAAGTGGTATCCCGCTTCGCTGACCAAGCTGATGACCGCCTATATCGCCTTTTCACAGATGAAGGCCGGCAAGATCAGCCCGCAGACGGAAGTGGTGATGAGCAAGAAGGCCGCCGACCAGCCGGCCTCGAAAATGTACTTCAAGCCGGGCCAGAAGCTGACGATGGACAGCGCCTTGAAGCTGCTGCTCATCAAATCCGCCAATGACATCGCCGTGGCGATCGCCGAGACCATCGGCGGCACCAGCGACAATTTCGTGGCGCAGATGAATGCGCAGGCGCAGCGGCTGGGCATGAGTTCCACCCGTTACATCAATGCCAATGGCCTGCCCGGCAAGGGGCAATATACGACCGCCCGGGATCTGGCGCTGCTGGCGCTGATCATCAAGCGGGAATTCCCGGAATATGCCCATTATTTCTCGCTGGAGGGCGTCAGCACCGGCAAGAAGAACTACGCCAACTTCAACATGCTGGTTGGCCGCTTTGATGGCGCTGACGGCATGAAGACCGGTTTCATCTGTGCCTCCGGCTTCAACCAGGTATCGTCAGCCGTGCGCAATGGCCGCTCGGTCATCACGGTCGTGCTGGGTGCGGACAGCCTTGCCGGGCGCACCGACCAGTCGGCCGATCTGCTGCAGATGGGGCTGACTGCGCCTTCCGGCCAGGGTGTTTCGCTTGCCTCGCTGGCGCCCTATGGCGATACCGGCGACGTGAATGATGTCAGCGCCGAGATCTGCAATCCGAAGGCCGCCAAGGTGCGCAGCGAAAGCCGCGACGAGGCTGGCCGCATGGTCATCCATTCGCCCTACGTGCAGGAAATGACCCGCCCGCCGGAATATTCCTTCGCCGGTCTCATTCCGGGCAGCGAGACGGTGGCGGTGAATGCCGCCAAGGGAGCTGGCAAGGGTGAACTCGCGAACGTGCCGATCCCGATCCCGCGCCCGACATTCTGATCGTCGGTGGTGGCCTTGAGGGGCCAGTGCCGGGGTGGCGATGCACTTTGTGTATTCGCAGGCCAATGATGTTATGATATTACAATGTCGCTCGTGGCTTCCAGCCTCGGGCGATTTCTTTTAGCTCCATGCGGCTCCGGGTTTCGCGTCGTCCAGTGACCTGCCGGAGCGGCCATCAACATACAGGCAAGTCATGTCTCGCGATCGCATCCCGGTTTCCATCATCACCGGATTTCTCGGCGCCGGAAAATCGACGCTGCTCAACCGGCTTCTCAAGGATCCCGCGATGAGCGATGCGGCGATAATCATCAATGAATTCGGCGATGTCAGCATCGATCACATGCTGGTCGAAAGCGCCGGCGAGGGCATCATCGAACTGGCGGAGGGTTGCCTCTGCTGCACGGTACGTGGCGAGCTGGTGGATACGCTGGCGGAACTGATGGATGGTATCCAGACAGGCAAGCTGAAGCCGGTAAAACGGGTGGTCATCGAGACCACGGGTCTTGCCGATCCCGCCCCCGTCATGCAGTCGGTCATGGGCAACCCCGTTATCGCACAGAATTTCGTGCTGAACGGCATGATTACGGTGGTGGATGCCGTGAATGGCCTTTCCACTCTGGATAACCATCAGGAGGCGGTGAAACAGGCGGCCGTGGCCGACCGTCTGGTGATGACCAAGCGCGCGCTTGCCAATGCCGCCACGATTTCCGCGCTGACAGCTCGCCTTCAGGCCATTAATCCGCGTGCGACAATTGAGGATGGTGACAAAACCGACTGGAGCGCTGCGGGGCTTCTCGACAACGGACTTTACGATGCCGGCAGCAAGAATGCCGATGTCGGCCGCTGGCTGGGCGAAGAGGCGGCGCACGATCACGACCACCATGACCATCACCACCATCATGGCGACCACGACGACCATCACCATCATCACGATGTGAACCGGCACGATGCATCCATCCGGTCCTTCTCAATCATCCACGACCAGCCGGTAAGCCCGATGGCGATCGACATGTTCGTGGATTTGCTGCGCTCGGCGCATGGTGAAAAGCTCCTGCGCATGAAGGCGATCGTCAAGCTGTCGGATAATCCGGGCCGGCCACTGGTGCTCCATGGGGTGCAGAATATTTTCCACACGCCCGAGCGCCTTTCGGCATGGCCGGACCCGGCCGATCAGCGTACGCGCATGGTGCTGATTACGAAGGATTTGCCGGAGGCGTTTGTAAAAGACCTGTTCGCCGCCTTCACAAGTGCACCGGGCATTGACCGGCCGGACAGGCAGGCGATGACGGATAATCCGTTGGCGGTTTCCGGGTTGCGGTTTTAGGTCGCGCCGTGATGGCCTAGGTCGATGGGTGTAGTTCACCCCCTCTGTCCTGCCGGACATCTCCCCCTTAAGGGGGAGATCGACTTGCGGCTAGGTCTCGCCCATCTTAACCGTTGCGAATGTAGTGGCGACGGCGCATCTTGCTGATCTCCCCCCTTGAGGGGGAGATGCCCGGCAGGGCAGAGGGGGGTGAACCACCGGCGACACCGTCAAATGTCGGTTTCCCCGCCCTTCACAATTCGAAACCGATGCCCCTTATCCAGCGCAGTGGTCTCAACCAGACTATGCCCATCTTCATTACACATATGGGTAATATCGATCACCGCCAGCGGATCGGTCGTCTCGACGGTCAGAACATCGCCCCTCTTCAGGGTTGCGAGTTTCTTGCGGCTTCTCAAAACCGGAAGGGGGCATTTAAGCCCCCTCAAATCATAAGCGATCTCGGCCGTTTCGCTCATTCCTTGGCCCAAAACTTCCAGAACGGCTTCTTTTCCGGCGCTTCCGGTGCCGGTGCGGCGGAATAGGCAAGCGGGTTCATGGCCGGAACGGGGACGCTCTGGGCGGCAGCTCCGGTCTGACCGGCTGCGGCCGGGGTGGCCGAGGCAACCATCGTCGGTGCCGCGGGCGCCGGGTTCGATTGCGGTGCCGTGGCGGGCTGGACAGCCGAAGGACGCGGACCGCGCAGGGCCGAGGCGGTTGCGGTTGTGGCCGGTGAGGACGACGTCACCTGCTGCGCCTTCTTCTCCATCAGCGCGGCATATTCCGTTTCCTTCATCAGCTTGCCAGCTTTCAGCGCCGAGCCGGTCGGCGCATAGGCGGGTTCGCGGCCCTTGCGCTTTTCGGCCACCAGCGCCTTGCGCTCCGCCTCGCTCGGGTCGTACCAGGCCATGCCGTCATATTTCTTCATCGCCGTTGCATAGGCGAGATCGTAGGTCTTTTCGTAGCTCGACAGCGCGCTTGCGAGTGCCGGCGGCGTGCTCATCGGCGGGCACTGGGCGGCGGCATTGAAACTGCCGCCTTCGGTCTGCTGGTTGAAGACATATTTCTTCTCGCAGACATTCACTTCCGGCGGGCGCTTGGTGACTTCGAAATTGTCGTAACCGACCTTCAGCATCTTCCAGAATTGGAGATGCTCGCTCTGGCGATGGCGAGCCATGTTTTCCGCCGTCATGCGGAAGGGGAAGGCCTGCAGCTGCACGGTTTTCTGGCCGCCCTTGAAGGCGTCGCGCGCGAAACCGTAGATTTCAAGAATCTGTGCATCCGTCATCGAATAGCAGCCAGAGGACGAGCAGGCGCCATGGATCATCAGATTGGTGCCGTTGCGGCCATTAGCGGCATCGTAACGGTTCGGAAAGCCGGTATTGATGGCGAGATAATATTTGGAGTTCGGATTGAGATGCGCGGGCGTCAGGTTGTAGAAACCTTCCGGCGCCTGCCGGTCACCCTCTTTCACCTTGGGGCCGAGTTTGCCGGACCATGCGCAAATCTCGTAGCCGGCGATCTTCTCGAAACGGTTGTCGCGCCTCGCTTTCCAGATTTCCAAGGCACCTTCTTCCTTGAAGATGCGGATCATAATCGGTGAGGTACGGTCCATGCCCCTTTTGTCGATCTCGGCCAGAATGGACGGAGACAGCGGGTAATCGACCTTGTTCTTGACGTGTGAGACGTCGCGCTCAACGGTTTCGAGCGTATCGTTGCAGCCGGCAAGAACGAGCGCGGTGCAGGCAAGAAGTGCAAAATGTGTCAAACGCATGATCTGATCCGAAAGACGATGGCACGAAGCGGCGGCAGTTCTACACCGTCCCGTGTGTATTTTAAATACGGTATTAACCGTTTACATCTTCTTAACTCAAATCGGATCCGCCCCCGCGGCCACCGATACATCTTTTGATGTGACCGGACTATGGCCGAGTTGGGGCGATATTCAAGGAAAATAAGGCCGGGCTTAAAGGTTCCGGCCGATATCCAGGAATTTCTGGCGGCGTTCGGCGCGCAGCTGTGTGCCGGAACGCTGGGAAAGATCGGCCAAAGCCTTGGCGATGACGTCACCGGTTGCATTGATGACGGTTTCCGGGGCGCGATGCGCGCCGCCGATCGGCTCCGGAATGATGCCGTCGATGACGCCGAGCGACTTCAGATCTTCCGAAGTGATCTTCATATTGGTCGCGGCTTCCTTGGCGCGGGTCGAATCGCGCCAGAGAATGGAGGCGGCACCTTCCGGCGAGATCACCGAATAGATCGCATGTTCGAGCATGTAGACGCGGTTGCCGGTGGCGATCGCGATTGCGCCGCCCGAGCCGCCTTCGCCGATGACGACGGAGACGATCGGCACCTTCACGTTGAGGCACATTTCCGTCGAGCGGGCGATGGCTTCGGCCTGGCCGCGCTCTTCCGCGCCAACACCGGGATAAGCGCCAGCCGTATCGATGAGGGTGATGACCGGCAGCGAGAAACGGTCGGCCAGTTCCAGCACACGGATCGCCTTGCGGTAACCTTCCGGGCGCGGGCTGCCGAAATTATGCTTCAGGCGGCTCTTGGTGTCGTTGCCCTTTTCCTGGCCGATGATGGCGACGGGCTGACCGTTGAAACGGGCAAGGCCCGCCTGAATGGCGGCGTCTTCGGAAAATTTGCGGTCACCGGCGAGCGGCGTGAAATCCGTGAACAGCGCTTTGGCGTAGTCGACGAAATGGGGGCGCTGCGGATGACGCGCGACCTGCGTTTTCTGCCAGGCGTTCAGCTTGGAATAGATGTCCTGCATCGCGTCGTTGACGCGCGATTCCAGACGGTTGATCTCCTCCGAGGTGTCTATGCTCTCGTCTTCATCGGCAAGCTTCTTCAGCTCGATGATTTTGCCCTCAAGGTCCGAGATAGGTTTTTCGAAGTCGAGATAATTGTGCATGAGATCCGTTTCCGATCGTTTTGCGCAAGGTTTGACCGGATTATCCGGCGGTTCCGGTCGCTCTAATCAAGGTTTTTGCCCTGTTTGGCAAGGGGGTGATGTGTTTGTACCAGCTCTTGCAAGCGTTCTTCCAGCACATGTGTATAGATTTGTGTCGTTGAAATGTCGGAATGGCCGAGCAGTTCCTGCACCGCGCGCAGATCCGCACCATTCTGCAGGAGGTGGCTGGCAAAGGCGTGACGCAGGACATGCGGCGATATCACGGACGGGGTCAGACCCGCGCGAATGGCGATGTCCTTGAGGTCGCGGGCGAAGACCTGGCGGGGCAGGTGCCCTTGCCTGCTGCTGGAAGGAAAGAGCCATGGGCTCTCCGTGGCTGCGGCCTTTTTCGGCGCCTTGTCTTTTTCCTGTACGAGCGCCTTTCGGGCTGCCTCGTATTTTTCCATCGCCTCGATGGCGGCACGGGAAAGAAGAACCATGCGGTCCTTGTTGCCCTTGCCGCGGATCATCAGGAAGCGGCCTTCCTGGCGTAGCACCTTGACGGGCAAGGAGACGAGTTCGCTGACACGCATGCCGGTGGCATAAAGCAACTCAAGCAGCAGATGCATGCGGATGCGGGCAAGCTGGCCGGGACCTGCGGTTGCAGCCTCTTGCGCCGCGAGCCCAAGTAGCCTGTTCACATCGGCGACGCTCATCGTTTTCGGCAGGGCGAGGCCTTTCTTGGGCGCATCGATGATGCCGGTCGGGTCGTCACCGCGCAGCCCTTCCGAATAAAGAAAGCGATAAAACTGCCGCATGGAGGAAAGGCGTCTTGCCTGCGAGGTTGCGGCAAAGCCCTGAGTGGAAAGGTGGGTCAGATAGGCGGAAAGGTCTGGTGTTGCGGCATCGGTCAATGACTGGCCGCGGTGGCTGAGAAATTCACTGAGATCGACAAGGTCGCGCTCATAGGAAGAGAGCGTGTTGGCGGCGGCGCCGCGCTCGGCGCTCATCATTTCCAGAAAACTTTCGAGCCGCGCGCCGTCGCGCCCTGTCGTCGGTTGCCCGTTCATGGGGTGCGCCTTGCCGGTTCTGTCGCCGGCGGGTTCAGCCGCTCGGAGGGGATGCGCACAGTCACCTCGCGGTCGCGCGGCTTGACGACCATGACGAGCAGCACCATGCCGCCATAGATCAGCCCCCCGATGGTCGCCAGTATCATCGTGAAGCGGAAGAGGGTGGGCATGGCGGCTCCGTAAGGGTGGCGGTCGAAATCTATATGCGGTGCGGCGAAAGCGGCGACAAGATCAAAATGGCCGCTCCGCCCCGTGCCGCATGCGGCGATGATTGTGATTCACCGCAATTCAGTCAGCAATTTGGCTTGACGCTTCGTAAACATTTGCAGATATCCATGCCAAACGGGCTTTCAAATTTATGAATGAAACGAATTTATCCGTCCCGGCCACACTCGGGGAGCAAGCGCGGGCAAAGCTCGGACGGCGCAACATCGTCTTCGTCGGGCTGATGGGGGCTGGAAAGTCGGCGGTGGGCCGCATGGTCGCCCAGCAGCTCAAGGTTCCGTTCATTGATACGGATGTCGAAATCGAGCGCGTATCGCGCATGACGATATCGGAACTTTTCGCCACCTATGGCGAAGAGGAGTTCCGGGCGCTGGAAACGCGGGTCATCAAGCGCCTGCTGCGCGGAGGCCCCAAGGTCATCTCCACCGGCGGCGGCGCCTTCATCAATGACAATACCCGCCGGCACATTACGCGCGGCGGCATTTCATTTTGGCTGAAGGCCGATCTCGAGGTGTTGTGGGAAAGGGTCAACAAGCGCGACCACCGTCCGCTTCTCAAGACCGAAAATCCCAAGGCCACCCTGGCGGCGCTGATGGAGAAGCGCTACCCGATCTATGCGGAAGCGGACATGACCATCGAATCCCGTGATGTCCGCAAGGAAATCATCGTGACCGAAGTGTTGACCGCCATAGCCGGCATCGAACAGAAAGACTGACACCATGACGCCTTCCGAAATCCACGCCGATGAACGTCTCGTCCATGTGCCGCTCGGCGAGCGCGCCTATGACATTCTGATCGGGCCTGGCCTGATCGGCCGGGCGGGCGGTGAAATTTCGGCGCGGCTGAAGGGCAGGCGCGCGGCGATCATCACCGATGAACATGTCGCGCCGCTTTATCTCGAAGGTCTGATGGATGGCCTGCAGACTGATGGCATCGAGGCCGTTTCGCTCACCCTGCCGGCTGGCGAAAAGACCAAGAGCTTCGAGCATCTGGTCACCGTCTGCGATGCGGTTCTGGCAGCAAGAGTGGAGCGTAACGATGCGGTGATCGCACTCGGCGGCGGCGTTATCGGCGATCTCGCCGGTTTTGCGGCGGGCATCGTGCGCCGCGGTGTGCGCTTCGTGCAGATACCGACCTCGCTGCTGGCGCAGGTCGATTCTTCCGTCGGCGGCAAGACCGGCATCAACACCCGCCACGGCAAGAACCTCGTCGGCGTTTTCCACCAGCCCGATCTGGTGCTGGCGGATACGGCGGTGCTCGATACGCTGAGCCCGCGGGAGTTCCGCGCCGGTTATGCCGAAGTCGTCAAATATGGCCTGATCGACAAGCCGGATTTCTTCTTCTGGCTGGAAAAGAACTGGGATGAAATCCGCACCGGCGGCCCTGCCCGCATCCAGGCGATTGCGACCAGCTGCCAGGCCAAGGCCGATGTGGTGGTGGCCGACGAGAAAGAAAACGGCGTGCGCGCCCTTCTCAATCTCGGCCACACCTTCGGCCATGCGCTGGAAGCGGCGACCAATTATGACAGCAAGCGGCTGGTTCACGGCGAAGGCGTCGCCATCGGCATGGTGCTGGCGCACCAGTTCTCCGCACGCCTGAACCTCGCAAGCCCTGATGATGCGGCCCGCGTCGAAGCGCATCTGAAGGCAGTTGGCCTGCCGACAACGATGAAGGATATTCCCGGTGAACTGCCGCCGGTCGAAACGCTGATGACGGCGATCGGGCAGGACAAGAAGGTCAAGGGCGGCAAGCTCACCTTCATCCTCACCCACGGTATTGGTCAGTCCTTCGTGGCTGACGATGTTGCGGCGTCCGAGGTGCAGTCCTTCCTGTCGGAGAAGCATCCGGGTTAAGTTATCCCCGGCGCCACGCGGTCAAAAGGCGCCGGTCTCGCTGGCAAGGCGTCCTATCGTTTGCAGCGGCATCGTCGACACATCTGCACGCCTTTGAAATCGGATTTTGCCGCCGCCGAAGGTTTCATAAAGCTGCAAATGTCCCGCAAAGGAGGATGACGTCGTCCGCGTCCAATAATCTCCTGCCCAAGCCAGAAGTGCCGCCTGATCGCTTTCGGTCTCGCCGTGCTGCGCTCCGCGCCGCAACAGGCCCTCGCGGCATTCTGCCCAGGGGAGGTCGAGCCATATCAGCACCTTCGCGCGCGGCAACGCCGTTTCAACCAGCCAGCCATAGACCCCTTCGATGATCCAGTCGCTGGTATTGGCATGCCGGGCCACCAGAAGTCTGGCTTCCGCCTCGTCCCGTTTGCGGCCATCCTCCTCCCAGTGAAGGCGATCGAGATCGTAAAAGGGCAATTTCAGCGCCGAACCGGCTTTTGCGGCGAGACTGCTTTTGCCGGATCCGCTGTTGCCGATGATGGCGATGCGGAGCGAAGGGCTGGCTGCTATCGACATTTGGGTAATCCGTCGAGTTAAGGTTCTCTCTTGAAATGCAGAATCTTTGCACCAACTGGATTTTTAGCCCGGAAATACGAAAGCAATGTTGCGTGGTTAAAACTAGAACCGCACCGCTTCCCCCGGCGCCGCCGCCTCGATCGCCAGCGCATGCAGCCCCGCGTCGAGTTCCGGCTTCAAAAGTGCGTTGATCGCCCGGTGGCGTTCGACGCGAGACTTGCCGGAAAAGCTTTCGGATACTATCTGAACACGCATATGCGTCTCGCCTGTGCCGGTCATATCCGGCTGGTGGCCCGCATGCATCTGGCTTTCATCGACGACCCTCAGGCGCTCGGGTGAAAAGCTCTCCCGGAGCTTGGTTTCTATGCGTTCTCGCAGGGACATGCGACGGGCTCCATTCTCGTTGGCTGGTCTTGAAGGGGGCTACCTAAAAGCCAGCAACATTCCGCTTTGTCAATTCTTGTTGTGCAGCTTTTCGCACCCCATAATCAGGGCATCATGAAACTGGATTCGAAATATTTCGATCGCATCCGCACGCGCCGGAAAAGGGAGCGGGAACCTGAGGTTCAGGCCCCCACCTGCCAGTGGGACGGATGCGATAAACCGGGCATTCACCGGGCACCCGTCGGCCGCAATGCCGAGGGGCAATTCTTCCTGTTCTGTTTTGAGCACGTGAAGGAATACAACAAGGGCTATAATTATTTTTCCGGCCTCTCCGACAGCGAGATTGCCCGCTACCAGAAGGAAGCGATCACCGGTCATCGCCCCACCTGGACGGTCGGCGTCAACAAGACGGCCCGCGACAGCCCGCTGCATTCCACGCTGCGTTCCGGCACGGCCAGCGGCAATGCCCGTATCCGCGATCCTTTCGGCTTTGCCGGCGGTTTTGCGGGCGGCGCAAAGGCAGGCGGCACCCGCCTGCAGCAGGACCGCAAATTGAAGACGCTGGAGGCAAAAGCCTTCGATACGCTCGGTCTTTCTTCCAGCGCAAAGCAGGAAGACATAAAAAGGCGCTACAAGGAGCTTGTCAAAAAGCATCATCCTGATGCTAATGGTGGCGATCGTGGTTCGGAAGAGCGTTTTCGGGCTGTTGTTCAAGCATATCAATTGTTAAAGCAGTCAGGTTTCTGCTAAGCCAACTTACGTGTTTACCGCCTGATTGATGATGTGGCCGGGTGGCTGCCGCCCGCCTTGGAGACGTGATGAGCAAAATCGACCTTGATATTTCCAACCTGCCCGACACGACGGTGTCCGTGCGGGAGGTTTTCGGCATTGATACGGATCTGCGGGTTCCCGCCTATTCGCAGGGCGACGCCTATGTGCCTGACCTTGATCCCGACTATCTGTTCGACCGCGATACGACACTCGCGATCCTTGCCGGTTTTGCTCACAACCGACGTGTCATGGTCTCCGGTTTCCACGGCACCGGTAAGTCCACCCATATCGAGCAGGTGGCTGCCCGCCTCAATTGGCCCTGCGTGCGCGTCAACCTCGACAGCCACGTCAGCCGTATCGACCTCGTCGGCAAAGACGCCATCGTCCTGAAAGACGGCAAGCAGGTTACCGAATTCAAGGACGGCATTCTGCCCTGGGCCTACCAGCACAATGTCGCGCTCGTCTTCGACGAATATGATGCCGGCCGTCCGGATGTCATGTTCGTTATCCAGCGCGTGCTGGAATCCTCGGGCCGCCTGACCCTGCTCGACCAGAGCCGCGTCATCCGTCCTCACCCGGCCTTCCGCATTTTCGCGACCGCCAACACGGTCGGCCTTGGCGATACGACGGGTCTTTACCACGGCACGCAGCAGATCAACCAGGCGCAGATGGACCGCTGGTCCATCGTCACGACGCTGAACTACCTGCCGCATGAGCAGGAAGTGAACATCATCGCCGCCAAGGTGAAGAGCCTCGACAATCCGAAGGGACGCGAAACCGTTTCCAAGATGGTGCGCGTGGCCGATCTCACCCGTTCGGCCTTCGTCAATGGCGATCTTTCCACCGTCATGAGCCCGCGTACCGTCATCACCTGGGCGGAAAATGCGGAAATCTTCGGCGATCTCGCCTTTGCCTTCCGTGTGACCTTCCTCAACAAGTGCGACGAGCTTGAGCGCACGCTGGTGGCCGAACAATATCAGCGGGCCTTTGGCGTCGAGCTGAAGGAAAGCGCTGCGAACATCGTTCTCAGCGCCTGATCGTCCCCGGCTTGTCCGGAGACGATTTCGATGACTTGAAGACGCCGGCAGACCGCGCACATATCGATGGGCGGTCTCCACGCGTCGGCAAATGACAGGAAAGACAATGGCAGCGCGCGGCGACAATTCCAGAGCAAAACCGGGTACGGCTGTTGATACGGAGCCGTTGCGTCAGGCGATTGCCGGATGCGTGCGATCCGTTGCCGGCGATGCCGAAGTCGAGGTCGTTTTCGCCAATGAGCGGCCGGGCCTTGCCGGTGAGCGCATGCGCCTGCCGGAAATCTCCAAGAAACCGACCGCGCAGGAAATCGCGATCACCCGCGGCCTCGGTGATTCCATGGCGCTGCGCCTCGCCTGCCATGACGCCGACACGCATGCGGTGATGTCGCCGCAGGGCGCCGAAGCGCGGCTGATCTTCGACGCGGTTGAACAGGCGCGCGTGGAATCGATCGGCGCGCTGCGCATGCCGGGCATGGCCTCCAACATCCAGGCCATGAACACGGAAAAATACGCCAAGGCCAACTTCGCCGGCATCACCAACAAGGACGACGCGCCGCTCGCCGAAGCCGTGGCGCTTCTGGTGCGCGAGAAGCTGACGGGCGAAAAGCCGCCGGAAAGCGCCGGCAAGGTTGTCGATCTGTGGCGCGATTTCATCGAGGACAAGGCCGCCGGCGACCTCAAGGATCTCTCCAGCGTCATCACCGACCAGAAGGCGTTTTCGCGGCTGGTGCGCAAGATGCTGACCTCCATGCAGATGGCGGAAGATTTCGGCGACGAGGATAACGAGCCTGACAGTCAGGAAGCGGAGTCCAACGAGGACCAGCCGCGCACCAACGAGACGGAAGAAGAGCAGGTCGAGGAAGAGGCCGGCTCGGACGCGACGCCCGCCGATGAAAACGAGGCCTCGCAGGAGGAAATGGAAGAAGGCGAGATGGACGGCGCCGAGATGTCGGACGAAGAAATGTCCGACGATCTCGACGAGGATTCCGAAACGCCCGGCGAGACCCGCCGCCCCAACAGCCCCTTCGACGACTTTAATGAAAAGGTCGATTATCGCATCTTCACGCAGGAATTCGACGAGGAAATCCACGCCGAGGAATTGTGTGACGAGGCCGAACTGGACCGTCTGCGCGCCTTCCTCGACAAGCAGCTCGCCCATCTTCAGGGTGCGGTCGGGCGCTTAGCGAACCGGCTTCAGCGCCGCCTGATGGCGCAGCAGAACCGTTCCTGGGACTTCGATCTGGAAGAGGGTTATCTCGATCCGGCTCGCCTCGTCAGGCTCATCATCGATCCCATGCAGCCGCTCTCCTTCAAGAAGGAACGCGACACCAAGTTCCGCGATACCGTCGTGTCGCTCGTCATCGACAATTCCGGTTCGATGCGCGGCCGGCCCATCACTGTTGCGGCCACCTGCGCGGATATTCTGGCGCGCACGCTGGAGCGCTCGGGCGTGAAGGTGGAAATTCTGGGCTTCACCACCAAGGCGTGGAAGGGCGGGCAATCGCGTGAGCAATGGCTGGCCAGCGGCAAGCCGGCTTCGCCCGGCCGTCTCAATGATCTGCGGCACATCATCTACAAATCGGCGGATGCCCCGTGGCGGCGCGCGCGACGCAATCTCGGCCTGATGATGCGCGAAGGCCTGCTGAAGGAAAACATCGACGGTGAGGCGTTGATGTGGGCGCATAACCGTCTGATCGGTCGCCCCGAGCAGCGCAAGATCATGATGATGATCTCGGACGGTGCGCCGGTCGACGATTCGACCCTGTCGGTCAATCCGGGCAATTATCTGGAACGGCACCTGCGCGCCGTCATCGAGCAGATCGAGACACGGTCGCCGGTGGAACTGCTGGCAATCGGTATCGGCCATGACGTGACACGTTATTATCGTCGCGCCGTGACCATCGTGGATGCCGACGAACTGGCGGGCGCGATGACCGAGCAGCTCGCAGCGCTCTTCGAGGATACGAGCAACGCTTCCGGTTCGTCCCGCAGGGTTCGCCGTGCGGGATAAGCGGGGCCGGGTTTTCTCCGCCTGTAAAACGCTCTCAATGGCCGCCATTCTGGCGGCCGCATCGCTGTTCCCGGTTTCCATCGGCGCTTCGACCATCGATGTGCCGGTGAGTGCGCGTCTTCTGTCTTCTTTCGAAGTCGGCACCAGCGAGAAACGTTTCGGCAAGCTGGAATTTGTCGGCGGCATGGTGATGAGCGCGCCGGAAAAACTGTTCGGGGCCATATCCTCCATCCGCTTCCGCCCAAACGGTGAGGATTTTATTGCGGTGCTGGATACCGGCCATTGGCTGACGGGCAGAGTCACGCGTGACGCTGTCGGGGCGCTGTCTGGCCTTGCTGAAGTCCGTATCACCCCCATGCTGGATATGAGCGGCCGCGAACCGCCGCGCAAGATGGAGATGGATGCCGAAGGGCTGGCGCTACGCGACGGCAAGGTTTTGGTCAGTTACGAGCAACGTCACAGGATCGATATCTATCCCGATCCAGGCTTCGCTACCTCGAAACCGCTCGACCGCCTGCCGCATCTCATCCCCAATAACGAGTTGCGCCATAATGGCGGCATGGAGGCGCTTGCTGTATCGCCGGCCGATTCGCCGCTCGCCGGCGCTCTCGTCGTGGTGGCCGAAAAGAGCATCGATACCGACGGCAATCTTCTTGCCGCCATATTGGAAGGCCCGCTCAAGGGCACATTTGCCGTTACCCATCACCCCTCATTCGACGTGACTGATGGCGCTTTCCTGCCAAACGGCGATCTGCTGCTTCTCGAGCGGCGCTTCAACTTCGCCGAAGGTGTGGGCATGCGCATCCGCCGCATCCGCGGGGCGGATATCCGGCCGGGCGCGGTGGTGGATGGCGAAATCCTCATGGAAGCGGGCATGGCCTACCAGATCGACAATATGGAAGGCATGGATGTGGTGAAGGGGCCGGACGGTTCCACGCGCCTCATCATCGTTTCCGATGACAACCACTCGTTTCTCCAGCGCAATCTGATGCTGGAATTCAAGCTGGTGGAGTGAATATCAGGCCTGCTCCTGTGCCGCCTTGTAGGCAGCCAGGAGATCCTCGACCGGAATGCCGTCGATCTTCATGCCGGTCATTCGGCACGCGGTTATCTGCGCGCCGGAGAGGTTCGTGTTGCTCAGCTTCAGTCCGGTAAAATTGACGTCATCGATCGACCAGCCGGACATGTTGCTGTCCGTAAACGACGCACCGGAAAAGTTGATGTCATTGAAGCGTGTGCCGGCCAGATTGACATTGTTGAAGACCGTCCCCGACAGATTGACGTTATCGAAGCTGGAGCCCGAAAGCGTGGCGCTCGTCGCATCCACAATGTCGATAACGTCCTTGATCTGCATGCCGATCCGCCTCCGAGCTTTGCCACGGACGGCAGATTGCAACGCCACCCGTGGGTTTGCAAGCGTGATCTGATCATGCATCCCCCGGCCTCAAATCTCGCTGACGGAAAGTATCAGCTCGGTTTGGCGGTGCCTGGCATGGGCTTCAGCGTGTTCATCAGCGCGCCATAAGGCAGCAGCATGACGAGGCCGACAAGGACCTTCACCGAAAGATCGCCCAGCGCCCAGGAAATCCACCGGGGGGCTTCCAGAGCGAAGATGCCGAGCAGCGGCGCGTTTTCGATGGCGAAGGCATCATTGGGGCCGACAAAGGAGAAGCTTGCTGCAAAGGCGATGGAGAAGAACAGAGCCGTATCCAGCACCGAGCCCAGCATCGAGCCGGCCAGCGGCGCATGCCACCAGCGCTGGCGGCGCAGGCGGTTGAACACGGAAATATCCAGCAGTTGGCCGATGAGATAGGCGGTGCCGGAAGCAACAGCGATGCGCGGGATGGATGTCCAGAAGGACAGCGTGACGCCGACGACGAAGCCCGCAAGCACGACGCGACGCGCGATGGACGGGCCGAACTGGCGGTTGGTCAGGTCTGTAACAAGGAACGCGATCGGATAGGTGAAGGCGCCCCAGGTCAGGAGGTCGCCGAGATTGACGCCGAACAGCGAGCCGGAGAGCGGGTATTGCACCAGAATATTGGACGCGACGACGACGAGCGTCATCAGCAGAACATAGATAAGCGTATAGCGCAGATAGGGCATTTTTTTATCCTGGGTGATGCCACCAGTTGGAGCCAAGCATCGGCGCGAAACGTCTCAAACGGTTTCCGCAAAACTCGATGCAACGAAAATCTAAAACAAACAAAAGGCTTGAGCGGCAAAAGCCATTCAAGCCCTCTGAATATCAGATGATATCGAAACCGCTATTAAGCAGCTTCAGCAGTCTTCTTGGCGATCTGGCGGCGCAGGAGACGAGCGCGCATGCTCAGTTCGTTTTCGCCGGACTTCAGAAGGAAGGCATCGAGGCCGCCACGGTGTTCAACGGAGCGCAGAGCGGCTGCGGAAACACGCAGGCGGAAGCGCTGGCCGAGAGCATCGGAGATCAACGTGACCTGGCAGAGGTTCGGAAGGAACCGGCGCTTGGTCTTGTTGTTGGCGTGGCTGACGTTGTTGCCCGTCTGGACGCCCTTGCCGGTCAATTCGCATACACGGGACATGGGTACACCTATTTCGTTTCGTCTGTTTCACCACTGGCTCGCCACCGGCAAAACCGGGGTGGCAATCCAACTGGCCATGATTGGAAAGTTGCGGTTCTATAGTCAGACGGGACTTAACAGTCAAGCCGCCCGCGAGCAAATCAAAGGAAATTCCGGCGTTTTCAACCGTCGTCCGCTTTTTTATTGCCACAAGTCAGCGTATATGGTCGCCCGATAAGGCCGCTTCCGCGCCTCTTTTAAGGTGATATCGAAATGATTGCCAGAGGAAAAAGCATTTTCATGGCCGCTACCATGGCGCTTGCGGGTGTCTCCCCCTCGCTCGCCGCCGAAGCGCGCCACACAAGCGAATACAGCATCAATCTCGGCATTTTGCCGATTGCGCGGGCAAGTTTTTCGACTCGCATGGATGGGCCGAATTATTCGATCTCCGGTTCCTTCAGCGCCGCCGGCCTTGCCAGCATCCTCAAGGATATTTCCGGCAAAACGACGGTTTCCGGCGCCAAGCGCGGCCACCGGCTGCAGGCCAATGAATATTCGCTGGTCTACAAGGACGGCAAGCGGGTGCGCACCTATGACGTCGTCTATCGCAACGGCAACGTCACATCGACGACAGTGAAACCCGAGCCTAAGGCGCGGCCGGACAACTGGGTTGACGTGAAGGACCGCGATCTGCGCTCGGTTCTCGATCCGATTTCCGGTCTCATCATTCCCGCGGGCGGCCGCATCTGCCCGACTCGCCTGCCGATCTATGACGGCGAATCGCGGCTGGATCTCGTTTTGAGCTCCAGCGGCACCAAGCCGTTCAAGACCAATGGTTTTAATGGCGACGCCATCGTCTGCAAGGCGCGTTATGTGCCGAAGTCGGGCTATCGGCAGGGACGCAAGGATATCGAATATCTGAAATCCATTTCGATGGAGATCTGGTTTGCGAAATCCAACAACATGGATGTCTATGCGCCGGTCTACGCCATCATTCCGACGCGGGTGGGACAGGTCTATATTACCGCCACGAAATACGGCGGCTGACCAAGATTGATGGCAGGGCAATTGAAAGCAGGCGTTGCCGCGTATTTCTTCTCCCCGTTCGGGGAGAAGGTGGCCCGAAGGGTCGGATGAGGGGGCACCCTCTCCGAATATCGCTACCGTTTCCCCCTCATCCCGCTGCCGCGGACTTCTCCCCGGCGGGGAGAAGAAACAAGCGGAGCACGACCGGGCTTTTGATTGCTCTCAGGGTTACGCCGCATCACCCGGCGACCAGCCGGGTTCCGCCATGACGAAGCTCGAAAAGGCAAAGCCCGGCGAGACGGTGCAGCCGACGAGGGTGAAATCGCCGAGGCTTTCGGCCGATTGCCAGCAATTGGCGGGAACGATCACCTGCGGGCGCTCGCCTTCCAGAATGGCGGGGCCGAGCGTGAAGGTCTGCACCTCCCGGCCGTCCTGCGAAAGATGCAGCGCAATCGGCGCGCCGGCATAATAGTGCCAGACCTCGACCGCATCGGTGACCCGATGCCAGTGCGAGCGGTCGCCTTTTTCCAGGAGATAATAGATCGCCGTGGAGTGGCCGCGCTCGCCGCCGGCCTTGTCACGGAAAGTCTGGTGGTAAAAACCGCCCTCGGGATGCGGCTCCAGCCCCAGTTCACGAATGATCGCCTGCGCGGATATATCCGTTCCCATCAGAAATTGTCCTTGCGCGTGCGGATTTCCGCGAAGACGTCGGCATCGGTGGCGCTTTCCAGGCCAAGATATTTGCGGATGCCGGGATCGGCCACCCGCATATAGGGATTGGTCTGTTTTTCGAGCCCGATACTGGTGGGAATGGTAAATTCATTCGCCTGCCGCGCCTTTTCCACCTGCTCCGCGCGGTCGCGCAGCACGGTATTGTCGGGATCGACGGTCAAGGCGAAACGGGCATTCGTCAGCGTATATTCATGGCCGAAATAGACCTTGGTCTCATCCGGCAGGGCAATGAGTTTCTGGAAGGAGTGCCACATATCCGCCGCCGGGCGTTCGAACAGGCGACCGCAGCCCATGGCGAACAGCGTATCGGCGGCAAACAGCAGCCCGTCATCCGGCATATAATAACAGATATGTCCCGCCGTATGACCGGGTGTGGCGATGATCTGAACGCGGCGACCGGCGAATTCGAATTCGTCGCCATCGGCCTGCGAGCGGTCGAGCCCGGGTATTGCAACAGCCTCATCATAGGGACCGTGAATTTCGCACTGAAACTTGTCCTTCAGCGCCAGATTGGCTTCCACGTGGTCCTGATGGTGGTGGGTGGTGAAAATATGCGTGAGCTTCCAGCCGTGGCCGTCGAGAGCATGCAGGATAGGACTTTCTTCCGGGGCGTCGATGGCGGCGGTCGCCCCGCTTTCGGGGTCATGCAGGAGAACCCCGAAATTGTCGCTGCGGCAAAGAAAGACGTCTATTTCCAAAGGTTTCATCTTATCCTCTCCATTTGCCGGCCAAAACCGGCGCATTCGCCCGCCTGACCTTCAATGTAAGGGCAGACGCCTTGAAGTCCAACCGCCTGATGCTACATTCTCGCCATGAATACCGATATCGTCGATCTGCGCGAATTCTATCATTCTCCGCTTGGCCGTTCGGCCGAGCAGGCGATCACCATGGCGCTTTCGACGCTCTGGCCGCCTTTGCCGGAAGAGCGTCTGGTCGGGCTGGGTTATGCCGTGCCGTTTCTGGAGCGGTTCCGCCACGATACGGAGCGCACCTTCGCCTTCATGCCGGCGGGGCAGGGGGCGGTGAACTGGCCGGCGGGCGAGCTTTCTTCCACCGCGCTGGTGTTCGATGAGGAACTGCCGCTGCCTGATTCGTCGATAGACCGTGTCCTGATGGTGCATGCGCTGGAATTTGCCGAAAATCCGCGCGAAAGCCTCAAGGAACTGTGGCGGGTGCTGGCGCCGGGTGGCCGCCTCGTCATCGTGGTGCCGAACCGCCGCGGCGTCTGGGCGCGCATGGAACATACGCCCTTCGGTTCCGGAAGGCCCTATTCGCGCGGGCAGCTGACGGCTCTTTTGCGAGAAACCAATTTCACACCGGGCGCCTCCGCCGAGGCGCTGTTCTTCCCGCCGACCACAAGCCGGCCGGTGCTGAAATTCCGTCGTTATCTCGAGCATACCGGTCGCCGGCTGTGGCCGCTATTTTCCGGTGTCATCGTGGTGGAAGCGCAAAAACGCCTCTATCAGGGATTGCCTGTCACGCAGCGTGCTTCGCGTCGGGTTTTCGTGCCGGTTCTGGCGCCGCAGGGGGTGCCCACCACCCGCGCCGCCGTGCAGCAGGGAAAGCCGCGCTAACCCTCGACAAAACGCACATTCCGGTCTAATGCCTCCGGCATTGCTTTTGCCGGGTTCTCCGACTTTTTTTAAGGCCGATAAAAATGAGCGCAGAGCTAAGCCAACCTGTTCCGCGTCCGGGTATTCTCGATATCGCCGCTTATGTTCCCGGAAAGGAACATGTCGATGGCGTCGCCAAGGTTTATAAGCTTTCCGCCAACGAAACGCCGTTTGGGCCGAGCCCCAGGGCGATACAGGCTTTCGGCACGGCTTCCGCCCATTTGGAACTTTATCCGGACGGTCACGCGGCTGCGCTGCGCTGCGCCATCGCTGAGGTTCATGGTCTCAACCTCGCCAATATTATCTGCGGCAATGGTTCGGGCGAGTTGCTGGAACTGCTTTGCAGGGTCTATCTTGGCGCGGGTGACGAGGCGATCGTTACCGAGCACGGCTTTCTCCTCTACAAAATCCAGATCATTGCAGCGGGAGCAACACCTGTTACGGTCAAGGAGAAGGATTGCACCGTCGACGTGGACGCTATTTTATCGGCGGTGACGCCGAAGACGAAGATGGTGTTCGTCGCCAATCCAGGCAATCCCACCGGCACCTATGTTCCTGTCGCGGAAATTCGCCGCCTGCAGGCCAGCCTGCCGAAGCATGTTCTTCTGGTGATCGATGCGGCCTATGCCGAATATGTGCGCAAGAACGACTATGAAACCGGCCTTGAGCTGGTGTCGGACAGGCCCAACGTCGTTATGACCCGCACGCTTTCCAAAGCTTACGGTCTTGCCGCACTGCGTATCGGCTGGATGTACGGCCCGGCGGACATCGTTGATGCGCTTAACCGTGTGCGTGGCCCGTTCAACCTGAATGCACCCGCGATTGCCGCCGGCACTGCTGCCTTGCGCGATCAGGCTTTTGTGGAAACGACCATCGAGCATAATCTTTTCTGGCGCGATAAGCTGACCCATGCGTTCACCGCGCTCGGCCTGACCGTCACGCCGTCCGTCGCCAATTTCCTGCTAATCCATTTCCCCGACCGGGACGGCAAGCGTGCGGCGGATGCGGATGAGTTTCTGAGCCGCCGCGGTTATATTCTGCGTGCGGTGCGCAGCTACGGTTTCCCCAATGCTCTCAGAATGACCGTCGGTTCGGAAGAGGCCAATCTCGGCGTCATGGCGACCCTTGCAGAGTTCATGGGGCAGGCCTGACGAACAGATCCCGTTCGAGCGGATCGCACTGTTTGGCATTGTCGCGAAACAGGGAAAGCCTCTGACCCTCGACAAAACACCCATTCCGGTCTAATGCCTCCGGCATTGCTTTTGCCGGGTTCTCCGGCGTTTTTCCAAAGGTCGATCAAATGAGTGCAGAGCTTAGCCAACCTGTTCCGCGTCCGGGTATTCTGGATATCGCTGCTTATGTTCCCGGCAAGGAACATGTGGACGGTGTTGCGAAGGTTTATAAGCTCTCCTCCAATGAAACGCCGCTTGGGCCCAGCCCGAAAGCCATAGAGGCCTTCGGCACCGCGGCCAGCCATCTGGAAATCTATCCGGACGGACAGGCGATTGCGCTGCGCCAGGCGATTGCCGACGTGCATGGTCTCAACATTGCGAATATCATGTGCGGCAACGGTTCGGACGAGCTGCTCGGCATGCTTTGCCACGTCTATCTGGGCGCGGGCGATGAGGCGATCATCACCGAACATGGTTTCCTCGTCTACAAGATCCAGATCATGGGCGCGGGCGCGACCCCGGTGACGGTGAAGGAAAAGGACTGCGCGGTGGACGTGGATGCGATCCTCGCCGCCGTGACGCCGAAGACGAAGATGGTTTTCGTCGCCAATCCCGGCAATCCCACCGGCACCTATGTTCCCGTTGCGGAAATCCGCCGCCTGCAGGCCAGCCTGCCGAAACATGTCGTGCTGGTGCTGGATGCGGCCTATGCCGAATATGTCCGCAAGAACGACTACGAGGCCGGGCTTGAGCTGGTATCCGGCAACCGCAACGTGGTGATGACCCGCACCTTCTCGAAGGTCTATGGTCTCGCCGCCCTGCGCGTCGGCTGGATGTATGGTCCCGCCGCCATCATCGATGCGCTGAACCGCGTGCGCGGCCCATTCAACATGAGCGCGCCGGCCATTGCTGCCGGTGCCGCTGCGATCCGCGATCAGGCCTTCGTAGAGAAGGCCGTGGCGCATAACGCGCTGTGGATGGAAAAGCTGGTCACGACCTTTACCGGCCTTGGTCTCACCGTCACACCATCCGTCACCAACTTCATCCTCATCCATTTCCCGGATCAGGACGGCAAGCGGGCAACGGATGCCGACGAGTTCCTGAGCCGCCGCGGTTATATTCTGCGTGCAGTGCGCGGTTACGGCTTCCCGAATGCGCTGAGAATGACCGTCGGTTCTGAAGAGGCCAATCTCGGCGTCATCGCTGCTCTTACCGAGTTCATGGGGCAGGCGTGATGGCTGAGATCATGTTTGAACGCATCGCGCTGATTGGCATCGGCCTGATTGGCTCGTCTATTGCCCGCGATATCAGGGAACTGGGTCTTGCCCGCCATGTGACGATTTCCACGCGCAGCGAAGAGACGCTGAAACGGGCGGAAGAACTGGCGCTCGGCACGGATTACAGCGTTTCGGCGGCGGAGGCGGTCAAGGACGCCGATCTCGTCATCGTCTCGGTGCCGGTTGGCGCGTCGGAAAGCGTGGCGCAGCAGATCGCGCCGCATCTGAAACCGGGCGCTATCGTTACCGATGTCGGCTCCACCAAGGCCTCGGTTATCGCGCAGATGGCTCCGCATATGCCTGATAACGTGCATTTCATTCCCGGCCACCCGCTGGCGGGTACGGAAAAATCCGGCCCGGATGCCGGTTTTGCCGGCCTCTTCCGCGACCGCTGGTGCATCTTCACGCCGCTGCCGGGCACGGATGCGGCGGCGCTGGAAAAGCTCAAGGATTTCTGGCGCGCGCTCGGCTCCCGTGTCGATGAAATGGATGCCGAACACCATGACAAGGTTCTGGCGATCGTTTCGCATCTGCCGCACATCATCGCTTACAATATCGTCGGCACGGCGGATGATCTGGAGACGGTGACCGAATCGGAAGTCATCAAATATTCCGCCTCTGGTTTCCGTGACTTCACCCGTCTGGCCGCCTCCGATCCCACCATGTGGCGCGATGTCTGCCTGCACAACAAGGATGCCATCCTTGAAATGCTGGCGCGGTTTTCCGAAGACCTCGCCTCCCTGCAAAGGGCGATCCGCTGGGGAGAGGGCGACAAGCTGTTCGAGTTGTTTTCCCGCACTCGCGCCATCCGCCGCTCTATCGTGCAGGCCGGTCAGGATGTCGATGCGCCGGACTTCGGGCGTCATGCGCTGGATCAGAAGAAGTAAGGCGCATTTCGCTTATAGTCGTGGTGGGATTTGATCCGGCCCATAACGCCCGCCGGCAAAGTGCCAAAGCCTCCCCGTCGTCATCCTCGGGCTTGACCCGAGGATCCACGATCCGACGCGCATGGATCCTCGGGTCAAGCCCGAGGATGACGTCGAGTATAAATCAATCCCTCAGATCGGCGGAATCTTTCCAAGCGGGATAAAGCCGCTGACCGTGGCGCGGCCGCGGTCCACCACGAGATCGACGGACGCCCGGTCACCACCTCCGGCGAGCGCGCCGAGCAGCTTGCGGGCCGTATCGATGGTGGATTGCAGCTGCGGAAAGGCCTGCTTGGCATTATCAGACCATGAGCCGAGCTTTTCGATCTCAAGCTTGAACTGGCCGGAGAGATAGCCCTCATTGTCGAAAGAGAAGGGGCCGCTGATGCGCATGGTGCGGCCCTCGCCAATATCGGCCACCAGGCGGCGAAGCTCGCCGCTTGCGCCATAGAGACCCGACTTGTCGCTGCCATCCACCATGCCTGCCTTGCCCGCGAGCGTGACATCAACGATGGCATCGAGGCGGGGAAGAACCTGCGGCCAGTCCTTGATGACGGTCGCCGAATCGGTGAGCGTGATTGCGCCGTCGAGATCGGCCCCGTTCTGGCGCAGATGCATTTCCGTCTTGACGGCATCAAAATCGATGGTCTGGCCGGTGACCGAGGAAACCGCCTGCGCCTTCAGTCCGTCGATGACGAGCGAGCTGCGGTCAATGCCCTTCAGTTTGGTGACGATGCTGGACTGCATGTTCTTCCAGGCAGCCGAAATCGTCAGGCCGTGGGCGGAACGGATTTCCGCGGGCGAATCGAGTTCCCAGACGATATGGCCGGGATTATAGACCTGCGCCGCCGAGCGAAGTTCGCCGAAGGAAGCGGAAACGCCGTTCTGGCTGTCATCCACCGTCACCTTCGAGCAGAAGAGGCCGATGCGGAAGGGATAACCCTTGAAGGCGATATCGCCGCATTCCCCGCTGACGCTGCGGGCCTGCGAAGGAGAAATGACGTTCAGCACCGTCTGTTTCAGCCTGTCGGCGGCATAAAACCATCCGGCAGTGTAAAGTCCGATGACCACCACAATGGCGATGGCGAGCCAGAGGAATTTTTTGGTCGTGCCGGATTGGCTTGACGCTGCCATATTGATCTCCGATGAACAGACTTCAGGGAATTTTGATTTGGCTTGGGATATGGACGATTTTTGGGTCTTTGGCTACGGTTCGTTGATGTGGAACCCCGGCTTTGCCTTCGAGGAGAGGCAGCAGGCGCGGCTGCACGGTTATCGGCGCTCGCTCTGCATCAGTTCCAACTTCTATAGAGGTACGGAAGAAAAGCCCGGTCTCGTTCTCGGTCTGGAGCGCGGCGGCTCCTGCCTCGGCGTCGCCTTCCGCGTGCGCGGACAAGACCGCGACCCCGTGATGGTCTATCTGCGCGAGCGCGAACTGGTGACCAATGTCTACAAGGAGCGGATGGTTTCCATCGCACTGTCAGATGGCAGGCGCGGCAGCGCCGTGACCTATGTGGCCGACCCCGCGCATGAGCAATATATCGGCGGTCTCGGCGTTGCCGAATCGGCGACCATCGTCGCGGCGGCAACGGGCCGGTCCGGGCCGAATACGGATTATGTCTTCAACACCGTGCAGCATCTGCAGGAGATGGGCATTCGCGACTCACTGCTGGAAAGCATTGCCAAAAATGTCGGCACGCTCGCCGCTCAGCCGGCCGTGGTTTCCTTGCCCTGAAGTTCAGCGATCCGCTTTACGGCAGTCGGCGGCAGCGGCAGGTGGGGATTGTTGCGCACGGTTTCCAGCAGCAATTCGTCGCTCGCCTTTTCCGTCACATCGATCAGACGCTTGAAGAACACATCGGGGTCCAGCCCCGGCTCGATGGCCGGCAGGATACGCACCTTGAAATGGCCGGGATAGCGCATCGTGGAACGGCGCGGCCAGAACAGGCCGGGATGCATGGCAACGGGAATGACCGGCACCTGCAGATCGCGGTAAAGCCGGGCGATACCGTAACGGTATTCAGGCTCGGCGCCCGGCGGGCGGCGCGTGCCTTCGGGATAGATGATGAGTTCGCGGCCGGCGGCCATTTCCTCTTTCGCCCGCTCCATGACCTTCAGCATCACCTTGCCGCGTGCGGCGCGGTTGACCGGTATCATGCGCTGTTTCATCACATACCAGCCGAACAGCGGAATCCACATCAACTCCCGCTTCAGAATGTAAACGGGGTCCGGCAGATTGGGTAGCAGCGCATAGGTATCCCAGAAGGACTGGTGCTTCGGCGCAAAGATGCAGCCGGTCTCGGGAATGTTCTCCAGCCCCTCGATCTCGAAGGTGGTGCCGACGATGGTTTTCATCAGCCAATGGTTGGACCGCGCCCAATTCTTGGGAATTTCGAATGCGATCTTGCGGGGCAGGATGAAATAGATCGGCGTCAGCACGATCATGCGGACAATCAGGTTGAGATAAAACAGCGTATTGAAAAGAAAAGAGCGCAGCTTGAGCATCAACAGCCTTCCCGGGATGCAGCCGTTCCGAAACTTTGAGCGCCTCGATGCCGGATGCCGATGCCAGACGCCTACACGAAAACAAGGGGCCGCAGCAAGGGTGTTCTCGCGGGTCAGGGCGAAGCGGTCGCCACCTTCGGGGTGGAGTGGTCGGCGGCTGCCTTGCGCAGCCCGTCGCCCTTGCCGAAGCCGGTGAGGTCGCGCCCGGCCGCAGCCACGAACTTCAGATATTCGTAGAGCATGGTTCTCACCACATCCGGCTCCACGAACCAGTTGGTGCGGGCGAGATCGGCGCTGATGACGGGATAGGCGATGAATTCCGTCTGCGGGCTGGCGCTGCGCAATTCATGCAGGCTGCGATGCATATGATAATTGTTGGTGACGACGACGATGGAGGAATAGTTGTGGTCACGTATCCAGCTTGCCGCCTCATTGGCGTTGCCGATCGTGTCGATGGCCTTGTAGCCCATATCCACACAGCAGGAGAACATGTCGGATGACCCTTGAGTCATCTTGCGAATCTGCGAGCGGGTGGTGGCGGGGTTGACGCCTGATATCAAAAGCCGCTTGCCCACGCCGTCCCTGAGCAGGCCGACCGCCTGTTCGATACGCTGATAGCCGCCGGTGAGCACAATGATGGCGTCGCCTCTCGCCCCTTCCGGCGGGCGCATGGAGGCGACGGAATCGGCAAACCACAGGAAGCCGCCTGAAAAAACACCAAGAAGAACGACGCAGAGCAGGATGAAGCCGCGAATAAAACGGCGCAAAGGACCACGCCGCGACAACAGGCCCTTTCTGGCCGGCCGCGCCGTCGTCTGATCCTGGTCCATCCGACTCACAAACATTCCTCCTGAATACTCGCCGATTAAGGCAAGGGACAGGCATTTTTGTCCACCGTCTGCAGGTTACATCCGGCCTGTGACGTTTCAGTTTTACCGCAGGAGTCCGGTGGTATCCTCACGACGCGAGGCCGTCACTTTTCGATGGATCGGAGCGGACGCGGTCAATATCATCGATGGTGCGGATAACGGTCATGCGCGCCGTGATGGTGGTGAGAAGCGCGATGATGATCATCGTCATGGCGATGCCGAGATAACCGCCGAGTCCGACCGAAAACGAGCCAAAAAGCGCGCTTGCCTGATCGCTTTGCGGTGTGGCGACCGTGCTCGATTGCCAGAAGCCGGCGACCAGGAACACGGCGGCTGCCAGTGCGCTGCCTGCCGCTGCCCCCTTGAGGCTGATCTTCAGGAAGTGCTTCTGGAATTCGCGCGCCACGAAGCTGCTTTCGGCACCGACGAAATGCAGCACCTCGACAATATGCCGGTTGCCGGAAAGCGCGCCGCGCGTGGCGAACACCACCGTCAGCACCATGGCCGTGAAAACGAGGATGAGGACGCCGACGCCGATCATGACTGTAGTTCTGGCCATGGAGACCAGCCTGTCGACCCAGGTGCGGTGATCATCGAGAAAAGCCTGCGGGATTTCCGCTTTCAGCATATCCCGCATGGCCTGGAAATCGGGCGGATTGCTTTCATCGATGGTGATGACGACGAGACGCGGAATGGGAAGTTCGGAAAGGTCGAGACCGCTGCCGAGCCATGGTTCCAGCAGGCGCGATGTCGCTGCATCGTCGAGGATCGTGCCATCCCGCGTGCCGACAAAGGTGAGCGCCAGATTACGCGCCTTGTTCAGTGCCGCATTCATGTCCAGCCCGTCCTCGGGCTTGATCTGAATGGTAATCTCGCGGGAAATCTGGCTCTGCCAGGTGGCGGCGGTGGCGCGCACCATGGAGACCGCGCCGAGCGTCAGACAGGCAAGGAAGGCCATGATGGCGATCACCACCATCAGCGCATTGCCCTGAATGTTGGAGGGCGGCAGGATGGGCGCCATGGGGCGGATGCGCATGGGCGGGCGCTTCGGCTGCGCGGCTTCCGGTTTCAGCTGTTTGCGGTTGATCTCATTCATAGATATCGAGCCGCCCTTCGGTGAGGATCATCCGGCGCGCATCGATCTGGTCCATCAGGCCAAAATCATGGGTGGCGATGACGACGGCCGTGCCCAGCCGGTTGAGCTCCAGGAAGAGGTTGAGCAGGCGTTTGGCCATGGGCGGATCGACGTTGCCGGTCGGTTCGTCGGCCAGCAATATTTCCGGCTGGTCCATCAGCGCGCGGGCAATGGCGGCGCGCTGCTTTTCCCCGCCGGAAAGAATGGCCGGCAGCACATTGATGCGCTCGCCGAGCCCGACCCATTTCAGAAGCTCGATCACGTCGTTGCGATAGGCGCTCTCTTCCTTGCCGCGCACACGCAGCGGCAGGGCGACATTCTCATAGGTCGTCAGATGATCCAGCAGCCGGAAATCCTGAAACACGATGCCGACACGGCGGCGCAGCATGGGCAGTTCGCTGCGCGGAATGCGCGACACGTCGCGGTTGAACATGCGGATATTGCCGCGCGTCGGCTGCAGCGACATCAAAAGCAGGCGCAGAAGCGTCGTCTTGCCTGCGCCCGACGGGCCGGTCAGAAACTGGAATGACCCCTTGGGAATGTCGAAGGTCATATCCCTCAGGATCTCGGGTCCCATGCCGTAACGCAACCCGACATTTTCGAAATGGATCAACGGACTTCCAGTCTCTTCGTTTCGTGGTGGTTCGCAAGCCGCTGGCGCGTTGGGTTCGGTGTCGGGGGTTAACCCGGATCCGGTGACCCGTGCGAGCCGTTTTTGCGAAGCATTAACCAATTAAATTTAAAACTTGGCAGGATTCGTTGCAATGCCCAGTTTTGCGGGCCGGAAAACCTGACCGGGGAATTCTATGGCTATGTTCCGTTCATCTCGCCGGCAAGCGGCATTCGATTTTGACCTCCTGATGCCGGAAACGCCGGTGCGTCGTTCGGCGCGGGCGGCAAATCCCGACCGCGACGTGGTAGACGCTGAATTTGTCACCATCAAGGAAAACCGTGCGCGCCAGCCCGGAAATGACAATCGTGGCGCAGCGCGCCGGCAGGCGGTAAAGCCGCCCATTACCCTCCCCATGCTGGGCCTCGCCTTCATCGGCTGGGTGGATCGCAGATTGTCGCGCCTTTCGGCGGATGCCTATTCGGCACTGGTGGCCGGCCTCGCTATTTTTGTCTTCGTATGCTCGGGTGGTCTCTCGGTCGTAGTACCGGAAAAGACGGCCGCCGCGGCCCCGGTCAGCCCGCTCGCCATTTCCCATGTTACCGTGACCCCGCAGGAAGCGGGCGGCATGGATATTCTGCTCATCAACGGCATCGTGGAAAACAATGGCGGCAATCTGGAAGAGGTGCCGGCCCTTCGCGCCGATCTCTTCGCCGCCAAGGGGCAGCTGGTGGCCAGCATGGTCATCGAGCCGCCGGTGAAAGAGATGCAGCCCGGTTTCAGCCACGGTTTTTCGGCAAAACTGCGCCATCCCGGTGGAAAAACGCCAGAGATCAAGCTTTCCTTCGTCGAGGCGGGTGCGTCCGAACGCTGACTGTGCTAACGCCTGTCTTCTATTTTTACTGAAAGGTAAAATCGGCAAGGCGCAGCACAGGAGTAAGAATGCCCGTCGTCCGTGGAAAAAATATCGAGCCGCTTTATACCGCCGAGCAGATCGCCGAGCGCAATCGCGACATGGCCAAGCACATTGCCAGCGGCCCGACCAAGGATTTGCTGGTCATTGCCGTGCTCAAGGGATCGTTCATTTTCGCGGCCGATCTTATCCGCGCGCTGCATGACAGCGGCCTTGCGCCCGAAGTCGAATTCATCACGCTGTCGAGCTACGGCACCGGCACGGTTTCGCAGGGCGTGAAGATCGTCAAGGATATCGACAGCGACGTGAAAGACCGTGATGTGCTCCTGATCGACGATATTCTCGAATCCGGCCGCACGCTGCGTTTCGCCAAGGAACTGCTCTATGAGCGCGGCGCGCGCCACGTCACCATCGCCGTGCTGCTCGACAAGAAGGTGAAGCGCAAGGAAGATCTGGAGGCCGACTATGTCGGTTTCGAATGTCCAGATTATTTCGTCGTGGGTTACGGCATGGACGTGGCCTATGCCTTCCGCGAACTGCCTTTCGTCGGCGTCGTGACCGGCGACGCCTGACTACTTCTCCCGTGCCGGAACGGCACAGGGCGGAGACGCCTCATTAACCATTCACCCAGCCAAAGCCTGGGTGTTTACCTCTTGAAAAGAGGAGCCTGCGATGTTGCTCACGGCTGGAAATGATGCCCAGGAGCAATGATTGATGGCGAAGATTCTGATTACCGAAGATGAGGATGCATTGCGGGCTTTTGTCGCCCGCGCCCTGCGTCTCGACGGTCACGAGACCCATGAGGCGGCAGACGGCGAGCAGGGGCTGGAGAAGCTCCAGGAAACCAGTTTCGATCTTCTTCTTTCGGATATCCGCATGCCGGTCATGGATGGCATCGAGCTGGCGCACCGCGCCGCCGAAAGCTTCCCGGCCATGCGCATTTTGTTGATGACCGGTTATGCCGAACAGCGCGAACGCGCCGACGATCTGGCCGAAAAGATTGTCGATGTGGTTTCCAAACCCTTCGCGCTTCCCGATATCCGCAAGGCTGTCGCCCGTGCGCTCGCGGCCTGAGCGAAGGTCATAGAAATTTAAAAAGGGCGGCCGTCGGGCCGCCTTTTTTGTTGACCAGACTTACCCGATGGTCTTTCCGCTTCCACTTCCGTCATCCCGGCCTTGAGCCGGGATCCAGCCAGCCCAAGGACTTGGGCTGAAAAGAGTCGTCTCGCCGCGCAGACGCGCGTCTGCTGGATGCCGGATCAAGTCCGGCATGACCGAGAAACTTTACCCTTTAAAACTGGCTGTACTGGAGCGCACGGAGTAAACCGGGCATGCGCCTCACTTGATATCCAGCAACCGCTCCAGATAACGCCGCTCGATTTCCCCCGGCGGGTTGTTGCCGAGCTTTTCACGGATAGCCTCGAGAATTTCGCGGGCACGCTGCACGTCGATCTCGTCAGGCACCTTCACCTGATCGCCGAAATCCGGGCCGGTGGTGCTGCGCGGACGGCCGAGCGGGTCGCGACCGTTCTGGCCACCCTGTCCGGCCATGCCTTCCTGACCTTGCCCGGGCTGCTGACCCTGCTGGCGCATGGCCTGCATGATCTGGCCCATCATGTCCTGCGCGCCCTGTCGCAGAGCGTTCAGCGCATTGCCCTGGCCTTCGACGGCCTGTTCGCCCTGGCCCTTGCCCAGCGCTTCACCGGCGCCCTGCATTTCCTGCTGCGCCTTGCCGAAGTTTTCGCCCGGTTCCATGCCGAGATCACGAAGACCCTGCTGCAATTCTCCGAGCTGCTTTCCGAGTGCATCCTGCTGCGCCCGCAGGTTTTTCAGTGCTTCGCGCAATTGCTCCGCAGTCATCTGGTCAGACTGTTGCTGCCCACCCTGCTGGCCATTTTCGCCCTGTTGGCCCTGCTGTCCCTGTTGCGGCGGCTGGCCGTTTTCGCCCATCTGCTGCTCGTCTTCGCTTTCGCCGCCCTGCTGCGGGTCGCCGCGCTGCATGCGGTCGCGCAGCGCCTGATCGAGCTTGAAGGTCTCGTCCATCAGCTTCTGCTGCTGCTGCAGGATTTCGCCCAGCTTGTCGATCTGCTGGCGCATCTTGCTGCTCTGCTGCTGCCCCTGCTGGCCCTGACGCTGCGGCCTGCCTGCCTGCAGATTGTTCATCATGCGCTGCAGCTGCGAAAGCATTTCCTGCGCCGCGTCGCGGTTGCCGGAGCGGGCGAGGTTCTCGATCTGGTTCATCATGTTTTCCAGATCGCGCTGGCGCAGCACGTTCTGCGCCTGCTGGTTCATGTTGGCTTGCGGCGCGTTCTGCATGCGCTGCGCAAGCTCGTTCATGAATTGTTGCATCGCTTCCCGCAGTTCCTGCATCAGCTTGGCGACCTCCTCGTCGGAGGCATTGCGCTGCAACGCTTCCGAAAGCGCGGTCTGCGCATCGCGCAGGCGTTTTTCTGCCTGCGAAAGGTCGCCATCCTCGATGCCGAGCGCAATTTCCCAGAGGTAATCCGCTGTATCCTTCAGCATCTCCTCATTATAGGCGAGCCGCATGCGGGTCTGCGCCGATTGCAGCAGGAGATAATGCGTGGTGTTGGGAATGGTCTCTTCCGGGCGCAGGCCCACCGCCTCGTTATAGGCGATGGCCTTCGGCATCTGGCGCGTGTCCAGTGAGAAAATCTGCCGCTGTTCGGCGATGGAGGCCGCCAGCGGTTCGGAGAAGTTACGGCCCGGCAGCACCATTTCATGCGCGGGGCTGCGGCCGGTCTGGCCGGCGCCGTCGGTCGCCACCAGCGTGATGCGCACGCGCTTGCCCGCCATCGGATGTTCGGTCAGGTTGCGGCTGGTCAGGCCCTTGATTTCGCGATTGTTCTGCCGCGGCAGATCGAGCTTGAATTCCGGCGCCGGGTAAAGTGCGGTTGCGCCTTCCGCTACGCCAAGCGGCTCGATGATCGCATGGGCTTCCTTCAGGCCGTAATCGTCTTTGGCCGTGAAGCCCACTTCCAGCGCGCCGTTGACGGCCCGGCGCGGCATGTTGTCGAAGGCGATGCTGGGCGGCTGGTCGGGAATGACGTTGAAGACCCATTGCTCGCCATTGGCGGTAATCATGCCGCTTTCGGTGACATCCATAGCGAAGGTGCGCGGCGCGACGGGCTGATCCGCCGAACGCACCGGCGCCTGAACGGCGACCTCGCCGCTTGCACTGTCGGCGCGCGCCGCTTCCGGTGCAAGCTTCTGCAATGCGCCTGCCATTTCCGGTTCGAAGGTCACCTCCTCGCCGCCATCGCCGCCGGTCATGCGGATCGTCAGCTTGGAGGATTGCGGCACGGAAACCGCGTCGCGGTTGGTTGCGTCACGCCCGGTCAGGAAAATCGGTGCGCGGCCGGTATAAGCGGGCGGCGTGACCCAGGCATCGAGACGAATATCCGGATTGAGCGGACCGACGACCGGCCGGCTGCGGAAAGCATCGGCAACGGTGCCCGCGCCGTTGGAATAGGAAAAACCGAAAGCAGTGACCAGAAGCAGTGCCGGAATGGCGCGCAGCGCCAGTCGGTCATAACGGGCGATATCGGGTTTCGGCAGGCCGGCATTGAGCGCGGCGATGCGCTCCGCCATGCGAATCTGGTGTTCTTTCCAGAGTGTGCGGGAAAATGGTGTGTCAAAGGCAGGTTCGTCTTCCTGCACGCCGACTGGCTGGTGCGCGAGACCGTTCCGATCCTCGAGGAGGCGCGACGCATCATTATCCGTCGGCCATTTCAGCCTGAGGATCGGCAGAAGCGTGGCGATAAAACTGAAAACCAGCACAAAAACGATGCCAAGCCGTAGGAAATCCGGCATGTGCCGGTAAAGGCCGAACCAGGCGAGCGCCAGAAACACGGCGGCGATGGAGAGCGGCCACAGGGTTTTCGGTGCGATTTTCTCGCAGAGCAGCACGATTTTCGCGAAGAAGCGCTTGGCGGCAACCAGACGGGCAAGGTCCGGCCGCTGTGCGAATGCGCCGGTCGGGCGCTTTCTGCCTGTCCTGTCCTCTCCGGTTGTGGTCATCAATCCGTTCTCCCGGTTCTGGCCACGTCAAACGCCATTCCCGGAACGGCGAGCTGCTTGTATCCTGAGGCGCAAGGATAACATTCTTTGTGGCGAAGACGAGGGCAAGCGGATGCTCACCCCCATTTTTTAGGCAACTTCGCTTGATTGTGATCGGTCACGCGGTGCGACAGGCGAAATCAATCGAGCCAGACGGGTACGGAATCGAGAGCGATCAGCTCTTCATAGGTGCCGCGCGGGCGGATGACGTGGAACTTGTCACCCTTCACCAGCACTTCCGGCACCAGCAGGCGCGAATTATACGTGCCGGCCTGCACCGCGCCATAGGCGCCGGCGGAGCTGACGGCGATGAGATCGCCCGGCTGCGGTGCGGCCATCTCGCGGTCCAGCGCCAGGTAGTCACCCGTCTCGCAGACGGGACCGACGATATCGGCCTTGATGCGAGGGGCATCCAGCGCAGGCTGCACCACCGGGCGAATGCCGTGATAGGCTTCGTAAAGCGTGGGGCGGATGAGATCGTTCATCGCGCCGTCGACGATCACGAAGGTCTTTTCGCCGCCATCCTTCACATAGATCACTTCCGTCACCAGAATGCCGGCATTGCCGACAATCAGGCGTCCAGGTTCGGTGATGATCTTGCAGTTGAGGCTCTTCAGTTCATTCTTGACGATATGTGCATAGGCATCCGGCAGCGGCGGCGGGTTGTTGTCGTCGCGGTAGGGAATGCCGAGACCGCCGCCGATGTCGACATGACTGATCGTGTGTCCGTCGGTGCGCAGCGCCTCGACCAGTTCGCGCAGCAGCCGGAAGGCATCCTCGAAAGGCTGCAATTCGGTGATCTGGCTGCCGATATGCATGTCGATGCCGGTGACTTCGATGCCGGGCAGGGTGGCGGCATGGGCATAGACCGCGCGGGCGCGTTCATAGGAGATGCCGAACTTGTTTTCTTTCTTGCCGGTGGAAATCTTGGCGTGGGTGCGCGCATCCACGTCAGGATTGATGCGGAAGGAGACATGCGCCCTTTTGCCGGCCTTGACGGCGCGCAGGTTGAGGACTTCCAGCTCCGGCTCGGATTCGATGTTGAAGCAGTAGATGCCGGCATCCAGCGCGTAATCCATTTCCGCCACGGTCTTGCCGACGCCGGAAAACATGATGCGGCTTGCCGGCACGCCGGCTGCAAGCGCGCGGCGCAATTCGCCACCGGAGACGACGTCGATGCCCGCGCCGAGCTTCGCCAGCGTCTTCAGCACCGCCTGATTGGAATTGGCCTTCATGGCGTAACAGACCATGGCGTCCACATCGGCAAAAGCGCCTGAGAACACCTTGTAGTGGCGCTCCAGCGTCGCGGTCGAATAGACGTAGAAGGGCGTGCCCACCGCCTTGGCGATCTCAGGCACGGGCACGTTTTCGGCGTGCAACACGCCGTCGATATAGCCAAAATGGTTCACGGCTTTTTACCCGTCAGAGGAGCTTGTCGAGAATGAACGGACGCTCAGCCGTTGCCGGCTTCGGCTCGCTTCCATCGGCGGCGCGTTTGTTGCGCATTTCGACCGGCGTGCTCGGTGGATCGATATCGCCCTTACGCCCGCAGGCGCTGAGAGCAAGGCTGACGGCGAGCGTCATGCCGATGGGAACGATGATTTTGCGCGCGGTTTTTGAAAGCATGAGCCTGTCCAAAGGAAATATGTGCCTCTCTGATAACGAAAAACAGGGCGCTTGTGCACCCTGTTTCTTGTGATCGCAGCGTAACGCAGATTTATCAGTTGCGTCCACGCCACCAGGCGATCTGCTTTCGCACTTCCGAAGGGGCCGTGCCGCCGAAACTGGTGCGGCTGGCGACCGATGCCTCGACCGAAAGAACGTCGAAAACGCCGCTGGTAATGGCCGGATGGATCGCCTGCAGGTCTTCCAGCGAAAGATCGGCCAGATCGCAGCCCTTCTTTTCGGCCAGAGCCACGGCATTGCCGGTCACATGGTGGGCATCGCGGAAGGGCAGGCCCGCCTCGCGCACCAGCCAGTCGGCGAGATCGGTGGCGGTGGAATATCCCGAACCGGCGGCCGCGCGCATGCGGTCCTTGCGCACTTCGAGATCGCGGATCATGCCGGTCATGGCGGCAATCGCCAGTTCCAGGCTTTCGGCAGCATCGAAAACCTGTTCCTTGTCTTCCTGCATGTCCTTGGAATAGGCGAGCGGCAGGCCCTTCATGACCGTCAGAAGCGCCACCAGCGAGCCGTTAATGCGGCCGGTCTTGGCGCGCACCAGTTCGGCTGCGTCAGGGTTCTTCTTCTGCGGCATGATCGACGAGCCGGTGGAAAAAGCGTCCGACAGGCGGATGAAGCCGAATTGCGGCGTCGACCAGATAACGATTTCTTCGGCGAGACGCGACAGATGCGTGGCGCAGATCGAGGCGATCGACAGGAATTCCAGCGCGAAATCGCGGTCGGAGACGGTGTCGATGGAGTTGCGGGTCGGCTCGCGGAAGCCGAGCGCCTTCGCCGTCATGTGGCGGTCAATGGGGTAGCCGGTGCCGGCAAGAGCGGCAGCACCGATCGGGCTTTCATCCAGATGCTCGATGGCGTGGCGCACGCGGGCGCGGTCACGGCCGAACATTTCCACATAGGCCATGCAATGATGGCCGAAGGTGACGGGCTGGGCTGTCTGCAGATGGGTGAAGCCGGGCATGACCGTATCGGCATTTTCTTCGGCGCGATCGAGGAAGGCGGCGATGAGCGCGGTCAGCATGCCCTCGGTCTTCTGCAATTCTTCCTTCACCCACAGGCGGAAATCGAGCGCCACCTGGTCGTTGCGCGAGCGGGCGGTGTGCAGGCGGCCGGCTGCCGTGCCGATGAGCGTTGCGAGCCGCGCTTCGATGTTCATATGAATATCTTCGAGCTTGCGCGAAAACTCGAAGCTGCCGGTTTCGATCTCTGACAGGATCGTGTTCAGGCCATCGGTGATCTTGTCTTTATCTTCCGGCGAAATAATGCCTTTAGATGCCAGCATGGCGGCATGCGCCATAGAGCCGCGGATATCCTGGGCGTAAAGCTTCTTGTCGAAGCCGATGGAGGCATTTATCTCTTCCATGATGGCAGATGGCCCGGAAGCGAAACGTCCGCCCCACATCTGGTTGGAGGATTTCTGATCTGTGCCGTCAGCCATGTTAAGTGCCCTGGAGTATTCGATGACAGAAAAAAGGCCGTTCAGGCTTCCTTCCGCCAAATTGGTTGCAATTGCTGCCGTGGCCGGTGTGCTCGCCGGTGCTGGCGCGGTCTGGTTCAGGCATATTGGGTCTGAGAGCCCGGTTCAAGGGGCAGCGGTGGCCGAGGGCGGTTTATGTGAAGGTGCGGCAAACCGCATCGCTTCGCTGAAGCCGTTTCTGAAAGGGCAGGTGGCGGCCATGTCGGCGGCGGACAAGCCGCGCGTCATCCCGCTGTCCTTCAAGGGACCGGAGGCTAAGGACATGACGCTTGCCGACCTCAAGGGCAAGGCGGTCCTTCTCAACCTCTGGGCCACATGGTGCGTGCCCTGCCGGGAAGAGATGCCGGCTCTGAACGCGCTGGAGAAGGAAAAGGGCGGCGAGAATTTTGAGGTCGTTGCCGTCAATATCGATGTCGGCGCGGATGAAAAACCGAAAGCCTTCATGGATGAATACAAGATCGACGCCCTGAAACACTACCGCGACAGTTCCATGGACGTCTTCAACGTTTTGAAAAAGGAAGGCCTCGCTTTTGGCCTGCCGGCCACCCTGCTGCTGGATGAAAATGGCTGCCTGCTCGCGGCCATGAACGGCCCGGCGGCGTGGGACAGCGAGGATGCCAAGGCGCTGGTGACCGCCGCGACGGGAAAATGATGCCGGTGGCTGGATCCATGAGTTGAGAGCCGCAACCGCCCTCAAGACAGGCCTGTCCAGGATGGGCCGGTGCAGACAAGCCAGCGTCCGCCCCGTATAATGATCCTGCTTCCGCCATGGAATAGGTGCCGACATGGAGTTGCTTATCCCCCGGCTTGGTCTTGCCCTTGCCATCGGCCTGCTCGTCGGCCTTGAGCGCGGCTGGCGGGAGCGTGATGCGCCGTCGGGCAGCCGTACCGCCGGGATCAGGACCTATGGCATTGCCGGCTTGCTCGGTGGCATCTTCGGCATCTTGGCCGATGAGCAGGGCAATGCCTTCGCCTTTGCGGCGGGTTTTTTGGGTTTCGCATTCAGTTTTTCGTGGTTCAAGCTGCGTGAGGCGCGCCATGACAATGATTTCAGTGTCACCGGCGTGGTTGCGGCGCTCTGCGTCTTTGCCCTCGGCGGGCTTGCGGTAACGGAGCAATATCAGGCGGCGGCTGCTGGTGGCGCGGCCCTTGCGGCATTGCTTGCGGGCAGGGAAGTTCTCCACCGTCTGCTGAAACGGCTGACATGGATCGAGCTGCGCTCCGCACTGGTGCTTGCAGTGATGACCGCCGTCGGCCTGTCGATCCTTCCAAACCGGACAATCGATCCGTGGGGCGGTTTCAACCCCTGGGAAATATGGCTGTTCACCGTGCTCAGCGCCACGATTTCCTATTGCGGCTATATTGCCGTGCGGTTGCTCGGCTCAACCCGCGGCCTGCTGGTGACCGGGCTGGCGGGTGCTCTGGTTTCATCGACCGCCGTAACCGCCAGCTTCGGGCAGAAGGCGAAAAGCGGCGAAAACGTCTGGCCTCTTGCCGGTGTGGCGGCGCTGGCCGCGGCTGTATCGCTGCTTCGGGTTCTCGCTATCGTCCTCGCCCTCTCGCTGACGACGTTTTCCCTCATCGCACCGGCAACGCTGACCGCTGCACTGGTTCTCGGATTGAGCGGCGCCGGCCTGATAAGACTGCAGGACACGCAGCCCGGACAGGAAATCGACGCAAAAAATCCGTTCGACTTGGTGCCCCTTGCCATCTTCGCCGCGCTCTTTGCTGCAACGCGAACGCTGAATGCCGTTCTTCTCGTCTGGATCGGCACGGGTGGTTTCATCGCCCTCACGGCTTTGTCGGCCATATTCGATGCCGATGTCGCCGTTCTCAGTGCGTTGCGAGCCAACGCGCAGAATCTTTCGCCTGATATCGTGGCGAGCGCAATTCTCGCCGCTCTCGCCGCAAACGCGGTAGGCCGCGTATTCGTCGCGGCCGTTTCCGGAACGCTCGTTTATTGCGGGTTGCTCACGGCCGCATCCGTCCTCGCCGCCGGCGCCGGAGCGGTCACTTATCTGCTGATTGCCTGAGAGTTCAGCCGAAGGCAGAGACGATATTGGTCCGGGCTCAGCGCGTGGGGACCGGCGTCTCGCCGCGATAGTCGTAGAATCCGCGGCCTGATTTGCGGCCGAGCCAGCCGGCCTCGACATATTTGACCAGCAGTGGGCAGGGACGGTATTTGCTGTCGGAGAGACCGTCATGCAGTACCTGCATGATCGACAAACAGGTGTCGAGACCGATGAAATCGGCAAGCTGCAGCGGTCCCATCGGGTGGTTGGCACCGAGGCGCATGGCGGTGTCGATGGCTTCCACCGAGCCGACGCCTTCATAGAGCGTGTAGATCGCCTCGTTGATCATCGGCAGCAGGATGCGGTTGACGATGAAGGCCGGGAAATCCTCGGCGACGGTGATCGCCTTTTCCAGCGTCCGCACATAATCCTTTGCCGCGTCGAAAGTCTTTTCATTGGTGGCGATGCCGCGCACCAGTTCCACCAGCTTCATGACCGGCACCGGGTTCATGAAGTGGATGCCCATGAACTGCTCGGGACGATCGGTGGCGGATGCAAGGCGAGTGATGGAGAGCGAAGACGTATTGGTGGCGAGCAGCGCTTCGGGCTTCAGGACCGGGCAGACCTGCGCATAAATCTTGCGCTTGATCTCTTCATTTTCCGTCGCGGCCTCAATGACGAGATCCATGGCTGCCAGATCATTGATATCAGTCGATCCGCTGATCAGCGCCAGCGCCTGCTTGCGGGCGTCGTCCGAAAGCTTGCCGTTGGTGACCTGGCGGGCGAGATTGCCGTTGATCGTGGCGAGACCGGCCTCGATGCCTTCCTTGGAAAGATCGTAGATATGGACCCTGTAACCGGCGATGGCGGAGACATGTGCAATGCCGCATCCCATCTGACCGGCTCCGATGACACCGATGTTTTTAAAGGGGGCGGTCATAGGTTGGTCTCCTCTCAGGGATTTTGTCTGCGTTATTGCCGGCGATGTTACGCATATCGCCGAAAAAGAGAAGGCGGCGCGTTTAAAAAACGCGCCGCCTCCAATTTATGCTTAAATTACAGCGATTTTTCGAGTTCCGGCAAGGCTTCGAACAGATCGGCGACGAGGCCGTAATCCGCAACCTGGAAGATCGGCGCTTCTTCATCCTTGTTGATGGCGACGATAACCTTCGAGTCCTTCATGCCGGCCAGATGCTGGATGGCGCCCGAAATGCCGGCGGCGATGTAAAGCTGCGGGGCAACCACCTTGCCGGTCTGGCCCACCTGCCAGTCGTTCGGCGCATAACCGGCATCGACGGCTGCGCGCGATGCGCCAACGGCTGCACCGAGCTTGTCGGCGACGGGAAGGATGACTTCCTTGAACTTCTCGGAAGAACCAAGTGCGCGGCCGCCCGAGATGATGATCTTCGCAGAGGTCAGTTCCGGACGGTCGGACGACGCCAGAGCATCGGAAACGAAGCTGGAAAGGCCGGGGTTTGCCGCCGCGCCGATGGTTTCGACCGGTGCCGAACCGCCTTCGGCCGCTGCCGCAAAGGCGGTCGGACGCACGGTGATGACCTTCTTGGCGTCGGTTGCCTGCACCGTCTGGATGGCGTTGCCGGCATAGATCGGGCGCTTGAAGGTATCAGGGCTGACGACCTCGATGATTTCCGAGACCTGGGCCACGTCGAGAAGGGCCGCAACGCGCGGCGTCACGTTCTTGGCGGATGCCGTCGCCGGGGCGATGATGACGTCATAGGAGGAGCTGAGCGAAACAACCAGCGCTGCCAGCGGTTCGGCGAGCGCGTTGGCATAAGATGTGTCTTCGGCGAGCAGCACCTTGGAAACACCGGAGAGTTTCGCGGCAGCGTCGGCAGCGCCCTTGGCATTGGCGCCGGCAACCAGCACATGGACGTCGCCGCCAATCTGCGTTGCCGCCGTCAGCGTCTTCGCCGTCAGGTCGGAAAGGGTTGCGTTGTCGTGTTCTGCCAGAAGAAGAATGGCCATAAGAATATCTCCCTTTTCCGAAACCTTAGAGGACGCCGTCGGCTTTAAGCTTTTCGACCAGCTCGGCAACCGAGCCAACCTTGATGCCGGCCTTGCGGCCCGCAGGTTCTTCGGTCTTCAGCACCTTCAGGCGCGGCGAAACATCGACGCCGAAATCGGCCGGAGCCTTCTTGTCGAGCGGCTTCTTTTTCGCCTTCATGATGTTCGGCAGCGAGGCGTAACGCGGCTCGTTCAGGCGCAGGTCGGTGGTGACGACGGCGGGAAGTTTCAGCTCGATCGTCTGCAAACCGCCATCGACTTCGCGGGTGACCGCGACCTTGCCATCTGATGGTACGACCTTGGAGGCAAACGTGCCCTGGCCCCAGCCGAGAAGGGCGGCCAGCATCTGGCCGGTCTGGTTGCTGTCGTCGTCGATCGCCTGCTTGCCGACGATGACGAGACCGGGCTGTTCAGCCTCAGCGACACCCTTCAGCAGCTTGGCGACGGCGAGCGGCTCAACCGTTTCGTCGGTCTCGATGAGGATGGCGCGGTCGGCACCCATGGCGAGCGCGGTGCGCAGCGTTTCTTCCGCCTTGGCCGGGCCGATGGAGACGACCACGACTTCTTCGGCCTTGCCGGCTTCCTTCAAGCGAAGGGCCTCTTCCACCGAGATTTCGTCGAACGGGTTCATCGACATCTTCACATTGGCAAGCTCAACGCCAGAACCATCCGCTTTCACGCGGATTTTCACGTTGTAATCGACGACTCGTTTAACGGGGACAAGGATTTTCATCGGCGGCTTTCCTCAAACTCCTGTCCGCTTTGGCCAGTTGACCGCGCGGACCTCCAAAAACAGGTTGGCGACATGGATAAGCATTTTTCCCGCAAATACAACGGAGCAATCTTCATTATCACATGCACGTAAGGCATATCTTACGTTGACGTTAACGTAAATACTCTATCTCTGACGCAGGGTCTCATCTACCCCCGTCATAGCCCCGTTCGATTTGCGACAACCCTGTTGTTTGCGACGTATTCTTGAACTGCGCCGCCCTCGGCGCAACAATGGTTCGGTCAAACAGGGGCACGCCTCGCCTGCGCATGAAAACCACCAGGATCGCACCTGCAATTATGCCGCCGACATGGGCGCCCCAGGAGACGTTTTCTTCAAGCCCCAGCGCCAGCATCAGGAACTGCTGGCCAATCCACAGCGCCAGCGGAATGAAGGCGGGCAAAGGAAGCGGAATACGCATGAGAACCAGCACCCAGACACGCACCCTGGGATGCAGCAGGAAATAGGCCGCGACGACACCGGAAACCGCACCCGAAGCGCCGATCAGCGGCCCTTCCGATGTGGGTGAGACGACGCCGTGAAACAGCGCGCCGACAATGGCGCAGGCAAGATAGAAGATCAGGAAACGGAAATGGCCAAGCGCGTCCTCGACATTGTCGCCGAAGACCCAGAGAAACAGCATGTTGCCGGCCAGATGCCAGAAATCGAGATGCAGGAATGCGTAAGTGACAACGGTCAGATCGTCGGGCACCACCTGCAGGGCCGGTTCCAGATAGGCGTAGTCGAACACCACGGCCGGAATGAAACCAAGGCCGAGCGCTGCGGCATTGGCCTCGGTATCGCTGGCAAGCACGCCGGTAAACAGCCAGACCAGCACATTGACCACAATCAGGCCGATGGTGACATATTGCAGCCGGATATGTTTGAGGGAGTTCGCATCGTGCAGCGGTATGAACATGGAACGTCCTTCATTTGCGCAAGTGATGCGATCTAGCGGTTCTTGCCCGGAACCCACAATATGTCGGCCTTGCCGGCATCATTGGCGAAACGGGCCGCGACGAACAGGAAATCGGACAGGCGATTGGCATATTTCAGCGCCGCCGGGCTGACGATCTCATTCTCGGAAACGGAAAGCTCTACCATCAGCCTCTCCGCCCGGCGGCAGACGGTGCGCGCCAAGTGCAGATTGGCCGCTGCCGCGCTGCCGCCCGGCAGCACGAAAGAGGTCAGCGGTTCGAGGGCGGCATTGAGTTCGTCGATTTCATTTTCCAGCCGGGTGACCTGGCTTTCGACGATGCGCAGCGGCTCATAAGAAAGCGGCTCTCCACTATCAGGCGTGGCGAGATCGGCGCCGAGATCGAACAGATCGTTCTGGATGCGGAAGAGCATGGCATCCAGCCGTTCCAGCCCGCCCGTATGCAGTCGCGCGACGCCGATGGCCGAATTGGTCTCGTCCACCGTGCCGTAGGCCTCGACGCGAAGATCGTGCTTCAGCCGGCGCGGGCCGGAAACCAGCGCGGTCGTCCCTTTGTCGCCGGTGCGGGTGTAGATCTTATTCAGTTTCACCATGTCAACGGCCACCGCCGGTGAGCCAGAGGGTGAGCATGATCAGCACGATGGCGACGGCCTGCAGGAGAAGGCGAAGCTGCATCAGCTTGTTGGACCGGTTGGCATCCTGCCCCTTCAGCATGTTGAAGAGGCCGCGTATCAGCACGATGACGACGAGGCCCATGACGATAAGGGCCAGAACGGTGGTGAAGCCGGACATGCGGTATTACTCCTCCTCAATCGAATCTGCGCAGCAGACGATAGAAAAGTCCGGCAGGCAAGAGCCGTTTCAGGATAAGCCCCTGTTTGGCTGGCACCGTGACGGGATAATGCGGCTTCGGTTTTGCCGCCGTCAGGGCGTGTTTCAGCACGGCATAAACCGCATCGGGACCAAGCTTGTGACGGTTGACGGGACCGGAGCCATCCATGCGCGCCAGCTGGCGTTTATATTCCGCCGCATGGGCCGAATTTTCGAGATCGATATGCTCGTTGATATGGGCAAGCGCCGTCGTGGTGAATTTCGAGGTGATGGGACCGGGTTCGATCAGGCTCACATGGATGCCGCTGCCCTGAAGCTCCATGCGCAAGGTGACGCCCAGCCCCTCAAGCGCGAATTTCGAAGCGGTGTAAGCGCCGCGATAACGATAGGGCACGAGGCCGAGAATGGAGGAGCAATGCACGATGCGGCCGACGCCGCGGGCGCGCATGAAGGGAATGACCCGCCGTGTCAGATCGTGCCAGCCGAAGACATTGGTTTCGAACTGGGCTCTCAGCGCTTCGACAGGCAGGTCCTCCACCGCGCCCGGCTGGCCATAGGCGCCGTTGTTGAAAAGCGCATCGATGCGGCCGCCGGTTCGGGCGGCGACGGTATCCACCAGCGCGGCGATGGTTTCGGGCTTGGTGTAATCCATGATCAGGGTTTCGATGCCCTGATTTTCAAGCGCGGCCATGTCGGCGATACGGCGCACGGTGGCGAAAACCCGCCAGCCGTCCCGGTGGAGCGCGCCGGCGCAATAAGCGCCGATGCCCGAGGAACATCCGGTGATGATGATGACGGGCTTTTCAGACATCTGCCGCTCCGGGAAACCGACTATCGCTCTGGCCCGTTTGACCGGCCCATGGAAAACGCATTGCGCAAAATCCTTCTCAGTGACGGAACCGAAAGCCGGGCTTGCGCGCTGTACAAAGCGAAGCTGATTTCCCATATTCGGGACGAAGTTACAAATGAAATGCCGATGAATGGAGGTGACATGGTTGCCGCAGTGCGCCTGGCAGGCAAGGTTGCCTTCGATGCCTATTCCCATTTCGCCGAGGATGACGGCTGGGCGATGGCGAGCCATATGGCGCTTTCCATCCTGCTGGCGCTGTTCCCCTTTCTGATCTTCGGTACGGCGCTTGCCGGTTTTCTCGGCGCTGACCAGTTTTCCGAAACGGCGGTGCATCTGATTTTCGACACCTGGCCTGAGGCGATTGCCGGGCCGCTGGCGGCGCAGGTGCAGCAGGTGCTGACCATTCCGCGCGGCGGGCTGCTGACGATTTCGGTGCTGGCCGCCGCCTATTTTGCTTCCAATGGCGTCGAGGCGCTCCGAATTTCGCTCAACCGCGCCTATCGTGTCACCGAAACGCGATGGTGGTATATCACCCGCCTGCTCAGCCTGCTTTATGTGCTGATCGCCGTGGTCGTCTTTGCCGGCATCAGCATCGTGCTTGTTGCCGTGCCGGTTGCCACCTCTTTTGCCGAGCAGCGGTTCCCGTGGCTGACGGATGTGCTGAACACCATCTCCAGCCTTGGTCTTTACGGCACCATCGTGGTTCTGACGGCGGGGCTGGTGGCCGCGCATCTTTGGCTGCCCGCCGGCAAACGCCGTATCTGGGATGTCTGGCCGGGCATTCTCTTGACGATGATCTTCTGGGTCATCGGCGCGGCGATCTTCGCCTATTATCTCTCCACCTTCGCCAATTATGCCGCCACCTATGCCGGTCTTGCCTCCGTCATGGTGGTTCTGGTGTTTCTTTATATGGTCGGCGTCATCTTCATGCTCGGTGCGGAGGTCAATGCCGCGCTGATGAAATACAAGGTGCGGCAGATCATCCGCCGCAATATCGGCGGCAGCGGCGCGCGCCGGGAGCGGGCGCTAGAAGAGACCGACAAGCCGGCGGATATCTGAGGACGTCGCCCCTTCCGCCCGCAGGGCGGAAAGGCCGGTGCTGCCTTCGCTTTTCGAAAGCTTGCGGCCGTCTGCGCCCAAAATAAGCCGGTGATGGTGATAGGCGGGCTGCGGCAGGTCCAGCAGGTGTTGCAGCAGCCGGTGGATGGCGGTTGCGTGGAAGAGATCCATGCCGCGCACCACATGGGTGATGCCCTGCAGCGCATCGTCAACCACAACGGAGAGATGATAGCTCGAAGGCGCGTCGGAACGCGACAGCACCACATCGCCCCAGAGCGCGGGAAGGGCCTCGATCTGCCCGGTCCCGCCGTCGCCGCTCTCCTGCCAGAACAGAGGGATGCCGGCGGCGTGCATCGCCTTTTCCATGTCGAGCCGCCAGGCGTGCGGTCGGCCGGAGGCGAGCAGCGCATCCCGCTCCGCCTTTGGCCTCTCCCGGTCTATGGCCGGGTAAAGCGGCGCGTCATCAGGATCGCGTGGCCAGAGCCCTCCCTCCGCCTCAAAAATACGAACGATGGCCTTGGTTTCCCCACGGCTGAGAAAAGCCGGATAGGCGAGGCCCGCGTCGATCAACATGTCCAGCGCCGCGCGATACTCATCGAAATGTTCCGATTGCCGCCGCACCGGCTCTTCCCAGGAAAGTCCCAGCCAGCCGAGATCATCATGGATCGCCTGTTCCAGCTCCGGCGTGCAGCGCGTCTGGTCGATATCCTCGATGCGCAGCAGAAAGCGGCCGCCATTGTCCTGCGCCATGTCATGGTTCAGGAAGGCGGAAAGCGCGTGGCCGAGATGCAGCAGGCCGTTGGGGCTTGGCGCAAAACGGTAAACCGGTTTTTGACGGAAAGGCGAAGGCATGGTTTCTTCTGCCATGTTTTAAAGCGCCCCACCAGCCGGCTGGCGGCATATGGAATGACGGATATGAAAATCATTACCGGGATGGATGACATCAGCGAAGGGCTGGAGCATCTCGCCCACCTCGATCCGGCTCTCAGCCTCATTATCGAAAAAGCCGGTCCGCTGGAGCTGCGCATTCACGAGCCCGGCTTTGCCGGCCTTGCCCATATCGTCGTGTCGCAGATGGTGTCGCGCGCCAGCGCCAACGCCATATGGGCGCGTATCCTTACCGGCACCGGCGGCGTGGTCACGGCGGAAAATTATCTCGGCGCACCCGAGGAATTGCGCGCTGGCTTCGGCCTTTCCCGGGCCAAGGCGACGACGCTGGAAGGGCTGGCGCGCGCCGTTACGGAAAGGCAGATCGACCTTGACGGCGTGGTGCGCCAGGAGGCGGGTGCGGCGTTCTCCGAGCTGGTAGCGCTTCGTGGCATCGGCCCGTGGACGGCGGAAGTCTACCTGATGTTTTGCGGCGGGCATCCGGATATTTTCCCGGTCGGCGATGTGGCGCTGAGATCGGCGGTGGCCCACGCGCTTGATCTGGAGGTGAGGCCGGAAGCGAAATGGCTGGCGGAGCGTGCGGCACTCTGGTCGCCTTGGCGCTCCGTCGCCGCCCGGCTTTTCTGGGGCTATTATGCCAACATTATGCGGCGCGCCATGGTGCCTTTGCCGTGATGTTCCCGCGGCGCTAGAAGTCGGCGATCCGGTAGGGCAGCGCGCCACGCGACAGATGATCGAAATGCAGCTTGCGTTTCAACGGCGGTACGGCGCGTTGCACGCAATCCACCCTTTCGCAGACCCGACAGGAAATGCCGATCGGTTTGAAGGATGCCGCATTGCCGAGATCGAGCGTATCGGCATAAACGAAATTCTGCGCATGGGAAATTTCGCAGCCAAGCGCGATGGCGTAACGTGGTCTTTCCGTATCGAAACCCGCGCCAGCTTTCTCGATTTGCGTGGCGATGGAAAGATAGCGCACGCCGTCAGGCGTTTCCGCCAGTTGCCGCACGATCCTGTCGGAGCTTTCGAAAGCCTGATGGATATTCCAAAGCGGACAGGCCGCCCCGAAACGGGCAAATTGCAGCCGCGTGGCGCTGTGGCGTTTGGTAATGTTGCCGGCGCGGTCGATCTTGGCGAAAAAGATCGGCACGCCTTTCATGCCCGGGCGCTGCAAGGTGCTCAGCCGGTGGGCCACCTGCTCAAGGCTCGCGCCGAAGCGCACGGCGAGAAGCTCCAGATCGTGACGCAGTTCCTGAGCCGCCCGATGAAATTGCCCATAGGGCAGGATGAGGGCTGCGGCGAAATAATTGTGCAGTCCGATACGACAGATTTCCGCCGCTTCCACATTGCGGAATCCGGCACCGGCCAGCACCCTGTCCACCGTCGCGCCGGCGTGAAGCTGGGCGATCTGCAATGCAAGCTGAAAACAGCGGGTCGGCGCGGCCATGTAGGAGCTGAGAGCGAGCGTTTTGCCGGCGGGGTCGAAATGCCGGATCAACCCGCCTGCCGCCTCCGTTCTTGTGATATGGATGCCGTAACGGTTGCGCAGATGCGCGGCCAGAATGCCGTAGGTCTCGCCGCCTTCTATCTCCAGTTCTTCCGCCAGCTCTTCGGCCAGAAGGTCGATCTCGGCGACGTAATTGTCGACGAAGTGGAAGAAATCGCGCACCTCCTCATAGGGGGTTCTTTCCACCTGCGCGGTTCCGCGGCCCAGCCGGTCATCCAGCTGCACCAGCTGCTCGCTGTTCTGGCGATAGGCCTGATGGGCGCGCAGCAGCGCATGGGCAAAACCCGGCGCGTTCTGGGCGATCAGTTTCAGTTCCTGAAGGCCCGGTTCGTAGTTCATGAAGAGCGGATCTTTCAGCGCCTCACGCACGGCGGAAACCAGCCGGTCGCTTTCGCCCGTCGCCAGTTCCGCCATATCAAGCTGGAATTTTTCCACGAGCGTCACCAGAACGCTGGCCGAAACCGGGCGTTGATTGTTTTCGATCTGGTTCAGGTAGCTCGCGGAGATGCCCAGCCGCTCGGCAAATTGCGCCTGCGTGGCGCGGGCGTTTTCGCGAAGGCCGCGCACCTTGCGGCCGATGAAGAGTTTTTCCGTCGCCATATTGCAACTTTGCAAAATTAAATATTGCAAATATTTATGGCACGCATACGCGCACGATCAAGGCTTCTGGCAGACTATTTTCTGGGCTATGGATCGTAATGACAACGCATGGAGGAAACATGCCCGGCATTCTGGAGCAGTTGGAAACGCGGCGGGAAGAGGCGCGGCTCGGCGGCGGCGTCAAGCGCATTGAGGCGCAACACGCCAAGGGCAAGCTGACGGCGCGCGAGCGTATCGACGTGCTCTTGGATGAAGGTTCCTTCGAAGAATACGACATGTACGTCACCCACCGGGCGGTGGATTTCGGCATGGCGGGCCAGAAGATTGCAGGTGACGGCGTCGTCACCGGCTGGGGCACCATCAATGGCCGGCAGGTCTATGTTTTCTCGCAGGATTTCACCGTGCTCGGCGGTTCGCTGTCGGAAACCCATGCGCAGAAGATCTGCAAGATCATGGATATGGCGGTGCGCAATGGTGCGCCGGTGATCGGGCTGAACGATTCCGGCGGTGCGCGTATCCAGGAGGGTGTGGCCTCGCTCGGCGGTTATGCCGATGTGTTCAAGCGCAATGTCGTCGCCTCCGGCGTCGTGCCGCAGATATCAGTTATCATGGGGCCTTGTGCGGGTGGTGCTGTCTATTCGCCTGCCATGACCGATTTCATCTTCATGGTGCGCGATACCTCCTACATGTTCGTGACCGGGCCGGATGTGGTGAAGACCGTGACGAACGAGATCGTCACAGCGGAAGAGCTTGGCGGTGCCTCCACCCATACGAGAAAATCCTCCGTCGCTGACGGCGCTTATGAAAACGACATCGAGACGCTGGAACATGTGCGGCTGCTGTTCGATTTTCTGCCGCTCAACAATCGCGAAAAACCACCTGTCCGGCCGTTTCATGACGATCCGGCGCGGCTGGAGGCACGTCTCGATACGCTGATCCCTGACAGTTCCAACAAACCCTACGACATGAAGGAACTGATCCACGCGCTGGCCGATGAGGGAGACTTCTTCGAGCTGCAGGAAGCCTTTGCCCGCAACATTATCACCGGCTTCATTCGCCTCGAAGGCCAGACGGTGGGGGTTGTCGCCAACCAGCCGATGGTGCTGGCCGGCTGCCTCGATATCGACGCCTCGCGCAAGGCCGCCCGTTTCGTGCGCTTCTGCGATGCCTTCAACATTCCGCTGCTGACGCTGGTGGATGTGCCGGGTTTCCTGCCGGGAACGGCGCAGGAATATGGCGGCGTCATCAAGCACGGGGCTAAACTTCTCTTCGCCTATTCGGAGGCGACGGTGCCGATGGTGACGCTGATCACCCGCAAGGCCTATGGCGGCGCCTATGACGTGATGGCGTCCAAACATATCGGTGCGGATGTGAACTACGCCTGGCCGACGGCGGAAATCGCCGTGATGGGAGCAAAAGGAGCGGCCGAAATCCTCTATCGTTCCGAGCTTGCCGATCCCGAGAAGATTGCCGCGCGCACGAAAGAATATGAGGAGCGTTTCGCCAATCCCTTCGTGGCGGCGGAACGCGGTTTCATCGATGAGGTCATCATGCCGCATTCCTCACGCCGCCGCATCGCCCGCGCCTTCGCGTCGCTGCGCAACAAGAGCGTCGAAACCCGCTGGAAGAAACACGACACCATTCCGCTCTGATTTGCTGCAGGGCTGGAAAAATGCTTCGGCCACCTTACTATATGGATGTTCAGGCGCCCGGATTTCCGGATGTCCTCCCGAAACGCACAAGGACAGTTTTTCATGGCCGAAAATTCCTCCGCAGATAATTTCCCCGCCGGATATGAAGTGCCCAAGGTCTGGACCTGGGATAAGGGCAATGGCGGCCAGTTCGCCAATATCAACCGTCCGATCGCCGGTCCCACCCATGAGAAGAAACTGCCCGTCGGCAAGCACCCGCTGCAGCTTTATTCGCTGGCGACGCCGAACGGCCAGAAGGTCACCATCATGCTGGAAGAATTGCTGGCTGCCGGCCACAAGGGCGCAGATTATGATGCGTGGCTGATCAAGATCGGCGAAGGCGACCAGTTCGGTTCCGGTTTCGTCGGCGTCAATCCGAATTCCAAGATCCCGGCGCTGATGGATCATTCAACCCCTGAGCCGACGCGTGTTTTCGAAAGTGGCTCCATTCTCGTTTATCTCGCGGAAAAATTCGTCGCCTTCCTGCCGAAGGAGGGCAATGCCCGCACGCAGGCGCTGAACTGGCTGTTCTGGCAGATGGGCTCCGCCCCCTTCCTCGGCGGCGGTTTCGGCCATTTTTACGCCTATGCGCCGGTGAAGATCAAATATGCGATCGACCGTTACGCCATGGAGGTCAAACGCCAGCTCGACGTGCTGGACCGGCACCTCGCCGACAACCGTTATCTCGCCGGTTCGGAATATACGATCGCCGATATGGCCGTCTGGCCGTGGTATGGCAAGATCGCGCTCGGTCAGGCCTATGGCGATGCCGGTGCGTTCCTTGAAGCGGACAGCTATAAGAACGTCATGCGCTGGACGCTTGAAATCGGCGAGCGCCCGGCGGTCAAGCGCGGTGTGATCGTCAACAAAACCTCGGGCGATCCGTCCGAACAATTGCATGAACGCCATGATGCCTCCGACTTCGAAACGAAGACTGAGGACAGGATCGGCAAGGCATAACGAAAAGATTAGAGCGCTAAAAGCGCTCTAACTATTTGAATTGACGCATTTCCGGACGTAAAAGCGATTCCGCTTTTACTGGAAATGTTCTGGAAGGACTAAAGATGGCGAACCTGCCCGAAATGACCAAACACAAGGGATTTCCCTCCGGCATGCCGAGCACGGGCGTCCAGTTCACCATCCGTCGCGCCAACCCCAAAGGGGTAACACCGATCAAGATGATACCCCGCCGGGCGCGCAACGATACCAAGGAGCATCGCATCGATGCCGCCTTTCTGCACTCACTCTGGCACCATTTTGGTGCCGAGCCCTTCGAGCGCGGCAATCTCGACGCCGCCCGCCTCAACCTGCTTTTCGGCCGTGAGGTCATACCTGCGGAAAAGAATTTCGATCCGCTTTCCTATCAGGCGATGCTGGTCATCGATGAGCGCGTTGCCCGGCAGAATTTCCCGGAATCATTCGAGAATTTTTTCGAGATTTGAGGGCAGGCGACGGCATTTTTCCTGAGGGGGAGGAGGAACATGATTGTCGACATACTCCATATGGACCTGCAATGGCTGCGACGCTGGGTGAGGCAACGTCGCGGCGGTAACGCGGGCAGAGCATCGGGCAGTCGTGATCCAAAGCCAAAGATGACGCCGGAAGCTGCCCGGCTCGATCACCGGCAGATGCTGCGTTTCATGGCGTTCAATGCGGCGGTCGGCGTGCTGATCGGCGTCTGCGTCGGTGCAGCGCTGATTTTTCTCGACATTGGCGGTTTGGGCGCGCGCATCGGCCGCGCCGCAAATCCGGTTGTGCCGGTATTGCTGGTGGTCGTGCCCATCGCGTCCCTGTTCGGCGCGGCGGCCACCGCCTCGGCGATCCTGATGATGCCCTATGAAAAGAAATTCCGCGACGATGATGACGATGCGAGGGGAGAATAACCGCATGATCAAGAAAATCCTCATCGCCAATCGCGGCGAGATTGCCTGCCGAGTCATCAAGACGGCGAAGAAGATGGGCATCGCCACTGTCGCGGTCTATTCGGATGCGGACGCCAATGCGCTGCATGTGAGACAAGCGGATGAAGCCGTTCATATCGGCCCGGCTCCCTCGTCGCAGTCCTATATCGTCATCGATAAAATTCTGGAGGCGATCGCGAAGACCGGGGCGGATGCGGTCCATCCCGGTTACGGTTTCCTGTCGGAAAATGCTGCCTTCGCCGAGGCTCTGGAAAAGGCGGGCGTCGCCTTCATCGGCCCGCCTGTCGGCGCGATCGAGGCGATGGGCGACAAGATCACCTCGAAGAAACTGGCCGCGGAAGCGGGCGTTTCCACCGTTCCCGGCCATATGGGGCTGATCGAGGATGCGGATGAGGCGGTGAGGATCGCATCGCAGATCGGTTATCCCGTCATGATCAAGGCGTCCGCCGGCGGCGGCGGCAAGGGCATGCGCATCGCCTTCAACGACACCGAGGCGCGTGAGGGGTTTCAGTCCTCGAAAAACGAGGCGAAATCCTCCTTTGGCGACGATCGCATCTTCATCGAGAAATTCGTCACCCAGCCACGCCATATCGAAATTCAGGTGCTGGGCGACAAGCACGGCACCATCCTCTATCTCGGTGAGCGCGAATGCTCGATCCAGCGCCGCAACCAGAAGGTCATCGAGGAAGCGCCGTCACCCTTTCTGGATGAAGCGACCCGCAAGGCCATGGGCGAGCAGGCCGTGGCGCTGGCAAGGGCGGTCGGTTACCATTCGGCCGGCACGGTGGAATTCATCGTCGATGGTGAACGCAATTTCTATTTTCTGGAAATGAACACCCGCCTGCAGGTGGAACATCCGGTGACGGAGCTTGTTACCGGCATCGATCTGGTCGAGCAGATGATCCGTGTGGCATCAGGTGAAAAGCTTTCCTTCGCACAGGCGGATGTGAAACTGAACGGCTGGGCGATTGAAAGCCGGCTTTATGCCGAAGATCCCTATCGCAACTTCCTGCCTTCCATTGGCCGGCTGACGCGCTATCGACCACCGCGGGAAGGTGCGCAGGAGAACGGAACGGTCATCCGCAACGATACCGGCGTCTTCGAAGGCGGCGAAATCTCGATGTATTACGATCCGATGATCGCCAAACTGTGCAGCTGGGGCCAGGATCGCGAGACGGCCATCGACGCCATGGGGCAGGCGCTGGACCGTTTCGAGGTGGAGGGCATCGGCCACAATCTGCCCTTCCTGTCGGCCGTCATGCAGCATGAGCGGTTCCGGGCCGGAAGGCTCACGACGGGCTTTATCGCGGAAGAATTTCCGGAAGGGTTTTCCGGCGTCGAGCCGGATGAAGCCGAGGCGCGTAAGCTTTCCACCATTGCCGCCATCATCAACCAGCGCGTACAGAACCGCGCGGTCGAAATTTCCGGCACCATCGGTAATCACCGCCGCATTGTCGGCCATGACTGGGTGGTTTCATTTGGCGCATTGCACCAAAGGGTCAGCGTTGAAACCGGTCCGGATGGCACGGTGGTCCGTTTTGAGGACGGGGCGGCTTTGGCCATCGATACCGGCTGGCTTCCGGGCCAGAGTCTGGGTCTGTTCACGGTGGCGGGCGAAGTTATCGCCGCCAAGGTTGATCTTGCCGGCGCGGCGGTTCGCCTGCGCTGGGGCGGCATGGATATTCTTGCCCGCGTACGCAGCCCGCGCGTGGCGGAGCTGGCGCTGCTGATGCCGGAAAAACTGCCGCCGGATACATCGAAACTGCTGCTCTGCCCCATGCCTGGTGTCATCACCGGTATTTCGGTGGGCGAAGGCGACGAGGTGGAGGCCGGGCAGGCGCTGGCGACTGTGGAGGCCATGAAGATGGAAAACATCCTGCGCGCGGAAAAACGCGGTCGCGTTGCCAGGGTGGCGGCAAAACCGGGCGACAGCCTCGCGGTGGACGAAGTCATTCTCGAATTCGAGTGATAGCCGCTGCCGTTTTCCGGAACGGATGCGGGCCGGAGCGGTTTACGGGGTCGGGCCTGCGGGCGGCCGTTCGATTTTCGTCACGATCACCGGCCACAGTGCTAGAATGAAATGCAGAAGGGGAGAGATGCATGTCGGGTGAAAAAACGGTGCGGGATTGGCTTCATCTTGCCGAAAAAGAGCTGAAGCGCTCACCGGATACACTCGTCTGGCACACGCCTGAGGGCATCGAGGTCAAGCCGCTCTATACGGCTGACGATCTGCAGAAGATTTCCCATCTCGACAGCCTGCCGGGATTTGCGCCTTTCACGCGCGGCCCGCGCGCCACCATGTATGCCGGGCGGCCCTGGACCATCCGCCAATATGCCGGTTTTTCCACGGCCGAAGCCTCGAATGCCTTTTACCGCAAGGCGCTCGCCGCCGGCCAGCAGGGTGTTTCCGTGGCTTTCGACCTCGCCACGCATCGCGGCTATGACAGCGATCACCCGCGCGTGGAGGGCGATGTCGGTAAGGCTGGTGTGGCGATCGACAGCGTCGAGGACATGAAAATCCTGTTCGACGGCATCCCGCTCGAAAAAGTCTCGGTGTCCATGACCATGAACGGCGCGGTCATTCCCGTGCTCGCCAGTTTCATCGTGGCGGGCGAAGAACAGGGCGTTCCCCGCGCCGCCCTTTCCGGCACCATCCAGAACGACATTCTCAAGGAGTTCATGGTCCGCAACACCTATATCTATCCGCCCGAACCCTCGATGCGGATCATTGCCGACATCATCGAATATACGGCGAAGGAGATGCCGAAATTCAACTCCATCTCCATTTCCGGTTACCACATGCAGGAGGCGGGCGCGACGCTGGTGCAGGAGCTTGCCTTCACGCTGGCGGATGGGCGCGAATATGTGCGGGCTGCTTTGGCCAAGGGGCTGAATGTCGATGATTTCGCCGGCCGCCTGTCGTTCTTTTTCGCCATCGGCATGAATTTCTTCATGGAGGCGGCGAAGCTGCGCGCCGCGCGCCTGCTCTGGTCACGCATCATGGAAGAATTCAAACCGCAGAAGGCCTCGTCGCTGATGCTACGCACCCATTGCCAGACTTCCGGCGTCTCGCTGCAGGAGCAGGACCCCTATAACAACATCGTCCGCACCGCGTTTGAGGCCATGTCCGCCGTGCTTGGCGGCACGCAGTCGCTACACACCAATTCCTTCGATGAGGCGATTGCCCTGCCGACGGAATTTTCCGCCCGCATCGCCCGCAATACCCAGCTTATCCTCCAGCATGAAACAGGCGTTACCAAGGTCGTCGATCCCCTGGCCGGTTCCTATTATGTCGAGAGCCTGACCGATGAACTGGCTGAGAAAGCCTGGGCATTGATCGAGGAGGTGGAGGCGCTTGGCGGCATGACCAGGGCGGTGGCGGAAGGCCTGCCGAAACGGCTGATCGAAGAGGCGGCAACGCGCCGCCAGGCGGCGGTGGACAAGGGCGAGGAGGTCATCGTCGGCGTCAACCGTTACCGTCTCGAAAACGAGGAAGATATCGATGTTCTCGATATCGACAATGCCGCCGTTCGCGCCGCGCAAATCCGCCGCATTGAGGAGACGCGCCGTCGCCGCGATGGCAAGGACGTGACCTCCGCCTTGGCAGCACTTTCCGAGATCGCCCGCAGCGGCAAGGGCAATATTCTCGAAGCCGCCGTTGTCGCCGCCCGCGCCCGCGCCACAGTGGGAGAGATTTCCGATGCACTGCGTGCGGTCTTCGGTGACCATGCCGCCGTGCCGGAGGTGGTGACTGATATCTACGGCGAGGCCTATAAGGATGAGCCGGAACTCGCCACGCTCGCAGCCCGCCTCTCCGGCGTTGCTGAACGGATCGGCACCAAACCGCGCATCATGGTCGCCAAGCTCGGACAGGACGGGCATGATCGCGGTGCGAAGGTCATTGCTTCGGCCTTTGGCGATATCGGGTTTGATGTGCTGGCCGGCCCCTTGTTCCAGACTCCCGTTGAAGCGGCGGATCTCGCCGTTCAGAACAGGGTTCATGTGGTCGGCATGTCGTCGCTCGCCGCCGGTCACAAGACGCTTGCGCCGCAGCTGGTCGAGGCGCTGAAACAGAAGGGTGCGGAAGACATCATCGTCGTGGTCGGCGGCGTCATCCCGCGGCAGGATTACCAGTTCCTGCTCGACCACGGGGTTTCGGCGATCTTCGGACCCGGCACCAATGTCATGGACGCGGCCAACAAGGTTCTCGACCTGCTCGAAGGCGTCAGGCGGAACGTGTGAGGGGAAGACGACCATGTTCGGAAGATTGAATCACGTCGCCATCGCGGTGCCCGATCTCGAAGCCGCCGTCACCCGATACAGGGCGCTTGGCGCAGATGTCTCCGAGCCGCAATCCCTGCCTGAACACGGCGTGACCGTGGTTTTCATTCAGACTGAGAATACCAAGATCGAACTCCTTCACCCCCTCGGAGAAAATTCGCCGATTGCCGCCTTTCTCGAAAGAAATCCGGGCGGCGGGACGCACCATCTCTGCTTCGAGGTGCCGGATATTGCCTCGGCCCGGGATGACCTCCTCAAAAAGGGCGTTCGAATTCTGGGTGATGGCCAGCCGAAGATCGGCGCTCATGGCAATGCCGTTCTTTTCCTGCACCCGAAGGATATGGGCGGCGTGCTCTATGAGCTTGAGCAGGTTTCTCAGACACACGGCTGAAACATAAATCTCCTAGGAGGCTGACGTTGTGACGCACCGCTCACGGCGGCGCTTTCATTTGCGTTCGATGGTTCGTTTGTTTTCTTTTGACATTCGTTTTGTTTTCGTTTTTATATAATTGTCTTTCCATAAGGGGTTTCTCCCCTGCATTGTCGCGGAGGCTTCATGTCCGGCGAAAACATTTTTGATCTTTTTGTCATCGGTGGCGGCGTCAATGGCTGCGGCATTGCCCGCGATGCTGTGGGCAGGGGTTATTCCGTGGCGCTTGCGGAAAAGGGCGATTTTGCCTCCGGCACGTCTTCGGCGGCCACCAAGCTCATTCATGGCGGTTTGCGGTATCTCGAACATTACGAATTCCGCCTCGTACGTGAAGCGCTGATGGAGCGGGAAATCCTCTGGGCCATGGCTCCGCATGTCATCTGGCCCATGCGTTTCGTTCTGCCCATTCAGAAGGGCGGAGTACGCCCGGCCTGGATGGTCCGGCTCGGCCTGTTTCTTTATGACAATCTCGGCGGCCGCAAACTTTTGCCGGCGACCCGTACGCTCGATCTTCGCAAGGACCCGGCGGGCAAGCCTCTGAAGCCGGCTTTTGCCAGGGCTTTCGAATATTCCGACGGCTGGGTGGATGATGCCCGTTTCGTGGTTCTCAACGCGCGCGATGCGGCGGATCGCGGCGCGACGATCATGAACCGCACGCGGGTCGTTTCCGCACGGCGCGAAGGCGGGCTGTGGCTCATCGAGACGCTGGACGAAAAAACCGGTCGTTCGGCCACGCATAAAGCGCGCATGCTGGTCAACGCTGCCGGTCCCTGGGTGGATACCGTGCTTTCCGGCGTCTTCGGGCGCAAGGATGTTCACAATGTCCGGCTCGTGCAGGGCAGCCACATCATCGTGCGCAGGAAGTTTTCCGATCCGCGCGCCTATTTCTTCCAGAACCCTGATAACCGCATCATCTTCGCCATTCCCTATGAGCGGGATTTCACGCTGATCGGCACCACGGACCGAGATTACAAGGGCGATCCGGCCAAGGTTCGCATTTCCGAGGAAGAGATTTCCTATCTCTGCAACGCGGCGAGCGACTATTTCAGCGAGCCGGTTCGGCCGGAAGACATCGTCTGGACCTATTCCGGCGTGCGGCCGCTCTTTGATGACGGCGCTTCGAAAGCGCAGGAAGCCACACGCGATTACGTGCTGAAGGTCGAACAGGCCGACGGCGAAGCGCCGCTCCTCAATATTTTCGGCGGCAAGCTGACCACCTATCGGCGGCTGGCGGAACATGCGCTGGAAAAGATCGGCGCGGCGATCGGCGAAAAGGGCAAGCCGTGGACGGCGGGCTCCCACCTGCCGGGCGGCGATTTCGGCGCGGAAAGATATGAGGTGCAGGTTCGGGCGCTCGTCTCCCGATATCCTTTCCTTGATGGACGCCACGCCGAGCGGCTTGTCAGAAATTACGGCACGAAGGCTGCAGAACTGTTGGGCAGCGCCACCGACGTGTCCAGTCTCGGCCGGCATTTTGGCGGCACGCTTTACGAATGCGAAGTGCGCTGGCTGGTTGAGCACGAATGGGCCTTTGCGGCCGAGGACATTCTCTGGCGCCGCACGAAACAGGGCCTGCGCCTGAGCAAGGACGAGGCCGCCGGTCTCGATGAATTCGTTGCCATGCTGACAGGCGGTAGGCAAAAGACCGAAGCCGTGGCGGAGCGGGCCTGAGCTTTCGCCAGGTTTTAGGTCAATTCCCCGAACTCCTCGGCGGCCTCTCGGGGCCGTCGGCGCTCAAGATGTAGTCGTCGGCGGCGGAAAGGGCGTGTTCCATATGCCCTTCGAACACCAACTCCGGCTCGTGAGGGGCGATTGCGATTTTCGGCATGCCGCCGAAACGCACTGCCTGTGACTGTGCAAGTCCATCGCGCAGGCCGCTTTCCAGAAGGTCGAAATAACGGGTGCCGGGGCCGGTGATGAAAACCGGCATATGGCCGTGCAGGCTGAAGAGGCGTGAAAGACCGTTGCCGAGCGCAAGGCCGGCGGTGCGGAAGGCAAACCGCGCCATTCGGCCCCCGGCGCGAGCCGAAGCGGCGATCTTGTCCACCTCGGCGATCGGCACGAATTTTGCCGGTTCTGCCTGCGGTGGGGCCTCGAAAGCCGAGCGCAGGATTGCATAAAACCCGGAATAGGCCTCGATACAGCCTCTGGTGCCACAACGGCACAACGCACCATCGGCCAGATGCAGCATATGCCCGAAGTTGGGCGCGCTGACCTCGATCGCGCCGCCGGTGGCACGGGCAATGCCTAGCCCGATGCTGTGGCCGAGCGACAGGGTGACAAGCGCATCCGGTGCTGGACCGTCCTTTGCGTGCTCCCGTATCCAGATGGCTTTTGCGGCCAGCAGCGTTTCGTTGTTCAGCGTCACGCGGGTGCGGCCGTCTTGCGAAATAAGCTGCTGGAAATCTATCTTTTCGTTGCCGAGCACCGGCGACCAGACGAGCACTGCCGTTGCCGCATCCACAAGCCCCTTACTGCTAATCGAGACCTGAAGAATGTCGTGGCGGTTGATGCGCGAGCGGTCCGCAAGCCTCGCAAGGCCCGCCAATATCGAACCTCCGAACGAGCCTTTTTCAGCCGTGATCCTCTGCTCGGTAAAGCGATCCACCAGCTTGCCGGCATAATCGACCAGCGAATATTGCACGCTGTCCGAGGAGATGATGACGATGGCGACGTGGCAGAAGGCACCATCAGGCCCGAAGAGGATACGAGGCCGCCCGCGGCCGGCCGTGGCAAGCTGCTCTTTCCTGAGAATGAGCCCCGCACGTTCGAGTTCCATGGTGATGGCGGAAACAGTTGCGGAGGCAAGCCCGGTGAAAGTCGACATGTCGGTGTGGGAAAGGCTGCCGTGCAGACGCAGTGCCGCCATCACCGACAGGCTGTTTTTCTGGCGCACCAGTTCCGTACTTGCAATGGCGGACATGGGCTGGGGCATGCTCCCTGAACGGCCTTTTTCCTGTCGTGCTGATCCCCTCTGATGGCGCATGCCAGAAGCAAGATCAAGGCACCCGGATGCTGCCCGCAGCCGTTGTTGACAGCATGGGGAATCTCTGACATTAATTTTCTCGACTGTCGAGAAAATTGTGAAACCACAGAGACCGACAGCTTTTTCCGGGCGTTTTCCCTGCATGGAGGTGCAGGCTTCGCCCTTACCGGGAGGACATCATGAATTCTTTTGCCAAGCTTTTGGCGGGTACGGCCGTACTCGTTTCCCTTCATACTGCCGCTATTGCTGCTGATCTCGTCGTTGGCGTTTCCTGGTCGAATTTCCAGGAAGAACGCTGGAAGACGGATGAGGCGGCCATCAAGGCAGCGCTCGACAAGGCCGGCGCGAAATACATCTCCGCCGATGCGCAATCATCCGCCGCAAAGCAGCTGACCGACGTGGAATCGCTGATTTCCCAGGGCGCCAACGCGCTGATCATCCTGGCGCAGGACAGCGACGCGATTGGCCCGGCCGTTGAAAAGGCCGTTGCCGAGGGTATTCCGGTCGTTGGTTACGACCGCCTGATCGAAAACAAGAACGCCTTCTACATTACCTTCGACAACAAGGAAGTCGGTCGTCTTCAGGCTGCCGAAGTCTTCAAGGTGAAGCCGGAAGGCAACTACGTCTTCATCAAGGGCTCATCTTCCGATCCGAATGCGGACTTCCTTTTCGCCGGCCAGCAGGAAGTGCTGAAGGCCGCCATCGACGGGGGCAAGATCAAGAATGTCGGCGAAGCCTATACCGATGGCTGGAAGCCGGAAAATGCCCAGAAGAACATGGAACAGTTCCTGACCAAGAATAACAACAAGGTCGATGCTGTCGTCGCGTCGAACGACGGCACGGCCGGTGGCGCAATCGCTGCTCTTGCCGCGCAGGGCATGGCGGGTTCGGTGCCCGTTTCCGGCCAGGATGCCGATTTCGCCGCGCTTAACCGCGTCGCACTCGGCACGCAGACGGTTTCCGTCTGGAAAGACAGCCGCGAACTCGGCAAGGAAGCGGCCGGTATTGCGCTCGCGCTTGCTGGCGGCAAGAAGATGACGGAAATCAAGGGCGTCACCGCCTTTGACGGCGGCCCGAAGAAGGTCACGATGCAGTCGGTCTTCCTCAAGCCGATCGCCATCACCAAGGACAATCTGAACGTCGTGATCGATGCCGGCTGGATCAAGAAGGAAACGGCCTGCCAGGGTGTGAAGGCCGGATCCGTCAAGGCCTGCAACTGATCGACTATGTCCCGGTTCGGGCGCTGCGCCATGGTTCATGGCGCAGCGCCTTTTAAGATGTGAGGAGCACCGGCAGTTCATGGCCGATATGACCCAATCCAATTCCCCAGCGTCCGCCAAGACGGAAAAGACAGGCTCCATCGCGCGCTTCATCAGCGCAACGGAGCTTGATACCCGCCTGCTCGGCATGGTCGGCGCGCTTCTTCTGATCTGGATCGGATTTCATATCCTGTCCGGCGGCCTGTTCCTGACGCCGCGAAACCTCTGGAACCTTTCCGTGCAGACCGCGTCCGTGGCTGTCATGGCGACCGGTATGGTGCTCGTCATCGTCACCCGCAATATCGACCTGTCGGTCGGGTCGATCCTCGGTTTTTCCGGCATGATCATGGGTGTCACGCAGGCGGAAATCCTGCCGCAGCTTCTCGGCTTCGAACATTGGGCGACATGGATCGTCACGCTTCTGGTCGGTATTCTCGTCGGCGGCGCCATCGGCATGCTGCAGGGTTCGATCATCGCCTTCCTGAATGTGCCGTCCTTCATCGTCACGCTCGGCGGCCTGCTGGTCTGGCGCGGCGGCACCTGGTTCGTCACCAGCGGCCGCACCGTGGCGCCGATGGATTCCACCTTCCGCCTGATGGGCGGCGGCACCAGCGGCTCGATTGGCGCGACATGGAGCTGGGTCGCTGCCATCGTCGCCTGCGTCGCCATTGTCGCTGCAATCCTCAATTCCCGCCACCAGCGCCGCCGTTTCGGCTTTCCGCTGCGGCCGGTCTGGGCGGAATATTTTCTGGTGGCGCTCGGCTGCTTCGTCGTCGTCGGTTTCGTGGCGGTGGTCAACAGCTATCCCTGGCCGATCAACATCGCCCGCAACTATGCCGATGCCAATGGCATCTCCTGGCCGGATGGTGGCCTGTTCATTCCGCACGGCATTGCCATACCGGTGCTGATGGCGCTCGCCGTTGGTGCAGTGATGACTTTCATTGCCACGCGGCTGCGCTTCGGACGCTATGTGTTCGCCATCGGCGGCAATCCGGAAGCGGCCGAACTCGCCGGCATCAAGACCCGCTGGGTCACGGTGAAGATATTCACGCTGATGGGCGTTCTGTGCGCCATCGCGGCGGCAATCTCCACTGCCCGCCTCAATGCGGCAACCAACGCCCAGGGTGAACTGGACGAACTTTATACGATCGCGGCGGCGGTCATCGGCGGCACCTCGCTCGCCGGCGGCGTCGGCACCATAGCGGGCGCGATGCTCGGCGCGCTCGTCATGCAATCGCTGCAATCCGGCATGGTGCTCGTGGGCATCGATACGCCTTTCCAGCGCATCGTCGTCGGTGTGGTTCTGGTCGTCGCCGTCTGGCTCGACACCATCTACCGCGCCCGCGCCAAGTAAGAACCGAGGAGAACCCCAATGACGGACCAAGTCACGCCCCTCGTGGAAATGCGCAATATTTCCATTTCCTTCGGCGGTATCCATGCGGTGGAAAACGCCTCAGTCGATCTTTTCCCCGGCGAGGTGGTCGCCCTTCTCGGCCACAATGGTGCGGGCAAATCGACGCTCATCAAGATATTGTCCGGCGCATACCGGCGGGATGGGGGCGATATCCTCATCAACGGCGAGGATGTGGATATCCGCAATCCCCGCGACGCCAAGAAATACGGCATTGAAACCATCTACCAGACGCTGGCAGTGGCGGATAATGTCGATGCGGCGGCCAATCTTTATCTCGGCCGTGAGCTGAAGACGAAATGGGGCACGCTTGATGATGTCGCCATGGAGGCCTCGGCCCGCGAGGTCATGGGGCGTCTCAACCCCAATTTCCGGCGGTTCAAGGAACCAGTGAAGGCATTGTCCGGCGGTCAGCGGCAATCCGTTGCCATCGCCCGCGCCATCCTTTTTGACGCCCGCATCCTTATCATGGACGAACCGACGGCTGCACTCGGGCCGCAGGAAACCGCGCAGGTCGGCGATCTCGTCAAGGAGCTGAAACGGCAGGGCATCGGCATCTTCCTCATCAGCCACGATATCCACGACGTCTTTGATCTGGCGGACCGGGTATTCGTGATGAAAAACGGCAAGGTGGTCGGCCATGCCCGCACGGAAGATGTGACGAAGGACGAGGTTCTCGGCATGATTATTCTGGGCAAGGTGCCATCAGGTGCTGTGGCAGGTCCGGGCGCGGTCGTGTCCTGACATCTGTCTTCGAATGAAATAAAGATATAAAGATTTCTTTATATCTATTGACATCGTGACGCCCGTGGTGAGAAATGCGGGTGTCATGGTTCTCCGGGCCTGATTGTTTCAATCCCGGAGCTAAGAGGGAATCCGGTGCGCCGTTGGATCGGCAATACCGGAGCTGCCCCCGCAACTGTAAGCGGTGAGCCTTTGTCCATCAACGTCACTGGGGTGAAAGCCCCGGGAAGACGGGCAAAGGTGACGACCCGCGAGCCAGGAGACCTGCCAGGGCAAAATAACGTCCACGGGCGGGGTGTCCCGGTGGTTGCTCGTTGGCCCGGCAACGGCTGGGCCCGCACGCGTCCGCTTTACCCATGCCCCCACAACCATCTGGGGTATGACAATGTCAAACAAGACCATTCCAGTCGCATCGCTCGGATTTCCGAGGATTGGCCGCCGTCGCGAACTGAAATTCGCGATTGAAGGCTTCTGGTCGGGAAAGATTTCCGAAGCAGTACTTCTCGAAACCGCCGCTAAGCTGCGCGCCGAAAACTGGGCGCTTCAGCAGCAAAAGGGGATTAGCCATATCCCGTCCAACGATTTTTCCCTCTATGACCACGTCCTCGATACGGCTGCGATGGTCGGTGCCATCCCGTCCCTCTACGGATGGACGGGCGGAGAGGTGTCCATGTCGACCTATTTCGCCATGGCGCGCGGCAGCCAGAGCGAGGCGCATGCAAGTTGCGGTCATGTGCATGAAGGACATGCGCACCACGGTCAGGGCGTTCCGGCGCTGGAGATGACCAAGTGGTTCGACACCAATTATCATTACATGGTGCCGGAGGTCTCCGAGGATCAGCATTTCGCGCTCACCTCGCAAAAGCCGGTCGATCATTTTCTCGAGGCGAAGGCGCTCGGCATTCATACGCGCCCGGTCATTCTCGGGCCGGTCACGTTCCTGAAGCTTGCCAAGGTGCGTGAGGCAGCCTTTAAGCCGCTCGATCTGTTGGCAAAACTGTTGCCCGTCTACGAAGAGTTGCTACACCGCCTGCGTGCGGCCGGCGCCGACTGGGTGCAGATCGACGAACCCGTGGCTGTATTGGACCTTTCCGAGGGGGAACGCCACGCGCTGACTGTGGCCTATCAGCAATTGTCGAAAGCCGCCCCGGATCTGAAAATCCTCGTGGCCACCTATTTCGGCGGTCTCGAGGATAATCTGGAGGTCGTTGCCGCACTTCCGGTCGCGGGTCTTCATGTCGATCTGGTGCGTGGCCCCGGTCAGTTCGAGGCGGTGCTGAAGGCGTTGCCCGAAAGCCGTGTCCTGTCGCTCGGTGTCATCGACGGCCGCAATATCTGGCGCGCCGATCTCGCCGCGATTATCGACCGGCTGGAAGCTGCAATTGCCGTGCGGGGTGCGGAAGCGTTTCAAATCGCGCCTTCATGCTCGCTGCTGCATGTTCCGGTCGATCTTGAACTGGAAACCGGTCTCGATGCCGATCTGAAAAGCTGGCTTTCCTTTGCGACCCAGAAGCTCGGCGAGCTTGCCACGCTCGGCAGGGCGCTCGGTGAAGGCAAGGCCATCGTCGCGGCGGAACTGGAAGCCGCCTCCAGGGCAGTTGTCGCACGCGCATCCTCGTCAAAGGTGACTGATGTGGCCGTTCAGAACCGCATCGCAACGATCGGCGATGCCGACAGGAAGCGGGCGAATGCCTTTACCGAGCGGCAGAAGGTGCAGTCGCAGGCTATTGCGCTGCCGCTTTTCCCGACGACCACCATCGGCTCCTTCCCGCAGACGCCGGAGGTGCGAAAGGCCCGCTCCGCGCATTCGAAGGGTGTCCTGACAGATGCGCAATATGAAAGCTTCCTGCAGAAAGAAACCGAAGCAACCATTCGCTGGCAGGAGGATATCGGTCTCGACGTCCTCGTGCATGGCGAGTTCGAGCGCAACGACATGGTGCAATATTTTGGTGAACAGCTTTCCGGTTTCGCCTTCACCCAGCATGCGTGGGTGCAGAGCTACGGCTCGCGTTACGTGCGTCCGCCCATCATCTTCGGTGATGTGTCGCGGCCGAAACCGATGACGGTCCGCTGGTGGGAATATTCCCAGTCGCTCACCGACAAGCCCGTCAAGGGCATGCTGACCGGACCGGTGACGATCCTTAACTGGTCCTTTGTCCGCGATGATATCGCCAGAAGCCTGACATGCCGGCAGATCGCGCTCGCCATCCGCGATGAGGTCAACGATCTCGAGGCAGCCGGTGCACAAATGATCCAGATCGATGAGGCAGCTCTTCGCGAAGGCCTGCCGCTTCGGCACCGGGACTGGCAGGATTATCTCGGCTGGGCGGTGGAATGCTTCCGTATTTGCTCCGGCGGCGTGGATGATCGCACACAGGTGCACACCCATATGTGTTACTCCGAATTCAACCAGATCATCGATGCCATTGCGGCGATGGATGCCGACGTGATCTCCATCGAGACCTCGCGGTCGAAGATGGAGTTGCTGGATGCGTTTCGGACTTACAAATATCCGAACCAGATCGGTCCCGGCGTTTACGACATCCATTCGCCGCGTGTGCCTGATGTTGGAGAAATGGTCGATCTTCTGGCGCTGGCGCGGGAGCGCCTTGACGACCGGCAGCTCTGGATCAACCCCGATTGCGGCCTGAAGACCCGCAAGTGGGAGGAGGTCAGGCCGGCCCTCGTCAACATGGTTGCCGCCGCCGTCGAGCTTCGCCGCGCGGCGCCCTGATATGAAGTGAGGCCTGGCAAAACCGGGCCTCACTCATGGCTTGCGCCAATAAAATGTGGAGGAAGATATGTGAATGACTCTCCTGCTGGATGGAGCCAGCCGGACAGACAAGACGTTCCCAGGCTTTCACGACTGGAGGCCGGCGCGGAAACGATCACGCCTGCAGGTTCATGCCGTTGCGAAAACGTTCAATGCAGGTCGGCCTGTGCCAAGGCGCTGACATTGATTTCTGCGTTTACCAGCGGCAGACCCTGCTGATTGATGTCCTGGGCCAGCGACAGCAATGCCATTTCCAGGAAATAGGTCGACATGCCCAGTTCCAGAGACTTCGAGCGCTGGCAAAGATAGGAAACCATCCGCCCGAGCGCCAGAATCTCGTCTGCATTGTCCTGTTCAAGTATAGCTGTGGTAGACGCCACCATGATTCCCTCTCGACAGTCGACAGTATGAAAACGCTTTGATGTTGCGTTGTTCATTTTTGACCACATCGAGCGTCACGCGAGCGTCACACCTGCGTCAATTGTCGTTTTTGTCTGCCGGCGCGCTGGCATTTTCCGCCGCTTCAGTCGCCGCAAGCGATGTCACGAGGGCGACGATGCTTCTGCGCACGGCGGCGCTCTTGATGCGCGAAAAGGCCTGGTTGAGCGAAAAGCCTTCATTCGAAGCCACGAAGGTCTGCATGGCGTTGATCGTGCCAAGAGCCGGATTTGACGGGTCGCCATCGGGCGTGGCATTGGCGAACAGGGAGCTGACCTCCACGCCGAGGATCGATGCAATGGCCTGCAGGCGGGACGCGCCGACGCGGTTGGCGCCCTTTTCATATTTCTGGACCTGCTGGAAGGTGATGCCCAATCGCCCGGCCAGCGCACTCTGACTCATGCCGAGCGACTTGCGGCGCATTCTGATCTGTGCGCCGACATGGACGTCGATCGGGCTGGGTAGTTTGGCCTGCATTACAAATTCCTCCGGTTGAGGTTCTTAAATCCGATGATTATCAATTAATATTGTTGAAGGTATACATTCAACACAATTTCCACGGGTATTATGAAGCTTTATTGACAAAATAGCACGGTTTTTTGTTCATAATCGCGTGTCCGGGCCGCGATTTATTATTTTTGTCGCGCAACGCAACGCACCGTTGCGGCTTGAAAGATGGCTCCATCCGGCCACACCGATGGCCTGAAAGCCGAATCTGTCCCAAATTTTCCGATTCATCGCGTCGAATTCCTCAAGCGCTTCCCTATCGCCGAAATGCGGAATCCAGACGAATGGCCGTTTCTGACCGGAACGTGTGACATTTTCAAGAAGGACATTGTTGTAAAGTCTGGGCAGACATTTGTTGGTATCGATGGCCGGTGAAACCGGGATGGGATTTCGTTCAATCGCAAAGCCTTGCCGCACAAGCGAAAGGGCCGAGGCGTCCAGCTTTCGTTTCAGATCGGTTGCGGCGCGGGCATTGCATCCGCCATGCGCGACGGGATCGGCAACGAGCAATAACGGCCGGCCCCCGCTTCTCAGACCGGTGACGGAAACGAACTGGTCAACGTGGAAGCCGCATTGGTGCATTCTTTCGCCGGCAATCTCCGCTCCGCAAATTGGAGTCGCGGAAGGAGTCAGAGATGCCGGGATAGTGCCGAGATCCTCCGGCCGATACCCGAAACTGAACACGCTTCGGTCGTCGAGAGCCTCAACCTTTCGCCATCGTTGCGACGGGATGGCCGCATTTCTTCCGATCCCACTGTCATCCTGCAGGCTAGAATGGCCCACCAGCCGAAAATCCGGGCCGACGAGCTGATTGCCCCCCGCCAAGGCGACATCGGAATACCTAGTTGCCGCTCCCAGATGCTCGGCCAGACTGACCCCGACGGCCTTTTCCGCCGCCAAAACAAACTCCGCACTGGCATATCCGTCGCGATCATTTCTCCGCACATGGAGCATATCCTGCAGCCATGGATGCGAAACGCTGTCGTTTCCGGCAAGGGGTATCAACTCGGTGGGGCAGTGGGTTGGCAGGCCGTCGAGCCAGCTTTGTGCGGGCGCAACACAGGCGCGATCGACCACGATAGCGGCAGCGATATCCGCAGGCAGGGCTGAAAGCAGGTTTCCGATGGGAATGAGCGGAGAAACGGTGTCAGCGGGTCCGTTGTCCGCAAAAAAGGCGGCAGGCAATGCGAACGCGATCGTGCGGATCAGCCCACCGCAATCGGGCACCAAAGGCAGTGCCGTGGACTGGACGGCGTTCAAGACGTCTTGTCCCCTGCCGTCTGCCGTGCAGTCAATTGCTGGAAAAACATCGTGTTCTGCAGTTTCCATGATGGCGGCGGGAATGGCAGCGTCTCGCCCGAGAGCACCGCCAGAAGCCTCGTCGCATCGTTTCTCTTGACGGAAACCGCATTGGCCGCGAGCAAATCTGCCGTCACAGAGCCGAGGCCGGCTTCGGCAGCGATGGAGCGCCATGTCCTGCGGGTAAAATGCAGGTTGCTGGCGGCACGCGCGAGCGCGTCATATTGCTCCGGGGTGAGCGCTTCACGGCAGGCCGCAAGCGTCGCTTCGGCGTCGACCAGCGCGACTGTCAGCGGGCGGTAGGCGAGTTCGCCGGGTGCATGGCTCACCGCCACATCGGCATCGGAAAAACGTTGCCCGTTCCGGTAGGCCTCGAAAATCTCACCGATGCCGATCATACCGAAGGAAGCGCATTCCGCCGCCCGGAGCGCACCCATGCTGGCGGCGCCGAAAACGCTGACGCCGCTGGACAGCGCATAGAGGATTTCCTTGTGCCAGACGGCGGCGCAATCGCCGTAAAGCCCGTCGATCAGCCCGATTGCCCCGATGCCTTGCCGGACCGCATCGAAAATATCGCCGCAAGCCGCCGGACCGCGAAGATCGAGGCCGGACATATGTTCGCCGGCGATGCCGTGGATGGACGGGCCTGCAAAAACCACCGGCTTCATCCGAGGCCTCCGACAGTCAGCAAGTGATCGAGGGTGCGCTGCGAGATGTGCTGGAGCCCGCCGCCGGCCGGGGCAAGGCCACTTGCCAGAACCCGCACCACATGCAGGCCGGCTACGTCCGTTTCCAAAGGAAAGACATAGATATCCTCGATGCCGCCGGCGAAAAGGTGCGTCGCAAGCTGGCGCCATGGCGGCGAAGACACGGCACTATCTGCAAAATCGAGATTGACCGGCACCCTTTCCACCGGCGGTGCGCCGGAGGCCGAAGGCCCGGCCGCAACCATATCCCGCTGGTAGCGGAGAGGGGAAAGATCGTCCCTCGCGCCGCTGATATCGGTCAATCGCGACTGGATCGCCTCCAGCAGCGCAGCAATCGCAGCGCCATGCATATCAAGCCGGCAGGCCGCGCCCGCGGCGCTGCGGGTGGTCGGCCCGTCCTTAGCCTGAAGAGAGCGGGACAGGCTCGCCATCACCACCGGCACGCCAAGCCCATTCGTCATGTCGAAGAAGGACGGCAGCAGCCCGATATCCGACAGGCGTTGAACAAGACCGTCAAGGGAAGGATCGACGCCCGCCGGAATGAGGATCGGTTGAGGTGCGATGGCGCGTGTTTCGAAAGTGTCGACGAGGAAGCAGGCGTCATTTTCAATGAGTTCGAGCAGGGCATGGAGAACCGCATGGTCATGGTCGAATCCGGCCGCGAGCCCTTGGGAACTCATGCGCAAGGCTCGCCGGTCCCATGGGAAATCCACGCGGAAATCCATGCCGACGAGTTCATAAGGGGCAAAAACCTCCCGCTGGTGGCGAATGGATGTTCCCTTTACCCAGGCGCGTTCTTTTTGCGGATGGAGAGTGTCCGGATCGACCCGGCCGACGGTTTCGAAAGGAACCAGGGGAACGCCTTTGTCCCGCATCTCCTGAATGGAGCCGAAAATGGCGATATGTTTGCGGGTGTCTTCGGCAACCGCGCCTTCGATTGCCTCCATGATCGCCGATAGCCGGGCCTGTTCCGCGACAAGCCCCTTGCCCTGCGATACCGACAGCCCGCGTGAATTGGGCCGGGTGGCGAACCAGACGGGAATGCCGATGATGTCGAGGCCGGTGACATCGCCGACACGGGTAATCCCGAACCGCCGAAGCAGTCCGGGATCGAAGAATGAAGCGTCTGCCTGCCTTGAAGCCGCGGTCGCTGACATGGGAGCATCGGCGCCGGTCAAGGCTGCGCGACCGCGATCAGGGTGCCGCGTTGCCGTCGTCGGCAAGGATGGCGTCGAACAGCTCGCCGGTGACGGAGCCGGCCGGGCCGACAGCCTTGAGGGCGGCTTCGATCGGCGCCTGTACCATGCGGTTGAAATCCCAGCCGGCGTCGCTCACTTCGCCGATAAAGGCGAAATCGGCTTCGGAAACCACGGCGCCACCGGCGACGAGGGCTTCGATGCCCTGAATCTGAACCTGGTCCAGTTCCGCTTCAGGCTGGCCGTTCTGACGAACGAGCATGGACTTTGCGGCCGCTGCCACGCGGGCATAACCATCCACGCCGGGATGGTTGGCTTCATAGGCGGCAATCGTCTCATGCGACACGGACGCAACCCGCAGCGGCGCCGTGCGAATGAAGAGAACGCCGAAACCCTTTTTTCCGACAATGAAGAAATGCGAGGACATAATATCTCCTATTTGATCCCAGCTAATCGAAGTGCGTGATAGAATTTTTCATTCGCTACCGGGTCCCGGTCTGGAGACAGGCTGCTGATCTCCCTCGCCGTCATACCCGGATAGTTTTCCTTAAGCCTGCTGCCGGTTTCGCGGGCGGCGACCAAATCGCCATGCAAAGCGTGGCTTGCGGTCAGAACGCGCAGCGCCGGCTCGTCATTTTCCATCCGCCCGCACAGTTCCACCGCCGTGCCGTAATCCTCGCGCTTGAACGCGATGCTGGCGCCGGCCCACCAGTAGATGTCGGGCGCAAGCGGATTGAGGTCGATGGCCTGCTGAAATTTCTCCCAGGCGATTTCCGCATCTCCGAAATGGGCGAGCGCATCGGCATGCTGAAGCAGGAGGTCGGCGGAGTTAGGCGCCAGCGCCTCCGCCTCGAAGAATTTTTCGGCGGAGATGTCGAAATCCCGCTGGTAGAGCGCCACCACTGCGCACATCCAGTGGCCGACACCAAGAGCGGGGTCGATCTCGACGGAGGAATCCGCTTCCGCCTTGGCGCGATGCAGGAGATGGGGATCATTGCCGCCAAGCATCAGCCATTCCAGCTGCAGGCTCTGCGCCACACGGGCGCGGGCAACCGCCAGGCTATGGTCGAGATCGACCGCCTTGCGGAACATCGAGCGGGCTCTTCGAAGAAGCGGCAGGTCGCATTTGCCGCGCAGAAGCTGCTGGCCCTCCAGCAATTGCCGATAGGCCTCGCCGCTATGGTTGCGGTCGGGTTCCACCTGAAGCCGCTCGATTTCGCGGGCAAGTGCTGCGGCCACCTGTTTGGACAGCAGCCGGAAGGCGGCGTGGATATGCCGCTCGGTCAGGACTGCCTCCAGCGACCAGACGATTTCACCGCTTGCATCCTCGATCAAGGCAACCGACATGCGGGTTTCGTCGAACACGGTCGAAATGATACGGTAATCCGCCCGCAGCATGGCGTAGCTGTCATCGGCCCGCTGATGCGCCAGTGCAAAGGTGCTGTGCGGCGAAAGGACGGTGAAGGTCCGGTATCGGACAAGGCTGTTGGCGACATCCTCGACGAAGGCCTGCATGACCGGCGAGACCGGTTGCCCGTCAACCCTTGCCGGGCGAACGAATGCGACGCGGGGTTTAGTCTGGGATTTTCGGCGGTTGCCCTCTTCCGGCTCGGCGGCGACCGTTATCGTGGCGGTCAGACTTTGTATTCTCCGCCTCAGCGCCACGGTTTCCGCTTCCGGGGAACGCCCCTCCTGGCGGAGCTGCTCCATCAGAAGCTGGTGCATGCCCTCGCAGGCGCTGATGTTTCCGATCCGCGCATAGGCCGCCATGGCGGCGCGGTAGGTTTCTTCGCGCTCCGGCTCGATCTTGCAGGCGCATTCGGCAAGCCTGGCGATATCGTTCGAACTGGCGCGACCAAAACGCGTCAATTCTTCCAGAAGCTGGGTGTAGCTGGAAAAGAACAGGTCCCTGAGACGACGGCGCTCGGAAAGCAGCCAGAGATAAAGATGATCCTGTCCGGCCTCCAACCCCTCCAGCAACTCGCCGCCGAATTCAAGCAGCGCATTGAGCCGCCGCATCGGGTCTTCGGCCCTTGCGCCGGCAAGGAAGATGGCAAGGTCGGTTCGCTGCGCCAGCTTGCCGGCCTTAAGATCGTTTCCTTCGGTCAGAAGGATCGCCTCATCCTCGTTGGGAAGCTTCTGCAGGCGCAGGATCAGCTGCCGCAGATTGCCGAGAGCCCTTTTCTGCTCGACATTTTCCCACAGCAGCGATGCGGCATGCTGGCGGGAAAGGGACTGGTTCGGCGCAAGGATAAGGGCGGCAGTGAGGGCGAAGCCCTTGGACGGAAAAAATGCCTCCCGCACCGCATCACAGCGCGGGGTGCCAAAAAGCCGGATCGGTATCAGTTCAGCGTTCCCAGCCACTTTCGTCCCCTCATGAATCATCATCTAACAACGTGCCCGGGAAATTGAAAGTCATCATAGCATTCCATTTGACGCTGGTGTGACGCGGCCTGCCTATTGTCGCAGACAGAAGCATGAATGACGGGTGGAAAACAGCGGACATGCGGCAGGCAGGCATCGGGATTTTTCGAAAGTGATAGCGTTTAACGGAAGCTACATGGCCTTCGAGCCGCGCATCGAACCTTATCAGCGTGCCGACGATGTCGGATATGCGGTCAGTGAATTCATGTGGTTCAAGGGCCGTCCGTTCTATCCGGTCTCGGCGCTGGTCCATGCGAAGGTCGCGCATGCCAGGCTGTCGGCGAAGAAAGGCGATGAGGAGGACGAGGATAATCTCGATATCCTCTTTCGTATGCCGTTGGTGGCGGGCGGGCATTTTTTCGAGATCGTGCTGCGGTCGAATGAAGGAACGTCCTACGGCGGCTGGGTGTGGGGAGAAGAGCTGGAAATCCTGAATGAATTCGTCAACGGCTATCGCGTTCTGGCGGGGAAGTTCGACGACAGGTTCATCCGGTTCGAATACTCAAAGCGGTTTCAGCGTTATCGGACGATCGAGCCGCTGCCGGTGGAAAAATCCGTCTTCCTGATCCAGCGGGAGACAAAGCCCTATGCGGGCGGGCGTGGTCTGCCGGGAGCCCTGGTGCCCTGATCGCGGGGACGTCTTTGGGGCGTGAAGGCGTGGACTGCACAGATTGCGGCATGCCCGGTAAAGCGCGGCTTTATCGGAGGTCGTCAGGGAATATTTTTATTTTTATTGTGTGGAAAATTATGATGCTCAATAGAGGTAAAGTGCGTAACAGGGGGATGTCACCGCAACTTGCGGCGGTGAATTGCGCTTCCAGCGACGATACGCTTTCCGATGCGGAGAGCGTTGATGACGAGTCGTGCCCGCCTCTGCGCAATGACAGGCTTTATGTTGTCAGCGAACCGATTTCCCGGACATTGCCCTCACCCGCCCTCGGAGATGATCAAGCGCGGGAGGAGACGCCGGCCAGGACCGAGATCCGCAACAGGGTCGTCGATTCCGATATCAGGGCGGCAAAATGGGCCTGGGCGATATTGGCGATCGCGCATTGCTGGCTGATTTATTTCATGGTGCACAATCTCGGGGGGTGAAACATCCGTCGCCACCCTTTGCACGCCCTCAGTCCGTTTCGCCAATACTGTGCAGGATCATTGCCGCCGCGCCGAAGGCCACGGGGTCCGTTGCGACGACCCCGGGCAGCAGGATTTGTGGCTGGATGACCTTAGCGCCGCTGAACGGGTCCGAAACCTCATAATCCAGCCACTTCGCCAGTTTTTCGCGCACCATTTTCGGTAAGGTGCCGCCGACATAGATGGCGTCGGGCGCCAATACCGCGCTGACGGCAAAGCCAAGGCGGGCAACCTGTGGCCCGGCCCGGTCCAGCCACGCGTCGAGCACGGCGGTGTTGCGGGACAGGTAGTCCGTCCAGATGTCAGGAGCCCGTCCGGAGGGTTTTTCGCCGACATGCTCGAGGCACCAGGCCGCCAAATCTTCGAAAGAGGGCCGTGAGTTTCCGCGACCACGCAGGGCGCCGATCTCGCCGGCATTGCCGAGAAAACCGCGATAAAGTTCGTTCCTGATGATGATGCCGCCGCCGATACCTTCGGATAGGTAGAGATAGGCGAAATTTTCGTGCCCCGCCGTATTGCCGAGCGTGAGTTCGCCCATGGCCGCCGCATTGGCGTCGTTTTCGATAATCACCGGGCAGCGCAGCGCCTCGCGCAGCATGGTGGAAAGGTCGGAGCCCGCCCAGGAAATGACCTCGTCAGCAAGATCGAGCGACATCGCCTCGTTGCGAAAGCGGGTCGGCATGGCAATCGCCGCACCGATCAGGTCGTTGCGGCTAATCGCGTTTTTTGAAAGCAGCTCTTCGGATCCTTCCTCAAGTGCCCGCTGGACATCGGAAAACGCGTCATAGGAACCGCGCATCTGCAATTCGCCAACGATCTCCCCGCCGAAATTCAGCAGCGTCAGCATCACCGAATAACGATTGGCATGGGCGCCGAGGGCATAACCGACGGTTTTCTTGAGCATGAGGTCGATATGGGGAGCGCCGCGGCCTTCCTGCCGGCGCGCGCCTTCCTCGATAAGACCGCGTTCCAGCAGGTTGCGAGTCATCATGCTCACGGCCGCCGGTGTGACGTTGCAATATTCCGCAAGTTCGACCCGCGATGCCGAGCCCTTGCGCCTGATGTAACCCAGAAGTGCGCCCTGTGTCGCGCCGATACCCGCAAATCCGCCGTTTCGTTTCTCAGCCAAAGTTCTGCTCTCCCAGCTTTAGTGCCGGAAATGTCATAAAGCTGTAAATTAAGCAACTTAATTAAATAATCAGTTTCAACGGGAATGCACCTCATGTTTAAATCTCTTTCCCTGGCGGCCACGGTCGCCATCGGCGCACTTTTGCCGGCCATTGCCTTTGCCGAAGACATCAACGTCAAACTCTGGACGCTCGCCGACAAGAACGCGCCCGCCCGCGTCACCAACATTGAAGCGGCGGCCGGCATCATGAACGCGCAGTTCAAGGCCGCCGGCGTCGACAAGCGCATCGTCATCGACACGAACAATAGCAGCGTGCAGGGCTGGGACGGTTTCGCTCTCGATACGCTGAAGGCATTTTCGGTGGGGCAGGGGCCGGATATCTACATTCTGCCGCATGAATGGATTGGCCAGTTCGCGCAGGACGGTTATGCCATGCCGATGGAAGACAGGATCGCCGCCGGCCCGTGGGTCTATGGCGATATTCTTCCGGTCCTCTGGAATTCGGCCAAGGGCACCGACGGCAAGATTTACGGTATTCCACAGGACGCGGAAATCCGCATGTTCTTCTACAATAAGGACATGCTGCGCAAGATCGGCAAGGACGAGGCCTTTATCGAAAGCCTGCCGGCCAAGGTCGATGCCGGTGAATTCACGCTCGATGATCTGACCGCGCTGTCGAAGGAAGTGGTCGACGGCAAGGCCGCTCAATATGGCATGCTGCATCGCCCGAATGTCGGTATCGACTATCTGATGGTGTTTCAGTCCTATGGCGTGAAGTTCATGGACGAAAAGACCGGCAAGCTTGTCTTCCCCAAGGCGGAAATGGTGAAGGCGCTCGGCTGGTATGAGCGCAACGCCAAGCAGGGCGTCACGCCGGTCGACAATACCGCCATGAGCTGGGAAGCCATCCAGACCGCCTTCAAACAGGAAAAGGCCTTCATCTTCCATCAGGGCGTGTGGGCCGTTGCCTGGCAGGTTGGTGACAAGAACGGCGCAACCTGGCCGACCGATCGCGAAGGATATTTCAACAAGATCGGCTGGATTTCCGCACCGGCAGCCGAAAAGGGCGGCAAACCGGTCAACCTGTCGCATCCGTTGCTCTATACCGTCAACCCGAAGAGTGCCAATGCCGATATTGCCGCCGATCTCGTGGCGCTGGCGACCTTGCCCTATTTCAACAACGAGCACGCCGTCACTTCCTATCACACCGCCATCAGCAACGCGCAGACGGCCATGCCGAAATACCGCGACAACTGGGTTCTTTCCGCCGCATCGCCGATGATGAAGGACGCACGGTTCGTGCCTAATCACACCAAGTTCGGCAGCTACAACAAGGTGCTGTTCAGCGGCCTGCAGGCGGTCGAGACCGGCAAGATGACGGCCGAACAGGCGGTCGATTTCATCGCCGACGAACTCGAACTGCAATTTGGCGCGGATATCGAAATCCGCGAAGCCGCAAGCAACTGAGTTTTATCAGACACCACGCCGCCCGGTTACGCCGGGCGGCTTTCCCGTGTTCCCACCGGTATATCCCAATGTCTCAGTTCCAGCTCAGGGCGCGTCGTCCGGCCCGGCCGATTTTTTATCTGGCGCCGGCTCTTGCCCTGCTCGGCGTCTTTTTCCTGGCGCCGATCGTCGTCAATCTGGTGATCGCCTTTACCGATATGGGCGCGAATCTGAAGGTCGGCAAATTCACGGTCGAGAATTTCCAGCGCATGGTGCAGCGTGATGTACGCCTGCCGGTCGTGCTTTTGACGACATTCATCTATGTCGGCGCAACGCTGTTTCTCTTCAATATCGGCCTCGGCGCGCTTCTGGCGGTCACGACGACGGCGATACCCGACAGGCTGGGCAATTTCTTCCGCGGCCTGTGGCTGCTGCCGCGCATGAGCCCGGCCGTGCTTTACGGCGTGCTCTGGATATGGATTGCCGATCCGACCTCCTCCGGCCTGCTCAACCAGTTCCTCGGTATGCTCGGCGCACCGGCGCTCAACCTGCGCAACGACTTTCCGCTGTTTCTGGTGGTGGTGGCGAACGGCGTCGTCGGCGCATCCTTCGCCATGGTCATCCTGACATCATCGATCCGCTCGATACCCTCGCATCTCGCCAATGCGGCGCGCGTCGATGGCGCCAGCGAATGGGGCGTGCTCCGCCACGTTATCGCACCGGCGCTTTCGGCTCCGATCCGTTTCATCACGCTCTATCAGGCGCTGTCGCTGATGACGACCTATGAATATATCCTGCTGATCACCGGCGGCGGCCCTGTCTACGACAGCACCACCTATGCGCTTTATATCTACCGGCGCGCCTTCGAAAACGGTGCTTACGCCTATGGCGCGGCGCTGGCGCTCGGCCTGATGGCCATCGGCGTCGCCGTGACCCTCGTTCAATGGCGCGTCAGCAACATGCGCGCGACCTTTGCCCCCGCCAAAATCGAGGTGCTGTGATGACGCTCGTTCAAAGCCACGCCCGGCGCGCCTCCGATCTGAAACCGGACTGGGCGCATCTTGAAAGACGCAGCCGCGCCCATCGTGTCGGCTTCCTTCCCGTCATCCTCGTGTTTCTCACGGTCGTCTCCGTCCCGGTTCTCCTGCCCTATCTCTGGCTGCTGGTGAAATCGCTGACCAGTTCCGACGACAATCTCAGCCGGCTGGTGCTGTGGCGCAGCGGCGCGATTGCCGCGCTGGCCTATTTCGGGGCGATTGCGATCGCGCTGTTTTCAGCACGCCTGCGCAACCCCGCACTGCTCTGGCTCGCGCTCGGCGTCGTGGTGGCGGCGCTGGTCTTCGTGCTTGTGCTGCCGCATCTGACCATCGAGAATTACAGCTTCCTGTGGAGCCGTGACATCGAGAAAACCGGCAATACCCGCATTGCGCTGATGCCGTCCGTCTGGACAGCCATGCGCAGCTCGCTGCTGTTTGCCGCTTCCCAGACCCTGATCGTTGCGCTGGTCGCCACGCCGGCTGCCTATGCACTGTCGCGCTTTGCCTTTGCCGGACGTGAAAACATCCTGCGCGGACTTCTGCTGCTCCACGCATTTCCCGCACTGGCGCTGACTGTCGCGATCTTCGTGCAGTTGCACTACATGGGGCTGCTCAACAATCTCTTCGGTGTCGTGCTGGTCATGAGCGCGCTGGAATTGCCCTTTGCGATCTTCGTTCTCAAGGGCTTCTTCGACAATGTCCCCTGGGACATCGAGATGAGTGCCGTCACGGATGGCGCGACCCGTTTCCAGGCCTTTCGCATGGTGGTTCTGCCGCAGGTCAGAAGCGGGCTGATAGCTGTCGCCACCTTCACCTTTCTGCGGGGCTGGGAAGAATATGTCTTTGTCCAGACCCTGCTCATCGAAAAAAGCCAGATGACGATGAGCCTCTACCTCTTCTTCGTGGCACAGGACAGCGTGGGCGTGAATTACGGCATGATCGCCGCTGTCGGCATCATCTATCTGCTGCCTGTGCTGATCATTTACATCTTCACCCAGAAATACATCACCCAGATGAGTTTCGGCGGGATCAAAGGATAATCGCCATGGCCAGGATCACCCTCGACAAAGTCACCAAAAGCTGGGGTGACACCCGGGTTCTGCAACCCATGACGCTGACGATCGAAGACGGCGAATTCGTCGCCGTTCTCGGCCCGTCGGGATGCGGAAAATCGACCACGCTTTTCCTGCTCGCCGGGCTTTACGCGCCGACCGGCGGAGAGATCGCCTTCGACGGCCACAACGTCAACCGCATCGATGCGCGCGACCGCAATGTCGGCATCGTCTTCCAGTCCTATGCGCTTTATCCCAATCTGACGGTACGGCAGAACATCGCCTTTCCGCTGCGTTTCAAGAATGTGCCGCGCGAGGAGGCGGCGCGGCGGGTGGAGGAGGCGGCAAGCCTCGTGCAGATCAGCGCGTTGCTCGACCGGCGGCCCTCGCAGCTTTCCGGCGGTCAGCAGCAGCGTGTGGCGCTGGCTAGAGCGTTGGTCAAGGAACCGAATATCCTGCTTCTGGACGAGCCGCTCTCCAATCTCGATGCGACCCTGCGCATCACGATGCGGGCCGAGCTGAAAAACCTGCAGAAGCGGCTGAAGATCACCACTCTGATCGTCACCCATGACCAGATCGAGGCGATCACCATGGCGGACAGGATCATCTGCATGAATAATGGCGCCATTGCACAGATCGGTACGCCAGACGATCTTTATCGCCGGCCCAACAACCTGTTCGTCGCCGGGTTCATCGGCACGCCGCCGATGAACCTCTTGAAGGGGCAGGCGCAGGGCGAGCAGCTGCGGATCGGCGATGCCCGCCTCGACATCAATGCCCGTTGCGACGGTGAGATCACCTTCGGGCTGCGCCCCGAGGATATCACCCTTACCAAGCCAGCCGAAGCGTGGCTTGAAGGGGCGGTCGCCACCGTCGAGCCGATGGGGCGCGAGGTTTTCTACAGCATCGACACACCCGCAGGTGTCATCCATGCGCTGGAATATGGCGAGACGATAAGGCATGCGCCCGGTGAGCGGGTTGGCATCAGCTGCAAATCCGGTCTGACCCTTGTTTTTGACGCAGCCGGCAACCGCATTGCCGGACTGCACGCCGATCTTTCCCACAATTCGACCACGCCGGCGCGTCAGCCGGAACCCGTAAACTGACAGGACATTCCATGCCCAAAATTGTCTCCCATCGCGGCGCCAACCGTTTCGCGCCCGAAAACACCTTTGCCGCCGCCGATCTCGCTCTAGAGCAGGGTGCGGATTATATCGAGCTTGATGTGCGCGAGAGTGCGGATGGCATACTGTATGTCTTTCACGACGAAACGCTTGACCGCACGACCGACGGTACCGGGCCTATCGGCCATGCCCTGTCGAGCGAGATCGATGCGCTGGATGCGGGCAGCTGGTTCGGGGAAAACTTCAAGGGCGCTGTGGTGCCGCGTCTTGATGCCTATCTTCGCCATTTGCGCGGCCGCTGCGGCGTTTATGTCGAGCTGAAATATTGCGATCCCGTCAAGGTCGCCGCCCTGGTGCGCGATCTCGGCATGTTGCGCGATACTTTCTTTTTCTCCTTTTCCGAGGAAATGCGCCGCGGTCTGCAGGCCATCGCACCCGAATTCCGCAAGATGATGACGCTCGACATTGCGAAGTCGCCTTCGCTGGCGACGGCCGTGCACCATGCCTCGATCATAGAGATCACGCCGGCACAGATGCGGCGGCCCGGTCTTGTCGCGGCATGCCGCAAGGCCGGTCTCGAAATCATGGTCTATTACGGCGGTGATGACATCGACCTTCATAAAGAGATCGCATTGGCCGGGGTAGACTACGTCAACATCGACCGCCCGGACCTGTTCGATACGATGCGCCGTACCGCGCAGCTCCCTGAATTCGCATAACCTTCCTTCCCCTTGGAGATCATGACATGAGCAATCTTATAGGTACCGGCTTCAACGCCGGCTCGGACGATGGCGAACTGGCCACCCTTGAAAGCGATCTTCGCGCGCTTGCCGAAATTGGCTGCGACACCGTAGAAATCGCCGCAACAAGCCTCGATATGATCGCTGGCGGCCGGATCATCGAGGAGCGCGCCGACCGTTTCGTGTCGCTCGCAAAGCAGTTCGACTTCCGCTACACCGTGCACGGTCTCGTCTCTTCGAATTTCATGGACCCGGTGACATGCCGTTACCAGATCGATGCGGCCAAGGCGCTTGCCGTTCTCTGTGACCGTATCGGCGCAGGCATCCTCGTCCAGCACAGCGGCGCCCTGCGTGCCGACCAGATCGCCGAACGGGCCGATGCCGACAGCCGCGAGCGGGAAGCGCTTTTCGAACTGGCGGAGTTCTGCAGGCCCTATGGCGTGCGTATCGCCCTTGAGAATATCTTCTCCACCGAGCCCGGCCAATACCGCCAGACGCCGGCCGAAGTGGCTGCGACCGTGAAGGCTGTCGGTCACGACAATGTCGTGGCGCTGATCGACTTCAGCCATGCCTATCTCGAATCCACCTATCGTGGCCTCGATTTCCGCGATGAGCTTCGCGCCATGGCGCCGGTTGCCGGCCATCTGCATGTGCACGATTCCTTCGGCCGCCCGCAGGGCTTTTATCAGCCTTATTTTGCCCAGGAAAACACGGCGCTTGGCATCGGCGATCTGCACATGCCGCTCGGCTGGGGCGATATCGACTGGCAGGGCATCTTCTCCGAACTTTCGTTCCTGCCCGATACCGTGCTGATGATGGAAATCGGCCGCCGTTACCGCGCCGAGCAGCCGGCAAGCCTCGAAACGGCGCGGCATCTGATGTCGCTTAATGCCGCCCGCACCCAACTCGCAGCCGAGTGATGGCCTGAACAAGGTGTAATTCGACAGGCTGATGTTTGAAACACCGGCAGTCCCGATGCGACTGCCGGTGTTTTTGGTCTACGCTGCCCAGTCGGAGAGCGAATAGGCCCTGATATAATCGATCATCATCTGCGAGCCGTCGCTGAAATCAGCATCCGATGGTGTTCCCGCGGTTCCGCCGACGGCAAGGTTGACGACCATATACATCGGGTCATGCATATCGTCAGGCGTCTCCGTCTGCGCCACGGCGACATCGTCGAAATACCAGGTTATGTGTTCGGCATCCCACAACACGCCGTAAGTGTGAAACCCTTCCGTGCTCGGCACGCTGACATTGTTGATGACCGATGTCTGTTCACCGGTGGCGTTGGAATGGGCGGACATGATGAGCGTATTGGGATTCTGGCCGCGCATTTCGATGACATCGAGTTCCGGCGGCCAGGAGCCGTCTTCGGGCAGGAGCCAGAAGGCAGGCCAGGCGCCCCGGTCGGTCGGCATATCGGCGCGAATTTCGAAATATCCATAGGTCTGGCTGAAGGAGGAATAGGTGTTCAGCATGCCGGAGGTATAATCGTAACCCTCGACTTCATCGGCAATCGATTGCGCGGTTTTCTCGGCGGTTATCGTCAGGACGCCGTTTGCAACGCTGAACGGATTGACCTCCGACGTGCCGGCATAAGAGGGGTTGATGTACCATTGCGCCTCACCATTCGTCGTCAGCGAGCTCCCCTTTTCGGGTGCCCACCAATATTTGGCGTCCCAGGTGCCCTGATTGCCGCTGTGCAGGGACAGCGCGTCGAATTCATCGGCAAAGGTCTGGGTGAGAGAGGATCGATCGAGGCTGAGCTCGAACTGGTCGGCCTGAAGGTCGTCTATGGTTTTTCCTGCAAGAACGATGGCCTCGCCATTTGAAAAATTGAGCCACAGGTCGCTGCCCTGCTGCGTGGCGTTGCCGGCCAGCTGATCGAAGGATGTGATACCGTAACCATTCAGCCGGATCGTGTCATTGGCGCTGAAATCCATGATGAGATCTGTACCGTTACCGCTCGTAAAAACGAAAGTGTCGGCCCCGCCGCCACCGATCAGTACGTCGTTGCCGGCCCCGCCATCGATCGTCTGGCTGCCCGATCCGCCGGTGATGATATTGTCGAGTGAATTGCCGAAGGCGTAACGACCGTCACCCGTTACCCTGAGATTCTCGAAATTGTCGGGCAAGGTGTAACTCATCCAGGTATCGATGGTGTCAATGCCCTCCCCGGCATTTTCGACGGCACGATTGATACCGGAATAGAGATAATAGATATCGTCGCCGGTGCCGCCCGCCATGGTCACGTTGACGGAGCTGTCACCCCACATGGAATCATTGCCGGCGGTGCCGGCGAGCCGCGGGCCGGAGCCCGTGGCGGAGAAAAATCCGGTGGAACTGCCGCTGTAATAGAGTGTGTCTCCAAGCGCATTCACTACTGTCCGGGCCATGAACCGTCTCCTGTCCGTTAGCGTTGGTGTCCTCACTCCTCCTGCTGCACACCCTAACAGGGCAAAAAGCCTCCTGTTAGGCCGAAATATAAGGGGTATGTTCCCCTGCGGTTGCATTCAGCCGTTGAACGGGCGCGTTGTCATCGGTCGGTTCCGCCTGTTATATGTCGGGTTTTGAACCATCTGCGCGCTCTTGCTGTACCCCTGCGGGTGATGGCAAGATCGGGGCGGATTGCAGATGTCCGCGCGGCATCTGAGGAATGGAGTATCAGGATTGAGCGTAGCCTTTACCAAGGAAGACAGCGCGGAAACCGCAGCCGAAACCGTTCTGCCGGATCGGGTAATCTCGCCTCATCCCAATCTGGTAACGCAGTCCGGGCTGAAGGCGCTGGAAGAGCAGTTGCGGCTGGCGCGCGAAGCCTGTGAGGCGGCCAATGCCATTGAAGACATCAATGAAAGACGGCGCATTTCCGCCAATCCGTTGCGGGATCTGCGATATTTCTCCGAGCGGGTCCGCACCGCGCAACTGATGCCTGATCCGCCAGCGGACGGCGTCGTCGCCTTCGGCAGTCTGGTGACGTTCAGCCGCGATGACGGACGAACGCAACGGTTTCGGATCGTCGGCGAAGATGAGGCCGACCCGGCTGCCGGAACGATGTCCTATGTCTCCCCGGTTGCAAGGGTGCTGACGGGAAAAATGGCTGGTGATCTGGTCAGTTTGGGCGGCAGGGAGATCGAAATCATCGAAGTCGCCTGACGCCCGGGCCGGACTGGGTAAAATGGGCCCTCAAAAATAAGGGCCTTCTTGTTGCTATCTGCCGTCAGACAATAAGGGGCTGAGGCCCGGATTACCGATAACGATTCCTTCTTCTCGGTGGCGAGCGTCATCTGCTGTTCCCAGCATCCGCATCACTGTGGTCTTCAGGAAGAGCCTGAAGTCCAGATCTATGGCGGCGTAGGCGAGGGCAAGCCCCACATGGGCCATGAAGACGGGATTGAAATTCAGCTCTTCGAACTGATAGCCGATAATGATCCCGATCGCCGAATAGACGAAAAAGCCGATCTTGCGTTTTCGGAAAATTGCATAAAACAGCGCAAAGGCGCTCATCATGCAAAATCCCAGGCCGGAAGCGTAGGCGGTGGCCATAAAGCCGTTATGGGGCGTACCGATCTTTGCGATACGCGCAAGCTCTTCATATCGAGCGGTAAATCCGATGCCCAACGGATGCAGGAACATGACCTGAAAACCGCCGGTGATCGTCTCCCACCGCTCATGCAAGTTGTTGCTGCTATTGCTGTCCTCGAGAAAACGTTTCGAAAATACCTCTCCCGCGAAGTCGAAAGCGCCGAGCGGCAGAACGGCGGCGATGACAAGGGCGCATAAAGCAAAGCCGAAATACGTGCTGAGCAGCATTTTGACCGAAAAATTCCGGACGTAAAAATAAAGTCCGATGGCGAGCACGGCAAACACACCCGAGCGGTTGAGCGTGAGCGTAAAGCTTGCCAGGTATATGAGCAGAAACACCGCAAACAGCGCGGGCCGTCTTTGGCGTTCGGCGAGATAGGCAGCGGCTGCTCCGGCCAGTGCGAAGGCTGGTCCAGCGGTGTTTCCCACAGGCCAGATGCCGCCTGCCTTTTCGACGCGCAAAAGCAGCGGCGTTATTTCACCTTTTGCCGCGAGTTCCAGGACGCCCGCTTCATCGAACATGAAGGACAATCCGATGGAGGCGAGCTGGTCATGAATGACGATGTCAAGGAAAAGCAGGATAGTCACGGCTATGAAGCCCGCGAACATGCCCCAGCAGAACAGTTCGAGAAGGTTCTCCTTGAACAGCATGTAGGCAAAGAAGAGAAAATAGACCGCATAAAAATAGGTCATCGCCGTCGTATAAAATTCGCCATCGCCACGCGCGTCGGCAAACAGGGCCGTCAGTGCAAACAGGACCGTCAGCGGCAGGAGGTAAAACAGGGCGATCGACGGTGTCAGGCAGCGAATGTAAAGCAGCGCAATGACGGGCAGCGTCATCAGCACCAGCATGTCGGTAATGTTGAGGAAACGCAGGCCGATATTGCTGGTCACCACGTTGCACTGAATGAAGAAACCGATGGAAAAAACGAATATAGCCAGAAAGATGCCGGGAATATTGATTGTTTTTGAAGGATAAAGCGGCATTGCCAAAACGAAACCCGGTAGGGCGGGCAGGCGCGATGCCGCATGATTTTTTCGTTTTTTCATTCGCGGCCTTTATCTTTTGTAGGCGGATTTCGACGGTCCCTTAGAGAGGGGCGTTACCGCGCGGCAATAAATATAATATGGCGACCATTAGTGGGCTCGATGACGTCGCCACGCAAGATAATTTTATCCGTTTCTCCATTAGACAAGATTGCCTTTCGGCAAATCCCCTTCGACCGCGATGATGCGCTGAATGTGAACTGGCTCATTTGAGGTGGGCGCGCTGGTGCCGAATGCGGGAAGGATGCGCAGATAAAAATTATACCCGGTCGGGCTCATGTCTGGATCTATGGCGATCCCGTTGGCGATCGCCCACATCCAGCCGCTGTTACCGGAGATGTTGGCGCCTCCAAATTGCAGGGCGGAGCAAGCGATCGTCCGGACTGCGCCGCCGCTTTTCACGACCATCGTGACATATGGAAGTCGCTGCCTCTCGTTATTCCTGTAAAGCACGGCGAAGGAGACGGTCTTGCCGATCATTGCTGCGGCCTCCGCGTTGCGGAAATAGCGAGTGAGTCCTGCCGTCTGGCTGCCATTTGCATGTAGGGCAAGGCTGCTGGTGAAGGATGGAGAAAAAATGACGTCGGTAGTTTTGGTAACTGAGCCCGGCGCAATCAGGCCCCAGCCCGTCGGAGCGGAGCCCGACCAGTCGGTAAAGTCACCATTCCCTATGAGATTGGCGGCAGGCAGCTTCGGCCAGCAAGGTGTCTGAAAACCGCTGTCGGATGCCGAAGCGAGGTAGGAATCGAACAGGGTTCGGGCAATGAGCCGCGATCCAGCATCGTTCGGGTGGATATTGTCCCGATAAAGGGCGGCGTCCTTGGCCTTCGCCAGAAACGCCGCATGCGTATCCACCAGCGTAAGGTTCGGATGTGCTCGGGCCAAATCGAGGATTGCCTGATAGACCTTGTCGTAACCCGTCCCATCACGCCACGGGTTCTGCGTGGTGATGAGCTGTGGCGTGCCCGGCCATTGCCATTCGGTCATGCCGAGCGGGCCGAGCAGGGTGGATCGCCCGGAGCTCAAAATGCCGCCAGGCACCTCGAAGGTCTGCATATTATGGCCCTGATGCAGGATGCAAAGATCCGGACGGGGGATGTTCAGCGCCGCTGCGCGCTGTTCCGCGAGCATGTAACCCGCCATGCCGCCGGGCAGCGTTGCGAGATAGACCGCCAGCCTCGCCCCCTTACCGGCGCGCAGCGTGACCGGTTCCGCATAGGCTTTTGGCCCGGTGGCGGCATTCGTTTCCCATTCCGCCCAGCGATGTAACACCACCGTCGTATCGTGCAGTTCGCCGAGCATCATCGCAAATTGATGAAATGGTCCGGCTTCGGCATGGGCGGTGCTGTCGCCGTTCACGAACAGCGTGGCATTCTGACCCGCTGCCAGCCGGGCGCGCAGGACAGAGAACGCCGTCAAGGAAAGACCGATGGCGCCCATGGTCCGGGGGCGGATGCCGAGCGTTACGCCGATCATGCTGCCACCTCTTCCGTTCGTGCCATATATATGCATATGTTGTATCCGAGCGCTGTCATCGTTCGTTCTCCTGGTCTGGCCTCAGGATAATTCCGCCGTGAGGCACGGGGAAAAAATGCCGGAGCGGAATGGCGATCAGCGCATAAAAACAAACGTCATGAATTTTTCTTGCATTTCGTCTGAAGTATGAAAATAGAATATTTGTATTTTACTTTTGCTATTTTTGAATTTTATTACTAATAAAGGTTCTGATGCTGGTATTTTTATCTAGCAACGTGCATTTCTCTGTAATCTCCGACGAAGATATCCCTGTCGCTATCGCGCAGGATGGTTCTTTTCGCAGGTGTGCTGTTCATGCCCGCAATCAAAACCAGACGCATCGTGGGTTCTCTCCTACGGCAGGGGAGACGCCATGACATCCGCTCTTTTTGTCAGCCATACCGGAGAGAAGGGCGGCGCCGAACTTTTTCTGGCTGATCTCGTCAAGGGTGGACCGCATTCCTGGCGCGCTTGTTTTCTCAGTGGTGGTGCGGCCGCAGATGATTTGGTTGACGCCGGGCGGCCTCCGGTCATGCTGTCCGCCGGAGAAAAAATGCTGTCGATCCGCCGCAATGCGTCGTTCGGCGCCCTGTTACGCGGAGCGGCTGATGTGATGGCGGTCGCCTGGCAATTGAGCCGGGAGGCGCGGCATTATGATGTGATCTGCGCCAACTCGCAAAAGGCGCTTTTTGTCTGCGCGCTGGCCGCGAAGCTCAGCCGTCGCCCGCTCGTCTGGATTTTGCACGATATCGTCACCGATCCCGCTTTCAGCACCACCAACCGTCGGGCTTCGCTGGCATTTGCGCGCCTTTTCGCCAGGCTGGTGGCTGTCAACTCCGAGGAGACGGGCCGGGCTTTCATCGAAGCCGGCGGTGAGGCGAATAAGGTTCGCATCGTTTACAACGGCTTCGATCCCGCCAGGGCAAAGGTCTACGAGCCGGGCAAGGCCGCGCGGCTGCGAGCGGAACTGGGCCTCGGTCCGCAACCGCTTGTCGGCCTTTTTGGCCGGCTGAGCGAATGGAAGGGACAGCATGTATTTCTGGAGGCGATTGCGGCGATGGAGGGCGTGCAGGCGGTGATCGTCGGGGGAGCGCTTTTCGGGCAGGAGGCCTATGAGGCGCGCATCCGCGAACAGGCGTCCAGTCTCGGTCTCGACGGCCGTGTCCGCTTCCTCGGTTTCCGCTCGGATGTGCCGGAACTGATGGCGGCGATGGATGCGGTTGCTCACACCTCAATTGTTGCCGAGCCCTTCGGCCGGGTGGTTGTCGAGGCCATGATGTGCGGGCGTCCGGTTGTCGCCACGCGCGGCGGCGGGGTTACCGAAATCATCCGTGACGGCGAAACGGGCCTTCTCGTGCCGCCGGGAGAGCCATCTGCGCTGGCCGCAGCGCTCGGCCGCGTCCTGTCCGATCCGGCTCTGGCGGAAAGGCTGGCGCAAAAGGGGAGGGAGGATGTGAGCCAACGTTTCTCGCTGGAGGAAACCTGCAGGTCCGTTTCCGCGCTGCTGGAGGAGGCAGCGTGAGCTTCCGTTCGGTGATCGACAGGAACAGGCAATGCCGGCAGGCGGAAGGGCCAGGATGCGCATTCTCGTAAACATGCCGAGCCAATATGGCGGTAAGGCTTCAGGTGTCGCCCGCGTCACCTTCAGCCTGCTGGAGCGGCTGCTGGAGCAGACAGGTGACGATTATATTCTGCGCTCTCCGTGGACGCGGGCGCAACTGCCAGAAAGCCTGCGCGACAGCCGATTGCAGCTTATCGAGACTCCGCGGCCCCGCATCATGGTTTTTGACGTGGTGCATCAGGCCGCCATGCTGCCCGCGCTTTGCCGCCAGCATGGCATTGATGTGCTGTTTAACGCCGATCCTTTCGGAAGTCCCCTCGGCGGCAAACGGCGTCTCACCCTTGTTCACGATCTTTATTTCAAAACCATTCCCGAACAGATCGGCTGGCGGGCAACCCTGACGACCGATTTCATCTTCAAGCTGATGATGGCCGGCTCGGATCAGGTTATCTGCGTATCCGACGCGACGCGGAAGGATCTGGCGCGTTTTTATCCTGCCGCTGCCAATAAGAGCCTTACCATTCATTCCGACAGTACGCTAAATGTCGATCCCGAGACTCTTGGTTTGGTACCGCCTGTTGCCGGGCGCTACATATTGGTGGTCGGAAACGCGACTTCCAACAAGAATTTTTCCCTCCTTGGCAAAGCCTTTGCCATACTCGGAAAAAAATGGCCGGATCTGCGTGTCGTGCATGTCGGCCGCGACGAGGCGGAGGAAATCGCCTGCGCGCTGGCTGATCCGGAATTGAAAACCCGGCTGATCCGGCTTTCCGGCATAGATGATCGGCAGCTGGCCGAACTTTACCGGCATGCCGCCTGCCTTTGTGTACCCTCTACCTATGAGGGGTTCTGCCTGCCTGTGCTGGAGGCGCAGCAGCTGGGATGCCCGGTCGTCTGCTCCAACCGTTCCGCAACGCCGGAGATCGCCGGCAATGGCGCCCTGACTTTCGATCCGGCGGACACTCAAAGCCTTGTTGACGCGCTTGAGCGGCTTCTGGGGAATCCGGAACTCGCAGACAATCTTCGCCAGGCAGGTTATGAGAACCGTAAATTATATTCGTGGCAGAAGGCGGCGGAGAGCTACGCGCAGCTTTTTCAAGCGCGGCGTTGAGACCAGGGGATGCCCAAGCGCCTTGTCTCGACAGTGACGGTTCATGCGTCGTCGGTTCTACGCACATCCGAATAGAGCTTTTCATAGGCTGCGACGACCCCTTCGGGTGCGACACCTTGCCGAATTCGCTCCCGGGTTTCAGGGGTTTCCTCGAGCATGGCGGGATTGCGCATGGCCTCCGCCATGCGCGCGGCCAGTTCGGCGGCATTGCCCGGCGCGAACAGGCGTTCCGGCCTGTCCGCGCCGATCTGTTCGGCAACGCCCGCAAGATTTGCGCCGATGACGGGTACGCCGCGCAGAATGGCTTCGGCGACGGTACGTCCGAAAGCCTCCGGCCATAAGGGCGGGACGATGAGGCAGTCTATGCCGGCGAAGAAATGATCGGCCTCCACATAGCCCGGAAACGTTACCGGAAGGCCGGCTGTCTTTTGCTGATAGGCCTCGATACCATCAGGCGCGCGGCCCGCCATGACCAGTCGCCAGCCTTGCGGCGGCAGGAGCTGCAGGGCCTCGATCAGCAGGTCCGCTCCCTTCGCCGCTTCGATGCGGCCCAGATAACCGAAGACGAGCGGCTCTCCCGGCGCGCGGGGGAGGCGCGGTTGCGGCGAAGCCGGTGGTGAAATCGCATTCCAGATCACCGTGCGGCGGTTTTCGGGCACCTGGGTAAAAAAGCCGGCCCGCACATGGCGCTCGACGATATCGCGACCAACGCCGGCAACCGCATCAACCGCGCATTGGCAACGCCGATGGAGGTAAGAAAAGGCGCGGCATTTTTTGCTTCTGCCATCGCAGATATGCCCGTCGTGAAACAGCGATCCGTTGGTGCACATGCTCGTGAAATCATGCAGCGAATGAACGAGCGGAATGCCGCGTTTGCGGATCATCGGCCATATCAGCGGCGTCAGTTCCGAGAGCGAGTGGGTATTGACCACGTCCGGCCGGAAATCATCGATGACACGCGCAAGCCGGCGAACGAGGCGCGGATCCAGCTGCACGGCGATCTTGTAGTATTTCCGCTTCCATTCCGGTTGTTGCCCCCAGTCGCCGATGAAGAACGGCGTGGTGTGCCCTAGGCGGTGAATGGCAAAACCGTCGCGCTGTTCCGCTGCCTGCTCTTTACGGGAGATGGCGGCCACCGCGATCGTGTGTCCTTTATCGGCAAGTCCACGCGCGAGGTCCTCCACGAATATTTCCGCACCGCCCACCCGATCCGGAGCAAATAGCGAGGTTATCTGCAATATCCGCATGCTCAAATTCCTGCGCCCATGGCGTTAAGATCACGACAATTATGTTGCATCCGCGAACCAATGCCAAACTCCTGTCATGGCAGACGAAGCGGAGTTTGTGCCGTCCGGCTTGAATGGATCGGTGCCGGCATTGCAGCTTCGGCCGGAGATTGTCTCTGCCTTTTGCGTCCTTCCCGTTCCATTCCGGGCGGGTTCAGGCAAAGCGTGACGACCGGGGCGAGGAAAACGGCATAGGCCATGGCGAAGCCGGGAATCTGCAGCGAAAAATCAAGCGTCGAATGCAGCAGCACAAGCAGCAGCGCCGCAAGGCCGAGATGAGAGGCATAACGATAATTTCTGCGTTTCCGTACCCCGCGAATAAAGATCACCAGTTGGATGAGCACAAAAAAAGCGAGGTAAAACGGGAAGGCCGCGCCGAGTGTCAGCAGCCCCTCGGCATAGACATTGTGGGCATGGGTGACGACGGCGTCCACCCCGCATCGCGCGGCATGATAGGGCGCATAGATGTCCGTAAAGCTTGCCAGACCCGATCCCAGCGGCCAATTGTCGGCGATGGCGCGCGCGATGCCCGGCATGTAGCAGAAGCGCATGTCATCTTCCAAACGTGTTTCCATGCGAAGCGCCACCCGGTTGGCGAAAAGTGCAAACAGGGCGATGGCGATCGCGATCAGGAGCGCGGCGCGACGTCTCGTCCCACGCTGCCTGCGCCGGCCGGAGACCCCGTTGCGGCCGGTTCTGGCGGGAGAATTGAACACAATCAGAAGGATCAGGAAAATCAACGCTGCGAGGCTTGATCCGATCCCGGCGCGTGACCCCGTCAGCATCAATGCGATGAAGCAAAAGCCCGCTAGTACCCCGAGAAAAGCGGCTCTGCGGATGAGTTTTTTCTGCTCAGTCGGCACGGTCAGGCGGTTTGCCACGAGCGCCTTTACTCTCGCCCAATCCGGAGCGAGGAGACTTTTGTGTAATAATACGGCGAGCGTCAGAAGAATGAGACCGAAGAAGGTTGCGGCGGTATTGCGGTTGACAAAGACGCCGGTGAGGCTGCCGAGATAAAAGCGTTTCTGGATGAAGCCGAGAGCTTCGGGAAAAAGCACGAATTGCACGATCGAAAACAGCGCGAGCCAGCCCCCGGCGATTGCAAACCATCGCAGCGTCTTGGCCGCACGCTCGTCGGTATCGAAAATCACAAGGCCGGTCATGAAGACGCCGAAAGGCAGGGCGGCGCTCATGAGGCCGAGTCGGTCATCCGCAGGCGTCAGTGAGATCGTTGCGGCTGGCGCATTCTGCATGAACATGGCAGCGGTGGACCAGGCCGGGTTGGCGCGCGCGATGCCGGGCAGGGGGGATGCCTGCAGCAGCATCTGCACGATAAGCGCTCCCAACAAAAGGCAGGCCGCCGCAAGTACCTTGCCTGCACCGGCCTTGGGAGGTCCGAACAGGAGGATCGATGGCACCAGCAGGAGATAGATGGCGGCCGTGACAACGATGCGGCTTTCGATTTCCGTTGCGCCCCGATTGAGAAGCGCCAGCAGAAAGATCGCCCAGAACGCGACGATTGCGACCGGCCGGACACGGTCCCGAACTGCCGCCGATGGAGGCTGCGGGGAGGAGAGCGGTTCTGATCGGGCTTCGGTAAGCGACATGTCTTTGGGCTTTGTCGGAATTGTTTGTGGTGGTTATGCCCGAACGACGGACGGGGTTTGTTCTCTTGCTGTTTCAGATCATGGCAGCGTCAGGCGTGTCGCGCCTTCCGATGGCGGCTTTGGGCAGACTTCCGCCAGGGTCCATCGCAGGATTTCTCCTTGCCTGCCGCAGACGATGGCCGTGTCCGCCTCGCGGGCCGCTTCGGCCTCGGGCAAGGTGTTTTTCGGAAATTGTTGCCACATCACGAAACGCCCACGGATCAGATTGGCATCGGCAGGCCCGTAGAGCTGGGAGAAATTCATCAGCACGGCGACTTCCATGGGCGAGGCGTTGCGCAGTGAACGAACCATGGCAAGACGCAGCCAGACATCGCCATTTGCGGGAAAACAGGAGAGCGAATGGCGAATAAAGGTCTCGGCAAAACCGAGGCGCGCCGCGCCGGAATCGGGTGCCGGATCGGCGCCATTTGCATCGAGATCGGCCAGAACGAGCCTTAGCCCGGCTTTGACGATATCCGAACGGCAGATTTTTTCGGTGACGATGGGGTGAAGTTCAGCGACGGTTTTTGCAAGCAGTTCAGGTGCAAGACCGTTATTTTCATCGGCGATTCTCGCCAATGCGACGATATCGGAAAAACGCCGGCTTTGGGAAAATGCCTGCGCCGCGACAGACAGGACAAAGACGGAAATGACGAGGACCGGCACGACCGCGAGGATTTTCCGCAGGCGCATCACGCCACCACGCCTAGTCATGGTAATATCGTGTATAGCGCGAATGATAATATTCGCTTGAACCATAGGCGCGATAAAGCTTCAGCTTTTCGGTGTCCACCTTGTTGAGGATGACGCCGAGGCACTTCTTGCGGATATGGACCTCATTTTCCACCGTGTTCCGCACCGCCCTGCGAGCGGTCTTGCCCCATTCCGTGACGAAGATGAAACCATCGATCCGTCCCGCCATGGCGCGCGCATCGACCACCGGCCCGAGCGGCGGCAGGTCGACGATGATGTAGTCGAAAGCGTTGCTCGCTTCAGCCAGCAGCTTGTGCATTTGCGCCGAGGTCAGCAATTCGGAGGAATGAGGGACACGCTGCTTGACCACTGTGGGCAGGAAAGCGAGCTTTGTCTTTTCGTCACGAAGCAGCACATCCTGCACGCTGCGGCCTTCCAGCAATACTTCGAGCAGACCCTCGCTGGCGTGACGCGCCATGGCGCGCGTGGCGCCGGGATTGCGGATATCGGCATCCAGCAGCAGGACCCGAGCGCCCTGCCCGGCGAGCAGCTGCGCCAGATTGATGGAGATCGTGGATTTGCCTTCACTCGGCAAGGCCGAGACAACACCGACAATCCGCGCCCCGCTTTTGGCGGAAATGCCGAGATCGATGGCAAGTCTGGTGCTGCGCAGGGTTTCGGCGAAGGAGGAGAGCGGGTGGTCAACTGCGTAACGCGCAACGCTGGTGGGAAGCGTCAGCCCGGGATGGCCGCTTTCCGGAGCCTCTGTCACCGGCTTGTTCGGGATCAGCGGGGTATTGCCGAGGAATTCCAGTCCGAGGACATCGCGAACCTGTTCGCCGGTACGGAAAAACCGATCGCGGAATTCGCGGAACATGGCAATGCCGCCGCCGGCTGCCGCACCCATGATCATGAACAGCGCCAGGATGATGGGCTTGTTCGGTTTGCTCGGAATCCTGGGCGGCATCGCCTTGGAAATCACGCGCGCTTCCGTCACGGGGAAGGACTGCTGCTGCATCGCTTCCTGATAACGCTGCAGGAACGTCTGGTACATGTTCTTGTAGGTTTCGGCTTCGCGCTGCAATTCGCGCAGCTGAACCTGTGTTTCGCTGGCCGAGTTGCTGATGTCGGTTGCTTTGGCGACGCTCTCGGCAAGCGATTTTTCCTTCGCTTCCGAAACCTCCAGATCACTTTTGTAACTCTGCGCGATGCGGCTGATTTCCTGGAACATCAACCGCCGGTATTCCTGCATTTCATTGCGCAGACGCACGGCCTGAATATGGTTGCTGCCGAGGCGTCTCGTGATTTCCGCCTCGATCTTCGAGGACTCAAGGTATTTCTTGCGCAAATCGTTTGCGACGGAGCTGTCGAGAATATCGGTGACGACCCCGTCGACATCGTCGGTGGCGAGAATGTGCTCGATGCGCTGCACGCGCGCCCGCGCCTTTGCCGTCTCCGACTGCGCCAGAATAAGGGCGCTATTGGATTCGGCCAGCTGCTGATCGGAAAGCAGGCTGTTATTGCCGGTCGAGATCAGATTGTGTTCGGCCCGGAATTTCTGCACGGCAAGATCGGTATCAAGCGCGCGCTGGCGCAGTTCCGCAATACGGTCGGACAGCCAGTCGCTGGCCCGCCGCGTCGCCTCGTATTTGGAGTTCAGCTTGTCCAGCAGGTAGGCCGAGGCCACGGCATTGACGATCTGCGCGGCGAGAACCGGCGATGTCGAATTATAGGTGAGCTCCAGCGCGTAGGTTCGGCCGATGCGCTTGACGCTGAGGCCGTTAAGCAGCTGGTCCGACAGCGATCTCTTCAGGGTTCCATCGTCAACAACAGACTCTTTTTTTGCCGGCGAGAACCATTGCGAAACGTTGACGAGCGAACGGATAGTGCCAAATATCGAGCTCAGAAGCGACGCACGCGTTGCCCTGAATTCCTGATTTTCCGTGAGTTTGAGACTATCGACAACGGCAAGCCCGATGGTTTCCGATTGCAGGACCTCGACCTGGCTCAGAATGGAGGCCTCATCCTCTATGACGCCGCCGATCGTCGAAAGCTGTTCGACAATCTGGCTATTGTTGCGGTCGATCAGCAGGGTCGCCGTAGCCGAATAGACCGGCACGGCCGTCGCGGCAAAGGCGAGGCCGATTGCCCCGGCAACCGCGATCGCGGCAAGGACGATGCGCCATTGCCGGCGGATTATCGCAAGAGCGGCATCGATGTCGATAAACTCGGCCGTCAGCCCGCTTTTATCGTAATCGGCCATCGTCAGGGGATCGTGCCTTTGCAACAACTGTCAGCCTCGCTCTTTTCGGCAGGCGCAAGGCCTGCCAAGTCACGGTTGCATCACAGAACTGGCGGCAGCCTTCCCTCTCGGGAAGTCAAATAAGCCAAACTCAAACGGGACTTGTGCTGACAGGCGTGGTGGTGCTGCCGGTCGAGAAGAAGTTATTGATCGTGGTGAAGAACGACGTGCCCGTGCCGCCTGTTGTTCCGCCGCCACCGCTGCCGCCACCGCCGACGGGTGCGCTCCCGCCACCTGCCTGTGCGGTGCCGCCTGCGACACCTGCGGTTCCCGAACCGCCGATGCTGTTGGCGCTGGCCGGCGAGGAGCCGGCGCCGCCGATCGGCGATGCAGCCGCCGCGGCAGCCGCAGGAGCGGCCGGGCCGGCAGCCGTTCCCTCGATATTCTCGCTAAAGGCAATGAGAAGATCGGCGGGCACGTTGGCGCCTTTTGTCTGCAACTGGATGGCGGCCGCAAGTATCGTATTGCCATTGCGCATTGCGGTGGCGTGGGCAAGTGCCAGGCCTTCGCCGACAACTTCGGAAAAGTCCTTGTTGCCGACCTTCTGGGCCAGTGCGACGATGGTTGGCAATTGGCCGGAATCACTCAGGATCAGGGCGGAAAGCTGTTCGGAAAACTGTGCCGCGCTGGTGGAAACCGCGATGATCGGAAAGCCGCTCGTCACTTTTTCGGTCACGTCGACCGTTGCCGCATCCGTGCTGGAAGCGATGGTGACCAGATCCTTGATCATTCCCTGCGTCGGAGACTGCTTGAACAGTTCAGCCGCGGTAATGGAAACCGTGTCCGGATTGGTGGTGTTGACGCGGGCAAGAAATGCAGCGGTGGTTTCATCGGCGGCTTTGACGGGCGCGCCTGTTGCGGCGCTTTCGACCGAAGGGGTCTGCTGCGCGGCGGCCGGTGGCACGGAATCCACGTTTTGTGCGTTGGCGACAGTGGAAAAGAGACCCATGCTGGCAACAAACATCGCACCAACGAGCATCGAGCCGTTACGAATGCGGGGCATCCAACTCTCCAAATCTTTTAAAATACGACTTTAAATACATCCAACGTTGGGGATGGTTACCCAACATCTAAAATTTCTTTTTAAATCGCACAGCCCAAGCAAAGGATCAAGCGCTAAAATAAACCCGCAGCGGAAACCCTCAGCTATTGTTAACGGCCGCCGCCCTTGCCTTCTCTGTTTTATTCAGGACACGGCGACTTTCCGTGGTGATGTTATCAGCCGGTCACGCAGCCAGATATTGGCCGGTGTTTCGACAAGGACGTGGAAGGCGTGGGCTATGGCGACGGTGCTGACGACGATGACGAGATAAACGACGTTGCTCCACTCCGGCGGGTAAGTGACGCCGCCGAGCGCGATCTTGAAGCCCCGGAAGATAAAGGGGTGCAGCAGATAAAGCGCATATGATGAATCGCCGAGTTTTGCCAGCGGCTGCGCGAAACGGGGCAGGGAGATGTTTCTGGTCAGGGTCGCCGCTGCCATCAGCAGAATTGCGCCGCCGCCGAAAACGAACAGCCGTGAAAACGAGTAACAGCCCGGATCGCACTGGAACCCAATCCTGCTCAGATCGGTCAGCATCCAGATCGCCAGGCCGCACAGCGCCGTTGCGAGCCCGAGCAGGGGCGGCAGGCGGACGCCTCGCAGGAAGAGGACCGCAATGAACATGCCTGCGACGAATTCGAGAATGATCGGCTGAAACCAGAAGCTGAACGGCAGGCCGAGATCGAAGGCGGAGCCGACCATGACGGCGGTAAACAGCACGGCGGCTGTCGTGAATACCGCGCGCTCCAGCGGCAGGAAGATGAACACCGCAAAAACGATGTAAAAGAACATTTCGTAATTCAGCGTCCAGCCGAGATCGATCAGCGGAAACGGATAGGCGTCGCCATAACCCATGCTGTCATAGGGAATAAACAGATAGGATGTGAGGATCGACTGTAACGGCGGAAAGGCCTTGGCGCTGATAAGAGTCACGCTGGCGGCCATGGCAAGCCGCAGGGTCAGCACAAACCAGTAAAGCGGGACGATGCGCAGGAACCGGCGCAGCAGAAAGGCGGAACGGCCGCCCGGCGCTGTAAAATAGGGCCGGGACGCATAAACAATGACAAAGCCGGAAATGACGAAAAACAGGTCGACACCGCCGCCCAGCCTCAGCAGATGCAGCGGGAAAAGCGTGAATTGCCAGTTCACATCAGCGTGCAACGCAACGATCATGGTTGCCGCGACGGCGCGCATTACCTGAAGAACATCGAGACGCTGCGCCCCGGCAGCGGGCGCTTCTTTAAAGTTTTTCATCATCGTCAATCTATAAAATAAAGATATATTTAGTAATATATTGCGCCCGCGGTTGCGGGGTAGAAGTCCATTATTCAAGCAGGCTAGCATGCAACAGCACGACGCGATACACACAATTTTGCGATGCGGCATTTCCTCCGCACTGCTCAGAAAACTTCCAGAACGGTAAGCTGGTCGCTGACCGAAAGCCGGTATTGCCCGCTTTCCTGCGTTATTGTCTGCTGGCTCACGGAGCCGTCATCGCGGAAACGGTGTGCGACAACGTGACTGTGCTGGCCGGCCACCGAAAATGTCGCAACCCGTTCGGCGGGCGGGTTTTCGATCCGCGCAGGCCATTGCCAGCCGGAAATTCCAAGCCAGACCGGCACGAGCAAAGCACCGTCCGGCCTTGCGAGATGCAGGGACAATCTTTGGGGATCGGCCGTGAGGAAATCGATCTGCCGTTCCTCCTGCCCGGTTTGCCGTTCTGCCTTGCAGAGGGAAAGAAGGGCGCGAACGGCCTCGTAAGCGGGGGTGCGGCTCAGATCATGGCGCAGGAGACCGAAGGAGGATTCCGGGTTTGTCTCATCCGCAGCAAAGCTTGAAACCATTTCATAGATATAGGACCGGCGGATACCGCTGATGAAGCACCAGAGCAGCATACGCGGCATATAGCGTGCCTTGATGTCTTCGGTGACGGGGAAATGAAAGGTCTCGGTTTGCAGCGAGGTATGGTAGCCCATCTCCGTGGCGAGCACCGGCCGGCCCGCTGCTATATGCGCCGAAGCGGCAACGGATTTTGAGAGCGCCCCCGGACCGGTCGTTTCGGGGTGCTCCATGCCCGCGTAAGGGTGGATATTGCCGTAGTCGCAGACATCCTTCAGGTCCAATGCCAGCGCCCTGTTCTCAAGGACATAGCTTGGCGCCGCAACGCGCACCGCGCTCAGTCGCGGAATCGAGCGGACGGCGGCGTGCAGGGCGGCCTGATGCTCCGCCGAAATGCGCGGGGCGTTTTGCGGATCCTTCGTCAGGTTCGGTTCATTGCTGCCCTCGAAAATATCGATACCCGCGTCGGACCAGTCGTAGAAATCCGCAAGCCTGTCGAGCGGCGTGGAGACATAAGGGTTGAGATTGTCGTAACATATGATGGTGAGGCGAAGGCCCGCCGCCACGATCCGGCGCAGCCGCTGAAAGACGGGGCTGTTTCTGGCGGCGATGAGCCCGTCATCGCGCAGATGCCGGACGCCCAGTGCTTCGATCTCGGGCATGATCCGGTCGAACTGTTCCGGATAGACGCCTGTGGTGCGGGTGAAGTGGCCACACACCCCCACACTGTCCAGAAAGGCTTCGGTATTGGCGGAAGCAACCGCCTGCGCCCGCGCGGGAATGGCAGGCAAACCGGAGGCGGCGACCAATGCAAGGGGTGCGGCTGAAAGCAGGTTGCGCCGCGTCAGGCCACCCATGGCGATCGGCTGTTTTCCATTCATCTGCGCCTCCTGGTACGTCCGGAGAGAGTATAAGCAAGCGCCATCACATGGATGTCGCCGTTTAAATGACGATCACGGCTGTCCGCATCTCGAGATCAGAATGTCCTGGAAGTTTTTGGCATTTACGGTCGCTCAAAAATCCATGTCTCTGAAATAAAACAGATATTATCAAATGTAGTATTGTCATCAGCCGCAACGGAGCCGATTGCTCCCGCTTGCCTGCACTTTAAAGTGGCTAAACCGTAACATGAGAGCGGTTCTTTTCGCAACACCGCATGGCTTTTACCGCGCCGCGAAAAAAATCACTTGAAATGCCGCCAATTCCCGTGCTTTTTGAAAAGTAGATTTTCGTAATTCATATTTTCAAACATTAGTTCCGCTCCGGCTCTTTGTATTTTGCAGATGTCTCACTGGTCTCCGGGAATTTACGGAGACGACTGAGCCCGGGATGGACGCCATAGATTTTCGATGAAGGAAAATAGAGCGTATCCGCATGAGAATTCTCCATCTTAGCAGCCTTTATCCGCCGCATATCGTTGGTGGATGCGAACGCTCGGTCGAACATCTCGCCGAGGAACTCGTCTCCATGGGACATACGGTCGGCGCTGCCTGCATAGAGCGGCAGGCCGAACCGAAAACGGTGCGCAACGGCGTCTCCGTTTACCGCATGTTCCACAACAACGATTTCTGGCTTGAGGATTGGCCGCAATATTCCCCGCAGCAGCGGCGCATGCAGAAGCTCAAGCAGCAATGGAATTTCGACGTCGAAAAGCAGTTCGAGGCCGTTCTCGACGATTTCAAACCTGACGTTCTCAACACTCATTCGCTGCTGGATGTGACGACGCTGGTGTGGCGGGCGGCGCATAAGCGCGGCATTCCGATCGTTCACACGATCTGCGAATATGATCTCCTGTGCGGCAATGCCGCCATGTTCAAGGGCGGAAAGCCCTGCGAGCACCTCCATCTCGGCTGTCAGGTGGTGAATTTCACCAAGAAATTCACGCAGCGTTATATCGGCGCTGTCGCAAGCGTCGGCACCGAAATCCTCAAGACGCACGTCAATCACGGGCTATTCCACCACATTCCGGAAAGCCTGCGCCGCGTCATCTTTTATTCCTGCACGGTTCCCGAGGGCGATCCCGTCGCCCGCCGGCAGATTGACCGCAGCGGCAGGCCGCTGACCTTCGGTTACATCGGCCGCATCAACACGGAAAAAGGCGTCGGCAACATGGTCGATGCCTTCAAGGAAATCGGTCACGGCAACTGGCGCTGTCTGGTCGCCGGTCATGCGATGGATGATTCCATCGAGCGTTTCACGGCCCAGGCCGGTGATCTGCCGATCGAGTTCGTCGGCTGGGCCAGGCCGAAGGAGTTTTTCGAAGAGATCGATGTGCTCATCGTTCCCTCCTTCTGGGCCGAGCCTTCACCGCGCACGATCTACGAGGCTTATGCCATGGGTGTGCCGGTCATCGGCGCAGCCTCCGGCGGCATTCCGGAGCTGATTGGCGAGACCAACCACGACTGGCTGTTCGAACCGGGCAACGCCAAGGATCTCGCTGCCCGTATTCGCCGCGTGCTGACGCTTTCGCGCGAAGAATTGCCGACGGAGGCCGATTTCGGAAACATCGTCGAGGAATCCACCTCGCGCCGGGTCGGCGAAAACTATGTGAAACTTTATGAGGACGTCCTGACGAGCCACCGGCAAAGCCGAACCCTGCGTGCATCTTAGACCGGCAACGGACCCCGTCCGTTACAGCGGTTTTCTTCGAAGGAGAGAGCATATGGTGGGAAGCAATAACGGCAGCCTCCGCCTTCCTGGCATGGGCGTCGACTGTTTTGCGGTCGCTGCGCCGGGTGCGTTGATGTGGCTGGTTTTGCAGGTGGTGGATTGATGTCCGAGGCAACGTCGATAGGCAATGCGGCCCTGAAAGGCGTGTTCTGGTCCATCGTCCAGAACTGGGGCGGCAAGCTTTTCACCTCCATTCTCTTCATCGTCCTCGCCCGTTTCCTCAGCCCTACCGATTACGGCATGGTCGCCACCGCCGGGCTGGTGCTGATGCTGATCCAGATGCTGTCGGAATTCGGATTCGCGGATGCGATCGTGCAGAAACGCAATCTGGAGCCCAGCGACGTCAATCTGCCGTTTTATGCCTCGGTTGCGGTGGCGACATTGCTGGCCATTGCCGTCTGCGTGTTCTCTCCGGAACTGGAGCGCTGGTTTGAGGTCGAAGGGCTGGCGCCGGTCATCGTGGCGATCTGCATATTGCTGCCGCTGAACACGGCATCGATGTTTCAGGAGGTGAATTATCGCCGCGCGCTGGCTTTCAAGCCGCTGGCGATCAGAACCTTCATATCGAACATCATCGGTGGCGGCGTGGCGATTGTTTTCGCAATCATCGGCCTCGGTGTCTGGAGCCTCGTCGTTCAGACCTATGTCGCCACCATCGTCACGCTGATCTGGCTCTGGCGAAAGCCGCACTGGCTGCCGGGCGCCACCCTCAATCCCGGAACCTTCGTTGAACTGCTTCGCTTCGGTTCGTCGGCGCTCGGCCTTCGTATTGTCGATTTCGCGGCCACGCGCCTGATCGATTTCATGATTCTCGGACATTACGGGGTCGCGCTCTTCGGCCTCTACACCGTCGGCAGCAGGCTCTATCAACTTCTGATGCAATTGCTTCAGGCGGCGCTTTATGACGTTTCACTGACGGTGCTTTCGCGCATATCGCACGAGCGGGAACGAATGGCGGCGCTCTACAAGCAGTCGATCACCATGTCGGCGATCTTCTCCACACCGGTCTTCGTGCTCGCCGCGGCATTGGCTCCGGAAATCTGCAACGTGCTATTTGGTGTGCGATGGCAGGGTGCCGACGGGGTGGCGCAACCGCTGCTTCTGCTCGGCGCGCTGCAATGTGTTCAGTTTCAAAACGCGCCTTTCCTTTCCGCGCGCGGCAAACCGAACAAGGTGCTGATTGCCGGAAGCATCAAGGCGGTTTCGACGATCCTGCTGATCCTGCTGGTTCCGACTGATAGCATCAGGGAAATCGTCATTGTTTATGCCGTCGGGCAGCTGACCTCCACGCCCTTCACATTTTTCTTCATCGCCCGCGAGCTTGGCATCGGGCTGTGGCGAATATTCCTCCTGCTTCTGCCGAGCTTCGCCTCCAGCGGTTTCTGCTTCCTGCTCGTTCAATGGATGCGTCCCGAGGTCAAGCTGCTGGGCGCCGGCGATTTCATATCCGGCATCCTGCTCGGCTCCATTTTCGGCGTGGCCTATCTTCTGCTTCTGGTGCTGACTGCGCGAAACGAGGCCCGGTCCGCCATCGCGCTCGTCATGGGCAAAATCATTTCCCGAAAGGAAAGCAAATGCGCAAGCTGATAAAAAAAATACTGCCAGCACCGCTGCGCCAGAGAGCGGTGAAATATATCGAGCGGCGAAGAAGGGATATCGCGTTTCGGCAACTCTTTGACGATCTGCAGGCGTTGAAGGCGGGCATGAAACCCGCCGCTGCCGGCGACCGGTTAAGCCGGCTTTTGATCGTGGCCGGCGATCCCATCACGCTTTTTGGCTCGTTGGGCGATGATGCGATGATCACCGCGACGCTGCAACACGCGCGTGCGAGTAATCCCGATGTCGAGATAGACATCCTTGTCGATGGGATGGATTACGCCGATTCCGCTTACCAGAGGGGCTTTGTTCCCGTCGATATCTTTGGCAAGCCCGATTTCATAAAAGCCCTGGCGCAGCAGTTTGCGACAAGACAATATGATAGTGTCGTCGTTGTCGGCGCCGATGTCATGGATGGATATTACCACCCCCTGGTCAGCGCAAAACTTCTTGCGAGTGCGGATCTCGCCGCCGCTGCCGGAATAAAGAACGTCATCCTCGGCTTCAGCTTCAATGAAACGCCGCATGCCCCCTTGGCAATGTTCTATCGTTCCCTTCATCCGGAGTGCTCGCTCAAGGTGCGTGACGTTATCTCGCTTGAGCGCCTACAGACCTTTGCGAAGACAAATGCGGCGCTCGTTTCCGATTCCGCGTTCAGTCTCGTTCCTTCTGAGCCTGACGAGGGCACGCGTTCATGGATCGCGCGAAAGCGGGCCGAGGGATACCGGGTCATGGGTTTCAACCTGCATCCCATGCTGTTCAAAAACGCCGACCACGCGCAGACCGAGGCGGTCATCAGGCATGCGGCGGAAGCGTTGCAATTTGCCGTCGATGCCAGGCCGGTGTGCTGGCTGCTCATCCCGCATGACTATCGCGACAATGTGGGCGATCAGGCCTATCTCAAGGCTATCGCCGAGCGTGTGCCTGCGTCCAGAACCGACAGGGTCCGTTATCTCGACGGAAAATGGTCAGCGCCCGTCTTGAAAGGCGTCGCCGGCCAGCTTGACGGCCTCGTCAGCGGCCGCATGCATCTCGCCATTGCCGCGCTGGGCAAAGGCGTTCCAGCGATATGCATCGCCTATCAGGGAAAGTTCGAAGGGCTCTATCAGCATTTCGGTCTCTCCGCTGCCGATCTGCTTTCTCCGTCTTCCTTCCTTACGCAGGATGGAATCAAAAGCGCACTGATCGAATTTATCGACCAATCTGACGAAATCCGTGAAAACGTCGGGAAAAGGCTGCCGGAAATTCTGGCGATGTCCAAGAGGAATTTTCAGTTGTTCGAGACTTTCCCGGCGCGTGCCTCCGTCCTTTCATGAAAGTCGCTTTCGTCTCGGCATTTCCGGTCGTTCCCGCCAATGAAGGCGCGCGAAGCAGGATTCTGCAGCTGACGCGCGCCGTGCGCGGCCTAGGGCACGAGGTGCATTTCATCCATGTCGATGGCACGATTGCCACCGATTTCGATCTGGCGGGGCATGAGGCTGAATTCGGACCGGATCACCTGCACCTTGTTTCCCGGCAGGGGGGTAGCCTTAGGAACCGGCTTCCCGGCGATTTTGGTTTCGAGGTTGGCTTGACGTCGTTTCGGGCCCTTCGCAAGCTCCATCGGATGCTTGGTCGCGAGCGTGGTTTTTATAACCAGCTGGATGAATTCTATTATCCGGAAATGGGTCGGCAGCTTCGTGATATTCAACGCCGGCTGGGGATCGATGCCGTCATTGTGGAATATGCGTTTCATTCGAGGGCGTTTCTGGGCTTGCCGAAGGGCGTGCTGCGTATTCTCGATACCCATGATTCCTTCGCCGACCGGCACAAGGCGTTCATCAATACCGCCAACAAATATGGATACTGGTTCTCGGTGCCGCCGGCGGTGGAATGCCGGGCATTGCGCCGTGCGGATGTGGTTGTCGCCATTCAGGAGGAAGAGGAGCACGCGTTCCGGCAGCGGCTGGGGGAAGAGCCGCCGGCTCTCGCAACCGTCAGCCATATTCTCGATCTCAATGGAAAAGTGGAAGACTTCACGCCGAGCGACTTCTTGTTTCTCGGTTCCGGTAATGACGCCAACATCATTTCCCTGAAGGGGTTTCTCCGGAACATCATGCCGCTGGTAAGGGCTGCCCGGCCGGATATACGTCTGGTGCTGGCGGGCGGTATATGTGGCAAGATTGAAGATGAAGAGGGCATTCTCAAGCTCGGCCGCGTGGATGATGTGAAGGACGCCTTCACGCGCGCGCCGCTTTCCATCAATCCCATCACGCTTGGAACAGGCATCAATATAAAACTGCTCGATGCCCTGGCTGCCGGTGTTCCCACAATCAGCACCCGCACGGGCGCGAGGGGGCTTTCGGAACGATACCGGCGCGGTGTGGTCATTGTGGACGATGATGACCACAGGGGTTTCGCCGACGCGATCCTGCAGCTCGCCTCGAGCCACGATCAGCGGCAGGAACTGGGAAACAGGGCGTTTGAGGACGCCATTGAATGGAATCGCCAGCAAATGACGACCCTTGATAATATTCTGAGCGGCAGGCGAATTGGTTGAAACCGCTAGTCTTGAGGTCGCGGCAACGCGCTTAACCAATCAGGTGTAAGCCCGCATCCGAAATTCTGAGAACGGTAAGCCTGCCCGTGGTGAATGCACCCGTGTCGATGCCGATCCGCTGCGGGCCGGTTTCCGGCTCGGTTACCGGTGTATGGCCGTGGATGACGACGAGGTCCAGCCCGGCCCCTTGTGAAAGGAACGGCTCCCTGATCCAGAGCATGTCCTCATCGGTCTGCGCCTCCAGCGGCAATCCCGGTCTCAAGCCGGCATGCACGAAAATATAAGACCCTATCCGGGCATAGATCGGCAGGCTGGATAAAAGCTGGCGGTGGGTTTGCGGAATTGCGCCGAGCAGAGCATCCCTGAACGGCTGCAGTCTCAAGCGGCCCTTTTGCAGGAAATAGTCTATGTCGACCCCGTAGGACAGGAGCGTCTGGCGGCCGCCAAAGTCCAGCCAGTGCATGTTCTCCTGCGGATTTTCGAGAAAATCATGGAAGAGCTGCTCATGGTTGCCGCAAAGTGCAATACGGCGCAGCGGCGTCGGCGGTGGCTTCAGCAAATGTTCAAGAACGCCACGGGAATCGCGCCCGCGATCGACATAATCGCCGAGGAGAACGACCAGCGCGGGAGAGAGGTCGGGTCCGAGATCGGCAAGGATTTTCCGCTCCGCCTGCAAAAGCAGGTCGAGGCTGCCATGCACGTCGCCAATGGCATAGATCGGAAAGGAGGCTGGCTTGTCGCCAAGGTCGATTCTGCGTCGCCTCCGGTCGTCGCGGGAGGCTGGTTGTTTACGACCGCGAATCCAGTTGAGCACCTTGGGCATAGCTGCCGATACTGTCTCTCCTGCACAAGGTCAAGAGTGTTGAAAGCGGCAGCCGCATCACCCGCCCAAGCTGCGTTGACGCAATGCTGGGTCAGCCGCCAAAACCCGCCGGACGAAGCGGCGAGAGGCGGCTTTTGTAAAGCGGGACGCGTCAATCCTGCGAGGAGAGAATACCCTCTTTGATGACCGAAAGATACGTTGCCTTAACCGGCGGTCGAATGCCTGTCGTCCGAAAGGGCGGTTTCAGCGTAAAGACATGTTCTAGAGTTTCAGCCAGACACGCGGGTCCTCGTGCGACTGGATCTTGATCCATTTCAGATCCACCGCTTTCCACGGCTTGACGACATTGGTGCGGTTATCCAGCACCAGATCGCCCTGGCTGGTGCTGACGACCAGAACGGCGTGACCTATGCCATCCGTCGTGCGGGCAGTGGCAATGCGCAGGGCGCCGGAAGGCCAGCCGGCGCGCAGGAGGCGTTGCCGCTTGGTCACCGCATAATCGTCACAGTCGCCGCTTGCCGGGTTCAGTTTCCAGTCGTCTTCGCCGTCCCCTTCACTGGCATAGATTATCGAGGTGTTGATCTCGGCGTTGATGCGCTGGAGTTCCACACGCTTCTGTTTGCTCAGCTCCACCGTATCGCGGTCACCAGTCCGGATGCACTGGTCGGCGGCGCTTTCACAGAATTTGGCAAAGGCAATGGGCGCGATGGTCGGACGGCTCGTGGTCATGAAGAGGCCGGGCCGCGATGCGCCAGGCTTTTGGGCAAGGCCACCAAGCTGCACGGCCGATGCCGTTGTCGCAATGCTCGCCGCCATGCCGGCAGCGACGGCAAAAAACGTTGCCAGACGGATTGTTCTCTTCGCCATGTCCTTGCCCCTGCACAGTTGCCTTCTCTTGTGCTGGCACCATAGCGACCCATTCTTGCGGGCCGTTTAAGTCGATAGATTGCATTTTAATGAAATCTAATTTTGTTACAGCGCGTTGAAAAATTGGGTTCGCGCTCACTTGCAGCGGGTTCGACCTTCCGTGTCGACAATACAGGTCTGTTGCGGGACGGCTCGTCGGAGTTCTCGCTGTGTATCGGGTGAGGCTCTGCTTGCCGGCGGCCGGTCGTAATTCCGGTAAACTTCGAAATTGCGTCCGCCGATCGTTCCCTGCGCCCCGCCGCGGCCATCCGGCGTCACTTCGAAATTCTGATATTGCTGCGCATGGGCACCCGTGGAGAAGCCGATCGTGGCGGCCAGAACCCCGGCCGCAAGCCTCCTGCGCAATGCTGCTGCTTGCTGCCTGCCCACCGTCATGGCCGTTCCTCCATGGACGAAATAATGGATGACGCCGCCGCACATTTGCCACGCCCGGCGCGCATTGCTTTTTCAGCGTCTGTCGGGGGTAATCATATCACCGATATTGCATCCGGTGTGAGAAGGATTTGTGTCTGGCAAAGGCCGAATCGCCTCCCTGCCGCATCAGCCAGCGGTGCCACGTCGCCAGGAGGCGTCACCGTGCCGCTCGATCGTCAGGAATGCGAAAAACGCCATTCTGGGGCTCAAAAATTAAGCTCTTTGCCGCTGCATTTATAGGCTTCACAATCCTGTAACAACGGACCTAATATACAAGTGCAGATGCCGAATCGCTCAGGAGAAGCCCTTGACGATTGCAGTTTCACCACAGGCCCTGCCGGCGCTCGTTCTGAACGCAGACTACAGGCCACTGAGTTATTATCCCTTGTCGTTATGGTCCTGGCAGGACGCGATCAAGGCTGTCTTTCTAGACCGTGTGAACATCATTGCAGAATATGATCACGCGGTGTCATCCCCCAGCTTTTCCATGCGGCTGCCGAGCGTCGTCAGCCTCAAGACTTACGTGCAGCCCACCCGCAACCCCGCCTTCACACGCTTCAACGTTTTCCTTCGGGACAAGTTCGAATGCCAGTATTGCGGCACGCGGGACGAATTGACCTTCGACCATGTGATTCCCCGCGCGCATGGCGGTGAAACCACCTGGCACAATGTCGTTGCGGCGTGCTCTCCCTGCAACCTTAAAAAAGGCAGCAAGCTTCCCAAGCAGGCGGGCATGTTCCCGGCGCAGAGGCCCTTCCAGCCCACGGTTCAGGATTTGCACAATAACGGGCGGCTGTTCCCGCCCAATTATCTACACGAAAGCTGGATGGACTATCTTTACTGGGATACCGAACTGCAGCCCTGATCTTTTCAGGACTGCAATGCGGCTTTTCCGCTTACCGGCTTTTCCGGCTCGCGCCAAAAAAGGCGACTGCCGTAAGTGCAACGCTTGCGATGACATTCCAGCCCGCGAAGGAAAGGCCGAGCACCCGCAAGGCCGCGTCGTTGCAGGAGGGTGCCTTGATGGCGTTCAGATTACCCAGGAGATCGCCGGCATTCGTCGTGATGGACGGCGCCCCGGTGGCGCAGGTAATCGGCCCTGCCCAGAAACCCCATTCCACGCCGGCGTGGTAGACGCCGAGCCCGGCGCCGATCAGCATCGCCACGCCGATAAGGGCAAGAAGCACCCGGGTGATCTGAACCGGCAATTTGAAGACGCTGGTCGCAACGGCCAATACGCCCAGCGGAATGGCGTAATAATAGGGATCGCGCTGCAGCAGGCACAGCGCGCAGGGCGTATAACCGCCAATATGCTGGAAACCGAGGGCGGAGCCGACGGTGAAGATCATTCCCGCCGTGACGCCGAGAGCGGCGAGCGTGCGGCTATTGTCGGCGGTGGTCGCATTGGCCATGTTGTTTTCCTCAAACTTCGCGAAGAAGCAGATATCCCGGACGGGCTTTCAAAAAGGCGGGCGTGATGGCGAAATTAAGTCGCCGGTCCTCACGGGGTGTAACGGGATTCGTCTAATCCAGTCCGCCGCATCTGGCAAATGAAAGCCTGGCAATATTCGGGGGGTGCGCAAGCAAAGTTTCGTGAGCTTGCCGGCCGGCATGGGGCCGTTGAAGAACTCACTGGCGGGTGCTGGACAAAGCCTAGAGAAATCAATGCGCTTTTGGAAATGGTACCCCAAGCCGGGCCGCTGATTTTATGGAAAATCAGCGGTTTGCGGCATTGTTGGACACCTTGGTTTTCCATACACTTACTAGGCTTTTTCAAAAAGTGTCCAATGCCATTCTCAGAAGCTCTGGCTTCCGGTTTCAAAGGTCATAGTGTCGAAAAGGTCTTGGCGTCCAAACGAGTTGCTCCGTAATTGCTGTTAAGGTGGGGCCCCGCTTTCCAAAATGGCAAAGACTATTCGCTAGAATGGAATGTCGTCATCAAGCGCATCCCACGAGCCTTTTGTAGCAGACGGCGGCGGGGCAAGCAGCCTAGGCTTCGTGGGACCTTCCAGCCGTAGTATCTCCTCGTCTTCTTTCTGCTTATCAACGCCGATGAGGTGGGTAATTGTTGCAATTGCCTGGGGTGCCTCAGCTAAAAAGGCTGTTGTGCCGCCCACCATGGCCCCGATAGACGCCAGAACAGACAGTGAAACGCCGAACCGCAAACGCTCTTTATGAAGCTCTGTGCGGAACTCACCAATCTTTCCAAGCAGGCGCTCCTTCTTGTCGTCCGAGAGGTTGCTCTCTTCAACCGATGCTCGAAGCTTCGTCAGCTCATTCTCAATGAGACCTTTTGTTTTGCTGGCGAGCCGAACGGAAAGCGCATCACGACTTGAGGAATTCCGAAGCCTAATCTTTGCTGTGACCCCCGTGACCAGCCGAAAGAATTCATTAAGGTCCTGCTCAACTGTTTGGTACTCGTTGATGTACCGGATGCCCGGAATCCCCAGTTCCTCAGCGCTGGCTGTGACGATCGTCATATATTGGGTTCGCACAAGGCTGTCGAACGGCTGACTTGTCTCATTCGAGATAATCGCCAACATGTTCTTGCGGCAAATCCTTTCTATAGTCGTGAACCTTTTCTCAGGCTCTGAAGGAAGAGTCTCGTAATCGTCATCCGTAATGAGCTCGTAATCCATGCTTTGTGTAATTCCCCTAACGCGACTCGGGCTATTAGCATTCTACCTCAGATAGCCTGTGCATCCACCGACAGCTTCGATGAACCCATAAGGAGTCGGCTTGAGACAGTGTCTAATGCCACTATGTGATGAATCGATCATTATCCTTGACATAGACAAGGCGCGGTAGCGTATAAGAAATCCAGTTGAATAGCCGTGAGGCCAAGGTTGACATGAGCGCTAAAAAAACTCGACCCAAAAACGAGAACTTTGATAAATCAGAACCGACGTTGTTTCCCTTCGGTTTTGGCCTTCAGCGTGTTGAGGACGATATTATCGTAATAGATTTCTTTGACATGGCAGATGAGAATGAGAATCAGCGGATAATTTCTTCGATTGCTATGCCGACGAGCAGGGCTCGATTGCTCGCAAATTCTATTCTTGGGATCAAGGATGAAACAGAGTAGGCTTTATATCAGACTTGAAAGCAGGGACCGCGTCCATCAAAAGGAAACGGGAAGCTTCAAAACGTCATACGATTCGGTGAATGTTGCTAGAGGCATCGAAACTAAATCGGTCCGATATAAGCAATACCCTAGTAAAGTTGAAGGTTTACAAAGCGCACCTGCGGATATATCTGGCTGGTGCTCATTCGTTGATTCATTAGACATCGATTTTAGTCATCATTCTGAGTTGCTCCCAGAGCAACAAGATAATGAACCTGCGTTTTCTCAGTATTCAAAACTAGTTGGAAAACTGGTCGACGCTATTAAAGATTACATAGCAGTTAGCGCCGAGAACCAGCGCGAAGAGATTTCGCCTGATTCAGCAAGAAATTATTTTTATCTTCTGCCAGTTCTGTCTCGCAGGAAGCATGAAGTGTCAATCGATGCTGACACAGGCTTCGTGACTGTAGCATTGTTGTCTAGCGACAAAAGCTTGATGAGCGCGTTACTAACGGGGAAGGGAGACATCCACTACTCGTATATCAACAGGGGCGTCAGGCTCGTAAAAATCTCGGGTGTGGCGAAAATCAAGGATAAGCGGGATTTCGGGCAGTTCGAACGCGTCCTCAGGATGATCTGATGGAAATTGTTTCTAGCAATATCACAGAAGGTATCGCTTCTCGGTTTTTAAAGTCTATTTGGGTTAGGGGAGCAGATGAGGTTCAAGCATGCGCTTTCGATTTGCGTGAGAGCCCGCCTGAGGAGTACGTTTCTTTCTTCATGATTTCCGGCGCCGACGACGAGGCTTGTTTCTCTAACGCGTTTGATATTATCGGTAAAAAGCTCACTATCGACAATGGTGCGGTTGCTCTTCTCGACATCGAAACATGCCTGTTGGAAGTGAACGACGAGGATGCCGACATCATATCTTTCCGAGAAAAGAAATTGCCTCATTGTGGAATGTACTACCACACAGATGACCTAACAAAGATCACAGAGGCTAAAAACACCTTACGCTTTTTATCGAGAGAACGCATACGGTGGACTTCCGAGAAAGCGGAAAAGCTTTGCCTATCCCAGAATGAAAGCGAGAATCTTAGACGCAAACCCGTTTAATGAATACGCGACTTCGGATATTATTATTTTCCACCTGCTGGAAGGCGTGACGTTCGCGCTTCAATGAGTGTGAATGCCGGAGTGCAGCTTGGGAAGCTCGATCTATCGTAAAGATTGGACAGTTTTGAGCAGCCTCCTCGTTCAGCTATCCTCGCCACTATCAACACCTGAGCGGAGCAGCAGCTCTGTATCGATTTTACTGGGATCGAGAAATTTTGGGTGCATGAGAAGAGCATCTATTACGAAGCGGAGCAGCTCAGAAGCTTTATGTCGCTCATCCTCATATCGCTTGTCTGAAACCGGCTTTAGCTTCTTTGACGTCTTTTTTTTAAGTCCGTGCACTATCGATGATCGTGCCGCGTAAACATCCTTCACCAACTGCGCGATGCTGAGGGGCGTGTGATTGGTTTTCCCAAGAAACGCTAATGCACTAGCTCGTAGTCTCAGCTTGTATGAGAGAGACTGATTTTGGTCGTCTCCTAGTAGGGTAATCCCCCCGCCGAATAACGGGCTTCAAAAGTAGAATTTTCTCGGGCTTAATGATCGAGGAGATTTTGATGAAGACGAGCAGATTCAGCGAACCACAAATCCTTGCCATTTTGCGCCAAGCCGA